>Ga0116157_10000013_pt1 | contig 206944 bp, 202 predicted proteins | sample AD_UKC048_MetaG_FD_89882 | JGI IMG/M metagenome (GOLD analysis project Ga0116157, IMG submission 89882) | Active sludge microbial communities of municipal wastewater-treating anaerobic digesters from USA - AD_UKC048_MetaG | ecosystem: Engineered > Bioreactor > Anaerobic > Digestate | place... | reverse complement strand
TCAGGGTTTCCTGACAAAGAACGTCAGGACTTCGCGAAAACTGCTCGCAAGTCCCTGGTGGATCACTTTTTTTGTTTAATACGTGGGTTCAGGGTTTCCTGACAAAGAACGTCAGGACTTCGCACAGAACGCTCGCAAGTCCCTGGTGGATCACTTTTTTGTTTAATATGTGGGTTCAGGGTTTCCTGACAAAGAACGTCAGGACTTCGCACAGAACGCTCTCAGGTTACAAACTCCCAATCAGCATATAATTGAATCATGGATGAACAGGAAAAGCTGGTCGAGCAGCTTGGTACAGTCTCTCATTTTAAAAATCTCCCTCCCCGGGATTTGCTGGCCATTGTTTCATCCGGCCAGGTGCGCAGATATGCGGCAGGGAAGATCCTTTTCGTTGAAGGGGGCGATTGTGCAGGGCTGCATGTACTGCTCAAGGGCAAGGTGGAACTCTTTAAGACCGGTCCGGAAGGCCAGGTGACGATCATCAACCTGCTCACGCCGGTGGTGATGTTCAACGAGGTGCCCGCGCTGGACGGCGGCCCCAATGCCGTCAGCGCCAGGACAGTGGAAGACGCGTGGATCTGGTTCCTTAATTGCGAACGCCTGCATCAGCTCATCACCCGATACCCGTCGATGGCCATCGGCCTCCTTTCAGTGCTGGCCAAACGCAACCGTATGATCATCACCAACTACAGCGATCTCTCCTTCCGTTCTGCCACCGCTCGCGTTGCCAAATACCTGCTTGAGCTGAGCAACAACGGCAGCCAGTCCATCAACCGCAGCTCCCTGCCTATCAAGACCATCGCGGCACGTATCGTGGCCGCGCCCGAAGCGGTCAGCCGCATCCTTAAACTCATCGCCAACCAGGGGCTGATAAAAGTGGACCGCAAGTCCATCAGCGTGGTCGATGCTGCCGGTCTTCAGGAACTGGCACAACTCTCCAACTCCAATTAATTCATCTTGCGACTTGATAATTATCAATGACAGGCCTTTACCGGCGCGTTATCCTGTTCTTATACCTATTCTCAGGAGAATTTTATGCGCTGGTTGTCAGAACGGTTCAGATTCCTTTTCCGGTCGACGAAAGGATTGATCCTGACCGCGATCGCTCTCGTATCGCTCATTTCCGCGCTCTTCGGGATGCTTTCAGGTCCGATGGCCGAGTGGGGCATCAAAGACGTGATCGTGCGCGCGCTTCACATGAACCTGGTGGAAGCGGAACGCGAAGGCAGGTTGATCATCCTCTACCATTCGATCGCCATGATCGTGATCGCCATTGAGACCTACATGATCGTCGATCTGCTCAAGGTGAAGGATAACCTCAAAGTGATGATCAACAGCACCATCACAATCGGTTACCTGGCGGTCATCTTGGGAGGCCTGCCATTTGCCTACTGGGGACACAGTTGGCCGCTGCACGGACTATACATCGCCGGGCTGGCCTTGATCTTTTTCGCCGGTTGTACACTCATCTATGCCATCTGGCCGTGGCGCGAGGAATTCAAGGTCACGGATAACGAGTATGCCCACACCCGCAAAGGCTACAGTCTGGAACGAATCGCTTTCTTTGCCATGGCGGCGGCCACACTTATTTCCGCGCTTTTCGGGGCAGTTCCCGGCTCGTACTACGGCAACGGTTTTGAGACCTTCCTGGCCGAGAACGTGGTGCGCGAACCGGTCAAAACGGTTCTCGACCTTTCAGTGATCGGACACCTGCACATCATGCTGGCGCTCATTGCCATTGCTTGCGCGCTCATCATCTGCCGCTGGATGGACTTCAAGGGCATCCTGCACAAACTGGCCATGCCGCTGATGATCGTCGGCTCGCTTGTGCTGGCCATGGGCACCTGGCTGGTGGTACCGTTCGAGACCGCTGCTCATATCGTCATTTACGGCGGCTCCACCCTGGCCATGCTGGGCGCGCTGTTGCTGGTCATTTTCTCGTGGCGCAAACTCATCCGCATAGGCCTGGCTGAAAAGGGGATCAAGAAGGGTAATTTCTTCCAGGGAGTAGCAGCGCTTTGCCGCGACCCGCTCAAGTTCGGCGTCACCTGGCAGATGGTCTTCATGAACTTCACCGTCAGCGGGGTGGGCATCTTTGTGGCCGTCAAACTGGACGAAATCTTCCGCGTCTGGCAGTACATGGATGAGCGCTCCATCTTGACCGGCCACTGGCACATCCTGGCCACGCTCACTGCCACGATCCTGTTGATGTATTACGCCGATTTTGCCGGGCTGATAGGGAAAGCACGTCAATGGTTCGGCTGGATCCTGATCATCTTCTCCGACCTCGCCTTTGGTGCGGTTACCGTTTATGAAATGCGCCGCCTGATCGTCGCCGAAGCCGTGCAGCAGCCGCTCATCAACACCACCACCCTGTTGGGTGATATCGGCCTAGGCGCAGTGCTATTGATACTGGCTGTCATCATGGTCTGGCGCTTGCTCGATCTTTTTAAGAAGAAAGGACGCTGGCGCAAGGAAGCGGATGAGAAACTGGAGATCTTTGAGGAGGTGACAAAATGAAAAAAATGATGATCGCACTCCTAAGCCTCCTTTTTTTGATCAGTGCCTGCCAGCCGGTGGACCTGAATGCCCCGGCTCCTGTATACAACACAGGGATCGATCCCGATTCATGGGTGACCATCCCCGCTGGTCCTTTCCTGCACGGTCAGTTTGATGAAGCTGCCAGCATCGACTACGACTACGAAATGATGGTCACCGATGTGACGAATGCCCAGTACGCTGAGTTTTTAAATGCGGCACTGGCTGATGGAACGATCAAGATCGCCGGTAACGAAGTGGCGGCGTATTATGCCGGAGATGAGTTCAACGGCGGGCGGCACGAAGAGTCCATCGAAGCCGGGGATTACATTCTGATCCCGCTGGATGATGAGGCCCTGCGTCTGGATTACAGCGGTGAGACATTCTCTGCCAAAGAAGATTGGGCAAACCACCCCATGACCATGGTCTCCTGGTTTGGCGCCAAAGCCTACTGTGAGTACTACGGCTGGCGTTTGCCGAGCGAGTTGGAGTGGGAGAAGGCTGCCCGTGGAGAAGACAACCGTCCCTACCCGTGGGGAGATACCCTCGCGCGCAACAACGCGAACTATCTGAGCAGCCGGGATCCCTTTGAAGACATGAGCACCTTTGGCTCGCGCACCACCCCTGTGGGGTTCTACAATGGCAACACTTATGACGGCTACCAGACGCTTGATTCTGCCAGCCCTTACGGCCTGTATGATATGGCCGGTAATGTGTGGCAGTGGACAGGCGACGTATATGAGTTGCAGCATTACCGTTACATGCGCGGCGGCAGTAAGAATGTTTATGACAACAATCTGCGCATCTGGGTGCGCAACAATGCCACCCCCACCTTCGTCAGCCCTGCCGTAGGGTTCAGGTGCGCCCGCCAGGAGAATGGTGGATGAAGTTCATCATCGAGAAGATAAAGCTTTACTTTCCCCTGGTCAAGAGCCTGCAAACCGCCCTGCTCACAATTACTGGTGTTGCAGGTTTCATGAGCGCTCGCTGCCCGATCAACCACTGGTGGACGATGCTCCTGCTGGTCGTCAGTCTGGTCTTCACCATCAGCGGCAGCACTGTCATCAATATGTGGTTCGATCACGATATAGACAAGGTCATGGACCGCACCCACCATCGCCCGTTGGCGGCAGGCAGGATTCCGTTGAAGCACGCACTTCTTTTCGGACTCACGCTTTCTGTGGCGGGCACTGCAATTGGCTTGTTCCTCTCCCCTCTATATGGGGCTCTTCTACTGGCAGGGATCCTCTTTGATGCACTGGTTTACACCATCTGGCTGAAACGGCGCACCTGCTGGTCGATCGTTTGGGGAGGGATCGCTGGTGGAATGCCCATCCTGGCAGGCCGCGCCCTGGGGTTGGGCAGCGTGGATGGTATTGGACTGCTGCTGGCTCTGGCCGTCCTTTTCTGGATCCCAACCCACATGCTCACGTTCAGCATGCGCTACGCTGCCGATTACCAGGCCGCGAAAATACCCACCTTCCCATCTACGTATGGAGAGAGTGTGACAAGAAAAATTATCGCGGTCTCGAGCATCATCGCCGCGGTACTGATCACCTCGTCAGCAGTGCTGATCGAAGTCAGGCAGGGGTTCTTATACCTGCTGGGAGTCTTATCCGGCGGCTTGATGATCATCGCCTTCCTGGTGATGATCCGACCTTCCAGAAGGTTAAATTTTAGCCTGTTTAAATATGCTTCCGTATTCATGCTGGCAGCCATGTTGCTGCTGGCAATTTAATCCTAAAAAGGAGAAAAAATGAAACCAGATAGTGGATTGGCAAAGTTCTTACGCTTCATCGGTATTTTGTTCATGTCCATCACGGCGGCATTCACCCTCCTGGGCGGCGTGGGCACCTCATGCGCGGCATTGTTCCCCACCAAATGGGAAAGCATGGCCCCGTTGGCTCCATTCCAGTGGTTGTACATCCTGTATGTGCTGCTTACCGTGGCCATCGGTGTTATGGGCATCCGCGCTGTGGTGCTGCTGATCAAGGGAACAACCAATAGTTTCAAGGCCACCCTGACCGCGCTCATCGCAGGTATTGTGGTGGGAGGCATCCACATTGCCACTTCGCGCATGTTGCGCGGCAGTTCCATGCCTGTGGACGGTGTGGTCGGTGTGACCGTGATCACGCTCATCATCTTCCTGGTCTTGCGCATCCCCGGCGTCTGGAAAGGTGTGGACTATTCAAAGGCCCCCAAGAAAGAAAAGACCAAGGCGGGCGGCGCAGCCGCGATGGTTGCCGCGTTGATGTGCTTCACCATCCAGTTTACGATGGGATCCACCCACACCTGGAATGGAGTGAACTACGCAGACGCTTTCAACACCGCAATGTCGATTTCAGGTATTGGTTTATTCTTGCTTGGCATCGTCCTCTTTGTGCTGAGTTCAAACCTGGCTGTGGTGCCTGCGCCAGAAAAAGAGACCGTTCGATAGTAATTTGTTTTGATGTCTTTAGTGAAGGCAACGGTAGCGCACCGTTGCCTTTTCATTTATCAATAGAGAAACCTTTATTCAAAAATGGTATACTACCCAAAGCCAAACACGTATTCCCCGTTGCCTTTTCAAGGAAAACATGATGAAAAGAATAGTTGCGGTTAATTCAAACTGCTACCACGGCTACAGCATCGAGGATGCCCTTGATGGTATAAAAGAAGCCGGGTTCCACTATGTGGAACTCACAGCCACCAAGGGCTGGACGGAGCACATCTTCCCCACACAAAGTTTTGCGTATTTATGCTCGGTCAAGGACAAACTTGAAAGAGCCAATATCGTACCATTTGCCATGAGCGGACACACCAACCTGATGGATAGGGAGCGCACCGGCGACTTCATCGCCAACATGCGTTTGGCCAACTTCTTCGGTTGTGATTACATTGTCTCATCTGTGGGCGAAGCCCACTTGAAGGACAAGGCGGTGGCCTCAAACGAGGAAGTGGCGGGCCATATCCGCGACCTGGTGCCCTATCTTGAGGAATACGAACTGACATTGGTGATCGAAAATCACGGAGAACACGGCACCGGCGCCATTATCAAGAGCATCGTCGACCTGGTGGATTCGGAACGCGTGCGCGTCAACTACGACACCGCCAATGTCATCTACTTTACCGGCATCAACCCGGTTGAGGACCTGGCTGCGTGCATTTCAAGTGTTGGATTCTTGCACACCAAGGACAAGATTGGCGGCATGAAAGAATGGAACTTCCCCGCCCTGGGCAAGGGCAGCGTGGACTTCCCCAGGCTGCTTGAAATGCTGAACAAAGCCAATAACAACTCTCCCATGAGCATCGAGATCGAATTCACTTCTGCTGGATCCAAAAACCTGGCTGAGGTCAACCAGGCCGTCAAAGACTCTTATTCTTACCTCAAGAGCCTTGGTCTGGAGATCTGATCCCCACCGCCGAGGAGAAACGCATATGATAAAGATAGCCATTGTCGGTACTGGGGGAATGGGTACTGTTCACTACAACAATTACTCAGTCATCGAGGATTGCCAGGTGGCCGCCCTGGTGGGCGTTACCGAGCAAAGCCGGGAATGTTCCAGCAACTGGGGCGTGCCGCTGTTCGAGACCATTTCGGATATGGTCAAAAAAGTGGATGTGGACCTGGTGGACGTCTGTTCGCCCACCTTCTTGCACAAGGAACATGTCGTTACAGCCCTCAACCTGGGCAAGCATGTCATCACCGAAAAACCAGTTGCGCTGCACAGGCAGGACGCTGTCGAGATGTTCGATCTGGCCGCAGCGAAAGGAAAATTGCTCTTCGTGGCACAAGTGCTGCAGTTCACCAGGGAGATCGAAGTACTGCGCGGGTTCATCTCCAGCGGGGAGTACGGCCGTCCGCTCGACGCCCACTTTGAACGACTCTCAGCCTGTCCGCGCTGGGTGCAAAACGGCTGGTTGTTTGACAAAGAGAAAAGCGGCCTGCTGCCTTTCGATTTGCACATACACGATCTGGATGCCATCGTCAGTCTGTTTGGCAAGCCGGAAAGCTTCAGCTTCACGGGTTGTGGAAATGATAACAAACCTTATAAGGAGCATTACCGCTTCCTCTATCGCTACCCTGGCTTGTCCGTGGCCGCTGAGGCTGCCTGGTTCAACGCTGATTTCCCATTCACGGCGCGTTGGCGCGTCTACTTTGAAAACGCCGTGGTGGTGAACGACGGCAACCGCGTGACTGCCTACCAGTTCGATAAACCACCCAGAGTTTTCGATACCGAGGAAGATCTCAAGATTCCCACCGGCATCAACCTGCCGCCCACCGGCATGTTCCACCGCGAATTGTCGCACTTTCTGGATTGTATTCGCCGCAGTGTTCCCTCGGAACGGGTAAGCCGCGAACAGGTACTCACAGTGGTGGGATTGCTGGAAGAGATCACCAACTCCTGAACGTGTGAATTTTCAAAAATCGGTGGTTGGGTTATTGACAAGCCGTTTGTAAAGTGCTATGATACATGTAATCGATTACATGTTTTCTTACCTGTAGTTTTATCGGTATAAAGAATACAAATTTCGGAGCAGTAGATGGCCACAATGGCTGATGTTGCACGGGAAGCGGGGGTTTCAGTTGCCACAGTTTCTCGCCTGCTGAACAATCAGGAGACCGTAAGCCCTGATACTGCTGCCCGTGTTTTTGCCGCCATTGAAAAACTCTCATACGAACCCAATATCCTGGCTCGGAACCTGCGCCGCAACGAGAGCCGCGTCATCCTCATCCTCGCGCCGAACGTGACCAACCCCTATTACGCTCACATCCTCTCCGGCATTGGCGACGTTTCCACCAGACTGGGCTACAGCGCGCTTATCTTTACCACCGGAGACGACCTCGAACGCGAGCGTGAAGGTCTCGATATGCTCAAGAAACACCGCGCCGACGGCGCCATCCTCTTGGCAACCAATATCGGCGGTGAATGGCTGCTCGAGTATTCCACACAATTCCCGCTGGTTCAGTGTTCTGAGTATGATCCCGCAGTGGATGTTCCCCACGTTTCCATCGACAATTACCAGGCTACTGTTGATACCATGGAATACCTCATCAGCCTGGGCCACGAACGTATCGCCATTATCAGCAGTGAAAACGAGTATATTTCCACAGCCCTGCGCTTGAAGGGATATCGGGACACACTGCAAAAGCACGGAATCATGCCAAGAAATGAGTACATCGTTTTCGCATCCCGTGATTATTCCTTTAAAAGCGGTAAATCCAAGGCCAAAGAATTGCTTAACGTCTCCCCCAGACCGACAGCAATTTTTTGTATCTCCGACACGCTCGCCCTGGGCGCCATCACATCTGCCCGCGAGTTGGGCCACCGTGTGCCCGAGGATGTAACCGTCATCGGCTTTGATGACGTGGAGCATACCACAATGTTCCACCCCTACATCACCACTGTTGCCCAACCTTGCTACGAGCTGGGCAAACATGCAGCCAACATGCTCTACACCCAGATGAACCAGGGTAAGGAGATACACCGCCAGGTGATCCTGGAACACAAGTTGATCATCCGGGAATCTTCGGCCCCGGCCAAAACGTTGGATTGAACACCGATCTTTAGTCATCGGTGATTGATCAAAACTTTAAGAAGGAGATGAATAATGAAGAAAGCGTTAGTTGTTGTCCTGGCCGTTCTCGTTCTGGCCACTTCACTGATCGGCTGCGCCAAGACCGCCACCGAACCCACCGCCGCTCCCGCGACTGCAGCTCCTGTTGAAGCCGCCAAGTATAAGATCGGCATCCTTGCTCCCGCCGTGACTCACGGTTGGGTTGCCGCTGTGGCCTACAATGCCGAACAGCGCTGCATCGAGTTGGCTGATACAGTTGAATACAAACTGTACACCAGCACCAATGCAGAAGAAATGACCACCCAGCTCGATGATCTTATGACCTGGGGTGCTCAGGCCATCGTTGCATTCCCCCAGTGGGAAGGCATGGAAGTTCCCATCCAGGCAGCCATCGAAGCCGGCATTACTGTTGTCAACTTCGATATCGCTATCGATGCTGAAGGCGTTTATCGCGTCTCCGGCGACAACGAAGACATGGGCGTCCAGGGCGCCAAGTACATCGTCGAGAAGATCGGTACCGAAGGCACTGTCGTGATGCTTGAGGTCCCCACCTCCGGTTCAGTCTCCGAACTCCGCAAACAGGGTTTCGTTGACACCATGGCCGAGATCGCCCCGAACATGAACATCATCACCTACGCCACCAAGTTCACCCGCGAAGACGGCCTCAAAGATATGGCTGACATCCTCACCGCCAATCCCCAGATCGATGCAGTTTACTCGATGGACGATGAAACCACCATCGGCGCTCTGCAGGCGATCCGCGAAGCCAACCGCACTGACATCAAGGTCATCACCGGCGGCGGCGGTATGCAGGAATACTTCAACATGATGCCCGAAAACGAAGACATCTGGCTGGAATCCGCAACCTACAGCCCCGCGATGGTCCGCGATGCCGTTGATATGGCTGTCGCGATCCTGAGTGGTGAAACCGTCGAACCGGTCAAGATCATCCCGACGACAATCGTTGACCGGTCCAACTACGCAGAGTTCCTGGATGCGAACTCCCCCTACTAATATATAACAATTTCCAGGAATACGTGTAACTTTTTGGCAAGCGAAGAGGCTATGGCGTTGCCATAGCCTCTTCAAAAAAGGATGAGAAGATGAATTTGGAAATGCGCGGGATCTGTAAGGCTTTTGACGCCAACGTGGTTCTAAAAAGCGTTGATTTCTCCCTCAGCGGTGGCGAGATCTGTGCCCTGTTGGGTGAGAACGGCGCCGGTAAATCAACATTGATGAACATTCTAGGCGGTGTGTTGCCGGCTGATGCCGGTGAGATCAAGATCGATGGCGTTCCAGTTACCTTCCATAACCCGGCTGAATCTCTGCACGCGGGGATTGCCTTTATTCACCAGGAATTGAACCTGATCAACGACCTGGCCGTGTACGAGAACATGTTCATCGGCCGCGAGATCAAGAAGAAGAACGGTCTGCTTGATGCCGAGCAGATGTGTCGTGAAACCCAGGCTGTGTTCGATCGCATGAGTCTGGAGATGGATCCAAAGACCATGGTGCGCGATTTGGATGCATCTTACAAGCAGATCGTGGAGATCTGCCGCGCACTGATGATGAACGCATCAATTATTATCATGGATGAGCCGACCACCTCGCTGACCGGTCCCGAGATCGAACGCGTATTTGAAATGATGCGCTCATTGAAAAAGCAAGGGGTTGGCATCGTGTTTATCTCGCACAAACTCAAAGAGGTCATGGAGATCTGCTCGCGCTACACCATCCTGCGCGACGGGAAAATGGTCGCCGAGGGAAAAGTGGCCGACGTGACCACCGATGACCTGGCCCGCTTCATGGTCGGCCACGATATCCGCACCATGGCGCTGCAGCGCGCGCGCAAGACCCCGCATGAGGTGTTGAAGGTACAGAATCTCACTGACAAAGGAAATTTCCGTGATATCTCGTTCACTGCACGCGCCGGTGAAGTGTTGGGCATCACAGGTCTGCTCGGTGACGGGCGCAGCGAATTATTCCTTTCCATGATCGGTGCCGGCACTCCATACACCGGCCAGGTATATTTTGAAGACAAACCCATCCGCGTGCGAAATACCACCCAGGCAGTGAACTCGGCCATCGGTTATCTGCCGCGCAATCGCAAGGAAAACGGCATCATCAAGGGATTAAACATTGTCGAGAACGGTTCGGTGGTAACCTGGCCCAAACTTGCCCGCTTTGGGTTCATCGACCGTCAGCAGCAAAACCGTCTTTTTGACACACAGGTGAAGAACCTGCATATTAAGCTCGAGAATAAAACGGATCCCATCGGCAGCCTTTCAGGCGGCAATCAACAGAAGATCGTGCTGGCAAAATGGCTGAGCACGCAGCCCAGGCTGTTGATCCTGGATAACCCCACCCAGGGTGTGGATGTGGGTGCCAAGGAAGAGATCTACGACATCATCCTCAACCTGGCCGATGAAGGGGTAGCTATCATCGTTCTCTCCAGCGAAGCGCAGGAGATCATCCGTGTTTGCGACCGCGCCCTGGTGATGTATCACGGTGCCATTCAGGGCGAGGTCTCAGGCGCAGGGATGACCGAACACAAGATCATGCGTTTGGCAACAGGCGCTTCATAAACTTGAGCAAGGAAAGAAGATAATGAAAAAACCTCAATTCTCGCAAAGTCAAAAAGCGATCACCGCGCTGCGCAAAACATGGATGACAAACGCGCTGTTCAGCACTGGGATCGCCTTGCTGGTGATGATCATCCTGCAAACCTTCGCACTCGGGTTTGAGTTCGGATCATTCTCCGAGTGGTTCAGCGTATGGCTTTCCAACTGGATCAACATCCTGCGCAACAACGCGGGAATCGGTATCATTTCGCTTGGCATGACGCTGGTCATTATCTCGGGCGGTATTGACCTGGCCGTGGGCTCCACGCTGGTGGCAATCGGCGCAGTGCTGATGATGCTGATCGACTCCGGTCCCAAGGGCATCCTGCAGAACTGGGGCATCGTGGGTTTCCCGGCCTACCTCATCGCCATCGTCATTGCTGTCATTTTTGGTCTCATCCTGGGTCAACTCACCGGCTTGCTTGTTACAAAAGGGAAGCTCCCTCCGTTCATTGCCACGCTTGGTACCATGAAGATCTTCCGCAGTGTCACCCAGCACTTTATGCAAGGCTACACCCCGGTGGTGCCAAAACCCTTCCTCAACATTGCCAGCCTAGAGATCGGCGGCAAATTGCTCATGCCAATCATTTACTGGGCTGTACTGGCTGTTGTGTTCTATATCATATCCACCCGGACGGCCTTTGGCCGCCAAGTAATCGCAGTGGGTTCCAACGAACGTGCTTCCAAGCTTTCTGGTATTGACATCAACAAGGTCAAACGGCGCGTTTATGCCATCATGGGCGTGCTGGTCAGTGTGGCAGCGGTGGTACAGGTGTCGCGCATCGGCTCAATGGACTATGCCAACGCAGGCAGCGGCTACGAGATGGATGCCATCTCAGCGGTTATCGTTGGCGGTACCAGCATGGCTGGCGGAAAGGGTACCATCATTGGTACCGTTCTTGGCACCCTCATCATTGCCGTGATGAACAACCTGCTCAACCTCATTGGCGTGCCTCCCTTCCTGCGCGAAGCCTTCAAGGGCGTCATTGTCATCGGTGCTGTTCTGCTCCAGAAGAAAGAAAGCAATTCCTGATCGTGAATCTCATTACCTGCAAGAAAGGTGCAACCTTATGATCAAAATTGGAATCATCGGCTGCGGCAAGATCGCCCAGGTGCGTCACATTCCGGAATATGCCGATAACAATAACGTCAAACTAACTGCGTATTACGACATCAATCATTCCCGTGCCCTCGAAATGGCAGAAAAGTTCGGCGGCACGGCTTTCTCCTCTTATCACCAGCTTCTGGCCACTTCAGACATCGATGCCGTGAGCGTTTGTACGGCGAATTATTCTCACGCCGAGATCACCATCGATGCTCTGAAGGCCGGGAAACACGTGCTCTGCGAGAAGCCCATGGCAATGACCCTACAGGAGTGCGAGAACATGGTCAAGACGGCCAAAGATACCGGAAAGTACCTGATGCTCGGTCACAACCAACGCCTTGCCAAGGCTCACATCAAAGCCAAGCAGTTGATTGCAGATGGATTGATCGGTGAGATCGTCACTTTCCGTACCACTTTTGGTCACAGCGGCCCAGAGACCTGGAGCGTGGATCCGGGTCAGAACACCTGGTTTTTCGACAAAAACAAGGCTGTAATGGGCGCCATGGCTGATCTTGGCATCCATAAAACGGATCTACTTCACTTCCTCACCGGCCAGACGGTCGTCGAAACCACCGCCCGCCTGGCAACCGTTGATAAACGCGATGCCGCCGGTTCCTTGATCGGTGTGGACGACAACTCCATTTGCATCTACAAACTAAGCGGTGGTGCCGTTGGTACAATGACAGCCAGTTGGACTTTTTATGGTGCGGAAGACAACAGCACAATCCTCTATGGCACCAAGGGCATCATGAGAATCTATGACGATCCTGCCCACTCCATCACCGTTATCTCACGCGACGGCAAGGTTACCCATTATGATGTTGACCAGATACAGACCAATGACAACCAGACCAAATCAGGTGTGATTGATCTATTTGTGGACTGCCTGTTGAATAAAAAGGAACCCGAGATCTCAGGCCCTGAAGCCTTGAAGACCATGCGGGTGATTTTCGCCAGCGTTGAATCATCGAAATCCGGCCAGACAGTGGCCATAAAACAATCTTGAGCGAGGTAGCCGTATGAAACTGGGATTTGTCAGCGCCATTCTGGATGGCTGGAACTTCGAAGAAACAATTGATATCGCGTCTAAAATGGGCTTCGCCTGTGTGGAAGTGGCCTGCTGGCCGCGCGGTAAAGCGGAACGGCGCTATGCCGGCGTCAGCCATATTGATGTTGATGACCTGGATGACGAAAAAGCCAAAGTCATCCTGGAGTATTGCGCCAAAAAGAACGTGCAAATCTCTTCGCTGGCTTTTTACCCCAATCCGATGGACGGCGACCTGAAGAAACGACAGGAAACCATCGACCACTTGAAGAAAGTCATCGCTGCCAGTGCCAAACTGGGTGTGAACTTGGTGACCACCTTCATCGGCCGCGACCAGACCAAAACAGTGGAAGAAAACCTTGAGTTGTTTAAGACCATTTGGCCGCCCATCATCAAGTACGCCGAGGAAAAGGGCGTCAAGGTAGCCATCGAGAACTGTCCCATGCTTTTTGGATCCGAGCAGTGGCCCGGCGGGCAAAACCTGGCTACAACACCGCGCATCTGGCGCGAAATGTTCCATATCATCCCGAGCGGCAACTTCGGCCTCAACTACGACCCCAGTCACTTTGTCTGGCAGATGATGGATTACACTAAACCCTTGAAAGAGTTTAAGCACAAGATCTTCCACGTACATTTCAAAGACATCAAACTTTACCCGAAGAAATTAAGCGAAGTGGGTAGCATGGCCTACCCCCTGGATTACATGAGCCCCAAATTGCCCGGTCTGGGCGATGTGGATTGGAGCCGGTTCGTTTCTGCGCTGAATGAGATCGGTTATGATGGATTCGCATGCATCGAGGTGGAGGACAAGGATTTCGAGAGCAGCCGGGAACGCATACTCGAGAGCCTGCAGATGTCTTATGATTATATGAGAAAACTCGTGGCCTGACACTGGTCACACATGAGGGCGGCGGGTTTGCTGTTAGGGAGCAGACCTGCCGCCCTCAATTTATCTTTACTACAAACTACTGTTGGCTAATTTCCGGCTCGGCAAAAGGATTACTGGGAAACAGATATAATTATTCAAACGAATCGAATTTATACTTGGCCGTGTAGAGCGGAAATCTTGCCTCCCATGATTTTAAAAAGAAAACTTGCAATAATTTTTCAAAATTCCTATCAGGCGCTTATCAACCTGTGCGAAAACCCAATCAGTTGTGCTATCTTGGCGGCAGTGGTTTATTTAATCCTCGCGGCTGTCAGCGGCAGATTATTCTCAGTTTCAAAATACGCCTATTATAACTATTTGGCCGATGCTTTTCTGCATGGCCAATTTTCACTTCGACTTCTTCCCGAATACACTCTTGATCTTTCGATGTATAACGAGAGATATTACCTTAACATGGCTCCGTTACCGGCTATTCTTTTAATGCCCTTTATTGCTATCTTTGGCGTCAGTTTCAACGATGTCCTCTTCACTGCGCTGGCATCCGGGCTCTGCGTAGGTTTCTTTGCTCAACTACTACGCAAGGCAGGCCGGGTTGAATTCATTCATATCACAAAAAACCAACGGGCATTGCTGGTTTTTTTTCTGGCCTTTGGAACAGTTTTGCTTACCCAAGCTTCGAAGGGGAAAGTCTGGCAAACCGCACAGGTAGTCGGGTTCGCCTTTACGATTCTAGCCTTTCTAGCATCCTTCACTTTTACGGGGAAGAAAGCTTGGTTTTTCACGGGCTTAGCGCTTGCTTGCTCCATGCTCTCGCGGGTCCCGAGTGTTTTTGTTGGCATTTTCTTAGTCATCTATCTGGTTCGTCGAGATCAATCCTGGAGTTGGAAAAGAGTAATTCAAAACTTTTTTCTGGCAGGAATGCCCATACTTCTGGGGTTGGGGTTCTTTCTTTTTTACAATTATGCTCGTTTCGGTAACATGTTGGAAACCGGGCTTTCTTTCCACACCATGAGCCCATTTTTTAGTGAGCAATTTGGAAAGTATGGCGCGTCCAGTATTCACTATCTCCCCATCAACCTTTATTACGAATTTATTTATTATCCTTTTCCCCTCACCCAAGAATCCATGATGGGTGGCAGCCTGTTCCTGTTGAGCCCTCTCTTTGTTGCCATTTTTCCTGCAATCACCAGGTCAAAGCCACGCTGGGAAATTTGGGGTTTACTATCATCGATATTAGTTGCTGAAATCCCCATTATGCTGCACATGAGTACGGGCTGGATCACCTTTGGCCCGCGTTACACGTTGGATTTTACCGTCCCATTGATGCTTCTGACCGCCAAAGGCATAGAAAAATGGAAAACCTGGATTATCGTTTTACTTGTTTCCCTTTCTGTGGCTCAATATATGATCGGTACAATTGCCTTTTTACCCTTGGAGTAGCTCGTGATATTGCAGATCTACCTCTCACGATTACTCATCCAAAGCATCCTTTTTATGACCGCTGCGTAAAGCTTGTCGAACTTTTACGAAAACATTAGCTGGTACAACAACGAAAAGGCAATTATCAGTGTTTCTGCCAATCTAGCCTTTGGAAAACTTGAATCCCTAGACTAGAAAACTAGCGGCTGATCTCCACCAGACAATCTTATTATCCTTTCGATTTGACGGGGTTAATCAAAAAATCGGCGTCAGTAGTTTGATTACATTGGGACATTTCTTGCGGTTGTCGATTTACCTCATTCCTTATGTTAATCCTAGTTTGTTACGAGATCGATATACCCCCAATCGTCTGTTCAGTTGCTGCCTGATTTTCTATTTGTAAAAGGTACTGAAGGCTTTATACAGGTCAAATCAGCTTGTGGTTTATAATTGGGTTGTGGTTACGCCCGCTTATTTGCAACTACACTACTCAATAAAACAACTCGTTGAGTTTTGGGCAAAAAATCATCTATACTCAAAAACATCATCTTTCTCTGTGCTGTAATATGATGCAAATCAGAGGAAATTAATTTCTTGGAATGGCTGCCATGGCTCTAGCTCAGAAGAAACCAGAAAATCTATTCCCTGTCGTTTTTCTCAGTCTTGCAGTAATCCTTGGGAGCTTCGTTCGTCTCTCTTCAGTTTTTGGGAAGGTGTTTCCCCTTAATGACGGCGGGCTCTTTTATACAATGACGTCTGACCTGATCGTTAATGGTTTCAAGATCCCAACATTTACCACCTACAATCACCTGGAAATCCCCTTTGCTTACCCACCCTTGCAATTTTTTATTGCCGGACTTCTCTCCACTGTTTTCAAATGGTCATTGCTTGATATTTTCCGAATCCTGCCTGCTCTAGTTTCCTGCCTTTGCATCCCAGCAGTCTACCTGCTCGCCAGGGAACTTCTGCACAATGATCTGCATGCTTCACTTACCTCTTTGATTTACGCACTTACTCCTGCGTCGTTTGACTGGTTGATAATGGGTGGAGGGATCACCCGCGCCCCCGCTTTCCTGTTCGCTTTGTGTACACTTGTTAGTATCTACCGGTTATACACCCGCAAGGAAAAAAGATATGTTCTCATTACTGCGGTTCTTGCGTCTTTAACTGTGCTTTCACACCCAGAAACAGCTCTGCATACAGCAGCCAGCGCGTTGGTATTCCTTCTCATATTCGGAAGGAACAAGCTGGGGATCTTGCGCTCGTTGATTACTGCAGCAATGGTATTTGCTTTCACATCACCCTGGTGGGTTGTTGTTGTACAACGCCACGGACTTACACCCTTTACAGCTGCCGGGCAAACGGGTTGGCATAATCTGCTATCGATATTTAAACTCTTCTTCGCAAACCAGTTGAGCGAGTATAACTTAACACCAATCACCATACTTGCGATAATCGGTTTGTTTTTCATGATGGCTCAAAAGAAGTACTTCTTGCCAATATGGTTTTTTGCGATTTTTATTTCTGAACCACGTAGTGCTCCACTATATATGAGTCCGGTGATCGCAATTTTTGCGACCGTTGCCTTGATTCAGATTCTCAAACTTCTGAACAATAACAAAGCAAAACCTATCGATCATGATAACTCCGTTGATTTTTTCTTGGGAAAATTTTCAAAAGTTTTTTTTGCTATTGTATTCTCACAATGGGTTTTCTCAGCTTACGGAACAGTAATCAATCTTTCAAATTACTATTATTTAGACTCTTCTGAGATGAAAGCCTTCAATTGGGTAAAGGAAAATACACCACCAGAAAGCAGATTCTTGGTACTTTCTGGCAACGCCCCATTAACAGATCCACTCTCTGAATGGTTTCCTGCCCTCACGGAAAGAATCAGCCAGGGGACAGCACAGGGACATGAATGGTTGAAGGGAAATAAATTCGATGAGGTTCTTGAAGAAGCCTACAAGCTTCAATTTTGTTCAACTTTATCTTCAGAATGCGTTGCCAATTGGTCTCAGAGTAACTCACTGCCTTACGATTATTTATTTATTGACCCCAACGACGCGGGATTATTAAATGGGTCAGACGATTATCAAAACGCACTTTCAGGCCAATTATCCTCATCAAACCTATATCAATTGGTCTATGATCATGATGGTATAACGATATTCAAAGTTGAAAATCCATAAGGGGATTTTCAAATCGATACTATGCTTCTCCCAGAAATACTACAGGTCACAATTCCTGTTATTATTAACTGATGCATCATCCCGCTATCTCTCTACAAACTGCCCGTAGCATAGTTCTGCAGGCCCAAAAACTAAGCCAACCGCCAATAAAACCGGCTCAAAAAGATTTTGTGGCAGCGGTTATTCGCGAACTGGGACTGCTGCAGATTGAGACCATCAATATCGTTGCGCGGGCTCCTTATTTCATGCTCTTCAGCCGTCTGGGAACTTATGACCCCGCCTGGTTGGAAGAATCACTGGCTGAAAAGGCCATCTTTGAGTACTGGGCGCACACGGCTTCCTTTCTGCCGATCGAGGATTATCCCTATCACCGCCGCATGATGCTGGAAAAACTGCGGCACCCATACTATTACACCTGGTACGAGAAGAACAAGGAAGAATGTGACAAACTACTGAGGCACGTACGTAACAATGGCTCCGTGCGTTCCGCCGATTTTGAGCGCCAGGATGGGAAGAAGGGTCAATGGTGGGATTGGAAATTTGAAAAAGATGCCCTTGAATTCTGGTTTTGCGCCGGCGAATTGATGATCTCCAGGCGTGACAAGTTTCAACGCGTCTACGACCTGCGCGAACGCGTGCTGCCGGAGTGGAACGACGCTAACGTCCCCTCGCTGGATGAAACCTACCGCCACTTCGTGCGCGAATCGGTACGCGCACTGGGTATTGCCCGGCGTGATTGGGTGGCCGATTACTTCCGCCTGGCAAAGAAGCCGGTGAATGACACACTCACAAAACTGCTCGAGGATGGTGTTCTCACCGAGGTGGCCGTGGACACGTGGCAGGAACCCGCAGTCATGCTCAGCGCTGACCTGCTGCTGCTCAAGGACAAACATAAGAAACTCACTCCCACGCTGACCACACTGCTCTCGCCCTTTGATTCGCTGATTTTTGATCGCAAACGCGCCAAGCAGCTCTTTAACTTCGATTTCACCATCGAGTGTTACCTGCCTCCCGCCAAACGCAAATATGGTTACTTTCTGGTGCCCGTATTGCACCGAGGGCAGATCGTGGCGCGCGCCGACGTTAAGGCTCATCGTAAGGAAGGCGTTTTCGAAGTCAAGGGATTATTCTGGGAGCCGAGCATTAGAGCTGACGAGCAAATGCTGGTTGAAGTGAAGGACGCAATCCAGCGCTGCGCCGACTGGCATGGAACTCCTGAGGTCATGATACAAAGAAATGAGTTGTCTTCAACTCGGTCATGATCGTATCAAATTTCAATACATAAAAAACGCTATAATTCAATAAGGGTTTCATCCTTCTCGGATGCCTGTGAGTCCATCCATGACTGGTTTCACTGAGACAACGAAAAGGAGTACAGATGTACGTTTACTGTTCAACCTTGTTCCAAACCGCAGCATTTGATTGGTATGCCTGGGTTTTCCTTCCAATCTTGATTTTTGTGGCTCGCATTTGCGATGTCACCCTGGGAGCGGTACGGATCATCTTAATGTCCAGGGGGAGCAATAAACTTTCACCGTTGCTTGGTTTTTTTGAAGTGCTGATCTGGATTGTCGTCATTGGTCAACTGGTGCAAAACATATCCAGTGTTACAGCTTACATCGGTTATGCAGCCGGGTTTGCTGCGGGCAATTTTGTTGGCATGTGGTTGGAAAACCGGTTGGCGTTTGGCACGTATATGGTCCGTGTGATCCTCCCCAAACATGGAGAGGAGATATTCACCAGGATCCATGATGCTGGTTTTGGTGTGACGAGTGTGGATGGGGAAGGTTCCATGGGACCGGTCAAACTCATCTACACTGTGGTCAAGCGTAAACAAGTAAAACAAGTGCTGGCGATCATCCACGAATGCGCACCGGGAGCATTCGTGTCTATTGAAGAATTAAACTCAATTGAACAGGGTGTATTCGCCAAAGACATTTCACCAATTTACCTGGACTTTTTTGGTAAGAAGTCAAAATGATCCAAATAAGCAAGGGTCTGGTATCTGTGAGAAATCGGTTTGCACGTTTTGTTCAACCGCTTACCAAGAATAGCCGCGAATCTCTGGCCAGGGAAATTTCAGGGTCAGCATCTCCCAGTTTTTTTTTGCTGTAATCCTATTTAGCAACATCTCCAGGGTAGGTTGAATTCCTCAGATCTACCTGGCAACAATCACACCCTCGCCGTGATTCTGTGACCCGCAGAATCTCAAACAAGTTAAGGCGCGGAAAAAAACAACAAATCTCTAACAATGGCCCGCTATAATGTAAACAAGACGATTAAGGATCTCCAACGTGCCACAAACGCGAATTGATAATAAACGTGTATTTATTGTCATCAACCCTGTTTCGGGGATGAGCAACGGACAGTTGCTTAAAACCGTCTGCCAGATGCAATTCTCAAGGGCTGGTTGGATCCCTGAGTTCCATACAATGTCAAAAGGCGAAGACCTCACACCTGTTATTCACACTGCCATTAAAAACGGGGCGGATCTGGTAGTCGCTGTTGGCGGCGACGGCACGATCGCGTCTGTGGCCGCGGGTCTGATCAACCATGATGTCCCGCTGGGTATTGTGCCGGCCGGCACCTGGAACGCTATCGCCCGCCATCTTTATATCCCGTTCAACCCTGTACGCGCAGTCAGCCTGATGACCGGAAAACACACCATCCGTGAAATGGACATCATGGATGTGGGCGATTCCTACCACGCAATGAACCTCAGTGTGGGATTCAGCGCCAAGATGAACGAAAACGCCAGCCGGGATATCAAACGCAAGGTGGGTGCCATTGCCTACTTGCGCCATTTTATCAACCTGTTGTTCGGCCTCGAAATGCACCGTTTCGTGGTTGAAGCTGATGGGTTCACCTTTCGCGGCCGCGCTACCGAGGTCTTCATCGCCAACTACGGCGTGGCCGGATTACACCTTTTGGAAGACAGGCTCGACATCCACCCCGACGACGGCAAGGTGGATGTGCTTATCATGCGCGCGCGCACCATATTGGATATGCCGTCGCTGTTATGGCAAATGGTCGTGCTCAAACAAAAACGCACACCCAAATACCGCCAGTACTCCGCTTCGCAATCTGTGACCATCCGCACCGAACCGCCCAGCACCGTGCAGGCAGACGGTGAAATCATTGGCATGACCCCCGTCAAAGTGACCATCCTGCCGCGTAGGATCCGTGTGATCGCGCCGAAATCACTGGTCAGTCTTATTCCACAACTCCGTTAAAGTTTGCTCCAACCTCGCGCCCAGCGCTTCGCCGTGTGGCGTGGTGACGTCGTCGGAATTATCAAAAACGACGTAGGGAACTTTGCATCCCTTGATGGTAATGTAATCAGGATTCTCGGCGCTCACCTGCTGCCAATCTACCTCACGATAGAGACGTTCCAGTTTGGCATCCGGCAGGCCGTGTTCCAGGATGCTGTCGGGCTTGTTGGGATTGAAGCGTTTGCGGTTCTTGCGCAGCGATTCTTCCCAACTCACATCGATGTAAAGGATGGCCATACGCTGTGCCATCTCGAGAGGAAGATGCTCGAAAGCACTTGCATAACCGCCGTGCTCACTGCCGCGTGAAAACTCCACAATGGCGGTGTACTCTTCAGCAAAGGCGGGAATATCACGCAGCTTTTTCTGATACTCAAGACCGATGCGCTCGATGAGCAGGTCCCAAAGGTGGTTGCCCAGGAAGTAGCCGTCAACATCGGTGTGCAAACGTGGATACCCCATGCGTTCAAGAAGCGCGTCTTCTTCGAACCAGGTCCACAGCATGGGGAAATCATCGATCTCTTCGAACTTGCCGATGTGAAAGCGTTTTTCGCGCTCTGCGGGAGGTGTGTTCTTGAGGTAATGGATGATCTCGCTCTTGCCGGCAGCTGGACGGGCGATCAACAGGAGAATATCAAAGGTGTTCTTGCGGGGCATGGCTCCCTCCAGAAAATTGCAGGTAAAGTTCCCACCTGCCTCGCTGAAAGCAGGTGGGAAAGGAGAAGAGAAAGCCGCGCAAGAAGGGTTTGGCTCCCGGAGCAGCTTCTCAACTTTTATTATACCCAACCCCATTACAGAATACTCGTTTAGATGGGCAGGAAAAGATAGCCTGCTCACGCTATAATTGGATATATCGATCAGATGAACAAACCTGGAGAATGAAATGACCATTCCATCCACCGATCCCACAGAAAAACCACCCCGTATCCTCGTTCAGAAGGACGGCGCCTATTTTGTACAGGGAAAAGTGCCCCTCGTGCACAAGACCCAGATCGTTTCTGAATACGGTGAGCCGCTGAACTGGAAAAAAGACGGTGAATTGAAGGCTTCAGGCCCATATGCGTTGTGCCGCTGCGGGAAATCTTCCAAAATGCCTTTCTGCGACAACAGCCACACCAAACTCGGTTTTGACGGTACCGAGACCGCAGATACAGCCCCCGCGGTCGACCGCCAGATGACTTTGGAAGGCGGCACGGGTATTGTGGTGCGCAAGGACGATTACCTGTGCATGGAATCGGGGTTCTGCGGTAACCGTCTGACCAACATCGACTTAATGGTCTCCAAGACTGCCGAGCCTTGTGTGCGCGCCGAGATCATGGCCATGATCGACCGCTGCCCCTCCTCGGCATATGTATACACCGACAAGGAAGGCAACCCGGATATTGAAGCGGATTTGCCCGTCCAGATCGCAGCCACCACCGAAATCACCGAGTATGGCCCCATCATGGGTCCGTTGTGGGTGACCGGCAATATTCCCGTCGTCCGCGCGGACGGGGAGCCGTTCGAAACACGCAACCGAACAACGCTATGCTGCTGCGGTGAATCCTGCAAGAAACCGCTGTGCGACGGCACCCACCGTGCAATCGAGCAGGAAGAGTTGCGCAAGAAGGTTGGAAATCCCTAGAAGCAAAACAGCGGTGGGGTAAATAAGGGAACCTACCCAACGGTACTCATTCCTCCCACAGTCGAAAGTCACTTGCAATCTCAAAAAAACACCCTATAATATAATTTGGCTGGTGGTTTTACCAGATTCAGATTGGATTACCTTCATGAACCTGCCGATCGAACCCCTGCACGTGGAAAGCCTGAAGGACGCCTGCATCGCGCGCCTCGAGGAACTGATCCTCTCTGGCGAGCTGAAGGCCGGTGAACGCCTGCCTGCCGAACGCGACCTGGCCGTGCGTCTGGGCGTCAGCCGCCCGGTACTGCACGAAGCCCTGGTGGACCTGGCCGGCAAGGGGCTGGTGACCATCCTGCCACGCCGGGGCGTGGAGGTCAACGACTTCCGCCAATCCGGCTCGATGGCCATCCTCTCCTCGCTGCTCAGCTATCACCACGGCGAATTTGACCCCGCTTTCACCAACAGCCTCTTCGAAATGCGCCTGCTCATCGAGACCGAAACCGCCCGTCTGGCGGCTCTCAGGGCTACACTGGCACAACTCAGCCGCCTGGATGAGATCAATGCCGCAGAAACAGCCGCTGACCGCAGTGAGAGCGCCGCCCTCACCAGGTTGGACTTCGATTTCCACTTGCAGATTGCCGTCGCCTCTCAAAACCACATTTATCCACTCATCCTCAACTCATTCAACGCGGTTTACACCCATTTCACCGGCTTGTTCTTCGAGAGCTGCCATGACCGCCCCGTCCTCGAAGAGGTGTTTGCCGGTCATAAGAAGATCACCTCCGCGATCCGCCGGCACGAACCCGATGAAGCAGCCAAACAGATGGTCGAACTGCTCACCCAGGGATCGCGGTTCCTGATGGATCACCTGCCTGAATCCCCAAAGAAGGAGTAAAAGATGGCTACCGTTGCTTATGACAAACCCAAATATGCGATCAAGCAACCCAAGAATCTCTCAGACCGCGTGCGTTGGCTGAGAGATTACTATTTCCAGGGTGTAAACCGCAAATGGAACAATGAATACACTGCCTGGACCACCGGTACCCCGTGGGATTTTCAGTTCAACGAAATGACCTTCTATATTGTGCCGGAAACCTATTTTTACATCCCCACCTTCCGCTCCTCACTCAATCAAACCGCCAAACCGGTGGAACTCTGCTCCGATTTTTGGAAGATGAGCCTACCCGAACGGCGTTCCTGGTTCCTGCGCGAGGTGATGGTCAAATACCTGCCCAAGGAAATCCAGCCCCGCGACCTGATCGCGGGGGGGCGCTTCAATGTGCAAACCTCCATGTGCCTGACGAAAAAGGAAACCGCCGAGTTCGACCGATTGGTTTCAGGCAAGGGCAGCGCACGTGAGGCCATGCTCTGGTATCACAACCACGGCTTTGGCAATTGCGGCGCTACCAGCGGCCATCTGGTGGTTGGGTACGGCGAAGTCATCAAGAAAGGCTGGCGTGGTATCCACGACGATATCCTTGCCAAATACGAAAAACTAAGCGCAGCCGAGAAGAAAGGGAAGAAAGGCGCACAACTGCGCGCCATGCTCACTGCCGCCACCCTGCCCGGCAACCTGGGCAAGGAATATGCTTCATTGCTGAGTGGAATGGCGAAAAAGGAGGAGGTTCGCTCCCGACGCGCTGAATTGGAGCAGATGGCTGCCAACCTCGAGCGGGTGCCATGGGAAGCGCCGACGACCTTTTGGGAAGCACTGCAATCGCTGTGGCTCAGCCACATGCTGGTCATGTCCGATGAAAATTATCCCGGCCCCGGCACCTCCTTTGGACGTTTCGACCAGTACATGTATCCGCTCTGGAAGAAATCGCTTGATGAAGGCATGGACAGGGAATTCGGCAAGGAATTGCTCAAGTGCTTCTGGGTCAAGTGCAACTACGCCTACGACGCCATGATCAAGACCGGCGCTGCCGGTATTACCGCCGGTTACGGGCAACTCCTCACCATCGGCGGGGTGGGCGCGGGCGGCACGGACATGACGAACGACCTCACGTACGCCGTCCTCGAGGTCATCGACGAGATGACCCCCATCCTCGAACCCAAGCCCAACGTGCGCCTGCACCGCAAGAGCCCTGAGAAGCTGCTAGACAAGGTCGTGGACATGGTCGCTTCCAGCCAGGGTGCGCCCTTTCTGCTCAACTTCGACGAACGCTCCATAGCCGGCATGATGCTCGAAGCTCGTAAGGCTGGTGTGGAAAAATACATCAACGAGAATACCGTATATGATTACGCTCCGGTCGGCTGCCTGGAAAACACAATGTCAGGTAACGACCGCTCTGGCACCGTGGATAACAACCTGAACCTGTTGAAAGCTGTGGAGTTAACACTCACAGGCGGCTACGACATGTTCCCCTTTGTGGATGTGATTACGGGTAAATCCGAACCGCAAAAACTGGTGGGGGAAACCACCGGCGACCCGCGCCAGCTCACCAACTGGGAGCAGTTCTGGCAGGCCTACGCTCGCCAGACACAGTCCATTGTCAAGCGCAGTGTGGAACTTTATGAGAGATCCGAGTCGGTGCGTGCGCGCTTCTTCCCCACACCCTACCTTTCCTGTCTCACCAAAGGCTGCGCAGAGAAAGGCATGGACATCAACGAAGGCGGCGCCGAACTCGGTTTCGTCACTGTCGAGGCGGTAACATACGCCACCACCGTCGATTCGCTGCTGGCCGTCAAGTACCTGGTCTACGACAAGAAGGTCTGCACCATGGACGAACTCATCCAGGCTCTGCGTGACAACTGGAAGGGCCACGAGAAGCTTCAGACCATTGCCCTCAACAAGGCGCCCAAGTACGGCCGCGACGATGATGATGCTGACTCGATGGCCAGCCAGGTGATGGAACTCTGGACGGAAGAGACCTGGAAGTACAAGACCAGATCGACCAACCGTCAGTTCCGCCCCGGCATGCTGAGCTGGAACTACTGGATCGCCTATTCCGACATCCTCTCTGCCAGCCCCGATGGACGCGCCAAGGGACGCTTCCTCTCCAACGCCATCTGCCCGTCCAACGGCGCGGATATCAAGGGGCCCACGGCCAACGTCAATTCCGTGGGCAAGGTCATGGGCGGCAAGGCCGCCGATGGCAAGGGCGACTGGGAGGAATACCTCAACCTGCTGCCCAACGGCGCCAGTCACACCATCTCCTTCAGTCCGTCGCTGCTGCGAGACCCTGAACACCGTGCCAAGTTCAAAGCCTTCATCAAAGGCTACATCGAGAACGGCGGTTCAGCATTGCAGATCAACATCCTTGACGCAGCCCTGCTGCGCGATGCCCAAAAACACCCGGAGAGCTACCGCCACCTGCTGGTTCGCGTCACCGGCTACAATGCCTACTTCACCACCATCGGCAAGGAACTGCAGGACGAGATCATCGCGCGCGAAAGCCACAACCTGTGCTGATGGAAGCAACCATGACCGAAACCGAAGCCGCCACAGGCCTCATCCTGCACCTGCAGCGCCTCTCCACCGAAGACGGACCTGGTCTGCGCACCACCGTCTTCTTCAAGGGCTGCCCGCTGCACTGCCGCTGGTGCCACAACCCCGAATCCATCTCGCCTAAAGCCGAGATCCAGTGGCTGGCTGTGCGCTGCATCGGCTGCGATAGTTGCATCGAAGCCTGCCCGGAGCATGCACTCAGCCACGCGGAGGAAGGCATCCTGCGCGACCGCGAGCGCTGCAGGGTCTGCGGTGCCTGCGTGGACGCCTGCCCCAGCGGGGCCATGGAGGTGCTCGGCACTCCCGCCAGTGTGGAAGACCTGGCAGCAGAGTTATGCAAGGACCGCGCTTATTTTGAGAAGTCAGGCGGCGGCGTCACCTTCTCGGGCGGCGAGCCCACCCTGCAGCCCGCATTCACCCTGGAACTGGCCCGGCAACTCAAAGCCAAAGGCATCCCCCTGGCGTTGGATACATGCGCCCTGTGCAACCGCCAGACGCTGGAAGAGATGTTTCCGCTGTTTGACATCTTCCTGGTCGATCTAAAACTGATCGACCCGGCTGAACATGAGAAATGGACCGGTGCGCCGCTGGAAAAGATCCTTCAGAATCTGAGATGGCTGGCAGGCATGGTGAAAGAAAACGCAAGCGAGAAAATGCTGTGGATCCGCACTCCGCTCATCCCGGGAGCCACGTTCTCACAGGCCAACCTCGCAGGCATCAGTGCCTGGCTGGCTCAAAAGGTGAGCGATGCCACCGCACGCTGGGAGCTGTGCGCCTTCAACAACCTGTGCCGCGACAAGTACACCCGCCTGGACATGGACTGGCACTTCAACACGACCGAACTGATGTTACAGGCCGACCTTGATCAGGCCGGCACCTGGGCCCGTTCCGGCGGCTTCGACCCCGCGCGCATCTTCGTCACCGGCGCGGCCAAACTGGAAGATTGACCTTTTTGGAGGAATATGAGCATCGATAAATTCCCGAACAAGAAGTTCTCAGAGCAGGATATCTCCGACCTGCTGCCTGCCATGAAGATTGGTGTGCTCGGCACCGTCACGCCCGATGGGCTGCCGCACGTGACCCTCATCACAACATTGATGGCCAGTAAACCCGAAGAGGTGGTTTGGGGTCAGTTCATGGAAGGCACCAGTAAAAAATTCATTCGTACAAATCCAAAAACCGGCTTCCTTATCATGGGGCTTGACAAGAGTTTTTGGACCGGGCAGGCTGAGTACACTCGCTCTGCGAAGGACGGCAAGGATTACGAGTTCTACAACAACACAGCGCTGTTCAGGTACAACTCCTATTTTGGCGTGCACACAGTGCATTACATGGACCTCAAGGGTCAATCCGGCAAGCACCCGCTGCCCATGAACAAGGTGATTTTCGCGGCCATCCAGACCATGATCGCCAAAGCGCTCACATTTGGCAAGTCAAAGAAACAGGTCATGAATCAGTGGACGCAGGCTTTCTTTAACAAGATCGATAACCTCAAGTTTCTGTGCTACGTGGATGCCAACGGTTACCCGGTGGTGCTGCCGGTCATCCAGGCACAGGCGCTCGACTGCGAACATATCTGCTTCTCGTTCGGTGCGTTTGGCGAGGAACTGGCCGCCATCCCGCCGTTCACTCCCGTGGCCATCCTGAGCATGGCTCTCTCGATGCAGGATGTGCTGGTGCGCGGCACCTACCAGGGCAACAAGAAGGTCTGTGGTATAAAGACCGGCGTGCTGCAGGTGGACTGGGTTTACAACTCCATGCCGCCCAAGCCGATGCAGATCTATCCCCCGCTGCCAGTGGAGACGATCACGGAATTCGAGTAAACACACGTAAGGGCGACCGGCCGGTCGCCCTTACGATTATGAAGTACAATTCTCTCCATCTTGTTGACAAAGAAGGTACATCACGCATGACCGATACAAAAGCCGTCATCTTTGACTTCGGCGGGGTGCTCATTGACTGGAACCCCTACTACCTGCTGCGCAAGGTGATGGTCAACGATACCGAGATCGAAGGGTTCCTGCAGGAGATAGGTTTCAAGGCCTGGAACTATGAGTGCGACAAGGGACTTCTGATCAGCGAATCGGTTGAGGAATTGTGCCGTAAGTTCCCGCACCGCGCCGACCTGCTGCGTACCTACAACGAACGCTGGCTCGAGACCCTGGGGCGCGTCTTTGAAAAGAACGTAGAGACCCTTAAAACCCTCAAAGAGCAAGGCGTGCCCGTCTACGGCCTGAGCAACTGGTCGGCCGACAAGTTCGCCATCGTGGAAAAACACTATGAGTTCTTCGGCTGGTTCATCGACAAGGCCATCTCCGGCCGCGAGAAGACCGCCAAACCCGATCCCAAACTGGCACAGATTTTACTTGAGCGCAACCATCTGAACCCGGTTGAATGCATCTACATCGACGATTCGGAGGATAACATCCGCATGGGGCGGCAGGTGGGATTGCAGTGCGTCCAGTACCGGTCCGAGGCGCAGCTGCATGATGAGTTGATCAAAAGAGGGTTCGAGTTGTAGAAACAATGTGGGAGTAAAAAGGTAGGGGCAATTCATGAATTGCCCCTACCTTTTTTTATTTTGCAGCAGGTTGCTGCTGGGTGATGCAGTGCACGTTACCGCCGCCGAGAAGGATCTCACGGGCGGGGACTGCCACGATTTTACGTTCGGGCATCAGTTTTTGCAACTGCTCCAACGCAAGCTTGTCGTGCGGGTCGCCAAAGGTGGGTACCACCGCACCGCCGTTGCACATGTAGAAGTTGATGTACGAAGCAGCCATGCGGTCACCTTCTTCACGCGGCAGGGTGCCGTCAATGGCATCCACTCCCTCGCTTTCCCCTTTGGTGATGAGGATGGGATTCGGTTGGAGTACCTTGTGGATCTCCAGCTTGCGACCCTTGGCGTCCGTCACTGATTGCAGGATCTCGTAGTTCTCCTGTGAAATTTCGTACTGCGGGTCTGACTTGTCATCCGTCCAGGTGAGCGCCACAACGCCGGGGCGGATGAAGCAGCAGATGTTGTCTACATGGCCGTTGGTTTCGTCATTATAGACGCCCTTGTTCAGCCAGATGAATTTATCAATGTTCAGGTAATCACTGAGGTGAGCTTCGATCTCCTGCTGAGACAAATCAGGATTACGGTTCTCATTGAGCAGACATTCTTTGGTGATCATGAGCGTGCCTTCGCCGTCGGCGTGGATGGAACCGCCTTCGAGCACCAAAGGTGCCTTGTAGCGGTCAACGCGCTCGATCTCGGCCACCTTGCGGGCTACCAGGTCATCGAGGTCCCAGGGGAAGTACAGACCACCGAGCAACCCACCCCAGGCGTTGAAGTCCCAGTCCACAGCACGCACGGTTTTGCCACCGATCACGAAGGTGGGACCGCAATCACGCATCCACGAGTCGTTGTTCGACATTTCCACCACGCGCACATCACCGGGCAGCATATTTCGGGCATTGTTGTACTGCGCCTGAGAAACACCCATTGTCACCGGTTCGAACTGGCTGATGGCCGCGGCCACAGCCGTGAAGGCTTTTTGAGCGGGTTTGGCACCCTGGCGCCAGTTATCGGGGCGTTCCGGCCAGAGCATCCACGTGCCGGTGTGTTTCTCGAACTCGCCGGGCATACGGAAGCCATCCTTGCGCGGGGTGCTATCGATCAGGAATGACATTTCTTGCCTCTTTCTTTGTTCCCCCTCACTTGCGTGAGGGGGATTTTTCAATAACGGTTACTTCTTTTTACGAACTGAAATCAGGATCTCTCCAATGATAAGGGTCAAGACAACACCGATCAATACCGGGGCTGCGAATGCCCAATCGATGGGTTCTCCGGGTACCCAGATGAAGAAGATGATGGCCTGGAGGATGAAGACCTCACAGATAATGGCCAGGATTGTGGCCACGGTGAGGCCGCCGGGAACCTTGTAAGGCCGGTTAACATTGGGGTGTGTCTTGCGCAGCTTGACGAATGCCGGGAAGAGCATGAGGTAGGGCAAGAGGAAGACCATGGAGCTGAAAGCAAACAGTGTCCAGAAGAGGTCTTCAGCCGAACCGGCCATGAAGCCGTAGAGCACCATGACTGCGGTGGAAACAATACCGGTGAGAAGGAACGCGCCGACTGGGGTCTTGTGAACGGGATGCTCTTTGGCAAACACATCCGGCAGTTCCTTTTCCTTGGCTGCTTCAGCAGCGGTTCGGTTGGCGCCAATCGTCCAGGTGACCATGTTGGCCAGGAAGGAGAAGAGGGCGGCCACACCCAAGCCGATCACGGCCGCGCCGCCGATACCGGTGGTGCCCAAAAGCACCTGCAAGGTATCGATGATGCCGGAGATCAGTCCGAGTTGTTCGAGGGGCAGTGCCATGAGGATGCCGACGGTTCCGAGCAGGTAGAACACGGCGATGAGAGCGCCGGAAATGATGATGGCGCGCGGGATGTCGCGGCCAGGATTCTTCATTTCAGCCGAAGCGCCAGACATCAGTTCAAAACCCATGAAGTTGTAGACGATGACGGGCAGGAAGGCCAGACCGGCTCCCCATTCAGGCAGTATGCTCTTGAAGGACAGGTCGTTGGCAACACCGTTCTTGGCTGCGAAGATGAAAGCGCCAACACCGATGACCACCATGATGAGCGCCTTGATGAGCGCACCCAGGTTGGGGATCCATTTGCCAGTGTCCAAAGTAATGGTGCCGATCCAAACGGTCAGCCAGGTCATGGCAATACCGACGGCAATCTGCAGCCACAGACCCATTTCGGGGAAGAAGAGTTGGGCGAACATACCGGCGAAGAGGATGTACACAGAGGGCATCCACAGTGCCACGTTGACCCAGTAGAGCCAGGTGGTGCGGGCTGCCCATTTTTCGCCAAAGGCGTTCTTGACCCACACATACAAGCCACCCTGCTCAGGGAGCATGGTGCCCAGTTCAGCCGTGATAAGGCCGTAGGGGATGAAGAACAGGACCAGGGTGATCACCCACCAGGAGATGGATGAAGCGCCGATCGCTGCCGATGGCGCCAGCGTGTCCATCACCAAGATGGCGCAGACGGTGAAGAGCGTCATGTCCAGGCTGCGTAAGACCTTGTTGAAACCCTTCGGTTTGTTCTTTGAAGCTGTTGATGCTACTGTCATAACTACCTCCTTAAATATCTCCCGTTATTCGCGGGGTTTAAAAATGACTTTCAAGGAAATCCTCGATCTGCCCGGCATGAACCGCTTTCTGTTCGGGAGTTGCCCTTTTCAAGCGTGGATAAACCAGCCAGACCAACAGGCCTTTTTCTGTGTGGAGACGGTTCTCGGCCTGATCGAAGATAACAGAATGTTTGGAATCCATGACCTCGTCGGTAGCTTCCACGCCGCGTGAGGCAGGCAGGCAGTGCATGAATTTCACATGCGCGGGAGCCTTTTTAATGAGGTCTATGTTCACCTGGTACTTTGGCATGAAGGCTTCACGCCTTTCGGGAATCTCAGCTTCCTGGCCAACCCACCACCACAAGTCGGTGTAGATGAAATCAGCATCCTTGACTGCATCCACGGGATCATCAGTGACGCGTACAGTACCACCAGAGGCCTTGCAGTTCTCGCGCGCCCAATTCAGCCACTTCTCAGGAGCCTGGTATTTCTTGGGAGCAGCATGGGTGAAGTGCATACCCAACCGTGTGCAGATGAGCATCAATGAACTGAGTACGTTGGTGGCATCGCCCACGAAAGTGACGTTGAAATCCTCGAGCTTCTTACCGGCAGGGGCATGCTCGATCATGGTCAGCACATCGCAGACCACCTGGGTGGGATGGTTGTAATCGGTAAGGCCATTGATGATGGGCACGGTGGCGTACTTGGCCAACCCTTCCATGGTCTCGTGCTTCAACGTGCGCGCCATGATAACATCCACGTAGCGCGAGATAACCTGGGTGGTGTCACCGAGACTTTCGCGCACGCCAAGGTGGATCTCGCCCGGTTTGAGGTAAAGCGCATGGCCGCCCAACTCGGCCATGCCCACCTCAAAGGAGATCCTGGTACGGGTCGACGGCTCTTCAAAGAGCATCGCCAGCGAGGCGCCTTCGAGTAAACGGGGAGTGGCTCCCTGTTTGTCTGCCTTCTTGATCATGCGGATCAGCTTAATGAGATCAAGAAGCTCTTCCTTTGAAAAATCCTGTGTATCGATAAAGTGTTTCAATTCCATACCTTGCTCCTTCTGATTAGTTCTTGCCCTTGAAAACAAAAAATCCGGTAAAACACCGGATTTAAAACCCTTAATTATCCTCTTCAATTTCCTCGCTGCGGAAATCTTCGTCCCTGGGCATCCACTCGTCAATATTACGGATGATGCGCGGCACCAGCGAATAACCACGAATTTGCACTCCTTCGATAGCCGGCAACTTCTTGCGCAGGAATTCGCGCATATCGTCGTTACTGCGGAATCGACACTCGATTGAAAGGTCGTTTGTACCCTGGCCAAAAGCAATATAGGAGACTTCAGGGGTTTTGAGGAAAATATCGATAACCTCATTTTCACGATCCGCGTCAACTTCCAGGAAGATATCAGCCGCCGTGTTGTACCCAAAGACATCTGGATCGATGATGGCGGTCAGACGGATTGCTCCAAGACGCACCAATCGGTCGATGCGTTTGCGGATGGTGCGCTCGTTGGCATTGAGGTCACGCGCGATCTCAGAGGCTGAGGTGCGCGCATCGCGGTGGAGGGCCAGGATGATCTTGTGGTCGGTTTGATCGAATTGAGGATTCATCATTTGTTCCGATTCGGAACTGCATGTTTCCGTTACGGAATAATAATAGCACGAAATCGGACAAAATTCAAGTAGCAAAAAGGGAGAGCATCCAAGATGCTCTCCCTGGTTTGGCGTGAAAAATACCTAAGCTGATTGTTCTTTTTTAAACAACACCGGCATGAAAGGGATCACCAAAAACATGATGGCCGCAAAGGCGATGAAGGCAACCGGGAAACCGAACTTGTTCGCCAGGACACCGCTCAAGGCCAACCCGATCCCCTGCCCGATGTTGGTCACGGCCATGAGGATGGAGTACATCGAAGCAGCGATGGAGGGCTGCGTGTACTTCATGGCCAGGGCAAAATAGACCGCCTGCGAGATGCCATAAGTGACGCCAAAGATGGCCGCTGTGATGAAAGCTGTGGGGATGTTCGGGGCGAAAGCCATGAGCACCAGCGCCGGGGCGACAGTGAGGATCGAGACCCACAACGCTTTCTTGTCACCGGCTTTGTCCATGATTAAACCACCAACGATGGCGCCCAAGGTGACACCCACTCCCCAAACAGTGGTGATTAGGCCAGCGGTACCCAGGCTGATTTCCATGCGGTCAGAGAAGGCCGGATTGATGATCTGGTTGGCTCCAACGATGACCAAAAAGATGACCAAACCGGCTCCGGCCGCGGCCAGTACCTGGGAGTTCTTGAAGGCACTAAAAGCTTTCCAATTGAAACGTTCACCGGGTTGGCGCACAACCTCCTTGATAAAGAACAGCAGCGCGAACGGCAGGAGGGTGAGCACGGCCAGGAAGTAGAAGACATTAGGCCAGCCTAGTTTCTCGGCTATGAATCCACAAAGGGAAGCCGCAACGATGACGCCGACTGCGCGCCCGCCGACCATGAAGCCCTGCAGGGTTCCCTTTTCGCTGAGTGGGGTGATATCCAGCGCCAAACCATCGGCGCAGGTATCGAAGAAAGCCATGCCAAGTTGGAGCAGGAAGGCCATGCCTACAAAGAGCCAGTACTGCGTGCCCGGGTTCAGGCGGGCCACAACCAGCAGACAGGCCAGCTGTACCAACAACCCGATGACGATGTAGGGTTTGCGGTGTCCCCAACCAAACAGGTTGAAGCGGTCGCTCAACATGCCAAAGAAGATCTTCAACACAAACGGGATGAGGGCGATGGAAGCAAAAATGCCGACCTGGGTCATATCCAGGCCGCTTTCCAACAGGTACAGGGCATTGATAGAGGCAAAATACCCCAGGATGATGCCTTCAGCAAAATAGATCAAGCCAAAGAAGGAAAACCTTAGCAATTTACTTTGATTGGTCATTAATGATTCCTGTATAACGGGGAATGGTCTTACCCCATAATTATACAGGAATCAGAGGTTCAGTAAAATGCTTGGATGGATTAAACGGTCTCTCCCTGCAGTCCTTTCTCAACCGTTCCGCGCTTCTGTTCGAGCAGTCGGTGGCCGGCAAGATCGGTCTGCGAGCGTGTCCAACGCGCTGCCACGTATTTGACCTTGGAGAGCGTGGGCACCAGGGTGCTGATGGCCTGCAGCCACTTGTTGGTCCAACCGGGGATGTAGATGCGCTGACCGCGCATGGCTCGCTTGAGCGTACCCCTGGCCACCTTGTAGGGATCGACGGTGGTCGCCCAGCCCCAGAAGCCCTGGGCAAAGATAGCGCGCATGCATTCCTCGGTAGTGGGCATGCCGCCTGGGCAGAGCGCGGTGACCGATCCAAAGCTCCTGATCTCTTCATTCAAAGCCAGTGAGAAATCGAGCAGGAAGCGCTTGGTGGCCGCGTAGGTGGCCTTGAAGGGCATGGGGTAGAAACCAGCCATGCTGCATGTGTTGATGAGACGAAACTTGCGCGATTCGTCGCGCATGGCCAGCACTTCGTGGCTGATATCCATGTTGGCCAGCAGGTTGACCTTGAGGATGGTGAGGATCTGGCTGCGGCTTTTGTCCAGGTAGGCGCCTTCAAAATCCAAACCGGCCACGTTGATCAGCCCCCAAAAACGCAGGTTCTGTTCCCTGAACTTCTCAAAGAGCTCCGTGCGCGCTGACTCGGAGGTCAGGTCACAGGGAAAGTATAAGGCCTGTACCTGGTACTTCTCGGCAAGGTGTTCAGCAAGATTGGCCCCCTGGGCGCGCAGGTCAGTGAGGACGATATCGAAACCGCGTTTTGCGCTTTCGACAGCAAAGGCACTTCCCAGACCGCCGGTGGCTCCGGTGATCAAGACATAACTGTTCATGGTATTCTCCTATCAAGTGATTCAATCATGTGGTTAATATAGCAATAACTAGCAAATTTGTCAATCACTTGATTGAATCATTTGGTTCAATCATCTTGACAAATATGCACTCGAGATTAAAATCATTGCAGGAAAGGAACGTCCATGAAAACCGCCATCGACCTCTCAACAAAGACCGTCGTCATCACCGGCGCTACAGCCGGCATTGGCTACCGCACTGCGGTGGAATTCTGCAGGAAAGGTGCCTTTGTGATTGGTGTTGGCCGCAATTCTGATCGCTGCCAGAAGACACACATAGAGATCCTCAAAGAGGTTCCCGGATCAAAGATCCATTTCATAACCGCCGACCTCTCCACTCAGAAAGAGGTTAGCAAGCTGGCCGCCTCGGTTGCGTCGCTTTTGAAACAGAACATGTTTACCGGTCTGGATGTGCTGGTCAACAACGCCGGTCTGTTTATGGATAAACTGGTCATGACCGAAGACGGTATCGAGACAACCATCGCCGTCGACCACATCGCTCCCTTCCTGCTTACATACCTTCTCATGCCGCTGCTGTCAAAATCAGCAGACGCCCGCATCATCACAGTTAGCTCTGAATCACACGCGCGGACATTCATCGTGCCGGAACGCATCCGCCGCCCGGCACTCTTTATCAGCCTGTGGCAATACAAGCTCTCAAAACTGGGCAATATTCTCTTCACCTATGAGTTTAATGCTCGCCGCAAAAACGCGGGTCCGCATGCCTTCGCTGTGGACCCCGGCCTGGTCAATACCGATATCGGCCACAAAGGTACGGGCGTACTGTCCAGTTTCATCTGGCGCTTGCGCCAGAAAGGCGGCGTGGATCCCATCGAACCGGCCACCACCATCCTCTTTTTGGCTTCAGACAAAGACGCAACGAAGTCCCCTGCCGTCTACTGGCATGACAGCGCCCCCAAGCGAGCTGCCCGCAACGCCACCGACCCCGATCTGGCGCGGCGATTGTGGGATGAATCCTGCCGGTTGTGTCATATCGACCCGAATTGGGAGGAAGCATGAGCGATCAAGTACCAAATTCTGTGGAAGAGAAGATCATCAGTGCGGCCGTGGAATGCCTGGAACGTTTTGGCATGGAAGGCACAACCAACCGCGCCATAGCCAATATTGCAGGCATCAACAGCGCTGCCATCAACTATTACTTCCGCAACAAGGAAGTGCTCATCCAGAAGGTCATGGAACGCACCATGGACAACGCTTTCGATTGGAAAGATCTGGCCGAACTGCCGGGTCACACCCCCATCGAACGCTGCAGCGAGATCTTCAACCACCTCATCGAAGGCGGGTTGAATTATCCGGGCATCACCCGTGCTCATTTTCACGACCTGTTGATCTCAGGTAGGTACGATTCACTGGTGGTGCAGCGCCTCAATCAATTTGCCGTGCAATTATGCGATGATCTGCTCTCGCGCGGATATGCCAAACCGCGGGCTGAACTGGAACTCGCCTGCATGCAGATCATGAACGCGGTATTTATGACCATCCTTGTTCCGCAGCTCTATCAAAAGTCCTTTGGCATGGATGTAAGCGATCCAGCTGTACGCTCCCGTTTCGTTCACACCCTGGTGGAAAAACTTCTCTAGTGTTATCGAATTATTTGATATAGAATGAAAACTACTCCATACCCCTGAAAGGCATTATTCATGACACCCAAAAACAGCTACTCCGAGCAGAATCACGCATCCGAGATCGAACTGATCAATTTCGTCAGTAAACTTACCCCTGATCAACTGAAGACAACCATGCCGGCAGGTTGGGATGTGCTGTCGGTGCTGGCTCACGTTGTTTTCTGGGATATCCGCGCGCTCACCCTGATCGAAAAATGGGAAAGTGGAGAAATCAAGGTTTCAGAGGTTGATACAGACGTGATCAACGAGGTCACGCGTCCCATCTTCCTTACGCTGGATCTTGCCAAAGCCATAGCCATGATCATTGATTATTCAAAAATGATCGACGAAAAAATTGACAGTTTATCCCCCGAATTTATCGCCAGGATAGAAGCTGAAGGAAAGAACGTCCACCTCAACCGATCCAAACACCGCAGGATGCATATCGATGAGATAAAGCAGATACTCCAACTCGCGTAAGCAATATCAATCAAAAAAAAAACAGGTCAGACATTAGTGCCTGACCTGTTTATGTTTACTCAGCTTTGATACTCCTTGGCATCCACGTGACCATTAGCAGCACCGCTATCAATGCCAGGCTGCCGCCAAAGAGGAACGGCGCGGAGGGGCCAAAACCGCTCCAACCCCAGGTCGGTACACCTTCCCAGAGAATGCCGGCGATGAAGGAGGCCGGGAAAGCCAGCAGTCCGATAATAGCGTTGTAGGTGCCGTAGGCCGTGCCGCGCAGGTTATCGGGCACAAGGTCAGCCACGAGGGCATTGGCCGAGCCGTAGGCCATGCCATAATAGATGCCATAAGCCACGTAAAGCAGCCAGATGTGCCAGCCCCGGGTGGCAAAGGCGAACCCGAGATAGATCACAGCATAGACCAGCCAGCCGGCAATGATCAAGCGGCGGCGCCCGATGCGGTCAGAAAGTGAGCCGGCGGGTGTTGAAATGACGGTATACACCAGGTTGAATACGAGGAGCATCACCAGAATACCGGTCACACTGATGCCCAGGTTCTGAGCACGCAGAGTGAGGAAAGCATCGGAGGAGTTCCCAAGTGTGAAAATGCTGACAATGACAAGAAATATGGTGAAGGGTTTGCCCATACCTTTGAGCGAGAACTTTGGTGCTGTACGCTGCCCCTTGACATCCACATCCTTCGCACCAACCGCCAGCGAGAGCACAGCCAGGAAGGCAGGCAACAGACTGAACAGGACGATGATCTTGAAGGTGGAAGCAGTCAGATCAAGCGAATTCCTCTGACCCAACCAGACCACCAGTGCAGCGATACCCACACCAATCAAGGCTCCGGCAGTATCCATGGCGCGGTGCAGACCAAAGGCAATGCCACGCGAGTCAGCGGTAACGGAATCGGCTACCAGCGCATCGCGCGGGGCGGTGCGTATGCCCTTGCCCACACGGTCCACCCAGCGCACACCGGCAATGAGGCCCCAGCTGTTGGCAAAATAGAAGAAGGGCTTGGTGATGGCCGAAAGCCCGTAACCGATCACAGCCAGCCACTTGCGTTGACCCAGTTTGTCGGAGAGCCAGCCTGAAAACAACTTCAGCACACTCGAAGTGGCCTCGGCCACTCCCTCGATCAAACCGATGATGTTCGTTTTGACGCCAAGGACGTTCGATAGAAAGAGCGGGATGATGTTGATTACCATCTCGCTTGAGATATCCATAAAAAAACTGGTGAAACCCACCGCCCAGACATTACGGGGCAGTTTCTTGATCCCTTCAATCGTCGATGTTTTTTCTTCCATGTTCTCTCCTGATATCAGTAAAGTTGTTCAACCACTGGAACTACTGGTTGCCGGACCCGCTCAACGAACCCGGATCAAAACGCATCTTGCTGTTGTGGTCAGTGTCCTCGTTGGAGTACACCTCTGCGGCGAACGCCTGGAAGACCTCGCGGCATTTCTCCATCCATTCATCCGCTTCCTGCGCCTGGCTGCCGCCTATGAAATCACGATCTTTGAGTTTAGCCAGCCAGTTCTCCAACTTCTGCAGGTCTACTTCATTCTCTTCGAATTCTGCAAAACTGAAATTCTTGCGCTCTGTCTCCCGCTTGATCTCTGCCAGGAAATCGGCGCACTGTTCCTTGAACTCGGCGTATGCCTCTTCGCGGTCCTGCCTGAACTTCTCAAGTACCTCATCTTCCGTCTCTTTGTCGAACTCCCGGGTCAGGAAGGTCTTACTGGTTCCACCCTGTGCGAGGACGTAATCCTTCATCTCCTGGACCACTTTGACCGCGCCGTCGTTATAGGGCAGCAGCCATAAACCGTTATCGAGACCAATGGCGCCCGCGGAATGCATACGCCGCCAAACCGTAACCCTCGGGCTGGAGGGGTTCGCAGTCAATTGCGGGCAAAAGAGAAGCCATTTGTAATCCATATTCATCTCCAATGTAACACCTGTTGCATTTTAGCATTATTTTTTATATATTGCAACATGTGTTACAAACATAATGTCGATAAACTCAAATTTGATTTACCTTCACATACCCCATTGAGTTGGATATACTCACAAAATGGCCAACATCAAACCTGATACAAACAAAAATAGGCAAAAGCCTTCTCTCAGAAGGCCGGTTGACAAAGAAAAACGCAACCAATCGATCTCAATCCTGGTTTTCTCAGTTCTGCTCATGATCCTAATCGCTGTCTTCTTTACCATGGACATGGGGAACATAAAAGACTTCATCAGCAAGGCAGGTGCCTGGGGGATCGTGGCGAGCATCTTATTCTACGCGCTGCTGGGCATGACGCTCATCCCGTCCGAGCCGTTCACGCTCTTCATCGGCGCTCTCTTCGGTCCTTTCTTTGCCACCCTGATCGCCGGAGTTGGCAACACGCTCTCAGCTCTGGTGGAGTATTACCTGGGCACACACGTGGGCAGCGCGACAAGCTTCTTGGAAAAAAAGGATAAACTACCGCTCGGATTGGGAAAACTCAAGATCGAATCGCCGCTCTTTCTCATTGGCGCGCGCATGATCCCGGGCTACGGGCCCAAGGTGGTCAGTGTACTTGCTGGTATCTACAAAGTGCCCATTATGCGCTATATCTGGACCACTGCCATTCCGGTATTCCTGGGTTCGGCCATCTTCGCCTTTGGCGGCACCGGCATCGGCAAACTGGCAAAGATTCTGTGAAACTGAAACTTACTCGATCTTGAGAATTAATTCATCAATTGACTTTACAATTAGGCATCGTTAAACTGTATGAAAGTCTTAATAAATACTCGTCGATGGCGCGGTTGCATCTGCTGAGTAAAAGGCAAAGATGAACCTTTATCCTCACGAGATCGTCTATATCATTATCCTCTTCTGCGCAGCAGCACTGTTCCTGTTGGCCTGGCCGCGTAGAAAAAATCCCGGCGGCGGTTTCTTTATCTGTCACCTCCTCGCCCTGACTATTTGGGACATCGGTCTGCTTGGCGAAGCTGAAAGCACGGTGGTTGAGACCAAGATCCTGTGGTCGCAGATCTCCTACGCGGGCGTCGTCTCCGTCGCACCGCTGCTCTTCCTATTCATCCTCGCGTATACCTCACAGGAAAGGGTTAGTCTGCGCGCATCCATATCACTGATGATCATTCCAGCACTTGTGCTGATCTCGGCCTGGACGAACGAATGGCATCGCCTGCTTTGGCCCTGGTTCATGCAGGGATCTTCTCAATACAACACCCTCGTTTACGGGCATGGCATCATTTTCTATGTGAACGTCATCTACATTTATTTTCTGATTGCGTTTGGTGTTGCCATCCTCGTACGCGCTATTCCCCGCAACCAACCGCCTTTCCGGTCGCAACTGATTGCAATCATGGTGGCTGTTTTATTTCCCATGATTTCGGGTGGGCTGTATATTTTCAATGTTGACCCCGTCCCCGGAATGGACATTTCAATTTTTGGTTTCCTGGTTGCCAATCTGGTACTGGCTTTTGGATTTGTGCATTACCGCCTGCTTGACCTGGTACCTGTTGCCAATGATGTGGTCGTGGCCAACCTTCAGGATGGCATGATCGTCATTGACTGGAGGAAGCGCATTATCAAGATCAACCAGAATGCAGTGGAATTGCTGGGGCTGCCTGCGGAAAACCTTCTTGGCAAAGAAATAAAGGATGTCTTTCCTGGTTCGCTAAAGATTGCGCAAATGATTGATATAAACAAGCCTGTTGAATTCGTAATCGACAAGCCTGTCAGACGATTCTTGGATTTGCGCGTCTCCAATCTCACTGCTGATGCCATCAATTCACCGGGCATGCTCCTCATCCTGCGCGATATCACACGCCAAAAGGAAGCCGAGATCAAGCTCAACAAAGCTAACGAGAACCTCAAAATTCAACTCAAGAAGATCAACAACCTGCAGGTGAAACTAAAAGACCAGGCCATGCACGATTCGCTGACAGGCCTCCTTAATTACCGTGCCATGGATGAGACATTGGAAGGTCTGCTCGACCAATGTAAATCTCTCAACCATCCTTTTGCCATTGTCATCCTCGACATCGACCATTTTAAACGCGTGAATGATGTATATGGGCATCAGACCGGCAACAATCTGTTGCAGGCCTATGGTGAAGCGATCCTGCACTCCATCCGCAAGACCGATTTCGCCTTTCGTTTTGGCGGCGACGAGATCCTGTTGGCTTTTCTAGAAATGACCGGCATTGCAGCGGTAAACAAAGCCGAAGAGATCCGCCAAAAAATTAAAATCATCCAGATCGAGCAAAACCTGGCGCGGGTATCGACCACCGTTTCAATAGGTGTAGCTGCTTACCCCGAAAACGGGACCACCATCAACGAATTGATCAGTGCTGCCGACCAGGCTATGTATGAAGGCAAAGAAGAAGGCCGCGATAGGGTTATTGAAGCAGGAAATCCGTCTTCCACCGGCTCGCTCATAACAATTGGTAAGAAATGAGGTTGTGGTCGCTCCATCCGCGCTATCTGGATGCCAGAGGGCTGGTGGCACTTTGGCGTGAAGGGCTTTTGGCGCAGGCAGTGTTGCGCGGCGAGACAAAAGGCTACCAGCATCACCCCCAGTTGCTGCGGTTCATGCAGCACCCTGAACCCCAATCCGCGATCGATTTTTATCTCGAACAGGTACTCCTCGAGGCGCAGCAGCGGGGGTATCACTTTGACGCGGCCAAAATCGTTGCGGGGCAGCATCCTGTAACAATCCCGGTCACAGCAGGCCAAGTGGCCTATGAGTTGGAACACCTGAAGCGAAAACTCACCGTCCGCGCGCCGAACAAACTTGCTCTGCTGGCGGTAGATGGTGCCTTTTTACTTAATCCACTATTTGTTGTTGTTCCAGGGGATATTGAATCCTGGGAAAAGACTCTCTCTGTTGATTAACACCCCTTGTAAGGGTTCATCTCGTTAAGCAGATCGTCGATCGCTTGCTGTAATTCAGGGGATTCTGTTGCCCATCTTGTGCGGAAGAATAGGGATTGCAGAAAATTCTTTACGTTAGCGCGTGCAACAACGCGGCGAGTTATGGCTTCCTGTTCTGTAACCCGGCTCACCAATACCGCAAGCCAATCTTTCATTTCACCCATCGGAATCAAACCCCGCCGCAAGATGGCAATCACAGGAGTGACCAGGCGCTCATCCTCACCAAAACCATATGTGAATTCGATGTATGCAATTACTGGAACCAATGTAGCGAGAATCTCTCGGAGGTCGTCGATGCTCAACTCACTGCATTGAACCAGATCATCCAAAGCATCCGCGCTGTGTGCGATTCCGTGCGCCCAACCCTTGCCTTCCACATATCCGCGCCGGTCATTTTCTTCGCGAATGTAGCGCAGCAGGTTTTCTTTGGCACGCATGACCTGTGACGAATCGAGGTAAGGCGTTTGCCTGTGGCGGATAAGCAACGGCGGAAGCTGAAGAGCGGAAAAAGTGCGCGTGAAAACAGTATCCGTGTCTTTTTCCCCAAGACCAAGCAGCAGATGTTTTTCATCCTGCATAATATTGAAGATTCCACGGCACTGCTCAGACGAAAGTACTTCTCCTCTCATGATCCATCCAGCCAGGGTGGGGTAGATGAGGTCATCTCGCAGTTCGCTGTCGACCGCACCGATATACGCCAGCATCGCCTGGATCAACGCTTCCATTTCTCCCGGTGAGGGCAGCATTCCTTTATCGGATGCGAACTGTTTTAATTTGGTTTTCAGTTCAACTTCAGAAAACAATCGTCTTTATCCTTTTTCAGCCAGTTTCTTCTCCACCAGTGCAGTCAGCGCGCCTACATTCACCAGGTTAGCAATCTCGTAAGGCTTGAACTCAATACCAAAGTGGTCCTCGACCGCCATCAGCATGGTGACATGCGACATGGAATCCCAACCATCGATGTCGTTCGCGGTGGTTTCAGCGGTCAGCTTGAGCCCTTTTTGATCGAAAACTTCCTCAAAAACTGTGGTTAATTCATCCAATACCTTCATGATCAATCCTCCATAGTAGAAATATCACCCAGATCCTTGCCCAGGTACTGCGCCTTGATGACACGGCGCATGATCTTGCCGCTGCGGTTCTTGGGAATCTTATCCGTCACCACGAACTCTGAGGGAACGGCGATGGGCGAGACCTGTTTTGATACCCGGATGCGGCACTTGACCTCGAGGCCCTTGGACCACTCGACGCCATCCTTGAGTTTGACAAAGGCGACGATCTTCTCAAAGAGCATGTCGTCCGGTGCGCCGATGACAGCCACATCGATGATCTCTTCCATTTCCAGCAGTACGCTCTCCACCTCGAATGGACCCACCAGGTGCCCGGAGGTATTGATTACGTCGTCGTTGCGTCCGAGGAACCAGAAATATCCGTCTGAGTCCACCTTGGCCAGGTCGCCGGTATCATAGAAATCGCCGTGGAATTTCTCGCGGTACTGCTCTTCCATGTTTAAATACATACGGAACATGGAAGACCAGCCCTTCTTAACTCGAAGGCTGCCGATCTGTTCGGGGCCAAGTTCCTCTCCTTGCTCGCCGGCTGCGATGGCCTTGATCCCGGGCAGTGGTTTTCCCATCGACCCGGGCTTGATCTCGAGCCCCGGGCGATTGGCGATCATCACGCCGCCGGTCTCAGTCTGGAACCAGGTGTCGTAGATCTCACGCTTCATTACCCGGCGCACCCAGAAAAGGATCTCGGGGTTCAGTGGTTCACCCACACTGTAGACCCGTTTGAGGTCAGGCAACTCATACTTACCATCGATCCTTGCCTCGTCCTGAATGAGCATGCGCAACGCCGTGGGAGCCGTGTACCAGACGGTCACCTTTTCGCGCTGCAGGATCTCGAACCAGTCAACAGCGTCGAATTTTCCGGTGAAATGGATCTGCGTGATCCCTTTTGCCCACGGGCCGATGATGCCGTAGGTCACCCCGGTCACCCAGGCCTGGTCAGCGGTGCACCAGTAGATGTCATCGGGTTCAATCTGGAAGACCTCGTCCATCGTCTTGAGATGATGAGTATACCCTCCGTGAACATGCAGCACACCCTTTGGTCGACCTGTGGAACCAGAGGTGTAATGAAGCACTGATGGAGTCTCAGGATCAGTGTCAGCAACAGTGTAGTCAGTACCCGCACCGGATACTAGCTGCGCATAACTCAGGAGTCGGTCGCTTTCGTGTTCGGGCAGATCGGTGAGAATGACTTTCTCCAGCGCCGGCAGGTTGGGCAGTACTTCACTGATGCGGTCATAGAGACTTTGCTTGGTGACAAGTACTTTAGCGGCTGAATCAAGCAGCCGGTCAAAGACGGCTTCCTTACCGAAGTTTGAGAACAGAACACCAACGATAGCCTGAAATTTGAGGATTCCCAGGAATGCAAAGAAGACCTCCACCTGCTTGGGAAGGAAGATGAACACTTTTTCTCCCTTGCAGATGCCCAAGTCCTGCAGCACATTTGCAAACCTGTTGGACTCCGCTTCAAGTTGCTGGAATGTGTAGTCAATACGTGAGAGATCAGGAGTTATGAGTCTCAGTGCCACCTTTTCAGCGTTGCCGGCAGCACATTGTTGACTGGTACAAATAAAGCCAGTATTCTTCATGGTCTAATCCTCAAAAGCTACCGGAAAAATCGCCGAGAGTTCAAAATCTCCGGATGGTTCACGGATTACAACTTTCACTTCGTATTCTCCCGCGTGAGGCAAAATGAAGGATATTGAATTGTGATTAACCCCACCTTCCTGTGAAACTACTTCTCCAGAAGACTCGTCAACTACGGACCAATTATACTCAAGGCGAGAATCAGTTGTCATTGGAAGCAGGAGGAGAGTGTGATTTCCATTTTCAGTAGAGATTGAATAGTCTGAGAAAATGAACTTTTGGTAGTATCTTAATGCATCCTTATTGATTGGCAGGTTTAAAAGTTCTGCCACGTCTTCAGCTATTTGGGTCGACACAATCACCGAACCAAAACTGTTTACATGTTCAAAATCAACAAAATGTAAATGATTAAAGAGAGCGGGGTCAAATGTAAATAGCGGTATTTGGTGTTCTACCGCATAATTCTCAATATCAAAAGGGGCATAACCACAATCAATACATTGTGGTTGGTTTACCATAGGTACTGTAACAAAAGCCAACTGAACGTTGTTTTTTATACATAACTGTCGAATTTTCTCTAAATACTCCAGAATCTCAGGTGAAGGAGAGGGATATTCATCAACCGTGATCCGCTTTTCATTACTAAAGTCGTATTCAGAAATAACATCAGTTTGCAGATCCACTCCTATTCCAGGATCGATCGTGGACGAAAATAGGTTTTTAGTCAAATTAACAGTCTCTTTGATATAAATCTGAGGAGATTCCCACCTCATACGAGTCCGCAGACCGGGAAAATAGGTATAAAGCTTATCAAGTGATACATTATCTATGAAACCTGTGGTTTTATTTACACTCCACCTTCCTGAATCCAGGAAACTATAGTATGTTATTTCTGTTGTAGACTTATCATACAAGTTGAGTGTATACGTCTCAAGAACAACCAATTGTGGATGCTGATAGAGTAATACTTCTTTTAGTTCATAATACGAGAGAATTATGCTATCGCCTCCTCCACCAATGATGTATGAATTTATTGGAACAATATCATCAATTAGCTGCGGTTGGAACGCGCAATAGTTGTGTGAATTCCCTATAAAAATTACATCTATAGAGTTTCGAGGAAGTTTATAGAAGTCCACCAAGCGCTTCTCGGTAAGTGATGTTGCGTTATTTAAGATTGAAAAAAGAAATGAGAATAACAACCAAAAGGCAATAAAACGTTTTATGTTGCTTTTCATTTTACATCTCTCCATTTGATTATGCATAATCAATTTTACGCATGACCAAGTTACAAAAGGTACAATTCCTAGAAACCCGCATAGATAAAGCTCTCGGCTGAATAGATACCAAAATATCCAAAGATGATCACAGCAAAGATCAGTGAAAGATAGACCAGCCAACGGAAAGTTAATGGCTGATTGTTCAATTCCCTGATCAGGTCCCGTTTGTGGCCGGCTACCTGAACGACGATCACAACGATCAACCCCAACAGCACAATCAACATATCAGGCTGGGGCAGATCCAGTAACGAGAGGTTCCACCCACTCTGCTCGGTGATGCCTTCCAGGGTGAAAATACTTTTCAGGATAGTGCCTGCGTCATGGATATTCTGCGCTCTGAAGAAGATCCAGGTGAGTGTGACTAATAAGAAGGTTCCTACGATTTGAAAGAAGCGGTGACCAAAGATATCACGATCAATATTAAATCGTTTGCAAAAACGGATTCGTGTTTTTACTAAGGCCGCTTCAATCACCTGGTATAGACCATGCAGCAAACCCCAGATAATGAACGTGTAATTGGCTCCATGCCACAATCCGCTTACGAAAAAGACAATAATGATGACCGCGAATTGATAAAAGCGGGAGCGTTTGTGCCGCAGTAAAAAAATCAGGGGCGTGAAAATGTAATCCCGCAGCCAGCTTGTGAGTGAGATGTGCCACCGGCGCCAGAAATCGGTGATACTACGGGAAAAATAGGGCGAGTTGAAGTTCTCCATCAAATCGATGCCCAGGATCTTCGCTGACCCAATGGCTATGTCACAGTAAGCCGAGAAATCGAAATAGATCTGCAAACTGTAGGCAAACACGGCCAGGAGAATGAGCGGTGAATGGAAATCAGCCGGGGCAGCAAAGACAGTATTGGCGATCACACCCAGTCGGTCTGCCACCACCAATTTCTTGAAGAATCCCCAGCCAATGCGCACCAGACCATCGAGCATTCGCTGATAATCGAACGGCTTGGGATCCATGAGCTGAGGTAGCAACACGCCGCCGCGTTCGATTGGACCGGCGATCAATTTTGGGAAGAAAGCTTGATACAAGGCGAATCTGGCAAAGTTCCTTTCCGGTTTAAGAACATCGTTATGAATGTCCATTAGGTAGCTCAACGCCTGGAAGGTGTAAAAAGAGATACCGAGTGGAAGGAGGATTTCTACCACCGGCCAGTCCAGTGAGCCTCCAAAAATTCTCACAACATCTTCAATTACATTTATGGAAAAATTCATGTATTTGGCAATGAATAAGGGAATGACCGTTAAAAACATACCCATCAGCAGCCAGAGCAATTTGCGTTTCCTTGATCCAGCTCGCTCAATCAGCAAGCCACTACCGTAGGCAATGACCGTCACCAGCATCAGTACCAGAGCAAATGTCGGGCTGGCATAGATGCAGAATAGGCAGCTCGCAGTCAACAGCCAGATCCAGCGGATCCTTTTAGGTAGTAAGTAGTAAATCAGGGTTACGAGAAAGAAAAAGACCAGATACAGGAATGTGCTTAGGTTCATGCATGCTCAATCAGATAGTTTTTTTCGGGCTAGAGTGCAATTATATCGTTTTTCAAACATGCATTTAATTAATTGGCAGACCGCTTTTACGTTTCACGTTCAGCACCACAATTTTAGTGGAGTGATTGAACGGCGCTGGATCAGTGGGGCCCGTAGAAATCCGTGAAGCTGGAAACCCGCAAATGTCTTCCGGCACTGTCATGATTTCCTCAACAGACAGGTAACCGTCGCGGCAAAGCTCGCTCAAACTGGTCATGAACGACTCACCGCTGAGAAAAAGGGCATTGTTAATGACGATCAAATGACCGCCATCCCGTACCAGCGGCCTCAGTTTATTGATGAGGCGTGTGCTCTCCCTCAGCATATCCACCGTACCACTTTCAGCGACAGAGAAGAACGGCGGATCAAGAAGGGCAATATCGAACAGTTCACCTTCGCGTTTATATCTGCCCACCTCACCAAAGAAATCGGAAGTGCGCAATTTCATTCTGCCCAGATCAAGATGGTTGAGCATGGCTGACGCGCGTGCCTGGCTCAGGAATCGCTGGTTGCGGTCGGTCTGCACCACCCGGGTTGCACCTCCCGCCAGGGCTGCCACGCCCAGACTGCCGGTATAGGCAAAAGTATTCAGTACTTGCTTGTCCTCTGAATGCTTGACCAACCAGGCTCGCAGGTGACGCGTATCGAGGTAAAAGCCAGCGTCCTGGTTCATCATCAGATCAAGTGCGTACCAAATGCCATTTTCCAGAATGGCAGTGGCCGGAGGTCCGCCGAACGTAATGATGCCCTTCCTCAAATTGAGGTCATCGGTAAACCGCTTCTTTCGCACCACGCAATCGACCCAGGGGAAATACTCCAGGCAAACCTGTTGGGCGGTATCAAGCAAGTCAAGACCGTTATCGTCTTTACAAAAATCAAAAAGCACCAGCGTGCGTGCGTAGAGATCAATGACCAGATCCGGGTTGCCCTCGTAAAAACCACTGAACAACCGTAGAGCCCCCTCTTGTCCGGGGTCCATCATGGGCAAGCGGGCAGCGAAGGCGTTTGTGAGATTATCACATAGAGATTGTTCAATCATCTTGTATATTGTACCTTTTTGGCACGGTTCGTGGTTTGCGCTACAATGACAATTAAATACTGTCTTCAACAAACACATGCAAGAGAAGGAATCCAACATGAATGAGACCCTGCGAGTGATCGAAAACCGGCGCTCCATCCGCAACTATGCAGACACCCCGCTGACTGTGGAGGAAAAGGAGACCATCCTGCACGCCGCCATGCGTGCTCCGACAGCCGGGAATATGATGCTTTACTCCATCATCGAGATCGCGGACCAGACGCTCAAGGATAAACTGGCAGTTACATGCGACAATCAGCCTTTCATAGGCAAAGCGCCGTTGGTATTGCTCTTCGTAGCCGATTACCAACGTCATTATGACTACTTCCAATACAGTGAAGTGGAAACCAAATGCCGCGAGGAGGGGATCATCCCCCGGCCGCCTCAGGAAGGTGACATGCTGCTGGCCTGCTGCGACGCCCTCATCGCCGCGCAAACAGCTGTGCTGGCGGCTGAATCATTGGGGATCGGTTCATGCTATATCGGGGATATTCTGGAGAACTACGAAACCCACCGCGAGTTGTTCGCCCTGCCGCCTTACGTTTTACCGATCTCGTTGATCTGTTTTGGACGCCCGGCGGTGGTTCGTGAGGAATCCCGCATCACCCCACGCTTTAGCCGGGAATTTGTGATCTTCACCGACAAGTACCAGCGTTTATCAGGTGCTGAATTCGAGCAGATGATGCGCCCGGCAGCCGAGCACAACCTCCCGGAGTTGGTATTGGCTGAAGCCGTGAAGGAATTGGGGCGGCGGCTCTATCTGCGTAAATTCGTCTCAGACTTTTCAGTTGAGATGACACGCTCGGCGCGTGAAATGATCAAGAGCTGGCAAAAATGATCAGTTTTTTGGGGGATAGCGGTACACGATAGAAAGACCGCCTTCTGCTGTCTCGCGATACACGTGCGGCAGGTCACGGCCAGTGCGCGCCATGACTTTAACGACCTCATCAAACGAAATGCGGTGGCTGCCGTCTGAGTACAGGGCGAAGGTGGCGCAGTCGATGGCCCGGGTAGCCGCGAAGGCATTGCGCTCGATGCAGGGGATCTGCACCAGGCCATTGACCGGGTCACAGGTGAGTCCCAAATGATGTTCCAATCCCATTTCAGCCGCGTACTCTATCTGGCGGATGGAACCACCCATCAACTGGGCTGCAGCTGCTGCCGCCATGGAGCATGCTGAACCGATCTCGCCCTGGCAGCCCACCTCGGCGCCAGAGATGGAAGCGTTGGCTTTGATCAGGTTACCGATTAAGCCAGCGGTAGCAAGCGCATGCAGAACCTCCCGCTCGGGAGTCTGGATGGTATCTTCAATGTGGCGCAGTACAGCCGGAATCACACCCGCCGAGCCGCAAGTAGGAGCGGTAACGATCAAGCCGCTAGTCGCGTTCTCCTCGGCCACAGCAAGGGCGTAAGCTGGCAGATATCCTTCCTTCTTCAATTGCCCACCGGCCATCTGGATCTTGCGGTAAATGGTCCAGGCGTGACGTGCCAATCCCAACCCGCCCGGCAATACTCCCTGGGCGTTAAGACCGCGCTCGATGCTATGCCGCATGACCTGCCAGACCTGACCCAAATAATCCCAAATTCCAGAATCTTCTGTCTCTTCCACGTACTCCCAGAGCGTTTTACCTTCCTGGGTGCAATAACGCAGGATATCCTGCATGGTAGTTAACTTGTAGAGTGGCTTCTTATCTTCATATTCCCCTTCAGCAATAATGGCACCGCCCCCCACACTGTATCCCTTCCAGTGTTCATAACTAACGCCCTTATCATCCAACGCTTCAAAGATCATCCCATTGGGATGCATCGGTAATTCTTCATCTGCCTTCCAGATGATTTCAACCGGACAGGGCGCGAACGCGTCTGTCAGTGCTACGTCGGTGAGGTGGCCTTCTCCGGTCGCGGCCAGGCTGCCGAACAGGGTGACACGATACTTGGCCGCGTGGGCGGTCTTCTTGCCGAACTTCTCTGCTGCCAGACGAGGTCCCATGGTGTGACTGCTGGAGGGGCCGTGGCCAATGCGGAATAATTCCTTGATTGTTCTCATGGCGGCAATTATAGTCACTTAACCGATATAGAACAGGTGATGCACATCATTTTTGAATACATGACGGCGGTTCGTTAAGCAGCAGCCAATACATCTCCAGAGTACGCATGGCCTCTACGAATTTTTCAAAATTCACGGGTTTGACGATATAGCTGTTCACTCCCAGGCGGTAGGTCTCAATGATATCCCGTTCCTCTCGCGATGAGGTAAGCACCACCACAGGGATCATTTTTGTCCTGTCGTCGCCCTTCAGGTGTCTGAGTACTTCAAGTCCATCCACTTTGGGTAATTTGAGGTCAAGTAAAATGACGCGCGGGAAATGAACCAATTGACCATCATTCTCTCCCTCCTTGCCAAAGATCAACTCCAGCGCTTCTTCTCCGTCACGAGCAAGGAGAATGTTGTTGGCTAGATGGTTTTTCTTAAAAGCATGGGTGGTCAATTCGATATCGTTCGGATTGTCTTCCACGTATAGTATCTCAATTTGATTTGTCATCATTTTTCTCCTCGCTTAAGGTGAAATAGAAAGTTGTCCCACTCCCCAATTGTGACTCAGCCCAGATGATGCCGTTGTGTTTTTCAATGACCCTCTGAACAATAGCCAGGCCGACCCCGGTGCCCTCATATTCATCTGCGCTGTGTAGCCGTTGGAAAACACCAAACAGTTTATTGGAAAAACGCATGTCAAATCCCACACCGTTGTCTCTGACATAATAACAGCTCGTTTCTTCACCAGAGGAGCCATCAGTATTGCGGGGGTGAGCAGTACAGATACCTGCTTCGATGATGGCCGGATCCTTTTCTCGCGTGAATTTGACCGCGTTGGATATCAGGTTGACGTATACCTGTTTCAGTAATGTCTCATCTGCCTCGCAGTCAGGCATCTTTTCCACCTTGAAGCGGATTTTCCTTTTTGGTTCCTGTGCTTTGATCTCGGCAGCAATCCCTTTAACCAGCCTGGTGACGTTTACCTTCTCCTTGTTTACCGCCATCTTGCCAAGCCGTGAAAACGCCAACAGATCATCCACCAAATGGCCCATGTTCTGTGTGTTCTTGCGGATCAGGTTCAGGTAGCGGACAACTTCAGGGGGGGCTTCTTCGGCAAATTCATCAACTACAATTTGTGAGAAACCATCAATGGCGCGGATGGGTGCCCGCAGATCGTGTGAAACGGAGTAGGTGAATGCTTCCAGTTCCTGGTTCGCAAGCTGAAGATCCTCGGTTCGGTCACGCACACGCTGCTCCAAACCTTCGTTCAGCGCTCTGATCTCAGCTTCTGCCTTCTTCAACTCGGTGATGTCCTGGAATATCCCGCGCACCCGCACCACTTTCCCGTTTTCCATTTCCGGTAACCCGTTGGTCCGGATCATCTTTCTTGCACCTTTTGCACTGAGAATCTCCAATTCCAAGTCGTAAGGCTTCCCAAAATTCACTGCGTCATTGAATGCTTTCTCAATTTTTTCTCTGTTTTCTCCCGGGTAAAAAGCAATACCAATTTGTGCTGTTCGGGGGTCGTCCGGTGCGAGATCATGAATGCGCGCCACTTCCTCTGTCCATGAACCTTTACCGGTTTTTGGATCGAATTCCCAACCACCCACTTTTGCGATACTCCCTGTAAGGTTGAGCAATTCCTGCTTGCTTCTGATCTCCAGCTCAGCCAGCTTTCGGGCAGTGATATCTTCAAACACCACGGTAAAGTACCCTTTTTGCGGACTGTAGACATGTATGGAATAGTGGATGCCAAGGGCTGGGACAAAGGTTTCAAAACTCTCCGGCTTTCCGGTGCGGGCTACTCTGCCATAGATTTCAAAAAGCTCAGGGTTTTCTTCCCGAATACCGGGGATGACTTCCGTTATGCGCTTTCCTTCAATATCCTTCAATCCAGTTTGTTTCTCGAAGGTGTCGTTGACGCGCAGGTTGATATAGTCGATCTCGTTGCCATTCTTGTCATACAGCATCTTGCAGTAAGCCACACCGTTAAGCATGTTGGTAAAGAGATTGCTATACCTGATCTCGCTTTCAGCGAGAGCCTGTTCTGCTTTTTTTCGTTCCGAGATATCAAGCACAAAAGCGATTGATTGATCTTTGTTTTCTCCGATGATGACAAAACCAACCATTACCCAAATAGGCTTTCCGTCTTTACGGATGTATTGTTTCTCATATGGCGGGCAGATTCCATCGTGCTTTGCCTTTTCGATGGCGTCAATATCTGTCTGCATAAACTCTTTGGGTGTGAGCTTCAACCAACTGATCGCACCGCTCTCCAGTTCCTGCCGCGTGTACCCGATCAGATTGAGATATGCATCATTCGCGGTGTAGACCTTTCCATCCAGGCTAGCCCAAATAATTCCCAAAAGGTTCGATTCAAAGAAACCGCGTAATTTCTCCTCAGACTCACGCAGTTTGTTCTCCGCTTCCACCTTTTCTGTAACATCAACTGCCATGTTCATCATGGCGATCAATATGCCTGAATCATCACGTAAGGGCGTGTTATGCCACTCTACAATGATGCGGCGGCCATCCTTATGAAGGTTCTCATTCCTGGAAACAACCGTCTGGTTATGCACGATCGAATGACGGATCACGTTCTGAACTGACTGCGTCTGATCCATGGAGATGATCCTTCCGTATTCAGACTTGCCAATCATCTCCTCCCTGGAGTACCCAAAGATTTTCTCCGCAGCCGGGTTCCAATCAACCACGTTCAGGTTCTCGTCAGTCAGCAGGAAGCCAACTGGCATGTTTTTAAACTGGAGCTGTAAACGGCGCAGCAAGGAGTTGCGCTCCTCTTGCATGGCAAGGTTGGCAGCCTCAATCAGCTTATGTTCAGTTTCGTCACTGATGATCGCCACGATGCCTTTAATCTCTCCCGAATAATCATGGATAGCCATGGCGTTGACCCTGACGTTGAGGCTGCGGCCGTCTTTGTGAGAACGGATAGCATCATAAAAAAAAGCGTCCTTTGACTTATAGATTCTCTGTAAAGTAGTTTGAAGAATCTCTCCAGATACATTTGGAAAATATGCCAGTTCCTTGCCAATCACTTCTTCTGGCTGCCATCCGAACATCTTTGTTGCTGCCCGATTCCAGAGAGTGACCACTCCATGCACATCAGTGGTAGTTATTGCCAAAGGAGATGTGTCGATGATGCTCTGCAGATCAGACAGATTCTCTTTAAGAGCGTTCTCAATTTTGATCCGCTCGGTTACGTCTTTTTCCAGCACCAAAACACAGGGAGATTCGCCAAAGGTAATTCTATGGCCAGTGATCTCAACGATCACCAAATCGCCATTTTTCTTTCGATGATGGTGAAGTTCCGATTTACCAGGGATCATCCTCAACTTATGAGGTTTCTTATCACTTTCCAATTGACTGACCTGCATCGCAAGCAACTCATCCCTGCTGTATCCGTACAACGATACTGCGGCATCATTTACCATCAACATCTGTCCGGTCTTTTCATTGTGGATGTGTGATGGTATGGGGTTTTGCTGAAATAACAACTGGTATTGCTGCAGCGCCGCTTCCAATTCCCGGCGGTGGCGGATACGCTCGCTTATATCCCTGACGATGCCCTGAACCCTGCCTTCAGGAAGTTGGAATCCGCTAATTTCAACGGGCAGCAGACTGCCGTCTTTTCGAACAACCTCCCGCTCAGTAACAACATATGATTTGGTCCCGTTGGCTATTTCCAAAAAATGTGTCGGCTCAGTCAGTAAACTCTTCGTAGAAACAAGATCCAGAACCTTCTTTTGCATGATCTCTTCCCGAGAGTATCCCAATAATTGGCAGGCCACATCATTTGCATAAACGAACCTGCCATCTTTATCCGCGGTAAAAATACCATCCGTTGCGTGCTCAATGATGCTCCGGTAGCGAGCTTCACTCATCTCTAACGCTGTTTGCGCGGCTTTACGCTCAGAGATATCGCGGATGATATCCAGATAGTAATCCTTGCCCTTCATAATGAAGTGACGAAGGCTGACTTCCACAGGAAATGTTATCCCGTCCTTGCGCGTGTGTTCAAATTCACCGCGCATACTCCCCCTGACCTTTACCTTTTTCAAGAAGTTTTTTACAGACTGTCGATACTTTTCCGTGCGCAGATCTTCAATGGATAACCCATGTAATTCTTCTGCATCATAGCCATAGGCCTCGCGTGCGCGGTCGTTGAAATCGATGATGATCCCATTCTCGTCGATCAGAAAAATGATGTCGTTGCCCCCATCGAGCAATACCGAAAATCGTTCGGAGATCTCTTTCCTGTCCTCTTCCATCTCTCGGAGTTTGTCGGCATACATCACGCGCTGCCGGCGGATCAGAGCGAATGCCAGGGACAAGTCAGCCACCAAGATGAGTGCCAGAATTGCTGTCAGGGACCAACCCTGTCTTCTCACATCTGCGAACACCTCATCGCGGTCGATCTTGGCCAACAGGTACCAGTTTGATTCCGGAATATGCGCTCCTCCGTAGAATACCCGCATCCCCCGGTAATCAACACCCGCACCAACGGAGCTATCCCCATTAACTATCCGCGCTGCTGGAAGGTCTTGATAATTCAATGGAAATTGGAGCTTTAAAGCAGAATCAGGAGAAAAACGCAGCGCATTTAAGAAAGTGAGCTTATCCCCATCCTGCCTGAACATCACTGTTTCACCGCTCGCGCTGGGAATAGGCCATGTTTGCACCATAGGGTAAAGAAAATCATTCGGGTCGATGCGCAGAACGAATAACCCGATGGGTTCAGTTGATAAACCGTTGGAATCATTAATGGGAATTAACAAATCAAGGAATACACTCTCTGAATCAGACGAGAGATACAGGTCTGTAAGGGCAACCTGATTATCGTGCAAAGCCTGCTGCATCGCTTCCAGAATCTCGGCAGGTCGATCACTGGCTGCCTGTGGGTATGCCAGCAGCATTTCCCCCTTCTGATCAATCAGCATGAACGAATTGTAATTGTATGCGTGAATAAAGGTCTTCAACCAATCGGTGATCAAGGTGACATCAGCAGAGTCACCAGGGTTTTCTCCCAGATGCTTAACAGCATCCCCCATCATGGAATTTGTGCCTATGATCTGCGCGTCCCCCAGCCTTTCATGCCTCCAATTGGTAATTAACTGTATCTTGCCCTGATAGATCGTGGTCAGGTCACTTTGACTTTCATCGGTCAATCGATGTATCTGGGCAATGTATGTGTAGATTGCCACCGCACTTAATGCAAAAAGCAGAAACGCAAACAGGAAGATAATCCAGAAGATCGCGCGGCGATTCTGCTTTTCAAGGGATTTGGAAACGCCTGGTAAGGGTTCGCGGCCCAGAGTCAAGGATGAACCTCCGCATTTCCCGTTTACCTCAATAGTTAAGTATTAGTATAGCGAAAATGGGTGGGGAAATCCACAAATATGGGCGATTACTGAACACCTCGACAGCAAGCTGCAGCAACTGAACTATTGGCGAGCCGGGTTATAATGGGCAGCGAGATTAATTATGACCGAGAACAACAGACCTGACCTGGAGTTCCCCCTCCTTATACCGCTTCGCGTCATCGGTGAAAACCTCGAGGATTTCCAACCTTTCGTCATTGAGATCGTGCGCCGTCACGTGCCCGACCTGCTCGAGGAAAACATTGTTCACACATTAAGCGGCGGGGCCAAGTACTGCTCGGTTTCGGTTGAATTCATCGCCCAATCCCGCGAACAAATCGACACTCTCTGCGCCGAACTGGCCAGCCACAAACGCGTGCTTATGATCCTGTAATCTCCAATTCTGTCCTGATGCGTCCATCCTGAATTGCACGGAGGGGAGTATTGGCGCTTAGATAATCCTGCAGAACCTCGGGCATGATGGTGGGAACTTCATAGGTTGTCTGCTCATCAGGTATCACAAGGTAGCCGATGAACTCTGAGAATTCCATGTCGGTTGACGCAACGACATACTTGTGGTCAGCTTGAAGAGACTTGCCTTTGTGGAAGGCACGCAAAGAATCCACATTCTTTCCGTCCCAGACCACTTCCAGACCCGAAACATGCGGCCAGCCCACCTTGCCCCCGCGTAAGGCGTGTAATTCCTTGTCTGCGTTTTCGTGCATCATGGCTGCTTTCAAGAACGTGAGCACCTGTTCACCGGTTAACTCCACGCGCGCCGGATTGGCTGAGGAACGGTTAGCCGAGAAGAGCATCCCGGCGCTGATGTCACCGGCCGGGAGTCCGTTATTCCACTGACCGGCCAAAACAAATGAGAATTGCGCGTCCGCAAAGCGCGTGAGCAGAGCGTCAGCCAGGATGTTGCCGGCGGCGCATTCCCTGTCAAAGGCAAGATCGAGCGGGACTTCCACCCGTCCGACCACGTGCGCCATCATCGCTTCTGCGCGCTTCTTTTCTGCAGCAATCGCAACAATCGTCGCCTGGTCCTCAGGCATGTCAGCGGTTATGGGGATCAACTCACCCTCAGCAGAAAGAATGTGTCCGGTGGTTTCGTCCACTTCAAGGTCAAGGCGGCCCAGGAACTTGCCATGTTCGCCCGCCTGGGCAATGAGACAACCCTTGACCAACATGGGCTGGATGATGGCCTTGTGGTCGTGGGCGCCGATGATGACATCGATCCCATCCACAGCTTCTGCCAGTTTGACATCCTCATTGGACCCAATGTGGTTGAGGGAGAACACCAGTTGAGCACCTTCACAGCGTACCTTTTGCACAAGAGGGGGCATTGCGTCCACTGGCTGAAGCATTGATAATCCGAAGACCCCAGTATAAGCACTGTACGGCGCGGTCAGGCCGATGACAGCGATCTTGAGTTTGCCAAAGTGCAGCATGCGATAGGGTTCCAACCCGGCAATGGAGCTGCCGTCACCGTTAAAAAGATTGGCGCACAGGATGGACTTGCCAAAGTTCTCGGCCTCGGCTTTGAGCACACCGGTGCCATAACGCACAGGGATGGAGTTCCCCAGCGTCATCACGTCGCAGCCGGCCGCGCGCAGGATGGTGCCCATCACCGATCCCTTGGTCAGGCTGCTTTCAAGCAGGGTGGTATCCTCGCTGTCGCCGCCATCCATATAGACGCAGTACGCTCCTTCAGCGGCAGCGTTCTTTTTGATCTCTCTCACCAGCGCGGCAATGCGGGTCAACTGACCCAGACGGCCGTGCAGGTCGTTTGTGTGCAGCAGTGTGATGTGTGTCATGGATTAGGGCACTTGCCGGTTGATACCGCAGACGTTGAGAAATTCGGAGCGCAGAGCAGGCTCGTTGGCATAAACACCGCGGAAGACTGTAGTACGCGTGGCCGGGGAGATCTCGCGTACACCGCGCATTTCAACGCACATGTGTTTGGCGCGGATAAAGATGGCCACACCGTGGGGATTCATCAAGGCTTCAAGCGTGTCGGCGATCTGGTAGCCGATGCGTTCCTGCACTGCAAACCGTTTTGTGTACAAGCGTACCAATCTTGTGAGTTTGGAGATGCCGAGGATCCGTTCATCGGCCACGTAGCCTACATAGGCCTCGCCGTAGAATGGGAAGACGTGGTGTTCGCAAAGAGCGTGAAAGTGGATGGGGCCTTCGATCACCTGACTCAGGCGGCAATCGGGTTCACCGCGGCATTCCTTGGGGAAGGCCTTGATGAGTTTGGGATCGCCGTCATAACCGCTCGTCGATTCATATAGTGCCTCGATGAAACGGCGCGGGGTGTCCACAGTGGAGGGGGTGTTAACGTCCATGCCGAACGCAGTAAAGATCTCAGCCATGTAACCTTCATACTTTTTCATCTCTTCCGGTGAGATCTGGCGCTGGTTCAATTGCAGCAGTTCGTCCAGTGAAAGATCGTCAGGGGTCAGTCCGTTGCTCATGTATCACGTCCTTTCAAGATTGCTCCGCTAAGTACTTAATGATCACTCTTTTAGTAAAGGTAATTATATGCTCAATTGACAGCTTTTTTTTGAATTTGTACAAGGATGCTCACTGGTAAACAAAAGAGCGGCCCGGATTGGGCCGCTCTTGATTTGTTGAATTTCTTAGTCGATTGAAATGCTGCCGGAGCCCTGGTCCAGGATCTGGATGAGAATGGGGGCAGCCGCAGTGCTGTAGCCGGGGGTCTCCCAGGCGCCGGTCTCAACGTCGCCCGAGACGCGTCCAACCTCATCAGGGAGGTTCAAGCTTCCGGAACCGCCGCTTACAAGTTCGATCCTCACTTCAGCATCGTCGGGGATATCAACGTGTACCGAGCCACTGCCGCTTTCCAGCACGATCGTGGTTGCTGTGTTGTCGCCCAGTTCGAGATTGATGGAACCGGAGCCGCTGCTCAACGTGACCGAGATGGGAGTGGCAGATTCGGGCAGGTCAAATGTGACCGAGCTGGAACCGGTGTCTGCCGTGAGTGATTGCAGCATAACGTCACTCAAGTCGGCGTTGACCGAGCCGCTGCCGCTATCGAGGACAACGTCGGTGAGAACGGTTGGGTTGAGGCCAATCTCCCACTTATAGTTTTCAAAGGAGAGGTTCCAATTCACCCATGACGATGTATCAGTGGTCTCGTACAGACGAACAGTCTTTTCGGCATCGCCTCTGACATCGAAGGTGATGATGCCCTGGTGAGCGATGCTGGCATCGATCAATGTCGTGCTGTTATTAAGCGCGTAGATTTCCACAGCTTCAGAAGAAGTGGAGAAGTCGTAGGTCACGCTGGTGGTCTCACCGAGGGGTTCGGTGTATGTATCCACCTGTGTGCGAGGGGTCTGTGTCCAGCCGTATTTGGGGCCATAGATGAAAAAGACGATCACCGCGCCCACGGCCAGGACGCCGAAAACGCTGCCCAGCCAGGCAAAACGGCGACCGAACAGGATGTCAAGGCCGAGCAGAACGAGCAGAAGCGGCCAGAACTGTAGAATGGAACCAATGGTGACCGGTTCGATAATCTCCAGATTTACCAGAAGCCAGATGATACCTGCACCGATCAAGACGATCGGCCAAAAGAACGAGTGACGCTTCCTGGGAGTTTCCATATAACACCTCTATCCACTTTGATTGATACAACATATACGTCAGGCAGCAAACAAGGTTGCAGGAAAACTCGCCCAATCTTAAGAAAATCGTGTTTATTTCTAGAAATAAATAGTTTTGCCACTTTTTGAAGTGAATTTTTCTAGAAATAATTATTTAACTGATGTTTCACCTTAAAACAAATAACGCAATGCCGCAACACCTACCAGATCAATACGACAGCCAGAACAACCTCGGTGGCCAGACTGATAATATTGGAACGGTCCGTTGAGCGGTCAACCGGGATGGAAATACCACGGATGAGGGCGATGGCCGCATAGGCAATGCCGATCATTTTGTAAACCTCGGGAGTGTTCAACACGAAAGCCGCGATGCCCAGACCCAGGAACGTGCCGCCCATTACGGCGCGGATCTCAGAGATGGCGCGCGGGCTGGAGGCTTCAAGCCCGGTAAACCCTTTGATGGTTTTTGGCGAAAATATGGAAATGGCCCCGGTGGCCAGAGTGACCACCACTGCCAGATACTTCAAGAACATCAAGACCGTCATTATTCCTCCGTTTCTTTTCTGATTTCATTATATCCAGAGGGGCTTCAAAGGAAAGGGGAGCCCTCCGATTGTACAAGGTTAGCCTGCCTGAAAACTCTTACGAATTTCTAATCAAAACCAGTTGTATTTTAGGATAATTTAGAGTATTATTATCATATATAACAAACTTATTCTTCTTGAAAGAGAATTAACCATGACAACACTCTACGAACTTCCGCCCCTCAAATTTGAATTCAACGCCCTTGAACCTGCGATCGACGCGCGCACCATGGAGATCCATCACGATAAACACCATGCTGCCTACGTCAATAACCTGAATAAGGCACTTGAAACCGCTCCGGAACTCTATGGCACACCGGTGGAAAAACTGATTGGTGAACTCAACCGCGTTCCCGAGGCCATCCGCACCGCAGTGCGCAACAACGGCAGCGGCCACGCCAATCACACTCTCTTCTGGGAGATACTCAACCCCGGCGGCAAGAAAGCCCCCGACGGCGTTCTTCTGGCAGACCTTGAGAAAACTTTCGGCTCGCTCGATGCCTTCATGGAGAAGTTCAGCACGGCCGCAGCCACCCGCTTCGGCTCCGGCTGGGCCTGGCTCGTCATCGACGGCGAAAAGAAACTACAGGTCTACTCCACCGCCAACCAGGACAGCCCGCTTTCAGACGGGCACATGCCCCTTCTGACGCTGGACGTGTGGGAACACGCTTACTATCTGAACTACCAGAACCGCCGTCCTGATTACATCAAGGCCTTCTGGAGCGTGGTCAATTGGAGCTTTGTGGAAGCGCAATACCAAAAATATCGGTAACACATTGAGATCCGTGTGCTGCGCGGATTGCAGCCGGCCTTACTCTCGGCTTTCTCTCAGCAGGGTGGAAGAGGAGAAGCCAGACAAAAACAAAGGTTGGCCACTTCAGCAGCCTGGATCGCTCAATTTACCAATTCCCCGGCTTTCGCCGGGGAATTTCTGTTTGTGATCATGATTGCGCTTGAGGATTGAGCTGCGCTTCTTCAACTTCAAGAATACTGTCACTGGTGCGGAAGAAATCGATGAACATGACCAGTTTCAGTATCCATTGGATGAGTCCATAGCCAAAACCGATGATGTAAACCGGCAGCGTGACCGCCACGGAATTGGACATTGCGAAGGAAGGATCAAATCCCTGCGTTCCCATCGCCGCCATCATGAAAACCATCATCAAAACGTAGACCAGGACTGCTCCGCCGAACATGAAGATCAAATAGGTAAGCGGTAACCATGCTCTGGATCTTTTCAGGTCTGACCCGTTTGACGCAGGGAAGTGCCTGTCAATGTATTTATTCAGATCCTTGGCCAGCCCCCAGTACGCCCGAAAGAACCAGTAGTAATTAAACAAAGGGATGAACAAGAAACCAACTGCCTTGCCGGCGCTTGTCGAAGCATTGCCATCCTGTACGACCTTCCAAAGCTTGTAAAGAAGCACATATTCAAGCACTCCGGAGGCGGCGACTACAAGCTCGATAATGCACATTAGTCCAGTTAAAATCGTAGATAGTTCGGTCATGCTCTGAGAATCGCGGCTGAACAAGACGATATACAACGGCAAGAACAGCACGAAAAAGCAGTTGGTGACCAGCCACCAGATGAACAGCGTTTTGAGTCCGGCGCGATCTGGCCTCCCGGGAATGTATAAGGACCGCCTCGCAGGGGATGCGGCTGCCTCCGCTGCCACCACTTGGTTGACGATCTGGGTTTTCCCCAAGCGTACCCAGCCAGGTGTGCCCTCCTGCCAGACCAGCGTGTCAAAGTTGATAACGCCGCGCGCGAACAAAGTTTTCAGCTCCGCTTCGTCCACCGGCCCGGCCGGCTGGTTGTTCAAGTTGTAGTACCACATCATTCCACCTCTTCTTCATTGATGGCGCGTTGCATTTCCGCCAATTCAGTCGCAGACAACATTTTCCAATCGGATTTCCTGTCCTGCGAGATCAGCGTGTCGAAACCAACCAGGCCTTCATCACGCATGGCCAATAGTTCATCCACAGTGACAGGACCGTACACCCGCTCATCCTGCATGTAGAACCAGCACGGTTCATCAGCTTCATCTCCCTCCTCTTCATCATCGCACAGATAAGGCTCATCCGGAGGTTCCTCGCAGGATGCCTCTTCTTCATCAGCCTCCTCCAAGCTATCCTGGAGCACCCAGATGAGATCGGTCTCGTCCAGGAACTTCCATTCGTTCGAGTTCAGGCGCCGCACGCGGGTGGTTTCACTGATCTTCCCCACCCGGATCAACTCCGCAATCGTCTCCGCGTCAACCGGGCCGTATTTAACCCCTTCTATTTCGTAGTACCACATTTTCCCTCCTGGATTGGATGCAATGATTAATTATAGCAAATGATAAAAAATCACCCCGCCTTTTTGCGGGGTGATTGTGAAGGTTTATTGCTGGGTGTACTGGATGATCGCCACCGAGGTGTCTTTGATCTTCTTGAGCAAAACAATCTGGATGATGAAGGCAGCAACCGCGGTCACATAACCCACGTAAGGGATGACGCTGACCAGGGACAGAATACAGTAGGCTGTGGCCAGACCGGGGTCCATGCGCTGGATCGGCAGGTTGCGGCGGGCGATAAAGTTGTTCATGTCCTTCACCAAGCCGGGGATAGCTTCAAAGATCCAGTAGAAATTGTAGAATGGGATGAAGCAATAACCAACCGCCTTGCCCGGGGTGGTGCGGGCATAGCCGTCCTGGATCAGGCCCCAACTGCGGTAGAGGATGATGTAGAACAGCACAGCTGATGCAACAGCGCTCAATCCTGCGGTGATGAGGATGCCGATCAGGCAGATCCAGTACCACATGAACATGTCGTTCATCTCTTTGATCTGCACGGCAGCCGGTTTCACAACCATACCGTAGGCAGGTATCTGGGTGGGTTGGTAAGACTGCATCGGCGCAGGCGGGGTGGTCGCTACAGGCACCAGTGGGGCCAGCGAGGTCGCGCCCAGCGTTTGCCACTGGGCCATGCCTTCCTGCCAAACAAGCGTGGTGGCAGTGATCGCTCCCGACTTGACCAGGTTCTGCATGACGGCGTCGTCGATGGGGCCGGTGGGTTGGTTGTTAACGTTGTAATACCACATAAATTCTCCTCTATTAATGTGTTCTCAATAAACTGATGATCACTGCCTATGAAGGACAATAAGGATCAGGTTTTGACCGGGTTATCTTCCCTGCTGGCGTTCCAGGATGGCTGTAGAGGTTCTGTACAAGCCCAAATAAGTGATGATCTCCAGCGCGGCGAAAATGACCGTGAAGATGGCAATTACGATCGTCATCGTGGAATCACCGGATGAATAGAGCGTGTCACCGTTTGCCGATAAACCAGCAGTGACCATAGTAAGTGTGAAATTGACCAGGTAGAAGATACAGAAGATCAACGGGAGTACCGTGTTGGCCTTTTGAGGTACAGCCACGCCTGATGCGGTGTAATGGCGGTCGATGAACTTGTTCTGTTCATGTGCCAATCCCCAGAAGGCCCTGAAAGCCCAGTAGAAGTTGAACAGGGGAATGAATAAATAGCCAACCGCTTTGCCGGGGGTGACGGCGGCATAGCCATCCTGCAGAACTTTCCAGTAATTGTAGAGTAAAACAAGGAATAAGACCGCGGCGCCCAGCGAAACGCTGGAAACAATGCAGGAGACCGTCATCAAGGCATCGGTATCGGTGATCAACGATGTGAACAAGGATGAAACGGTGGAAATGGCAAAAAGCACAAGCCACCAGATGAACATGTTCTTGAGTGATGAGAGCTTCACCTGAGAATAGAAGGGGGGCGGGGTACCGGAAACCCCTGCCGGAGGCGCATATTGCGCCGCCGGTTGATACGCCTGGGGTATTACCGGTGCAACGGGGACCACAGGAGCAACAGGCACAGGTGCGGGAGCCAGAATGGTCTCGCCCAGCTTCTTCCAGTCCGGCATACCTTCCTGCCAGACAAGCGTGTTCAACGAGATCGTACCCGAGGCAAGAAGCGACTTAATGGTTGCTTCGTCAACCGGGCCTGCCGGTTGGTTGTTCATGCTGTAGTACCACATATCTCCTCCTTCATGAGCGCAAAAGGGCTACATTCATTATATGTTTTTTTGTTTAGAAGTAAACAAAGAAGTATTCAGGATTGTAAAAATGAAATAAAAAAATCCGGCAATCAATGATTGCCGGACCTTGTAGCTGATGTTTAACTACTTGCTGATGCGGGATTGGGTGATGGCAACAGCAGCTTTCTTGACTTGGTTGGTGAAGATGATCCAGAAGACGATAAGGGGGATGACCGTGATGCCAAGGGGGGAAGCCAGGATCATGATGCAGAACCACAGGGCTGAATCTTCGCTGACGGGCTCGCCGGCAATCTGTTCCTTAGCCATGACGCGGTTCAATTCGCGGGCCAACTGCTTGAAGGCGATGAAGATCCAGTAGAACTGCCATCCCGGGATGCCGCAGTAAGCGACAGCTTGATCGGCAGTCGTGCGCGCTTCGCCGTCCTGGACAAGCTGCCATGCCTTATAGATGATGACGAAAAAGAGCACGGTTGAGGCAATGGCGCTCACGCCAAAGGTGATTAGTGAGCCGGCCAGGGTGATCCAGAACCACAGGAACAGGTCGTTCAGTTTCTGGATGCGCGGGTCAACCATTGCCACCGGTGCATAAGCCGGGGGCGCGGGGGGCAGACCGGCCACCAGACCGGAGAGCGCAGATTGCCCGATCGGTATCCAACTCGGCATTCCGGCAGTCCACACCATGGTGCCCGCATTGATCGCGCCAGAGGCGATCAATCCTTTGATCGTAGCTTCATCAACCGGACCGAGTTGCTGGTTGTTTTGCGTGTAGTACCACATAGAATTCTCCTCCATTTTTTTCAAAAATGATTCATCTAAATTATTATACGGTAAATCCGCGAAAAAGAAGCAGCTACTCCCAGTCCCCGCTGCTTGATTTGCGGTTGCGTTTCACTTCACCGCGTTTCTTTTTGCCCTCAACGCGCCTCACCTGCGACGCGCGCGTGGGACGGGTGGCGTGTCTGGGTTCGGGGGCGCGGCTGGATTTTTGGATGAGTGTGATCAGGCGTTCGATGGCATCTGTGCGGTTCTGCTCCTGGGTGCGATAACGCCTGGCTTCGATGATGAGCACACCGTCATCGGTCATGCGGCTGCCGCCCAGACGTACCAGGCGTTGTTTCACATCTTCAGGCAGCGATGGCGAATGCGCCACATCGATACGCAACTGCACCGAGGTGGCCACCTTGTTCACGTTCTGGCCGCCCGGTCCGGTTGCCCGAACATAGCTGAACTGCAATTCATTCTCATCCAGTTGAATTGAAGGGGAGATCTCGATCATGCTTCCAGTATATCAGGTTGCCCCTAGTGCGCGGGAAATATCAAATGAGAGAAGCAGCCGAGGTATCGGCAATAATGGTGAAATCAGCCGCACGCTGCAGGAACGAAGCTGGCAGCAGCGGAGTCTCGGTGCCCACAACTAGCTGGCGCAGGATCTGAGCCTTGTGCTTTCCGTTGACCAGCAGGATGATCTTTTTGGCAGAGAGCAGCAGGTCCATTCCCAGTGTAATACCCCGCGCGGGCACCCCGGCTGTCTTACCCCAGTAATCGGAGTTGCTCTCAAGGGATTCCGGCGTCAATTCCACCACGCGCGTTGGTGAATCTGGATCGGAACCCGGCTCGTTGAAGCCGATATGCCCGTTCGGACCAAGCCCAAGCACTAGCAACCCGATCCCGCCGGCATTACGCACTGCTGCGTCCATACGTGCGGCTTCAGCGCTGGCATCTGCGGCGTTTGTATTGAAGCGATACAATCGGCCGGGGGAGATATCAACGTGGTCAATGAAGGTACGTCCCAGCCAAGCGAACAGGTTGCGGGAGTCATCCATGGGGATGCCAAAGTAGTCATCCAGTTCCACCAAAGATTCACCCTTGAAACTTACCTTACCGCTTTTGTGCGCGTTCACCAACTCCCGATACATCCCCAGCGGGGTGTTGCCGGTGGGGAATACCAGGCAGGATTCAGGGGCACATGTCACGTAATCCACTACCTGCTGCGCGGCCATTTTGCCTAGTTGTGTGTAGTTCGATACGATGCTCAGTTTCATGGGTATGGATCTCAAGTCAATTATCATACAAAAGCGCCACTTGCGGGTTACTCAATTTACTGAACCCGCAAGCGGCAGAGAGAGAGACTGGTCAAGCCTTGCTGGGAGAAGGCTTGCCCAGAGGATATGGTCTGATGAAAAAGAACGAAAGGATGCAGGCTACGCCCGCGATCGGTCCGATGAGAAGAACGCCATATTGCCAATCGAGTAGGAGCGCCAACGCGGAACCGGCCAGACTGCCCACAAATTGGTTGATCAGTCCCTGCACAGCGAAGTACATACCGGCGCGGTTCTTACCTGTGACCGCGGCTTCTTCAGCGGCAATCTGCGAAGGGAAGGCATACGGGATGGTGAAGAACACTCCCACCGAGAAGCTGCCAATGCCGCCGAGGATGATGCCGATGAGAAGAGGCGACAGGGGCAGGCTGAACTTTGTCCACCCCAGCGGATACAGGATCATCACCGCTGCAAACACGAGCAAAGCGATCTGAAAGCCCAGTTTCGCGCCCTTCTTTCTGGCAATGAAGTTGAAAATGAGCAGCATGATGGGTACCGGTGCAAAAGCCGCGGCATTCATGAAGCCCAGTTGTGTTTGGGTCAGACCCATCATGTCCAGGGCCATGTAAGAAACACCGCCCAGGAAGAACTGCAAGCCGAAGAAGAAGGTTGCCAGCGAGAGCATGTAGATACCAAAGGTGCGGTTTGTGAGGGTCATCCTAAAGCTTTGCCAGATGGAGACATCCGTATCGGCGGGAGCCGCAACCGGGGTCTCACCGGTATCAGTCTTGCGTAACGTGGACTCTTCCTTGATGACCAGCAGCGGACCAATGAAGGAAATAATGCACGGCAGCAGCAGCCAAACGGTGCCGCGCACGCCAAATTTGTCGAACATTATCGGCGCCACTACATAGACCAGAACATATGAGGCTGTGTTGAAGAAGGTTTGCCAACTGGCCACGCGCACCCGGGAGTTCTCATCCTTAACCAACTCAGAGAGGGATGCCAGATAAGGTACGGTCATGAGGGTGTAGAAGAAGAAAAACACGGAACTCATGATGGCAATGTAGATGGCGTTGCCGGCGTTTCCATCCGTCATGCCGGCCACCGGGAAGGGCGGGTACCAAAGGAGAATGAACGCGATGGCCGCGGGGATCATGCCCAACAACATCAACGGACGTCTTCTGCCCCATTTGGATTTCATGTTGTCGGTCCAACTGGCAATGGGGATGTCCACAAGGCCATCTAGGATCCTGGCCACCAGCATGCCTGCAGCAAAACCAGCCGCCGGGGCAAAGATCAACGCGCCTTTGTTCTGTAACGCCTGGGCTGGTCTGTAAAAGTAGAGCAGGTAAGTGAGCCCGATCTGATACAGGAAACCTGGTCCAAAACCACCAATTGCATAAATCGGTTCTTGCCACTTCTTGATTTGCCTCATGCAGTCCTCCTTGTTGGAAATTTATTACCGGATGGTCTTTGTGGATTCGATAAAGTATTGCCTGACGGTTTTCACCACCGAGGTATCGCCGGGCACACCCGGCTGACTGGAGCCCTGTACCTCGATCATCTTTTCCAGTTGGTTGCAGAATTCCACCATCATGCCCGGGTTTACAGGTCTGGGTTTTATAGATACCAGACGTTCAAAGTTCTTGAAGTAGATCTTGTCGAGCACATCGGCGGGCAGGCAAATTCCCTGATAACCAGCGTCTTCTGGGTTAAAGAGGAAGCCTTTTTGCGGATCGAGCGAAAATTTCCCGCAGTTCTCCAGGAAGTTGCGCACCAGGTATACCCGCTCCAGACTCTCACCCTCCTGGATGCCGTCATCCAGGTTGGCCAACAGCGCCCGTGCGCCGATATCGGTGCCGAAAACGATGCGGTTCTGGTACTTCATGAAGAAATCGCGTGTTTGTTTGAGGTTGTTAGAGAAATTGCGGTACATCTCAATGCCCGGAGTCAGGTCAACGCACACATTGGGATACTGATCCAGGATATCTGCCAGCCTGGGCAATTGCGCTGAAAGAAAGAAGAAATGAGCAAAGATCACCTTGAGGGTCGGGTTTTGTTTGAGCACACCCATCACTTCAGCGTATTGCTTCTCGTTATCAATGAAAGTGCCATCCCCGTAGAACCAGCCGCGTTCAAACGCCCATTTGGGGGCGCGCTTCACATCCCAGAACTCCTCTGGGTCGTTGACGTGCATAAGCAGCGGGAACTGCGTCTCAGCTATGCGCTGCCAGAAAGGCGCAAAGACCGGGCTGTCAAAAGCCGACACAGACAGCATTTTGCGCATCTGGGGTTTGGCTTCGATCATCTTGATGCCGTCGCAGCCCAGCGCCTGCAGGAAGGGGATCGATTCTGAGAAAGCCTCGCCCACCCGCTGCGGTTCGCGGAAATAGACAGATACATCGAGACCACCGAAAACAAAGATGCTGCGCGGAAATTGGGCTTTGAGATGAAGTGCATCGGGGATCAGACTCAAGCGTTTCTGATCGGGGGTGCAGACGATGTTGATGCGATCAATGCCCGCCAGGTGCTTGACATTGACCAGGTCAGTCTGGAGTTTTGGATGTGCGTAATGGATGTGCGAGTCAATAAGCGGGCAGGGATGCATTTCTTCAAGTTTCATTGTCCATCCTCCTAAACTTTAGATCGTCTGTACCACCGCATAATCTGCTGTCTTTTGGAAAACGCGCGCCACGGCGCCAAGGATGCAGGCATTTTCAAGCAGTTTGGAGACTTCGATTCGTGGAACGAACGGGATGACGCCGCGCAGTCGTTCCTGGATCGCCGGGAGCGAATCAGCAATGGCGTTGGCTACGCCGCCGCCGATGATGATCAATTCAGGATCGTAGGCAACACTGATATTCGCCAGCGCCAGGGTGAGATAATCGATGGCTTCTTTGATCACCTTTCCTGCCCAGGGTTGACCCTCTCGCGCAGCTTTGAAGACAGCCGCAGCATCCAGGTGTGGTGCAGTTTTGCCGCCGTTGGTATCTGACCATGCCTGCTGGCCGCGTTCGGCGATGCCTTTGCCGGAAGCCAGAGTCTCAAACGCGCCAAAGTTTGGATACTTTTGATCGAGGAATTGCAGCCCGGGCAGCAGGTAACCGATCTCGCCCGAAGATTCCCTGAAGCCGCGGTACAGCTTGCCCTCAAGGATGACGCCGGCGCCAATGCCCGTGCCGATGGCCACCATGACCAGGTCCTCAACCTCCTGCCCGCCGCCGAACCAGTGTTCACCCATGGCAGCGAGGTTCACATCGTTCTCAACCAGCACCGGCAGATTGATGCGCGCGTTCAGCTTCTCCAGCAGGGGGAAGTTGCGCCAATCCAGGGCAGGGGCCAGCCTCACAAGATTCTCGCGGCTATCAATGATGCCCGGAACACCCAGTGCCGCGCCCAGCAGCCTGCCCGTGTGTTTGCCTGCTTCAATCTGCAATTCCTGAATGAAGCGAACTACCCTTTCAAGGTTATCGGCTGCGGAACCCCAGGACTGATCCTTCTTGGTCTTGTAGAGAATTTCACCCCCGATGTTGGCAATGCCGCCGCTGATGTGGCTGCCGCCCAGATCGATACCGATGACCAGGTTCCCGTCCTCATTGAGGGTGAGCAGTTCCTGCGTCCGTCCCAGCCCGCCGCTTTTCTGCCCGGCAGAACGAACAAGGTTGCCAGCCAACAATTCATCAATGATACGCATGGCAGTGGGTTTGCTAAAGTGAAGTTGACGCGCCAACTCGGTGCGCGAGGCGGTTTTATGCTGGCGTAGATACTCCAGCACTGCGGAGCGGTTGATGGTTCGCATTTCAGATTGGGCAATGGTGATGGGCGGCTGTATTTCGGTCATGAGGACGGTGGATTCCTTTATTAATTAATTACTTACTGTAACTAATTATATGCTGTTATGCATCCCATTTCAAGTACCAATCCCCTCACCAGCACAAAACTGTATGACACACCTCCCCGCTTGTATGCTACAATTTCATCACTCAAATGAGAAAGGACGCGTATGGTAGACCAGAGCAAACAGTGGGCCAAAGCCCCCGATATGACATTAGATCCAAAAAAATCTTACACAGCAGTGTTCAAGACCGATAAAGGGGATATCACCGTAAGCCTCTATTCAGCTAAAGTTCCACGCACCGTGAACAATTTCGTGTTCCTGGCGCGCGAAGGCTTCTACGACAATACCATTTTTCACCGCGTCATCGCTGATTTCATGGCCCAGGGCGGCGATCCCACCGGAACCGGTATGGGCGGACCCGGCTACAAATTCAACGACGAGTTCGATTCCAGCCTGCGCCACAACGGCCCCGGCGTTCTTTCCATGGCAAACGCCGGACCCAATACCAACGGTTCGCAGTTCTTCATCACCCACGTGCCCACTCCCTGGCTCGACAACAAACATTCCGTCTTTGGACAGGTGGTCAAGGGTCTGGATGTGCTTATGGCCATTCCCCCGCGTGATCCCAGCCTGCGCGGCAGCCCGGCTGTCACACTGAAGACGGTCGAGATCATCGAAGCTTGATCCTCAACCAGTAGAAACAACCCCTGCTTGTTCAACAGCAGGGGTTTATTCTTTGTTTTCCACGATCATCTGGATGAATTCGTTGACCACGTGAGGGTCAAAGTGAGTTCCTGCCTGGTTGATGATGTGAGCCAGCGCTTCATCTTTATTCCAGGCATCACGGTACGGACGGTCGGAGGTCAGTGCATCCCAAACATCAACGATGCAGAAAATTCTAGCCGGCAGGGGAATCTCTTCACCCTCCAATCCTCGCGGGTAACCGCTGCCGTCCCACCACTCATGGTGGCAGTAGGGAATATCGATGGACTCCTTGAAATCTTTCAACTGAGACAGCATTTCAAAGGCATAGCTGGGATGTTTCTGCATGATTGCCCACTCATCGGGCGAGAGAGTGCTGTGTTTGAGCAACACCGTATCAGGAACGCCCAGTTTGCCAATGTCATGCAGCAGCGCTCCCCTGCGGATATTCTCCATTTCCGATTCCGGTATCCTCATACGTCGGGCCAGCTTCAAGGTAAGGTTGGCAATCCGCACCGAGTGCCCCTGCGTTTCCTTATCACGCAGTTCGAGTGCCAGCGCCCAACCTTCCAGGGTGGAGTTGTAGGCCTGTTGAAGCTCCCTGGCTTGAAGACTGGATTGCTCAAAGAGTTCCGCCCTGTGCAGCGCGCTGGCGGTGAAATCGCCCATGGCCTTGAGCAGACGGATATCGTTATCAAGTAAACGGTGCTTGGAGCCCACCACCAGCGTGCCTATTGTCCTGCCGTTGGTGATGAGTGGAGTACCAGCGATCGAGGCAAAATTGGTGACCAAATCCGGACGTACCACGTAGGGATCGGTCTGGGGTTGGTGGTTGATGTAAATCTCACTGGTGGAAACGATGTGCCCTCCCAATCCCTCGCTGATTTTCAACACGGTTCCTTCTATCGGCATCCAGACGCCCATCGCTTTTTGCATGACGATCTCATCAGTTGATTCATCCACCAGCGCAATATACGCGCCATCAAGTTTTAAAATATCACTGACTTTTGAGATGCTGGTCTCCAGTACCTCGGCCCTGTGAATGCTCACACGCAGAGCCTCGCTCATCTGGGCAATGACTTCCAACTCGTGCTCCCGCTGTTTACGGTTGGTAATGTCAATGGCCGTACCCATGATGGCATTTCTCTCTTCGAACTTAATGGAGGTGATGTTCAGATCAATGACTTTCTTTTCTCCTGAACGCGTGATGATGTTGAACTCAAACCTGTCAGGAACTTTTTCTCCGCGCAGGCGTAACGCAAGCTTTTCTTTTTCAAGCCGCTGCACCGTGGGGTCAACCAGGTCGATGGGTTTTTTCTGCAGCAATTCGAGCACGGGATACTCGGTGAGCATGCTCCACATGGGATTAACGTAAATATTCTTCCCACCGGAGTGGATGAAGATGCCGGCCGCAGAGTTTTCGGCCAAGGCACGGAATTTCTCCTCGCTTTCGATGATCACCTGCGCGGCCATTTTTTGCTCGGTGATATCACGCACATAGGCAATAATCACAGGGCCCTGCTCGGTGATGGCCTGGCGGATGCTCACGTCCACCGGAAAGATACTGCCGTCCTTGCGCACATTGGGAATGTCATGCAAGTCCCCGCCCTGGTCAAGCTCCCACTTGATGTAATCCGGATGACTAACTGCCACATCTTGCGGGACCAAATCAATGACCGTGAGGGTTAACATCTCTTCGCGGGTGTATCCATACATTTGGAGTGCCACGTCATTAACATCAACCAACCTGCCATCCAGCGTCTCAGTAAAGATGGCATCCGTGGATGCGGCAATCAGCAGCTCATTGCGCTTCTGACTGTCACGAAATGCCTGATCAGCGCGCTTACGATCAATCGCCATGGCGGTCTGGTTGGATACAAAAGTAAGGATCTGCACTTCCTTGGCTTCATAACGCACGCCGGGTGAGTAGGTTTGCGCGCCCATCACACCGATCGTCTTGCCTTCCACTTGTAAGGGAACGCCAATCCAGTCAAGCGATGGGGACCCAATGGATTCCACCTCACCCATTGCCACCAGTTCCTCAAAGCGCTGCGGGTTGACCAGCGAAGCTTTTCCGGTTCGCAGTACATATTCAGTCAGTCCATGCCTGGGTTTTTCCGGCTCAGGTTGGGGATCAAAGGCATCCTTGTAGAACGGAAATGAGAGGATGTCCTTTTCCTCGTCGTATAGGGCGATAAAAAAATTATCCACAGGCATCAGGTTCTTCAGCGCGTCCTGAATTGATTGATAAAGGGCGTTCAGATCATCGGTCTGATTGGCTGATTGAGAGATCTTGAGAACCACCTCCTGGATCTTTTCGTTGAAAGCTTTTTCAGTGATATCCTCGCCAATGCTTGCAATCCCTTCATACTCACCGTGGGGACTTCTCAGCAGGGTGTTGTACCAGGCGATCATGCGCCGTTCGCCCTTCTGAGTAAGGATGCGGTTTTCGTTGCGTACTGGAACATTGCCCATTAATGCTCCATCGAACAGGGCGCTTTGCAGCCGTTCAGCATCTTCTGGAGGAACAAAGCGGCTGATCCAATCATGCTGCAATACTTCATCGATTTTCCAGCCAGTGATCTCGAGGAAGTGCGTGTTACAAAAAACGACTCGCCCGGATACATCAAGGATGATGGCGATCAGCTTGATGTTCTCCAATACCTCCCTCAGGCGATTCTGCGCCTCCAATTCAGCCAGACGCACCTTCTTCTGGTCAGTGATGTCTTCACCAATTGACTGGTACTCGATGAACTCTCCAGCACTGTCATGGATGGCGATGGTCTTCCATCGGAACCAACTCTCGCCCCCTTTGTTGTTCCGCAGCGCAAATTCGTTCTCCGTTGGCGGCATATCGGGATGAATCTGCGAAAGAAGTTTTTCCGCCAGGTGATGCCCCTGACCGGTATGCTTGCGTTCGAACTTTTCCCCGATCAACTCATTCGCACTCAAATCGATGTACTTGCAGAAAGCTGCGTTGGCAAAGGTGACCACTCCATCCTTGTTGAAGCGAACCACCATATCAAGGTTATCTTCCACGATAGCCCGGTATCTGGCTTCGCTCTCCCGCAGCGCTTGCTGAGTTTCATAGCGCAAGCGCACATCGCGGCCTATTGCTACATATGCGTAGATCTCTCCCGCCGAGTTCCGAATGGAGGAAAAATTCACCTCCAATGGAATAGAAATTCCGGATTTCAGGTTCAAGAGCAACGAATTCCCGGTGGGGGGAAGGGTGTTAATCGCATCCTCAATGCTTGTGAATGTATCACCGGGAACCTGGGGGGTGAAAAACTGGAACATGTTCTTTCCCAGAAGTGAATCCGTGTCTTTCTCACCCAACAGATCGCAGAAATGCTGGTTGACTAGCAGGATGCGCCCATCTTTATCCACCATGATAACCGCGTCAGGGGAGGCATTCACCAGACTGCAATAACGCATCTCACTCTCCCAGAGCGCGTCAGCAGTGCGTTTGCGCTCGGTCATATCAATGACCCAGCCCTTCACATAAAGGACACCGTCCTTGCCCTTTTTGACCCTGCCGTTCTCCTGAAACCAACTGATCTCACCCCCGGCAGCATGGAAGGGATAAAGCGCCTGGTAAGGCTTATCCTGGGCAGCCTTTTCCTGGATCATCTTCCAAATTTCCTGTCGTTTCTTGACCGGGATCAATTTGCGATACGCCTTGGGAGAGGTAGCCAAAAGCTCCTGCGCTGAGTAGCCGGTCAGGTCCATGGCCTGATCATCAATATCGATCATTTCTAGCGTTTCATCGAATTTACAGCGGAAAGAGATCCAGGGCAGCGATTCCACCTCACTTGGATGAGTCTTGCCGGTCGTGATGTCCTTGGGGGTGCGGTCTTGATAGGGAGTTTCATCCAGCAGGAGCATCTTGGCTTTCTTACCGTGCCAGGCGAGATCGAAGACCGCCCGAACCAGCACTTCATCCACCGCGGTTAACTTGCGGCTGCGGTTGGTCAGTTTGATATAGAATTTATCGTCCTTTTGGATCCATTTAACCTTATTGTTCGCGGCAAGGCCGTAGTCCTCCGCGCAGCTTGGAGAACTGAACAGGACCTCCTCGCTCTCGCCGATGACAATAAAATATACTCCGCGGGACAGCGAACTGGGAAGGGGATTGTTGTGAGTTGGCTGCCGTTCGTTCAAGCTCCGCTCTCCTGTTTCCCTTTAAGCACGATGAAGAAAATCAACCGGAGCCCCTCCATCCGGTATGACTATTTTACATGAATTGCACGGGTTGCACCCTTCATTTCCTTTTTTGGATTTTTGAAAATACTAGAAAATCTCAAAAAAATATGATATTATTTAGATACCAAACGCCGAGGTGCCCCCCTCACCCCGGCGTTTGGTATTTAATTCCCCGGCACATGATTGACAATCGCGGGCAAATGAATTAACGTACTCTTAGCGGAGGAACCATGCATACGCGTTTCGGCACGCTTCGATTCATTGGATCTTTTCTAAAAGCCGTCGGGGTGGTCAGCTTCATCCTCGGGATCATCACCATCATTGTTGCGCCACTCGCGCTCTCCGGGTCTGAAGGTGTGTTATCCAGCAGCCTCTACGGTTATTCACCTGAAGGCACCGGGCTGCTTTTCGGCATCTTCCTGGGAGTGCTGCTGTTCTTCATCTTCACGGCTGGCGGCATCCTGCTGTTCGCACTGGGGGAGTGCTGCAAGATCCTCATCGTCATCGAGGAGAATACGCGCGCGGCCATGACGGTGCCTGGGAAAGCGAAGGAAAGATCCATCCACGCAGTCTGAGCGGCTGCTCATTCGTTCCTTGACGTTTTTTAAGTCACGCGGTATATTTGTACCGCTCTGGATTATGCCCTCGTAGCGCAATTGGACAGAGCGTTTGCTTGCGGAGCAAAAGGTTGCAGATTCGAATTCTGCCGAGGGCACCATACAATGAGCGGAAACCCCGCTCATTTTCGTTTCAGGAACGGATAATATTTTCGAGAAATAATTATGAATGTTGAAAACCCTCAAATTCTATTGACCAACGATGACGGTATTAATTCGCCCGGCCTCTGGGCTGCCGCCAAAGCCCTGTCCTCCCTGGGCTACGTGACCGTGGCAGCCCCGCGCGAGCAGCACTCCGGCGCCGGGCGCAGCCTCTCCAATTACTCCGACCGCGAGATCAAGCCCACCACGCTGAAGATCGGCGAGCAGGAATGGACCTGCTACGCCGTGGGCGGTTCTCCCGCGCAATCGGTGCAACTCGGCCTGCACGCCATCCTGCGCCGCAAACCAGACCTGGTGGTCTCGGGCATCAACTACGGCGAGAACCCCTCCACCGATATCAGCATGTCGGGCACGGTTGGCGCCGCGCTTGAGGCTGCCGCGCATGGCATCCCCGCGCTGGCAGCGTCGCTGGAGTTGGAAAACGAAGAATGGTTCAGCTACTCCAACACGGTGGATTTTTCCACCGCCGCCGAATTCACCCGCCGCGTGGCCAAATGGATCCTCGAGAACCCCCTGCCCGCGGACGTGAACCTGCTCAACCTCAACGTGCCCGCCCGCGCCACACCGCAGACGTCGTTCCGCGTCACCCGCCTGAGCCGGCATCGCTACTTTGAGCCGCAGTTGAAGGAAGACCCCAACAGCGCTCCTGACATCGACTCCAGGATATGCGTCTACGCGGACGACCCAGGCGATGTTGACAGCGACGTGCACGCCCTGCGCGTGGACAAGGTCGTCTCCATCACCCCACTCAGCCTGGACTTCACCTCGCGCGTTGACCTGGGTGAGATGCAGCGATCATTGGGAGAACTCTACCGTTAATCTAGTGGTCCTTTTCCATAAATTACACGAATTCCAATAAACAAACCGACTGGCGCCAGTCGGTTTTGTTTTTCCAATATAAAAATTCGTGAAATTCGTGGACAACTAGATGTTGAATCGTATATTGAGCACATCGCCGTCCTGGACAATGTATTCCTTGCCTTCAAGGCGCAGCTTGCCTTTGGCCTTGCATTCGTTCAGGCCGCCCAGCGCCATCAGGTCATCGTAGGCCACCACCTCGGCGCGGATGAAGCCCTTCTGCAGATCGGAGTGGATCTCGCCGGCAGCCTCGGGCGCGGTGGCGCCGCGGTGCACCGTCCAGGCGCGGCATTCGTCCGCCCCGGCAGTGAAGAAGGACTGTAAACCCAACAGGTCATAAGACAAGCGGATCATACGGTTGAGGCTCGGTTCTTCGATCTTGTATTCTTCAAGGAAGATCGCGGCTTCATCGGGCGAAAGCTGGGCGATATCCGCCTCTAGCTTGCCCTGTAATGAAACCATCTTCGTGTGTTTGTGATCAAAGGTAATGGCGGGCTCGGCCTGCCCCTCGGAGAGGTTGAGCACGAGCAGCATCGGTTTCTGGCTGAGGAAACCAAACCCGGAAAGCATCCTCATTTCTTCGGCGCTCACTTCCAGGTCGCGCAGTGGTGTCTCGACGGCCAGCGCCTCGTGGAATCGCTCAAAAAGCACGATCTCGCGGTCGACCACGGCCTTGTCGCGGCCGGCACCTTTTTTCTTCTCCTCGGCCAGGCGCTCCAGCTTGCGCTCCACGGCGATAAGGTCGTTGAGCACCAACTCGCTGTCCATGGCCTGGATGTCGCGCAGCGGATCGACGGTCTCGCGCACGTGCGGCACGTTGTCGTCGACGAAGGCGCGCACCACATGAATGAAACCGTCCATCTGGGTGAGGTTGTTGAGCAGCGCGCCCGAGATGCCGGTCTTGCCTGCGCTGCCGTCCAGACCGGCGATATCCACGTAGGTTACTTTGGCGTAAATGGTCTTCTTGGGCACGAACATCTCGGCCAACTTATCCACGCGCGGATCGGGTACGTCCACCACGGCAGTGTGCATCTCAATCTTGCCGCTGGCGGCGCCGGTGGGCTGGCTGCCGCGGGTGAGGGCGTTGAAGAGGGTGGTTTTACCGGTTTGGGGGAGACCAATGATTCCCAGGCGCATAAACATCATCCTTGACCATGAAAGAGTTGTCAGATATACTCTGGTTTGCAAGTTGCCGGAGTGGCGGAATTGGCAGACGCGCACGACTCAAAATCGTGTTCCCTCGGGAATGTGGGTTCGATTCCCACCTTCGGCACCTTCATTATAACATGCGCTCCCCGCCGGTCTGGCGGGGAGGTTTTTAACCCTTTTCTTTGAGATAGGTCGTTTAGATTCGAAGAAGATCTGCTACCCATTTCAACGCTTCGGGATAATCATCACAATCAAGAACAAATTCCTGACCTCTATTTACAGAGTTAAGAATAACTGAGTCGCCTTCTGTTTTCCATCTTCCAGGATTACCATGAAAACTTAGGGTACTCTTTCTCCCGAATGGATTCATCCAACCAGGCAACTTCCACTGACTTCTTGGACGATTATTGTTTGTTAGGCAAAGGTTGGAATGATAATTCCTAAAGATTCCTCCCCCGGGGCGATCGATATCGAAATTGGGCAATGAAAAATTGTTTCTGGCAATATAGACTGTGTCATTCTCTAGATACTCATTTCTCCGAACGTGTGGATGATACAAACTCCACGGAGGAAATTCGTATTTATTCTTCACTTTAATAATTTTACCAATCTGCATCCACCCAAATATTACATGTAAATCAGGAGCATTTGTTTTATAAGATATTTCACCATTCACAACTATTATTTCTTTAAACCACCCAAAGAACAGAAAAACATCTCCAACACCTACTTTTTTGTTTTCCAAATGGGTCTCTGCAGCACCAGTTTGCCCAAATAATGGAAGCCATCCCTGCTCTCTTTTTATACTTCCATCAAACAAATCAGGATCAAGATGAGCTTCTGCATCCGGCGAGATTAATCCATCTGATAAATCCGCAACCACTTTCCCGTAAGTGTGCTCTCTAATTGATATGTCGCTGTATTTAATGCCGGTTCCCTTTGAAGGGATTGGTAATGAGAAAAAGAGTCCCGATGGAAAGATAGGACTTGGAATACCACCATAAGAAGAATCAAAACCTTTCCGGCTTAAGATTAATTTCATTTTTATCACCCATGTACAATCAAATCTTCATCCTCATTATTGGCTGCAACGGATCGCGGCGGACCACCTCCACGAACCCGGCCTGGCGGAAGGTATCAGCGTGACCGTAATACAGGCGTGAACTGCTGACTTTCTCCTGCACATCGATGGGGTAGGCCTCCACAATGGTCGCGCCGTTGGTCGCGGCAAATTTGACGGCTTCATCGATCAGGATGCGAGTCAACCCGGCGCGGCGGTGATGACGCTCGATGAAGAAGCAGTTGATCGACCACACCGGCAGATCGTCCACGCGCACCAGCTTTTTGGAGTTTTCGAGCAGGATGAACTCCTCACGCGGCGCCACCGAGACCCAACCCACGGGAATCTCCTCCTCGTAGGCGATCAAACCGGGCTTTTTGCCGCCCTGAACGAGCGTTCGGAGAAGGTTTTTCTTCTCCTCTTTCGTGAAACTGCGAAAATCCTTGCTGGAAAGCCGCCACCAGGTGCACCAGCAGCCCGCGCAGGCGCCGTTGGGGCCGAACAGTCGTTCAAAATCGGGCCAGGTGTCACTGGACAGGGGTTTAATCGTGATCTTACCCAATTCTTTAGATGTTTTCATGTTAATCCTTTCCCGAATCCTTCAATATGGTTATTGTACAATTCTCTCCCCGTTTTGAAACAGAAAAATTGCCTGCCAGCCTGCCGGCCTGACTAGAATTATTTTTCGTCTCGTTGTATACTCAAATAGATTAAATCCTATCTTGTGAGGGCGCCCATGAAAGCCTCTGTCACCCAACAACATCTGGCCCACGGGCTGAGCATTGTCAGCCGTGCCGTATCCCCCCGCAGCACCCTGCCGGTGCTGGCCAACGTGCTGTTGGCCACGGATGAAGGCCGACTGCGCCTCTCAGCCACCAACCTGGAACTCGGCGTCACCTGCTGGATTCCGGCGCAGATCCAGGAAGAGGGCTCCATCACCGTCCCCGCGCGCACCTTTGTGGACCTGGTGGGTACCTTCCCGGCTGACATGGTACAGCTCTCTCTCGATACCCGCACCCAGACCCTCAACGTGGTCTGCAACGCCTCCACCCACGAGATCAAGGGCATCGACGCGCAGGATTTCCCGCCCGTCCCTGTGCCCGACCTCTCCGAGGGTGTCGACCTCGACCTCACTTCTTTCAAAGAAATGATCCAACAGGTAGCCTTCGCCGCCTCGGTGGATGAAGCCCGCCCCGTGCTGCAGGGCGTAAAGATGGAGGTGGCTGAGAACACGCTCACCCTGGCCGCCACTGACGGTTTTCGCATCTCGGTGCGCAAGGAACTGCTGGCCAACCCCATCAAACAAGATTTCTCCATCATCATTCCCGCTCGCGCCCTCAATGAACTGGCGCGCATCGCCGGCGAGGGCGACAAGGCCGTCAATATGGTCGTTCCGGCCGGGCGCGGACAGGTGATCTTCCACCTCAAAGACGCTGAACTGGTGTCGCAGTTGATCGACGGCAACTTCCCCGATTACCGCGCCATCATTCCAAAAAGCTACAAAACGCGCACGGTCGTTTCCACGCCGTCATTCCTCAAGGCCTGCAAACAGGCCGAGATCATCGCCCGCGAAGGCAACAACGTCATCCGCCTCAACGTGCTGCCCGAAGAAAGCGGCCCCGGGCGCGTGGAGATCAACTCGCAGACCGAGGAGACCGGTAAAAGCGATATCCAGATGGAAGCCAACATTGAAGGCAGCCCCATCCTCATCGCCTTCAACGTCAAGTTCCTGCGCGAAGTGCTCGACGTGTTGCGCGCTCCCAACGTGGCGCTGGAGACCAATACCAACAACGCGCCAGGTGTCATCAAGCCGGTGGGCAACGACGATTTCGTCCACGTCATCATGCCCATGCACCTTGGCTAGAGAAACCCCATCATTGCCCTTTCATTTCCCCTCTCCTGGCGAGAGGGGAAATCTTAATCAAGTGAATAATTATTTCTAGAAACAATTATGGACTTTCTGCCAAACTCTTCTGAACGGTTATTGAGTGTGATGCTGGCGCTGGGACAGTATCCCATTCTTGCGCCGCGTATCCGCGCTCGCATGCGCGAAGAGCTGTTCAGCCGCGGCATCATCGACTCAATCTCCTTTGAAGCGCAGGTGCGCGACGAAGCTGTGCAGACCCAGCACGTGGAAGGGATCGAGAACCCCTACGCCGAGGAACCCAAGGAGATCTGGGAGGCGCGCCAGACGGCCGTGCGCAACCAACTGACCGACCTTCTCTTCAGCCGCCACCTGGGTTTTGAAATACTTGAGAATCTCATCTCCGATGTGCTGCAGGAGCGCGGCCTGACCACTCCTGACACGCGCCTGACCTTCAACCCCGAACTGGCGCCACTTGACCTGGTTTTTGAACAAGCCCTGACCATCGAGAACATGGAAGAGGGTGAACGCGCCGTCTATGAAGCCCGCCTGGAGGAATCTCAGGTCGTGCTCATCCGCACCATGATCAGCGACCAACTGCGCTACATCAACATCGCCAAGGAATGGTTCACCATCAATGACCTGGCCAAGATCCGCCGCCGCAGGATCGGCGCGGGGCGCATCGGCGGCAAGGCAGCCGGCATGCTGCTGGCTCAGCACATCCTCAAGAACAACACCGAGTTGAACGCCCTCCCGTGCATCTCCACGCCCGAATCGTATTTCGTCGGTTCCGATGAGATGTACACCTTCATGTCCATCAACAACCTGATCCGCTGGAACGACCAGAAGTACAAGAATGAAGCCGAAATGCGCTCGGATTTCCCCTCTATCGTGGAGGAGTTCAAGAAGGGCACCTTCCCGCCGGATATTCTGGATCAATTACAGACTTTGTTGATAAAAATAGGCAAAAAACCACTGATCGTACGCTCGTCCAGCCTGCTCGAAGACAACTTCGGCACCTCATTCGCCGGAAAATATGAGAGCATCTTCTGCCCCAACCAGGGCGACCTGAAACAGAACCTGCGCGAACTGACCATCGCCATCAAGGAAATCTACGCCTCGGTGCTCAACCCCAACGCGCTGCTCTACCGCCGCGCCCGCGGATTGCAGGATTACGACGAGCGCATGGCCGTGCTGCTGCAGGTGGTGGAAGGCGAGCAGTTCGGACGTTACCTCATGCCGCACGGCGCAGGGGTGGCCTTCAGCCGCAACCTCTACCGCTGGGCGCCGCAGATCCGCGCCGAGGACGGCTTTATCCGACTGGTGTGGGGTTTGGGCACCCGCGCGGTGGACCGGGTGGGCAACGACTACCCGCGCCTGATCGCGCTCAGCCATCCGCACCTGCGTCCGTCCAACAACCCCAAATCCATCCGCGCCTATTCACAACGTTACATCGACCTCATCGACCTGCAGGACAACGCCTTCAAAACCATGCCCGTTCATGATGTACTGAACAGCGATTATCCCCCGCTGCGTTACCTGGCCCAGGAGGAAGACGATGGATACTTTCAGTCCATCCGCAGCGCTGTCATCCACAACCCCGACAGCCTGGTGCTGACCTTTGACGAACTGCTGCAGCGCACTCCATTTGCCGAGCGCATGCGCACCATCCTTCATTCACTCGAGATGGCCTACCACTCGCCGGTCGACCTGGAGTTCACCCTTCACGTTGAAACCGATCCGGCCGGTAAACCCGATCTCACCATCACCCTGCTGCAATGCCGTCCACAAAGCCAGTTGAGCGAAACCGTCGTGGAGCCCATCCCCAGTCCGTTGCCACCCACAGACGTGGTCTTCACCACCGACTTCATGGTGCCGCAGGGGCAAATCTACCCGGTGGACTACGTGGTCTACGTCAAGCCCGCGGCGTATTTCAAACTGACGACCAACAACAGCCGCACCGACCTGGCCCGCGAAATCGGCAGGCTCAATGCCGCCCTGGTAAATGAGAACTTCATCTGCGTCGGCCCGGGGCGCTGGGGCTCCTCCAACTCTGACCTGGGTGTGCCCATTGCCTACGGTGACGTGTACCACGCCCGTGCCCTGGTGGAATTGGCTGGCGCAGGCTGCGGCCTGCCGCCCGAACCCTCGCTGGGGACGCACTTCTTTCAGGACCTGTTGGAATCGCAGATCTACCCGCTGGCGCTGCAGCTCGATGAGCCCAAAACCATTTTCAACGAAGCCTTCTTTGAATCCAGCCCCAACTGCCTGGCTGAATGGCTACCGGACGGAGGCGCTTTCGCGGACTGTCTGCGCGTGATCCGGGTAAGCGATTACCGTCCGGGCACGGCGGTCAAGGTGCTGATGCACGGCGAAAGCAGCCGGGCGGTGGCCTTCCTCACTACCAAATAAAAAAGGATTGCGCATCTGCGCAATCCTTTTCATCATTGAATCTTCTTACTCAGCTTTTTTGACGGGTTTCTTTTTCGGAGCCGCGGGTTTCTTGGCGGCAGTTTTCTTCTTCATGTCTGCCGCGATGGCGGCTGCTGTCTTCTTTTTGGCAGGCGATGCCTTCTTGACTACAGGTTCATCGTCGTCGTCTTCTTCCTCGTCCTCATCCTCTTCATCTTCATCCTCATCCTCGTCCTCGTCGCCTTCGCTCTCGAGGCCGCCCTCGTCACCCCAGAACCAGTAGAGAATCCAGATGTTCAGGAGCAGGGTGAGAGCCAGGATGCCCTCGATCTGCCAGAAGCTCCATCCGAGACCGTTGAGCAGGGTGGTGATGCCGGAAATGATGATGTGATAAACGATCGCCGCAAAGAACCAAATCGGTGCATCCTTGGCAATGGAACGCCAGACCAGGAGCGAGAAGACCATCTGGGCGGCGAACTGTACGATCTTCTCAAAGATGCTGATCAAGCCCACCCACCAGGTGGTACCCCAGTAGGAAGCGATCTGCGCGAGGACAGCCTGGACGGTGGCCGTATCGGTGCCGGCTGCGATCTGCTTGCCGGGGTTATATAAGAGCACGGTGGCCAGGTTGTAGGCCACCAGGGCACCCACGATGAGCATCTCGGAGCCGCCGTGCCCAATACCGAGGCCGACGCCGGCGCGGAAGGGTTTGGCATATTGCTTGGTAAGCCTGAAGCCGATCCAGCGCACGCCTTCTTCCACCACGGCTGCCAGCAGGCCAACCAGGCCAGCATTAACAAAAGGCAGCCAGGCTTGGCTCGGCTGTGGCAGGGTGCCGTTGGAGAACAGCGCTGAAACGCCGTTCAGCGCCGGGGTATGGACCAACTGGGCGATGGCGTAGGTGAACACACCGGTCACCACCATGATCCATGAATTCGGATACCGCTTGATCAGGTAAACCGCCAGGCAAATCGGCAGGCCAACCTCGATCAGGATCGCGAGGATGTAGACCATTAACAGGGGAAGATTGATATCCATGCTTACCTCTTCAGATGAATCGAATTCCCCCCCTTGCGGGAGGTACGGATTGAGTATATTCGCTTTTATGGATTCATGCCAGATGGCTTCACACATCTCCATAATTATGTTTCACGTGAAACAAAAAGCGGCAGCAGATCGCTCTGCCGCCGCTATAATTCATGCTGCCGTTCTCAGGCTGCCGGAACCGCCTTCATCTCGGCCGCGGCTTCCTTCTGTTTCTCCTTCTTCCAGAACAAAACCAGGAAGATCACATCCACCACCAGGAAGATGGTAATGGAAAGTTCAAGCTGCCAGGCGGTCAAGCCAAACGAGCTGAAGTAAACCGCGCAGAAATCGAGCAAAGCGTGGAACGCGACCGCAGCCAGGAACCACAGCCAGGATTTCTGCTGTACGGATTTCCAGACCAGCACCGACATAAACAGATGCGCTGAGATGGCGATGATCCGCTCAAAAGCGCTGGCCAGGGCCAGATGCCAGGGGGTTGTCCAGAATTGCGCGGATTGTGAAATGAGCATCTGCACCGTGCCCTCGGCTTGTCCGGACGCCAGCATGGCATCCGGGTTGAAGGTGAGGAAGAAGATGAGGTTGGCAAGCACCAGCACACCCACGATCACGCTTTCCACGCCGCCGTGACCGATACCCGCGGCAAAGGCCGATTTATAGGACGAGGCCTTGCCCTTGAGGATCTTGTAACCCACCCAGCGGGCTGTCTCTTCACATATACCAGCCATGAATCCCAGGAAGACCGCGTACCAGACGATCGGCCACTCCTGCGGCAGTGTAATGGAAAGACCCAGCTTTTGCAGCAGCGCGGGCACCTGCAGCAGGGGGATGTGCACCACCTGCGACCCAATAAATGTGAGCACGCCGGTAAGCACCACGATCCAGCTCACCTTGAACTTCTTGATGATCAGCACCGCCAGCAGCACCGGCAGGCCGATCTCCACGATGATCGCCGCGATATCAGCGATAAGCAAACCCCAATTCTCTACCATGTTTTCCTCTATCCTTTCAATTAATTACATTCGAAATGTTTCACGTGAAACAAATCACGAGATGGACGAAACCAGCAGCTTCTCGCGGTTGAAGGTGCGGATGGCGTAGACCATCAGCACAATGCCCGCGATCCAGATGACAACACCGAGCAAAAGTCCCACGATCGCGCTCAGGTAAAGCACACCAGTAATTTGACCCACCAGCAGCGCCAGCACAAGCACCACCAGCGAGGCGCTGGATTGATAAGCGCCCATGAAAGTATTTACCTTCGATGAGATCAGCACTGTCACCGCGATGCCCAGCAGCGAGATGGCCGGTGAGACCCACAGGATGAGCGGGTACCAGTTGATCAGCGGGAACCAGAGGTGATGCATGAGCGGCCAGCCTGCGGCGTTAAGCACGATGATGTAACCCAGGAAGCACGCCCATGTGATGCCCACTGCGGGGATGAAGCTTGCCATCACTTTACCAATGAAAAGTTCGGTGTCAGAGACGGGTGTATAGAGCAGCGCTTCCACCGTTTTGCGTTCCTTTTCGCCCGCGAAGGACTCGGAGGCAATGACTGTCGAGTACATCAGCGGCATAATGAGGAAGAAGGGCGCGAACATGTAGCCCAACACCAGCACGAGGATGCTCTGCACGGAATCCAATCCCTGCAGTACCTGTGACATGACAGGCGGCATTTTCTCCAGGAACGTGACCAAATCGGGGTCGTTGAAGAAGTTGACCGCATCAGGGCCGCCAACGATCAACCCGATGATCAAGCTCAGCGGGATGAGCAGGATGAAGAAGATGGGCACAATGAGGATGGGCAGCCAGACAGATCTGTTCTGGCGCGCCTCCGTGATGTCCTTTTTGGCGATGGTAAAGATGATCTTCCAGTTCATTTTGCACCTTCCCGTGCGTTCTCCTGCAGTTTGAAATAGATATCCTCCAGGGTGACGCGTTGTTGTTCCACGCCCAGAATGCGGGCGTTCTGCCCCACCAGCGCCGTGACCAGGGCGGGGATGGCGTCTTCCTCTTCCACCTGCACCTTGAGCTGTACGGCGGATTGCTCCACCTTGAGCAGCCCGCGGCAGGTGTTGCCCGTGATCTTGCCCTTCAGCGGCTCCATGAGCTTCACTTCCACCCACAGGCCGGGGTTGTATTTCTTCTTGAGCTCATCCAGAGTGCCCAGCGCAAGCAATTTGCCGCTGTTCAGAATGGCGACGCGGTCGGCCAGGCGCTCGGCTTCTTCAAGACGGTGCGTGCACAGAAAGACGGTGTGACCGTCGTTCTGGCGGATCGACTCGATGAGTTCATGCACCTGCAGCGCCGATTCGGGGTCAAGGCTGGAGGTGGGTTCATCCAGAAAGAGGATGCGCGGCTCAGTGAGCAGGGCGCGTGCCAGCGCCAGGCGCTGCTTCATGCCCTTGCTGTACGTGTCCACACGATCGTCTGCGCGGGCTTCAAGCGCGAAAAATGACAGAACTTCGTCGATTTTTTTTAACAGAACCGATTCTGGCAAGCCGTAAAGGGTGCCAAAGAAGCGCAGATTCTCTCGCGCGGTCAGTCTTTCGTAGAGCGCGTTTGTTTCGGTGAGCACGCCAGTCTGACGGCGGATCTCACCGCCGTGGCTGCCGGGGTCCATGCCCAGCACGCGGATGCTGCCCTGGGCGGGGGTGTACAGGCCGTTCAGAAGGCGGATGGTGGTGGTCTTGCCGGCGCCATTGGGGCCGAGCAGGGCAAACACCTCGCCCTGCATGACCTCGTAGCTGAGGTCCTTGAGGGCTTCCCGATCGCCGAAGCGGTGGGTCAGTTGTTGTATTGAGATTACGTTTTCCATTTTCGTTACATTCCGTTTCTACAGGTCAGATCTTATACCTTGCGCTTGCGTCCAAACAACAGATAGATGATGGGTCCCAGCATTTCTCCAAGCACGATGACGATCACCCAGACCCACTTCCTGCCGCTGACGTGCTCCCGGTTGGTCAGGTCGATCAACCCCCAGATCTGCAGCCCGTACTGGATGACAGCCAGGATGATGAAGAGGGGCATGTATCCCATCAAGATTTCCAGGTCGCTCATTTCTTTCTCCTTTTCAAGTTCCCGGCAGGTGCCCAGTCTTGTGAAAGGACACCTGCATTGGGATGATATTATTTGTTCAGTTCCCTGTCAGCCAGGGCAGTGATACCGCTCAGCCCACCCAGGTTCATGGAGTCCACGGCGCTGCTGGGAACGATGACCAGGGCGCCCTTGTCCTTCATGCCTTCAAAGAGCATGTTCATGGCGCGCAGGTGCAGGGCGGTGGGATTGTCGGCATACGCGCGGGCGGCGTCGGCAAAGCTCTGCGAGATCTGCATCTCCGACTCGCCCAGGATGATGCGGGCCTGGCGTTCGCGTTCGGCCTGCGCCTGCCGGCTCATGGCGTCTTCCAGGTCAGCCGGGATGATGACGTCGCGAATCTCCACCGACTGCACGGTGATGCCCCAGGGGGTGGTGCGCTCATCGATCACCTTCTGCAATTGCTCATCCATCTTGGTGCGGCCGACAAGGATCTCTGCCAGGCTCATCTGACCGATGACCTCTCGCAGCGCGGTCTGCGAAGCCCAGGCAATGGCGTTGCGGTAGTTCTGCACCTCGAGGGCGGCCTTCTCAGCGTCCCACACAACCCAGAAGAGCACGGCGTCCACGTTGACCGGGACGGTGTCGCGGGTGAGGGTCTTCTCGGCCGAGAACGGCGTGACCATCACGCGCTGGTCGATCCAGCTCGACACAGAGTCGATGACCGGGATGATCCAGAAGATGCCGGGGCCTTTGAGCCCATGAATCTTACCCATGCGCAGGACAACGGCCTTCTCCCACTGGTTGGCCATCTTGATGGCGAACAAGAAGTACGTGCCCAGCAGGATCAGGGGGACCACAATCCACGCGATCAAGCTGTCGCTGAACTTGCCGCTGGTATCCATGAACGCCGCGGTGGTGATGGCGCCGATCAGCAGGATGATGAACAGGGCCATGCCCACCGGGCTGATGTGGTAATCGTCCATGGATTGCTTGCCCTGTTTGGGCTGCGACAGCACCGGTGAAAGGGTGGTGTTTTCGATATCGTCGCTGGTGGTTGCGTATTTCGGTTTTGGTCTCATTCTTCCTCATCTCTTATTTTGTCAATTATTCCGGTTGATCGTTTTGCCAGCCGGCTGCGTTTTCTTCGATCGAGCGTTTGACCTCGTCCAGGCTGTAGCCCTGGCGAATCATCTCTGCCAGGAAGCGCGCGCTCTGCACTTCGAGTGTTTCTTTCTTCAGCAGGTCCCGCAATCCTTCGGCCGGTTGGTCGAGGATGTAGGTACCGCGTCCCTGCTGGGTGGAGATCAGCCCGGCCTCATCGAGCATGCGGTAGGCGCGCGCCACGGTGTTGAAATTGACGCGCAGGTCAGAGGCGAGCTGCCGCACGGTGGGGAGCTGGTCGCCGGGTTTGAGCTGCCTGTTCGTCACGGCTGCCTGCACCTGCTCTACGATCTGCACATAGATTGGAACCCCTGAGCGAAAGTCCAGTGAAAAATCGAGCGGGTTCACATTTGTACCTCCTGCAAAATTGTATCATTGTATTATTGTATCATTGTATGTAATCAGAAGAAATCTGTCAAGGGTTATCAGGTATTCACAATTCGCGTTTTCCACGAATGACACGAATTTGCACTAATAACAAAAAAAACGAATAATTTGCGAAATTCCTGGAAAAAATATTGCGGAAATCAGGAATCTGCAATATGATTAATTCAACCAATTCATATAAACTAAGGAGAATTTGCCATGACCAAATCCTATGACGATCTGATGGCCGCTTTCGCCGGCGAGAGCCAGGCTAACCGAAAATACCTTGCATTTGCCAAGAAAGCCGACGAAGAAGGTTACGCCCAGGCAGCCAAGCTGTTCCGCGCTGCCGCCCATGCCGAGACCGTGCACGCGCACAACCACCTGCGTGCCGCCGATGAGATCAAGAGCACCGAAGAGAACCTGAAAACCGCCATCGCCGGTGAGCATTACGAGAACACTGATATGTACCCCGCCTTCATAAAGGACGCCGAAGCCGAGGACAACAAGCGCGCCCTGCGCACCTTCAACTACGCCAACGAGGTGGAGAAGATCCACGAGGCGCTATACAAGGAAGCCCTGGCTTCGCTCGGCAAACCCGGCGAGACTTATGACTACTACATCTGCCCCATCTGCGGCTACACCCACGCCCGCACCGCCCCCGAAGTCTGCCCGGTCTGCGGCGCGCCCGGGTCAAGATTTGAAGTGATTAGCTAGATAGAACTTTGACCCTAAGCCCCCGAGAGATCGGGGGTTTTGATTATTTCGTAGGGTGCTTTTGGGAATGGATCACTAACTATCAAATGGAATTCAACCAAGCCAGTTCCCAACGCACCGTTCTTCACATTTTTATTTTTGATAATCACGAATCGAATGGATGGTGCGTTGGAAAGACGCTTCATCAAGTATTTCTTCGTGTACAATGTAAATAATAATAGGTGAGGTAACAAGGAACTATAGAATCCGTAACGATAATTTGGTACATTACTATCAAAGGTGAGGATAATCATGCAAAGACCAGATTTTTCAGAGTATGTTGTTCATTTTGCAAAAGACTTGCCTCCAATTGCGAAGGTTGCTCCCGATGATAGATCCATTGGGATAGAAAAAATGTCTGCAAAGGAACGCATATTTTCTATACTTCAGATGGGACAAATCTGGGCAACACGCATGCCTTGGACAAACAAACAAGCAGTCTGTTTTACGGAATGTACTTGGAGTAGTCTGTTATTTCACGCAAAGAATTATTCAAGATATGGGCTAGGGTTTCATAAAGCATTTCTTTTTGCATCTGGGGGCGGCCCCGCAATTTACTTACCGCCCGGTTTAATGAAGCATCAAGAAAAACACACAGGGCCGACGAAACTTCCTTTTGATCCACATCTATTTGCATTCATAACCCCTTTTGTTCCGCCATATGCACCTGAAGAATACAAAGAAAATTTTTGGAAGGATAAACAACCGATAGATTATTCCCATGAACGCGAGTGGAGAGTACCCCACGATTTAGTTTTTGAGTTGGAAAAAGTCGCTTTTGTTATTGTTAATTCTTACGAGGATATGGCTCAAGCACCGAAAGAGCTGAAAGATGCAATTGGGCGGGAGAATTGGCTGATTATGTCAAATTATGAAAAAATCGAGAAGTTTTGGCCTTTGCATCAACTGCCTGAATAATTCATTAATCGGTGATGTATGTCAAAAACATTCTTTTTTCGATTAAGGGAATACTATTTACAAGTCGCTGCTGTTTTGCGTGGAGAAGCTGATGCAGCATCAGTTTTTCCAAACCCCACGGATATTGGCCAGTCTCGTGAAAAAGTTTATGCTGAGTTTCTTCGTCTCCATGCCCCATCTAAATGTAATGTGTTTTTGGGTGGTTTTTTATTCGATCACAAAGATGGCAAAGAGTCTAAACAATTGGATATTATCATAACAACTGATACTACGCCTCGTTTTAACCTGCATAATCGTGATGGATCCGGGAAGTCATTTTCACCAGTTGAAGGAACACTGGGCGTAGTGTCTAGCAAATCATTTCTTAACGAATCTGAATTAAAGGATGCATTACTTGGAATAGCATCTATTCCTCCCACATCCTCTCTTGAAGGGAGAATTAGTGAATTTCTGAAAATTAATAATTACGAAGATTGGCCATACAAAGTGATTTATGCAATTGATGGAATAAATGGAGATACTCTTCTTGCACATCTCACTTCTTTTTATTCTAGCCACCCAGAAATCCCATTATCAAGACAACCCAACCTAATACATGTTGTAGGAAAATATGTAGTTATTAGAATAACCCCAGGGATGATGATTAAAAGCATTAAAGGTTCGATTGAGAAACCAACGTATGGAACATATCGATTGTTTACTGAGGATTCTGACCTTCAGGGGATTATTTGGGTTTTAACTCAATTGCAAGAAAACGCCACTGCATCAAAAGAAATCACATTCTCTTACAGAGAGCTAATTAGCCAAACTTTTTTTTCTAAGTGAGAAGTTTACATAGATTTTTCTAAAATCATTCACAACCGAGAAATTTTTTCAAAACACGAATTTTCCACTCGAATAACGAATTATATTAACGCTTTTCTGCAATTAAACAATACACCAAAATACACCGACATCCTCACAGGTGTCGGTTTCATTATTAACCCCCTCTTAGCCTTTCATTGATACCCCATGCCGCACGTGGTAGAATCACGTTGGAAGAATAAAATTACCCCTGCCTTACCGGCAGAGAGAACAATCAGGAGTGTGCTGTATGGAACAGACAACCGGTTCATTTGAAGTGAAGAAGGGCCTGGCCCAGATGCTCAAGGGCGGCGTCATCATGGACGTGGTCAACGCCGAACACGCCAAGATCGCCGAAGACGCCGGCGCCTGCGCCGTGATGGCACTCGAGCGCGTCCCCGCCGACATCCGCGCCGACGGAGGCGTGGCCCGCATGAGCGACCCTGAGATGATCCAGAAGATCATGGAAACGGTCAGCATCCCGGTCATGGCCAAGTGCCGCATCGGCCACTTCGTTGAAGCACAGATCCTCGAGGCCATTGGCGTCGATTACATCGATGAGTCCGAAGTGCTCACCCCCGCCGACGAGGCGCATCACATCAACAAGCACGATTTCAAAGTCCCCTTCGTGTGCGGCTGCCGCAACCTGGGCGAAGCCCTGCGCCGCGTGGGCGAAGGCGCCGCCATGATCCGCACCAAGGGCGAAGCTGGCACCGGCGACGTCGTTGAGGCAGTGCGCCACGCGCGCTCCGTGCTGGGCGAGATCCGCAAACTGCAGAACATGCCCGAAGAAGAAATCATGGCCTTCGCCAAGGAAATTGGCGCCCCCTACGAGTTATTGATGGAGACCCGCAAGCTGGGACGTCTGCCCGTGGTCAACTTTGCCGCCGGCGGTATTGCCACCCCGGCTGATGCTGCCTTAATGATGCAGCTCGGTGTGGACGGCGTCTTTGTGGGCTCCGGCATCTTCAAATCCGGCGATCCCGCCAAACGCGCCTCCGCCATCGTCAAAGCCACCACTCATTACAAAGACGCCAAGATCCTGGCCGATGTCAGCCGCAACCTGGGCGGACCCATGGTGGGCCGCTCGGTTGCCTCATTACCTGAAGAGGAAAAACTCGCCACGCGAGGCTGGTAACATTATATGAAGGTTGGCGTCCTGGCATTACAGGGAGACTTCGCCGAGCACCAGGTCATGCTCGAAGCCCTCGGAGCCGAGGTGGTACAGGTGCGCCTGGCCGAGCATCTCGAAGGCCTGAACGGCCTGATCATGCCCGGCGGCGAATCCACCACCATCGGAAAGCTGGCCACCGACTTTGGTCTGATGGAACCGTTGCGTGAGTTCGGTGCCAAGCACGCCATCTGGGGCACCTGCGCGGGCGCCATCTTCCTTTCAAAGGACGCGCGCCGCAAGCAGCCGCTACTTGGTCTGATGGACATCATCGTGGAACGCAACGCCTTTGGCCGCCAGGTGGACAGCTTTGAGATCGATATGGTCATCCCGGCGCTGGCCGCGAAGGGAACGAACCCGCCCTACCACGCCGTGTTCATCCGCGCCCCGCTGATCGAAAGTGTCGGCGCCGGTGTGGACGTGCTGGCCGCATTGGAAGACGGACGCATCGTGGCTGCCCGGCAGGGCAAGCTGCTGGCCACCTCGTTCCACCCTGAATTGACTGCCGACGACCGTTTTCACCGTTACTTTTTGGAGATGTCGCGATAAGTGTTCGCCCGTTAGCCTGGTACGATCTGCCTCAACTGGCAATGTACCGCAGCCGAGTTTCCAGCTTCTATCATGCTCAACTGCTCACAGGCGGGAACCCCATCGGCTTTTCGGCTCTCGCGGCGCGCCTCAATGACGATCTTCCCCTGCGCATGGAAGCCGTCTGCACCGCTGAGGGCTGCGAACTCATGGCCCAGGTGCAGCACTTCCCCGGAGAACGCTCGGCTCGCCTTGTCTTCATCGCTCCCGATCCCAAAACCGATAATCCGGCTCTGCCTCCCCTGCTGGAATACCTGTGCGTCTGCGCGGGTGAGCTTGGCGCGGTGAACCTGCTGGCGGAAGTGCGCGAAGCAGATCAGACCATTGATACCTTCCGACTCTGCGGCTTTTCCATCTACGGCTGGGAGACAATCTGGCGCCTGCCCTCGCAGGTTTCTGAAGCGAATGCTGGAGAGAACAGCGGATGGCGGCAGGCGACCTTAAAGGATGAATCCTGCGTGCGCTCGCTCCATCGCACCCTGGTGCCCCCGCTGGCGCAGACCGCCGAGCCTTACCGGGGCAGCGCGGCTGGCCGCATGGTGTACCTACAGAAAGGCGAGATCCTGGCTGTCGTTGAAAGCATGGCCGGTCCAAAGGGGATCCATCTCATGCCCATCATCCATCCCTCCCTTGAGGACCCCGGCACCATGCTCAGGGAGCTTCACGGCATTTTTAGCCGCTCCGATAAACCCCTCTACCTGCAGATGCGTTCCTACCAAGCCTGGTTGACGCCCTTCCTGGAACAAATGGAAGCATCGGTCGCCGTTCATTTCGCGCTCATGTCTCACCATCTGGCCGTGGCACAATACGCTGTCGCAGAACAGAACGGTCTGGTGGTCAATAATCGCCCAGCCGAGACCTCGGCGCCCATCATTCATAAAACTTCCCGGATTGGTCAGTAGCCAAGAACAGGTTTTCGACAGATAATAAAGGTAGTATGACGCAAAAGAGAATTACTGATGATCTGCACGCATTGATGGCTGTCCTGCCCTCACGCATCGTGGAGGCGCTGACAGCAGCCAATAACAGCGACGCCCTGCTCGAGATTGTCCTCGATCTCGGCCGTTTACCCATGGCCCGTTTCGTGGACAGGGAACTGGCGCTGAGCGACAAGGAAGTCGTCCGCGCCGATATCGACCACGTGGTTTCGCACATCGGTGAATTTGACGCCGACAACCGCGCCGGACTGGAACGCACCCTGCACCGCATCTCCGCCATCCGCAACCGCCACGGCACCATTGTGGGCCTCACCTGCCGCGTCGGCCGCGCCGTCTACGGCACCATCGATATCATCCAGGACCTGGTCGAGTCGGGCAAGAGCATCCTCCTGCTCGGCAAACCGGGTATTGGCAAAACCACCATGCTGCGCGAATCAGCGCGCATCCTGGCCGAGAGCAAGCGCGTCATCATCGTCGACACCTCCAACGAGATCGGCGGCGACGGCGACGTACCGCACCCAGCCGTCGGCAAGGCGCGCCGCATGCAGGTGGCCACTCCCTCGCTGCAGCACGAGGTGATGATCGAGGCCGTGGAGAACCACAACCCCGAGGTCATCGTTATTGATGAGATCGGCCGCGAACTGGAAGCCATGGCCGCCCGCACCATCGCCGAGCGCGGTGTGCAGTTGGTTGCCACCGCCCACGGCCGCACGCTTGAAAACCTGCTACTCAACCCCACGCTCTCCGACCTGGTGGGCGGCATCGAATCGGTAACGCTATCTGATGAAGAAGCCCGCCGCAGAGGTACGCAGAAGACCGTGCTCGAACGCCGTTCTCCGCCGACCTTTGACGTGCTCATTGAGCTGCAGGAGCGCGACCGCCTGGTGGTCCACCCCGACGTGGCCGCCGCGGTCGATACCATCGTGCGCGGTTTCCCCATCCAGCCCGAGCTCCGCTCCCGCGACGAAAACGACGAGATCCACATCACGAAATCTCCCAAGCCGCCCACGGGCAGCCGCTCTGCTTCACAGGGCACGCGGCGCAGTTACGAGAACGGCTATGACGACCGTGCGGGTTCCGAAAGGCAGCCCTACTCGCCCAAACGGCGTTCCGTGAACACAGATTATGATCGCCCGGCGCAGGAAGAAACAGAAACCGATTTGTCGCCTTCAACCCGGCGCACCATCCGCATCTACCCCTACGGCGTGGCCCGCAACCGTCTGGAGCAGGCCGGTCACCACCTGGGTGTTCCCATTCAAGTTTGCAAGAACATCGAAGACGCCGATGTGGTCATTACGCTGCGCACCTACTACCGCTCGCGCCAACAGCCGGTGGTGGACGCCGAATCGCGCGGCGTGCCCATTTTCGTTCTGAGAGCCAACACCATCAACCAGATGGAGCAATCCCTGGCCGAGATGTTCAACCTGCCGTCTGACAGTCTGGCGGCAAATTATGAAACCATCACCAACCAGACCGAATCGGCCATCCAGGCCGTGCTCAACGGTCAGCGCTGGGTGGACCTGCCCCCGGCATCCTCCAATGTCAGGCGTATCCAGCATGAGATGGCGCGCCAGGCAGAGCTCGTTTCGCAGTCCTACGGACGGGAACCCAACCGCAGGGTGCGCATCTTCCGTGAATAATTGAGGTGGCATGTTCATCACGCTTGAAGGTCCAGATGGCAGCGGCAAGTCCAACCAGATCCCGCAACTGGCGGATTTCCTTCGCGCACAGGGTTATGAGGTTCTGACCACCCGTGAACCCGGCGGCACCTCCATCGGCGATCAGATCCGCCAGGTGATCATGAAGCTTGGCAACACTTCGATGGACCCGCGCACCGAGATCCTGCTCTTCTGCGCCGCGCGTGCCCAGATCGTGGCCGAAGTGCTGCGTCCCAACCTGGAACGCGGCGTGGTCGTCATCAGCGACCGATACGCCGATTCCACCCTGGCCTACCAGGGCTACGGTCACAACCTTGATCTCGAAACATTGCGCCTGATCCTGCGTTTTGCCACGGGCGGCCTCAAACCCGATCTCACCCTGCTGCTCGACATCGACGCTGACGAGGGCTTGCGCCGCAGGCAGATGGGTGGCGGCGAATGGAACCGCCTCGACGCTTACGAGGTCGCTTTCCACGAGCGCGTGCGCCGCGGCTACCACGAACTGGTGAAACTGGAACCGGAGCGCTGGGTGGTGGTGGACGGCAGCCAGACACGTGAAAAAGTACAATCCGATCTGCAGCAGATCGTTCTCAAACGGATCCAAGAATACAACCAAGGGAAATGAAGGAGTTGACCATGCGTAAACCTGTTTTGCTTGTCGTCCTGGCTTTCGCGCTCATCCTGGGCGCCTGCACCCCCTCAGCCACAGCCGCGCCCGCCGCGGTGCCGACCGCCACACTACCCCTGCCCACGGCAACCATTGACCTCACGCCTTCGGTCACCGCAACTCCTTCTGCCACCCCTGAACCGACCATAGAAATCATCAAGAGCGACCCGGCCACCTGTCAGGTCTCTCCGGTGGTACAACCACCCGATCCCAATGCCACCTCCTACCTGCCCGATGTCACGGTCAGTGATTGGAAGACAGGCCCGGAGGACGCGATCGTCACCATTATCGAGTACGGCGATTTCCAGGATGCCAACGCGGCCAAACTGTCCGTCATTATTCAGCAGTTGATGGAAAAGTACCCCGACGATGTTCAGCTCGTCTTCAGGCACTTCCCCCTGCCCGAGCAGTACGACAAAGATCAACTGGCCGCCCAGGCGGCAGAGGCTGCCGGGCTGCAGGGAAAATTCTGGCAATACCATTATGTGCTGTACACCTATCAGGCCGATTGGATCAATCTGAGCACGGACAAGTTCGTCGATTGGGCTTACAACGAAGCCGCCAAGCTGGGTCTGGATGCTGAAAAGTTCAAACAGGACATGGTCTCAGACGCGGTCATCGCCAGCGTGGAAGAATCGCGTGTTACAGCCGTAAAGATGAACAAGGTCTACACCAACTTTTATGATCCGTTCCTGTTCTTCAACGGCGCGGCTATTTCCATGCTCTACAACCTGGATACGCTCTCGAACGTTGTTGAGTATTACAAACTGGCAGAACGTTCCTACACCGAGTGCCCACCTATGACGGTGGATACCACCAAGACCTACACCGCCACCCTGCACACCGACAAGGGCGACATCGTCATCGACCTCTACGCCGATAAAGCCCCCTGGGCGGTCAACAGCTTTGTCTTCCTGGCGCAAAACGGCTGGTACGACGGCGCTTCCTTCTACCGCGTTATCACTGGCTTCATGGCACAATCCGGCGATCCGTCCAATTCGGGGCTGGGTTCACCCGGCTATTCTTTCACGGATGAACTGGATCCCACTCTGCACTTCGATAAACCCGGCGTGGTGGCCATGGCCAACAACGGACCCGACAGCAACGGTTCGCAATTCTTCATCACCTACACAGCCGTTCCCAGCCTGGACGGGAAATACACCATCTTTGGGCAAGTCACCTCAGGCCTAGATGTGTTGAATATGCTGCGTCCGCGCAACCCCGATAGTGATGCCATACTACTCCCACCGGACCCGATCAACTCCATCACTATCGAGGTTAAATGACGCTTCCACCACCCCTGCCAATACCGGCAAAGAAGATCCACCGCGCGAGCGTCTGGCAGTTGGTGCTGGGAGCGGTCAGCGGTCTCACGTTTCTACTGCTGACCATTTTGATGATCCTGGCAGTCTCAGGTTACAAATCTCGAGGCGGCTTTGCGACCTATGAGACTGAAGTGATTGAAGTCACCGCCTGGGCGCTGGCCTTCATTACGTTACTATGTATCCCCTCCATCATCACGACCGTACGCAGGCTGCGCGGCATTGAGCCGCCGCCGCTGACCATCAGCCGGCGCCTGCTGGTTGCAGCCGCAGCCCTGCTGGCACTCTGGATCGGGCTGGTCTTCATGGGCGACCGGCTCGATAAGTTGGGGATGCCTGCGATCTTCTATGGCTTGTTGAACATCCTCATTGTTGTCCTGCCGGTCATGGTGTTCCTGCTGGCCGGCTGGCACAGACTGAGACTCCACAGCACGCAGCGCGCCTGGGGTGCTTTCAACTTTTCGCAGTTTGTCACTCCTGTGGTGGCCGTCACCTTTGAATTGATCGTCTTCGGCGTCATTCTCATAGCCGCCGGTACCTGGCTGGTACAGCAGGCAGAGTTCATTCCCTACATGACCCTCTTCGAGAGCCAGGGCATGCTGAGTGAGCAGGCCATCGAATCGATGATCAACGACCTGCTCCCGTTGATCCCGTCATCGCTGTTGTACGGCGGAGCCATCCTTATCCTGTGCGTTTTCATCCCTGTGATCGAGGAGATGTTCAAACCCCTGGCGGTCTGGATGTTCGCGGGCAGGAAAATCACGCCGTCAGAGGGGTTCATCCTGGGCATGATCAGCGGCGCAGCTTTTGGCGTGACCGAAAGCCTGCTCATGATGGCCATGGCCGGTGGAGTGTGGACGTCGACGGTCATCGGCAGAGCTGGCGCCAGCTTGCTCCATGTGACCACCACGGCCATCCTGGGTTTGACGATGGCCCGCACATGGCAGGACGGCAAATACATGCGTGTCTCGCTTGTCTACCTGGCCATGATCGCGGTGCACGGAGCCTGGAACCTCTTCGCTGTGATGATGGGATTGAATGACATGGTCTTCCCGGTCGAGTACGAATGGATCTCTGCCCTGATGCCGTACGCGCAATGGGTTCTGTGCGGGCTGGCTGCTGCCATGCTCGCCGCGCTATTACTGATTAATCGGCGCCTGCAAAAAGAATCCACCCCACCCGTTTTACCGGTTACAATTAGCAGTCCGGAATCCTGATTCCGAGAAAAAAGTTAAGGATAATATTGATGAGTTTCATTACATTCATAATCGATTTCGTCCTGCACATGGACGAATACCTGGGGCAGATTGTTACCGATACCGGTTACTGGACCTATGCCATCCTGTTCGTGGTCATCTTCATCGAGACCGGCCTGGTGGTCACTCCCTTCCTGCCCGGTGACTCGCTGCTCTTCGCGGCCGGCGCGCTCATCGCTGCCCAGGGCGTTTTGGATATCAAATTGCTCTACCTGCTCATGGTCCTGGCAGCGGTCGGCGGTGACACCGCCAACTACTGGATCGGCCACAAACTGGGTGATCAGGTGTACCAGGGCAAAATCCGTTGGGTAAAGAAGGAATATCTCGACCGCACCCACACTTTCTATGAGAAGCACGGCAACATGACCATCTTCCTGGCGCGCTTCATCCCCATCATCCGCACCTTCGCTCCTTTTGTTGCCGGTGTGGGGCGTATGAGCTACAAGCACTTTATCTCGTACAATATCATCGGCGGCATCGTCTGGCCGGCGATCTTCCTCTTTGGCGGTTACTTCTTCGGTAACATCCCCTTCATCAAGGAGCACTTCTCCCTAGTGGTGATCGCCATTGTGGTCATTTCCTTCATCCCGGCATTCGTGGAATTCTTCAAAGCCCGCAAGGAATCCAAGGCTGCCAAACTGGCCGGTAAAACAGACGCCGAGTAACTAAACGCTGACGCGGTGTTATCATAATTGATAACAGCGAGCGGAGGTTTTATGGGTAAAAAAGCCAACAATCTACGCAGACTCATCGTCTGGCTGATGGGTATCCTGACCGACACGAAGTTTGAGGGTGTCGAGAACATCCCCGATAGCGGCGGTGTGCTCATCGCCACCAACCACCTCAGCCGCATGGATATCCCCGTGCTTTTCACCATCCCCAACCGGCCTGAAATGACCGCCCTGGTGACGACGAAATACCTCAAACACCCGCTCATCCGCTGGTTCATCATCACCGCCGAGGGCATCTGGCTTGACCGCGATCGCGCTGATTTTGGCGCCTTCCGCACCGCCATCGAAGCGCTCGAGCAGGGCAGGGCCATCGGCATCGCTCCCGAAGGGACACGCAGCAAGGAAGGTCATTTACTGGAAGGCAAACCCGGTACCGCGCTGCTGGCCGTGCGCGCCAACGTGCCCATCGTCCCGGTGGCCATCACCGGCACCATTGGTTCCTTCAAAAAAGCCATCACCTTCCAGCGGCCAAAGATTACCGCCCGCTTTGGTAAATTGATTCCGCCTCCTGTTCTGGAAAAGGGCAAACGCGAGGAACAGCTTCAGGCACTCACCGACGAAATGATGTGCCAGATCGCTGCCATGCTACCCGAAAGCTACCGAGGCTTCTACGCCGACCATCCGCGCCTCAAGGAATTGCTGCGCGAGCAGAAGAAGACAGCCAAACCGGCAGCAGCCTGACCTGCAAGACTAAGGGTTATAATTATGGACTGATCTCGTTGACGAAATCGGTCCATTTTTTATCATGATAAAAGCGCCGTCCACTGAACCCATTGAAAAGAATCCCGGAACAAAACCGCGTTCCTTCCTGAGAGCATTGCTCTCCGGTCTGGTGGTCTTTGTTCTTTTCGCCGGTCTGCTCGAAGGCGTCTACCGCTTGGGCTGGGCGGACAATATGCTGCCCATGCGCTCGGTGGGCAACTACCACACCCAGTTTGAGATCAAGTGGTTCAAACTGGAGGAGTATGTGCGCCAGAACGGCGGCGTGGACGTCATCCTGCTGGGCAACTCCATGGTGAACACGGGCATCGATCCCGAGGTGCTTTCAGCCAAATACGCAGAACTGACTGGTCAGCAAGTACGCGTCTTCAACTTCGGCGTCGAGGGTCTGACCATTGAACCGCTTTCCATCCTGGCCCGCATTTTAGAAGAGAAATACCACCCCGCCACCATCATCATCTTCACCGAGATGCGCGACTACATCACCGGAAACGGCGATCAGGTAAGCGCTGATTTTCTGGGCAACGCCTGGGTGCAGCAGCAGTTTGGGCATCCCTCGCTTGAGGGGTATCTGGAGAGCAATTCTTCAGCCCTGCAGCACCTGCTCCCATTCCGTTACTGGTACAACAGCGACTTTCTGGACACCTACCTGCTGAACACACGCCGCCTGGCCGAGACCACCGCTTCCGGTTACGAAGCCGCGCGCGGCACTGAGATCGACGTCAACCAGGAGCCGGATCCCACCGATCCCAAAGAAGCGGTCATCTTTGACCTGTTCAAGAATTACAGCATGGACGAACAGCGCATCACCGCGCTCGAATCGATCCTGGCGTATGAAGAAGATGGAACGCAGATCATCGTCACCGAAATGCCCGTCTTCTTTACCTACTACTCCTATCTTGAGAAAGAATCCGACCGCGAGGATTATCTCGCCCGTCTGCAGGAGATTGCCCTGGCTCATGGCGGCACCTACCTGGAAATGATCTCCTGGCAACCCATTCACAACAGCGGCTTTGCCGACAACCACCACCTGAACTACATGGGCGCCGAGACCTACACCAACCTCTTCGCCGCTCAGCTCGCCGACCTGTGCAGTACGCAGCAGGTTTGCCTGGCTTCTTCCATGGACGAGGTGCAGCCATGACCGTGACCGCCGCGCTCTTTTTTGTTTGCGCTGTCGCCGCAGCTCTGGTTTACCGCTGGTTGCCTGCCAAATTCCGCAATTACTGGCTGCTGGCCGTCTCGCTGGGTTTCCTGGCCACCTGGTCCTGGCAGTTCATCCTCGTGCTCGGTGCATTGACGCTGCTCAACTACCTGCTGGGCTTCAAGGCTGCCCCGACGGGTAAACACGCCCTCGGCTGGACTACCACCGGCATCGTTCTCAACGTGCTGGCGCTATTCATATTCAAGTATTCGTCCTTCTACCTGCCTGAAGCCGTTCGCCTGCTCAATTCGCTGGGAATCACCGTCAGCGACGGACTGCAGATCCTGCTGCCGATTGGTCTTTCCTTCCTGGTGGTGCAGTGGATCTCATACCTGCTGGACGTGACCAACGGCCGTATGGAGGCGCAGCGCAACTTCGTCAGTTTCAGCCTCTACGCCTTCTACTTCCCGCGCCTCATCTCCGGCCCGGTGGAACGCGCCCACGCCTTCTTTGAGCGCCTGCACAACCCCCTGCCCGTGGACCGCGCCCTGCTCGAGCGCAGCCTGGTGCTCATCTTCACAGGTCTGTTCCGCAAACTGGTATTCGCCAACCCGCTCTTCGCCATGATCCCGACTGACGCGTTCACCGCACCCGCGGAGTATGCCGGGCAGCACCTGGTGGTCTGGCTGCTGGCCTACGCCTTCGCCATCTACAATGACTTTGCCGGTTACACCATGATCGTGCGCGGCGTTAGCCTGTGGTTTGGCATCGAGCTCACCAACAACTTCAACCTGCCCTACCTCTCGCGCAACTTTTCCGAGTTCTGGACTCGCTGGCACATCAGTCTCTCGAACTGGCTGCGCGACTACATCTTCTACCCGCTTTCCTGGTCGCTGCTCAAACGCAACCGCAGCCAGAAAGCTTTCTTCAACTTTGTACTCCCTCCGCTGCTGACCATGCTGGTGAGCGGCATGTGGCACGGACTGAGCTGGAACATGCTCCTCTGGGGCGGACTACACGGGCTGTATCTCATCGTGGAACGCGTGCCCTCTCTATTCAAGGCGCAGCCGCTGGTGAACGAGCGTCCGCGCTGGCGCCAATGGCCGGGAAGGGGTGTCACCTTCCTGTTTGCCGTGCTGGCCTGGGTGCCCTTCAAGACCTCGGTGCCCAATACGCTGGCTTTCTGGAAGGGGCTGATTTTGTGGCAGAAACCGGATTTCTTCCTGTTCAAGAGCGTGCTGCTCGGCGACCGCCAATTCCTGGATTGGAGCTCCTTTGGCCTGCCCGATCCCATCCTCTGCCTGCTGCTGGCGGTAGCCATCCTCTTTGACCTGCTGCAGCACCGCGGCGGCAGCGAGACCTTCATCCAGCGCTGGCCGCGCTGGGCGCAGGTGATTTTGGTTGTCATCCTGTTGCTCGTGGCCGTGCTAGCCGCCTTCACCCACCAAGTCGCTCCATTCGTGTATCAGACGTTTTAAGGTATAACTGATTTCGGTTTGACAAATTCAAGTGAAGAGGTGGGAATCCATGAAATTGCTTCCCTTTGATAACCTTACCCTATACTCTCCATTTTCCCCCGAAGATGCCATCAACAGGCTGCAGGCGGTGATTGAACCCCGGCGCACCTTTACCATGTTCACGACCAGGCAAAGGCCTTATGAAGGATGGATCAAGGGAGTCGAGTTTGAAATTACCCGCATCATCCGCTACCGCAACTCCTTCCTGCCGGTGATCAAGGGAAGTATTCAAACGATCATTGGCGGAACCAACATCAAAATTCATATGAGGCCCAATGTATTCGTGCTGCTCTTCATGGCTGTCTGGATGGGAGGCTCAGGTATTGGATTAATTTCCACCCTTATCCCTTTTCTGACCGGGGACCAACAAGCAGATTTTGAAGCGGTCATATTCACCGGAGGAATGTTCTTTATTGGGTATTTGTTGATCATGTTCGGGTACAAATCCGAGGCGTGTAAATCTAAACAGTTTTTTCTGGAATTATTCAAGGCGTGCGAGATCCAGAACCTGGAATAACCACTTGCTGACCTGGTTGTTTCTAATGTTATATAATCATTGAAGATTTTACTTCATAACAAAAGTGTAGGAAATTATTGAAGATTCTGAAAATTGCTATCGTTTCAACCTTGCATGTTTTCGTCTGTGCTTTCCTATCCGCCTGCACCGTCATGCAGGTAATTGGCAGCGTGCCCACTGATACTCCTGCGCCCACCGCCAGATTCACCGTCAATCCCACCGCGCGTTACACAGTCACCGTGGTGCCCCCCGCCAGTACTTACCGCACGATCACCTGGCAGGAGTTAACCACCTTCCTTTCCAACGACCACACCAACTGGAACGCATATGACGAAGACACCTACACCTGCGTCAACTTCGCCATGGATTTGCAGGCCAACGCTGAAAAAAAGAACCTGCACGCCTGGCTGGTGGGTGTGGTCTTCGATCCCGAGGAATCCGGGCACGCTTTCGTGGCTTTCGAGACCAGCGACAAGGGCGTGGTCTGGATCGAGCCGCAGGACGACTACGCGTACGCTTCTGTTGCCATTGGTAAGCCGTTGTGCATGGTGGTGGACACCAGCGCCTGCTGGGAAGACGGCAACGTGACCGAGATCATACAGCCGCTGGAATGTGACGCCAAGACCAGCGAATGCTGGAATTCCAACTAACCGGAACACCAGGGGGACATGCCGTTATTCTGGATCGCCTTTGCTTTTCTCATCGGCCTGCTGTGCGGCAAGCTTATCACTCTGCCGCTCTGGGTCTGGACAGCGTTGGCGGCGGTTCTCCTTGCCGTCACTATTATTGGTAGAAAATATTATCGCAGACTCTGGCTGTTTCGATCCAAGCCGGGGCTTTTTGCTGTCTGGCCGGCGATCCTGCTGCTCTCCATTTTGCTGGGCGGGTTGCGTTACACGCTGGCGCTGCCGCGATGGATTGAGAACAACCTGGCCTGGTACAACGATAGCGGCACCTACCTCATCACGGCCGTGGTAAGCGAACCGCCAGACGTGCGCGAGACCGCGATCTATCTGCATGTCTCCGCGCGCGAGATCTATGACCCTGTTACCCTCACTTACCGGCGCATCAGCGGTGAGGCACTGGTATATACCGCACCCGGCAGCGGATGGCAGCTTGGCGACGTACTGCGATTCAGCGCTTCGCCGCAGACGCCCTCGGACAGCGAAGATTTCTCTTACCGCGACTATTTACAGCGTCAGGGCATCGACACTATCATTTACAGCCCGGCGTCGCTCGAGCGCGTGGGGTCGGGAGATGCGCCCTGGTGGTCACTGGCGCTGGACTGGCTGCGTCAGCGCGCCGCGCGTGCCATCTTCACCGCCTACCCGCAGCCCGAATCGGGTTTGATGGCGGGCATCCTGCTCGGCAATGACAACAACCTGCCCGCTGACCTCAAACAAGCCTACCGCGATACCGGCACGGCGCACATCATCGCCATTTCCGGCTTCAACATGTCAGTGCTGGCTGCCATGTGTACCAGGTTGTTCTCGCGCGCCTTCAACAAACGCGTCACCCTGCTACTTTCAGGGTTTGTCCTGATCACTTACACCCTGCTGGTGGGCGCGTCGCCATCGGTGGTACGCGCCATGATCATGGCCCTCTTTGCCTTTGGTGGTCAGCTCATCGGCCGCAGCCACGCCGGGCTGAACGGACTGGGCGTATCGGCGCTGCTGATGACCATACTCAACCCGCTGCTGCCCTGGGACGCCAGCTTCCAGCTCTCCTTTGCCGCCACGCTGGGACTGCTGCTCTTTGCCACGCCCATGAAGGATTGGCTCTACGAGCGTCTGGAGAGTCATTTCTCCGAGACCACCGCCGTGCGCCTGACAGGACCGGTGTGCGATTATTTCCTCTACTCCCTGGCCGCCCAGTTGCTCACCCTGCCCGTCATCGCCCTGCAATTCCACCGCCTGTCACTCACCTCGCTGGTGGCTAACCCGCTGGTGCTGCCTGTCCAACCCGCGTTGCTTGTTTGCGGAATGATCGTCACCTTCGTCACCATGCTCTGGCCGGCCGGCGGCAGGCTGCTGGGTACGCTCACCTGGCCGCTGGTGTGGTGGTCCAACGCCGCTGCGGACTTCATCTCCAATTGGGACTGGGGCACGATCACGCTTTCGGCAGGCGCTTCCGCCGCGCTGGCGGTGGTTGCTGTCCTTGTCGTGCTGGCATTCATTTTGAGGGGTTATTTCGTGAAAAAATCCATAGAAATCAACTGGTTCTACGCAGGCCTTGCAGCGCTGGTGATCACTGTATTAACAATCTCCACAGCCAGCCGCCGCCCAGACGGGTACCTGCACCTCTGGCTCGTACGCGCGGGCAACGGAAGCGCTCTTTTTCTGCGCACACCGCAGGGCAGCAGCCTGCTCATCGATCCCGCAGGCAGCCCCAATCAACTGGCATCCGCGGTCAGCCGGCACGTTTCGCCCTGGGACGTCCATATTGACGGTGTGCTGCTCACCAACCGCGCTGGCAGCAGCAACCTGGATCTGTTATCCACGCAGCTTCCCATCAATAAGGCCATCCTCACCCTGCCCGTCTCGAGCCTGGATGACAACCTGGCGCCGATAACCCTGCCCGGGGGCATGGAAGTGAAGCAGTTGGGTGATGGCGAGGTCATCCAGATGGACGAAGGGCTCACCATCACGCCCATCGCGGAGGACGGCAGCCGCACCGCCCTTCTCATCGAGTATGGCAACACACGCGTCCTCGTCCCCGGCGGGGTGGACCCCGCGCGGCTGGTGGCGCAGCAGGCCGATAATCTGAGCAGCCTCTCCATCCTCATCCTCAACGAGGAAGACGTGGCCAACCTGCCGGCTGATATGTGGGGCAATTTCGGCGCGCAGGTGGTTTTGTGGAACAGCCCCGCAGTCAAGCCGCTGCCGGACTGGATCAGTTTCGAGACAGGTAGCATCGTAGAAATCATCAGCGACGGCTCGCAGTACTCGGTGAAGTGACCCAGACTATTGAATTACGCTCGAAAAAAAGCAATAATGAGGTATCCATTAGTGTTAAGGAGGCCTCATGAAAAAATTCGCATTCGTATTGATCATAGTGGCTCTCATCGCTTCAGCAATGGCACTAAACGTAACGAAGAGCGCGTCGGCAATCTTCCGCCCACCCCCCACTCCCATACCAGTTTATGATCCCGAGTGGGAAGGCGGCCCCGAGGTGGTGCTTGACCCTGAGCAGTATCCAACACCGAATGAATGGTCCGTGGCGCTCAGCAAAGGTGTTGAAATGACCGCGCCGGGCAAGATCTGCTACCCCTTCCGCAAAGGCTCGTACGGTTGGACGGGCACAATTTATAAATGGGACGGGAATAATTGGTTTGCGTTGGATACCACCCTGGCCTGGGTACCCGATACTGAAGGGCAATTCATGGCCTGCGCTTATGCCCAGACCGCAGGCATCTACATGTTCTATGGCTACTTTGATCCCAACCTGGCACCCGAAAAGAAGGTAGAAGAAGCGCCCCCTACTTGATCCAGTTTGGTAGTAATCTGGCAAACGAAGACACTCCCACGGGAGTGTCTTTTTATTACGCGAATTTTATTGCCCCGCGTGTGACTTTATGCAATAATCTCATAATATCATGTCAATCGGGAGGATATCATGAAGAAAATTATCACCATTGTTGCAATTTTTGCCCTTGTCATCGTCGCGCTGGCGACAACTGTTTCAGCGAAAGTGCAAGCCATAACCATTGAGCCCACTCCGCCGCCTCCGTCGCCTACGGCCACTCCGACTGCTTTGCCTGTCGTCGAGTCGTGGGACAGCGGCAATCAGTTCGAACTGGACCAATCGTCCATCACGCCGCCCAATGAATGGCAGCAGACGTTGTATTCAGGCGTCCGCGTGGACGAAGCCGGTACCATCTGCCATCCGTTCCGTAAGGGCGCGTTCGGTTGGACGGCCTCGATCTACAAATGGTCTGGGAATGGCTGGGTGGAGTTGGATACCACCCTTGGCTGGGTGCCTGATAAAGAGGGTACCTTCATGGCCTGTGCCTACGCTCCCGCTGCCGGTACCTATGTGTTGTTCGGATACTACGATCCGGGCAAGTAACAGATTGGATTGCACTACGAGACACCCCGACCAACGAGGTGTCTCTTTTTTTCGCATACCGGCAGCGCTTGCAAAAGAAAGGGATATTCCGCATAATGGATATAGTGAATAACAGGAGGTCGGGATGGTACTCAAATTTGTCTTCAGCGCAGTATTCCTGCTTGCCGGGTTGGGATGCATCATTGTCAATCTGGTGCAGCGCAAACGAGCCAAGGAAGCCGAAATTTGGCCAATCGTACCCGGAGTTGTAATTTCATCAGGACTTCAGGAGAAGCGCAGCTACGATTCTGATTCCGGAACAAGCATCAGTTATGAACCGGTTGTACAGTACAAGTACTCCATCATGGGGCAGGAATTCACCGGCGACCATATTTCTTTTGGAAATGCGGCTTATGATTACCGAACGGCATCAAGGAAGATCGCACCCTACCCACAGGATACTCAGGTATCGGTGCATTACGACCCCGACAACCCCCTCAATGCAGTACTGGAAACCAAGGTGGCTGGCAGCGTGGTCTTTTTGATCGTTGGGATCGTCTTTATGCTCATCGGCATTATCTCGGTTTTTCTCTAGCCCCTGTCTGTCTGTTCTGTCGCAACTATCCTCCAAAGGAAGAGCACCTTCAAATGAAGGTGCTCTATTATTAGATGGATAAACGTTATAATACCCGCCATGAAACTCATCGATTCGCTCAAGCAAAAATCCCGCATCCTCAAACGTGACGTCATGGCGTTGTGGATCGCCTACCGCGACCCGCGCACGCCCTGGTACGCCAAGGTCTTCTCCGCGGTGGTGGTGGCTTACGCTCTCAGCCCCATTGACCTCATTCCCGATTTCGTGCCTGTGCTTGGTTATCTCGATGACCTCATCCTCATCCCTGCGGGTATCGCCCTGTCGTTGAAGATGATTCCCGCTGAAGTGATGGCTGAATCCCGAGTCAAAGCTAAAGAACAGTTCGCCAGCGGAAAACCGACTAACTGGGTTGCGGCTGCGATCATCGTTCTAATCTGGCTTATTGTGATTTTTATTGTGGGCAGGTGGATGATCGGGCTGATCAGAAACAAATAACCTCGCCAAATACCTAAGAATTTTTAGCGCATCCATCAAAACATACGCCAATTACACATGCTTCCGAATCAAAAGGACGCTGGGTGTAAATTGACCTTCTTTTGTAAGTATTTAATCAGACCCCGGGTTTCGTCCGGTTTTACAACACCAGGATCTGTTGCGGATTGTCCTTGTTATATTTGATATTGATCGTGTCGCCCTTACGCGGCACTGCAATACGCGAAACCATCGTTTGCGCGGTGAGGTCGAATGGCGTGCCGGATGCCGGGGTGACTTTCAACACGAGAACTACGACTGGATTCTCGTTGACTGTCGCGCCGGTATCAGCGACAGATACCACTTCGGCGGTGGCATCTGAACCATTTTGCGCAAGCTCCTGCTGCTGCTTAACACCGTCCAGGGCAGCCTGACCCTGGTTCATCATGGCATTCATGTCATTGACGAAATCTTTACCCAAAAATGCCTTAGTGATTCCCCCGGTCAAACCGGTGTTAAGGTTCTTTTTTGCATCGTCCAGCGCCTTCTGTGGATCCTGTTCGGGTTTTTTTCCAAAATTGAACATGTTGATATCCTTTCCCTAAAAAATTTTTATCAACTAGATAGTACCACTGCGAAAATTCCAATTCAATATGCGGAAATCTTTACATATACTCTATGAGAACTCGATTCTCCGTTATACTTGGGATGTCCGCTTGGCGGGCATCCTTTCATAAACTGGAGCACTGACATGAAATTTCTCATCACCGGCGGAGCCGGTTACATTGGCAGCACCATCGCTTCTGCGCTTGAAGAGGCCGGGCACACCCCCGTCATCCTCGACTCGCTCATCACCGGGCGCGAAGAATTCACTCGCGGACGCATCTTCTATAAAGGCGATATCGCCGACGAGAAGATGGTCACGGCCATTTTCAACGAGCACCCCGACATCCAGGCCACGGTGCACTGCGCTGCCCTCATCGTCGTCCCTGAATCGGTCTCGGCCCCCTATGACTATTACCTTGACAACGTCTCCAAATCGCTGGAGTTCTTTAACATCCTGCGTAAGCTGGGCAAAGGCCGCGTGGTCTTCAGCTCCTCGGCCTCGCTTTACGATGTCGTCCCCGGCTGGATGGTCACCGAAGAGGCGCCGCTCAAGCCGATCAGCCCCTACGCGCGCACCAAGTACATGATGGAGATGATCCTCAAGGACTTCTGTGCGGCCTACGGCATGCACGGCATCGCCCTGCGATACTTTAACCCCATCGGTGCTGACCCCAAGATGCGCTCCGGACTCTACGTGCAGAACCCCACCCACGTGCTCGGCAAGCTGGTGGAAACCGCGCAGGGGCGCCTGCCGGTCTTCCAGATCACCGGCACCGACTACACCACCCGCGATGGTACGGGCATTCGCGACTATATCCATGTGTGGGACCTGGCCCGCGCCCACGTGCAGGCCCTGGCCGACTTTGACAACGTCTTCCAACGCGCCGGCAACCCCGAAAGCAACTACCTGGTCATCAACCTCGGCACCGGCAAGGGCGTGACCGTCAAGGAACTGGTCACCGCCTTCGAGAAGGTCTACGGTCAGACCGTCAATAAGGTCGAGACCGGCCCCCGCCCCGGCGACGTGGCCGGCTCCTACTGCAACGCAGACACGGCCAAACGCCTGCTCGGCTGGCAGGCCGAACTCCCCATCGAGCAGGGCATCTCCGACGCGCTCAAGTGGGACGAGAAACGCGCGCAGATGCTGGGGCTGAAGAGCTGACTGTAAAGAATAGCGATTCGTACAAACAAAAAACCGGTTGGATAACCTCCAACCGGTTTTTGCTTCAAGAAATTCGTGCAATTCGTGGAAAAACAGTTTAATTAGAATACCATTCGCGACCATTAGCCATCATTGGCGTCATTAGCGGTTAAGCATTACCCTGCACTTCCATCACCAGCGTCTCCAGGTCTGTGTCCATCTCGCCATACGTCGTCTTGGACTTGAGGTCGATCGCCAGCAGGCGGCGGTAGAGCGCCTCGAGCCGTTGCATGCTGAAGCGGCGCGCCTGGTTGGTGTACTTGCTGGTCTGGTTGCCGAAGATGACCTTGCGCTCCACCAGCACCTTGAGGTCTTCGCGCGCGTCGAGCGCTTCACGCACCTGAATCAACTGGCGCAGGCGGTGGCTCAGCGCTCCCAAAATGACCTCGGGGGGTTCTTCTTCCAGCAGACGATGCATCAAGCCCTGGGCTTCCTTGACGCGGCCTTCCATGAGCGCGTCGAGCATCACGAACACGTCCGCCGAGCCCTCCGCGGAGACCAGTTCAATTACATCTTTGGCAGTGATAGGCCTGGCGTAGTTCACGTAGGTCAACAGCTTGGTGATCTCCTGGCTGGCGATGCTGGTCTCGTTGACCACGTGCATGGTCATCTCGTGCGCCGCGTCTGGGTTGATGCTGCCTCCCTGGCGCTTGACTTCGGCCGTCACCCAGGCGTCCATGGCACGTTCGTCGGGCAACGCAAATGACAGCACCTCGGCACTCGCGGCGTGTTCCGCGGCCCATTTCATCAGCCAGTGTGTCTCGTGCAGCGTCTCCCACACCTGCATCCATTTGCCGGCGGCGTCCTTGCGCCATTTGGGGTGGTCTTCGATGAGCAGCACTAGGTGGTTGGTGGGCGGCAGCGTATCGAGCAGCTTGACGAACTTTTCGGTCTTTGACTTGTCGATCTTGGTCAGTGGCGCGTCCACGATGATCCAACGCGCCCCGCCGAAGAAGGGCAGCGTCGACGCCGCGGTCTGGATGTCTTCAAAAGAGGCAGTCTTGCCGTCGAGCCGGGTGGTGTTCATGTCCACCTCGGCCGGGTCGCCCACCGCAGACAGCAATTCCTTCACGTGCCGGTTCAGGCTGAAACCGTCGTCGCCGTGCAGGATGTGCAGGTTCTTCACGCTGGCTTCTTCCATCATGCTTCTTCCAGACCCTTTTCGCTCGTAAAGTCGGCTGTCTCCACACGGTGGAGGATGGTCTTGTCGGTTTCGCTGCGTTCATAGCGAGTGATACGTGTCACGCGTAAATTGCCCGGGATGCCCGAGGTGGTGATCTTTTCCTGTACTTTGGGTCCGAGCGGTTCAGCGCCGATGACCGCCAGTGTGGTCAGCAGTATCACCAGCGGCAGGCGGTCGAATTTTTTCTTCCAATTATTGCCGGTGTTGATCATGGCCAGCCAGGCCAGCAATCCGGCGATGACGCCGGTGGTGGCCGCGTTTGTACCGCAGTGGGGATGGATGGCCAGGCGCTTTTCGCCAGTCTTCATGCGCGTCAGCGCGGTCTGCACGATGGTGACCAGTTCATCCGTCGCGATCCGCCCCACCAGCCAGAACCCGCCGGTGTCGGAATGACCGGCAAAGGCCTGCCCCGGATGCTTCTTGCTGATCAGGTTGATGGTGGCATGTTCCAACCCGTGGTTGCGGCGAACTTTGGAAATGGGACCCCATTCAAGCGGGGAAATCAGCCTAGCCATGCAGACCCTCCTGTTCCAATCTACTTCTCAAGCAGTGCGAAAGAAAGCGCCTCGCGCAGGGAACGCGCTTCCTTGACCGTAATGCCGTCGGGCAGCGATTCACCGTGGGCGATGCGGTGCGGGATGATGGCGGTCTTGAATCCCAGTTTGACGGCCTCGCGCAGGCGCACGTTCATCTGCCCCACCCAGCGCAGTTCGCCAGAAAGCCCCACCTCGCCAATAAGCACGGTGTCGGCCTTCACCGGCACGTCGCGCATCGAGGAGGCTACCGCTACGGCCACGGCCAGGTCGGCGGCGGGTTCGTCGATATGCAGCCCGCCCACCACGTTGGCGAACACATCCTGGTCGAACAGCTTCAATCCCAGCCGACGCGTGAGCACAGCGCTGATGAGCAGCAGGCGGTTGAAATCCACGCCGTTGGGCGTACGTCGCGGGTTGGCCATGTTCGATGGGCTGGTGAGCCCCTGTATCTCCACCAGAAGCGGGCGTGTGCCCTCCATGGTCACGGCGATAGCCGAGCCGGGCGCGTTAACCATGCGCTCGGCCAAAAAGGCCTCGGAGGGGTTGGTCACCTCCACCATGCCGCGGTCGCGCATCTCAAAAACGCCCACCTCGGCGGTGGCGCCGAAGCGGTTCTTCACCGAACGCAGCAGGCGGTACGATTGAAAACGGTCGCCCTCCAGGTAGAGGACGGTATCCACAATATGTTCGAGCACACGTGGACCGGCGATGACGCCTTCCTTGGTCACGTGCCCGATGAGGAAGACGGCCATGCCACTGCTCTTGGCCAGTTCGCGCAGGCGGTTGGCACATTCGCGTACCTGGCTCACCGAGCCGGCTGTGGAGTTCATGTCCGGCAGGTAAACGGTCTGGATGGAATCTACGATGAGGATCTCGGGGTTGACCGCAGCCACCTGTTCCAGCACCGCGTCGAGGTTGGTTTCAGTGAGCAAGAGCAGGTCCTCACTGAAAGGTCTTTCGTCGCCAGCCAGACGAGTGAGACGCAGTGCCCGCATCTTGATCTGGCGCTCCGATTCTTCCCCCGAGACGTAGAGCACCTTGAGACCGGGTTTCTCTTTCCCTGCCGGAGTGCTTACTTCCATGGCCATTTGCAACAGCAGTGTGGACTTGCCGATGCCCGGGTCGCCGCCTACCAGCACGATGGAACCGGGTACCACCCCGCCCCCGAGCACGCGCGCGAACTCGCCGATGGGCAATTGGATGCGCTCCTCGGCGTCGCCGGTGATATCATGCATGCGTTTGGGCGTGGTGTGGCCGGTCAACCCGCGCACGGTGGATTTCCCGGCCGCAGGTGCAGATTCGATGACCTCTTCCACCATAGTGTCCCAGCCGCCGCACTGCGGGCATTTGCCCAGCGGCCGCGGCGAGGTGCGTCCGCATTCCTGGCAGACATATTGTGTGATGAGTTTTGGCATATGGTAATTATACCTGCGGCGGGTCAACACCAGTTTGCGTGAACATATCAGTTTCCATTTTTTAGGAAATTGTGTATAGTTAATACAACGGTTGGCAGATATGGCACCAACCGGGAAGGAGAAAAAAATAAAATGGGTGATAAAGGAAAAGCTGACAAAGGGAAAAGGGAAGACCGTAAGAAACCAAAGATGACCATCAAGGAAAAACGCAAAGCAAAAGAGGAGAAGAAGCAGCATAAGAATACGGTTACTACGGCGTAGACCGCTGCTGCGTTTTGGGGTTCTCCCCAACCCATATAAAAGATCAGGCCTGGATCACTCCAGGCCTGATTGTTGTTCAGATCAAAGATCAAGCAGCGTCACCCTCTTCGATCACATCGATCAGGGAGTTCTGCAGTGCTTCCCAGCGCAGGAAGGCATCCAAGTCGTTCTTGATCTGCTTGATGACAAACGCGATCACAGCCGCGTCGTCAATAAAGCCAGCTACGGGAATCCAATCAAACAACAGATCGATGGGCGAGACGAAATATATGATGGCGACAGCCACCATGACGATGGAGCCCCAGGGCACCTTTGTGTATTCCCTGCGTGTGTACGCCTTGAACATGCGGAAGAGTGCCTTGAGACTGGCCCACACATCAGCCAGAGGTCCCTTGTTCACCTCTTTGCTGTTGGCCTTCTTGATGGCCTGGTCGAGCAACTGTTTCGATTTGTCGGGGTCGCGAAGATAATCTTCTGCGCGGCGCTTCGTCTTGTTGACTTCGTTCTCAACAGCTGCCTGTGATGGGGTCTTTCTTTCTTCGGTCATTCTCTTTTTCCTTATTCAAAATCAAACGGTGTTTCAGGCAAAGATCTTGTCCACCAAAATGGCGAAGCCGATCAATAACACACCCGAAACAACACCAACGATAAGCGCATTATAACCTTGATTGATGTCCTTGACCCATAATTTGGCCCGTTCAGACAGGTTCATGTCGCTTGTGGATTGGCTGTACTGGATGCCAAAACTGGCGCGGGCACGATAAGTGCCCAAAACGGCAAGCAGCCCGAGCAGCCCGACCGCCGAGCCGGCAACGAACAGTCCATTGCTGAACTGGATGGTGGTGTGCCATCCAGCGAGCCAGCCGATCAGGGCCGTCAGCCCCCCCACGATGATGGTGATGGCCGGGATGATGACCAGCATGTGTTTGGTCATTTCCTTTTTGCCGGCATTCGCGTCGCTCTTGCTTTCCTTGACAAACTCCTCAGTCATTTGTGTCTCCTCTATGGCTTCTTTCCTCTTAACATCTTCACAGGCCAGCAAGACTGGAAGACAATCTCTTCTCCTGTCGCTTCAGCCTGGTTGATCGTTTTTTCGATCTTCTCCAACCCTTCCTGGAACTTCTCATCGCTCATGAGTGCGTACTGTGAGCAGGAGTTCTTCTTCAGAAATGGATCCTTGTAGATCTCGCGTCCGCAGCGGTATTCTCCCAGGTTCTCCAACACATCCGCGCGGATTTCGCTGTAGCCGATCTGGCGCATCCAACCCATCAACTGTAAATAGGCCGTGAAACGTGCCAAATCCGTCTCGAGCACACCTGGGAAGAAGTCGTATCCGTACCACGAGACCTCTCCGCTGTGCGGGTCGTTGCCGATGACCGCCAGCACGCCGCCGCTTCTCAAAAGCCGGAACGCCTCCTGCAGGTAGCGCTGCGCGTCTCCAAAATGATGCAGCGCGTCCACGCAGTAGATCACATCAAAGGTATCCGGAGCGAATGGCAGATCAATGGCACTGCCGCGTGTGAGCAGTAAGTCCTCTCCATGCGCGCTTGCTTTCTGCAGCATCCCCTGTGACAGATCAAGCCCAAAGGTTTGAGCTCTGGTGGTCACAAGTCCCAGCAGCCAGTGCCCGGTACCGCAGCCCACTTCAAGCACTCTGATCGCGTTTACCTCCCTGGCAAGTGCGATCAACGCCCTGCCGCGGGCTTCCTGTTTGGCAGGCAATGGATACCTGGCATCGTATCCCGGCGCCAGTTTTTCGTAATCCGTGCGGATGTTATGTTTTTGACTCATCGAAAATCACTTTTCATCATATCAATCGAGTATTAAATCTGTATTTGAAAACTTCCCCGGCTTAAAGTCGGGGAAGTGCAGGATTACTCCGCGATCTGCCTGATATATATACGCTGCCGCTAATGCTGACGTTTCTCAAGCGCGTTCCATCGCACCTGTTTGTTTCCATACAGCCGGGGAAATGTCCTTGTCTATAACATCGTTTTGCTTTTTACCTTTTTCAACAGCTTCCCCAATTTGTATAGAAGTGTAGACGTATGGATTGCCAATGCAACAGCCAGCAATTCAACTGCAATGAATGCTGCCTCGACGGCGTTGTACTGAAACAGTGCCGCGACCAGTCCACCTTGCTCTATCGTTTCAATGGCTTTGATAATTAGCAGCACTGAATTGGGAAGAAAGACCATGGCAACAAGGAGAGATGCCAGGGAGAGGGGGATGGATTTTGTAGAAAGTGTGGCAGCAATTTCTTTGATCACGGGGTTGCGGTCTTCAAGGTGAGCCGGGATGTTCTTTGTATCGATGGTTTTCTGTATCTCGGCATACCACAACCCAAACAAGACACTGACAACAGCCAAAAGCAGGCTTGCCCCGCTGAGCAAGTCGTTAACAGATACTTGCATATTAGCCTCCTAAACCAGTACCCTGAGCAGTTCCTCGCGTGACTTTGGCCAGATTTCATATGTGGAAACCTTGCCCTTGGATTTCATCACAGGCGTTAGTGTGCCATCGATCTCGGCCAGGTAGTGATTCATCTCATCCACCAGGTTCTGGCTGTTGATAACAACATAATAGATGCCGTTTTCTGAAATTTGTTTGGCTCGCTCCAGGATTTCGAGCAGTGAGCGGTCAACGACCGGTTTTAGTGGGATGCGGTATTTGGATAGCACAGATCGAATCAGGGTTTTGCTTTCAGACGGGGTAGTCTGAAACAAGTTGGTAACGTCCTGCTCATCGGGGATGGTGTCTTTATAGACACTCTTGATCATCAGGAAGAGTCGATACTCCCTGAAATCGGAGCCTTGTTTGAAGGCTTTCAATCCCAGGAACATGTCAATGTATTCCTGTACCGCTGAAGCACCGAACATGCCTATCCGTTCAGGCAGCGAGTCAAGCGCGCAGTCCAAAAAACTTGCCAGTTTTTCTTTTTGCTCATCGGTCAATTCCACCTTGATCTGGATATCCATCATTTCCCTCCCGGGCACATGGGCATGGGTTCCAACAGAGCAAGGCAGGCTGCAAAACAACAAAGCTGGTGTTTAAAGCTTCAGTAACATAACCCCATTCCTTCAATACTATACAACGCAAATCCCCGGAGTTCAATCGTCCGGGGATGGATTTGGTCTGCTGTTTGGCTGGTTATTTTCCGGCGATCAGGGCGGCCTCTTCAATCCAGCCGGCCAGGTCGTCGGGATTGGTGTATTTGTATGCCCTGAAGCCGTTATCGGCGATCTGCGATGGGATGTCGCCCGGCGCGTCCACGCTGCCGTCCTTGTTGGGCAGGTGATGGATCTGCACGGCCACCAGTCCGTTGCCGCGGGCCAGTGATTGATAGATCTCGTAGTTGATGTACTTGCGGTTGACCGCGCCCTCGGTGATGAAGACAACGGTGACCGTTGTGCCGTCAAGAGAATGGTCGATCATGTCTTTGACATCGAGGTCCCCCTTAACCTTTTTTTCGTCCCACTCGGCGGAATCGGCAAAGCCGGCAGCAGCCGTGGGGATGATCCCCGGCAGGCTCTTGACGATCAATCCCACTTTGTAGACCATCTGGTAGTCAAAGCTGAAGAATACGCGACGCGGCATAAAGCAGCCTCCTGAATTCCACCCGAGTTTACGAAATTAGCCAACCTGTCTAGACCGCTGCATTATAGCACAGGTCGGGCTTCAAGGTTGTGAAAAATACTCCGCATTAACACTGGATAGATCGACATCAGTCATCCCATCCAGAATAAGCCAAAAATCATCTGTCGTGACCAGGCCAAGGTGGTCAGAATTTGCCCGTTCGTGCATTTGCGTGAAAAACTCGCGCAGGAAGGAGAAAAATACCTCGTCGCCCACCAGTCCACGAATATCATTTAGGAACAATACGCCGCGCAGGTACACTGCGTTCACGTAAGGTCTAAAGCTTTTGTAGTCGTAGATCGAGCTGTTCACCCAGCCCATTGGCTCAAAGGAGTTGACTCTTTTTTGCCACCACCAGTCAACCAGGTCTGGATAATAGTGTTCGTAGAACAACGCTTCACTATAGGTACAAAATGCTTCGTCCAACCAGGGATCGTAGGCCTGGTCGTTGGTAACCATGCCGTACCACCAGTCATGCGCGGTCTCATGCACAGAAATGGCGGTTAGATATCCATCGGGGCTGCCTTTGTAGTTGTTGAAATACTCCTGCCCCAGGTAGTACAGGCCGTCGTATTCCATACCGTCTGCGAACCCCGATTCCACGATGGTCAAACTGTCGTGAGCGTATGGGCCGTAGAGATCCGCGTAAAGCTCAAGCGCCTGAACCGTGGCGTCAAGCGAAGCTTGTCCCCCGGCAATATCGGCCGGGAACACGAAGGCTCGCACACGAACATCGCCAGCGTAGGCTTCCAGCAACTGATAATTGTTGCTGCCCGACCATGTGAAGTTACGTACGTTCTGTTGTGAAAAGCGGTACCAGCCCTGTTCGTAAGTACCGCGTGCACTCGCAGCCAGTATGAAATCAGTCGGCGCTCCATCGATCCGTATGGCAACATCGAAATCTGCCAGTTCATAGACCTGGTACTCGCCCACGTGACCCGGATCATGCACCACCCAGCCTCGTCCGTCGATATATGGCGCCGCGTAGGGGTACCAGCCTGAAAGGTTTGCCTGGAGATCAGTCATACATAACACACCCTCGATATCCGGCAGATCAAGCGTAGATTCCATCTTCACTTGTACGCTGCTCCCCGGCACCAGGGTCTCGCGCAGGGGAATTGTCAGTTTCTGTTTGGTAAGGGTATATTTTTCCACCTGAGAGCCGTCTTCCCAGGTAAGCGAGTTCAGCGTAAACACCCCTTCGCTTAAGTTCGGTTCCACAACAAAAACCAACTCATCCAGGGAAGTCGTTGACCGGTTGGTGTAGGTCACGCTCTGCTCCACGTTCAGACGGGCGTTGGCATAATCCAGTATTGCGGTCAGGTCATACCTGGTGCGTGTGTCAAGTGGAACTGAGGTCTCTGTGGAGATATCAGCATTGGTGGGAATGGTTTCCGACACTTCCATGCCGGTCGGAGCGGCTGACTCAGTTTGCATGGGTTGAGGGGATATCGTTCCCTGTGCACATGCAGCAAGAGAAACGGCTAATATGAGCAAAATGAAAGCAGTGAACTCTCTCATACCCTAAAGGGTATCACAATTTTCTCGTGAACAAGACGGGGTCAATTCCCCGGTGGTGTGGGGTAATCAGCCTCATAGGCGCCGATATCCATGTCTGAAATGTTATCCCAACTGCCGTCGCGCGGACGCGGGAAGTTGCGTTGGTCGGTGATCAGCCCGGCGGTGTCCATTGCGTGGTCGATGGCGGGTGAACCGGGCAGGAGTTTGTGGGTGAGGGTGGGACCACCGTTATCTTCCAATGGTCCGATCAAAGGATCAGCCTGAAGGAAGGATCGGCAGGTGGGATCATCAGAGAGGTTGTTGATTTGCGTCAATTCCACCGTGATATCGCAATTCCCGCCTTCATTGTCCACCAGGAGTACATTGCGCAGCGAGATCGTTCCAAAGTGGACGAAAACGCCGCTGCCCAGGTTATCTGCAATAGTAAGATTGACCAGTTCAATGTTGCCTGCGAAATAGCCGTTGGGTCGGATCTCGCCGCCCCAAATGCCACCGCCGTAGACAGCCTGGTTGCCGCTGATGGTGGAGTTGATCGAGTAAAAGTAGTTGTTTTTGCCCAGCCCCACCCCGCCGTCCCAGATGCCGCCGCCGGCATCGGAGGCGATGTTGTGCGAAATGGTGCTGCCTTGGATGATCATCTCGCCGCGGTTATAGATGCCGCCACCGCTCTTGGCACTGTTGCCGTCGACCGTGGTCTCGGTCACATGCAGGCGATTGCCGTCGCTGGCCTGATACTCACTGCACAGACCTCCCCCTGTCAGAGCAGCCTTGTTGGAGCTGACGATCGAGCGCGTGATGGTGGCCTCGTGCAGTGAGTAGATGCCGCCGCCATCCACAAGGGCGGTGTTCTCTTCGATCAAGGTGTCGCTCACGGTCAACAAACCGTCAGCGTAAATGCCACCGCCGCTTAACCCTGTGTTACCGCTGATAGTGGATCCCAGGATTTCCATGGGGTAGTAGGAGTATCCAAGCGGACCGCCGATGTAGTAAATGCCGCCGCCCTCGTTCACCGATGTGTTGTCGAGTATCTGCACATGGTCGAGCACAAACAGGTGCGCGAAATTGGTGAAGATACCGCCGCCGCGGTCATTGGCGATGTTGCCCACGATCTTCACGTTCTGCAGGCGCACCGAGCGCCCGCCGGAGATGTTCAACCCGCCTCCACGCGACGTGCTGCCGCCGGTGAGGGTGAGGTTGGTGAGCGAGAAATCCATGCCCTCGGGATCATCGGTGCCCCTGAAGGTGATCACTGCCCCATTCTGTTCGCCATCGATTACCGTCTCTTCCATCGATTCACCAACGATGTGAATCTCTTTGGTGATTTCCAGGGTCTCGTAGTACCAACCGTTGGCGACGTGGATGGTATCGCCCGCCGAAGCCTTGCGCAGCGCTGCCGTGATGGTGCGGCACGGCTGCACGATGGTCTGGCAATTGCTGCGGTTGTCGCCGCTTAAAGACACATACCATTGATTGAAATCATAAGCCGGCTTTGAACAGCCGGCAGCAACGAACATCAATGTGAAGACGAGGATTAAACCCGGAATCCCCCTGCGCGAAAGCGATTGACGTCGACGCGTACCTGGCATGTGTTTCTCCTTGATTTGAAAATCTGTAACTGGAGGAACATTGGTTGATAAAAGTATAGAAAAATGGCAGGGCGATTTCAATAACGCGCGGTTAAGAGTCCTCTAATCTATTGGGGAACAAAAAGCCCCTCGTTTTCGAGGGGCTGGGGAATTATTTGGTAATCTATGCCAGGTGTTTGACGAAACAGCGGCGGCGTTTGTGCTGCTTGTTCTCGAAGTACTTCCACATCGCCTGCACGTCGTTGTTGAACTCCAGGTTGGGGTTTGATTCCACGTACTTGATGCCGTTCTTCATGAAGGTGTTGTAGATCTGCAGCATGAGTATGCCGTTCACGCCCTTGCCCAGGTATTCGTCGCGAACGCCCACCAGGTACAGGTCGGCGCGGTTGTTCTTTTTGAGCGCGCGCAGAATGGGGATGAAGCCGAACGGGAACAGGTTACCCTTGCTCTGCTGCAGCGCTTTTGAGAGTGACGGGAAGGTGATGCCAAAGCCAACCACCTTGTTGTTCTCGTCCAGGACGGCCGGGATGTAATCGGTATTGGCCATGCCAAAGTAGGCGTTGACGTAGTACATCACCTGTTTGCGGCTGAGCGGAACGGTGCCGTAAAGCTTGCGGTAGGCTTCTTCGAGCACGTCAAAGATCTCGGGTGCAATCTTGAATAGGTCTTTTTTACCACCTTTGAACATGTGCAGGTTGTAGCGCTTGGCCACGATGGCGGCGGCGCGGTTGATCTTTTCTTCGGACTGGTTGGTCATGGTGATCTCGTACTCCACCCAATCCACGTCCTTGGCGTAACCCAGGGCTTCGATGTGTTTTTGATAGTACGGATAGTTGTAATAAGTTGCCAGGGTGGCCGCTTTGTCAAAGCCTTCGATGAGCATACCTTCACGGTCGAGGTCGGTGAAACCGAGCGGGCCGTGAATGCCCTTGACGCCTTCTTCCCTGGCCCAGTTCTCCACCTGCGCCATCAGCGCTTTCACCACCTCGGCGTCATCGATGAAATCAAGCCAGCCAAAGCGCATCAATTTAGCGCCCCACTTTTTCTCTTCCTTGTCCATGTAGATGGCTGCCACGCGCCCCACGATCTTGCCGTCGCGGTAGGCCAGCCAGTAACGGGCCTTGGCGTCTTCGAAGGCGGGATTCTTTTCGGGGGTAAGTGTATTCAGTTCGTCGGTAAACAAACTGGGAACGTAATAGGGGTTGCCCTTGTAAAGCGTGAGTGGATAGCGGATAAAAGTAACCAGTTCTCGCTTGGTCTTGACTTCTCTGATCTCGAGGCTCATTTGCAGGACCCTTTCGGCCGGGCGTGATTTTCAACTGTTATAACACATAATCAATCAATAAAGTTCTGATTGTCTCTTATGATTTCTGGAACATCCTGGCGCTGCAAGCGTCTTAGAATTGATGCTGTAATTGCATCAGAACGGAGAAAGAATGAAACAGAAACTTACAATACTCATCCCCCTACTTCTGCTCGCCGCGCTCATGCTCTCGGCCTGCGCCGCTGACAACAGCCTAGCGGGCACCACCTGGGTGCTCGTCTCTTACGGCGACACTGCCAGCCCTACCGTCGCTGCTCACGGTGTGGAGACCAGCCTCGAGTTCAAGAGCGACGGCACCCTGGGCGGCAGCATGGGCTGCAACGGTTTCGGCGGCGAGTACGCCGCCAAAGGCGATACCGTCACCTTCTCGAACCTCATCTCCACCATGATGGCCTGCGAGGAACCACGCATGAGCCAGGAAACCGCCACCTTCGCGCTGATGAATGGAGACGTGGCCTTTGTTGTGAACGGCGACACGCTCACGCTCACCGCCGCCAATGGGCAGGTGATGAACCTGGCAAAGAAATAGAATTTTGACTCAGAACCGGTGAGGAAAGTTCCCGAGGTCTGCCCCGGGAACTTTTCGTTTTAATCTTCGAGCAGGAAGGTGATCTTCATCTCCACGCGGTACTCGGTGATCTGCCCGTCCTCGCCCAAAACGACCTCCTGGTTCTTGATCCAGGCGCCGCGGACGTTCTTGAGCGTTTTGTTGGCGCGGGCAACCCCGGCGCGTATGGCGTCGTCGAAGCTCTTGGGAGATGAAGCCTTGATCTCGGTGATTCTCGAAATGCTCATGGTTATCCTCCTGAATAAAAAGAGCAGGCACGGCATGCAACCGTATCTGCTCTTATGTTAACCATTCACAGGGGGCATTGCAAGCCTATTTTGCGCCAGACGCTCCTTGATCACTGACGCGGCACCTGCTGCAGATACCGAACAGGATCAGATGGTTGGTGATGATATTGAAATTGTTCTTCTTCTGAATTCCGGCGAAGAATTGCTGCACTTCCTCGTCACCGATGGTGCTCACCGTGCCGCACTTTTGACACACCAGGTGGTGGTGCCTGGCGCCGCCAACGATCTCGTAGACCGCGGAACCGGTCCCCATATCGGAGACAGACACTTTTCCATTACCTGCCAATCGTTCGAGGGCGCGGTATACCGTGGATTGGTTCACCGCGGGCAGGCGCTGACGCAGCTCTTCATAAACTTGCAATGAGGTGAGGTGGGCGTGCTCGCGTGAAAGCAGTTCGATGATCACCTGGTCTACCGAGGAAGTGCGCATAAAATCTCCATTTTTATAATGCAAATCTTTGCATTTACAAGAATCTGCGTTATAATCACATTCAGATTCATTACCATTCTATCATCACAATGAAAGGGGAGTATTTCATGCCTGTCTCACCTCTTTTTGCCCCGCAGCCGATGCACATCCCGGACGGGTTCCTCTCGGTGCTGGTATCCATCGTATTTTGGGTCATCTCCGCGGTCGTGATCGTGATCGCGCTGCGAAAAACACGTCAAACACTGGCTGAGCGCCAGGTTCCGTTGATGGGTATTCTGGCAGCCGCCATCTTTGCCGGGCAGATGCTCAACTTCAGCGTCACCGGCGGCACCTCCGGTCACCTGCTTGGCGCGGCCATCGCCGTTATCCTGCTTGGTCCGTGGGCGGCCGTGCTCGTCATGGTCTCGGTGGTTTCGGTGCAAGCGCTGCTCTTCCAGGACGGCGGCATCCTCGCGCTCGGCGCGAACATATTCAACATGGCCATCGTGGGAGTGTTTATCTCCTACGCGGTCTACAGCCTGTCGAACCGTTTATTCAAGAACAAGACCTGGGGGATCTTCGTTTCTGGTTTTGCGGCAGCCTGGAGCTCGATCCTCATCGCATCCCTGGTGTGCGCACTCGAACTTGCCTTATCTGGCACTTCTCCTGCGAATATCGCATTGCCAGCTATGGGCGGTATTCACGCCATCATTGGGATTGGCGAGGGGTTGATAACAGTCGGCGCGCTGGCCTTCATCTTCGCCACCCGTAAGGACCTGCTCAAGATCGGTGAGGCCAAAGCCTCAGGCAGCAAGGGTCTGGTCGCCGGTGGGCTGGGTCTTGCCGCCTTATTGGCTGTGCTTTCACCGCTGGCTTCCAGCCACCCTGATGGACTGGAGTGGGTGGCGGAACAGACTGGTTTTCTTGAAACCGCCAAGGATGCCCTTTATAATATCATTCCAGATTACACCATGCCCGGCATCTCCAACGCAGCCGTTGCCACCATCGCCGCAGGACTGGTGGGCGTGATTATTGTTTTTGTGATCGCTTACGGAGTAGCCCGCGCAGAGAAACGTCTGCCGGTGCCGGAGGAAGCAAAGAAGTAAATATGCAGGAGCTGTATTCACACAGGTACAGCATCGTTCATCAAATGGATGCAAGGGTGAAGCTGGTTTTCACCCTTGTTTTTCTCGTTTGTCTGAACCTGACGCCCTCTGCTGCCTGGCCAGCTTACATCCTCTTTCTGGCGCTGGTGATATCAGCCGCACTGGCTGCCCATCTGAGCCCCGGTCTTCTACTTAAACGTTCCCTGATAGCCTTGCCTTTCATGTTGGCTGCCTTGCCGCTGGTATTTACAGGCCCCGCGCCAACCATTATTCTCCACCTGGGGAAGCAGGAGCTGCTTTTCAGCATTACCGGACTCGAGCGTTTTATCAGCATCGCCATCAAGATGTGGCTCTCAGTGTTGACCGCGGTGATCCTGGGCGCGGCGACGCGGTTTTCAGCATTATCGAATGCCCTGCTGCAATTGAAAGCCCCGCGCTTGCTGGTGACCGTTATCACCCTGATGTGGCGCTACCTGTTCGTCATCATCGAAGAGGTGACGCGCATGCAGCGCGCCCGCAGCAGCCGTAGTGCTTCGGTTCCCGGTCGCCACCGGGGTGGCGGCTCGGTCTGGTGGCGTGCCCGCGTCACCGGGGGCATGGCGGGCAGCCTCTTCTTGCGCGCGCTGGAACGCAGCGACCGCGTCTACGCGTCAATGCTTTCACGCGGGTACAGCGGAGATCTCCCCGCTGGTTATGTCTACCCTATTCCAAAATCACAGAAGCGTCTGCTGCTGCCGGGTATCCTGGTGTTATTTTTGATATTTGTTATTGGTTTTCTAAGCGGAGGGTAAACATGGAAGCGATCGCCGAGATCAAGGATCTTTCATATACCTATCCTGATGGCACCCGCGCCATCAGCGATATTCACTTCAGGGTGATGCCCGGTGAAAAACTCGCCGTCGTCGGCGCCAACGGGGCTGGTAAATCCACCTTGCTGCTTCACCTCAACGGGGTGCTGGATGGCAAGGGCAGCATCTTCATTAATGGGATGGAACTCGCCAAAAAGAATCTCGGCGTGGTGCGCGCGTTTGTAGGCATGGTCTTCCAGAACCCAGACGATCAGTTGTTCTCCCCTACAGTCTTCGAAGACATAGCCTACGGCCCCATCCACCAGGGGTTCAGCCGCGAGACCGTGCGCGAACGGGTGGAAGAAGCCTTGTGCGCCGTTCATATGAACGGGTTCGCCGCGCGCAACCCATATCACCTCAGCGGGGGAGAGAAGAAGCGTATTGCCATAGCCACCGTGCTTTCCATGCGCCCCGGCTTGCTCGTGCTCGATGAACCCAGTGCCGGTCTGGATCCGCGCGCACGCCGCGAACTCATCGAACTGCTGCAGGAACTGCCGCAGGCAATGCTCATCGCCAGCCACGACCTCGACCTGGTGCGCCGCCTGGCAAGCCGGACGCTATTGATGAACGCCGGCAGGATCGTGCATGATGATGTCACCGCGTCGGTGCTGGGAGATGAAAAGCTGTTATTCGAGAATGGAATGGCTTAACGGTAGCGCTGTCCTATCCGGCTTTAAAGCTTTTCTCAGGCAGCACCAGCAACACCAGTCCCAACAGGGCGGTGAAAGCAGACACAAAATTCAAATAGGAGCCGGGCTGGATGATAAAGCCCGTACGCAGGAAGATGCCCAAGACCGAATAAACCATGACAGATGAGCTGAATATCAAGATAACAATGCCAATCGCAGTATCCTTCTTACACCACAAAAAAACATAAAGCGTGTAAGCCAACAAAAAGCCTGCAATCAGCAAAGCGGTCAGCAGGATGAGAGGGTAATACAGACCTGCGTGGAATGTTCTGGCCATTTGCATGCGCAGAAATAGGATCAGACGATCGCAGCCGTAAGCGGCTGCCAGAAGGCCAAAGAAACCAAAGATCGAAATGAGTTGAGACATTTTTCCTCCTTGCCAATCTTAGTCAGACAGGTCCAAACCTTCGCCCGCCTCCAGACGGGTGACCAGGTCATCCACGAACTTAAAGGCTGGCATGCCATCGATGACGTCGTGATCGATGGCGACCGTGAGGTGCAGGATGCTGCGGATCTTTATCTCGCCGCCATGCACGGACGGCTTCTTGTTGAGTGAACCGATTCCTATGCTGAGCGGGTGCATCGAGGTCGGGAGTATCCAGCCGCTGATGCGCCCAACCGTCCCCAGTGAGGTGACCGCGGCCGTGCCCATGTTTTGCTGCATGCGCTCCGGGTTCGAAAGTATGAAGCGGCGCATGATGAAGAGCCTCAGCCACTGCGGCAGAGAAGCAGCCGCGCGCACGGCCAGGGAGTTGCCGCCCTCACCGAGGACATAACCACCTTCTCCAACCACTGCCTGAGCTATTGCCGCCTGGATCTCATCGTTGAGCTGGAACATGGTCTTCTCGTTCACCCCGCTCAGCAGCAGTGGCAGCGGGATGGGTGTGCCGTCCACCACCTTTTCAACTATGGTGGAAATGTTGACGGTCTTGAACGCCGCCACCCTGTTCCTGCCATGGTGAACGCCGCTGATGGGAGGATGCGCGGCAATGGCGTCACCCAGTACCTTGATGAACCAGGCCTGGAAGGAGACCTTTCGCCCCGGTGCTCGCAGCGCTTTGATCTTCTGCAGCGCCTCGGTCACGTCCACCTCGAGCAGGGCGCGCACGTAATGCTTGCCGTGGTCGATGCGCCCCGTATCAGCCGTGAACTGGCGCACGGAAGGATATTCGATCTCGATCCAATCGTTTTCTTTCATTTTTTCTTGAAGGGGAAGGCGAGAAAGACCACCAGGAGCAGCAGCAGGGGGGCAAAGTACAGCCAGTATTCCAGGAAAACCTTTGCCATGATCTCGGGTTGGATGACGTAGAGAACAACGGCCAGCACGACCAGGATGGCCAGATTGCGAAGCAATCGAATGGTGAATCTCACCGTTCACCTCCTGACAAGAAGATTATAGACCTCTTTACATACCTTTTACAGTGTGTGCTGCGCAGAAATGGGTCATGTCACGATATAATACCCCCATGTTCCCATTCTCAAGTTCACTTCTGAACATTCTATTGTTAAGTATCTTTGCCAGCCTGGGTACAGGGCTTGGAGGCTTGATCGCCATCATCCGCAGGCCGGGAAAACGCTCTTATGGTCTGCTTATGGGCATCACCGCAGGTGTGATGATCTGCTTATCATTTTTGGAGTTGGTGAAACACGCCTGGGACATGGCCGGGGTCTGGACCGCCACCATTGGTTTTGGGGCAGGCGCCACGTTCATGTTCTTGCTGGACCATTTCGCGCCGCACATCCGCTTCAGCGAGCGCGAGGTACGCGGCAACCCGTGCGATGATGTGGAGCAAATCGGCACAGCACATCACATGAGACGCGGACGCGGCTTTGGGCGCTTCCGCCACCATGACCGCCCGCTTGACATGAAACTGGTGAACACCGGTCTGCTGCTAGCCGTGGGCATCACCCTGCATAACCTTCCCGAAGGCATCGCTGTTGGCGCCGGATACCTGCACAACCCTAAATTTGGACTCTTCGTCGCCATCGCCATCCTGCTGCACAACATCCCCGAGGGCATTGCCACCGCACTGCCGCTTTGTAAGGGTGGTGTGCATCGCTGGGACGCCTTCAAGGTGGCCTTCCTGTCTGGATTTGCAGAACCTGTTGGCGCCATGCTTGCCAGCTTCTTTTTGGTTACTTTCGGCAACCTTGTACCTTTCGCGCTGGCTTTCGCCGGCGGCGTGATGGTCTTCATCACGCTCGACGAGCTTATCCCCACCGCGCGCGAATACGGCCACGAGCATTACTCCGCCGTGGGCATTATCATCGGTTCGCTGTTTGTGTTCATACTTTCAGGAGTGTTTGGCGTCTAGATCGAAACAGCGCGGGAACATCCCGCGCTGTTTTTTAAGTATCCAGCCTACGTTATTATCCTATGAGCAGCGATCATATGGCAAACATCACTACTTTCCTCTAAAAATAATAGGGGTTTTTCGGTTATTTGCGCCTGCGTAGATAGATAAGTCGCACGATCCAAACCACTGCCGGTATCAGAATAATCAAATAATCCATACCAACATCAGCAAAATCCGCAATTGGATTGCCCTTGTTTTCGAATGCCCAAACGGAAGTCTTTACGATCAATATGGCTCCAATGAGTAATGTGACATAAAGAATCGTTAACTGGATGATTCGGTTCTTCGTAGATATCGATGGTTCCACGGAACTTTGCAGAATGTTGGACATCTCCAGTTGTGCAGCATTATTGTCGTCCAGACTTTGCCGGGTGTAGGGCGATATACCGCGCCCAGGAGTCGAGCGCTTTTTTCTTGAGCGCCGGTCCAGCAGAACAACGATCCAGCCGGCGGCAACGATTACCTCTACAACGATCACGATATTTATTGCCAAACTATCCATGTAGTAATCTCCACCCAGCTATTAATCCCCCGATAGGGAATGACAAATCCCCCGGTGAGTAAACTCATCGGTAGCCTGAACAAACAATTATGCTATTTCTTTTTCCTGTTGATAATGAGGGCGATGAACGCTACAAGGACCACAGCCCCCGCAACGATCAAGCCGATAATGATGGGAAATCCTGAGGAACTGCCCATAATTGAAGAGCCTCCTTGTTCTAAAATATTCTTCCCGATGACTTGATTATACAACCGCGGATTATTTGGCGTGTTCGTGGCGGTGGTCGATGTCGGGCATGTGTTCGTGGTCGTGCGCCAGTTCGGTGTGTTCATGTACATGGGAATGGCGTGTGGATGGGTCGACCGCGCCCTCGTGCGTGTGGTCGTGATGCCCGTCGTCGTGGCGGTGGGCGTGCGTGTGGATGACCGCCGGGTGCAGGTGAGCGTGATGGTGCTTCTCGGTGAGCAATAAGACCGTCCCAAGCGCCATCAACGGCAAGGCCGCCAGCAGAAAGATGGACGGCGATTCATGCAAGATGAGAAACGAGAAGAGGATGCCTGCCAGCGGCGCGGTGGCGAAGAGCGCGCTTGTGCGCGCCGCGCCCAGTCCGCGCATGGCCCGGATGAAGAGGATGATGCTCAGTCCGTAGCTCAGGCTGCCCAGCAGCAGCGCTTTAAGGGTCGTGATGGCGTCAGGTAGTGAATTGCCGAGCAGCAGCGCCAGGGTCAGCGAGAAAGCGCCGGCTGCCAGTCCCTTGATCATGACGATGACCTGCGGGTTTTTACCTGAGATGTTGCGCGTGAAGTTGTTGTCCACACCCCAGAGCAAGCAGGCGCCCAGCACGCCCAGCGCGCCAAGTGAAATCCCCCAGCCGCCGCTGAGATTCAGTGAAAGAAGAATACATGCCAGGGTAATGAGCAGAATGGCCCGCCAGGCGCGTTTGCCTACATGTTCCTTGAACACCCACGCCGCGATGAGGGTGGTGGCCACACTTTCAAAGTTAAGCAGCAGCGACGCCGTGGCTCCGGGAGTACCGCGCAGCCCGAACATCTGCAGGATCGACGCCGCCACGCCACCGGCCAACACAGCCCCGGCCAGCCACTTGATATCCGGCCGTTCCAGTCTGGCTTCACTTTGCGGCTGGCGCGAGAGCAGGCGCCTGCCCGCGAAAAGCAGCAACAGTACAAGTCCGCTGCCCAGGTAGAGCAATCCGGCCAGGGTGACGGGCTCCACCTCGCCAAGCAGCACCTTGGCGAAGGGCGCGCTGGCGCCGAACAGCAGCGCGGCCAGCACAGCCTGCAGGATGGGGAGGAGTGGTTTGCCTTTGGTCGTCTGCATACGAGAGGATTATATCAGTCTCCGAAATCAGGATTGCTCTTACGTGATGGAATACCTGTACAATATGCGCAAATGATTCTGTAATATCCAATTTAGTTGTCCTGGAGAAAAACGTGAAAATAGCAAAATTTATCTTCCTTGTTGGAGCGATTGTGCTTTTCGGCTTGGGATTGTATCAGTGGCTCTGGGCTAACCTCGTTGATTACGCGGCTCTCTACATGGCGCTGGCCGCCATCGGATACGGGGTCTATCTGCATATCACCAAATCAGACAGGAAGTAGGCGTCTGCTTTTACTCCCTCTTGGATTGCCTTGGCCGTTCTCTTAAAATTGGTTATGGGTGCTTGTTTTCGTGTGCTAAATATCCTATATTACTTAAAAAGTGGATAATGGACGATGGAGGGAAGAATGACCATTAAGGTGGAATACAACAAAAATAATGGGATCATTGAAGTCCTGCTCAAGGAAGATTTCAATTGGTCTGTTATCGAGAAAATAGCTCCGCAAGTCTCGAAAATTTTCCTTGAAACGGGATGCAACCGCATCCTGTTGGATTTTCGCAAGGCATCCATAACTCTCTCGACGGTAAAGATCTACATGACCCCTGACAAATTAAACGACGAGTTTCAGAAATACGGCGTCAATGTCCTGAATTTACGTAGGGCGTTGCTGCTGAAAAAGCACGACCCTGATTATCACTTTTTGGAGACCGTGGTCATCAACAAATTTCACACCTTTCGCACGTTTTTTAACGAGGCTGAGGCCAGGGCTTGGCTAAAGGAGTAAACGCTCATGAGAGATACAACAATAAGCCGTCGGGATTTCTTGAAAGGCCTTGTCCTGACTGCCGGAACAACCATCCTGGTGTCCTGTGCCCCGGGGAAGTCATCGTCCTTCATTGAAGAATTCCCGCTTGATGCCGAAGCAATGCAAAATGGCGGTTTCAAGTTTCTGGTCGCGTATGACTCGGTCTATGGGAATACAAAACAGATCGCCGAGGCATTGATCGACGCAGTTGAAGGTGACTATGGGGTGAAGATCCTCCATGCCAGCGAAGTCACACTCGGCGAGCTCGAAAATGTTAGCCTGGTGGTCATCGGCTCCCCAACTTATGCCGGCACATACACCGACCCGATTAAAGAACTCATTGCCAAATTGCCGGCAAACAGTCTGGAAGGGATCAAGGCCATCACCTTTGATACCAGTTTTGAGAGGGCAGCCCAGACGAATTTCATGAAAACGGTGATCGACGTGTTTGGATACGCCTCCCTAAAGATCGCGAAGAAGCTCGAAAAAAAGGGAGCGGTTATCATCGCATCGGAGACCTTCATTGTGCTTGACACCGAAGGACCATTGAAAGACGGTGAGATCGACCGCGCAAAAACGTGGTTTCTTAACCTGTTGAAGGCTGTTTGATGTAAACTGTTTTCGAATAGCAAACACCACCCGCTCGGGTGGTGTTTTGATTTCTGTTAGCAAAACAAAAATACTGGATTACTTAATTAAGTAAACCAGCATGCCCAGGCCAAAGATGGCCAGCCCAACGATCATCACCACCATCTGGAAGTTCATCTGCCACGACCAAAACGAAGCCTTAATGATTTCCTGCGAAGGATCCTCAACGCGCCGGTTGGAGAGTTCCACGCGCAGCACCTGCAGGCAAAGCAGGATCATGGAAAAGACCAGGAAGCTCGTCAACATGATGCGGTTGGTCAGGTTCCCCTGCGAGGGTAATCCAAAGAAGCGGTAAGCGAAGGCAAAGACGCTCAGTCCCGGCATAAAGCTGCCCACCACCGAATTGATCACCGAAAGGATGCCGTAGCGTATCTTCTGCCCTGTGGACATGTGCGGCCATTCGAGCAGCCCGGTGTTGATGACCTGCCCGCACTTGACGCAGCGAGCCTGTTCCGGGCCAAGGCCGGTTTTAACCGGGATACCGTACACTTTTGAGATCCCTCCGCCGATTTCTTTGTTGCATCCAGGGCACTTTAAAGTGAATTGATGATAGAAAACCACGATTCCCTCCCATTTTCCTTTAATTATGTCTGCGTTGCAGGGTGAACTAGCTCCCCGTCAGCAGTGATCATAATGCAGCAAGAAAATTATATACCAAATGGAAAACCGCCCTTTCGGGCGGTAGTTGACTATGTACTTTGCCAGGATACATTCCACACTTCGTCGGTTGTAAAACGGATACCGCAGGCTTCACAGCATCCCAACCAGGGTGAATCGTTTTCCATCACACCATCATTACCAGAATTGCCGCCAAAGAGCGGGTCGGGGGCAGATGGAAAGAAAACCTCCCGTTTTGCCTCCACCTGGATCTCGGCACCGCATTGAGGGCATCTGCCAAAAGCCGTTCCTAGTTCTTCAAATAATGGCGTCTTGTTTTTCCTTTCGCTTCGAGAAAGAAACATACATAATTGGCGCTTTGGTCATTGGGTGGATTCAGAAGAGACTTATTCTTTCTGCCGCCACACGGGGTCAAGCAGGATCAGCCCCACCACCAGCGCGAAGACAGCCAGACCGGGCAGACCGATGCCGAAGGCGTAGGTGGGATCTTTCGGGGTAAAGATGAAGGCCATGAAGAAGCTGAAGCTCTGATTGATGAGCGCGTGCAGGAAGGCCGCGATCCACACACCTTTGGCCTTCAAAACAGCGTACCCCAGCAAAAAGGCCATACCCACGCAGAACAGCACCATCAGCAGCGAGCCCAGGTAGGGGTGGTTCGGATAGTTGTAGCCCATCCAGATGACCGGCCAGTGCCATACACCCCAGATGACACCCAGCAGCGCCACGCCGCGTACCCTGCCCAGACCCATCAGGGCCGGCTGCAGGTAACCGCGCCAGCCGTACTCCTCGCCAAAGGTCACAAGCAGGCCGAGGAACGGACCGAGGATGATCGTCTGCGCGGCGATAACGATCATGAAGACATTCGCGGGCATACCCGTCACGGCCGCCTGTGCCAGGTAAAGGCTGAGATCGGGCACGGAGCCCAGTTTGAACAGCCAGTTCAACCCGGTCTGCAGGCCGGCGAAGAGCAGGATGGCCAGCCCATAGAGCAGCCACAGCACGGCCTTGCCGCCGCCCATGCCGGCGTTGGCGAAGGTACCCTTGCCGCCCACCGCGCGCAGCACGATCACCAGGATCATGCCCAGCACGCCCGGCGCCAGCATCACTGATGATAGCGTCTGCGTCAGTTCCGGCCGGATAAACGAAGCAACGACCGCGGCCAGGTAGAGCAGCGTGAAGACCAGGAAATACCAGGTGAACCAGCGCGAAGCCGATTTATTGGTCTTGAGAAATATCGGGCTGTTTTGCCAGAAGAACATGCCCAGCAGCATGGCCGAGAAGGCCGGCAGCAGCATCTGGCATTGCAGCACGATGATGGCTGCCGGGCTGGTGAGTCCGCCGTTGAGGTAGAGCGCCAGGTCCAGCAGCCAGGTGAGGCCGAAGGTGACGGCGATGAAGGTGCCGACCTGCTTCCAGTTCACCCGTTTGGCGGGCGCGGTTGTTGTTTGGGGTTCGATTGTCATGATTTCTCCTCGGATCTCCGTGATGGGAGTGTCCGAGGTTGATTATATTGCAGATTGGCGGGGGTAGAGACTCGAAGTAAGGCGATTATGGCTCCTCTGTCCTGATGCGGAGCATCAGGACGACTCGAACTTCGAACCTGGCGAGATAATACTCATGACTTATGGAAACACAATATTTTGGTAGTGAACTATCGGATGCCCAATTCCTTTTGCCGAGATTCCACTTCCATCTTTGCGTCGCCCAATTGCATGCCTTTGCATTCACGCAGCAGCATAATTGCCTCCATGGTCTTCCCGCTCTTGAGCAGTTGGATCAGGCGCAGATCGTCTTCAACGGTCAGCTCGCTCGGCAGCGGCACCCCCAGGTGGCGGTAGATGAAGTTGACCTGGTTCTCCAGCGTGGCGATCCGTTTATTCAGTTGTTCAGTTTCAGGGTTCATGATAGCTCCTTTATTTAAAATACGGGGCAATGAGGGCTTTGATGCGGTTCCCCTATAGTATACAGGGTAACCTTTTTTCAGAATTAGGAATGATCGATAGAGAATCGAGGCACAAACCTAGCGAAATAATATTCCTGTCTTGGCAGAATACACTTTTTAGGCTTTCGCTAAGTGTAGTTAGGCAAGCAGTTGGGATTAATCCTATACCTGCTCTACTTTTACTTATACATTAATGCATCTTCTGCGTCTACTACATAAGAACATCTGCAATATTTATTCTTACAATGCGAAGGTATAGGGTTCGTCTCAATAGCAACATCAATGGGGATTTTGCTGCTAGCCATGTTTTTACATTCAACGCAAACACTTTCATCGTTGCACGTTTGAACTTTTACAAACCTGAATCCGATCTTTTTCATTTCTAATAAGTCAATCTGATTCGCTTTAGTAACAAAGTTAGAATTGTCCTTGCCTTCGGTTTCTAGAATGTGTGCCATTTCATAATAAATAATCTTGGTGGTTTGTGAATCTTGAACGTATTTCCCTAGCAGTTCGTTGAGAATTCTCCAACACACGTCGTTAAATAATGGTTCTTTTTTAAATTGTTGTTTCAGTTGATTTCTTGTAGATTCAAACATCGGCAAACTAACTCCGTAACCGCCTACTCTTTTCAGCCAATCAATTATTCTGGAAGTGTATTCTGTTACCATTTGCCCGTTTCTGACAATTATTAGATTTTTACAATTTGGGCAAGTCCCTTTTCTTTTCAATGGCGCAGGTAAGTTGTATTGACAATATGGACAATCATTCATGTTATTCCTCGTTTTTTTCAATTGATCCACATAATTGTGGTTATCGAAACCAAATAGGGTTACCTGGTGCTTAGTACTTGATAAATGTTAGCACAAGCACCACTATAAAAAGTTGTTACTGAAAAAAGATCCTTATCGTGTGTGATTAATGTAAATCCGTTTTTAATTGCTGTTTCTGCAATAATTGCATCTTGAACATTGTTTTTCTTGTTTTTGTTTAGGCGATTTAATTTTTCCCTTATTGGATCATACAGATTTATGTCTGATCCCCATTGTCTCTTTTCTCCTGTTAAGGTATCTGGGATATCTGAATCCTTTGGAATAATATCTCCTCCCAGCCTGGCTCTCCCAAGCCTTGACACTCCTAGCACAAAACTGGAAGTAGATATATCCCGAGTATCACATTCAGTAAGTGTTTTGAGAAGTTCTACTTTTCGCTTTTGATCCTTCGTTTGATTAATTTCATCCATTTGAACATGTGTAATGTAAAATATTTCTTTGCCTTTAATCTCTTGTAGAGAAATACTTTCATCAAGAATGGCATTAAAAATATTCGTATCAAACATGAAACTATTCATTTTCCCTCTCTTGTGTTTCTTAAGTCCAATGCTCAAAGAATTAAAGATACTAGGGATACTATTCCTTTCTTTGAGTTTTGAATGCGTCCTTAATATTTCGCTTTAATTCTGAGGTAACTTTATAAATTTCTTCAATCTCATCAGCATACCGAATAACATAATTGACCGCTTCATTAATTTCTTGGTCGGACATTTCCCTTTCTTTTCCAGTCGCCATTTGCTGAAAAGCTTCAAGAGACAAAAGCATCCGGGTCTGCTCAACTATCTTCTTTTGCTGATCGACTGATTGTTTACGAATAATAAAAACCAGATCTTCGATTTCTTGGGATTCAAAAGACTCGCCAAAAAAATACTCGATGGGTTTGTTCAATGCATTAGCGATTTTGTATAAATCTGCTGCGCTGATTTGAATTTTTCCCCTCTCGATGTCTGATACGGTGGCAGGGGTCTTGTCTAGAACAAGGGCGATATCTCGTTGTGTTAACCTTTTATCTTTCCTGGTCTTCTGCACAATCTCAGCAATTTCTTTGTTGTTCATATTTCTCTCGGTAATTACCTGATTTTATGAATATTATACGGTAAATTCCCTTGATAAATTTCGGCAATTGGCGTATAGTATTTATTAATAATTACCGTGTTGGTCGGTAATATACCGACTCTTGATAGAGCGTGAAACCGTAAGGTTTCATGCGAAACCACCGCCACAAGCGTAAGCGAGCCAGTCAAGGGCGAGCGCGCGAGTCCCTTTACGGGCGAGCCGCTTGTGGCACGAATAACAGATCAACGAGAATGATCACGAACCCCCCTGATAGGGGGGTGGAGATTAAGAAAAGAGTAAAAATGGATGAAGTAATATATCAAATTCACTGGATCGGATTCACTGTCAAGGCTGACAGCGAAAGCGCAATGTCTCTGTACCAAAACATTTTTCAGGATACCTTTGGAAAAGTTCAACCTTTGGGAAATGGTGGAAGAGGGTTCAAAGAAATTTATGTCGGGTTACTTGGGATAAAAATTTACCTAACACCTATAAGTTCGAGCTCTGAACCTTACTGGTGCATTGAAATACCAGGGCTGGCTTGCGAACAATTAACACCTGATCACCTTTTCGGTTTGTTTACTTATCTCGAAGGCAATTTCAAGGGACGGTATAAATTCACTCGGCTGGATTTTGCTTTTGATCATGTGGGTTTTACTCCTGAAGATGTCGAAGCTGCTGTACGAAATAACCTTGTGCGCTCGCTGGCAAAACGCGAATCACTACACATTGAATCTACTCCGTTTCTTCCTCGTGATGATGGCGAGCTCGGTACGTACACCGTTGAGTTTGGTTCAAACCAATCTGAGCGAATGATTACAGTCTACAACAAACGAGGGTATACAAGGCTCGAATTTCAAATGCGTGATGCTAGAGCTGATTTGGTGGCAAAAGAACTATTCTCCTCATTTGAAGAAAAAGAATGGTTCAAAATAGCAATTGCGCATTTACGTGATTTTGCTGATTTTGAAACTGACTGGTGGGAGAAATTTGTAACTGCAAATGCTAGAGCATTCCAAACGATTTCAAGGGCAAGGGATGTTTCCATGGGGAAGATCATGCGCTGGATGGTTAAACAAGTGTCACCTGCTCTAAGCGTCGTGATGGATACGCTGACACCTGAAGAAATTAAATCCTTAATCAATCAAGGCAGAAAGCGTCGTGGTCCTCGATATGATTCGCTTTTACCAAAACCGGTTGATGCTGGGGATGGAGCCGCGTGAGCGGCAGGGCTCCCCAGCACTCAACGGAGTTTTGAAAATGGCAGATAAAGCAGAATTAATTCTTCAAGGGCGTTTAAATGGTTTCCAGCGAAACCGATTAAAGGGATTGCTGAACATGATGTATACACCGAGTGAATTAGCAGAAGAGGTAGGGTTTAGTAAAAATCAGGTGTATCGTGTTTATCTTCCTGCTGGATGCCCGAATAAAAAGGATTCACATAATCGAATCACAATTCATGGAACATCTTTCAAAGATTGGTATGAGATCACTTATCAAAAAATTGTTGTTGGAAAAGATCAGGCTTGGTGCGTGTCCTGTAAAAAAGTAGTAGATGTTTCAAATCCTGAAAGAAAGCAAAAAGAGCGATTGGTCTATGATCTTTATGTCTGTCCGGTTTGTGGAAAGAGATTGGCAAAGATTGTTGATGCAAAAAGGAAAAAAGAGTGATCAATAAAAAGAATTGGAAGCTGGTAAAAGCGTTTTTGAATGAACGGTTTCATACCGATCAGATCTCTATTGGTTCATGGCGAGCTGAAGAGATTTATATCAAGTATCTTTTACTCTGGGCAGATAGTGCCTCTTTTGTGAACGCTCCTTCGATCATGCCAACCTTTCCAGAGTATATGAGAAGTGCTCGGATGGATGGCAAGGACGAACCTTTATCTCCGACTCATATAAAAAAGATACTGGCAACTGCCAGGCGTTTTTTCTTCTGGTTGTATGAGAATGATTACGAGTATCGAAAACTAAAGCCTTCTTGGATTGAAAAGATCAAAACAAAACGCCTGTCTGAAGTTCCCCAAAACAAAGAGTATGTAACCTTTGAAGAGATTTTGCAAATAGCAAATGCGCCTGTTGAGAGCCTCGTAGAGCGACGTATTCGAGCAGCAGCGGTATTTTGGTATCTGTCGGGTATTAGAGTCGGTGCTTTTGTTACTCTTCAACTTCGGGCGGTTGATATTGAAAATCGGTTTGTCTATCAGTATACAAGCTTGGGTGTCCGTACCAAAAATGGTAAGAGTGCAAAGACCATTCTTTATCCTATCCCTCAACTCATAGAAGTGATCAAAGAATGGGATGATGAAGTGCGATCATGTCTGCCAGAAAATGGTTTCTGGTTTGCTCCTCTATCGCCTGATACCGGAGAGATTGATTCAAGCTGTGTATGGGTGGGGGATGCTCGTTCAAATCTGGCAAGAAAGAATTTGAAAGAATGGTTGAAAAAAGTAGGGTTGCCTTATCATTCCCCTCATAAATTTAGACACGGTCATGTTCACTATGGTCAGGCACATTCAAAGACACAAGAAGACTTTAAAGCGGTTAGCCAGAACGTTATGCATTCAACTACTGGAATTACTGATCAGTTTTATTCGAATATGGATGATGATGACAAAAAGAGTCGAATTGATTCAATGTTTTATTAAGTACCTGGTGTTCCACCTCCTGGTGGCGGTTGGTCTGTCGGTACTTTTGGTTTTGTTACCTTGGTGCTTGTTGAAGTATTTGTAGGCTTCAAAATTGGGAATGATGTAGGGGTAGAGGTAGGGGTCGATGTTGGAGTCATTGTGGTGGGAAACGTGGAAGTTGCTGTGTAGGTCATTGTCAGTGTGAGTGTAGCCGTGGCTGTCGAGGTCAGGGTTGCGGTTGGGGTGGAAGTGGAAAATAACCTGATCGGTTTGTTGCAGCCGGAAAGAGATCCAAACAGAATGGATATCGCGATCAGAACAATGATTTTGTTTTTACGAATCATGGGTTAATTATACAGAAATCAAAAGACACCCTGAACAATTTTGGGTGTCTTTTTTGACTTTAGCTCCTCGTCGAAGACTCGAACTTCGAACCTAGCGAGACAAAATTCCTGCCTTAGCAGGATACGCTTTTTATACTTGCAATAAGCGTAGTAATTGAATGGAATCAAAAAACCCAAAATACCATGTTGATTCAGTATGCTACAATAAGTTTATCAAGAGAGAAGGATAAAGATGATTCAGATCGATAATGCCTCTGAAGATTTTTCAAGAGAAGTAAAAGGAAAATATGGTACTGTTTTGGCAGATCCTCCTTGGAAGTTCCAAAATAGTACGGGGAAAGTTGCCCCCGAACATAAACGACTAATGCGATATCCAACACTTTCGCTTGATGAAATTAAGAATCTCCCAGTTAATGAGGTTACTGCGGATGCATCACATTTGTATTTGTGGGTTCCTAATGCTCTAATTCAGGAAGGCCTTGAAGTAATGAGGTATTGGGGATTTACATACAAAACAAATATCGTTTGGTATAAAGTTAGACATGATGGCGGGCCAGATGGCAGAGGTGTTGGTTTTTATTTTAGAAATGTAACTGAGTTAATTTTATTTGGCGTAAAGGGAAAGTTAAGAACGCTAGACCCTGGACGAACACAAGTAAACATAATCTCGACAATGAAAAGAGAGCATTCAAGAAAGCCCGATGAACTCTATGACATTGTTGAAAAGTGTAGCCCCGGGCCGTATTTAGAGTTGTTTGCGCGAGGATCAAGACCAAATTGGTTTACTTGGGGAAACGAATCGCAAGATTATAAAATTTCATGGCCCACTTATTCAAACAATTCAGAAAACAATAAGAGAGATTTTATTCTGAAGAAGAAAGAAGAGCAAATTAGCTTTCTATAATCAACTCCCTTTTAATTCCAAAAGCAAGTATTGGACAACCACCACTTCTTCCTTCGTGTAATCTGGGAAGAAGTTTTTCCATGTGGGTCGTACTTGCTCCATATTTTGATTTTATTGGTCGCGAAAGACCGTTTGAATCAATGTAATTTCCCAATGATTGGAAATAATCATAATGCAAGGATGTGCTTCGAGTAACAATTACTCCTACGCCGATTTTATTGAGATCGAAAAAAGAACGAAACGCATATAGGTCACGATCAAAGGTTTGGTCTTTGCTGTTCCATTCAAGATCAAAGGCAACTTCGCCTTTTACGTAATCAATATAATGAGTTTCAGTTCTAACAGTTTCAACGTCATTTACTCTGGTTTCTGCCTTTAACTGGACTTCTTCCCAATGTAATGGTCGAAGAAAACTAGAAAATAATTTTGGTATTTCGCTTTCACTTCCACCGGGGTTTTTAATCATTTGTGTCGTTATATGGATTTGATCCAATACTGAACAGATCTCTAGAAATAAGGGGTTATAGGATGTGTATAAGATTGATATTGCATTCTTATAATCGTAAATCTCGTATTTATTTCTTATTGATTCGGGTAATAAATCTTCCCTCATGGTAACTCCCGTTTGTTGCACAAAGATTGATCAACTAATTCTAGCAGAATTTGTTGTAAGAAAACAAAAATAAGGACCCTGATAATCCAACCAAGATCCTTACTTTTGAAAAGCTGAAAAGCATTCAGATTGAATATAGGAACAGGCGCAAAGGAATGGAATGAAATTTCAGTAAGCGGGCCGAAATGGGATTAGTGATATGTGCTGTTTCCCCGAAACAATCTACGGCAGAATTTGCTCGGCGATAATGTTTACCGACCTTGTTGATTGAGCTTTTCGCATTCTTGGCACAATGGTTTCCCACCGGTGCCTTCCCGCAGGTTTTCTTTCTCGATGTTATTACCTGTGTTGCAATTAGTATTGTTGTGATGGACAGATTGTTTAATCGAGTGCCAGGGTGATTTTTTGGGCATGGAATTTATCTCCTTTCTCATCACTATGATTTTGACAAATAGTTCAAAACAATTTACCAAGAACATCACTTCGCTAAGGTGATGAGTGATTAAAAAGCCCCTATTGATAAAAGTACCAATAAGGGCATATCCGATCTACTCTATTACTTTAGCGCAAATGTTCCATTATTTCAAGGGAATTTTGGGGTTCTTACAAAAGGTTAACAATTCAAAGCTGAAGAATTATGTCGTTTTCTTTGGCTTCCTGTTAAGCAATAGATTTATAACTTCTGAAGCGTCCTCTTGTTCCATTGCTTTGTTGATTTTTTCAGTATGAACATCTACTGGAATATATTGCGAGATTGTTTTAACAATATTAATCGTTGCGTTCTCCAAATCCTCATCATAAATTTTTCGAAAATATGTGATCAATTCATGTTCTTTAGGGTTAAGGCTATTGTCTGGAATATCTGTTACTAGATGTGGGGGGAAGAAATAGGCTAATGGCTTTTTCAAGACATCTGCGAGTATTAGCAATGTCCATGCGTTGATAGCGACTTTACCGTTTTCCATTTCCGACACAGCAAGTCTACGTCGGAAAGTTCGATCGGCTAATTCCTCCTGACTAATCCCCTTTTCTTCCCTTGCTAGGCGAATCATCGAGCCCATATATTCCATGTGTTTTTTGACAGTCGGATTATTTTCAGGATCCATTTGGCTCCAATTAACTATTGACAAACCGCATGCTTTTGCATACAATAATGTATGCTAAGACATGCGCAAGGATTAATTGCCTTTTATTAATCATACAGCATGTTTGGCAGTAACACAAGTCATTTTGAATCATCGCTCCTTTTTCATACTGCAAGCAAAGCGGCGCAGTCATAGGGAGCGAAGCGACCTTGACGGCGCGCTGCTTGCAGTAACCTGAAAGGGCGATGATGAACAAATCCGGGCAACCGGAAAACCCCCGTACTGTAATACGGGGGTGCAAAATACAGAGGTTCATTTATGGATGCTTTTATAACAATTGATACTATGTACCTTTGGGTTGATTATCCCAAAAGGGATGTATTTGACTATTGGTATCAATTCGTCAAAGACAGAGATTCACGTTTAGTTAAACAGGGAATAGCGGTTAAGGATTATGTAGTAAAAGGTGGGGCATGTGGTTATCGCGTGAGTGTTTGGCAGCATGATGCGCGTGTGTTCCTGACAGATCAGGTTGATGAAAAATGTGGAGAAGGTCAAGGGATGGGCGCATGGGTTCAGCTTGGCCCAAAATTCCTATTAGCGAATAACAAAAATCTGTATGATGCTGTCAGAGAATTGTTGATCGGCATTGGAATAACAAAAGATATTTACCAAATTAGCATTACCAGAATTGATCTCGCTGTCGATCTCTTGGGTGTATCAATGCAAGATCAGAATATTCAATTCTGGTCGGATGGTTGGGTAGGCCGATCAAAATTATCGACAATTCATAAAAACTCACGAACCGGGAATCTTGAGACTTTATATATCGGGTCACGTAAATCGTCCGTTTACCTGCGTATTTATGACAAAGTCGCTCAATGTATGGTTGATGGCGATTACGTGTACTGGAAGGACGTCTGGAAGGGTTTTGCGGGGCCTGTAACGCGTATCGAGTGGGAAGTAAAGCCCAAGGATGGAAATTTCTCCGATGATCTAAAAGACTTTAAAAAGTTTTGCGGATTTTCTATGCGTGAGTTGGTTAATTATCTTCTGGATTGGGGAAGGTTGTGTATACCTGATGAAACTGATAGTAATCGAAATCGTTGGGATGAATCTCCATTATGGATTGATTTAAGAGATGTTGTTACTCGATGGCGTGATGAAGTTTCATGGCCAATTTCGAGATTTGGCAAAGAATTTCATGGGGTATCAGATGCGTACATAAAATCTGTTAGCGGTACGATCTCTGGGGCGATGGCACGATTAAGTGAGAATGATGTTTCTTGGATTGGACTTTATGAAGGTCTGCAAAAGCATGGTGAATCACTAGAGAAGATTAATCAAAAGGCAAAGAAAAAAGCTGAAATTTTCAAGCGATTATGAATTTCTTTTGGTGTGGGGGTTGCTGCGTGAGCAGGGGGCCCCACACCAAAAGAAAGGAATGCGAATGGAAGATAACGCGGAATTCTTATTGAAGGGTAGGTTAAACGGATCCCAAAGAAATAGGGTCAAGGGATTATTGAATATGCTTTACACTCCTAAAGAACTTTCTGAAGAGATCGGAATTTACCAGGATCAGTTTTATCGGGTTTATGTTCCCTTGGGGTGTCCATTTTCAAGAGATAGTCAAGGTCATTATTTAATAAATGGGAAGAATTTTAAAAGGTGGTACGAAGAAAATTACCAAAAAAGAACTCTGGAAAAAGGTCAAGCATATTGCGTGTCTTGTAAAAAAATAATTGTTGTGTCGAACCCTGAAAGAAAACAAAATGGAAATCTTGTTTATGACTGTTACATTTGCCCAAATTGTGGGAAAAAAGTAGTTCGCTTTGTAGATGCTAAACGGAAAAAGAATGATCAACAAAAAGAATTGGAAACTCACTAAAGCGTATCTTGAAGATCGCTTTCATGTTGACCAGATTTCCATGGGATCGTGGAAATTAGAGCAAACCTATTTACGTTATTTGCTCGAATGGGCCGATAGTGTTCCGTTTTCAAAAGCTCCCGCGGTCAATCCAACTTTTCCAGAATACATGAGAGCTGCTCGATTTGATGGCAAAGAAGAGCCTTCCTCGCCTGCTCATATTAAGAAAGTATTATCAACCGCAAGAAGGTTTTTCATTTGGCTAATTGATAATGATCGAGATTCTCGGAGAATTAAACTTTCGTGGATCATAAAGATTAAAGCAAAGCGTCTGTCTGATGTTCCTCAAACAAAAGAGTATGTAACTCTCGAAGAGATTATCAAGATCGCTCGTGCTCCTGCTGAGAACCTCGTAGAACGACGAATCCGGGCAGCAGCAGTATTTTGGTACCTTTCGGGTATTCGTATCGGCGCATTTGTCACCTTACCGATCAAAGCAGTTGATCTTGAAAATCGTTTTGTCTATCAATTTACATCGTTGGGTGTTCACACAAAGAATAGTAAAAGCGCGAAAACGATTCTTTATCCTATCCCCGAATTATTGGAAGTATGTAAAGCATGGGATGAAGAAATTCGAAAAGTTTTGCCTGATGATGGATTCTGGTTTCCTCCACTTCTCCCAGATACTGGCGAGATCAATCCAAATTGTAGAGAACCAAACGATTCAAGAGTAATGATCGCTCGAAAGAATCTCAAAGCATGGATGGAAAAAGTAGGGCTTCCGTATCACTCCCCCCATAAATTCAGGCATGGTCATGTTCACTTTGGCCAGGCGCATTCTAAGACGCAAGAAGACTATAAAGCTATTAGTCAGAATGTCATGCATTCTACAACCGGAATAACCGATCAGTTTTATTCAAATGTTGATGATGATATGAAAAAGAATCTCATTGATTCAATGTTCGTGAACGGGGATAGTCAAGAAAATATTGATAAAGATTTTGAGAAATTTCAACAGTTTTTAGAATGGAAAAGGGGAAAATAAAATGACATGTCTGAGTTCAAACATGTCATTTTTGCCAAAAGGCTCCTCGTCGAAGACTCGAACTTCGAACCTAGCGGTTAACAGCCGCCCGCTCTGCCGATTGAGCTAACGAGGAACGTGCCCATTATTATAATGCAAGCGTCACGACTGTCAAGCGTCTTAAATTCGATTTGGTTTTGCTCTAAATTTCATTAGAGAGCATTCGCATAAATTCGCGTCATTAGCGGTAAGGTTTTTCATTTAATTTTTGTTAGAGAGCATTCGCAAAAATTTGCGCCATTGGCTGATAAGTAAAATTCTGATATTCCTCCTATTGACGCTAATAAAAGCCTGTGCTATCCTACACACACTAATTAGTAAACCTTTCATGAAAGGAATTTGAAACATGACCCACAAGATTACCGATGATTGCATCAGCTGCGGCGCCTGCGAGCCCGAATGCCCCGAAGCCGCCATCACCGCCGGTCCCGACAAGTACGTGATCGACCCCGACAAATGCAAAGACTGCGGTGCCTGCGCTGACGTCTGCCCCACCGGTGCAGCCCAGCCTGCGTAAGACCCACTTGAACGTGAAAAAGACAGCCGCGCGGCTGTCTTTTTTGTTGTTTTAAGCGCCGATGATATAATCATCAAAATACCCGGTTTGAGGAGAGAGCATGAAGAAGTTTATCGCAGTGGCAGGCAACATCGGCGTCGGCAAGTCAACCCTCGTGGAGATGATCAGCAGCCGCCTCGACTGCCAGCCCTTCTACGAACCGGTGGCCGATAATCCCTACATCTCCGACTTCTACAAGAACATGCCCGCCTGGAGCTTCCAATCGCAGATCTTCTTCCTCACCCACCGCCTGCGCATCCATCACGAGCTGCTGCACGTGCAGGGCTCGGTCATCCAGGATCGCAGCATCTATGAGGACGCCGAGGTCTTTGCGCGCAACCTCTACGTGCAGGGCAACATGGCTGACCGCGATTACAACACCTACCGCTCCCTCTATCTCACCCTGGCCGAGACTCTCACCCCGCCCGACCTGGTCATCTACCTGCGCGCCTCGGTGCCCACCCTGCTCAAACGCATCGCCCTGCGCAACCGCGAGTACGAACAATCCATCGCGCCGGCCTACCTGGAAAACCTCAACGGTCTCTACAACGGCTGGATCGACCACTTCACCCTCTGCCCCATCCTCACCGTGCCCGCCGACGATCTCGATTTCGTCGCTCATCCACATCACCTGGACCTGATCGCGGCGAAAGTGCGCGAAAAACTCACCGGCAAGGAAGTGGTCGTCTTCACCAAAGAAGAGATCCCCGACGATTAACCTCAACCAGGGCAGAAGAAGTTACTTCTGCCCTTTTATTTCAGCACGCCAAGATTTACTTCGGATCGACTGTCAGTTTTATGGCTGTTCGCACTTTTCCGTCGATTTCGACATCCACAAATTCAGGGATACATGTGACCTCGATGCCGTCTTCAGAGAGATATCCCTTGGCCAAGACAAGTGCCTTGACCGCCTGGTTCACGGCCCCAGCGCCGATCGCCTGGACTTCAGCATGCTTATGTTCGCGCATTACCCCTGCTATGGCCCCTGCCACTGCCGCGGTCCGCGAGTTTGCTTTGACTTTGATGACGTCCATTGTCTCTCTCCCTTCAATGTATGTCTAAGAAGTAACAATTAGGGGCGCGACCACCAAAAGTTAATCAAATTGTACAAGATTCCAGGGGTGTATTCAATCACTTCGTTTAAGTTGTATAGACAATGCGGAAGACATGAAATTTATCCACATCCGGGAAAACGTGGAGTGATGAGGGTATTAACTCTTTTATATTGTTTGTTAATCAGTATCGTAGAAGTCGCAGGGGCTGTGGAAATGTGGATAAAGAGAACCTTAAGGAACCTTCTCGTGCGAAAACGTGCCATTTCATCACAGATTTAAGTCAACTTGAGTCGAATTTGAGACGAAGGTTCTCATTTTAGACTGTGGATAATTTGTCCGCAGAATGCGCTCCAGCAGGAAACAAGCGAAAGAGCCTCAAAATAGTCAAAACCATCGACACATGATGCTGAAAAAAAGGATTTTATCCACGAAACAGGGAGCGGTTGAGGCAATCCATCCACATAAAATCGCAGTTATCCACAGTTTATTCCCGTTTATCCACACCCCCGGCTGTGGAAGGATCAGACGTGGTCGGCGCGCCACTTCTCCACGGTCAACTCAACGCTTTCCAGCAGTTGGTCGAGAGATTCGAGCCTCCCGGGCAGGCCGCGACTATCCAGTTCGAGCACGCGCGTGAACGCCAGCCAATCCTTGTAGGGCTGCTCCGATTTTGGCAGCACCGCCGCCATCTGCGTCCAGGTGCGCAGCATGATCCACAGGGCTCCGGCCGGGTGCTCCTCAGCAAAACCACTGGCGGCTTTCCAGTAGTAGTTCTTGCGGGTGGGGATCACATCCAGCGGCGCTGCTTTGACCGCGGCCATGGCGTCGAAGGAGGCCTGCCACTGCGGCATCCAGGCTGCCCAGTTCTCCTCGGTGAACGCGTCGTTGGTGTACTGGTAGATTAAACCGGCCGCCAGATCGGGCATGTCGAGCGCGTAGGCGCGTTCCGGCAGGTCCAGCAGGATACGGCGTGTGGTCAGCGGCGCACCATTGATGCAGGCTACCGCGTTGATCGCGTCGTTGAGCGTATTGAGATAGGCTTCTGTGCGTTTAATTCCCTGCGGCAGTCCATCATCCGCCAGCAATTGCCAGGTCTGACGCGCCCGCCCCGCGAAGCTGTTGACACGGGCCATCACGTACTCCGGCTTCCAGAAGGATCCGGTGATGGTGGCACGGGTGAAATCGAACCAGTGCTGCGCGTCGCGTAAAGCCAGCGGGCTCTCATCAAGAGTGCCGCCAATCCAGGGGTCGGCGCGCAGGGTTTGCGTGTCTTCAAACAGCGATTGCGGCAGGTGGGTGACATCCAGGTGAATGTCTGCGTTGACGCGTACGATCTCGCGCGACTGCTTGATCTCTTTATCGTGAACGCATACCAGGTCGATGTCGGTCACTTCGCCCAGAAAGGGGTCTTCGCGCAGCAGCGAGCCTACAATGTAGGCGCAGACCAGACTGCGGTCCCGTGCGGCCATCTTGGCGGCGTTGTCGCGGGCGAGGGAGAGCAACAGATCACGGGTGATGCGCATGGGTCACCTGCCTGGGTCAGAGGAGCTGCGGCTGGAAAGGCGCCAACTGCAGGGCTTCTCGGACGCGGTTGAGTATGGTTTGGAAATCTGCCGGGTTGCTCACAAAGTCCATCTCGTTCGAATCGATGATCAAAACGGGCGAACTGTGGGCAGCGCCCAGGTAATACTCGTCATAAGATTGGTTGAGCTGATCGATGTAGGCGCGTTCCATGCCGCGCTCGTAAGAGCGGTCGCGCATGGCGATACGGTTCATCAGCGTATCGGTGCTTGCGCGCAGGTAGACCACCAGATCGGGGCTGGTCACTTTCTCAGCCAGCGCTTCCTGGACCTTGTAATACATTTCCAGTTCGTCGCCGCTCAGGTTGATGCGGGCGAAGAGTGCGTCCTTCTCGAAGGTGTAGTCGGCGATGAGCGCCTTGGCCTCGCTGAGACGGTCGCTCACGTTGCGGCGCTGTTGATGATAGCGGCTGAGCAGGAAGAAGATCTGGGTCTGGAAGGCGTAACGCTGGCGGTCGGAGTAGAAATCACTGAGGAAGGGGTTTTCCTCGAAGACCTCAAGCACCAGTTCCGCATCGAAACTGGCCTGAAGCATGCGTGCCAGGGTGGTCTTGCCTACACCGATAACGCCTTCAATTGCAAAGTACATGACGCGCTCCAACAGGGGGGATGAATTGTCTGAAATTAAAATATACCATAAATTGAAAATTCGGCTCACGCGGAGGCGCGGAGTCTGTGAAAATTGCGATGTTAAAAAGCTAGAAGGAGCGATGTAGAAGAATCGCTCCTTCATAAACCCATGTCCTGATTATTTATCCGTGCAGTATGCAGGCTTGAATTGAGTTGGCGGAGGCACTACCCAGTCACATACATTGGAATGAGATGTACAAGATTCATAACCCAACCCAGCACACGAGAAGGGTTCAGGTGTTTCAGTTGGAGTAGGGGTGCGTGTGGGCGGGATGGCAGTGGGCGTGGGGGTCGGGCATGCCCCCAGGTTCACAAAGAAGGTCTCCGGGTTCGAGAAGCTGCCCCATTCGCGATCTCCAAGCGCGCCTCCTTCACCAATGCCACCTTGCACGCGCCAGTAGTATTTTGTGCAATCGCGCAACGCATACTTCACCGCGGCATAAGGATAGTTGCGTTGCTGCTGCCAGGTGTAGTCACCGGGCAGACTGGTATCGATGTAAGACTGGGGGTTGGCAAAGCTGGACGTGGTGGAGATCTCCACCATGAACACCAGCGGCATGCAACCCTCCACATCCCAGGTGATGACCGGGGTCAACGTGTCGATCGTTGCGCCCTCAATGGGGTAGATCAACTGCGGTACTTCGATCTGACCTGACGCGCATTCAGGGCCGGTGCGGAAGGTACAGCGTTTGTAAGCCATGTTCACAGTATTCAACGGCGGCCACACCGAATCATCGTGCAGGTCGGCGATCTTCCATTCTTCCAGGGTCATCCCGCCGGTGTGACCGACCACTGCCCAGCGGTATACCTTCATGGGTTCCAGTCCGCTGGGAATGGTCCATTCCATGGTCAGCTTGGTGACGTCAGCGGTAATCACAGGGTCTACCACGTCAATGACAATCTCATTATCAAAATCGGGCCCGGTTGATAGATACACAGTGTAGGAATCGGGTTTGCACTTGCTTGCCCACTCCTCCACACTGGCGAGCGTCCCGCCGGGTGAGGAGTAGAACCAGGTCAACTCTGGATTTGTGGTCACCAGCTTGAACCCGCTTGGCCAATGATCATAGATCTTGCCATACGCGGTGATATCCGGGCAAACGGGCGCGAACGTTTCTGTGGGGAGTGCCATTTCCTGCTCCGGCACAGCAGTGGTTTTGTCAGTGGAGATCGATGGGAATTCGCATGAGTTCAGCAGCAATGCGGCTGCAAGGATCACCACAGAAAGAAAACGGATGTTCTTCATGGCATCCTTCCTTTCTTATAGGCGAAACCTTCTCTTTTTCATTATACAAACAATGTTTCTCAAAACATATCTATCGCTGACAAGAACGATTCATCTTGCTTTTGGGGATAAATTCAGTAGATTGAGCAAACAGTATGGGCAATTCTTTAATTGCCCATGCTGTTAGATGATTTCTGGTTATTGGCAGACTGTTTGTCCAGAAGGAAGGGTGACCCATGTGCATGAGGGAGTCGCCGTTGGAGTTGGCGTGGGCGTGATCTCGCGTACCGGCACGGCCGGCACTCCCGAGAGATCGCCGCTGGCAGCGCCCGTATCTCCCTTCACCCAGCACTGACGGCTCTCGCTGAATTGGATGTAGTACCACGAGCCATCGGGGCTGACGCCCACGATGGGGTAGGTGACGCCCAACGCTGTAGCACCAAAGGCCTTCCAGAATACCGAGGAGCCTTCGCGGCAGTTGGCCTGCACGCTTGGTGTAAAGATCGGTTCTTTGGGCTCCTCAGCCACCACAAAGCGGCACAACTCTGAATCCGTGGGAGCATGGGTATCGTCTCCCACCCATGAGGCGCGCACGTTCCAGACGCCGGCCATGGTGGGAGAGAAGCTGTCGCTATAATCACCGTTGCCGCTAGTCTGGACGTTGTTCATCACACTCTCGCCTTCAGGCGGGATATAGCTCAGACCTATGGTATCGGCCAGCCCGGGATCAAGTGCGCCGGTCACCTGTACCGATTCACCCAAGTTCACCGATTGTGGGGTAACCGAACATGTAAGTGAGGCTTCTTCAACCGTGCGTGCCTCCACATCCATGCAGGCCACCGGTGAGTAGGAGCTGGTGATGGGCATCATCACACACATCTGCACCCGGCAGGTATCTCCCGGTGCAGAATCCTCCCCGGGTACACCGGTGACATTGAAAAGCACCGTCTCGCCCGGGTCGATCTTGCCGCTGACCGGTTCAATGGAAAAATCCCAATCCTTGCAGGTTTCCTGTTCCGGCCCCGGCATCTCCTGGGCAATGAATGAAATATCCTTCTGGCAGCCTGCATCCAGGGTGACACCCATACCGTCATATCCCGGCGCGTCGGCGATATTGTAGGGTTGACCGTAAAAATAATTGTTGGTCTCGTAAGCGATGTTGTTAAACGTGTTGACCTCGCCGTCCACCGGTACGATCTCCACCTCGATCTCAACCGGGGTTTTCTTGTCAGTCTTGTAATAAGCTGAATGCGTGATGGTCTCGCCGGGTTTTAACTCTGCGATGGTGTACGTGCCTATCAATTGCGGAATGGCCAAGTTTTGTATCTCAGGATAGGGGCTGGCTTCGTCTCCGCCGCAATCCGAATCCTGCACCGAAACATTTACCACTTGCCTGAGATACACGTTCACCGTGATGTTCTTGGCCGTGGCGCCGCCTGAATTATGGATGAGGTAATGGGCGTAATTCCATTCAGTAAGCGAAATAGGATCGCCAACGCCCTCGGGTACCGATACCGGACCGTAAACAGTGGTGGCAATGAAAACTTCCTGTGAAGCAGGGAATGTGTTGGGACCATTGGTATCAATATCGTTCCAGATATCAATGGAGCGGTATTGGTCATAACTGCCATCCTCAGGGGTGGCATTTTGCGAAATATACAGGTCAGGCACGAGCGGCATTTCCCGTTCTGCGTGCACTGTGCACTTGCTGTCGCCCAACTCAGACTCGTTGATGATGCGCACTTTGTAGAGGTCGCTATAGTATTGTTCACCGGGCTGGAGTAGCGCGTACCGATTAGCCTCGTTTGTGAGCGCTTCAGACATCGTCCCGGCCAGTGACTTGTCGTTGTATGGATTGCTGAATGTTACCAGCACACCCTGCTCGGGGATGCCTTCGTCGCCGTTGATGGGCATACGGCACTCCGCCATGATACCGATGAAGGTGTTTAGTCCCACATTCTGTGCGGATGCCGCGGTGGGTTCATACTCGTCCGCATAGGTGAAATAACCCACCGGCTCGCTGATCGGAATGGTCAGGGCGTTATTGCCCACCACCTCCACTGGGTCAAGCACAGTTGTGATCTCGCAGGAGCCGGAATTACAGGGCATCTTTGTGGTGTTGGCGTCCCAGCTCAGCCACATTTTATCCAGCTTTGTCCAGGCACTGAAATGGTACATCTTGGTATCATCATCCATGATGTCCCAGTAGCCCACGCCCGGGTAGCCGTCGTAATACAAATCCACAGCGCCGATCTGGTGCCCCAGTTCGTGGCTCACCAGGGTGATCAATTGGGCATCCGAAGCGTCCTCGGCGGCATCAGAAACGATCATCGGGATGTACCCCGATTCCTGGTCGTCGGGTACATTAAGGTCATTCTTTATAAAATTCGCTGGATAAGCATAATCGGGGGTCGGATAGTGAACGCAGTAGGTTTGCCCGGCGCGCCCCTGTATACCATAGACCACCAGGATGCGCTCGTATTCCAGCACTTTGTCGCCTAGTTCAGTGTAGGCAATATTCACCGATTCTTGTTTGACACTTGGGTTCTCATGGTTGTATTCAGTGAGCGTATGCGGTGAAGCCCACCAGCCATTACTGCGTGTGCTCTCGAGTACATCGAAATCAAAGTAAACCTGCCCGTAGGTGGCACGCTGATAATACTCGTTTACACCTTTTTCCAGGATGGAGCGATACTCGCTGGCTGTGTGTCTGGGCTCCCCCATGAGCGCCCGGTTCTTTGGCCCAAAAAACCACTCACATTCTGCAGGGTCAGGGCAGTCATCGGCGATATCAACAAATTGAATGAAAACAATGAGGACTTTAACGGGTGTTCCGGAGTATTTTCCAGATGGAGTGCAGCCGGTCATTGCTGAGAGCAAAAATGTGAGCAGCAGGAACACAGCAATGATCTTCGAACCAAATATCGAGATTCTTGTTCGCATAATCCCTCCAACCACTATTCGTTCAGCCCGGTCAATAAATTCAATATACCTTCTGCCAGAACTGATTTCAATAGGTAAAAAAAACAGGCAGCCGGATGGCTGCCTGTGTGATTCACTTTGTAGACTAGAAAACTATTTGGTGATCTTCTCGAGCTGATCGACCAGACCCTTGATTACATCAAAGCCGCCCTGCCAGAATTCAGCTTTACTCACGTCCACGCCGGCATCAAGCAGCACCTTCACAGGGGCCTCGGAGCCGCCGGCTGAAAGCAGCTTGATGTATTTCGGCTTGAAGGATTCGCCTTCTTTCTTGAACTGCTTGTAGAGGGCGAACACCAGCAACTGACCGAAGGCGTAGGCATACACGTAGAACGGGGTATGGTAGATGTGCGGGATGGAAACCCATTCCCACTTGAACTCGTCGCTCACGTCCACCGCGCTTCCGAATTGTTCTTTGAGGTTCTTCAGGTAGGCAACGCAGAGCTCGTCCACCGAGGCGCCGTCGACAACCATCTGGTGCGCCTGCTTCTCGAACAGGGCGAAGAACACCTGGCGCTGGATGGTGGCGTAGGAATCGTCCACCTGGCGGAAGAGCAGGTCGCGCTTGACGCTGTCGTCGGTTTCTTCGGCCAGCAGGCGGTCCACCAGCATCATCTCGCCGAAGGTTGAAGCCGTTTCAGCCAGGGGCAGGCAGGCGTGCTGGGTGAAGATGGTGTGTTCACTCGCCAGCAAGGAATGGATGGCGTGACCCAATTCATGCGCCATGGTCGAGACATCGTCGGATTTGCCTTGGTAGTTGAGCAGCACCCACGGGGTAAGTTTGGGGCCAACGGTGGCGCAAAAAGCGCCGCTTTGTTTGCCCTTGCGCACCTCGGCATCCAGATGGTCCTCGTCAAAGACGCTCTTGGCCAGCGCCTCAAAGCGCGGATCGAACTCGCGGAAGGATTGCATCACCTTCTCGGCGGCCTTATCGTATGCGAATTTCTTGTCTGACTTGGCGATGGGCGCGTAGATGTCATAACGACTCAGTTTCTTCACGCCCAACAGTTTGGCTTTTAACTTGAAGAAGCGCTGGAAAACATCGGTGTTCTTGGCGGCTACCTTCAGCAGCGTCTCAATGACGGCATCGGGAAGGTCGTTTCCAAGATTGCGTGCCGAGATGGGCGAGCTGAACTTGCGCATGCCCACGTTCTCGTTGCGCCAGTCGCGCACCAGCGTCTGGTACATTTGCCCCAGGATGGGTCCGTCTTGCCCGTAGACCCGGTACAGCTCCTGGTAGACAGCCGCGCGCAGGTTGGGATCGGCTTCACGGGCGTACATCATCAGTTCGCCGCGGGTCAGTTCCTGCGTCTTGCCGTCCACCTCGATCTTGAAGGTGTAGCGGTTGGTGATGGAGTTGTAGAGCGTGACCAGGGCGTTATTGCCGGTGACGTTCTTGGTATTGATGATCTTCTCTTCGGGTTCGCTGAGGGTATGCGGTTTAAAGTGACGCATTTCCTCCAGCCAGTAGCGGTAATCGCCGCTGTTCTTCATTAACTTCTCGGCGGTTTTATCGGATTGCTCCTTCCACCACAGGCCGAAGAAGAGGGTGCGGTTTTCGATCTCAGACATGAGTTGGCTGGTGCGGGCGATCAGGGTCTGGGCTGCCTGGTCTTGTGTATTCTCGGTGAACAACAGTTCAGCGTAGCTGCCCAACTGGTTGGCCAACTCGTAGATCACTTCCAGCGCCTTGATGACGGACAGAAAGTCCGCCTGGCTGATGGAAGCGGTGAGGAGTGGGCGCATCTTTTCAAATTCGCCGACCTTCTTGTCAAGCTCCTTGAAGTCCTTCTTCATTTTGGGGCCGTCGGCCACCGGGTAAAGGTCGGCCAGGCTCCAGCGTTTTTGCGCGTACCCTTTGGTTTTTACTGCCATCGAACACCTCGAAAGATTGTGGATTTGTGAACAAAGACAAAAGAATTATACAGGAACTGTCAGTCGATGTTCTTAATTTCAGTTAATAGTTGCTGATACACCAGCGGATTGGAACCGATCAGGGCATACGGCGGGGTCATGTAGTCAGGGTTGCCGTGGATATCCGTGACCGTGCCACCGGCTTCCTGGGTGATGAGCGCTGCCGCGGCGATGTCCCACGAGTGGATGGAGAGCTCAAAATAGGCGTCCATGCGCCCGCAGGCAACATAGCACAGGTCGAGCGCGGCTGACCCTAGACGGCGCACCCCCTGGGTAACAGTGGTCATGTGGGTGAACAGGCGTTGACCGCGTTTGTAGCTGGGGCTCTCGCGGTCATACGGAAACCCGGTCACCAGCAGGCATTGGATCAGTTCCGGGGTTTGCGAGACGGAGATGTGTTTATCGTTCAGGAATGCGCCCTTGCCCCGTTCCGCGCTGAAGCACTCGCCGGAGGTTGGGTCATAGACCACCCCGAGCTGCAGTTTCCCTTCATGTGCGTAGGCGACGGAGACACAATAGATGGGCAGCCGGTGGGCATAATTAATGGTACCGTCCAGAGGATCAATGTACCAGCAATTGCTCTTGTCGCCGGCCAGTTCGCCGCTCTCCTCGGTGATGATGGCATGCTGCGGGAAATTGTTGCGTATCTGCTCCAGCAGGTATTCTTCAGAGGCTTTGTCGGCTTCTGTGACCACGTCCACCGCGCCTTTGTAGCCGATGGTGTGTTCATCGTAGAATTTTTCGCGCACGATCTGCCCGGCGGCTTTGGCCCAGGCGATGACCTGTGTGAGGGTGGGTTGATTATTTTCTTGCATATTTATCGTTCTCCATTGTATTCAGCAATAAGTTGGGAAAAGAATTCGTCCAGGTAGCGGCCGCGAGCGTGTGCCAGTTCACGGGCTGTGGCAGTGAAGAGACGTTTTTCCACGTTGCGCAGCTTGAACAGGTACTCGTGATAGGCGCTGTGCGCTTCTCCGGGCACCTCTTTGCCCGTTTCCAGGAACTGCGGCGAAGGAGCCGAGTAGGTGGGTGTGCCGGCCAGCGCGGCATATACGGCTACGCGCACAACGCCAATAGCGCCGAGAACATCCAATTTATCGGCGTCGAAGATGCATTTGGCCTCGATGGTCTCCGGCGGTTCGCGGTCATCACGGAAGCGGTGCGCGCGGATGCAGTGTTTTACCGCGTCAATACGCTCCTGCGGCCAGCCTTCGGCTTCGAGGATCTTCTGGGCGAACTCTGCCGAGCGCAGGTGATGCTCCAGGCGCGATTCGCTTCCGGGAGTGGTGCCTTCAGCGTCGTGCAGCAGCGCCGCGGCATGGACGATCTCCATGTCAGCGCCCTCTGCTTTTGCCAGCCGCTCAGACATGCGGTAGACGCGCTCGATGTGCGAAAAATCGTGCACCGGGTCGGTATCAACGTACCATTTTCTGGCTTCTTCCAATGTCAGCATCGATAAATCCTTTTTTCCGCGAATTACGCGAATTTAGGCTGATCGTCGCTAAGGTTTTAACAAAGAAAACATTAGCGCAAATTCGTAATAATTCGCGCAATTAGCGGATAACCTTTCCTTTTTTGATCACTGTTTTCACCAGGTTGCTGCCGAAGCGATAGGCCAGGTGGCGGTAATCGGGCACCGAAAGAATAAGCAGATCGGCTTGCTTGCCGGGCTCGATAGAGCTGATACGATCCGCGCGCCCAATGGCAGCCGCGGCGTTGATGGTGGCCGCGGCCAGCGCTTGTGCCGGAGTGAGTTTGAGGTAGCGGCAGGCCAGGGCAATGACGAACTGCATGCTCTCGCACCAGGCTGTACCCGGGTTGATGTCGGAGGCGATGGCCAGCAACCCGCCCGCGGCAATGATCTCTTTGGCCGGGGAGTACTCGGGTTGAGCAAGCCCAAAGGGAGTGCACGGCAGCGAGACGGCCACTGTGTTGCCGGCCGCCAGCGCGCGGATGTCTGCCGCCGAAGTTTTGACCACATGATCAGCAGAGGCGGCTCCCATTTCGGCGGCCAGGCTGGCGCCGCCCAGGTTGACGAATTCGTCCACGTGCAGTTTGAGTGGAAAACCCAGCGCTTTTGCCGCGCTGAGGATGCGGCTCGTCTGCGCCAGGTCGAAGGCGCCGTCCTCGCAGAACACATCCACGAATGGTAGCGGGCGCTGCCCGGCATGCTGCGGCCACCAATCCTTTAGCTTTGGCAGCATCTCGTTGGTCACCAGGTCGGTATATTCGTCAGCGCGGTTCTTATATTCGGGCGGCACGGCGTGCGCGGCCAGGAAGGTGGGCGCCAATTCCAGCGGGCCTTCGTCGTCCAACCGGAGTAATACCTCCAATTGGGCGAGTTCGGCAGTCAATTCCAGACCGTAACCGCTCTTGGCTTCGACAGTGGTGGTACCGCTGCGGAAGAGCGCGTGCGCGCGGGCTTTTGTTTGTTTGTACAATTCTTCCGGCGAAGCGGCGCGGGTGGCCATCACCGTGGAAGCGATGCCGCCTCCAGCAGCCATGATTTCCATATAGGTCTTGCCCTGCAGGCGCATTTCGAACTCAGCGGCGCGGTCGCCTGCCCAGACCAGGTGAGTGTGCGGGTCCACAAAACCAGGTAGCACGGCCATACCGCCCGCGTCTAGGCGCTCTTCGTTGGGATATCTCTGCAAGAGGTCGGCGCTGCTGCTGGTCTGGACGATCATCTCGCCGCGCACCAACACAGCCGCGTTTTCGATGATACCCAGGCGACCCAGGTCAGTACCGCGCTGGGGTGCGCCGGCCAGGGTGAGCAATTGTGAGATGTTGTGGATCAGCATGGGACCTCCGCTGCAATCAGGGGTACGCAGGTGAAGGTATTATAGTCCAGACGACTTCATTATTGTCATTACGAGCCTTTTTTTCAGGTGAAGCAATCCCCAACTACTTTTGGTCCTTCACTCCAAGCAGAGCAGCGGCCGAGAGGCCGATGAGCACAATGGCCGCGCCGCAGTTGGCCCAGAAGCCGAGGGTAAAAAGGAATGGCGCCACCAGGTTGCCCACCATGCGCCCCAGCGAGAGCGCGGTCTTGTTGATGCCCATCATGGTGGCGCGCGCCTCGGGGACGAGGTTGGTCATGAGCGGCTGCGCAGCTACGAACGCGAACTCGAAGGCCAGGTAGAAGAGGAACAGACCAATGAACGCTCCCACCTCACTGCGCCCGATGAACGGCAGCGCCGCTGAAATGAGCACGATACAGAACATACCCAGCCAGATGCTGCGCTTGCGCCCGATGCGGTCCGAAAGCACGCCGCCCAGCGATTCCCCCACCAATTCCGAGACGCCGATGAAGACCGAGGCTGCGCCCAGGGCCGCCAGTTTGAGCCCAAATGACGTCCCAAGCCACACTCCGAATACCAGGTTGATGACCTCGTTGGAAGCCACCAGCAGCAGGCTCATCAGGAGCGCAGCGCGGGCTGAAGGCACCTTGAGCACCTGCTTGATGCTGGCCAGCATGCTGTTGCCTTGACCCGTGGGTGGCTTGACATTCGGCACCAGCCACAAAATGAGCAGCATGGAGATAACACCAAAACCGCCGAGCACCGGGAAGGGCGCTTGCCAGCCGTATTTATCCATCATCCAGCCCACCAGAGGCATGCCCACGATGAAGGCCAGCGCCCAACCCCATTCCACCATGGCCAGCGCCAGACCGCGCTGGTTCTCGCGCACGTTGTCGCCCAGGTAGGCTTCCGTCGACGATACGTACACATACATACCCAGGAAGGCCAGGTTGATGGAGATGAAGAAGGAAAGGTAGGTTGGCCAGAAGTAGATCAACCCTGACGCCAGGGTGAACATGCCCAGTCCGATGAGCATGCTCAGCTTGCGGCCGCGTTTATCGGCAATAGGGGTAATAAATGGAGAAAGCGCACCGGTGAACGAGCGCGCAGTTACAGCCAGCGAGATGGCAGTCAGGTCCACGCCCAGACCGCTGGCAAATGTATTCAAGAACGGGTAGATCATGCGCGTGTTGATGTTCACCACCGTACGCACGGCAGCGAACAGCGCTACCTGGAAGCGCATCCTCAAGGCGCGCTTCGCCTGGATCCTCCCGGTCATTTCACGACCTCATCAGGAAGCTTGGTTTGCTTTGGGAAGCGGATGCGCGAAAGCGCCAGCCAGGCCAGCAGGTTGAGCACCACACAAGCGCCGGCGTTGAACCAGAACCCGCCCCGGTAGAGCAGCGGAGCGGCCACGTCACCGGCAGCCCGACCCAGCGAAAGCGCGGCGATGAACAGCGCCATCACGGTGGCACGTGCCTGCGGCATTACCTCTGTCATCATGGGCAGCGCGCTGACGATGATCAATTCAAAAGTGAAATAGAACATGAAAAGCCAAACCAAAGCACCAACAATGCTCTTGCCTAGCCAGGGCAGGGTGAGCACAAAAGCACTGCTCAACACGATCCCCAGGATCACCGAGCGCTCCTTGCCGATGCGGTCGGCCAGCCAGGCGGTGATACCCTCGCCGGCCAGTTCAGAGACACCGATCACCGCTGAAGCGGCGCCAAGCGCGGCGATCTGCAAGCCGTAACTATCCTGGATCCACACACCGAAGACCATGTTGACCACCTCGTTGCCCGTGATGATCAAAAAGCCCATCAGCATGCCCCACATCGCCGGCGCTGAGGTCAGCACCTGCTTGATGTTGCTGAACAGGCTTTTGGTCTCATCCGCGGCCGGTTTTTCGTTGGGGATGCGCCAGGCGATCAGCGCCATGGTGAGAACTACCAGCGCGGAGAAGTACCAGAATGGCGCGTACCAGATGGATTTTTCGATGATCAACCCCACAAGCGGGATGAGCAATATAAATGAGAGCGCCCAGGGAATCTCGGCAATCGCAAGATACAGGCCGCGTTTTTCATAGGGAGTGTGATCGCCCAGGTAGGCCTGCAGAGCGGGCACGAACACGTTGTTACCCAGGTTACCCAGCAGGATGGACAGGAAGAAGGTGGCATATCCCGGCCAGATACCGGCCAACAGCGTACCGATAAGATAAATGGCAAGCCCCATGAGCATGCCTGTCTTGCGTCCATAACGGTCAGCAATCGGTGCCAGAAATGGCCCAACCGCGCTCATGGCCATCGAGACTGCCAGCGCCAGCGAAATCGCGCCGATCTCCACCCCCATGCCGGCGGCGAAAATGGCCAGGAATGGATAGACCATGCGGATGCTCGTGTTCACGGTCAGGCGGGTAACCGTCAGCAGGGCGACGTTGGCGTTGAAATCGGCTTTCTGGATGTTCGTGTTCATGATCCTCGCTGTTCAGGTAAACAAAACCCCTCCGTTCGTTTCTTTTGGAGGGGAGAAGGAGTATCCCGGTTCGCTTACTCGATGGTTCGCTGTGGACGTTCCGGCAGGCTGTTGAAGTAAACGATCAAATTGGTATACGTGGCAACGCGTCCGGCGCGCACCAGCAGGTCAAGGTCTTCGTTGAGAATGTGGTGGCTGAATTCCTTCTCGGTCACCGACACAAAGTCGCCCGTGCGCACATCCTGGTAGAGGTTGTCGCCCCAGTCGATGACGATGTTGCCGTCCTTTAAAACAATGACCCATTGTCGGTTGATCGGTGTTCCCGTTGACATGGAAAGCCCTTCCTGATACTTATTTCAATGATAACGGCGATGTGGTTACGCTGCGAAGTTGGCAAAAGTGGTCTTGCGCAGTTTCTCGATAAGATCTGCCTGTGTCCCACACCAGAGGTCGTGGATGGGGCAGTCTGCAGAGAACGGGCAGCCCTCGGGGGATAGGGTGCACTCGTTGAGAGAGATCGGGCCGTCGATGGCTTCAACGACCTCGAGGATGGTGATGTCCTGGGGATCGCGTGCCAGGGTGACGCCGCCGCGGGCGCCGCGTGAGGTGTGGATCAAGCCGGCGATGGATAACTGTGAGATGATCTTGGCCAAAAATGAGGGCGGGATCTTCTTGGATTCGGCGATCTGGCTGGTAGCAGCCCGGTGGGCGGGTTCGAGTTTGGAAAGGTAGAGCATGGCCCGCAACGCGTAATCGGCTTGACGTGTGATCTGCATTTTCGTTCCTCTGTTAGGACAATTTAGGTATTAATACCTTATTTATCTCATATTTTCGGTTTTTGTGCAATGGTAACCAAAGCCCGGGTGTGTTTGGGAATCTAGCGACCACGTTTGTGTCTCCCTCCGTTCGAAAGGTATAATTCACCCATGGGCAGATTTAAATTCTCCTACCCCGTCAGCATCCGTTACAGTGATCTCGACCCGCAGTGGCACGTCAACAACGGACGCTTTTTGGCCTACTGCGAGACCGCCCGCCTGCATTACATGCGCAAGCTGGGACTTTTCGACGGCAAGTCATTTAATGACCTACCCTTCATTGTGGCCGACGTGCACGTGCGCTATATCGAGCCCATCGAACCCACCGATGAAGCCATTGTCTCAATGGGTGTGACCAAGATCGGCAACAAGAGTTTATTGATGGAATACGAGATCACCACACCTGACGGCGTGCGCGTTTATGCCACTGCCGAAACAGTGATGGTGGCTTATGACTACCACACCAAGAAAGCCATCCCCGTCAGCGCCGAGATTCGCAAGATCATTGGCGATTTTGAAGGCAAGACATTCTGAGAGGTTTCCATGCCGCTTCCAACCATTGATGAGAAAGCCCTGATTTCGTTCCTTTCTGATCTTTTAAACACACCCAGCCCCACCGGGCTGGCTGACCCCGCCATCACATTGACAGAGAAAGCATTCACTTCCATCGGTGGTGTGGAAACTCAACGCACGCACAAGGGGGCCTTGCTCGTCAGCCTGCCAGGGCAAAAGAGCGATGCCCCGCGCGCCCTCACCGCCCACGTTGATACGCTCGGCACCATGGTCAAGGAGATCAAAGGCAGCGGCAGGTTGACGCTCACGCAGATCGGCGGATATGCCTGGAACGCCGTTGAAAACGAAGGCTGTACCGTGATGACTCGCAAAGGAGACAAGATACGCGGCAGCATCCTGCTCACCAAGGCCTCCACCCATGTGTACGGCGCTGACGTGGCCAAAACGGAACGATCCGAAGACACCATGGAAGTGCGCCTCGACGCGGTTGTTAAAACAGCAGAAGACGTGCGCAAATTGGGCATCGAAGTGGGCGATTTCGTCGCTCTCGACCCGCGCGTGGAAGTGGTCAATGGCTTTGTGCGCTCACGCCACCTGGATGACAAGGCCTGTGTGGCCTGCATCCTGGCCGCGGTCAAAGCGCTGGCCGCAGCAGGGCTCAAACCCGCCCAGACCACCCATATCTTCATCAGTAATTATGAAGAAGTCGGCCACGGCGCGGCTGCCGGCATCCCCGCCGAAGTGCATGAACTGGTGGCCGTGGACATGGCAGCCGTGGGTGCCGGGCAGAACTCCGATGAATTCCACGCCACCATCTGCGTCAAAGATTCCGGCGGACCCTATCATCATGGACTGAGCAGCCGCCTGCGCGACCTGGCCGAGGCCAACGGCATCGACTACAAAGTGGACATCTATCCCCATTACGGATCCGATGGCGAAGCCTGGTGGGGCGCTGGTGCCAACGCTGCCGTGGCTCTCATCGGTCCGGGCGTGGACGCCTCGCACAGTTACGAACGCACTCATCTGGACGCCCTGCTCGCCACCACACACTGGGTCATGGCATATCTCATAAGTTAACCGCTCTCCGCAAATTACATGAATGTTTGCGAATTACGTGAAAGCTCTACTCAATGAAAATTCGCGCAGATTAGTGACCTAATCAGTGTAATTGGCAGTTAAGCCCCAAAACTGGTAAAATCGAAGTAAACCAGACCATTTTGGTCGGTATCGAACTGTCTCTGCAATCGACAGTTCAGGAGGATTATCTTTTGGCAGGCATGGAACGATTTACCCAGCGGGCGCGCAAGGTGCTTTCGCTGGCTCATGAAGAAGCCGAGCGCTTGTGTCAGCCCTACATCAACACCGAGCATATCCTGTTGGGTATGATCCTCGAAGATGGCGGCGTGGCCGGGCGCGCGTTGCGCGACCTGGGCCTGGAATTGGACCGGGTGCGCGAGGTGGTGGAACACCTGTGCGGCTACGGACTGGAGGATTCCGGCATCATCGAACTCTCCACCGGCGCCCAGCAGGTGCTTGAATTCGCCATCGAAGACGCGCGCATGCTCGGACACACCTTTATCGGTACAGAGCACCTCCTTCTCGGGCTCACCCGCGTGACCGAGGGCATGGCGCTAGAGGTCCTCAAGAAACTCGGGGTCACCCCCGAACAGGTGCGCCGTCAAACCCGCCGCATCATGCAGGAGAACGCCAATTCACCGGCCACCGCCGGCGGCGCCCCGCAGCCGCGCAAGGAAGACAAAAAAGAAGCCAAAACCCCGCTTGTTGATCAGTTGGCCGTCGACCTCACCACCCTGGCCGAAGAGGGCAAACTTGACCCCGTCATCGGGCGCCAGAAGGAGATCGAACGCGTCATCCAGATCCTGGCGCGCCGCAACAAGAACAACCCTGCCCTCATCGGTGAACCCGGCGTGGGCAAGACTGCCATCGTGGAGGGCCTGGCGCAGCGTATCATCGAGGGTGACGTTCCCGCGCCGCTTATCGGCAAGCGTGTGCTCCAGCTTGACGTTGGCTCCCTGGTGGCTGGCACCATGTACCGCGGTCAGTTCGAGGAACGCCTCAAGCGCGTCATCGACGAGCTGAAAGCCGCCAAGTCCATCCTCTTTATAGACGAACTGCACATGCTCGTTGGCGCTGGTTCAGCCGGCTCCTCGGTGGATGCTGCCAACATCCTCAAGCCTGCGCTCTCGCGCGGTGAACTGCAGGTTATCGGCGCCACCACGCTTGAAGAGTACCGCAAACACATCGAATCAGACGCCGCTCTCGAACGGCGCTTTCAGCCCATCCTGGTGGTCGAACCCACCATCGATGAGGCCATCCAGATCCTCAAGGGCATCCGTAAGGCCTACGAGGAACACCACCGCCTGATTATCTCAGACGAGGCGTTGGAATCGGCCGTCCATCTCTCTTCCCGCTACGTCACCGAGCGCTTCCTGCCTGATAAGGCCATCGACCTTATCGATGAAGCCGCCTCGCGCGTGAGGATGTACAAGAGCCCGGCCGCTCAGACCTTCAAGGATTTGATGGCACAGCTCAAGGACGTGCGCGCAAACCGCCACATCGCCGTGGAAACTGGCCGCAGCGACGACGCCCAGGAATTGAGCAACAAGGAAGCCACGCTCGAGGCTCAGCTTGAAAAACTCCGCACCGGCTGGGATCGATCCACCAGCCCGGTGGTCACCGCCAACGATATTGCCGAACTGGTTTCCATGTGGACGGGCGTGCCCGTCATGCAGTTGGCCACCGAGGAATCGGAGCGGCTTTTGCACATGGAAGACGAGCTGCGCAACTACATCGTTGGCCAGGACGAAGCCATCCAGACCATCTCCAAGGCCGTGCGCCGCGGACGCGCCGGACTCAAAGACCCGCGCCGCCCCATTGGCTCCTTCATGTTCCTCGGCCCCACCGGTGTGGGCAAGACCGAGCTCACCAAGGCGCTGGCCCGCTTTCTCTTTGGCAGCGAAGACGCCCTGCTGCAGATCGACATGTCCGAATTCATGGAGCGCCACAATGTGAGCCGCCTGGTAGGCGCGCCCCCAGGCTATGTCGGCTTCGATGAAGCCGGCCAACTCACCGAGGCCATCCGCCGCCGCCCTTACTCCATCGTTGTTTTCGACGAGATCGAAAAGGCGCACCCCGAAGCCCACAATATCCTCCTGCAGATCATGGAGGAGGGTCAGCTCACCGACGCCCGCGGACACAAGGTGGACTTCCGCAACAGTATCATTGTCATGACCTCCAACATTGGCGCCGAGATGATCCGCCGCCAGGGCAACCTGGGCTTCGATCTGAACCGCGACGAAAGCGAAAAGGAGAAGAACGATTACGAAGACATGCGCAAGAAACTGCTTGAATCACTGCGCAAGGTCTTCCGCCCCGAATTCATCAACCGCCTCGACAGCGTCATCGTCTTCCATCCGCTCAACCGCGAGCACCTGCGCAACATCGTCACCCTTGAACTTGATAAGGTGGCCGCGCGTATGGCCGACCACAATATCCACTTGCACGCCTCCGATGCCGCGCTGGATCAGTTGGTCAGCGAAGGTTACGACCCTGAAATGGGTGCCCGTCCGCTGCGCCGAGTGATCCAGGACAAGGTGGAGGACCACCTTTCTGACGCCGTACTCTCCCATGAGTTCTGCGACGGCGATTCGGTGGTCGTGGATGTGGACAAGGCAAAGAACCTCGTGCTCAAGCGCGAGAAAAAGAAAAAACCGGCAGCAGCCAAACCTGAGCCGGAAAAGACCCCCGAGGTCTCAGTATAACGAACAAACAGCCGTTGAGAAAACCAACGGCTGTTTTTATCCGCTATTTTCGCGAAAAATTAACTGAAGACGCTAATCAAAGAAAAAAGATTTTAGCGAAATTAACTAAAATTCGCGTCATTCGCAGATAACGCATTTTCAAGGTCGTGCACCACCTCAGGCGGTGGCGTGAACTCACCTACGATCGACTGCCAGCCGAAAAGCTGACTGTACACGGTCGTCAGGTCGGCGGCCTGCAGCGGCTGGATGTCCATCTCCTTAAGTTCCAGAAGCAGTTCCGAGTCCATGGTCTGACTGCGTTTGTAGAGCGCCAGCAGCGTGCCGGCGGAATCGTCGGCAGCGATGCGGTTGATGGAGATCTTGCCGCAGCCGCTGCAGCGGTGGATGATCATCAATTCGCCATGCGCGGCGTTGCCATACTTCTTGCCGGTGTGCTTCACCGTCAGACCCAGCGGGCGCATACGCGCACGGCAGTCTGCTTTGCGGTCGCCTGCTTTGTACAGGTCCACATGTCTGGAGCACAGGCAGTTCGGGCAATGGTTGCGGTTGTTCACACCCGCGAGTTCCCGATCGGCAGTCACAAGGAGGGAGCAGTTCATACATCTGAACTGGTCCTCATTGATGGGTCGTTTTCGGGGTTCATCGCGCAGATCGTAACTGCGTTTTCGCTCATTATGTCTTCGTTCAAATTCAACAGGCTCAGAGTCGAAGGAAGTTCGATGCCTGGTTGTTCGATTACTCATTGGTACCTCAACAAAAAGCCAGCCGCGGGAATCCCGTGGCTGGCTGCAAATATCAAACTCAGTCGATACAGACAAGCATAAGTTCAGTCGAATGTAAAGCCAAGCGAACAGAAACCGTTTTTTGTCTTTAAATGCAAACCACGGGTCAGAGGATGGCACCCGTGGCGGTTACGCGTTAAAGACGAATTACGGCGTCAACTCCCTACGGATGCACCCTTTGAACATTTCTGCTTACATTGACCGAAGCTAAATTAACCAAAAAACCCTCTCGATATGATAGATACTGCACAAATTTACCAGAGACAGGGGATTGTGTCAATTGTTGAGAAGAACAGAAAAAGGCGTTGTTTTGTGCAAAATATGGGATAATCTGGAAAACAGAATGAGGAGAAAGAATGCTTCCTATTGGAGATGACAATTCCACCCGGCGCACCGTGCCCGTGGTGACCTACCTTTTGATCTTTATCAACGTGATCGTGTTCCTGTTCGAGCTTGCTGCCGGGGATAACTTCATTTACCGCTGGTCGTTCGTGCCTTCATATTTTCTCACCAACCCCGGCGTGGAATGGATCACCATCTTCACCTCCATGTTCCTGCATGGCGGCTGGATGCACCTATTGGGTAATATGCTTTACCTGTTGATCTTCGGCGACAATGTTGAGGATCGCATGGGACACGGCCGCTTCCTGCTCTTCTACCTGCTCTGTGGTATCGCCGCCACCATGGCGCAGCTCATCACCACCGCCTATTCCGACCTGAACATCCCCAACCTGGGAGCTTCCGGCGCGATCGCGGGTGTGCTCGCCTCGTACCTGATCCTCTTCCCCCGCCAGCGCGTGCGCGTGGTCATCATCGCCTGGGTCATCCCCCTGCCCTCGCTTGTGGTGATTGGTATCTGGTTCTTGCTCCAGGTGCTTTACCAGATGAGTTCTTCCGGTGATGGTGTAGCCTATATGGCGCACATCGGCGGATTCCTGGCAGGCCTGCTGCTTACGTTTGTCTTCCGCAAACGCAGCCTGCCTCCTCGATTGCCTTACAACACCACTTTTCCACAGCAATAAGAAACTCGACATCCCCGCAAGGGGATGTCGTTGTAATTGTCAAAATCTCAATAATTTTTCCTATTGCATACACGTTGTTTTTTAGTAGAATAGTATGAACTCATTCGGGATGACAACCGTTGTGTAATTATGTCAGGATTAAGGAGCTGTAACTTACCAATCCAGTATCATCGGTTCTGTTAATGATCAGTAGAGGAGAGTACCATGACAGGCCTTGAAGAGATTCTGGCGGTAATTTTGGGAGGGGGACGGGGAAGCAGGCTATACCCTTTAACCAGACAGCGCTCCAAACCGGCAGTCCCGATGGCGGGCAAGTATCGTCTCATCGACATCCCCATCAGTAATTGTATTAATTCAGGCATTTATCGTATTGCGGTGTTGACGCAGTTCAACTCAATCTCACTGCATCGCCATATCGCCCGCACCTACAACTTTGACGCTTTTCACAGCGGCTGGGTGCAGATCTGGGCGGCCGAACAGACCATGTCGAGCACCGACTGGTACCAGGGTACAGCCGACGCTGTCCGTAAGCAACTCCTGCAGATTCGCACGTCGCGTTCCCGCTATGTGCTCATCCTTGCGGGCGATCACCTTTATCGCATGGATTTTTCCAAAATGTTCGCATGCCACCAGGAGCGCGGCGCTGATATTACTATCGCTGTGCAGCCTGCCACCATGGCAGATGGTGAGCGCTTTGGCATTCTCAAGCGTAACAAGGAAATGCAGATCACCGATTTCGCAGAAAAACCGAAGGACAAGAAGATCCTGCAAGACTTTGTCAGCCGCGACGACCCGCAAAGACCGCTGCTGGCCTCAGCAGGGATTTACCTGTTCAATGTCGACGCGCTCTTTGAACTCCTTGAATCCACCAACGTGGATGACTTTGGTGGCGAGGTCATCCCTGCCGCCATCCACACCCACAAAGTGGTGGGCTACGACTTTGAAGGTTTCTGGGAGGATATCGGCACCATCCGCTCCTTCTACGACACCAACCTGGCCCTGGCGCGCCCCAATCCCCCCTTTAACCTGTTCGACCCCGAGCGGCCGATCTTCTCCCGCCCGCGTTACCTGCCCGGTTCGATCATCACAGATTGCACCATGCAGAACACCCTGATTGCCGAAGGATGCTGTATCGACAAGGCTGAGATTTCGCATTCCGTTATTGGCCTGCGCAGCCAGGTGCGCGCGGGGGCTGTCATCCGCGACACCATCATGATGGGCTCGGACTACTACGAGAACGAAGATACCCTGGACCACGCGGCCATCCCACTGGGTATTGGTGCTGATTGTTTCATCCAGGGAGCCATTATTGACAAAAATGCGCGTATCGGTGCGGGTACAACGATCATGGCGTTTCCATTGGGCACTGACCTCGAAGGTGAGAATTGGGTGGTGCGCGACGGTATCGTGGTCATTCCCAAGAATACACTACTACCCGCGGGGACAAGAATCGCACCCTAGTTTTTTTAACTACTTTCATGGTAAAAATGATTCCATTTATGCAAGAGGAGTATCCTGAATGAAAACAGACAATAAAATGGTCCCGGTCGAGGCAAAGAAGGCAGAGATTGCCTGGCACTCTCTGGCTTCCAATGAAGTCTTGGCCAGACTGGGGACAGATACCGATAAAGGGTTAAGCAAAGAACTGGCAGAACAACGCCTGGTGGAATACGGACCCAACCAACTGGCTGAAAAACCGCGTGCGTCTTTTCTCGCGTTGATCTTTGATCAGTTGAAGAGCTTTGTCATCATCCTGTTGGTGGTGGCCTCGATCATTTCAGCCGTGTTGGGAGAGTACGTTGATGCAGGTGTTATTCTCGCCATCGTTATCCTCAATGCCGTACTGGGAGTGGTGCAGGAGTCGCGCGCTGAAGAAGCCCTGGCCGCCCTGAAGAAGATGTCAGCTCCCGATTCGCAGGTGATGCGCAATGGTAAGCGCATGACTGTGTCCTCGAACAACCTTGTACCTGGCGATATTGTCTTCCTGGAGGCCGGCAACTTCATCCCCGCGGATATTCGCCTCATTGAATCGATGAATCTGCGAATTGACGAGGCCGCTCTCACCGGTGAATCAGTCTCCGTGCAGAAACATGCCCTGGCCAATGTGGCCGAGGCCAGTGGTCTGGGCGACCGGAAGAGTATGGTATTCCGCGGCACAGTGGTCACTTACGGCCGCGCCAAGGGTGTGGTGGCCGAGACCGGTATGAACACCGAACTTGGCAAGATCGCAGAGTTGCTTTCAGCCGTTGAAAACGAACAAACCCCTCTGCAAAAAGCGTTAGATAAACTTGGCAAAACGCTGGGATGGGCCTGCCTCGTGGTCTGTGCCATTGTCTTCACCACTGGCCTGCTCGAAGGCGGCGATCCGCTGACCCTGTTCATGATCGCGGTCAGCCTGGCCATCGCGGCCGTCCCCGAAGGGCTACCTGCAATCGTTACCATCAGCCTGGCACTGGGTATGCAGGAAATGATCAAGCGTCACGCGCTCATTCGCCGCCTTTCCTCCGTCGAGACCCTGGGTTCCACCACCGTCATCTGCTCGGATAAAACCGGCACCCTGACTCAGAACGAAATGACAGTCACCCGCGTCTGGGTGGATGGGCAAAGCGTATCGGTCACCGGTCAGGGTTATACCCCGGAAGGCGATTTCGCTATCGGTGAAGAAAAAGTTGACCTGCGCAAATATCCCGCCGTACGTACTGCCCTGTGGGTGGGAACGTTGAATAACGACGCCATCCTTGAAAAGACAGAGAATGAGGACGGCGGTGTGGAATACAAGATGGTGGGTGACCCCACCGAGGGGTCCATCCTTGTGGCCGCGCTGAAAGCCGGTGCGCACTCATTTGAGCTCAACAAAGCCTACCCGCGTGTGGATGAGGTGCCCTTCGATTCCGAACGCAAGCGCATGATCACCATCCACCACATCAGCGATCCCCAGAAGGATGATCTCTCTCCCTTTGTCGACTCAGCGCAAAAGAACCGCCACGTGATAGCGGTTAAAGGCGCTCCCGACCTGGTGCTCAAGCTTTGCACGAAGTACCAGCCAGTCGATGACGGCGCGCCAAAAACACTCGACGCCGCTGCCAAAGATCGTGTTCTTGCTGCCAACGATGACATGACCAAAGACGCCTTGCGCGTTTTGGGAGTGGCCTACCGCCTGGTGGATGAGAAGCCCGATGAGGTTTCACCGGATGTGTTGGAGAAAGACCTGGTCTTTGCGGGTCTCATCGGTATGATCGATCCTGCCCGCAGTGAGGTGAAACCTGCGTTGCATAATGCCGCCAAGGCTGGCATTCGCACCATCATGATCACCGGCGATTACCCCAACACCGCCCGCGCCATTGCCGAAAGTATCGGTCTACTCCGTCCGCACCACAAGGTGATGTCAGGCGCGGAACTCGATGCCGTTGACGATAAGACCCTTAAGAAGGAAGTTGAAAAGACAGATGTCTTCGCCCGTGTCTCACCCGAGCACAAGATGCGTATCGTGGATGCACTCAAAGACAACGGCGAAGTGGTAGCCATGACCGGCGACGGCGTCAATGACGCCCCGGCCATCAAGCGCGCCGACATAGGTGTTTCGATGGGTATCACCGGTACAGATGTGGCCAAGGGTGCCGCTGACATGGTGCTCACCGATGATAATTACGTCAGCATCGTTTCTGCGGTTGAACAAGGACGCATCATTTACTCGAACATCCGCAAGTTCGTGTACTTTCTCATCTCCTGTAACATGGCAGAGATATTCATCATCTTCCTGCCTACTGCCTTTGGCTGGTTTTTTGCCCGTTTCATCCCTGGTCTCCAGGGGTTCTCTGCTGAAGAACTTGCGCCTTTGACCGCCATCCAATTATTGTGGCTGAACCTCATCACCGACGGCGCTCCCGCGCTTGCCCTGGGTACTGAAAAAGGCGACCCTGATATCATGGAACAAAAGCCGCGTCCGGCCAAGGAACCCATCATCAACAAGCAAATGCTCATCGGTGTGGTCATGCAAACCATTGCGATTGCCGGCGTCACCCTCTTTGCCTTCTTCAGGGGAATGTCGCACGACATTACTTACGCTCATACCATGGCCTTTGCCACTCTTTCGCTCTCTGAATTATTGCGTGCCTTCACCGCCCGCTCAGAACGTTACCCCATTCTCAAGATTGGGATTTTCGGCAACAAGTGGATGAACCTGGCAGTACTAAGCTCGTTCGTTCTGGTGCTGGCAGTCATTTACGTGCCGTTCCTGAACCCCATCTTCCAAACAGAGCCGCTGAGCCTCACCGAATGGTACATTATTCTGCCGCTGTTGCTCATCCCCTCCGTCGTGGCAGAACTAACCAAGTTCGGCATCTCGTTGTTTACAAAGAATAAGAACAAGTAACGAAGCAATTGCATCCAGTTAAGAAAAGCGCGGGTTATTTACCGGCGCTTTTCTCTTTAAATGGGGTAAAACTCATGCGGTGGATGGAACAGGCTCCGTATCTCGTGATAGCTGCCTGATGATATGCAGTGCCGTAGCCTTTGTGTCGGGAAAATCCATACCCCGGATAATCTTTGTCAAGCTCTCGCATGAGGGCATCACGGGCAGTCTTGGCCAGGATGGACGCTGCTGCGATGGACAGACACCGTTGGTCGCCTTTAAGCAACGCGGTTTGTGGAATTCCCACGTCCGGCAGGAATAGCGCGTCAATAAGCAAATGCCCAGGGTGCTCTGATAGACCTGCCAACGCACGCGCCATAGCCAAACGGGTGGCCGGCAAGATTCCAAGCGCGTCTATTTCTTCCGCGCTGGCAAACCCCACGGCATGCGAGAGCGCGTGGTTGTTTATCTTTTCTGCCATTTCCTCACGCTGCAAGGGCGTCAATTCTTTGGAATCGCGTACTCCTGAGAGTTTCTCCTCGATGTCGAAGTCGTTGGGAAGAATAACGGCTGCAGCAGCCACAGGTCCTGCCCATGCGCCGCGCCCGGCTTCATCAAGACCAGCAGTGAAGTGGATTTTTTGCCGCCAAAGGGCAGATTCGAATTCAAGGTTGGGGGCAGGGGGGATCTGCGCCGGGTCAATGCGTGCGGTCATACTCTCCGCGGCGCAGCTTCTTGCGGATGATGAGCAGGTCCATGGCCATACGCAGTGAGTCGCGCAGCACATGCACCTTGCTGTGTTCGTGATAGTACCAGTGGATGGGCACTTCAACGATCTTCATCTTCAAGAGGCGTGCGATGGCCAGGATCTCCACATCGAAGGTCCAGCCGGGGATGGTCATGCGGGTGAAGAGTGTCTCGGCAGCCGCGGTACTGAAGCATTTGAAACCGCATTGGGTATCGTTCAGATCGGGCAGCACAAGCATTTGCACCAAACCGTTGAAGATGCGTCCGATCAGGTGGCGGTAGAGCGGTTCGTCGTGGCGGACTGCGCCTTTGGCCTCGCGGGAAGCAATGGCAATATCGTATGTCGATCCTGCTTTTGGCAGGAACTTCTCGATCTCCTCAACAGGCATAGAAAGGTCCACGTCGCACACAAAGCGGTACTGACCGCGGGCGGCCAGCATGCCCTTTTGCACAGCCAGACCTTTACCGGGCACATCCGAGTGCAGCACGTTGAGGTAAGGGTGATTGGCAGCAAAGTCATTGGCGATGGCCAGGGTGGCGTCTGTGCTGGCGTTCTCCACAACGATGACCTCAGCAGCGAAACTGTGCCTATTAATGAATCCATCCACCGAGCTCAACGCGTCAATCAGGCGCGACTCTTCATTATGGGCAGGGAAGATGATGGAAAGGTAAGGGGTTGCGCTTTTTGCACTGGTCATAGTGCAGTAATTATAAATGGAATTGCGCACAGAAGTGAATGAGCTGCATTTTTTGAGAATGAAAACAGATCAGATCGCCTGTTTATTGTCATATACTTTAGGCGGGTTTATTACCGGGGGCAGCGAAGCTGCGCTTCGACTTGTAAACAAAAAACGGCCGCCAAGCCGTTTTTTACTTTGGTTTTCTCTGCGTACTCTGTGTTACTGCGTGAGCAGATATTTTTAGTCGGGGTGGGCGGACTTGAACCGCCGACCCCCGCGTCCCAAACGCGGTGCGCTGGCCAACTGCGCTACACCCCGGCGCTCAGAGTATAAACCGAAGCTTTATAAACCGCAAGGAAGGTATCAATCCGTTGTTCAGTACAAATCCGGGTTCTTGAAGGGGATGAGCGCGAAGATGACCGCCGGCACATAGAGCGCCGCCCGGTCAACTGCATCGTCGGTGAGCAGACCGATGGCGCCGTTCTGCTGCTTGGAATTGTTTCGTGAAAAAACCCTGTCGTCTGCTTCACCCAGTTCCACCCCCTGGCGTACCAACTCGGCCACTTGATGGGGTAAAAAGAAAGCGCCGCTGCGGCCTTTACCGGTGTGCTGACCATCCGTCACCACCACCCAGGCGAATGCGTCCATCTCGCCGTCGATATCCTGCACGCCGCCCTCAATGCCCACCCAGTAATCGGCTTCCGGCTGCGCTGAACGCGCGTTCACGGCGCGTTCTGTTGCTCCCTGCAGTGTCTCGGTGTCGCTCATGGGCTGCACCGACACGCTCACGTGTACCGACACACCGCTGATCGTGAATTCCTCGTGAGGGAACATGGCCTGGAAGCCGGCCGCGGCAGCCTGCAGTTTGACCGGGTTGTTGGACGCGACACAGATGGTTTTCATGATTTGACCTCCCGGCAATTTTACCCGCAGTTCCGTTTTTCCGCAGAACTATTGGACTTTCGATATATAATACTCCCATGAGTTTGACCCGCAAAGAAGTTGACCACATCGCCGAGTTGGCGCGCCTCAACCTGAGCGAGACGGAGAAGCAGAAGTACCAGGAACAGCTCTCCGCCATCCTCGATTACGCCGCGCGCCTGCAGCAACTGGATACCGGCGGCATCCCGCCCACTTCCAGTGTGCTGCCCCCGCACAGCACCCTGCGCGAAGATGTCGCAGGTGAGAGCCTGCCCCGGCAGGAAACTCTTGCCAACGCCTCCGCCATTAAAGACGACCAATTCCAGGTCCCGCCGGTGTTCGAATGAGCGCGGACCTGATCTCCCTTTCCATCCCGCAGATGTTGACCGGGATGCGTTCCGGTCAATTCACAAGCCGTGCGCTCACAGAAGCCTTCCTTGCCCGCATTGCTGCTAATGAGCCAAAGGTTCATGCCTACCTCTCGCTGGCAGAAGAAAACGCCCTCGCGCATGCTGACGCGGCTGACAAACGATACAAAACCTCCGACCCTGGACAACTCCCTCCGCTGTTAGGGCTGCCCATTGCTGTCAAGGACCTGCTGGCCGTCAAAGGTATGCCCTGCACCTGCGGCTCGAAGATCCTCGAGGGTTTCAAGCCCCCGTTCACGGCCACCTCCATCCAGCGCCTGCTCGACGCCGGCGTGGTCATCGTGGGCAAGACCAACATGGACGAGTTCGCCATGGGTTCTTCCACCGAGAACTCGGCCTATGGCCCCACCTCCAATCCCTGGGACCTGAGCCGTGTGCCCGGCGGTTCCAGCGGCGGCTCAGCTGCCGCCGTGGCCGCGTCCACCGTCCCGGCAGCAATCGGCTCGGATACCGGCGGCTCGGTGCGCCAACCGGCCTCGTTCTGCGGGCTCACCGGCATCAAGCCCACCTACGGACGTGTCTCACGTTACGGCTTGGTGGCTTACGGCTCCTCACTCGACACGGTGGGTGTGCTGGCTCACAGCGCCGAAGACGCCGCCGTTGTTTTCCGCCCCATGGCCGGCCTCGACCCAAAGGACGCCACGTCGATGGACGTGCCGGTTCCGCCTTATAAGCTTGAAAACAAGGCCGACCTGCGCGGATTGCGCGTGGGCGTGCCCAAAGAGTACTTCATCGAAGGCATGCAGGCCGAGGTGGAGAGCGCCGTGCGCGCCGCCTTCCAGACACTCAAAGAGATGGGCGCAGAGGTCGTTGAGATCAGTCTGCCTCACACGGAATATGCTTTGCCGGTCTACTACCTCATTGCCCCGGCCGAGGCCTCAGCCAACCTGGCGCGCTACGACAGTGTCCGCTTTGGTTCGCGCGAGCAGGCTGACGCTCTGTGGGAGATGTTCCGCGGAACGCGCGGCAAGCTCTTCGGCCCGGAGGTGAAACGGCGCATCATGCTGGGCACCTACGCCCTTTCGGCGGGTTATTACGACGCCTATTACGGCCAGGCCCAGAAGGTGCGCACCCTCATCAAGCGCGATTTCGACGAAGCCTTCAAGTCAGTGGATGTCATCGCCTGCCCGGTGGCGCCCTCCACTGCCTTCAAACAGGGCGAGCATACTGATGACCCGCTGGCCATGTACCTGGAAGACGTCTTCACCCTGCCCATCAACCTGGCCGGTGTGCCCGGCTTGGCCTTCCCGGTTGGCTTTGACGCCAACCACATGCCCATCGGTATGCAGTTGCTCGGTCCTCACTTTGGCGAGGAGATACTCTTTTCCACCGCCCATGCTTATCAGCAGATCACCGATTGGCACAGACAGCGGCCGAACTTGTAAAGTGAAAAGGTTCCATTCCAGTGGAACCTTCTTTTTTTTCCTCGTATATATCTTTGAACAAGGAGAGCTATCATGTCAGAACAAAAAAGCACCACTTATGTTCAATCTGAGAAAGGTCCCGGCTGCTTGATCCGCGGATTGTACTTCCTCGTCATCGGCATGTGGCTGGGCGCCATCTGGATGGTGATTGCCTGGTTCCTCAACATTACCATCATCGGCCTGCCCATTGGCCTGGCCATGCTCAACCGCCTGCCGCAGATCATGACCCTCAAACCGCGCCGCGTGCAGACCACCGTCACCACCACCGAAGATGGAAAGACCGTTGTCAAAGAAAGAAACGTGCGCCAGCGCCCCTTCATTCTGCGCGCGCTTTACTTCCTGCTCATCGGTTTCTGGTTCAGCCTCATCTGGTTGATCATTGCCTGGGCCATCGGCGGCTTTAGCCTTGGACTCGGCCTGCCCATCGCTTTCTGGATGTTCGACCGCGTTCCCGCTGTTACCACCCTAGCGAGAATCTAATAACCTGAAAACGAAAAAGGCCGGAGCGAAACACTCCGGCCTTTTTCTTGTTGCATGTTAGCTGGCTGGGATCAGCGATCCGCCGCCCACCAGGCTGTAGGTCTGCCCGTTGAGCGAAGGGTTGGCGCTGCTGTCGTAATACACATTGAAGCCGTTGCCTGTGATGTTGGTCACCGCGGAAACGGAGATGATGGCGCCGGTGATGGTGGTGACGTAGGAATTGGCTGTCAACATCCAGGTGCTGCTGTCATCGAGGGTGATGGAGGCAGACTCGGCGGTTTTGTCGCTGTTGACGGCGCCGGTAAGGGTTGAGCCGTTGTTAAGGATCAGCGAGACCGAGCTGATGGCGTCTGCAACGATGCTGCCGGGGAGCGCCTGTCCATCGGCGGTGAGGATCACCGTGCCGCCGTTCGACCCGGAGTTACCCCAGTCGCCGGCCGTGGCATTCACCAGGATGCCGGAGTCGACCGCAAGAGCCACACCCGAGAGGTTGATATTGGCGGTGCTGTTGGTGACGTAGAACAACGGGCCGTTGCTGCCGGTGTAGGAGAGCGAGCCGCCGGTCATAGTGTAGGTACCTTCAGTACCCTCCGCATCGCCGGACATGCTTTGGTAGATCATCACACCCCACTTGTCATCATAGGACGAGGTCAGCGAAGTGTTGTAGAGGATGATCGAGTTCGCGCCTTCGATGACCGCTGCTTCTGCGCCGGTTGAGGTGATGGTCAGATCGGTGGCGGTGATGACGCCTGTGGAATAGATGCCGGCCGAGTTGCTGCCGGAGACATTCACAGTACCCCCGGTGACGGTGATGATACCGCTGCCGCGGTCGGTGGCGATGGCGCTGGAAGCGCCACCCGAGGTGGTCATGTTCACATTGGTGAGCACCATGGTCCCGCCCAGAGTGGCCATCACGGCGTGCCCGCCGTTGCCGGTGGCAGTGATGGTGACGTTGGAGAGCGTGACCAGCGAGTTCTCACCCGAGGCAAACGCGCCGTTTGCGCCGATACCGGTGGAGCTGATGGTGCTGTCGCTGATGGTGACGCTGCTGTTGGCCTGTGCCAGAACGACCGCATTCTGCCCGTAAAAGCTGCTGTTATCGGTGGAGGAGGAATCGCCGCTGCTGCTGATGCTGGCATTGGTGACTGTGAGGTTTCCACCGTTGGTGACCAGGATGGCGGATTCATCCGCACCGCTGGCTGTGTAAGTCTTGTTGTCCTCAGTCAGGGTTTGACCATCGACGGTATAGGCCGCGGTGATGGTGGCTGAGGAGGTGCTGGAGTTGACGCCGGGAGCCTGTCCACCCGCCTGCTGGTCGCCGGGATTGCCAGAATTGGCATCTGACTGGGTCACTCCGGTCTTTTCCTGCAGTAGTTGTACAACCGTGCGCAGGAGCACATCGGTGGTCATATCGGGTTGCTGCCCGTTGGACGGAGCGCCTGATTGATTGCCAGAAAGAGCCTGCCCGCCGCCGGGGGCCTGTCCGCCCATATCTGCAGGAGGAGTGCCCTGTGGTGCCTGGCCGCCAGAAGGCATGCCGCCAGAGGGAGGTTGTCCGCCAGCCTGTCCGCCGCCCATGCCGAGCGAGTTGTCGCTGAGGTAAGTCTCGATCATAGCCTGGGTGACCTGCATGGCCTTGATGGCAGCGATCTGGTCGTTGGTGAGCAGTGCCTGGATTTGGTCAACAACAGCGTTGATCTCATCATCACTGAGTGAAGTGGTCGCCGGGGCTGCCTGCGTGGATGAGGTTGTGTCTCCTGATGGTGCTGCAGGTGCAGCGCTGGAATCGCCGGAAGGCGGTTGCATGCCGCCCATGCCAGTGGTCTGCAGGCTCTGCCATAGGGTGAGCATGGACGCAGCCTGGTCGGTGGTAATGGCCAGGTCGGTGCCTTCCAGATTGAGGATACCGTAAAGAAGTTGAAGTTCAATGGATACCGCGTCGGTGTAGGAAGTATCCAACACAACGGTTACGGCCGCACTCTCTGTTGCTGAAACAATGCTCGTGTCTGCGGCCGCAGCGGTGACGCTACTGGCGGCGCAAGAACTCAAGAGTATTGTGAGGATCAGCATGGTGGTAACAAAGATCTTTTTCATTTATTCTCCTGTCTTTTCTGTTTGGGTTATCCCGGTAAAAACCAAAATGGTGTAATACCCTTACACTGTAGAATTCTAGAGACCGATGCTGTGATTTCACGATGAGAAAGTTAAGAATTCCTTAATCTTTGAGCCAAAACAGCAGAAAATGATGATATTTCTGTGAAATGGTTACATATTTTCACTTGAGCCGGATTTTTGTCCATCGACCAACCCCTGTGAGCGGTGTAAAATATCAAAGTGAGCGTCTGCCGCCATTGCAGCGGTTTTTCGAGAGAAGAACAGGAAAACATGGGCTCAAATTACAAGATCGTCATTCCAATGGCAGGATTGGGTTCCCGTATGCGCCCGCATACGTGGATTCGCCCCAAGCCCCTGCTTTATCTGGCGGGCAAGACCGTCCTGGACCACGCTCTGGAGCAGTTCGCATCGCTTCCCGCGCTGGCCGAGGCAGAATATGTCTTCATTGTCAGCCCCAACCAGGGTGATCTGATCCAGGAACACATGCAAACCATGCACCCGGCCAAGAAGGTACATTTCGTTGTCCAGGAGCACATGCGCGGGCAATCTGACGCGCTTGCCCTGGCCCGAGAGTTCCTTACCGGCCCCATCCTGATCGCCTTTTCCGACACACTCATTGAGACCGACCTCGCCTTCCTGAAAGACGAGAAAGTGGATGGTATCGCCTGGGTCAAACCCATGCCCGACCCGCGCCGCTTTGGCGTGGCTGAGACCGATGATACAGGCAGGGTGCTGCGCCTTATTGAGAAACCCCAAGATATCACCAAGAACCTGGTGCTCGTAGGTTTCTATTACTTCAAGCAGGGCGAAAAATTGATTGCCGCCATCGATGAGCAAGTGAAGCGCGACATCAGCCTGAAAGGCGAGTACTTCCTGGCCGACGCCATTAACGTGATGATCGAGCAGGGCGCAGCACTCAAGACCCATCATACCGATGTCTGGCTGGACGCTGGCATCCCCGAAGCGCTGCTGGAAACCAACCGCTACCTGCTGGAGCACGGGCGCTGCCAGTGCGCCGATCTTGAACCCATCGATGGCGTGACCTTCATTCCCCCCGTTTCCATTCCGCCCGGCACCGAGATCGAAGCCTCGGTGGTGGGACCGCATGTAACCCTTGGCGAGGGCTGCCACCTCAAGAACGTTGTCATCCGCAATTCCATCATCGAAGCAGGCACGCACATCACCGACATGGTCGTTGAGGGCTCCCTCATTGGCCGCAACGTCATCCTGGAGGGTAAACCCGAGCGATTGAACATCGGCGATAACTCATGGATGGCGCGCTGACCTTCAAAGTGGAGTGTTTCTCCGGCACGGAGTACGCCAACCGGCCGACGGCGGTCTTTTACAACGGACGAAGATGGATCATCAGCAGGGTGCTCTCCGAGGAGTACACGCCGGACGGCAAGCGCTTCCAGGTCGTGCTCGAAGACGGACGCCCGTTGGTGTTGGAATACTGTGAACTGACTGATAAGTGGATGTATACCGGATCGCTCTGAAAGAAAGAACGTTCCGGAGGTAAAAAAGAAATAAAAGGAGAAGCAATGGCAAACCAATATCTTTCGCGGCGTATTGCCGCATTGAGACCTTCGGGGATCCGAAAGTTCTTTGATATCGCAGCGACGATGAAAGATGTGATCTCTCTTGGTATTGGCGAACCTGATTTCACGACACCCGAACCCATCCTTCGGGCCGGCATCCGCTCGCTCGAGAACGGCGAGACCCACTATACCTCAAACTGGGGTTTGATCGAATTACGCAAGGCGCTTTCTGAACACATCAACAAACTGTATGGTGTGAGTTACGATCCCGAGACCGAAATCCTCATCACCGTGGGCGGCTCCGAAGCGCTCAACCTGGCCGCGCTGGCCTTGCTCGATTCCGGCGACGAGATGATCATCCCCACCCCCTGCTTTGTGTCTTACCAGGCTGCTGTCACCACCGCGGGCGCCACCTTCGTGGAAGTTCCCTCCACGATGGATAATAACTTCGACGTTGACCCCGAAGAGATCCGCAAGGCAGTCACCCCGCAAACCCGGGCCATCCTTATTGGTTTCCCCAACAACCCCACCGGCGCCGTGGCCAGCCGCGAGAACCTGCTCGCCATTGCCAAAATTGCTGAAGAGCACGACCTGGTCGTCATCTCCGACGAGATCTACGACCGCCTGGTCTATGGCTTCAAACATGTCTGTTTCCCGGCCCTGCCTGAGATGCGCAAACGCACCCTGCTTCTGGGCGGCTTTTCCAAAGACTATGCCATGACCGGCTGGCGTATCGGCTACGCCTGCGGTCCGCGCGAGATCATATCCGGACTGGTACGCGTGCACCAATCCATGGTCATGTGCGCTCCCACCATGTCGCAGATGGGCGCGCTCGAAGCGCTGAAAAGCGGCGAACCCTACGTGCAGCAAATGGTAGCCGAGTATGACCGCCGCCGCAAGCTCATGGTCGCCGGTTACAACCAAATGGGTATCCCCACCTTCGAACCGAAGGGCGCCTTCTACTGCTTCCCGCACGTGGGAGTGACCGGATTGGATGACGAGACCTTCTGCAACCGTTTGCTTCAGGAAGAGCACGTGGCCATCGTCCCTGGTAATGCTTTCGGCGCCGGCGGCGAGGGCTTTGCCCGCAGTTGCTATGCCACCTCATATGAGAAGATCGAGGAAGCGCTTAAGCGTATAGAGCGCTTTGTGAACCGGTTGTAATCTATGATGGAATGCTGTTTTAAAAAGTTTGCGCAAAATAAAACGGCGATTCAATAATCGCCGTTTTATTTTGTGTTAATTTACTTCGGTTATTGTTGGGGGATGGCTTTCTTTATGTCGTCTATTGCTTTTATGCCGGGAATCATAAAACAAATAAAGAAGATCTTTATGACCAAACTTGCGCTTGAGAACGAAGCACCCGCCATCGCGTTAAGAACCAGGCCAGCGATTGCATCCACCCCATAAAGGAATATGGCAATGATCAATGCAGCCTTTGATTTTCGTTGGGTGAAGAAGCCGAGAACAGCAAAGATCGCTCCCATGACGACCGTTTCCCATCCCAACCCCAAACCATTCAGGAAAGAATTATTAAGAAGCAAAGACAAAATGCCAGCGATTAATCCAAAACCAGCCACAATATAGATCAATTCATAAGCTGTCTTCAACGTGGTTTGAGGATCGCCACCAGAACCCGGCAGGGGTTTCCCGTTCCGTGTAACAAGAATTCGATTCTGGGCGAAGCTGGGCTGCAGTTGAATATGTACAGTGGAGTTATCGGGCAGAAGAACATCCGCACCGCGGATTAGCGACTGTTTGTTGGTGAAGGTGAGCAACTGGTTTCCGTCGAATTTTACCTTCGCTTCGGTAAAACCGTATTTGACGTCAATCTCCAGGCGTTTGGGTTGACCTTTTTCAAGTGCATAGGATAGTTTGGCCATGCCGAATTCTCCTTTGGATTTTTGATTTTATTGAATGAATGGTTAGGAACTTCTAAACCAAGAAATCGAATATGCCTTTGCTGTTGATTTTTTGTATCGATTGTTGTTTTGATTAGTATATATCGATCAACACCGCACGGATATAGCGACGGGAATCATATCCACCCAGATCGGGATTGAAATCCTCACAAGTAAGCAGGGTGATCCAGTCTAACTCTTCATGCTTGAAAACGATTTGCGAAGCCTTAGAATCTACCCTTTCGTTCTCACGTACTTCATAGACGTATGTTTGCCCGCCAGAATGGATCAGCACTTCTTCACCGTAGGCAAGCTCTTTGATACCATAGAAGATGCCTGGCTCATTAGTTGCGCTCCATACGTGACCGGTCAGCACCGTGTTGCCCGCCCAGGTGGGGTAGGCGGATCCGGCCAGCCAACCCACGTCATTGCCCAGCCAGGATACATCCCATGTGCCGTCCACCACAGGTACACCCACGATATCAGCGTTTAAAGAGAGCGCGGGAATGTCCAGGGTCAGGTCTGTGGAATCGAACGACCGTTCAGATGGCTGTTCACGCAGGGGTGTTATTTTGCCCATCGAGAACCCGGTCAGCGGGATGGGCAGCAGCCCAAGCGGTGTTGCCTCAGCGGTTGGATCGCTATCATCGGCTTCAGCAGCCACCACAAAATCAAAGACATAATCCCCGGCCATCTTGTTGCCAACCCCATCAAAGAGCGCGGGGGGCGCAAAAGGCTCATTACCGCACGCCAGTAGTAGATATCTCCCAATTCCCAGAACCACGCCATCATTGACACTCACCTGCGTGGTGTAAGTGGAATTATCGTAGATTGCTTGGTTGATGGTGATGAAGATATCGTCAACGATCATTGGGTCGTCGCCGCAGGCTGCAAAATCCAGCTGCCGGTTGGTGCCTGCTTCCACCAGTACATAGCTCGCCGGGTTGTTGGCGCCGGTATCAGTTAGCAGCGCGTAAATGCTGGTACTGTCTGCCCGTGTCATGGGTTCGCTAAATGTGATCGAGAATGTATTTGGGCCTTCGTCTGTGTACCTCGAGGCCAGGGTTGTTGATGTCACCGTTGGAGCTGTCCAATCGGCGTAAGAACGAAAGATATCATATTGTGCGTTCGTGTCATTGATACCAGGCACCAGCCCGGTGGATACCGAACTGTAAACCACGTACTGACCGTCATCAGATATATCGGTGTAAATGCTGTAAGGTGACCCGCTCGTGGCTTCTTCGCCATTGGCAGCCACCGAGACACGGATATTATCACCCGAGGTCATGTCGTGCACATAGACTTCCCCAATGGTGTGAGTGGTCTTACCCGGTACGAGGTTTACAGAGAACGAGGCAAAAGATACATAGCGTCCATCTGATGAGATTCCCGAGCAGTAACTGCCAAAGTTGACCGAGTCATGCTGAACGCCAGCCCCATAATTGTAAGTGGAAACCAACGAAATAGAATCGCTGGTCTGGTCATAGAGATACACGTCTGATGCAGTGTTCAGATCAAGGGCAGGGTCGATTTGACCGCTGGTCGTCCACGAAATGAATCGACCTGTGCTAGACATGGTCAAGTATCCAGGAGACCCTGTGGAGCTTAGCTGGTTGGTGGTTGTTAATGAGATCAGGCGGTTGGTGCCGGTCGCTGTATCGTAAAGGAAAACATCGTATATGCCGTTGGTATCAATGAGCCCTGCACCCCCGATGTTTCCGTCGATATCGGTGGAGAGTGAGAGAAAAGCGATGGTTTGCCCGTCATCTGAGATGATCCCGTTCGTGCTGGATACGTTCCCAGCCGTGGTGGAAGAGGTGAAGTTGTGTGAGATCAGTCTTGAGGTTCCAGTGGCGCGACTCCAGAGGTATATATCGTCATTGCGGTTTGTGTCGGTGACCCCTCCACCCATCACTGCTCCAGTAGCTGGTGTGGAGAAGACCACGTAATTTCCGTCATTACTCAACGCGCCCCTGCGCACGGAGGAATAGGCGCTTATCTGTCCACCCGTAGAGGTTACCGAAACACGTTCGATTGAATTGTTTGTTTCATCATTGTCTGTGCCGCGGTCCACCAGGAACACATCGGAGACACCGTTGGTATCCCCGCCCACTAGGTTACGTGCGGTGGAGTAGAAGACAACAAAGCGGCCATTGGTTGAAATGGTCGGCCAGGTGGAACTGCCATTCCCTAAAACGTTTGCCGCTGACTTTGAAAGGATCGAGATAGAACCGGTTTGCATATCCTTGAGGAAGATATCGGTGGCACCATTTATGTCCCCTGAAACCAGATTGGCAGCACTGGACATGAAAACGATATAGCGGCCGTCGCTGCTCACACTGGGAGACTCAGCCCGCGAACCTGTACTTATTGTCATCCCATCGCTTTGGATGGATACATATTCAGTTCTGCTCAATGTGGCAGGTATGACCGGCGCCTGTACGCCGTTAAAGACGATCAGGGCGCTCAACGCCAGCGCGACGAAAGTGCGCATCATTTTTCCTCAGATGTCTTCTATAGGATCAGCATGATTCTATCAAAATCCACTTAAATATGTGTAAAAAGTATATAAAGCCATGCAGACGTTCATTTGATGTTGTGATGGTAAAATCAATCCCATCATGAAGTACGAACCTGTCATCGGATTGGAAGTGCACGCCGAGCTGGCCACAGCCAGTAAGATGTTCTGCTCCTGCGCCATTGTGGACACCACAAAGGCCGAGCCAAACGTCAGTGTGTGTCCGGTCTGCGCGGGTATGCCCGGCACGCTGCCAGTGCTGAACAAACAAGCCGTGGAATACGGCATCCGTGTGGCACTGGCGCTGGAATGTGAAGTGCGACAGACCAGCATCTTTGCGCGCAAGAACTACTTTTACCCGGACCTCCCCAAGGGTTACCAGATCTCGCAATACGAAGACCCGCTGGCCGTCAATGGCTGCATGCTCGTGGATACCCCACAGGGCGATCACGTTATTCGCGTTCGCCGTGTTCACCTCGAAGAGGATACCGGCAAACTTACCCACGTCCACACTGATAAAGAAGATTGCTCGCTGGTTGACCTCAACCGCGCCGGCGTTCCCCTGCTGGAGATCGTCTCCGAACCTGACATGCACTCCCTCGAAGACGTGCGCGCCTATGCCACCGGCCTGCGAGCCATTCTGCGCGCTGTGGGCGTTAATTCCGGAGACATGGAAAAGGGCGTCATCCGTTTTGAAGCCAACGTCTCCATTCGCCCCGAGGGTTCCACTGAACTGGGCACACGCGTGGAGATCAAGAACCTCAATTCCTTCCGCGCCATGGAACGCGGTATCGCCTACGAACTGGAACGCCAGGCTGCCATTCTGGATGCCGGCGGAAAAATCGACCAGGAAACTCTCGGCTGGAGCGAAGAAAAACAATGCACCTACTCACAGCGCTCCAAGGAAGAAGCCCACGATTACCGCTACTTCACTGAACCCGACCTGCCCCCGCTCGTTGTTGAGCCGGACTGGGTGGAAAAGGTGCGCGCTTCTTTACCCGAACTTCCACGCACCAGGGCGCTGCGCTACCAGCAGCAATACGGCGTCACGCGGCAGGAAGCCGGTATGCTGGCAGCGGACGCGGAGATTGCCGAATACTTTGAAAGTTGCTGCAGCGCTCTCAAAGAAGCTCCAACCCGATTTGTAGCCACCTGGATATTGGGCGAACTATTCGCCTGGATGAACAACAGCGCTAGCGTCATTGGTGCGGTAAAAGTAACTCCGACTATGCTCGCAGAACTGATCGACCGCGTACAGCGCGCCGAGGTCAACCTGAATACCGGTAAATCCGTGCTCGGTGACATGCTTGTTAGCGGCCGCGGCTCCGGTGAGATCATTAAAGAAAAGGGACTGTCGCAGGTTTCAGATGAAGTAATGATAGCTGACCTGGTGAAGGATGTTTTGGCGCAGTACCCGGCAGAACTGGCCAGTTATCACAGAGGTAAGGAATCGTTGGACAATTGGTTCTTTGGTCAGGTGATGCGTGCCGCGGGAGGACGGGCAAACCCTGCAGTACTGCGCGTGGAGTTGGAAAAACAGTTGAAAGAACAATGATCAAGCGTCCTCTCAAGAGAAGAAACCATTATTGAAATCCCGTGTTTTCCTATATAATCTTATATATCGAAAAAGATAAAACATGTCAAAATCAAATGACATTTCAGAAGTAACTGCGCAAAGTCAGCTTTCTCCTGAAGAAATGACCGGTCATGTCAAGAGTGGCATGAAGGTCCTTCAGATGGCGAGCATTGGCAGGATCATATCCATCATCGTCCATGAGATCAACAACCCCTTGCAGGCGATCCAGGGTGGATCGGCGCTTGCTCTTGAGGAGCTTGAAGATCGGGAAGCTGTGAAGACATATCTCGAGTTGATCCAGAGTGAATCCAACCGTGTGTTAAAGCTGACAAATGTCCTGCGTTCGATTTACAGCCCCAATGAGCCAAACCGAGAAGATATATCGATCAAAAACACCATAGATGAAGCGATGCTGCTCATCAAGGATGATATTAAATCGAAAGGCATCAACTTCGATCTTGTTGTCGAAAACGATTTGCCGTCGGTCAAGATGTCGCGCCATCAGGCGTTTGTCGTCTTGCTCAACCTTTTCCTGAATTTGAATGAAGCCATCTCGGCGATGGGACACAAAAAGCACGGACTAAACGTCTATCACCAAGAAGAACTGATCCATCTGGAATTCACTGTTGATTTTCCCATCGCCATCGACCCATCTGCAATGCAGGCTCCTCCCGGACGGATGATAGATATCTTCCTGGCTGAGCGCATCGTCGAAGCTTATGGCGGATCCATTACACTCACGCACGAAGGACAGAACTCCCACTTATTGGTGCAGGTTCCTTTACAGGCTAAGAAAGCTTAATTTTAATGAGCCCTGAAAGCACACATACCCATAACATTCTTGTTGTTGATGATGAAGAAAACATTCGCTTCATCATGGAACGCACCCTGGCGCATAGTAATTACCGGGTCAAATCCACGGGCAGCGGCAGCGATGCGCTCACACTACTTGAAAATGAGTTCTTCCACCTCGTTCTCCTTGACCTTCACATGCAGCCTTTGAGCGGCATCCAGGTTCTCACCGAATTGCGGAAAAACAACAAGGAGACCGAGGTGATCATTCTCACCGGGCATTCAGATATCGAAAGCGCTATCGAAGCCCTGCGCCTGGGCGCTTTCGATTACCTGATGAAGCCCGTCCAACCCGACATCATGCGCCAGCGCGTGGCAACCGCTCTGAAGCGTTACGATCAAAACCAGTATAAAACCCGTCTTCGTGAGCAGATCGCCAACCTCCAATCCACGCTGCAAGCGCTTGAAACAAACGTGGACCTTGAAAAACAACCTTCTGCGGTTGGAGGTATCCTGCGCAAGGGTCCGCTTACAATAGACACAGCCCATCGCAAGGCAATCCTGGGTGAGGAGGAGCTCGACCTCACCACTACAGAATACAAACTCCTGCTCGATCTGGCCAAAGCCTCCCCCAGGACGGTCTCTGCCTGTGATCTTGCTGCAAGCGTTCTGGGATATGAATGCAGCCCGGTGGAAGCCGGTGAACTGGTTAAGTTTCATATCCACCATCTGCGCCAAAAGATCGAACCGGATCCGCAAAAACCCTGCTATATCAAAACAATCCGTTTTGAAGGGTATTTATGGACAGGTTGAAGTAAACAAGGACTCGCTCAAGCGGGTCCTTATGCAACCTTTGCCAACGTACCCCAACCATTGTACCCATCGTTGTCCGGTAAACTGTAACCAGACAAACTATGGATACCAAAACGATTTTAATTGTTGATGACGAAGAACCCGTTCTATATGTGCTGAAGAACAGCCTGATGAAACTGGGCCACGAGTTCCGCATCCTCACTGCGCTGGATGCAGCGACTGCATTGAAATATATGGAGAAATACCAGGTTGATCTTCTGATCACCGATTACCACATGCAAGGCATGAATGGCCTTGAATTGCTCGAAACCGTCCATAATGTCCAGCCAAACACCCGCTGCATCTTCATTACTGCATATGGCAGCGAAAAGGTTGAAGCCGAAGCGAATCGGTTGAACACCTTTGCCTATTTGAACAAGCCGCTTGACCTGACCACCTTCCGCGAAGTGGTCAAACAAGCCATCGGCAATATCTCCATCCGCAGACCGGGCGTGGTTGTACAGACCGTGGATATCAAGAAACAGATTTCCGATATACTGACGAAATTTCAGAAAAGCGTGAACGCCACCTGTGCGCTCCTGGTTAATCTTCATGAGAACACTCCCATCTCGGTGGGCGATACCCAGAACTTTTCCGAGAACCAGACCTTGTCTCTGGTCAAAACCGCCCAGGCTATTCTTGAAAAATCAGGCAGCCAGATCGATGGCGAAGCCGGCCATTCTGTGCTGCAGTACCGCGAGAGCCGCGATTTTATCCTCATCACCATCAGCGTTAACGATAAGCATATCTTTGTGGCGCTCATCCCAGCCGTTTCTCTGTTGGAGAACCGCGGGCAGCTGTTTGAGAGAGCTACCGAAACTGTGAATGAATTGAATGAAGCAATCTTTGCCACTGAAACGGATAGAAAAGAGAGAGTGTTTGATACGGGCTTTAACAAAGCAGTATTGGGAGAGTTGGACAGGCTCTTTGCGTCTGAAGACGAAAGTGGCGATTGTTCTGATTTCAATCTGACAGAACAACAAAAACAGGATGCGATGAAAGCCTTTTCCATGTCTCCTGACGAGGCTCTGGCAGTAGGTTTGATCCTGCCGAGCGATGATAATGGTAATCAGATAAACGAATAGAGGTAGGTAGAGAAAAATGACCGAACAGCAAAACGAAGTTACTGAATCCAGAAAAAAACTTCGCAATGGAATAACCGTTGTTTCTTTACAGGAAGATGCAATTAAGAAACTCGCTGTCGAACTGCAGGAGAAACTCCAAACAGTGTTCATCATGGTTGTGGATACAGCAGGACAGGCAATCTACGCATCCGAACCTCTAATCGAATCTAAAAGCAATGCACTCGGCTCTCTCCTCGCCGGCGACCTTTCGGCCAGCCAGGAGCTGGCCAGGGTCACCGGGCAATATGATCTGAGCCAGTTGATCATCCGCGAAGGGATCGAATCCACCCTGTTTATTTCAGAAGCAGGGAAGGACCTCTTGTTGTTGACCATCGTTCCCGGCCAGGTTCCCATTGGTTGGGCTCGAATTCTGATCAAAGAAACAGCAAGGCAAATCGGCGAGATTATCCACACCCCGGTCAGCGAACTGGACTTGTTGAGTCTTGGCTTGGACGACGAAAAACTTACTGATATTTACGAAGAATCTCTTAATAATATTTGGAACGGGTAGCATCATGCATATTAATTGGCAGCAGAAAGAACTTCATCTCAAGGTCGTTTACTACGGCCCCGCTTTGAGCGGAAAGACCACCAATCTGGAACAGATCTATTCCAGGGTCGATCCCAGTCACCGCAGTGAGATGGTCTCACTCAAGACCCATGAAGACCGTACCCTTTACTTTGATTACCTGCAATTGGAGCTTGGCAAGATCAGTGGTTTGACTCCCAAGATCCTTCTGTACACCGTCCCCGGCCAGGCGTACTACGAGGCCAGCCGCAAGCTCGTCCTGCGCGGCGCCGACGGTGTGGTGTTCGTTGCAGACTCGCATCCAGACCGTGTCAACGCCAACATCGAAGCCTGGCAAATGATGCACACCCACCTCTCTTCTTTTGAAACGCCCATGACGGGAATCCCTATCGTGGTGCAATTTAACAAACAGGACCTCCCCGATGCGCTGTCTGAAACTGTTCTCAAGGCGCTGCTGCATGTTCATGGCTTGCCCATTTATCCGGCCGTTGCCACGCGCGGGGAAGGCGTGTTTGATACTCTTAAAGCCATTACCAAGAGTGTGGTTGCCCAGGTGCAGCGCGTGATGGCACGATAACAAAAAAGGTGCAAATACATGGAAAATCCGAATAGCCGTTCCAGTTCCAGTGAATTGAATAAGTTGTTGCTAGTAATGAACCGGGAAGGTGGATTCCCGATCTCCATTCTCACCGATTCGGCGGGTCTGGCCATCGCTTCTGCCGCAGATGAGGGCATGAACGCTGACAAACAATCAGCCGTCGTAGCCTTCATTCAAAAGACCGCTGTCCAGGTCTCGCGGCAGATTGGCTTCACGAACTCTGAAGAGATTTCTCTATACGACAAAGATGGCCGCCATTTGATTTGCAGGTCATTTCAGGCAAAGAATTTTGATCTGATCCTCTCTGTCATGGTGCCTGACCGAAGTACTAGTTACCGTATGATCACTTCAACCACAATCAAAAAGATCAAAGAGATCTGGTCTCGTTACTGGGAGAAATAATCATGGCGCTTAAAGGTAACCTTCACGATATGGCTATTGCGGATCTGATCCAGCACCAGTGTGCGGATCGAAAGACCGCTCATGTTCTTGTTCAAAGAGATAACCAGACGGCCGACTTGTATTTTAAAAACGGTGAACTAATTCATGCCCGTATGGGCAAAGAAGAAGGAGAGGAGGTTGTATTCGCAATTCTCAGGTGGGAAGAAGGAACATTTACCGTTGAATCGTCCGTTGAAGCTCCCACGAAATCAATTTCTCGTAGTTGGTCCGGTTTGCTTATGGAAGGAGCGAAACGTATAGATGAGGAAGCAAATGAAAACGGAAAGGATAGTACAAACCAAGCAGGCAAGCAGGAGGTTAAAAATATGACGACAAAACTCGACGACATGTTGCAAGAAATGAGCACGGAGATGAACGGATTTTTCGCCGGCTCAGTTACTGGTATGGATGGCATCAACGTTGCCCAGATGACCAAAGGCAAGGTGAATCCTGAATCAGTTTCAGCCCAGTTGACTGTTTTGATGAAACTGATCACCGGCTCTGCTGAAAAAGCAGCCATGGGCATTGTGGAAGATGTGCTCTTCCAGACTGCAGACTATTTCTTAATGAGCATCGTTTTGCCGGGCGATAATCAGTACTTTCTAACGACCATCGTTGATCGAAAATCTGGCAACATCGGAAATCTGCGTATGGTTAGCAAGATTTATGCTGAACGCATGGCAAAAGTGATGCCGCGTTAAGCAATAGAAGAACAAGGAGAAAGATATGGCAAAACTCAATGATGTCTTAAAAGAGATGCGTAATGAGATTGGCGGCGATATGATTCAATTGACTGTTTGCGGACCGGATGGGATTGCTGTTGCCAAAGAAACCATCATTCCAGACGCCGCAATGGCAGATATGATGACAGGCCGCGCAACAATGAGCCTCATGGCTGCCAAAAAAGCGACCGAGAAACTCGAACTCGGCACTTTTCAAGATTCGATCTCAACCACCGAAAAGGCATTTATCCTTACAAAGTTCATTGGCGATGGCACTTACTTTATAGCCCTGTCTGTTACCCGCAAAGCCACCCTGGGTACGGTGCGCATGTTGTTGGATGATTATGCCCCCAAGCTTTGGGATGCAATACCTCGTTAACTAACCACTCACGACAAATTATTATCGATAAAAATAGGAGAAAAAATGGCTACTGATGATGCAAAAAAAGCAAATGCGCAAAAGATGATGATGCTTTCGATGAAGGTCATGATCGCTGAGGTTTGGGATACCCTCGGGGATTCCACAATGGCTTTGTCTCATGGCATGGGGGATGCAATCCTTGAAATGATGGAAAAAGAGCAGGGCTTGGAGATTGCCGCAGAGAATCCCCTGGCTGTGGGTAAGGAGATCGAACGAATCCTGGTAGACGAATATGGCCTTGCTCATGAGATCGTCATAGACACCGATGGTGTGAAAGATACCGACCTCAAGGTGAAGGGTTGCAACAACACCTACTTCTGTGACCAACTGACGAATTCCGGCGTCAAGACCCCGTTCATTTGCCCGGCGATGCTGGCCACGAGCGCTGCCCTGCGAAAATTGGGTTACAAAGGCCGTGTGAGCATTGAGCGCTGGCAAGAAGGCAAAGGCTGCATCGTTCACTTTAAGGCTGTCTAGGTTAACAGTTGGTAATAACCAAAAGTTGTATCTATGAAAGACCCCATTGTACTCAGACGCGACGACACCCTTTCTTACTCCCAGGTGAGTTATTGGAAGGACCTGTTTTATCGTCTGATAAAGATGGGTACTGAGGTTGAAGTAGCTCCGCCAAAAGGTTCCACGCGCGAAGAGTTTGAGCAGAAGATCGTCTCCGCGCTGGAACCTTCTGGCACTTTTGATACTCTGGGCGCCAAAGGCGTGCTCGATGTGACCCCTGAGCATTGCGGAGTTGAGATACGCGTCATTGGCCGTCAACCGCACTTTAAGGCATTACAGCAGCAATATGCAGCCATCACCGAATCATTGATCGGTCTGGGATCCCGGGCCAGGTCCACCTGCGGGCTGCATTTTCACCTGCTCACCCCCACCCTGGCTGAACCTGTTCCAGAGATCATCCTGGCAAACCTGTGGAACCTGGTGCGCCGATATTCTCCTGAACTGCGCTTCATTACCAGCGGTGGAGAATCGCGTGATGGATTGTGCCGGCGCCGCAACCATACCAGCCATACCGAGATGGTCAGGTATTCCCCCATCCACATGACCATGCAGCAGATCAAGAATGAACTGCACAAGAGTACAGTGGTTCCCGAGCACCAAAACTTCTTCAACCTGCAACACATCGAGTTCACCGAGACCGGTCAGATCCTACCGTTCCATCTTGAGTTTCGCTTCCCTGATGCCGATCTCTCGGCTACTTCGATAACAGCCAAAATATTTCTTCTGATGGCCTTGACCATGAAGGCCATCGATCTCAGTCAGTATGGCGTAATTCACGTGGGCAAGGTGAATCCCTGGCGGCGCAAGATCGAACTGCTCGGCATGCTCAGCAACAATGACGGCAACCTGGCTACCAGCGATACCTCGGGAATTACCGATAACGTCATCGAGGAACTGCGCCAGGGTTGTCATGAATTGCTTGACCTGCTGGCTCCCACGTTTGATAGTTTCAAAGATAACCCCTCTCTTGATGTTCTTGAATATCTCGCCGAAACCCCCATATCCCTGCTGCGCTGTGCTGGATACGATTGGCAGGAAATTGAGGAATTACTTTTCAGCCGAACCAAGCGTGACGAATATGGCATCGATGATACCGACCGCAAATTAATGCAGAAGATCGACCTGGGCGAATGGGCGGGACTTCCATCTGTCTATGAGTGGAAATGGAACGCCGCAAGCGAACTGCTATTAACCCCGCAGGATCTGGAACGGCGTTTGGAAAACCTGGAGAAGATTCGGGGTTTGCACTGGAGTGAACGTCAGGGCACAATGGTTTTTGATAATTGATCCCAAGAAAACACTCCGGCAGAAAAACCTGTACAATTAACCTGCCACAATGAAATCCCCGGAATTCACGGAGAGACCCATGATCCTGGTTATGATCAGTGATCCGAAAATCAATTCATGCCTTGAGAAAATGATCATTAAGCCAATGGGGCTTGAGGCACGCTCAGCATCCAACGAAAAGCATGGGCTTGAACTGGCTCTGGTGGAAAACCCGGATTTAATCTTGATCGGCGGTATTACTCTTTCCCCGTCGTTATTTTCTACAATTTTGATCATTCATCAGTCAAAGCCATCCATTCCCATCATACTGGTTTGTGATGGAAGCATGGATAACATTATCACCGGGTTCAGAACCGGTATCAGCGACTTCATCAAACTACCAGTGAAGGAGAATGAAGCCAGGGGTGTTATTTCCCGCGTACTCGCAACCTCAGAAGATGTCCGGCAAAGGGAAAAGGATAACCATAAGCTGCTGTTGGACGAGGCTGTGCGCATTACCCAGACCACTCTTTCTCACTACTTGAATAACTACCTCACTGCACTTGACGGTGACCTTATCCTGTTGCATGAATCACTACAGAACAAGGATCCGCAAAAGCGACAGTTGGAGATTCTCAAGAAGAGTCAACGCGACACGGCCTGCATAAAAAAAGTAATCGAGGTTTTAGTCAACACAACAAGCATTAAAATGACCGAGTATGACACCTCCTCCAAAATGATTGATATCGACGCACCGTTATTCCTTGAAATCAACCGCATCCTGAACAAAGATACTGTAGAAAATGACAGGAATTCCACGAAATGAAAGTGATCAGTTTCACCCGCTCTGCTTAACAATTTAACAATGATCGATAAGTTGGAGACACGAGATGAAATCACAACCGGGTGACGAGACAGCTTCTCAACAAGTACAAAATTTTGATGCATTATTTACCCGCCTCTTATCCGATTACATCCTCTCAGACCTGGATGACGTGGAACAATTCATCCAGAAAGGTCTTGAAGCGATTGCACGGTTCTACAATGTTGATGAGTCATTTATTGGTCTGTTTGAAGAGAAGACAGATGAATGGAGCTATTTCTATAAGTGGACCGAAGCTGGGGGATTGGTCACTGCTGGTGACAAAAATACCCTTCCTTTGAGGTTATTTCCCTGGGCCAAGAGACGTATCCAAACCGGAAAAGAGATCAAAGTTAATGTTGTTGATGAAAGTAAACTCCTGACGGGAAAACCAGATTATGAGGTGTTTCTTTCCGCTGGCTTGAAATCAATGCTTATCGAGCCGCTTTCGGTGAAAAGACATATTGTCCCGGGAGTGATCGCCCTCTGGTCCCGAGATCGATTCGTTGAATGGCACGATGAAGACGCACGCAACCTCAGGCTGATCGGCGATGTGCTGGCGAACTTCTTGGACCATAAACACAGTCAGGAAGAACGCGCACGGCGCGAACAATACATTTCACTTCTCAATAAATTTACCCAATACGCATTTGAGGCAGCGGATTATGAAAATGTACTTAACAAAATGGCGTCTGATTTCCGCGAGTTGACCAGTGCTGACTTTTGCGGATTTGGAATGTGGAATGAGGATCGAAAAGTCATAACACCAATGGGGGTTTCAGGTAATAATGCTGAAGAGTTCTTGAAAATGGGTGAACTTCCCATGTCTGGATCAATGACTGAGCGAGTCTTACGAACTGGGAAGAGACTGGTTCTGGAAAATATTTCTGATTCGCAATTTAAAGACCACATTATTACCAAATTCATGCCTGTCCAATCAATGATCGTTGTCCCGTTAAAAACTGATAAACTGCGAATTGGTTCGATCATGGTAGGGTACGTAACCCCTCATACGTTCAAAGATCAAGAAATTGATATGTTCCAGCAAGCCGCTGCTCAGATTACGCTCACGCTGAGTAACATCCAGGCATATCTGGATAATGTTCAGCATATCGAGGAGATGAATACCCTCTCGATTGTCTCGACCGCTCTGCGTAAAGCCCAATCGCTTACTGAAATACCCGGAAAAGTTATCGAGCGCATCATCACTATGCGTCTCGCCGAAAGTGCCGGGATGGTCATCTTCACCGATCCAGGAAAAGCACCCGATCTGATAGAAGGAGGAGGGGAGTGGGGGAACATATCAAAAGAAGAATTGGCATTGAGATTAACTCCCATAGTAGAGAAGGTGATGAAAACCGGAAAGGTGATCCTGGATGAAGAGTTCGAGAGCCAAAAACCTGTTCCGATAACACAGGCAGAAGATCCTCTTCGTCACGTGCTTGGATTTCCCCTCAAGGCCAACCTGCAAACCCTGGGGGCGTTTTGTGTGGGAAGCTCCACCAGTTTCAATGAGAAACGCATCAGCCTGCTCAATGCTGTCTCTGAAACAGTCGCCAATGCGGTCTACCGCCAATCCGTTTTTGACAGCATGCAGGCTCACCTTGAAACATTACGCGCCACTAAGATCCAGCTCGTGCAGAGCGAAAAGCTGGCTGCTATTGGCGAGTTGATCGCCGGTGTAGCTCATGAGCTCAACAACCCCCTGACCACGATCACCCTTTCAGCGGAACTGTTGCTGCAGCAATCGGTTAATGAGCAGGATATCTATGACCTGGGCAAGATCGTCTCTGAATCTCAAAGAGCTGCCAAGATCGTCAAGAGTCTGCTCGATTTCTCGCGCCAGCATGCCCCTGAAAGACAACCTGTGGAAATCAACCCCTTATTGAAAAGCACCACTGATCTGATCTCATGGGAATTGGTCAAGAATAACATCAACTGGCGCTTCGAATTTGCCAATGATCTGCCGGTAACTGTGGCTGATCCCAATCAGTTGAAGCAGGTTTTCATCAATATTATCAATAACTCGGTCCAGGCGATAAAGAAGCACAAAAAAACCGGCGAGATCACTCTTACTACTGAAGTTGGACCTTCGATCTTCTTTGGCGCGAGTTCAAAAGAAGCAAATGTTATCCGTATCATTTTCAGCGACACCGGTCCGGGTATACCCCCGGCGGTGTTACCCAGAATATTCGATCCTTTCTTCACCACCAAGAACGCCAGTGAAGGCACGGGTCTGGGCTTGTCGGTTTGCCACGGTATCATCACAGAACACAAGGGTCACATCTGGGCTGAAAACCTGAATGAGGGCGGGGCCAGGATCCTGGTTGAATTGCCCATCGTCGAGCCCGACAAGACTACCAGTAACTATGAAAACTACCTGAAAACAAAAGCAGCAGCCAACGAGCACTTATTGATCATCGAAGACGAAGAATCTGTCCTTGAGGTGATGCAGCGCGCCTTGATGCGCAAAGGGTTTATAGTGGACGGCGTGGGCAGTGGCGCTGAAGGTTTGGAATGCCTCAAGAATAACACCTACGCCCTCATCATCTGCGATATCCGGATGTCAGGTATGAATGGCTTTGAGTTCTACCAGGCTGCCACTCGTATTGATGCCCGACTGGGCAAAATGATCGTCTTCACTTCGGGCGACTCAGTTAAGCCCGAATACTCAAATTTCATCAAGCTCACAGGTACCACGTTCATTCCCAAACCGTTCGAGCTTTCGTATTTGATCAACGTGGTTCAAGAAAAGATCGCCAGTTTGAAACAGAGATGATGTCGACCAATCATTAGAAGGAGCATCTTATATAAACCGATTAATCATATTAATAAAACAAAAAATGACGGAAATTGATCATCATATGACATATTTCTCTTGACTTTATAATATTTATCGGATAATCTTAAAAGGCAAAAGATTGGGAAGAGGCAAGTGTGACGAGAGGATCAGTATTCTCAAAGCACGTTGGCGGGCACGGGACCGAGATGCCCGTGTTTTATTTAACCACCTCTTCATAAACTTTGGAAACATTTTTATCCTAAAAGGCAAGGAGTGATTTGAATGGCAAATATCAATGCATTTGAAATGGCGCAGCGCCAATTCGATCATGTGGCCGAGTTGCTTGAACTCGATCCGCAGGTCAGAGAAATGCTGCGCTGGCCTCTGCGCGAGTTCCACTTCCGCATCCCTGTGCGCATGGATGATGGTACTCTGCGTGTATTCCAGGGCTTCCGCGTTCAACACAATGATGCCCGCGGCCCCAGCAAGGGCGGCATCCGCTTCCACCCTGCTGAAACCATCGACACTGTGCGTGCCCTGGGCACCTGGATGACCTGGAAATGCGCTGTGGCTGATCTGCCCCTGGGCGGCGGCAAAGGCGGTGTTGTTGTCGATCCCGCCACCTTGTCTGTTGGCGAGAAAGAACGCCTGGTTCGCGGCTGGGTGCAGCAGATGTGGAGAAATATCGGTCCACGCCAGGACGTCCCCGCTCCGGATGTAGGCACCACCCCGCAGATGATGGGCTGGATGATGGACGAATACTCCAAACTCACCGGCCAATACACCCCCGGTACCATCACCGGCAAACCCCTGGGCGGCGGCGGTTCACTCGGCCGCACCGAAGCCACTGGTTTTGGCGTCATTTACAATACCCGCGAAGCCATGAAGTATCTCAAATTGGATCCCGCCAAATGCACCGCGGCCATCCAGGGCTTCGGCAATGTGGCACAGTATGCAGCCATCGGTTTTATCGAACACCTCAAGGGCAAGGTCATTTGCGTTTCTTACTACGATCGCGAAGACAAGGTTTCCTACACCGTCTCCAAGAACGACGGCATCGATCCGCATTTCCTGATGAGCATCACCGACCAGTACGGCACCATTGACAAAGCCAAGGCCAAGGCTGCCGGCTACTCCATCGAAGATGGCGGCGCCTGGATCAGCAAGGAAGTGGACGTACTTATCCCGGCCGCCCTCGAGGGTCAGGTCAACGCTGAGACCGTCAAGCTCATCAACCCCAAGGTCAAGATCGTGGCCGAAGGCGCCAACGGCCCCAGCACTCCAGAAGCTGACGAATACTTCAAGTCCAAGAACATCTTCGTCATCCCCGATTTCCTGTGCAATTCTGGCGGCGTGACCGTTTCTTACTTCGAAAGCGTCCAGAACGACATGAACTTCTACTGGACCCGCGAAGAAGTCATCGAAAAACTCGACACCAAGATGACCATCGCCTTCAAGGGCGTTCTGGATATGAGCCTCGACCGCAAGGTTTACACGCGTGATGCAGCTTACATGGTAGCCATCGACCGCGTGGTCAAAGCCATGCAGTTGCGCGGTTGGGTGTAGTTTCCCTTCATCTTTCAAAAAACCCGGTTTCAGTGGAAACCGGGTTTTTTTATTTCTACCAATGATCTACCATTTGGCGTAGTGTTCTTCAGACCATCCGATCAGGTCTTTGACCTCTATCTTTTTTTTGTCATCGATCACAACCCAGCCGTTATACTTGCCGAACATCTGATGTACTTCGCTTTGCAGTATCACGGCATTAGTTGCAGCAACACGTTCAAAAAATGGCGTAAAGACCAGATCGAGCCTTCCGTCCGGGCTCACCATGTGCCAGGGTTTGTTGTAATCCTTGGGGTCGAAGGTGTAGTCGATCTTTCCAAGCTTGTGCACTTTGCCGTCAAGGATAATGGCATTTTCAGTGGCGGCGGAGGTATCACCGAAGCCGTAACCCAGGTTGAGGCCGATGCGTTTCTTGTTGGGTAAAAATCCTGACGCGCTCGACCAGACCCAGTGCGAGTCATATTCCCAAACCCCGCGGCCCCAGTCCAGGTTGCCCAACGCGGTCACTGGTGTGAGTTCATAACGCTTTCCTTCGTACTCAGCCCAGCCGCTCACCGGCAGGTTGTTCAACTTGTGGTTGTAATAGAAACGTTTACCGCGGATGGGGATGACAATGGTCATCGATTCGTGGTCCTTGGGCTGAGCCAGGGTGAACTCAGCGTTCAGCGCGGAGCCGCCGAACCCGGGCCAGCGCACTGAAACCTTGCGGCTGCCAGGCAGGGCTTCGAATTCCATGCTCAGATCACCCTTGGAGTAGGTGGTCTTCCCGCTTTGCGGGCTGCGCGCCAGCTTCACCCCGCCGCCCAGGGGTAATGTGAGAGTCTGCTCGTGATACTTGCCTGTCTTGAAGTCGATGACGTAGGCGAATACCATGCCCAGGTATCCCACATCACTGATGGTGAACGAGAAGAAATGGTCGGCGGTGGTAACGGCATAGTAATCCCAGATCTTGATGCGCATCTTCTGCCAGAACCGGGTGGGATAAAAATGGCTGTCTTCCAGGTTTGCTTCCAGCACCGGGAAAGGCGCCCAGCCGGCCTGCGTGAGTGTGCCGTCAGGGTTCAACAACTTGCCGGGACCCTTGAGTAATTTTTGAGTGTCCATGAGTTTCTCCTTGGAGAGATGATTTATCACCAATTTGGTGTTTGCATGCTGCTACTGTCTACCTAATTATATCCCTGGACAAAAAAAGATACCCCGCGGGGTATCTTTTTGTATTTTCGAATCAATTTAGATAAGATCGAACAGCCCGGAGGCCATTCCCATGCTGCGGTTGATTCGCAGCTCGCTTTCGGTGGCCAACTCGATGATGCGGCGCATCACCCTGTCGGCAACACTGCGGGTCAATTCGCGGTCATCCGGGTCGCCAACAAATGTCACCGGGTGTCCAACGGTCATGGCGTAGGGGCCGCTGGTGTACCAGTGACCGATCTCTTCCACTCCGCTGACCACGGACTTGATGTGTTTAATACGCTCGCGTAGCAGGCCAATGCCAACCGGCACGATGGGAGCTCCGCTTTCCAGAGCCAAACGAGCGATACCTGTGCGTGCCTGGTGGAAGCCGCCGTCCCCTGGGCTGATAAGCCCCTCAGGAAAAATCATAATTGTATGCCCTTTTTTCAGGTGGGCCAGGGCGGCATCGATGGCTTCCTGACCGTGCCCGGGTTTCACAGAAATGTGACCTGATTTGCGCAGGTAGGACCCCAGGATGGTCACCTGGAAGAGTACATCGTTGATCATAATGAACGCTTGTTGGCGAACCATTGCGGCTACAAAGAAAGGATCGGTGGTGGAGGGATGGTTGGCAGCCACGATCTTGGCGCCACGCGGGAACTCGGTGTGCTTCACCACGTCCAGTTTCAACATTGTGTTGGCGTAGGTGCTGACTACAGGAACAGAAACTCCGTAAAGTGCTTTTTCAGCAATAATTGTCATTTCTTTCATTTCCTAACTCTAAGGTCATTTGCTCGAACTCGTGCAAGGATACCGTTAAGAGGTTTTCAGCGCATTATCCGCAGGGCATATTTCTACCCTGCCAAAGGTACTATTTTCTTGCACCTAAAGACACATTGAGACCATGACGATACAGCATGATAAACCCTCATCCTGCGTTGAGGGTATGCCCTTGAGTTTTCACTTTTGCAAGAGAGGTAATGGGCTTTTACTGCTTTTTCAGGCTGTATATGTAAGGCGCCAGGATGCCCTGCCAGATCCTGTAGCCTTTTCCAAGTAGATGCAGGTGGTCGTTGTTCAGATCCGCCCGCAGTTCACCGCTTTTTTCCACAAAATGCGGATACAGGTCAATAAACGTTACGTTCTCAGCCGCTGCAAGTTCCTTCAACCGCGTGTTGAGTTTGATTACGTTCTTGGCGTAACTCTTTCCACGCGGTAAAAGAGATTGCACAAAAACCTTACTATCGGGAGAGTCCTTCTTTATTTTGCGCAGGATCTCCCGGTAGGTATCAATGATCATCTCAAGTGGCCGGTATTCGTACCAGGGCAGGTCATTCGTGCCGATGAGGATGAACATCGCAACCGGTTTTCCCTGCGTGATCTCATCCAGGCGTGCCAGCAAGCCAGTGGTCAGGTCCGCGTTGATGCCGCGGTTCTTAATCGGTATATCGTTGAAGATCTCATCCCAGTTCGCGCCGGCGGTCAGGCTGTCACCGACCATGACGATATCTTCCTCGTTGACTGGATGCTCTTTGAAGAAATCGACGCGCTGCAAGTAATGGCGGTGGGCGATCCTTTCCACGCCAACGCGGGTGATGATGAACAGGGCCAACACAGTTGCCAGCATGAAACCCAGAAAAACGATGGTCATGCGTCAATTATAGTCGGGAATTATGTCAAACCTCAACATTTAGCCAAGTAAGATCATTTTGGTGAGGTTTTCGATTACAATATCCCCATGTTAACCAAAGAACAGTTACTCAAAGTACTGGAAAAAGTAATGGACCCTGAACTGGGCCGTAACATCGTTGAACTGGGCATGGTCAGAGACCTGATCATCACACCCAAAGGTGAAGTGTCCTTCACACTCACGCTGACCATTCCCGGCTGCCCGATGAAAACACAAATGGAGCGCGATGCCCGTCTGGCGCTGATGGCCGTGGAAGGCGTCACGGACGTTCAGATCACCTTTGCGGCCATGAACGATGAAGAACGCAAAAAGGTTCTGGGCTCCCTTCAGCCGCAGCTTCCCAAGCTTAATGAGTTCAACCATATCGGCAAGGTCATTGCCGTGCTCAGCGGAAAAGGCGGAGTGGGTAAATCCTCTGTCACGGCGCTTCTGGCCAATGGTCTGGTAGCCGCAGGCAAGAAAGTGGGCATCCTCGACGCCGATATCACCGGTCCCAGCATTCCACGCCTGTTCGGCCTGCCGCCTGGCGGGCTCAAAGGTTCCGAGCAGGGCATTCTACCCGCCGTTACCTGCTCTGGAATCAAAGTGGTCTCCACCAACCTCATGGTACCCAACGAGAACGCCGCCGTCATCTGGCGCGGACCCATGATCGCGGGCATCATCCAGCAATTCTGGCGCGACGTGCTCTGGGGCACGCTCGATGTGCTGCTCGTCGACCTGCCGCCCGGCACCTCCGATGCGGCACTCACAGTGATGCAATCACTGCCCGTTAATGGTGTGGTGCTCGTCTCCACCCCGCAGCAGTTGGCCGGCATGGTGGTGCGTAAGGCTGACGCCATGCTCAAGCAGTTGAACATCCCCGTCCTGGCCGTGGTGGAGAACATGAGTTTCTTCCCATGCCCGGATACCGGCAAGGCCCATTACATCTTTGGTGAAAGTCATGTGGCTGAACTGGCCGAGGCTGTTAAGGCAAAGATCATCGTCCAGATGCCCATCGACCCGCGCGTGGCTGAAGCCGGAGACGCCGGCAAGATCGAAGACATCGATCCTGGATCGTTACAGGATATCACCCAGTTGTTGTAAGTTGTCGGGTTTTGCTTCTCAGTCGCGGCGGAATGCTGCGCCTTTTTATTTTCCTATCAGCCAGGCTACCACGCCAACGACCAAAACCATAGCAATGCCGATGGGCAGGGTGTAGCGCAGCACCTCGCCCTCGCGACCCTTCATGGCAGTGGTGCTCGTACCCACAGCCAGCTTGGCGGGGGCGATCATGCTTCCCATCGCGCCACCCGCGGTCTGCGCTGCAAGCAGAATGATGGGGCTGGCGTTGATCAACTGTGCCACTTCTTTTTGCAGCAGGCCGAACAACACGTTCGAGTTGGTATTGCTGCCGGTGGCAAAGGCGCCCACCATACCCACCGCCGGTGTGAACACCGGATACACCCCGCCCACCAGGTTGCTCAGCCCGCGAGCCAGTGCCACCGTCATGCCCGTGTGTTCCATAATGGTGGAAAGGCCGATCATGAACAGTGTTCCCAGGCTGGCAGGTAAGGCGCCGCGCAGGGTGGTCTTGAGTGCCTGACCCAGCTTTGGGTGTTCCAATCCTGGCATGAAGCGGAAGACCAGCAGCGAGACCAGAATACTGGTCAGCAGCATCGCGCCCGAATGAGTGAGGTAGCGCAGCACGTAACCCGGTCCTGCCGCCATGATCACGCCGTTACTGCTGACAGATTCAGGGAACTGAAGCGTCCAGCTAAATTGCTTGAGGAACTCGTTCAGCGGTTTGATCACTGATACAAGGATGATGATGAAAATGAGGAAGCCGTAAGCGAACAGCCCTGCGGTCAATGCCGCGGAGCGGGTGCGCGAGGGTTTCCAGTTTTTTGGGCGCGGGCACAGCACCACACCCAGGACGATGCCTGCGAGCGATGCCAGGAAGGCACAGATGGTTAGCAATCCAAATGATCCGGCCAGGAACTGCACTCCAGCCACCGCGACCCCCAATAGCAGCACCCGCCACCAGTAGTGCCGTTCGCGCAACAAGAACATCACAGCCAGACCGCTGAGCACAGCGGTGACGCCCAGCAGCAATGCGCTCATGGGGAAGAGCTCCGCCGCGGGGATGCCGGTGATATCGGCGAGGATGCGGAAGGGCATGGCCATGCCGCCCAGGCTCACCGTCCAGGTGTGGCCCACGGCTGAGGAGGCCACAGCCAGTATGGGCGGAACGCCGAGCGTCATCATCATGGGAGCCACGATGGCAATGGGCATACCAAACCCCGCCAGCGACTCGATCATCGCGGTCAGCATCCAGGCCTGGATGATGGCCAGCCAGCCTTTATCGGTGATGAGTTCCTGCAACGCGCTGGCAATGGCTCGGATGCCGCCCACCTGGTCCACCAGGGTGTAGAGCAGAAGTGCCGGCCAAAGAATGAACAGCACGTTGAGCGTGAGCAACAGCCCCTTGCCCTGTGAGATCCATAGCACCTGCCAATTGAGGCCAAAGAAAAACACTGCCACGGCCAGCCCGGAGAGCCAGCCCACGAACCCCGCAAGGGCGCTGCCCTTGCGGAAGACGGTCATTGTGACGAGGACCAGGATAATGGGAATGATGGCGTAGAGTGCTTCCATAACGGTCAAATCATACCAGAAAGCGTAATCCACGAATTACACCAATTACAACTAATTTTAAGAAAAACCTAAGGAATTCGCCTAATTTCTAGTAAATCTTCACGAATTCGTGTAATTCGTGGAGAAAACAGGGTGAAATCTATTGTATGACCTCAAGTTGCGCCAGCGACGCGATGAGGCGCTTGAAGCCCACGCTGGCAAAGTGGACGTCGACCGTCTCTTCCCCGTCGTTCTCGATACGCGACTCAAGGATCACGCCGTCGCCCCAGGCAGCGTTGCGCACGCGCATGCCGGCTTTGTACCTGGTCTCGCTGGGGATGGTAGGCTTGAGCGCCGCGCGGCGCCCCGAAGCGGGCACGCGGTTCCAACTGAAGTCGCTTTGGTAACTCGAACGCCGCGAGTGACTGCGCTGACCCTGGTGGATGACAAGGTTGTCGTCCACGTCGTCCAGAAAGCGTGAAGGTTCGCCGTAATCGTAATCACCAAAGGTGCTGCGCCGCTCGGCGCGCACCAGGTAAAGCTGGTCTTTGGCGCGGGTGATGCCCACGTAGAAAAGACGGCGCTCCTCGGCCATCTCCTCGGGGTCGTCGCGGCTGCGGCTGTGCGGCAGAATGCCCTCGTCCAGCCCGATGATGAACACCTGTTTGAACTCCAGTCCCTTGGCAGCGTGCAGGGTGAGCAGCGTCACCCAGCCGATCTTCTCCTGCTCCGAAGTCTCGGGCAGGGTATCCTGATCTGAGACCAGCGCCAGGTTCTGCAAGAATTCCGTCAGACCGCGCTCTTGGAAGTCATAGGCCAGGCGGCGCAGCTCCTGCACGTTGTCCCAGCGGTCGTTGCCTTCTTCGGACTGGTCGTTGATGTAGCTCTCGTAGCCGATATCGCTGATGATGCGGTCGAACAGGGCGACGATGGATAGTTGTGACTTGGCGGCGTTCCACTCCCCCAGCAACGTGCCAAAATCGGCCAGCAGCGCTGCGGAGCGCCCCACCTGCGCCCAGAAGGGTGATGCTTCACCCTTACTGCCCAGGTCAAGCAGCACCTCGCCCGCGCTGATGCCAGCCTGGAAAGCCGCCCCCTGCAGTGCCATCAGCGTCTTGTCGCCGATACCGCGCGGGGGTACGCCAATGACACGCAGCAGGCTCACCTCGTCGGCGGGGTTCTCCACCAGGCGCAGGAAGGCGATCATGTCCTTCACCTCGCGGCGTCCGTAGAAACGCGTGGCCCCCACCAGGCGGTAAGGCAGCCCGGCGTGCATGAATGCCTCTTCGATGAGGCGCGACTGCGCGTTGGTGCGGTACATCACGGCAAAGTCGCTGGCCTTGGCCTTCTTCGCGCCCAGGTACTGGGCGATGGTGTCCACCACGAAGGCAGATTCGGCGTGGTCATCCACGGCCGTGAACTTGACGATCTTGTTGCCCGCGCCGCGCTCCGAGAAGAGGTGTTTGGGCGTGCGATTGCGGTTCACGTCGATGACCCCTCTGGCAGCATCGACGATGCTCTGCGTGGAGCGGTAGTTCTGCTCGAGCAGGATCTTCTCGCAGCCGGGGAAATCCTTTTCAAAGCGCAGCACGTTGCGGTAATCGGCGCCGCGCCAGCGGTAGATGGACTGGTCTTCATCCCCCACAACGAAAATGTTCTTGTGCGCCGAGCACAGGTGCTTGAGCAACTCATACTGTGCCAGGTTGGTGTCCTGGAACTCGTCCACCAGCACGTGACGGAAGCGATGGGCGTATTTCTCGCGCACGGCCGGGTTCTCCTGCAGCATGCGCGCGGCGTAGAAGAGCAGGTCGTCGAAATCCACCGCGTTGTTGATCTGCAGCAGCTCCTGGTAGCGGGTGTAGACGCGGCTGACCACTTCTTCGCGGTACGAGCGCGCCGGCATCTCTTTGGGCAGGAGCAGGTCGTTCTTGGCGCTCGAGATGGAGGCCAGCACCGAGGCCGGGCGGTGCGCCTTCTCATCGATCTTGAACTCTCGCATGGCCTTCTTGACCAGCGACTGCTGATCGTTCTCATCGAAAATGACAAAGTTGGATTTGAATGGCAGTAGATTGGACTCGCGCCGCAGCAGGCGCGCGCACATGGCGTGGAAGGTGCCCAGCCAGATGCCCTCCAGGCTGCGCTGTACCAGGTTGACCACGCGGCTTTCCATCTCTCTGGCGGCCTTGTTTGTGAAAGTGACCGCGATGATGTCGTAAGCTGGGATGCCCTCGTGCTCGATCAGCCAGGCCAGGCGGTGCGTAAGCACACGCGTCTTTCCCGATCCCGGCCCGGCTAGCACCAGGATCTGACCGTCACCCGCGGTGACGGCCTGACGCTGCTGGGGGTTGAGATCGTCGAGGAGGGCGTTGCTCATAGGTTCAGTCGGCGTTCCTGGGGGCGTCCACGCGGAAATCGTAGATGCCGTCGGCCAGGGGGTAGCTGCGCCCGCAATTGGGGCAGGTGATCTTTGGAGGGGTGTTCTTCAACGCCGCTCCGCAGACAGGGCAGGCGAACAGCCCTTCTGCCGGAGCCTGCAGGCCGCCGCTGATGGCGCGCGTGCATACGAACACGCTCGGTGTAGCCTGCACCAGCGCGCCCGTCCATTGCAGGGCGCTATCGATCGCGGCTAAGATTTTAAACGGCAGGTGTTGCTTAAGCCAGCCCACCCTGAAGTGGCTGACGGTGAGGGTTTTTTCTACCTTAAACCCGGCAGTGCGCAGCCAGGCGCGCACGGCGCGGGGATGGAAATCAAAGTTGAGCGCGGCAAACTCCACCGGCTCGGCAGTGAAAGGCGACCAGTCCTGCTGGCGCAGCAGCCAGCGCAGCATGCTCTTGAGGTTGCGCTTGTTGGCATATTCCAATATAAAGCAGGCGTCCAGCTCCAGCACGCGGCGGATCTCGTTGAGCGCGCGCGGCGCGTCGGCCATATGGTGCAGCGTGCGGATCATGGTAGCGCCATCGAAGGCGTTGTTAATGAAGGGCAGGCGGTACACGTCGGCGGCCACGTAGCGGAAGCGCGGCGAATCGCCCAGGCGCGCCCGTGCCTGCAGCAACTGCGTGCGCGAGTAGTCCACCAGTGTGATCTGGTCGTAGCCGGTGTAGCGCAGGGAGTTGCGTCCGGCGCCCGCGCCCAGTTCCAGCATGTGGCGTCCGTGCGGGCGCAGCAGCCGCCTCAGCGCGATGGCCTCGCAGGCGTCTTCATAGGCGCGCCCGCCCTCCTCCCAGAAGGAGATCTGGTAGTCGGAGCCTTCGTAGTTGCAAACTGGAGGGGTATCGCTCATGTATCGCTCTCTTTAAGGAAAGTGCACCCGGACAGGTTTGCCGGCGGCGCCCAGAGTGACCCACTTACCGCTGCTTCCTCTCGGACCTGGCGGGGTTCGCAAGGCTCTGCCGCGCCGGTCCCGTCCGGGCGCACCCCAAGGATACCGCAGGTGGGGCAGGGTGTCAACGAAACCCAGAAAACGCCGTAGGGGCGGGTTCCAAACCCGCCCTGCCTCACGCGGAGAGCGTAGAGGGAACCCTTGATTAAGAAAACCCATTAACCTTAACCACGAAATGCACGAAACCCACGAAAAGGATTTGTAGGGGCGGGTTCCAAATCCGCCCGTGGGCGCATCCCATTCGCTCCGCTCAGGGACGCAAAATTCGCGGCCCGCTGCGCCCCTACAATTGATTTCTATATTGATTTCTATTTTGTGTCTTTCGTGCCGTTCGTGGTTGGGTTCCCCCGGCGTAAAATTCACATAAAAATTCTGAGGGAAAAAGAATATAATTAGATATCAATAGCAACGCTTGTTATGGGAGGGTAAGAAAAAATGAAAAACATCAGATCGCTCATCACATTCCTGTTGCTGGCCATTCTACTGGCCTCCTGCAAATTCCCCACCAAAGTGCCCACGCTGGTGCCCATCACGCCCATTCCGCCAACCCTTGCCCCGGGTGACTTGACCGACTACTCCTCCGCCGCCTACCTGGACGACCGCAGCACCCCCGCGGCGTTGGTGCTCTCGTACGTCAACGCCATCAAC
>Ga0116157_10000010_pt1 | contig 227881 bp, 180 predicted proteins | sample AD_UKC048_MetaG_FD_89882 | JGI IMG/M metagenome (GOLD analysis project Ga0116157, IMG submission 89882) | Active sludge microbial communities of municipal wastewater-treating anaerobic digesters from USA - AD_UKC048_MetaG | ecosystem: Engineered > Bioreactor > Anaerobic > Digestate | place... | reverse complement strand
GGCCGGATTCCGGGAATGCCTCGCGCAGCATCGAGGCGGCCGACTTCGCCGATCCCGTCTTGTAATCGATGATCCAGACGGTGCCATCGGCATCGGCGAGCCATCGGTCGATCCGTCCCTTGCAGGGGTATCCGCGGAACTCGAACCGGAACCCCGCCTCGACGCCGATGGTGCCAGCCGCCGGGATCTGGCCGTTGACGTAGACCGCCTCGCGATACCGGTTCAGGATTTCCAGGGCCTGGCCGTCATACTGCTTCCGCTGGAGCACGGGAAGCTGGGTGAGAAGCGGCACGCCATGGGCCGCCCAGAGGGCTTCCAGCTCCTCGAAGCCCGGCGACCGGCCGCTCGAGAAGGCGCCTTCGGGGTCGTGAAGGGCTTGGAGACAGGCGTGAACAGCGTTTCCGAAGACGAGGGAGGGCTGGCGCTCGACCCGTTCGTCGCGCAGACGGAGGACGTGGCGGAAGAAGAACCGACGGGGGCAGTCGATGAAGTCGCGCAGCGCCTGGGCCGAGAATCGGAATCCCGCGGGCAGTTCGGCCGGGCAGGGGGGGGCGATGCCGAAGCGGCGGGGTTTCAGGAAATCCCCGTCCCCGTCATCCGTGCCGGCGGTTTCGCGAACGGCGTCGGACAGGTTCTGCAGCCCGGGCTCCAGCGGTAGCCGCTCCTCGCTTGTCAGGCGGGCGAGGCGCGTGCGGAGCTCGCCGATCGTCAGGATGCGTTGCTCATGCCAGTCCCGGACGGGGTGGAGGCCGAGCTCGGCCAGGAACGGCGCCGGCAGGGCGGGATCGGTTCCGATGCGCCGGGGCAGGGTGAGGATCAGCCCTTCTTCGGCCCGTGTCAGGGCGACATAGAGCAGCCGTCGCTCCTCTTCGAGGTGGTCCGCGTGATCCGCGGGGTAGGGATTGAAGAACCGGATCTCCCGCTTGCTCGCGTCAATGGCTTTCTGCACCGCGGCCAGTCCGGTCGAGCCGATCAGAAGATTCTCGCGGAGCCGGACAGGAAACTGATCCTCGCAGAGTCCCGTGACGAACACCACGGGAAACTCGAGCCCCTTCGACTGGTGGACCGTCATCAGCCGCACTCCCGGTATTGCCGGGGTCGCGTCGGCTGCCGGCTCGTCCTCCTGTTCGAGGGTCGAGGCGTAATACGTGAGCCATTCGTCGAAGCTCGGCATCAGATCGGCGGCGACGGGAGGGTGGCCATCCTGCTTCTCCCGGACGTCGCAGAAGTCGTCGATCATGTTCCGGAACCGCATGACATGCCGTGCTCCGGGAGACGCCGGATCGGCGAGAAGGTGTGGAACGGCGAGAAGCAGCCGGGCGAACAGGGTGACGAGGGGAAGCTCGATCCCGTCCCGCAGGAGGCGCAGGGTTTCGCGGAACGCGGCAAGCCGTGCGGCCGTTTCCGGGGGAGGAGGGGGGAAGCCTTCGGGAAGGGGTTCGTCGGGGGGGCGGGCGAGCCAGGCGTCGAGGGCGGCTTCGAGCGATGCGGCGGGGGGGAGCACGGCGAGATACTGCTGAACCCAGATGGGGTCGAGACCGAAGACGGGCGAGGCGAAGGCGCGCCGGAGCGGCTGTTCCCGGGCATCGGCCGGGCCCGCCGTCGCCTGGAACAGCGAGGCGAGCGCCGTCACCTCTTCGGATCGGAAAAATTTCATATCACCAGCTATATCGAATGGGATATGCATTGCCCGGAGCGCCTCGGATAACAGGTCGATCTGGTAGTTGTTCCGGACCAGGATCGCGATTTCGCCGGGGGTGAAGCATCGATGGGTCCCGTAGGTGAGCAGGGAGGCGATGCGGCGGGCGATCATGCGTGCCTCGTCGAGCTCGTCACGTGCCTCGAGCAGTTCGACGAAGCCCTGACGGTTGCTGCGCGCGACGAGGCCGCCAGGAGTTCCGCCCGAAGGGGTGTTTTTCGGGGCGAACTCCCGCGACCAGTGCAGGTTGCCGGCCAGGCCGAGAATGCATGCGGCGCTGCGGTAGTTGCCGCCGAGCGGGAACAGACGGGCTTTGAACTCGCGCCTGAAGGCGCTGCGTGAACTCATCATGCCGGGATCCGCCCCGCGGAACCGATAAATGCTCTGCAGCGGGTCGCCGATCACCGCGATGCGGGGCGGCCGGCCCTCGTCCGGCCTCTTCAGCAGCCGGAGAAGAAGATACTGCGCCGGGTCGGTGTCCTGAAACTCGTCGACGAGGACGATCCGGAACCGGTCCCGGTACCTGGCTGCCGTGTCGGGGTCGCGGAGCGCCTGGATCGAGAACGAGATCAGGTCGCGGAAGTCGAGATATCCGGTCCGGATCCGCTCCTCTTCATACCGCCTGTACAGATGCAGCAGCTCGTCGATGCGCTGCCTGACCATGGGGGATGGGGGATGGGCGGCGAGGGCCTGTTGGAGCTGATCGGGCGTCACGAGGTTCGATTTGAGCAGCGAGATGAACGTGAGCACTTCGAGCTGGAAGCCGCGTTTGGTGAGCACCCGGCCGAACACCGGGAAGGTTTCCGGGGTCAGCCGTCCGCAGATACCCGCCATCAGCAGGGCTTCCTTGAAGCCGGTGAGCAGCCGAAAATCCGGCCTGATCCCGACCAGGTGATACTGTTCCCGGAGCAAGCGGGCGCAGAAGGAGTGGAACGTCGAGATCCAGCACTCGTCGTAACTGTGGGGGTGGTATTCCATGACCCGCCCCCGGAGCTCGCGGGCCGCCTTTTCCGAGAAGGTGAGGGCGAGAATCTCTCGGAGCTTCGTGCCTTCGGCGAGCAGGCGGCCGATCAGCACGGCGATGGTCCGGGTCTTGCCGGTACCGGGGCCGGCGACGATCATCGTGGGCCCCTTGAACCCGCGGATGATGGCCTTCTGTTCGTCGTTCAGTCTGTCGAAGTTTTCGGAGAGCACGGGGAGCGGCCTTTCAGGGGGTGCGGGGATAGACGAGATCGAACTGGGGTGAGCCGGTCACCGCCCAGAGAATGACGAAGTGGTGGATGGCATCCGAGAGGGCCAGAGCTCCGCCGAGAATCGCGAGGCGCCGCTTCCAGACGGCATCGCTTACGAATGCCGAAGCGAGCAGAATGAGCAGGCCGACGAGGCCGTGATGGATGCGGTATCCGAAGGTGAGCCGGCCGACACTCGCTGCCGTGTCGCGGGTCGCCTCGAGGCCGAAGCCGAACCGCAGGGCCACCGTCACGGCTTCGATCACCGCGGCGAGGAGAAGGGTCGATTTCCAGGGATTCAATTGTCGCCGTCCGTGTCGGGAAGATCGGGCATATCGGGAAGATCCGCCCCGGCGTCCGTCGCCCCGTCACCGGCGGTCGGCACCTGATACTCGTGGCTCAGGCTCTTTTCCAGCCCTTCCAGCATCTGGTTCGTCCCGGCGGCATTCTCCTCGGCAGCCTGCTGATGATCCTCGTGCATCTGGCGTTTCGACTCGTTCAGTTCGTCGATGTTCCGGTTCACGCCGTCGATCTGGGCATCATGCCGTTGCTGGTTCTGGTCGTGCAGCTCGCGCATCTCGCGGTTGAGCTGATCGGTTCGTGCGTTCTGGTCGCGCCCGAACTCCTGCCGCCATTGCTGGTGAGCGTCATGAGAGGCTTTCAAAGAGGCGTTCATTTCCGCGATATGGGCTTTTTCCTGTTCCGATGCGCCGGGTGGGGCCTGGATCGGTTTGTACTCCTGCCACACGGGCATTGCCGCCGTCGCGATGTCGGTCCAGGTGGCGAGCTGGTTCCGGTCCACATGAGCGATATCCGGCGAAGTGCCCGTGTCGGGGGCTTCGACGCGGCCCAGCCGGACATCGTGGCGGATGGTTCTGGTGCCCATTCCCGTGGCTGCGGATGCGGTGTCCCCTTCCCGGATGGCGATTTCGGGCATGCCCCGGCCCGGCCTGTCCGATGCGCCGGGCTTGCGTTCCACCTTGACCGGATCGATGGGGGCGACGTAAGCGCCCGTACCCTGGTCTTTGCGTCCGTTGTGCTCGCTGAGGATCGTGAGCTCGCGGCGCGAGCCGTCCCGCTCGGGGGATGGAGTTGTATAGCTTAATTTATATCTACGCTCGAGCATCATCCGGGAGCTGATCTTCTGGAAGATGCCGGCGAGCTGTTCGGCCGACGGGGCACGCAGCAGGGCGCCTTTGGTCGAGCGGGCGAGCTGTTCGAGGAAGCTTTCGTCGATATTCGTCCCGAGGGCCACGCAGATGACGCGGATCCCGTTCTTGCCGGCGTGGGCGATCACCTCGTCTGCCTTTTTCGTCGAGAAGCCGGGTTTGCCCTGCGGACTCTCGTCGCGGCCGTCCGTGAGCAGCACGATGGTCTTGCGGTCGTCGGTACCGGCCGCCGAGCGCAGCTGTTCGCAGGCCTGATACAGCGCGTCGAACAGAGCGGTGCCGCCCCAGGGGCGCATTTTCGTGATCCCGCCGAGCAGGGGCTCCTGCTCGCGCGTGAACTCGGTCACGAGATCTACGTCGCTCGCAAAGGTGATCAGGGAAATGCGCGCCGGCATGTTCATCCCTTTCACGAACGTTGCCGCCGACTCCTTCACCGTCGCGACCACAGGCTCCATGCTCGAGGAGCGGTCGAGGAGAAGGGCGATGAACGGCTCACGCCGGACGAGATCGACGGTGAAGCTCGTGATCGGCGTTTCCCGTTCACGCAGGGTGAAGGCATCATGAAGGAGTTCGGTGGCATCCGGGGTGAACACCCGCATCATCACGCGGATCTTCGGGTAATCGATGGGCGAAACGGTTTCGATCACCGAGGAAAACCCGGGATCGGCTGCGTGGGCCGGCAGCCGGCCCGTCAGGGCGAGTGTGAGCAGGAGCAGGGCCATCGGCCATATATGACCGGGACGACGGGTGTGCATACGGGTTCCCTCCCTCTTGACCGGGGTATTCTATCACAGGGGGAGCGGTGCTTGACTTGAAGCCGTCCGGTCGGGCACACTCTAGCACAAGCACGGGCCAGTTCCCGGCATGATACTGCCGCATCAGGAGGCGAACATGAAGTTCATCGGGGTCGACACGCACAAGTGCGTGGGAGCGAAGAGCTGCGAGAAGACCTGCGCCAGGACGTTTTTCAAGACCGAGGATGTGGCGTATTCGGCGATCCGTGTCACGCGCACGAAAGACGGGTGGGACATCAACGTCTGCAACCAGTGCGGCACATGCATCGGGATCTGCCCGGCGAAGGCGATTTCGCGGAACAAAGCCGGCACCGTCGTGATCGACAAGTCCCTGTGCGTCGGCTGCTTCATGTGCGTCGGCTTCTGTCCGACGCTGTCGATGCGTGTGGCGCCCGGTGGCCGCGAGCCGTTCAAATGCGTTTCCTGCGGCGCCTGCGCCAAGGCCTGCCGGAGCTGCGCCCTGACCCTGAGCGAGCGCGATCACGCGCAGCTGCCGTCCTGACGGAGCGAGGAGAGGAATGAACAATATGATAGATTATACCAAGCGGACCTCGTATCTGGGCGATCTGGAAAAGCAGCGCGGTGCCCACCGGCTCGTTTTCGAGGGCCGCTTCACGCCGGGGCTGCCCGAACGGGGCTACAACAACCGCACGCTGTTCATCAATCTCTCGACGAAGACCATCACCGAAAAGCCGGTGACGGAACAGATGAAGGAGATCTTCATCGGCGGCCGCGGCTTCGGCCTCTGGTATCTCTGGAATGCCGTCACCCCGAAGACCCGCTGGAACGATCCCGAGAACGAGATCGTCATCAGTCCAGGGCCCCTCGGCGGCAACACGCAGTATCCGGGTTCGGGCAAGTCGCTCGTCGTCTCCCTGTCCCCGCTCACCGACATCCCGATCGACAGCAACGTCGGCGGGCATTTCGGCCCCCTGATGAAGTTCAGCGGCTTCGACGCCCTCGAGATCCAGGGAAAGGCGGATGCCGACGTCGTCATCTTCATCGACGGGCAGAAGGGGGTCATCCGGGTCGAGGAAGCCCCCCTCGAGAGCGCCGACAGCCATATTGCTGCGGATATATTCACGCACATGTATGCCGAGAGCGAGCTGGACCGGCGGAACATCTCGGTCATCGCTTCGGGCAAGGGCGCCGATCATGCCCTGATGGGCTGTCTGAACTTCTCCTGGTATGACCACCGGCGCGGCGTCGCGCGTCTCAAGCAGGCCGGACGCGGCGGCATCGGAACCGTGTTCCGGAACAAGAAGGTGAAGGCCGTCGTCGTGCGCGGCCCTGCCGTCAAGGGCGACATGAACCGTCCCGCCGATCTCGACCGGGTGCGAAACACCGGCATCCGGCTGCATCGAGAGATCCACGACAACGATGACAAACAGTGCCACATGCGCACGCAGGGCACCGCCCACCTCGTCGAGGTGATGAGCGACTACGACCTGCTGCCGGTCTGCAACTTCCAGTATGGCTCGCACGACGACGTGAAGAATATCGCATCGTATAAATGGGGCGAGCGGTTCACCCAGGGGATTCCCGACGGCTGCTGGCATGGCTGCTCGATGGGCTGCTCGAAGGGCGCCGACGGCCATATCGTGAAGACGGGGCCCTACAAGGGCCACTCCGTCACCGTCGACGGTCCCGAATACGAGACGGCCGCCGGGCTCGGCTCGAACTGCGGCATTTTCGACCGTGACTGGATTCTCGAGGGCAACTTCTACTGCGACACCTACGGCATCGACACCATCTCGTTCGGCACGAGCTGCAGCTTCGTGATGGAGTGCTGGCAGCGCGGCATCCTGAATGCCGAGCGCACCGGCGGCGTCGAACTGACGTGGGGCAACGGCGAGGCGCAGATGGAGCTGCTCCACCAGATGGCCCGCAACGAGGGGTTCGGGGCGATCGTCGGCCAGGGCGTCGCCCGCATGAAGAAGCTGTTCATCGAAAAGGGCTGGGGAGATCCGAAACTGATCGGGGATATCGGCATGGAGGCGAAGGGTCTCGAATACTCCCAGTATCTCTCGAAGGAATCCCTGGCGCAGCAGGGCGGGTATGCCCTGACCAACAAGGGGCCGCAGCACGACGAGGCCTGGCTGATCTTCATGGACATGGTGAACAACCAGCTTCCCACGTTCGAGGACAAGGCCGAAGCCCTGCATTACTTCCCGATGTTCCGCACCTGGTTCGGCCTGAACGGCCTGTGCAAACTGCCCTGGAACGACGTCGAGCCGGGCGACAACCGCAAGGTCAACAGCCCGATGGAGGCGGCGAAAGTGCCGGCCCACCTGCAGAACTACTGCGATCTCTTCTCCGGCATCACCGGCCGCGAGATGAACCGGGACGAGCTGGTCTTCATGTCCGAGCGGGTCTACAACTTCCAGCGCGTCTTCAACCTGCGCATGGGAAAGGGGCTGCGCAAGTTCGACCAGGCGCCCTACCGCTCGACCGGCCCCGTCACCCGCGAGGAGTATGAATCCCGCGCCGAGCGCTACGACAAGCAGCTCCGGGAGCAGATCGGGATCGATCCGGCCGGAAAATCCGTCGACGAAAAGATCGCTCTCCACCGGAAATGGCGCGAAGATCGCTATCAGAAACTCTGCGATGCCGTCTACAAGCGCCGCGGCTGGACAAAGGATGCCGTGCCGACCCTCGAGACGCTGAAAAAACTCGGCATCGACTTCCCCGACGTCGTCGAGGTTGTCAAAAAATATCTTTGACGATTGTTTGTCCTGGTCCCGTTTTCTTCGACCCTTCGGGCCGGATGACGCCGTCTGCTCTGATCGGGTGTGCTTCTGGCACGATGTTCGAGGGGAACAGTCCGTGAGTCTCCGTATCGGGGAGGATATTCGTGCGAACGACGCAGGCGGATGTGGAGTTGTTGATGAAACGGCTGGTGGAGCCGGTGCGGAAGATGCTGCGGGAAAACGGGGGGTTTCTTCCGTTCGGGGCGTATCTCGACACGGCCCGCCGCGTGCGGAAGTTCCAGGCCGAAGCCGATGACGCGTGCGACCAGGATGAGCTGGCGGTTTTCTTCGAGGAGAAGATGCGGGGATATGCCGCCGCGAAGAAGGCGATCGCGACAGCCATCGTCCGCGACGTGCGCGCGGCGCCTCCCGGAAAACGCAAGGCGGAAGACTGCGCCGCGTTCGCGCTCGATCACGGGGACGGCTACTCGATCATCGTTTTTTTGCCGTACGTGATCGACGAGGCGGGAGAGGTGGTTTTCGGAGAACTGTTCGCGATCGACGGCGACAACAAGATCTTTCCATGAGATATTTCCCTGAGGGCAATCGATCCGGGCGGGTTTAAAATCCGCCCCTATGGTGTGGGATGAGGTTTGGTTCGAAGGGGAGCCGCGCAAGAGGGGGCAGAATCACTAGGCGGTCGTGACACCTCGGGTGTGCTTCTGTAGGGGCGGGTTTATAACCCGCCCGTCACGATGTGGACGGGGTTGGGGGTGAAGAGACGGCAGAACATGAGATGCAGAATCAATGAGCGGGATGCACAGATCGAGCGCGGGACCAGCCTCGGGAACGTCGCCGCGGCGCACTGCCCGGGGGCGGATCTGTTCATCCTGAACGGGTGTCCGGTGACGCCGGAAACGATTCCCGCGGAAGGCGACGCGATCGTGTTCATCCGGCGCGGCGCGATGCCGGCGCCGGAGGAGTTGGATGCTCTCCTCGCGGCCCGCCACACCCCGGGCGTTCATGAAAAACTCAAAAAAGCCTCCGTCGGCATCGCCGGATGCGGCGGGCTGGGCTCGACCGTCGCCCTGGCCCTCGCCCGCGTCGGGATCGGTCGGCTCGTGCTGGCGGATCACGATGTGGTCGAACCGAGCAATCTGAATAGGCAACAATATTATATCGATCAGATCGGCCTGCCGAAAGTCGAGGCGCTCCGGACGACGATCACCCGGGTGAACCCGACCGTTCAGGTCACGATCTGGGGAGAGCGGCTGGTGCCGCCGACGGTGGCTTCGCTCTTCGCCGGGGTCGACGTGCTGGTCGAGGCGCTCGACCGGGCTGACCAGAAGGCGATGCTGGTCGAGGCGGCGATGAAGGCGTTCCCCGCCAAGCCCCTCGTGCTGGGCTCGGGGATGGCGGGGTGGGGGGGGAACGATCGACTTCGCACCCGGATTTCCGGTACCATGACGGTGTGCGGCGACGAGACGGCCGAGGCCGTTCCGGGGCGGGGCCTGATGGCTCCGCGCGTGGGCATCGTCGCGCACATGCAGGCCAATCGCGTCATGGAGCTGCTTCTCGGTCCGGATGAGGGCTTCGGCCCAGAACTCGTAACAGGGAGATTCGACGAAACATGCTGAAAGTCAACGGCGAGCCGCTGAAATACCAGGAAAACATGACCGTTTCCGACGTCATCCGGGTGAAGAAGTTCTCGTTTCCCCTTCTGATCGTGAAGATCGATGGCGTCTACATTCCGCGCGAAAGCTATGACGTCACCCCCGTTCCGGACGGCGCCACCCTCGACATCATCCATCTCATCAGCGGCGGCTGACCCGACCCTGTCGCCATGTGGTCCATCGGCTCCTGAGCGCGTGAGCGGCAAGCCCGCCCCCTTCTGCAGGATGTGCCGAAGGGGGCGGGATGATCGTTACAGGTCCATTTCCCAGGATACGGCCAGCCGCCGGCCGGGCTCTCCATACCCGTAGAGCCTCTGGGAACGGGTGTTGGCGATATTCAGCAGGGCCAGCCGGAGCGCGCCTCCGTGGAACCGGCTCAGATAGCCGATGTCCGTGCGATCCGTCGGGGAGACGGACCGGGTGTTGCCGGCATCGTCCCAGCTCGCCCCCCACCGGGCATACCGCGCATACACCTCGCCGTTCCCGGCGGGATGACGCAGCGTCAGGGCTCCCGCATGCCCCGGCACGCGGGGCAGGGTGAAGCCGGAGGTGAGGATCCGGGCCCGGGGCGTCCGGGAATACTCGAGCTCGATGCGGCAGCGGTGGCGGGACATCCGCACGGCAAGCTCGTGACCGGTGATTTCCGCGGTTTCCAGGTTTTCCGCTTTGATCCCCCAGGCATAGGCCGGGTCCGTCGTGGCGACGGTTCCGATGAGATTGTCGGCGCGCGTCCGGTAGCTTCGCAGTTCGACGGCGCCGTCGGTGCCTGCCCGCTGGGTGAGCGCGAGCGAGAGGGTGCGGCCCGTTTCGGGGGCCAGCCGTTCGTCGCCGTAGTTCGGGTAGAACCGCTCATTGAGAGCCGGGCGCCGGAAGGAGGTTCCCCAGGCGGCTTCCAGGCTGCGTCGGCCGAACTCCCGGGAGAGGGCTATCTTGCCAGTCGCGGCCGTGTCTCCGGGGTTTGTATAGCGATCGATACGCCCGATCGACCGGAGCTTCCAGCCGGCGGCCGGGCTCCAGGAAACCCCGCCCCGAAGCGCATCATTCGTCTCATCCCGTTCGAGGATGCCGTCATTCGAAGCTTTCGTCTCCTGGTGCGAAACGCCCAGGTCGATCTCGCCGCGCGACAGATACCAGAACCGGTCGAGTGCCTGCTGGTGGGTGAGCGAGCGCATGTCATACCCGTTCCAGGGGTCCGTCGGATCGTATCCGGCAAGAACCGCGTCCCGGCGGCCGGCCGTGAACTGCCATTCCCCATCCGGAAGGGGCCGCGCGGTATGCAGGCTCATCGTCGATTCCGACCGGTGCTGGGTGAAGTCGGGATCGTCGACGGGGGCCGAGGTGACCGGGGAAAACGTGTCCAGCGCCGTGTCCGACGAGCGCCAACCAAGGAGGAAACGGACGGAGGTGCCGTTGGCCGATCGGCTCTGGATCCCGATGTGCAGGCGCTCCTGCTCGAACGGGTCCGTTTCGGCGTTGCCTTGCCGCCCGTCAGCGGCCGACCAGCCCTGGGTCCGGAAGGTCATGCCGGAAACCCCCAGCGTGGCATTCGGAAGCGCCAACGCCGCGTTCAACTCGCGGCCGTTTCCCCCGACACCGTCCGAAAACAGGCGGAGGCTCGAAGTGGCCGGGATGGCGGTCCGGAGATGGAGGACCCCGCCGATGGCGTTGCTGCCCCACCAGGAGGCACCGGAGCCTCGATACACCTCGACGGAATCGAGGAGCCCCGGATCGATATCCCCCAGGTCGGGATTTCCGGTGAAGGGGTCGTTGACCGGCATGTCGTCACGCAGGACGAGCACGCGGGCGCCGGTGAAGCCTCCCAGCATCGGGCTGGCGAGCCGCCCCGGCCCGCCCTGGGGCGGGGTCACGAGCACGCCGCCACCCAGGGATTCGGGGCCGGTTGTCGGCAGAAACCTGCCGATCTTCTCCGCCCCTGCACGGGAGACGGCATTGCCTATGAGCTCGGAAGGGGGCTTCCAGGCCGGTGCTGTCACCGTGACCGTCGGAAGCTGCAGGACGGTCTCGGAGGCTGTCCCGGCGGGCAGGCTGACGGTTGGGAAAACCACGAGAGCCAGAACCGGCAGCAGAAAACGGGAAAAACGGAAACCAAAACGATCAGAAACGAGCATGGGGCCGCGCCACCTCTGAAAAAAATGCCGCGCTCCCCGGGCCGGAGACGCCATGCGTCGTCTGTTCGGCACGATCTCCCGATCCGCGAGGAGTCGCGTGCTCATCCGTCAGGTATTCCGGCTCCCGGATCATCCTCCCGCCGGCCCTTCCCACCCTTGCGGGTAGTGGCTTGCCGGCGTTTGTCCCCGATTACGGCGACGGGCTCGCGCAGGTTTTTCACCTGCTTCCCTGCTGGCCTGCGGTCAGGCCATGGCGATGAGGCCCTCTGGATACCACAATCGGCCCATCCGTGCAAGAACCCGTTCTGTGCTGCCGGGCCTCTGTGGTAGGATGAACCGGTCGGAAGGGAGAGGAACCGTGAGCGGCCAGGCGGATGACCCCATGCAGGCGGGGACGGTGATGCCTGTTCTGAGCGATGCCCTGTTGCCCGAGGTGCGGCGTGAGATCAATGCCACCCTGCGGCCGGCATTCCTGGTCGGGGCGCTGTTCGGCATCTTCGCCGGAACCTTCATGCTGCTCATCCATTGGGTCGGCCTCATGCCCGATATGGCCATTCCGGCGTTGTGGGCGTTCGTGTGCGGGATCTCGGTGCTGGGTCTGTATGTTATGGCCAGGCGGGACGCCATTCCTGCCGTCAGGCCGTGGATCGTGGTGCTGCCGCTGGTTTCCCTGCCGACGCTCATTTTCGTGGTCTCCTGGTGGATCCTCCCGGGAGGGGCCGCAACCTACCTGACGGGGCCGCCGTCCTATCTGTATTTCTTCCTCGTCGTGCTGACGGGGTTCTGGATGCAGGCACGCGTTTCCATCGGGGCGAGTATCTTTGCCGCCGCACAGTTCATCGTCGCCTATCAGGTTGCCCGAGAGCATCTGCAGCATATCTCCGGCCCCGATGCGCTGTTCCTGCAGGATCTGAAGGATCCCGTCCTGTGGGGCTTCAAGGCCGTCATGCTGGTGCTGACCGGGATCGCGGTCGGCGTGCTGTCGCGATCGGCGCGCCGGCTGATCGGCCGGATGATCGACAAGGAGCGGGAGCGGGCTTCGCTCGACCGGCTGTTCGGCCAGTATGTCAGCCCGGCCGTGCGCGACCGGCTGATGGCCTCGGATGCCGTCCGGGGTGAGATGCGGGATGTCGTGGTCCTGTTCTGCGACATCCGCTCGTTCACGACGATGTGCGAGGGCATGTCGCCGGCCGCCGTCGTCGAGCATCTCAACCGGTATCTCGACGAGATGGTCGCCTGCATCCAGGCCGAGGGGGGCGTCATCGACAAGTTCATCGGGGATGCGATCATGGCCACCTTCGGCGGGGTCGCACCGCTCGAAACACCGGCCGCATCGGCGGTGAAGGCCGCCCTGAAGATGCAACAGGAGCTGGCCATCCTCCGCTCCGACTGGACCCTCCAGAATCTCCCGCTCCTCCGGTCGGGAATCGGCATCCATTACGGCCCGGTTCTGCTCGGCCCGATCGGCAGCGAGCAGCGCCGCGAGTTCACGGTCATCGGGGACACGGTGAACGTTGCCGCGCGGCTCGAGGCCCTGACGAAGGACCACGCCTGCGGGATCATCATTTCGGATGCCGTCCAGCATGCCCTGCCGGCCGAGCTGAAAGAGGCGTTCGCCGGGCTCGGCTCGACGACGGTCAAAGGGAAGACCCTGCCGGTGGAGATCTTCGGCAACACGTAAGTAAATAGTAAACAATATATTATTATGACGATACGAAAGCGAGGAAAAAGTCTATGGCGCGGATCATGAAGCGGAAGCCCGGCAGAACGGTGACGAACGATCGTTCGCCGGGGATCGTGGAGCTTCTGCGCGACCTCGAGGCGATTCCTTCCCCGTCGGGATTCACCGAGGAGATCGCGCAGCATCTCATCCGGACGGCCGAAAAAGCCGGCATTACCGGTCGGCTGACGAACAAGGGCGGCGTGCTGATCGGCAACCATCCTGCGCCGACGCTGCTGGTGTCCGGTCATGTCGACACCCTGGGCGCGATGGTATCGCATATCAACGGCGATGGAACGCTGGCGATCACGAAGATCGGCGGCCCCCTCCTTCCCTCGTTCGAGGGAAACTATCTCACCGTCTGCACCGACGCCGGAATGCGGTATCGAGGCACTCTGCTGCTCAACAACCCGGCCGCGCATGTCAATCGCGCGGCCGAGTCGACCGAGAGAAAGCCCGAGAGCATGCACGTGCGGCTCGACGCGGAAGTGCGGCGCGCGGCCGACGTGGAGAAACTCGGGATCGGCGTGGGCGACTTCGTCTGTTTCGACGCCCGGTTCGAGCATACCGACACCGGCTTCGTGAAGGCGCACTTCCTCGACGACAAGGCCGGCTCGGCCGTGATGCTGGCCACGCTTCTCGAACTCGGTGCGGCGCGGCTGAAGAAGCTTCCCGTCTGCTTCTTCTTCACCACCTATGAAGAGGTCGGCCACGGGGCCTGTGCCGGTATTCCAGAAAGCGTCCGGGAGATGCTGGTCGTCGACATGGGCGTCGTCGGCGACCGGGTGGCGGGCGACGAGTATTCCGTCTCGATCTGCGCCAAGGACTCGTCGGGCCCGTATGATCTGGGGATGCGCCGGAAGCTGGTCGGGCTGGCCCGCAACAATGGGATTCCGCACAAGGTCGACGTGTTTCCCTTCTACGGCTCCGACGGCTCGGCCGCCCTGCGCGCCGGCCATGATCTGCGTGTCGGCCTCATCGGGCCCGGCGTATCCGCCTCGCACGGGTGCGAGCGCACGCATGAGACCGGGCTGCGCGCCACCCGCGATCTCCTTGTGGCATATTTGAAACAATAATAAAAAACAATGAAAACGGGGCGGCGCTCAAGGCGTCGCCCCGTTTTGCATGCGTATGCAGACTGGCGGAGGGGATCCCCGTCAGTCGTTTTTGCGGGAGATGACTGTTGCGAGGCCCTCGGGGTGGGTCGAGGCTTCCAACTCACGCACGATGGCGCTGTCGCCGTTGATCTTCCCCTTCAGCACCGGCAGGTGTGTCTCCCCGTCGCGGGTGACGCGCAGCGTGAAGTCGGGCTCGCAGGGAAGAGGCTTCACCCCGTCGAGATCGAGGCGGAACGGCCGGATCAGCTCGTTGCGCCGCGAGATCAGCCGCTCGACGGCGACCTTCTGGGCGAACGACGGCCAGCCGCTTTCCGAGAAACACCGCTCGAGATCGGCGCGGCTGAGCTTCGCGATGCGCAGGGCCATCCAGCGGGCATCGGCCCAGGAGCAATCCTTCCATGCCCGCGGCACATACAGGGGCCGCATGAGGAAGTTGATGGTTCCGAGCCGGGCGCGCACGAACGAGGGTTCGAACGAGTTCAGCTCACCGGACGGCTTCAGCCCGCCGAGGGTGCAGCCGAGATCGCTCTGGAACTCGACGGTGCGGTCGAACTGGCGGGTTTTGAGGTTGTAGACGAGGCCGACGCGGGAGTTGTCGTCCTTCATGTCCTTGTTCTTGATCCAGGCGTTGAACACGATCGAGCCGCGGGTGACCCGGTCGCTCTCGGCGCCGGCCGTGCTGAGCGCCGCGCCGCCAAGCCGCTTGATCGCAGGGTTGTACAGCGAAAGCTGGCACTCCTTGAACTTCACGAAGGTCGCCCCGACATACTTCGGGTCGATCGATTCCCGTTCGGCCATCTGCTTGTCGACGATGCCATGCCCCAGGATCGTGTTGCCGTTCTTTACAAGCTTGTCGTCGAGCAGATACCGGTCGGCATGAAACTGGAACTTCGAGTTCAGCAGCATTTCGGACAGGCGGCTGAACGAGTGGACGGCATCCGACCCGGTCTTCGCAGGCGGAGTGAAGATCAGCAGCGACTCGCCGGGGCCCGAGTAAAACTTCAGATCCTCGAACGAGGCGCCCAGGTCGATGGCGAGGCGGGTCATTGCGACGTCGCTGTGCACCTCGTCGCCCCACTTCAGCTTCCAGGTCAGGCCATACCGGTCCTTCACCGTGATCTTCGGCGAGGTGGCATCCTCCTTGAGCTCGTCATAGAACAGGACGCGCCGGGCATACCCGATGTCGAACCGGGCGAGCTTCTTCTCGCAGGCCCGGATCAGCGACACCTGTTCGTTCACGAAGTCCTGGAAATGGTTGCCGGGCGCTTTCCCGCTCAGGGCCGGGTGGTCCGGCGCGGGCTGCAGGCGGGAGATCTCGACGGGGGAGAGCCGGGAAAGCTCCTCGCGCGAGACGGGAACGCGGCTGCCGCTCTTGAACAGCCGCGCCGCCTCGCGCTTCGCTCCGAGCGGGCCGATCGGCTGCTCGGGGGCGATTCCCTCGGGAACGGACATGGCCAGGCTGCCGCCGACCACGTTGCTGAGCATGCGGAACCGCCTGCCGAGCTTGCCGAGCGCCGACTCCTCGGGGGCTTGCGCCATGTCGGCCAGCAGGGCGTAATGGAGCCGCTGGAGGCGCACGAACTCGTGCGCCGCATCCCCCTCATCCTGCGAGGTTTTCGTGGCGGCGAGAAGCGCCTGCGCATCGGCCACCAGCTTCGCGTAGGCGACGGCAGAGGCGTTCTTCGCCTGCTTTTCGGGCTTGTCCGGGTATTTCGCGCGGAGCGCCTTCATCACGTCCGCGTGTTCTTCCTCGACGCGGTCGGCGAACGCCTTCACGTTCGCTGCCGAGAAGGACAGGACGGGGTAATCCTTCACGGCATCCTGCGCGGCCCGGGCCGGCAGGGGGATGGTCGTCGGAACGGCACACGCGAGTGCCAGGGCGAGGAAAAACGAAGATCGACGCGTCATAGGTCCTCCATCAATAATACATTGTATATAATCAAAGGTAGATCAAGGCTTCATGGTCAAATCGGCGCCGTCGGAGCGGAACACGATGTTTCCGTTCTCGTCGGTTCGCAGGACGGTCGTGCCCAGCTTGCGCAGGGCGGCAATCAGAGGCGTTTCCGGGACATCCCCGTCGGGTTCGTCGCAGGTGATGACGGCATACCGGGGGCGAACGGCGGAGAAGAAGGTCTCGGTGACATCGGCGAGGCCGGTTCCGTGATGGGGCACCTTCAGCACATCTGCCCGGAGACGGTCTTTGCGCGTGCAGAGGTCGGCCTGGCCGTCGGCGAGGGCATCTGCCGCGAACAGGAACGAGACGGCGCCGAAGGTGAGCTTCAGAACCAGCGATGCGTCATTCTTCTCGGGGTGGGCCTTCGAAGGCCCGAGGGCCGTCAGGCTGTACCGGCTGCCTTCGAGCAGGACGTCGCCGGGATGGACAAGAAGCGTCCGGGCGGGGTCGCGCGGATCGATCGGGCGGATGGTTCTGCCGATGGGAAGGGCCTTCACCACGGCCGGATAGCCGCCGGCGTGATCCTTGTGCTCATGCGTGACGACGACCAGGTCGAGAGAGCGGATGCCCCGCTTCTCCAGGTTCCGCAGAAGGTCGGCCGAGGTTTTCTCATACCCGGTGTCGATCAGGCAGGTTTTCCCGTCGGGAAGCCGGATGATCGCGGCATCCCCCTTGCCGACATCGATGAACGCGACTTCGAGCCAGCCGTCGGGAAGAGGTTTTTTCTGACCGGAAGCCGCCTTTCCCTGCGCCGAAGCCATCCCCGGCAGCAGGCAGCCGTGCAGCAGCACCAGACAGATCAGCAGGAACAGGGATTGTCGAGCCCGGAGTCGAAACATACGAAATGCTATTCCTTCCTCGAAAAATCGCCGGCGAGCGGGACCCGGCTATTCATTATACCGGAATGGCCGGGGGGCGTGGGTCATTCGATCGTGATATGGACCTGTGCCGCCTCTTCCCCCGGCGTCAGCGCCGTGATGGCGTGGGCTCCGGGCTGCATGGGCCAGAACGCCTCGTACGGCGGACCGACGCGGGCGACCTCGACGCCGTCGACCAGCCAGACGATTTCGGAAAGCGGCTCTTCCGGGATCGCCCGGAGCCGCACGAGGTTCTCCTCGTCGGGGGAGCGGACGAACCGGTCCCCGGTATGGGGGGAGACGATCGTGATGCGGCCCCAGCCGATGCCATCGGCGTCCTGCCGGGTGATGCGCAGTCTCCCGGCAGGCGGAAGGGCGGGCGGGGGAAGGGGCGGAGTCTGGGAGGCCACAGGGGAAGTCCCCTTCAGGTGCACGCCCGGCCCTTCCGGGTGTGCGCCCGGGAGCGGGGCGTAGGGGTCGCCGACCTCGATGCCCCCCTCGAGGATGAAGGGGTCGGCGCCCCGGCTCATGCCGCGGGAGCGCAGCCAGCCGGCATACTCGGGGGGGAGTTCGTGGAACCGGCCCTGGCGGGCATGGAAGGGACAGGAATCGGAGGGCTCCGAGCCGCGTGCGAAGAGCTCCATCGCCTGCATCGGGCAGAACGGGGTCGGCCGTTTCCCGGAAATGCCGCAGACGGGGGCGGCGATGACCGAGGAGGGCTGGGGAAACCAGTCGCTCCGGCCGCCTGCATCGAGGCCGAGGAGAAGGTCGTGGGCGATTGGTCCGCAGGCGACGGCGCCGGAGAGGCCGTATGTGGGCGATCCGTCGAAGTTTCCTACCCACAGGCCCACCAGGTGCCGGGGGGTCAGGCAGAACAGCCAGCAGTCGCGATAGTTCGTGCTCGTGCCGGTCTTCAGGGCGACCGGGAAGGGAAACGCGAAAAACTGCGGGTTGCCGAAGGTCAGCAGCCGTGCCGAAGGATCGGCCAGCATTTCGAGGATGATCCAGGCCGTGGCGGGCGTGACGAGCGCCCGCGAGGCCGAAGCGGGGCCGGGGGTGACCCGCAGCGAGACGCGCCGCCCGCCGTGGGCCAGCATGCCATACGCTGCCGCGAGGGAGGTCATGGTCAGCTCGGGGTTGCCGATCGCGAGGCCGAGGCCGAAGCCGTCGGCCAGGTTCTCGTCGGGCGGCAGCAGGCCGAGGGCTGCGAGAAACCGATAGAAGGGTTTGATCCCCAACGCGTTCAGCATCTTGACGGCCGAGATGTTCAGGGAGTTGCCGAGAGCGCTTCGGATCGTGATCGGGCCGTAGGAGCGCCGGTCGGCGTTCGCCGGAAGGTAGTCGCCCTGCGGAGTGCGGAAGGTCTGGAGGGTGTCGGACAGAACCGACGAGGCCGCGTAGCCGTTCTCGAGCGCGAGGGCATACAGAAACGGCTTGAGAATCGAGCCCCCCGACCGTTTCGCGGTGCAGCCGTTGTTGAACCCGTCGCCTTGCGGGCCCCAGCCCTGCGAGCCGGCCATCGCCACGACCTCCATTGTCGGGGTGTCGACGACGATACCCGCCGCCTGGCGCGCTCCGGACCGCGCGAGCCGGCCGCGATGCGCGGCGAGCGTCGATTCGAGGCTGCGCTGGATGTCGGGATCGAGGCTCGTGAGAAGCCGGCCGGTTGGGGTGCCGATCTCGGCGTAGACCCACTCGGCGAAGTGGGGCGCATCGAGAGGCAGACGCCAGGGCCGCACGCCGAGAGGCCGCCGGGCCGCCGCCGCGCAGGCGTCGGGCGAGGCGAGGCCGAGCTTTGCCATCCGGCCCAGCACCCAGTTGCGCCGGGCCTTCAACCGTTGCGCCCCGCCCCGGACATGCGGGTGGAGGCGCGAAGGCGACTGGGGCAGCGCCGCCAGCGTGGCTGCCTCGGCGAGGTCGAGGCCGGCCGGCTCTTTGCCGAACAGCAGAAAAGCTCCGGCCCAGACCCCCCGGAGATTCCCCGCCATCGGGGCGAGATTCAGGTAGGCCTCGAGGATCTCGTTCTTGCTCATCTGCTGCTCGAGCCGGGCCGCGAGCAGCAACTCCGACAGTTTCACCGCGAGCGACCGGGGTCGCGGCCGGGAAATGCGGATCAACTGCTGGGTGATCGTACTGGCCCCCGAGACGATGCGGCGCTGCAGCAGGTTGTCCCACGCCGCACGGGCGATCGCGACGGGATCGAACCCGCCGTGGTCGAAGAACGAGCGGTCTTCGGCCGCCAGAAGCGCATCGACCAGAACCCTCGGCACGCTCGCGAGCGGCACGCTCAGCCTCAGGTCCCCGGATGGGCTCGGAAACAGGCGCAGCAGGCTTCCGTCCCGCGCGAACAGCGCCCCGCCGTCCGCAGCCAGCGCCTCCCGCACCGGACCGTCCGCCGCCGGAACGAGCAGCCGCACCCCCGGCCGCCGGCAGAGCCAGGCGACGAGGCCGGCAACGCAGACGGCGGCGGCGAGCCGGGCGATCCGCTTCGGGGATGCCATCATAAAATACCTTGTATATAATGCATGCAATATAGATCTTGCAGGAAACGGCCGGCCGCCTTGCGGCGGCCGGCCATGGGATTCATGGGACCTTCAGCCTCACTTCGGGGCGGGCTCGATGCGGATCGTCTCGCCGACGGTCATGCCGAAATATTCGGGCTTGTACATCAGCGACACGCGCGTGGGACGCATGCGGAACGTGCCCTCGCACACGGCCCGGGCGAAGTAGGTGAACCGGAACCGGTTGCTCCAGAGATTGTTGGCGAAGGCCAGCACCTTGTCGTTGCGCATCTCGAAGAAGTCCGGGCGGAACTTGTAGCACCCGTCCTCCCAGTCGGCATACCACTCGGGATCGTCGTCGCCTTCCTCGGCATCGTCGTCATCGTCGGTGGGCCGCCTCGCCCCTTCGGTGCGCAGCGCCGTGTTGATCGCGATGAAGCCGGCCGGCAGCGGGTCTTCCAGGGCGACGTAGTTGAACCGCCCCCATTTGCCCGACCGGTGCAGGTCATCCTCGAACTCGACGACCACCTTCACGATGTCGCCGATCCGGATCGTCTCGGTTCCGGCCATGTTGATCAGGGTCTTCGTGACGCGATACCCGTTGTCGAGGTCGTCCTCGCGGGTGAGCGGGTCGGGGTGTTCGAACCGGAAGGCCCAGTGCACGAGCCCCTTCGCGGGGCCCTCGATGACGAGTTCGGGATTCGCCAGAAGGGCTTCGGCGTCGAGCTCGATCTCGGCGCCTTCCTTGTCCAGGGTCTGTTCGACCGGGGGTTTGCCGGCGTGCCGGACGGTCACCTTCAGCTCCCCGTCGACGGCCACGTTTTTCACCTCGAAATACTGGCCGAGAGCGAACAGGCACCAGCCCGTGTCGGCCGTCGAGTTCCACCGGCCGTCGGTGCGGATCGAGCGCAGCAGCATCCCGGCGAGGTTGTCGGCTTTCTTCGACGCCCCGTCGATGACGAGCGTTGCCAGCAGCGTCGCGGCCACTTCCCGGACGCTCGAGTCATACCAGTCGGTCCTCGCCTCGTCGATCTCGGGGTTGAGCTCCTTCAGCTGGCTCTTGAGTTGCGCCGGCTGCCGGGCGTTCAGGAGCGAGGCGGCCCAGAGCAGCAGCGCCTTCGACTCGTCGGAGCGGTTTCCGTAGTCGGACATCAGCTTGTCGAACTCCGAAGCGGTCATGGCGTCGTTCTTGGCCAGGTTGACGGCGGCCAGGTCGTGGATGCCGTATTCCCGCCGGCCCGACTCCTTCTGTATGAACAGGACGTCGTGGACCACCTTCAGGGCCTTGGCTATCCGTTCCCTGGGAACGTCGCAGCCCACGTGGTGGGCGATCGTGAGCGCGAACACGGCGTAGTGCGTGCCCCACCAGCTTCCGGTGCGTTCTCCGGGCCAGTAGGAGAACAGGCCGCCCGGCGTCTGCATTTTCAGCAGCCGCGCGATGCCCGCGTTCAGATACTTGTCGACTTCCTCGAGGGTGATGCCGGGCAGCATCCCCTGCTTGACGAGGCCGCGCAGGGCCGCGAGCGGGATGATGCCCGAACTGGTCTGCTCGACGCAGCCGTAGGGGTATTTCAGCAGATACCGCAGCCCGGGCGCGAGCCGCGCGAGCTGGGTCGTGGACAGGGTGAGCACCGCTTTGAGCGTTCCCTTGCGGTCGATCGCCGGCATCGAGGCCACGCCTGCCGGGGGTTCGAACGCGATCTCCTGCCTGCCGGTGCCCGAGCCCTGTTTGATGCGGGTGATCGGCACGGTTCGCGGAACGACCGGCAGCGGAAGCTGGATCGCATCCTTGAACTCGCCGAACCGGCCCGTCAGCGTGAGCATGCCTTCCCCGGGCCCGTTGTCGGCCGCCAGGCGCGTGCGCACCACCGTGTTGGTCAGCGGCGTCAGATCCGCCTCGGGCTGCTCGATCGTGGCCGACAGATTCGTGGCTTCGGCGACGGCCAGGGTCGCGCGGCCGGCGGTCTCGGTCTTGTTGCAGGCCGACAGCGGGAACACCGCCTCGTCGCCGGCGGTCAGGAACCGGGGCAGGCCGGGCTGCACGAAGAACTCCTTCGTCACGACCATCTTCCGCTCGGCCGTGCAGAACGCGGTGCCGGTGCCGAGCGCGACGACGTAGACGCGATAGGCGGTCGTCGTGTCGGGCAGCGTGAACTCGATCGCCGCGTTTCCGGCATCGTCGGTGTAGAGCGCCGGGTTCCAGTAGGCGACCGGCCGGAAATCCTTGCGCAGCGCCATGTCCGACGCGAGCGCGCCGCTGCCGAGATCGCCGCCCGTGAGCGGGTTCGTGGCGAACAGCCGATACAGCTCCTGGGTCAGCACCGACAACCGCAGGTCGCCGGAAAACACCGAGAGCGGAAGCGAGAAATTCAGAAGACTATATAATTTAGGTGTTATATATCCAGTGAGTGCCAATACCGCCTCGTCGACGACGCAGACGGCCATCTCGCACCTGGTGCCGGCCTTCTGTGCATCGGTGACGTGGAACGTCAGCCGGCGCGGCTCGCCCGGCCGGCCCCGCAGATCGCCCTTGCCCTCCGTCTCGTCGGGCGCGATCGCCACGTCGAGGCCGGCGACGCTGTCCCGCACGTCGACGCGGGCGACCCCGTAGAACGTGCGCGGTGAGCCGATGTCGAGCTGGCTGCGGTAGGTGGTCAGGCTCGTCCGGCCGCATGGAACGGTCAGCGTGACGAACGCATTCGGCCGGCAGGCGGCGCCCAGCTTCGCCTCGAACGTGCCGCGCCGGCCCGCCAGCGGCATCACGCGCCACTCGAACAGCCGGTCGCGCTCGGTCGTGACGAGCGCGTGGGTCGCGGCGCGGGGGAGCGAGAAGTCGACCCGCACGGAGCCGTCGGTCTGGACGGCCGAGGCGCTGACGGACAGCACCAGCTCGCTGTCGCTGCGGCGGTTGGTGCGGCTGTCCTCGTCATCCTCGCCGCTTTCATACACGTAGCCGACATCGGCCTCCATGAAGCTTCGGAACTCGCCGTCGGTGTCGGTGTACACAGCTTCGAACCGGTACTCGCCCGAATCGTCGAAGCAGAGATCGAACGTCGCCTTACCGCCGCTCACCGGCTGCGTGGACGTGAGCGTCCGCGTCCAGCCCTGATCCCAGCGGTAGTAGATCCCGCCGTCGGCGTCGCGCTTCTGGGTGTAGAACCAGCGCTTGCGCAGGATGTCGAGCCGCACGCTGCCGCTCTCGCGGCGTTTCCCATCGGCCCCGACCGCGATCACGTCGACGGCCGCTTCGTCCCCCGAGCTCAGCTCGGGAAGCTGCGTCATCCCGACATGCACGGCCGCTTTCGGCTCCCAGGTCTCGATGCCCGTTGCCGGCCGCGCATCGACATCCATCACCGTCGCGCTGATCTCGATCCCGTTGGGGCCGTTCATCAGCGCCCGGTCGATCGGCAGGGAAACGGCCAGCGAGCCGTCCTTGTCGAGAACCGCTTCCCCCGACTCGATCAGCGTCGCATCGTCCCCCACACCGCCGAAATGATAGCCCGAGAAGCCCTCGACGTCGGGCTGGATCGTCACCAGCCGCGCGGACCACCGGACTTTCGCATGGCGCAGCACGCCGCCGGTGTAATACTTCCCGGCGATGTGCGCTTCCAGATACTCCTCCGTCTCGCGGCGGCCGGGAACGCGCTCGATTTCGCGAGATTTCGTCTCGGTCCTGATCTCGACGAAGTGGCGCGGCGGTTCGAACTGCTGCACCTGGAACCCGACCGAGCTGACCTCTTCCAGCCGGGGTTTGCCGTCATCCTTCTCTTCCTGCTTTGAGCTGCGGCCGAACAGGAGGTCCCAGACGGAGCCGACCACCAGGGCGGCGGTGGGCGTCGCGGCCGGGGTGATATGCGTGACTTTCAGCGTGTACTGGCCGAGCGGGGCGAACTCCTTCAGCCGGAGGCTGCCGGAGCAGGTGCCATACTCGTTCAGCGTGAACTCCTGATCGAGGATCTTCTCCTCGCGCGAGTTCTCGACCGTGATCTGAACGCGCTCCCCCTGCGGGGCGACGATCGCGTCGTTGCGATACGCGCGCAGCGTGGCCTTGAAATGCACCGTCTCGCCCGGCCGATAGATGCCGCGCTCGGTGAACGCGTGGCCGTTGCGGGACTTGATGCTGACATTGCCCGGAGGGACCTGGCTGACGCCGTAGGGGCGGAACCGGTTCGTGTCGAGCTGGAGGAACGCCGCGTCATCCGCGGTGGCCGCGATCGCGATCGCCGCGTCGGCGATCTTCAGCGTCGCCGAGGAGAGCTGCGCCGTTTCGCTCGCCAGGTCGATCACGGGGAAGGAGGTGCCGGCTTCGGCGACCAGCAGGCCGTCGCGGTCCGTCGAGCCGAGGAACATGCGCTTGTCGTCGCGGGTGAACAGCATGATCGCGGTATCCGCAACCGGTTTGCCGGTTTCGAGCGAGGTGATCCAGAACAGCAGCTGGGTCGCGCTGAACTTGTAGGTGATCGACAGGTCGGTGATCTGGAACAGCCGGGTTGCATGGCGCATCTGCGGCCGCTCGGGGTCCAGCATCTGGACGAGGAAGGCCCCGCCTTTGGCCGACTCTTTGCGGAACGTCAGCGGCAAAGACAACCGGACGGCCTTGTCGGCCTCGCCGCCGGCGAAGAAGGGTTCGGCCGCCTGGGCGAACTCCCCGAGGAACCAGCTTTTGTTCGTGTTGCCGGAAGGGGAGGGCAGGGCGTCGATCTCGGCCAGCCGCTTCACGCCCTCGATCAGCTTCTGTTCGGCGAACTCGGCGGCCGAGGCGATGCCGGTCTCGGTCTCCTCCGAGGCGTGCATGCCCGTGCTCGTGCGGGGTCGCCGGGTGTCGTTGGCGGCGAGGACGGTCAGATCGGCAAACTCGGGGGCGAACAGGGGCGGAATGCGGGTGACCTGGCATCGCACGCCGGCCAGATTCGTCACATTCACCGGCACCAGCTGCCGGCTGCGCAGCTCGACGACGGACCGGTCGGCGGCGAACTGCACCGAGGCCTCGGGGCCTTTTCCGATGAAATCGAACGTCGCGGGCTTGAACAGAAAACTCTCGTCAGGGATCTCGCCGCCGCGGATTTCGGCTTTGTAGGATTTGCCGGTCTCGATGGAACCGGTCACGCGGTACAGGTGGGACGTGACGACATCGGTCTTGACGACCTTGATGCGGCCGATCGGCGGGAGGATGCGCAGCTTCTTCTTGAGAGCCGAAGGCTCGACCTCTTCCGAGAGCGTCACGTCGATGCCGCGGCCGGTTTCTGCGTTGTAATAGGTGTGCAGATCGAGGACCTCGACCTGCCGCCGGGTTTCGAACGAAAGCTTCGTCGAGGAGGCGAGCGGCTCTCCGCCGGCAGCCGTCAGGCCTTTCGCGATCTCGATCTCACAGGCGGCCAGCGGCTTCGCCGGATTCTTCGGCTCGAGGACGAACCGGGTCCGTTCGCTGGGAAGCGGCTGCGGAAGCGGGGTGCCGGTCGTGTCCGTGGCGTTGATCACCGTGAATGCGGCTTTCTTGCCGTTTTCGGTGTAGACGATCTTCTTCGAAAGATCGAGAACCGGAACGGGCCGGGAGAATTCGATGGCGATCCGCCACTGGAGAGCCTGATACTCCCCTTCAACAGCGGGGATGAGCGTCGCTTCCAGCGGAGCGGCCGCGCCGGGGAGCGCGGGGACGAAAAGCAGGCCGAGCAACACGAGAACGGCCAGCATCGAACGGGAAAGGATGGTCATCGGAAGATCCTCCTTCTGCAGCCACGGTATCCGCTTTTGCGCGGATTGCAGGGCAAGTATACCAGATTCCCGGAGCATGACGACAAACGCCTGAAGCTGCCGCCGGATTTCCCGCCCGGGCGGAGGGGCGGAATCGGCCATGGGAATCTGGTTCCGGGGTCCGGGGAGGCTGCGCGGGGAGGGTAAGGGGATGGGTGGCGCCAGATCGGCCGGCGGGATATCATGAAACGATGTCCGAGAACACCCCCCTCCGGATCGGCGGCCTGCTGCTTCCCGCAGCGGTTTTTGCGGTGGCGCACGCGGCCACGGCGCTCATTCAGGCCGTTCCCCGGGCTGCTGTCGCGTGGGCGGAACATGTTCTCGACCGGCCTGCCGGATGGCTTGCCTTCGCCGTTTTCGCCGTGCTGTCGATCGTTGCGACTCTCGGAACATCCCCGCTGGAGCGTGTGCGGCAGCTCCGGGGAAAATTGGCAGACCGTCTCGGTCTCGGCATGTGGCCTGCTATGCTGGTTTGCGCTGCCCTTCTCATCCCTCAGCGGCTGATGGACAGCAACAGCGGGTATGTGCTGATTCCCGCCGATTCACCGCTTCTGCTCTGGATGACGCTGTGTGACGCGGCGCGAGGGCTCGCCTCGTGTGCGATGGCCGCCTGGTTTCTGGCGCGGTCAGCCGGACCCGGACCCGGACCCGGACCCGAACCCCCTGATGATCGGACCGATGCCTTCTGGCGGCGGCTCCGTTCCGGCGTCGGACTCCTGGCGGTCACGCTCGCCCTGGTGATCCAGTTCGGGGTGCTCGAGAACAGGCCCCATGTCGATGACGAGATCATCCAGGACTGGCAGGCCCGTCTTCTCGCCTCGGGCCGTGTCCGCGCCCCGGATCTCCCCGACGGGGAAGCGTTCGCGTACGACGTGAAACTCGGATACAACGGCCGACACCTGTTCTCCACCTATCAGCCCGCGCTGGCGTTCCTCTGGGCATATGGGACGGGGCCGGCTGCCGCAGGCCTCGTGAATCCGGCGCTGCTGCTTCTGGCCCTCATCCTGTGCCGCCGTGCCGTTGCCGAAACGACCGGCAGCCGCCGGGCCGATCTGACGGTGCTGTTGCTCGGCCTTTCGCCGTTCGCGATCCTCATGGCGGGGGGGCGGATGAATCACCTGCTTGCCCTGACCCTGACGGTCGCCGTCTGGCGGTCGCTGCCGCTTGCCCTGTGCGGAAAGCGCCTGTTCGACCGGATCGCCGGCGGACTGCTGGGCGGTCTCGCCGCGGGATTCGCGCTCATGACGCGCCGGCCGGATGCGCTCGCCCTGATCGTCGCCATGCTCGGCACCTGTCTTTCGTCACCCGTCGTCGCCCGTCGCCGGGGAAAGTATACATTTATTACTATTATAATAATAAGTATATCGTTTTATCTCCAGGCCGGGTTCGTCCGGGCGCATGTCGGGGATGTCTCCCAACTCGTCTGGCAGGTGCGGGACGCGGTGTCCGGGGCCTTCGATCTCGGTCCGGGGCAGTTGCTCGGAAACGTTACGGACAACCTGCTCGGGTTTTCCGCGTTCGCCTGGGGAGGCGGTCTGGCCGGATGGGCCGGCCTCGCCTTCCTTGCCGCGCGCGTCTGGATGGGCGTCGGCCACCAGCGGCGCCAGCCCGCTCCCGCGGTCGAAACGGCCCGGCAGGCTGTTTCCGAGCGGTTTCTCGCCGTGCACGCCCTGCTGACGACGGTCGGGTATGCCTTCTACTATTTCCAGGACTTCTGTTACGGACCCCGATATCTGTTCTGCCTCCTGCCCGCGGCGGCCTACGGCTGGGCATGTCTGTTCGAGCGGATGATCCGGGCCGGCGGAGAGCGGACCGTCCGGTCATGGGGGATGGTTGCGGCCGCCCTGGCGCTGGCCACGGTCACGACCCAGACGTTGACGGCGATCGGACCGTCCTTCTGGCACATCGACACTCGGTTCGAGCGGTTCGTTGCCGCCCTGGGCGGCGGGCCGAAGCTTCTCCTGCTTCGCCACCCCGCCCGGGTCCGGCTCGAGGTCGCCCGGCGGCTTTCCACGCGCGGGTTCGACCGGGAAGCGATCGCGGCAGCCGTTTCGCGTGACACCGTCGATTATGACGGCCTGCGTGACCGGCTCGACACCCTGCCGGCCGGAGCCCCGCGTCCGGTGGTCGAAACGGTGTTGGCCGGTTTCCTGGGGGCTGCCGCAGAGCGGTCCCCGGAGCAGTTTGCCGTGAATCCCTGGGAAGCGGTGCGGCTGAATGGCCACGATTCTCGTTCCCAGCGCATCGTGATTGCCATCGACCGGGGAGACGCCGTTGTGGAGCGCCTGATGAAACGTCTGCCGGACCACGAACCCCTGCTCGCCGTTTCCCGGCCCGAAGGATTCGGTCTTGCGTCGTACACCCCTTCCGGCGTGGCCTGGTTCGACCGGGAACCCCCGATGCCCGGGCGTGGTATCATGCCGAAAATGGAATGACTCCGTGCTGACTCGAAAGGGAATGATCATGCCAAGAACGATGCGCCTTGTCCTGTGTTTCTGCCTTCTCCTTCTCGCCGGCAGCCTCTACGGCCAGGATCCGATCAAGGATGTCACGCCGCAGCAGGCGCGGCCGGCGGACCTTATCACGCCGATCAATCCTGATCCGATCACGATCGACGAGGCGATCCGGCGCCGGGTCGGCATCATCGGGAAGCCCGCCCGCAAGGTGATCCTGTTCATCTGCGACGGCATGAGCGCCCCGATGCTCACCCTGGGCCGTGCCGCCATCGCCGGCCGGGACGGCATGCTCACGGTCGACAAGCTGCCCGTCGTCGGCCGGATGATCGGGTATCCGAAGGGCGGCCAGGTCAACGATTCGGCCGCCGCCGCGTCCCAGTTCTCGACGGGCCGCGAGACGATCAACGGCCGCATCGCGGTGGATGATGCGTTCAAGCCGGTTCCGACCCTGTTCGAGGAGGCCCGGAAGCTGGGATACCGGCTCGGAGTCGTTTCCGACACGCGCCTTTCCCATGCCACGCCGGCAGCCTTCTCGTCCCATCAGAACGACCGGGACGAAGAAGAGGCGATCGCGGCGCAGCAGGTGCGCAGCGACTTCGAAGTGCTGCTGAGCGGCGGCCGGAAAAAGTTCGCCGGTCAGCTCGATGAGGCGGTCAAACGCGGATACCGGGTCGTGAACACCCGGCAGGAACTGCTGAACGCGGTCGCTTCCCGCTCGGCCAAGCTGCTGGGACTGTTCGCCGATTCGTATCTGCCCTACACGTTCGAACGCGAGGGAGCCGATGTTCCCCTGCTTGCCGAGATGGCCGCGGCCGCCGTTTCCCTGCTCGATCGCGGCGACAAGGGGTTCCTGCTGATGGTCGAGGCGGGAAAAATAGATGCCACGATGCATGCGCACGACGCGGCCGAGGGGGTCGCCCAGATGCGTGCCATGGATGAGGCGTTGCGCAAGATGGTCGAGTTCGTCAAGACGAATCCGGATGCCCTGCTCGTCGTCGTGTCGGATCACGCGACCGGCGGGATGCAGGTGACCGAGCGGTTCGATCCGGCCAGATTCGCCGCCGCCGCCACCTCGACGATCGCCCTCGCCGCGGCTCTCCGCGGAAGCGGCGATGCCCTGCCCGAGCGGGTCAGAGCCGCCCTGCCCGGTGTCGAGTTCACCGCCGCCGAGCTGCAGCAGCTTGCCGCGGCCCGGGAGGCGAAGAACTTCGAAATGCAGCTCGGATCGCTCGTCTTCTCGAAGCTGGGCATCACCTTCCATGCCCTCGAAACCGAAGATCACCTGACCGACACCCATGGTCACACGGGAGAGGATCTGTTCATCCATGCAATGGGGGCGCATCAGAGCCTGTTCGGCGGCGTTCTGCGCACCTGGGAGATTCCGCGCCGCGTGGGCGTGGCGCTGGGAATCCGGTTTCCGTAACCGCGGCGGGAACCGCCGTCGGACGCAGGAGAGGATGTCATGTCGCTGCGATGCCTTGTCACGTTCGGAGCCGCGACCGGGAAGGACCCGGCGATCTACGAGCTCAAGACCCTGCCGGACCTGCTGAAGGTCCATCAGGAGGGGCTTTCCCGATCTCCGTTCTGGTTCGAGGAGGATGATGCCGAACTCGTTGCAAGAGGAATAGCTTCAAAAATATTACCGCTTGCCGGGCCGTTCACGGCAACCCATGCGATCCGGCGTGCGGCTGATCTCCTCCTCGACGAGTGCGCTTGCGACGGGATGAGCATCCAGCTCGAGTCGGCCGGAAAACGCCTCCCTGAGCTTCCGGCCAGGCCCGAGCTCGAGGCGCTGCTGCGGGATGAGCGGACGCTTATCCTCGTGGACGGGAAGCCCTACAAGCCGTCGGGAGAGGTGCTCGGCTTCCAGAACGTCTATGACGACACGGTGCGCTTCATCGACGGGCTGAAGAAGCTCGGCGTGCCGCAGGATGCGATGTTCATGACGGCCACCCCCGAGGAGATCACCGTCGAGGTGCACCCGGACGTGTTCGGCGCCCCGACGGAGCCGAGTCTGCCCGAACGGTACCGGCAGTTGCTGATCACGCTGGGCGGCATCCGGGCCGGAGCCGGCCGGTTGGTGCGGACGACGGACCGTACGCTGCTGCTCACCACGGCGACGTTCGGGGTGCCCCTCCTGGTGCCCGGGGCCGTCCATCCGGCTCTGCACCGGCCGAAGGTGGGGGTCGGGGCGTCGCACTTCGCTTATGGAACGGCGGCATTCTCGGATTTCTGCGGAAAGAAACGGACCCTCGACGAGTGCGTGCGCGAAGTGAGGACCTGGCTGAAGTTCCTCGAGGCGAAGCCGGCCCTCGTTCCCGCAGCGAAGCAGGCTCTGGAGTCCGCCCGCGGCGGGGCGGCTGCCGCCGGCGCGGTTCCGACTCCGGCGACCCCTGCCGCGACGGCGGTGCCTGCAGGGGCGGGCGGCGGATTCGCTGCAGGCCTCGAGGCCGGCCTGGGAATCGAATCCCGCGCTCCGGCCCCTGCCGGCCGCCGGCCGGACGAGTTCCGGCCCTTCCGGGCCGAGGCGGCCGAACGCGCCGGGAAGATCGGGGCAGCCGACGAAACCGTGCTGCCCACCCCCTGGACCGAGCTGAACCGGCACCTGGGGGGCGGCTGGCAGCAGAACCGCCTCCACCTCATCGTCGGCGGCCGGGAGGAGGGCAAGGCGGCCTTCCTGCTCCAGCAGGCGATGCACCTCTCGACAAAATATGGAGTATTATATATTTCATCCGAACATACCGCCGACGAGCTGATGGTGCGTGTCGCGGCCTGGCTGGGTCGGATTCCCGCCGGGGAACTCGCGGCGCGGGCCGCCCTGCGCGGCCCCGAGGGGGACGCAGCGCGGCCGAAGCTGAAGAACCTGTATGAGGCCGTGGCGAACGCGGTGCGGGATGGATTGTATCTGCGCGGCTCGGACAGCGCGATTCCGCCCTTCGATGCCGATGCCCTGGCCGAGCTGATGAAGATGGTGCCCGCTGCCGCCGGCCGGGTTCTGATCGTCGAATCCCTCCGCTCGGAAGACCTTGGACGCGTCCTGCCGTTTCTAAGCCGGTTGCGCCAGATCGCGGCGGATCAGGGGTTCACGGTTCTCGCCTCCCTGCACCTGGCCGCCGGCGCATTCCCCCGGCCCCACTTCGTCGACGGGCCGGATGTCGAGCTGCTGGAGCGCTGGCAGGCGGGGACGGATTCCCTGCTGCACCTCACGAGCGAACGGGTGAACCTGCGCAAATTCCTGGCGATGTCCCAGGGCAAGGTCGATCCGGCCGTGGCCGACAGCCTCGAAAAGCGGCTGTATCAGGCGGCCACCGGCACCCGGCAACGCAACGACACGTTCAGTCTGCTGCGCCTGCTGCACACCCGCGCGGGGAATCGTGCCGCCGTGCTCTTCCTGTATCAGCGCGATCTGATGCGCTCCTGGGAGGGACCGTCCATCCCGCTGGGAAGGCCCTGAGGTGGCGGCCGAGCGGCTCCGGCGGGTCCGCGGCTTCGTGCACGGCTTCGTGCAGGGGGTGGGATTCCGTTCGTTCGCACGCCGGCAGGCGGCCGCCTGCGGCGTGACGGGGTGGGTGATGAACCGGCGGGACGGGGCCGTCGAGTTCTGCGCCGAAGGAACGCTCGCGGCCGTCGACGCCTATCTCGAGGTGCTCGGCAAGGGGCCGCTCTTCGCCTCGGTCGAGCGGCTCGAGATCATCGACGAAACCTGGCTGGAACTTCCCACATCGAAAAGCTTCGAGATCCGGTTTTCCTGAGCCGGCTCCGGCTCACTTCATGAACGTCTGCTTGTTGATCCGCTTCACCTGCTCGAGTACGGTGTTGCGCACGGCGAAATCCGGATCGTCCTCGTGAAGCTGGAGGATGCGCAGGGCATTGGGCGTGCCGCGCTCACCGAGTTTGAGGGCCGCTTCCTTCCGCACGTCCGGATCCTTCGATTGCATCTGGTCTTCGAGCTTGCCCTCTTCGGAACAGCCGGCCGTGGCCAGTGCCAGCAGGAACGACAGGAACAGGGCTCCGAGTTTCCTTCTCATCATCCGCCTCCATATTATATGTAAAACTATTTCCTTCCCGGCCCTTCGGTGTTAGCGCGTCTGGTCCAGGATCTGCCAGGAGGCGCGGTCGGCGCCGGCTTCGGTCCGCAACAGCTCGCAGAACCGTTCGAGGAAGGAGCCGAACTCCTCGTCGGGGGAAAGATTGCGGGTGGTGTAGACAACGCCGACCACCCGGCGCGTCGTCTCGAACACTTTCGTTGCCTGGGAGTCCTTGACGGGGCTCCCGACCGCCTGCAGATCGTCTTCGGCGCGGGCGACGACGAGCAGATTCTTGAGCGCGAGCTCCTGTCCCTCGCGATTGAAGACGTAGCTTTCGTTCTCCATGCCGAGGCGCATGGAAAGCTTCTCCCCCGTTTTGTCCAGGTCGAGGATGCTGATCGGGAGATGCGAGATCAGCGACAGGTGGTTGTTGATGTCGACCACGACGTTGATCGGATTGAACGTTCCGCGGACCTGGATATCCTTCACGAGAAATTCCGAGGCAGGCCGGTTGCGGCCCGAGGGGTGGAACCCCCAGGTTTTCAGCAGGCTCCGGATGCCTTTCTGGAGAGGATCCGGGTAGACGTAATCCGGGGAAATCCGGCTCCGGACTTCCTCTTCGATGCGACGCAGATACTCCGGCCGCGACGGTCCGACACGCACCCCATCGGCCTCGACGAGACCTATCCGCAGCGGACCGGGGGGCAGGGCGAACAGCAGGGAGAGGGGCATGGCCGTTCCTTTCGTCTCGGGTTCGCTGTCATTGAAGACAGTCGAGGATGCGGCGACAGATCGTGTTCACGTCGCGGGCACCCATCACCAATACCATATCACCCTCCCGCGCCTCGCGCACGATCTCGGTGACGATCATGTCCCGACTTCCGTGGTAGTAGGCGTTCGAAAAGCCCCGGCGCACCTCGTCGATGATCTCCTTCGAGGAGATGTCCTTCTCGACCGTGCCGCCGCCGTAAAAAATGTCGTCCAGATACAAAAACTCGTCGCTCGTGAGATCGGTGAACACCCGCACCAGATCATCCCGCGTGAACCGGGTTGGTCCGAACCCGTGGGGCTGGTAGACGATGAACCGCCGCCGCGAAGCCTGGCGGGCCGTTCGGATCGCCGCGGCGATCTCGGCGGGATTGTGGGCGAAGTCATCGATGACCGTGACGCCGCGTGCCGTGCCGACATGCTCGAACCGGCGCTTCATCCCGGGAAAGGCCTTCATCGCCTCGGCCGTCCGCTCGTCGGAAATCCCGAGAAACCGCGCGACCGCGATCGTCGCCAGCGCGTTGAGGACGTTGTGGTTCCCTGGCAGACGGATCTCGAAGGGCATCCCCTCGACGGAGAACCGGACATGATCCGCTCCGATCACCACATGTTCGGCCCGCAGATCGTTTTCCGCTCCGAAGCCGTACCGGATCACCCTGCCCCCGGCGCGGACGGCAAGGGCCGGCAGATGCGGGTCGTCACCGCAGACGATGCAGGCTCCGGAGGGGGAGGTGTGGCCGAGGAACTGCCCGAACAGCTCCTTCAGCTCGTCGAGCGACTTGTGATCCCGGGAGATGTTCGTGATGAGGGAGATGAACGGGGTGTATTTCACGATCGAGCCGTCCGACTCATCGGCTTCGATCACGAAATGCGGCCCGGCGCCCCGGAAGGCGTTCGTTTCGAGGCCGGTCATGATGCCGCCCACGGCGCAGGAGGGGTCGAGGCCCGCGAATTTGAGCACCCAGGCGATGAGCCCGGTCGTCGTCGTCTTGCCGGCCGTGCCGCCCACGGCGATGCCGCGGGTCGTGTTGAACATGTCGGCGAGCAGGTCGGAACGCATGATCTCGCGGATGCCCAGTTCCCGGGCCGTGCCGATATCGGGAACCTTGTCCTCGACGGCGGTGGATTTGACGATGACCACGTCTTCGGCGCGCAACCCCGTTTCCACGAGGAACCGGCGGGGACCGTCCCCATCCTGTGGATAGATCGCGATGCCGAGCTCCCGCAGCCGGCGGCAGTAATCCCCGTCGAGTGCCCGGTCCGAGCCCGCAACCCGGTTTCCTGCCGTGTGAAGGATCTTTGCGAGGCCGCTCATGCCCATGCCGCCGATGCCGACGAAGAAAGCGTTCATACCCGTATCTGCCTCCGGAATGGATTCTTCTCCTAGTATCGGCCGATCCGGCCTCCCCTCTGAGCCAGGCGGGCGAAAACGGCTCGGGGGGCGGATGCCCCGGCCGGTGACGCGGGGGAATCGTCAGGGTAGAATGAACGATCATGATCTCGACGGCTCACGGGCATTCGATGCGGGCGGGCATTCTGCTCGTCACGGTCTGTTTTCTCCTGCTCGCCGAATGGACCATCCGTGACGCCCGCCGGAAAGATGCTGATGAGGCGGCGGTGAAGCTGGTGGAAGCGGCCCGGCGGCTGGGCGAGGCGACCGACGAACAGCGATTTTTCGTCGGCCTGGCGCAGGATCCCGAGTTCGGGCGGAAAGCGACGCTGCACCATGCCCTCGAGATCGCCCTGGGCCGGAAGGTGCCGCCCGGCACGGACGCACGGGTTTCCGGCGCGCATCTGTGGGAGTTCGACGGCGATGGCCGGCTGCTCACGCCGGGGTATCCTGCGTCCCAGGCGGCGGATCTCGAGGCCATCTGGAACGGGGTCATCCTGAAAACCTGGCAGAATCACCGGCAGACGATGACCGATGCCGAGAACGAGGCGATGTGGGCGGCGTTGAAAACGGCCCAGCGACTCTTTTCCCCGTTCATCGACCTTCCCGACATCTGGCACGCCTCGACGTTCGCTCTGCGGGTCACCGACGGTGCCGGCCGGGGGCTGCGCATCGGCCTGCTGCGAAAGGACATCGAGTGGAGCCGGAATCGGGGCGGCTGGCTGGGCTGTTTCCCGACCGACGCTCTGGATCCGCTGTTCCAGGAACGCCGCATCGCGGCCGTGCTCGGCTATACCGGAATCGACTTCTGCGCGATCCAGCAAGGGGGGCGCCTGACCATCCCCCGGTCGCACCTCCTGCAGGGACGATCCTGGCGAAGTCTTGGCCTGAATCCCGATGCGGCCCGGATCCGGACGGTGCGGGAGGGGCATTTCATGGCGTTCCGTCTCCCCGCGGGGCGGACGCTCGGTATCGGCTGCAGAACAGGCTGGGCGTATGCCCTGCCCGGCTGGCTGCGCTGGGGCGCGGCTCTCGCCTGCCTGGTCTTCGCCTGGAAGGGCGGCACGTCACTGGCCATCGCCCTGACGGCCAGCCAGGATACGGGACTCGGCCTGCGGGCCCTGGTGCTCGCGATGTTCTTCCTTGCCTCTCTCGTTCCTCTCGGGGCCATCCTGGGTTTCGTGCTGGCGGCGATGACCGAGGCAGGGATTTCCGCCCGCCGGTTCTGGGGTTCCGTTCTCGAACGGCGCGTCGAGTCGGCCGACCGGAATCTGCGCAACCATGTCGAATCGATGCAGATCGAGATGGCGAGTATGTCCCGTTCCCTCGCCGCGGCTGCCGTCGAAGACGACAGGACAAGACTTCAGGAGCTGTTGAATATCGAGCAGCATGGATTCTTCGGAATCTGTTTCACGGCGGATGGAAAGGCCTGGCAGAAACAGGTTGGCCGGCATGTGACGAAACAGTTCGTCGATGGAGTCCGCAAGATCGGCAACCTCGTGTTCCTCCGGATCGTCGAAGAAGCACGAGGAGATGCTGAGGGAGTGGAGGCTTCGGGAACCCGGGCCATCCGGCTGGATGCCACGGATGTCATCGGCAACGGGCATCCCATGCTGCACATGCTCCAGATGCCCGGCATGATTGTCCAGGGCGACTTGTATGGCCGGACTTCCCTGATCTACTGGTCCCTGTTGCGCGATCGGCCGGGGAAAACGGTCGGAGCGAGCTTCGTCAATCTGCTCATCGATGACGAGATCGTGCGGTTCGGAAAACGGCTCGCGGCGATGGCGGAGCCTGGGGATGTGATATTGCGACTGATGTATAATTCGATGCTCTGCCCCGACAACTCCGGGAACTCGGAGGGGCTGGTCCGTCTGAGTATCGATGCGTTGCGATCCCAGGGGGACAGCGAAGGGGTGGTCGATGTCGGTGGCGTGCCGATGCTGACGGTTGCGAACCCGTCATCGATCGTTCCAGGCGCCTGCCTGTTGAGCTGGATTCCGTTCGAACGGGTCAGGACCAGCCTGCGCCACCAGTCCTGGAGCATTCTCGGAAGCCTTCTTGCGGCGCTGGTTCCTGTGGCGGGCGTCGCCCTGATCCTGAACCGCCGGATTGCTGGGCCGATCGATGCCCTTACCCGGGCCGGGCGCCGCGTCACGGCGGGATGCGATCCCGCGCTTCTGCCGGTCGAGGGGCCGACCGAGCTGGCCGAGCTGGCTGCATCGTTCAACGAGATGGCGGAAGGATTGCGCCAGCGCGAGCGGATGCGGCGGTATCTGTCGTCAGCCGCATGGGAGGCTGCATTCGGGGGGCGTTCCGCCGACCGGATCACCGTCGCCGTGCTTTCGAGCGATATCCGAGGCTTCACGAGTCTTTCCGAACGGTATGCGGCGGGCGAGATCGTGGCGATGCTCAACGACTACTTCACCTGCATGGAACGGGTCATCCGACGGCACGGCGGGGATGTCGACCGGTTCGTCGGGGATGCCGTGACCGCGGTGTTTCGCCCCGCCCCGGGCGAGGTGGAAGCGGAGGGGTGCCGTCGCGCCCTGCGGGCCGCAGCCGAGATGCGCGCGGCTCTCGCCGGTTTCAATGCGGCCCGTGCGGCGGCAGGGTGGTTCACGATCGAGAATGGCATCGGGATCGACGTCGGCCCGGCCGTCTGCGGACTGGTCGGCGCGGCCGATGGCCGGCGCGACGTGACGGTCGTGGGGCCCGTCGTCGCGAGAGCCGCCGAGTGCGAGGCGGCGAGCCGGTTCGGCACGGCCACCCGGATCGTGGCGACGGAGAGGGTGGTCCGGATCATGGGGCCGGAGTTTCGCTGGCACCGCCTGAGCCTTCCCGGCTCCCCCGCGGGTGCCTGTCACGAATGGGAGGGTCCCGCTTGAAGACGAACCGGCTGCGGGTGCTCCTCGCGTTCATGGCGATGCTGCCGGTATTCGTCATGATCGGCTGGCTTTTGCTGCACCGGGAGGAAGCCCGTATCCGCGACCTGGAGGATGCCCGGCAGATCCTGGGCATGCTCCTCGACCGCATCGAGACGACGATCGAGCCGACGGCCCCCCTGACCTCGGTTCTTACCGAGGAGCTCCGCACGGCACCGCCGAACGACGCGGCCGCCTTCGAGAAGCGGCTGCGTCAGGCCCTTTCCCAGGTGGTGCCGGATGCCTGGAACCCCTCCGTGGTGCGGATCAACGTGTTCGATCACGACGTGAAGCCCCTTTTGTGGCCCCGTGACGAGGATCTCGAAACGACGTGCGTGATCTGGCGGGGGATCATGGAGGAAAAGCGACGCAATGCCGGCCGCGAGGGGTTGTCGGAGGGCCGGGCGATCATCGCGAACGCGAATGCCGCCCTGAAACACTGGGTTGCGGCGGGAACGACGCTGGTCGATCTGACGGCCGCCCCGTTTTTCGGGCCGGTCATCCAGAGCGCCTCCCAGACGCCTCTCGCCCTCGCCGTCTTCCGGCACAACCCCGATCCCGAAAAACATGACCCGGTGTTCGGCGTCGTCATCCGAATCCCCCTGGAGGCCATCCCGCCGGCCTCGTATCACGCATGGCTGGCCGCCGCCCGACTGTCGGGGGAGGAGGCTGCGGGGCTGGGGATTCTGTCATCCGACGGCAGCCGCTGGCTCGTGCGGGCCGGGCAGCTTCCGGATGAGGTTCTGGCCCGGCCTCCCGATGCGGTGGATCGCGTCGTTCGCGTGCCGGGCGGCTTCGTCACGGCGCGGCCGCTTCCCGCACATGCGGCGGGAACGTTGATATTATATCGAAAAGAATCATTCGGCCTGTTCCGGAACCCCCTCGGCCTGGCGGGGTTGGGAGCTCTGATTATGGCCGCGGCGGGCTGCGCCTGGCTGCTCGCCGGAATCCTGTCCGGCATCGGCACCGGGTCGCTGCGGCGGCGCATCGCCCTCGCGTTCCTGTTCGCCGGGATCGTGCCGATCGGTTTCTCGGGCATCCAGGGCGGCATGCGGGTTCTCAGCTTCGACGCGGTGAAACGGGTCGAGTGGGAGACCGAGGCGGCGCGGACCATGACCTTCCTCGACCGCGGATTCCGGGACGTGCTCGAGCGGTATCAGGAGCGTTTCGCCCGCATGATCCAAGGGATCGCGCGGGATCGCGACGGAGACATCGGCGAGGTTTCCGGACGTCTTGCCAGTTTCACCGAAGCCGTCGCCATCGAGATGCGTCACTCCTCTCCAGGGGGGCGGCGGGAGTGTCGGGCCCGGACGACGGATGATCAGGGCGAGCGCCGGCTGATCATCACCTCGCCGGTCATCGCGAAAATCATGAAGGATGTGTTCCTCGAGATGCGCGCCGCCGCCGGCAAGGCCGACGGACCGTCGGCGCCCGGCGCGAAGGAGCGACTGGCCCTGCCCGTTCACGAGATGATCGGCGACGCCGTTCCCCTCAAGGAGTTGTTCGGCCGGCTCGGACACATCACCTATGTCATGTTGACGACCAAGACCGCCCTCCTGTTCTGCCAGACCTACCGGGTCGACGGGGACTCCCTCGGCGGGCTGTTCGTGGGCGGCACGACCATGGGAGACGATTCGGCTGAATATATAGATGATTATATATCAACGGTGACGGCGAAGAACAGGCCGTGGGGCTTGTTCCGCATCAACCGGGCCGTCGTCAACCCCGAACTGCCGTCCATCCCCCGGGATTTCCTCCGGCTCACGGTTCGAACGCAGCAGACGGGCTCCCCGTGCAGCGATCGTGTCGAGTTCCATGACGGCCCGCATCTCGTGCTGACGAGCCGGCCGAGCTATCTCCAGCTCGGCGTCCTGGCAGCCCGGATGCCTCTCGCCCACCAGAGCCGCGAACGGGGCCGGCTGACCGCTTTGGCCGCCGGCGGCCTGCTGCTGGCGTTTGGTCTGGCGATCGGCGTGGCCGTGGTTCTCTCCCGCAGGCTGCTCGGGCCGATCCGGATGCTGCAGAAGGCGGCCGTCGAGATCGGGGAAGGCGCGCTCGACGTCCGCCTTTCGACCGACGGCCGGGACGAGCTGGCCGCGCTGGGCACCTCGTTCGGGGCGATGGCCGAAGGCCTCCGGCAGCGCGAACGGATGCGGCGATTTCTCTCCGAATCGGCCTGGCAGGGAACCGCCGCCGCGCAGGGGGCCGGCAGGGGGAAGGGAGCCTTCATCGAGGCCGCTGTGCTCTGTTCGGACATCCGGGGGTTCACCACGTTGTCGGAACGCGAAGCGCCGGCCGAGGTGACGGCCATGCTCAACGAGTATTTCACCGCGATGGATGCCGTCATCCGGGAATCCGGCGGGGAGATCGACAAGCTGATCGGGGATGCGATCCAGGCCGTGTTCAGACCGCTGGATGGGGCTGCCCACCCGGCAATCCGGGCCGTCGAAGCCGGTCTGGAAATGCGCCGCGCGCTTGCCCGGCTGAACGAAACACGAAAACGCCGCGGCGCCTTTCCCGTCGAAAACGGGGTCGGCATCCATTTCGGGAAGATGATTTCGGGAAGCGTCGGAGCCGCCGGCGGCCGCCAGGATTTCACCGTGATCGGCCCCGCCGTCGGATTCGCCGCCAGGCTCGAAGCGGCGAGCAAGGATGGAACGCAGACGAAAGTCATGGTGTCGGGGCGTGTCGCGGAAATCGTCGGAGAGCGGTTCGCCGTGGTCGAGAGGCCGTCGGCCGACGCGGCGCAGGAACGGGTCTATGAGATCCTCCGCGATCGGCGAAACGCGTATAATGGCCACGACCATGACTGACATGACCGCAACCGTTCCGACCCGGAAGCGACCCGGCCTGTTTCTCGCCTGTGTTCTGCTCGTTCTCGCCGCTCTGTTCGTGTTTCGCGGCGCGTTCAACCTGTATCTCGAGCGTTCGATCGGCGAATCCCGGGACGATATGTCCGTCGCCCTCACCTCGACCGTGCTCGACATCGCCGAGCGGTTCAACCGCGTGCGCTGGATGCGGCAGCGCGCCGAACCGTTGTTGCGAGCCGCGCAGAGGCGCACCTGGAACGCCCGTACCGCCACGGCTGCCGGAAAAGCCCTGCATCGCCTCTTCCCCGCTGCCGACGTGTTCGCTTTCGACGCCGCCGGGCGGCTGGCCTGGCAATCCGGCAACGAGCCGTCCCGGACGCGAGAGATGCTGTGGGCCGAGCTTTCGGCGCTCGCAGCATCCGACGCTTCCCAGGCCGACACGTCCGGTGCGGCCCGGTCGGATCGCGCCCAGCGCATCTGCCGCAGTCTTTACGGAGCCTTCACCGCGCCCGCCGACCTGGCCGGCATCGACGGGCTGCCCCAGTATTTCCTCGACCGATACCGCCTGCGCCTGTCCTGGGTCGTGCCGGCAGAGACGGGCCCGGCCGCCGGTCTCTGGCTGATCGTCGATCCCCAGCGTCTTCCCTCGCGCATCATCGCGCGCGACTCGATCTTCCGCCTTGCGTTCCGGCCGGATCAGGCCCTCGTTCTCCGGAAAACCCCGGCCGGTCTTCGGAAAGAGGCCCAGACCGGCGATCTGCAGCCGCCCGAGCAGGTTCTGTCGCGGCTGCTCTGGAACCAGACCGAGATCGAGACCCCGGACGGCCTCTGGATGGCCCGCTACATTCCCCATGAGAACGGCCGCTACGCCCTCGTCGGCCTTTCCCGGGAACGGCTCGACGGGAGGCTGGCTGCCTGGGCCGACAGGATCCGAGCCGCCGTGCTCCTTGCCGCTCTCGCCCTCATCGGCCTCGGCTGGCGCGTCTGGATGCGGAATGAGCCCCTGGCCCTTTCGCTGCGGGCTCAGGTGGTCATCCTGTTCCTCATCACGGCCGTTCTGCCCGTCGTCATGCTGTGCGGATTCGGCCTGGAGCGGTCCAGTGAAACGGCCCGCCTCGAGCGGAGCCGCTGGGAAAGCCTGCTCCGGGGAACCCTGACGGCCGTCGACACCTCGTATCGCGAGTTCCGCGAACAGCGCCGCCGGGAAGGCGAGACGTTCGAGCGCGCGCTCGTCGAAACCATCGCGGCGAAAGGCTCGGTCGAGGCAGGTCTGGCCTCGTTCTCGGCCGGATTGCGCCGGTATGATCTGTTCGTCATCACGGCCGACGGCGCCGAAACGCGCCGCGGAAGCGGCATTCCCTCGATTCACAAAGGGGGGGATTATCCCGTGATGCTGCGCCTGCTGCTCGCCCGCATGCTCGAAGTGCAAGGGAAGCCCGTGCCCGCCGCTCTGGTCCGGACGCAGCCGCTGATCCAGGGTGAGGATCTCGAGCGAGCCCTGACGAATGCCGCCCGGACCAACGGCGCGTTCAACCGGATACGCATCGGCAAACGCAACATGGTCTCCCGGTATGCCTACCTCCGGGATGCCGCGGGCGAGATGCGCGGCCTGATCGGCTACGCTTTCGATGAGACCGAGTTCGCCAGAGAGTTCGTCGACCGGATCATCGCCCGCTCGACCGCCGGAGAATACGGCGCCGTCCGGATCGCGGCGCTCGGCAACGACGGCCGGCTGCACCCCTCGGGGATGAAGCGCGACGCGGACATCATCGACCTGTTCCATCGTGTCCAGTCGTTCCGGGCGCATGAAACGGCGGTGTGCACCATGGATGGCGGCCAGGCGCTCGTTACCGGCTTTTTCCCCGAGCAGCTCGGCGGGTATCTGCTGATGGGGTGGATCGACGCGGCGCTGCTCGGGGAAGGCCGCCGGACGATCCTCCAGTTCCTGGCCTTGATGCTGGCCTGGAGCTTGATCTGGATGGTCGGTTGCGCGATGTTTCTGTCGCGGCGCCTGGTCGATCAGGTCGGGGCGCTGACGGTGTTCGTCGGCGAGATCGCGCGCGGTGACTACGATGCCAGAACCCCCGTGACCTCTGACGACGAGCTGGGCCGGCTTGCCGTCACGTTCAACGAGATGGCCGAAAAACTGGGCCACCGCGAGCGCATGCGCCACCTGGTTTCCGACCAGGTCTGGGACGAAGTGCGCAGAGATGACACGACGGGCATCGAGCTTGGCGGCGAGCGGCGCGAGGTGGCGATCCTTTTCTCGCATCTGCACGGGTTCGACCGGCTTCTCGAGTCGGGCACGCCCGAGGCCGTCATCGACCTCCTCAACGGGTATTTCTCGCGGCTCGATCCCGAGATCCGCCGGCACGGGGGAAGCATCGACAAGCTGATCGGCGACGCGATCATGGCCGTCTTCTTCGCGGCCGCCGACGCCCCGCACCCTGCGCAACGGGCGGTGGATGCCGCCGTCGCGATGATGGAGGCCCAGGATGCCCTCAACGCGGAGCGCGTTGCGGCCGGCCAGCGGCCGTTGAGAACCGATATCGGCATCCATTTCGGCCCGGCCATCTCCGGCAAGGTCGGCTCACGGGAGGGCCGCATCGACTACACCGTCATCGGCGACTCGGTGAACACCGCCGCCCGGCTCTGCACCGCCGCTGCCAGCCGGCCCACGGCTTCGATCATCATCTCCACCGCCGTCGCGGAGCATCTGCCGGACTGTCACGCCCTCGAAGCCCTCGAGCCGATCGCCCTGAAGGGAAAGGCCGAACCGCTCCGCCTCTTCGCCGTCCGGTAGACCGCCACGCCCGCGGCTCTCACAGCACATATTTTGCATCGCAAAAAATGGTTGTGTTTCGAAGCCCGCCGGGCTACGATGGAACCATGGATGTAACGCAGTTTCTCGGATCGATGCCCATTGCCGGCCTCCGTGGCCTGGTGCCCCTCGTGGTTCCCGGGTTCGACGGAATGTCGGATGGGGAGCGGACTAGTGCGTTGCAAAATATCCTCGAGGCGTCGGATCTCGAGGCGCGGCGCGGCCCGGTCATCGACCAACTGCTGACCGAATGCGGTGTCGGTGAAGTCGTTCCCGGGGCGTATGCGCGGTTCAGGAGCCTCGTGCTCGATGCCGTGCGCTTCATGCTGCTGCGGCTCGACCGGCGCCGCCTGATCCCGGTCCTGGTCGGTCAGTTCCTGCTCCCGGCCGACGTGCCGACGGGAAAACGCCTCGCCGAACTGGCCCGCGCGCTTCCTGTGCTGCACAAACTCGGTCAGATGATCGCGCGGAACGAGCATCTCGAGCCCGGTTTCCGGAACGCCCTGCGCGAACTCGAGTTCCGCCCCGGTGGGTATGACGCGGTCGGCCTCGTTGACTTCGCCGCCGCCGAGCTGGCACGGGCTCCGATCGGTGCCGAGATCTGCTGGAACGGGGAAATCCTTGCCGAGGCCAGTGTCGGAGCGGTCCTGCCCTTCGAATGGGTCGGCCTCGGCGGCGGTCCGGGCCGCCGGGGTGTCGCGAAGCTGGTGAAGCCCGAGGCGAAATCCCGTCTCGACCAGGATCTGCCGGCGCTCGATGCCCTCGCGACATGGCTCGACGGCCGCCGGAGCTTGTATGGCGATCTCGGCATCGATTACATCGGCGTGCTGCGCGAAGTGCGCGACGCCCTGGCCGCCGAAACCGATCCCACCTGCGAACAGCGTCACCTCCGCGAAGCCCGGGCCCAGTATGTCGGACTCCATGGCGTCCGCATCCCGAACGTGTTCCCGTTTTCCACGCCGACGCTGACGGCCATGGAGCGCCTCGAGGGCGTTCCTCTCCCGGAAATTGAGGCCCCTGGCCCCATCCGGCGCGACCTCGCCGCGCGGACCTTCGGCGCGATCGTCCTGCACCCCCTCCTGTCGGATGCAGCGACGACGCTGATCCACGGCGACCCGCACGCAGGGAATCTGCTCGCGATTCCGGGGCGAACCCCCGGCGCATGGGAGATCGGCCTCATCGACTGGAGTCAGGCGGGCCGCCTGGATCGCCGTCAGAGAGCCGGCCTGAGAACCCTGATGCTCGGCTTCATGCTGGGGGAGCGCGGCGTCGTGCGCGGGGCATTGCGGGCGCTTCTCGCCGCGGCTGGCCCGGGGGCGGCGCTCGAAGCCCATCTGCGGACGGCGGTCGGCTCCCGGCCGATCGGCCCGGGAGCGGCCTTCGAAGCGGCCCTCGATCTCATCGACCGGCTCGTGATCGACGGCTTCCGGTTTCCCCGAAGCCTGCTCCTGTTCAGGAAAGCCTGGTTCGCCCTGCGCGGTGTTCTGAAACAGCTCGACCCCGGCTTCGATCCGGGGATTTGTCTTGTCACGGCGATGGGCCGACGCCTCATCGGCGATCTTCCCCGGCGCCTGGTGCGAGGCTCACCGCTCGGCTGGATGGCACCCGCCGATGCGCCGTATATCTCGGATGCGGACCTGCTCCGGCTCGTTCTGAGCGCGCCGGCCGCCTGATCTCAGGGCTGGGTGTCGGGAGCGGGGGCCGTCGTGAACGCGTAATCCTTCGACAGCGTTCCGGTCGTCTCGAGGCCGTGACGGCTCGCGACGATCCGGAAATGATACGTGGTGTCGGGCCGCAGGTCATACAACTGCATCCGGTGCCGGATCTTGAGCTCGGTGTCCGTATAGGTGGAAAACCCGTACCGCGTGTCGGTGCCATACTCGATCCGCCCGTCCGCCTCGATGTCGCTCAGCCATTCCACCGTCGCCGTGTCGTGGTCGACGAGGGGCACGGATACCGAAACGACCTGAGGAAGCGGCACGAGGCGGATGTCGAGCAGGCTCACCGTCATGTTGTCCTCGATGCTCACCGACCGGGAAATCAGGCTCAGGTTCCCGTCCGCCGTCTTCAACAGCACGCTGTAAGCTCCGGGCTTCACCGATGCCGCATACCGCCCCTCGGCATCGACGGCTGCTTCCTGCGTCGAACCGTCGGCACCCCGGATCAGGACGACGCTTCCCAGGGAAGCGGGCACGGTACCGGTCAACAGGCCGGCGGCGGTTCTCGCGTCCCCGCTTCCGCTCGTGCCTCCGCAGCCGGAGATGAGCGCCGTCAGGCCGATCAGCACCGCAACCTGGATGAACACGCGTCTGAAGATATCCATGCGCACCTCGGACGTCTAATACCGCTGGCCGGTCGGGGCGATCTCGACCCGTGTGGCCGTCAGCGTCCCATACCCGTTCTTCGAAATTTCCATGTCATATGTTCCGGCTGGTATATTATATATGATATATTCACCCATGCCGTCCGTCACGGTCTTCACTCCGCGCTGCCGGATTTTCACCGTCGCTCCGACGATGGGCGCTCCGCTCCGTTCGTCCGTCACCCGGCCGCGCAGGATACCCAACCGAAGATCGACCGCGACCTTCAGCCGCTGGAAGAACAGCCCCTTCGCCTTCGACCGGATCCGCCACTCGCCGTCCTCGAAGGCCAGCGTCATCAGCTCCGAGCCGGTGTCCTCGTACCGCCAGCGCCAGTTCCCCGTCAGGGCCGAGAGCCGGTAGTTCATGTTCACCAGCACCTGCTCCCCCTTGAACTTGAACGTGTGGGGATGCAGGATCAGCCGGATGTCGCGGTAGTCCCGCAGCGAGTCGTCGAACATCTTCACGAAGTCGAACCAGGTGTTGCCGAACCAGTCCTTGTACTCCCGGGAAATATGGTCGCGCAGATAGATGTTGTCCCGTCTTGCCATCGCCATCGACAGCCGCTGCAGAAACGCCCGGATCTCGTCGATTTTGCGATGCCGGTTGTAGATGACGAACCGCTCGTGGAAGATCCGGTCGCGCCGGCCGATCGAGTCGATGGCATGGATCGTCGCGAACAGCTCCGGGAATGTCGGGGTCGGGATCTTCACCTCGAAGAAGCCGTCGCGGCCCTCGCGCAGCGCGTAGACGAGGTCCTTGTTGATATACAGCTCGAACCGGTCGGTGGGCCGGGGGTAGGGGGTCAGCTTGAGTTTCAGGTGAAGCTGCCTGGGAGCCGCATCCGCGCCCGGATCGATGATCCGGTACCCGTCCTGATCCGTTTCCATCGTGCCCACGAACCGGTCGTTGATCAGCACCGAGTCCACCCGGTAGCCGATCTCGGTCGACAGCCGCCGATGGAGGGTGTCGAAGTTTCGGAGCCAGGTGTTGAACCGGCGCCAGTCGTCATACTCGCGACGGACATCATACGCGGTCAGGGGGGTGACGACTCCCTGGGCATCCACGTCGACGCCGTATCCTTCGGGGATATCGGTCGCTGTGTTCGCCCCGGTCGGCCGGAACGGGGCTTTCCCCTTCAGCGCCCGCACGATATCGCGTTTCTCGTTCGACAGGTATACGGCTTCGCCGGTCGTCACCGCGAGATTGCCGTGCCGGCCCTCGATCTCGACGCTCTGGGAGTCCCGTGCCGCGACGAACAGGGCCGCCTCGTGCACCCGGACGGCAAGTCGCGGCACCGAGCCGGCAGGCCGGATCGAGAACCGCACGCCCGAGCCTGGCTTGATCAGCAGCAGGTTGTCCGTCGACCAGGCCACCACCGCGTAACCGCGCGGGCCGGTCCGGATCCCGTCCCCGTCGATGAACACCTGGCGCTGCGCGACCCGCTTCCAGTCGGCCTGATCGGCATGGCTGAAGTAGACGGGGCCGTCGCTGAACACCAGGACGAGCTGGTCCCGCACATACCCGTCCGTGCTCACCGACGCCGCCAGATCGGGGTTCTCCGCCGCGAGAGCCGCCGGCACCTGGCCGGACAGCGCCGCCAGGACGACCGCGAGCAGCACCGTGAGCCGGGCGGCAACGCGGCCGTTCCGACCTGTTCCCTGCGACAAAAAATGGTTGAATATAGTAAGCAAAATATTCATCAGAACGACCTCAGATACCGCAACCGCGCCGAGTAGTCGGCATACTCCAGGCCCGCCGTCCCGAACGTGTTGTTCGAGCCCTCGAAACTGAGGATCAGCCGGGCCATGTTGTTGTACTCCTTCGTCAGCGCGAGATTGACGCGGTCGTGCGTCGAATCCACCGCCGAACGGCCGGGGTCGAGCCGCTCGTGCGTGTAATCGAGGTTCATCGAGACGTCCTCGTGGAACTGGGACCGGCCGCCCAGGCCATACACCTGCGTCACATCGCTGCCGCCGAGCCGCTTGTAGTCGAGCTGCTCCCGGCTGACCAGCCCGTACAGCTGGCGCATCGCGTCGTATTCCCAGGTGAGCCGGACGTCGTATTTGTTGATGTCGCGATCGTTCGCGTTCGCGATCTTGTCCTTGTCGATCGTCGAGCTGAGGGCCGCGAAGTAGCGCAGCGCGCCGGCTTTGTGGTTCAGCTCCAGCCACAGCAGGTCCCGGTACCGGTCGACGAAGGAGCCGTTGTCGGAATACTCGCGCAGCGGCTGGAAATACAGGTCCACGCGCAGATCCCGGTAGTAGTCGCTCGGCTTGAGCGTGATCTGGAACTCGGGCTGGTCGCGCACCAGCGTCGCGCGCTTGTAATTGGCGAGGTTGTCCCGCGAGGAGCGGCTGCCGAACCGGGTCGAGACATACCGGTTCAGCTCGTAGAACACCCGTCCGTAGTAGGCCCGCTCGTCCCGCGGCCCCTCGCCGATCGCGCTCAGAAAATCGGTGTCGCCGGCCTCGACCCCGGCCTCGACCCTGTAGTTTTCGCGGCCGTACGAAGCCGAGGCGCGATACGCCTCGCCCTTCTGGTTGCCGGCCTCGTCACGCCGGTCGTAATCCGTGTTGCTGCCGGCATACTCGCCGCTCACGTAGATGTTCTCGGTCGGCCGCAGACCGACGTCGAACGAGTAGACGCGGTTCGCCATCGTCGGCAGATCCTGATCCGATCCCGGGCTCTCGTGCACGTCTTTCGTCGAGACGGCGTTGAGACCGAACACGGCCGACTCGTCGGAGCTGTGCTCGAGCCGCACGCCGCCGATGAACCGCGGGTTCTTCAGGTCATCCTTCTCGACGGCCCGGTACCCCGTGAAGCCGCGCACCTCGGTGTTGTCGAACTTCTGCACGCCGTAAAAGCCCATCACCTGCTGCGTCATCGAGTAGTTCGAGAACTCGGGATACGAGTGGCCGAACGCGAGCAGCGAGCGAGGCGTGCGCGATTCGAGCGTCAGTTGGTTCAGCGTGAACCCGTCCCGGTAAGCCCGCTTGTCGTTCGTATGCGTCGTGTCGGCCACCAGCGACAGCGAGTCGCCGTTGTGCCGCGTGGTGAACAGCTCATACCGCAGGTTCTGCTCGTAGAACGTTCCCCGGTCGAGACTCGAGTTGAACTTGGCCTTGTCGACCGCGTTGGCGTAGAAACTCGTATCGGTATACAGGTTGGAGTGGAAGACGAGCTGGTCCTCGCGCTCGTTCAGATCCGTGTAGCCGGGCGGCAGCCGGTCGATCACGGGAAGGCTCGTTCCCGTTTCGGGGGGCCGGACGGTCGAGGCCGGGAAGAACGGCAGCCGGTGCGAGCCGTACAGCGCATCGCCGCGTCCGTCGGCCGGCATCGGCGGCAGATCGTTCGCGGCCGTTTCCGGCAGGGAACGGCCCTGCTGGAGTTCGGGAATGTTGCGCGGGTTGAAGTTCGTGAACACGCCCGGCAGCACCGACGGGGCCGACAGCGGCTCCTTGACGAGCGTGTCGTCGCGTCGCCAGGTGTCGATGCTGCTTCCCGAGAAGCCCGAGCCCAGGAAAAAGACGGACACCGCCAGAGCGCCCAGGAGCGTTCTGGCGATGAGCGGATTTCGCGGGGGGGTGTGTCCCGGTCGTGTCGGCGGTGGGCGTTGCATTTCGGCTCGAGCGGCGGCTCGCCCTCCCTTGGTCAGCGCCCGAAGATCATGGGCGACGGATTGATCGTGCGGCCGTTGCGGCGAACCTCGAAATGCAGGTGGTTGCCCGTGGCTACGCCCGTGGCACCGACCCCGGCGATCGTCTGGCCGGTCCGGACCGTCTGGCCGCGCTTCACGCGGATCGAGCTGCAGTGGCCGTAGCGGGTCGAGAGGCCGTTCGGATGGCGGATCACGACGAGCTTGCCGTAGCCCGAGAGCCAGCCGGCATACACGACCGTGCCGCCCATGGCCGCCGAGATCGCGGTGCCGCGCGGGGCCGAGATGTCGACGCCGGCGTGGAACAGCCGCTTGCGATAGACGGGATGTTTGCGCCAGCCGTAGCTGTCCGACAGGCGGCCGCGCACCGGCAGGACCATCCGGGTGCTGACGTCGGCCTTGCGGGAAGTGACCTGCATGACGCGGTAATACTTCTTGTTCACCGGCACGTTCACCTGCTGCCCGACCTTGAGATTCGAGCTGCTCTGCGGGTTCTGCTGGAGAATGTCGGAGATCGAGGTCTTGTACTGGCGGGCGATCGTCGAGAGGTTTTCCCCGTTCTTCACCGTGTGGGCGACGAGGCGGGTGTCGGCATCGAGGGCCGGCTTCTGGGGCTTGGGGGCTTCCTGAACCACCGGCTTCGCCGCCTGGGCGACCTGGATCGTCGGGGTTTCGGGAACCGCGGCGGTCTTGGGGGTGAGGGCCGGAGCGATTGGCTTCGCGGCCGGCGCCATCGCGACGACGGGGCGGATCATCGAGTTCTGCTGGGCCGCGGCTTTCGCTTCGATCGCCTTGGCGATGGAAGGCAGAAGCTCGATGGCGGGAGCCTGGGGAGCGGCTTTGGGGGCGGCAGCCCTGGGAGCGGTGGGAGCTGCCTGGATGGCTGCTGCCGGAGCCGGCTTGGCGGCCGCGTCGCTCTGGACGATCGTCAGATTCGGCTTGTCAGGGGTGGCGGCCGCGATCTGCAGAGTGGGGCCCTTCACCAGGGCGAGATTCGCGGTCGGCTTGTCGATCTTGATCAGGGGCGGCGCGATCACGGGCTCGACGGTGGAGCGGGCGATCGTCAGTTCCTGCTTGGGCTTCATCGGGATGTAGATCTTCTGGTCCTCGATCAGGACATGGTTCTTCAGGTTGTTCTCGCGGATGATCTCGGGAATCGAAGAGTTGAAGCGGCTCGCGATCTTGTTGAGGGAGTCGCCGGCCCGGACCTTGTAGGCCAGGCGGTTGTCCATCATCGGGACGCGCAGCTTCTGACCGACCTTGATGTTGCCGGTCGTGAGACCGTTGCCCTGGGCCAGGACCGCGGATTTCGTGTCGAACATCTCGGCGATGGCTTTCAGGGAGTCGCCCTTCTTCACCGTATACTCGATCCACGTGTCGAAGGCCGGAACCGCCTTGCTTGCCGGAGCCGGAACGCCGGCAACGGGCTTGACTCCCCGGGCGGCGGCAGCACGCAGCTCGGCCGTCTGGGCGATCTGGGCCACTTGGGACAGGGTGGCGGGAACGGCGCCGTGCCGGGCTTCGGCCTGCTGGAAGCGGGAAACGAACGCGTTGTTGCGGAAACGGCCTTCGACCTCGAAAGCGACGTCGTCACCCTTGCTCAGATACCGGTCGATCGCGATGGCCGAGGTCTCCAGCGTGACGATCGAGAGCAGGACGAGGATCGAGTAGTGTCGAGCTCTGAGTTTATTCCACACGGGGCGCGCTCCTTGCTTTGGTTTCCCGCGACGCCGCCGGTATTCCGGCCCTTCCTTCCATCTCCGACGTCCCTGTCGGCTCTGGAACGAAGAAAATCGCTGTCGCTGTATTTTCATCGGCAGAGATGCGCCGGTTCTTGAGGATGATTTTCGGAAGGCGGGTGTTGATCCCGTGAAAAAACGAGCCCGCCCATGCGTGATGGGCGGGCGTGAACCTCGTGGAGGGAGGGAATCAGGGGGTCATTGAATCAGATCGAACCGCGCGAAGACCACCTTGCTCGTGTGCAGCGGCGACAGGTTCAGCCACGCGGACCGGTCGGCGACCACCCCCGCGCGTTGCGCGAACAGCAGCCCGCCCGGCGTGGGAATCGTCTCGAACGGCGTGACCCGCCCGTCCGCCTCGATCGCAAACAGCATCCGGGCCAGGGGCTCGCGCGAGGCATACCCGCAGGCCACGGCTCTGCCGTCCGGCAGGAACCCGAGCAGACGCGCCCCGTCCAGGGCCGGGCCGGAAGCGATCAGTTCGGTGACCCGGCCGTTCCGGTCGATTCGGGTGAAGCGGCTGTAGCAGTCCGCGTCGTCGAGCCCGAGAAAACAGACATTGCCGTTGGCATCGGCGGCAATACCCAGGGAGGTCGGCCACGTGGCGTTCTTCAGGGGGGTGCCGTCGAAGCCATACCAGTACAGGCGCGATGTGGCGTAGTCCGCCACGACCAGGCTGTCCTCGAGGGCGATCAGACCGTCGATCTGAATGGGATGCCCATCCTGGGGAGGCAGCCGGAACTGCTCCTCGACAGCTTCTCCGATGATGATCGAGGCCGTGCGGGTGTTCGATTCGATCGTCCAGAGCCGCCCGTCGGGCAGCGCGGCAAGATCCGTGTAGCTGCCGGCCGGAAGACCGACGGTCGCCGTCACCTTGCCCTCGGTATCCAGTTTGACGATGCGCGCGTTGACGCTGTCGAGAACCGCCAGGCCGCCGGGAATGGCCTGGAGCGAGGCTGGTCCGACGACCGGGCCGTCCGAGGCGATCCGGGCCGAGACGCCGAACTCCGCTTCCCCCGTTCCCTCCTGGAACTCCGCGATCTGGGCCGGTTCGGCCAGTCCCGTGCCGGCAAACGCCAGAAATGCCGCGATGCCCGTGAGGATGCCGGATCTCCGGAGAAAACGCGTCATCATGCCTCGACCTCCCGATGGATTCAGGGTGATGATACAACCTCCGGCCATGCGGATCAAAGCCGCCCGGCTCCCAGGGCCTCGAACCCGGCGAGGACGTCGAAGAGTTCCTCTGAGATCGCGGCCTGGCGCTGCTCATGATACTCCCGGCCGAGGGTTTCGAGCAGATCGCCAATGTTGCGCTCGGCCCGCTGCATCGCGGCAAGGCGGACCGCATGCTCGGCCGTTCCCGACCGGACGCAGGCCCGGAACAGGCAGGCGAACAGATGCTCGCGCAGCAGCGCCTCGAGGGTGGGGGAGAGCCCCTGGAGCGCTTCGGGAATGCGTCGCGAGGGCCATTTCCGCTCGCGCAGCCCCTCGAGACGGTGGGGGTCGAGGGGGAGAAGCGCATCCAAGGCGGGTTCACAGCCGACGCCCCAGACCGGGGTCTGGAAGAAGACGAGCAGCGGCCCGATGAAGCCCTGCCTCCGCCGGCTGTCGATGTCGTGGAGGAGGCAGCTCAGCAGTCCCGGAATGCTGTCGACCGACTCGGGGGCACGCAGGGGGGGCTCCATGGGCATGCCGCAGCCTTCGAGCCGCCCGGCGACGAGTTCGCCGACGGGCCAGATCCGCGCCCCGGCTGGGTGGAGGCGCAGGCGTGCCTCGGTGAACCGGGCCAGCCGTTCATTGAAATCCGCGGCCATCCCGTGATCCGAGCCGAACACGATCGCCCCGGCCGGTCCGGGAAGCTCCCGGCACAGTTCTTCCGGAACGGCGGTTCCGGCCGTTGCGAGAGCCGCCCGAAAACCGATGTCAACCGTGGTTTCATACTCTTCGAGCGTCGTCAGGGCCCGCTCGAACGGGCCGAAACTGACCAGCGCGAGGGTCTTCATCGTCTTCACCACGGATTTCAGGCTCTCGGCGCTCCGGATGTGGTGCCGGATCTCGATGACCGTCCGGCTCATGGCGTATCTCCGGCGGCTGTGAGAGCCTCCCGAAGAAGGGCGAGCAGGGTCGTCTCGTCATCCCCCGAAAACGGGGTGCGCCCGGTCAGCCGGCCCCGCAGCTCCGGGGGAAGCCGTTGCGCCGCGTCCGAGATCACCCGCTGGGCCTCGACCATCCGTTCGGGGGGGACGGCTTCGAGCAGGCCGCGCGTGAGAGCCAGCAGCAGCAGGATCTGACCGGTCACTTCGCACAACTCGAGGGGACCCTGTTTCAGGCACGCCCGGATCCGGCGCCCATGCTCGATCACGCGCCGCGTCGGCTCGTCCAGCCGGGTGCCGAACCGCGCGAACGTCTCGAGCTCCTCGAACTGGGAGAAGCGCAGCTTCACCTCGGCCGCCGCCGCATGATACGCTGGGAGCTGTGCCTTGCCGCCGACCCGCGAGACGGAGCGGCCGATATCGATAGCTGGTAATATTCCTTTCTGAAACAGGGTCGGCGAAAGATACAACTGGCCGTCGGTGATCGAGATCAGGTTCGTCGGTATATAGGCAGAGATATTCTGTGCCTCGGTTTCGACGATCGGGAGGGCCGTCAGCGAGCCTCCCCCCCGTTCCCGGTTCAGGTGCGTCGATCGTTCGAGGAGGCGGGAGTGGATGTAGAACACGTCGCCGGGAAACGCCTCGCGGCCGGGCGGGCGGCGCATCAGGAGCGAGAGTTCCCGCCAGGCGCGCGCATGGCTGCCGAGATCGTCGTAGACGACGAGGACGTCGCGGCCCCGTTCCATGAACCATTCGGCGATGCTCGTCGCGGCGTAGGGAGCCAGGTATTCCAGACCCGGTCCTTCGGCCGGCTCGGCCACGACGACGACGCACCGCGGCAGGGCGCCCGATGCGCGCAGCTCGCCGATCACCTTCGCCACGCTCGCGCCGCGCTGGCCGATGGCGCAGTAGACCGAGATCACGCCGGTGTCGCGCTGGTTGACCATGGCGGCCAGCGCGATCGAGGATTTCCCGGTCTGGCGGTCGCCGAGGATCAACTGGCGCTGGCCGCGGCCGATCGGGATCAGCGCGTCGATCACCTTGATGCCGGTCTGGAGGGGCACCGTCACGGGCTCCCGGTCGGTGATCGCGGGGGCCGGCCGCTCGACCGGCAGCCGCTCGTGACGGCCGAGGGGACCTGCCCCGTCGAGGGGGTGGCCCAGCGGGTCGATGATGCGCCCCAGAAGCGACTCGCCGACCGGCACATCCATCACCCGGCCGAGCCGCTGCACCGGCGTGCCTGCCGACAGGCCGTCGCCGCGGCCGAACAGGATGCAGCCGACATGGTCGGTGTCGAGATGCACGGCGGCACCGATGCACCCGTTTCCGAACCGGACCAGCTCGTCGAGGCGCACGTCGGGCAGGCCGCGCACGATGGCCACGCCCGTGGAGATGCGTTCCAGGAACCCCGTTTCCCGGATGGCGAGGTCGGGAGGAGCGGCCTGGAGAGCTTTCCCATAGGCCTGAACGGCGCGTGCCAGGATCGGCCGCAGCCCTTCGGGGGGCCCGGGTGAGCGGGCCACTTCCCGGATGCCGAGATGATCCGAGGTGCTCTGCAGCGCCTCTTCCAGGGTTCTGGCGGCTTCTTGCGCCAGGTGGCCGGGCCGGCCCGCGAACCGGTCGCGCTCGGGGGGCGTCTTCTTCATGGGGTGCGCTCTGCGAGAAGATCGTGCATGCGCGTTTCGAGCGCCGCGAGATACTCGGCACAGGACCAGGTGATGCGCCGGTCGGCAAACCACACCTCGATGCCCCCGAGCAGCTCGGATGCCGTTTCGAAGCGGCAGACGGGGGAGGCGGGAGTTCCGGCGGCATCCTCGGTCAGGAGGCGGGTGAGATCGTTCTGGAGTTTCTCCGGGAGTCCGGACGAGGTGCGGACGAGGATCTCTCCCGCTCCGCTTCGCAGCAGTCCGGCTCGGCGTTGACGCTCGTCGTCGGGCGTTTCCCGCCAGCGGCGAATGAAGGCGCGCACCATCGCTTCCTCCAGCTCGGTGTCGCTCAAATCGCGGATCAGGCGCCGCGTCACGGCGACCAGTTCGTCGCCGGCCAGTTCGGCGAACATCCGCCCGGCCTCGGCCTTTTCCTGCTCGATGCGCTGTTTCCAGCTTTCGTTCAGCTCCTCGAGCTCCCGGCGGGTCTCGTCGGTCAGGCGGGCGCGCTCCGTCTCGATCTCTTCTTCGAGCCTGCGATGGAGCTCGGCTTTCCGCTGTGCGAAAGCCTCCCGCTCGCCGGCGAGGGCGTTCCGGTCTTTTTCCGCCGCTTCCTTGGCCGCCGCGGCATCGGCGACGGTCGCCTCGACCGCCCTGCGCCGCGCGTCGAGCGCCTCGAGGATCGGCCGGTACAAAACGTGCCGGAGGATCACGACCAGCACGAAGAAGTTCACGATCTGGGCGGCGAAAGTGAACCAGTCGATCTTCATGATCAGTGGGCCGCTTTCGCGATGAAGTGGGTCCAGAACGGGTTCGCCAGGAGCAGGATCATCGCGATGACGAAACAATAGATCGCCATCGACTCGATCATGGCGAGGCCGACGAACAGGGTGCGCGTGATCGGGCCGGCCTCGTCCGGCTGTTTGCTCAGGGCTTCCAGGGCCGCGATGATCGCGCGCATTTCGCATATCGCAGGCGCTATAGTTCCGAGGCACATCAGGATGCCGGCCATGAGCATCGACACGACGGCGACGAGAGATAACGGGTCCATGTCAGTTCCTTTCACCAGCTTCGTTGGACGGGGTTTCGGACGTGGCGGCGGCCAGAAACACCGCCGCGAGAAGGGAGAAGATGCAGGCCTGCACGAAGCCGGTCAGAAGTCCGAACAGCTTCATGACGACGGGCACGAAGAACGGGGCCAGGGATAGCAGCAGCCCGCCGACGAGATTCTCGCTCATGACGTTGCCGAAGAGGCGGATGGCCAGAGCGATAGTGCGGGAAATATCACCCATGATATGCAATGGGGCGAGGAGGGGGTTGGGGTGGCACAATGCGGCCAGCCAGCCCCGAAGCCCCTTCTGGGCGATCGTGCAGACGGGGGTGAAGACGAACACGCAGAGGGCGAGCGCCGCCGTCGTCGAGAACGAGGCGGTTGGCGGCTCGTAGAAGGGCAGGACGATCAGCAGGTTCGCCGTCGCGATGAACAGAAACAGCGTTCCGAGGAAGGGCAGATGCCGGTCGGGTTCGGAAAAGCCGATCTCGCGCAGCTGGCCGCGCAGCAGCTCGACGATCGTTTCGAGCAGGTTCTGCCACCACGAGGCCTTCGGACCCGTGGTCAGACGCCGGGTCACGAGCTTCGAGACGAGGATCAGGAGAAGCATGATCCCCCAGGTCGCGACGAGGGTCAAATTGATCGTGACGAAGCCGGACTGCCAGAAAACGATTGCGTCAGGGCCGTGGATCATCGGTTCCGCCTCCTTTCGTCAGGTGTTCCAGATCGCGGTGCTCGCGGGAAAGCCAGGACCAGAGCGAGGCAAAGCCGAATGCCGTTCCGCAGGCCAGGCCGACGACGGACCAGGGGATGCCCGAGGGCCATCGGCCGTCGATCCACAGCCCCACCGCCAGGCCGATCAGGCCGGGGACGACGACCGACCAGCCGGCCTGGCCCAGGACGCGAAGTCCCGACCAGAACCCGGCAACCCAGGCCTCGTCCCGCCGCTTTCGCCGCTCCTCACGCTCGGCGATCCGCCGCTCCAGCTCTTCCAGGGGATGCTCCCCCCGCTTCCGCTCATCCATGGCCACGCACCTGGGACGATTCTTTCAGGAACCGGCTTTCGAGGCTGGCCAGTGCCGCCCGAAGATCCGCTTCCGTGTTCCGGATCCGCGCCAGTTCTTCGCGCAACGCCTGCCGCAGCAACGCCTTTCCTCGGGCCGGGATGACGTGCCGGACCGCGATCGTGACGGCACAGCCGGCTTTCACGAGAATGCCCTCGTCGACGGCCGCCGCGGTCTGTTCCCCGGTCGCAGCAGTCAGAGTGAGGATCCCGGGGGAGAGGGGATCGACGCCGTCGAGATGCCGCGGTTCGAGCGTCCGGCAACCGTCGGGTGTTTCATACCGGACAGAATGGATTCCCGTGACGTCCAGCACGAGCCGTGTCGGGGTCCGGACCTGGACCGTCATCGTCGGAACAGCCTCGCTCATTTTCGCTGTGTCTCCTTCCGGCCGGCTTTCGCGAATGCCTCGTCGATCGTGCCGATCATGTACAGGTCGCCTTCGGGTACCTCGTTCAGCTCGTCTGCGAGAATCCGCTCGCATCCGTCGAGCGCATCCGGAAGGGAAACCAGCCGGCCGCGGACCCCGGTGAAGTGCTCCGTCGTGCGGAAGGGCTGGGTCAGGAATCGCTCCAGCCGCCGTGCCCGGAAGACGATCCGGCGGTCTTCGGCCGAAAGTTGTTCGATGCCGAGCATCGCGAGGATATCCTTGATCTCGTCATACTGGGCCAGGGTCTCGCGCACCCGCCGCGCGATCCGGTCGTGGCGCTCGCCGACGATGTGCGGGGCCAGCAGTCGCGAGTTCGACTGGAGCGGGTCGACCGCCGGAAAGAAGCCCTCTGACGCCCGCCGCCGTGACAGCACGATCGTCGAGGAGAGATGCGAGAAGGTGTGGACGGCGGCCGGGTCGGTCAGATCGTCGGCGGGAACGTAGACGGCCTCGATCGCCGTGATGCCCGCGCTCTCGGTGCTGGCGATCCGCTCCTGGAGCTGCGCAAGCTCCGTCGCGAGCGTCGCCTGATACCCGAGCCGCGATGGCACGTTCCCCATCAGCCCCGAAACCTCGGAGCCAGCCTGTATAAAGCGAAATATATTATCGATCAGGAGGAGCACGTCGCGGCGGCGCTCGTCCCGGAACCACTCGGCCATGGTCAGGGCGGCGTGGCCGATCCGGAACCGGCAGCCGGGCAGTTCGTTCATCTGGCCGAACAGCAGCACCGTGTCGGGGAGGACGCCGGCGGCCTTCATCTCCCGATACAGCTCCTCCCCTTCGCGGCACCGTTCCCCGATGCCGCAGAAAATGCTCACGCCCCGGTGACGCTGCACCATACTGCCGATCATCTCGGTCAGCAGCACGGTCTTCCCGACACCCGCGCCGCCGAACAGGCCGCTCTTGCCGCCCCGCTCGAGCGGCATCAGCACATCGACGATCTTGATCCCCGTCTCGAAAAGCCCCGATGCCGTGTTGCGCCGGGCGAGCGCCGGCGGCTGGCCCAGGATCGGTTTCCAGGTGACATCGGATACCGGGCCGAGCCGGTCGATCGGGTGGCCGAACACGTCGAACATGCGCGAAAGCGTTCCGTTCCCGACGGGGGCCCGGAGCGGCGAGCCGGTGTCCCGGATCGAAACGCCCCGGGCGAGCCCCTGCGGCGGGGTGAGGGCGATGCCCCGCGCCGTCCGAGCGTCGGCGTGGGCCAGAACCTCCATCAGGAAGGGCGTCTCGCTCTCCGTCGACAGAACGGTCCCGATCGGCGGCAGTTCATCGTCAAACCGCACGTCGACGACAGAGCCGCGCACGGCGGCGATGATGCCCGCGCGCGACCGGTCGTTCCGGATCGTCTCCTGCATGCGCCCTCTCCGTCCGGCCGCCGTGTGTCGCGGCTTGCCGTCGTTCCTCGATCCCTCTGCCCTTCATGGTATCACACCTGCCCGCGCGCCGCTCTTTCCGGATGAACGGAACTTGTGCTATCCTCGCCACGACCCGGGAAAGACAACCCGGGCCGTATCCCGTATCCGGAGGTGTCAGATCCCGTGTCGAAGCAAATGCCGGAGCTGACCTGGCAGGACAAAGCAATCCTGGTGACGATTCCCGTCGTGGTTCTCGCCATCTTCGTGTTCGCGAACTATATCGGACAGGATACAACCATCAGCGACGCCTTCCAGCAGAAAATGCCGAAGGTGGTCGTGCGCGACGCCGGCCTGATCACGGCGCTGATCCCGCCCGACCCGGTCGCGACGGACACGCAGAAGTGCCGCCTCCGCTCGCGTGACGGCCAGACCGAGTTCACCTTCGTCCATCACGTCCAGGGCAGCGCCACCATGCCCCTCGCGATCGGCCGCCAGGTCCAGTTCTACGGCGAATACCGGTATGACCCCCAGGGCGGCTTCGTCGACGTGCCCTTCAAGGGAAAAAGCGGCCGGCTTTCCGGCTGGGCCGTCTACGAGAACAAGCGCTACTTCTCCACCGAGGACGATCCGCTGTAACCCCCGCCGGGTGACACCCGAACCGACGGTTTCCCCACAATGCGCCTCCGTTGAACGGACCCTCGGGTTCCGGAACGCATCCGAAGCGTCATCTGCATCATCTGCGGATCGGTTGCGGATTGGTTTTTGCTGCGCAGCGTTTTTATTCATACGATCTCTGTGGCTCGGTGTCTCCGTGGTGAACCGTTCTTTCTCTCTGGAGGTGGTCCCTTCCGGGGCCGGGCGTTCGTTGACAAACTCGGCAGCCGTGCGTATGATGACCTGAAAGATTCCGTCGGAAATCGTTTCCCAGAGGAGGAATACGCGTGACCCAGCGTAAGAACTATTTCATCGCGAAGGGGATGCAGAGCAAATTTGCAGGGACCATCCTGCTTCTCGTCTTCCTCATCACGGTCATCACCGCGTGCAATATCTACGTGCTCGGCTCGTTTTTCCTGACGACCCAGGCCACCCTCAGCGAAGGCCAGACGGCCGAAAGCATGATGCGCCACTTCGTCACCGAGCTGTGGCCCCGCCTCCTCCTCCTCGTCCTCGTGAACGTGATCATCGTCTTCATCGTGAGCATCATGTACTCGCACCAGTTCGCCGGGCCTGCCTACAAGCTCGAGAAAAGCATCCAGCGCATCGCCAGCGGCGACCTGACCTTCGAGATCCATCTCCGCCGCAACGACAGCCTCAAGGAGCTCGCGACGGCCATCAACTCGATGCTGTCCCGGTTCCGCGATACGCTCGCTCAGGCCCGCGCCCTCAGCGACGACGTGGCCGACAAGCTCGGCACCGTCGGCAAGGACGAGAAGTTCGCTTCCCTCGCCCGGAGCGCCGCAGAGCTGCGCCTGATGATCAACCAGTTCAAACTGGTTCGCGAAGGCGAGCCGATCGAAGCCGTTACCGAAAGCAAGACGCCCTCCGACCAGGCCTGACGGCCTGCCGAAGAGGAGAAACGGGCCCCCGGAGTCCTGGACTTCGGGGGCCCGTTTCTCCGGGTGAAACTTTTTCCCGGATTCCGGGTGTCAAAGAGCGTGGATGTCTGAAATAACCGATACGATCATCGAACGGGCCCGCTCCGGAGACCGCGCGGCGTTCGCGGAGATCTACCGCGCCCATGCCGGCATGGTCTACGGCGTCGCCCTGCGCATGTCTGCCAGCCCCGAAACGGCTTCCGAGATCGCCCAGGACGTCTTCGTCGCGGTATTCCGCAAACTCGACCAGTTCCACGGCCGCTCCTCCCTCAAGACCTGGATCTACCGGATCACCGTGAACACCGCACTCAATGCCCGCAAGAAGACCGCCGTCGAGCGTGGACATATCGAAGAGTATATGATGGAGCAGCGGGTGATGGGAAAAACGACCACGCCATGCCCCGAGGAACGGTTCGATGACCGGGTTCAGGAGCTGCTTGGCTGGCTGCCCGAGGAGCAGCGGGTCTGTCTCCTGCTCCGGAGTGTCGAACAACTGAGCTACCAGGAAATCGCCGATGTTCTCGAGATCAATCTCAACACCGTCCGCACCAGGTTGCGGCGGGCGCGTGAAACGCTGTTCGCGAAACTGAGGGGAGGCCCGCATGAACTGTGAACGAGCCAGGGAACTCATCCTGACCGATGCCCTCGACGACCAGATCCATCCGGACGACAAGCGGGAGCTGCTGAAACATCTCGTCGCCTGCGAACCGTGCCGTCTCCTGATGGACCGCGCCAGGGAGGATCTGGTCGGCCCGTTCGAGCAGGCCGCGCGGCCCGTTCCCCCGGCCGATCTGTGGGAGCGCATCGAAAGCCGGCTCGAGGGCGAGGCGCCTTCCGGGATCTTCGAGCGCATCCGCGCCTTCCTGCGCCGGCAGAGCGTCGTGCTGACGACGGCCGCGGCCCTCGCTGTTCTGGTGCTGTTCGTCGAGGTCGTCCGCAGGGACTCGCCGGAGCGCGCCGTGAAGCGGCTTGCCCCGACGACAGCCGTGCTGATGGAGATCTACGGGGGTGACGGGGCGTTCGAGAAGGCGCTGATGCAGACGGTCAATATCGACACGCCGATCGAGGATCTTTTTTTCCGGTGAAACTTTTCGGGACGTTCGGAATGTCTCATGATTCAGGAGGTTGAAACGACATGCGCCTGGGTATCGCGACACTGATCTGTGTCTGCCTCGTCGTCCATTCGCTGAGCGGCCAGGTCCCCTCCGCCCCCGACCGGCAGGGTGCGGACGAGGCCGCCCGCGAGAAGATCATCTCCGGGCTCGGTCTGACGGCGGAGCAGAAGGCGGCCATCGAGGAGCGGAAAGCCAAGCGTGAAGCCGCCCTGTCCGGACTGTTCGCAACAATCGAGGCGTTGCGGCAGAGCATCCAGGAGGAGTTCCGGAAGCCGGTGCTCGATCGGGAGCGCGTTCGCGAACTCAACCGCGAGTCGAAGGAGCTGGTCGGGAAGGCGATGGATATCCGGCTCGAGAGTCTGCTCGAGGTGCGTGAGATCCTCACCCCTGCCCAGCACGCGAAAATGATCGAGTTGTCCGGGGCGACCGGAACAAGGGAGACACGTTGACCTCGTTGTGACCGAGAACCGACGACAGGAGGATATTCCATGAGTATCAGCGGCATTCAGAGCTCTGGCATCGATTCCCTGCGTGACAGGTTCCAGCAGTTTCAGGCCGGCCGGGCGAATCTGCAGAAGGCGGATCTCGCCGAGCTGAAGGACCGGCTGACCGCGAAGGGCGAGCCGGCCGCATCCGGTGTCGATTCGCTCATCCAGGCCTTCGACAAGATCGACGCCAATCGCGACGGCATCAGCGCCGACGAGCTCGAGGCCTACGCCGGGCAGAGCGGTTCCCCCGCCCCGTCCGGAGAGAGCGCTCCCCCTTCAAGAAGTATAACGATAAATATATCTCCTCTCGCGCTCGACGGCAACGCCGGTTCGAACCCGTCGGCCCAGGCCGCGGGGGGCAGCGCCCCGGCCGGACAGCCGGGAGAGGGGGGGCAGGCGTCTTCCGGCGTCACCATGGGGCTGCTCGTCAACATCAAGGTTCAGATGCAGAACAGCGGTCAGCAGGTCCCCTCCCAGATCTCGGATGCCATTTCGGCGTTTGGGAGTCTCGACCAGGACCAGGACGGGAAGATCTCCCTCGACGAGCTGATGAGCGCATTCGGCAAGAAAGACGCCGCAGCGGGCGCCGGCGAAGCCTCTTCGGAGGGCGTCGATCTGAAAAAGCTTCTCGAGGAGGCCATCGCCGCCCTCGGGAAGGACCAGGCATCCGCCGGCCCGGCCGGCACCGATGGAAAGGAACCGGCGCAGGCGCCAGGGCAGGCCGTCACGGATGAGGCTGCCGCAAGACCCACGGCCACGGATGGCGCTTCGGGTGGGGCTTCTGGTGCGGCGAAGAAGGGGGCCGCCCGGTATGCCGCCGTGGCATCCATGAGCTTCGAGTATCGGGAAAGCAGTCTCTCGCTCCAGTATGCCTGAGCCGGACCGAAGAAAAACGTGTGAAAGGAGTGGTTCCTTTCACACGTTTTTTGTAAACGGATGACTATTCTTCGACCAGTGAGTCTCGAAGCCTGGCCAGCCGGCCGCGCAGCCGCAGGATCGCCTTCGTGTGGAGCTGGGAAACGCGCGAGTCGGAGACGCCGAGGATCTTCCCGATCTCCTTCGAGGTCAGATCCTCGTAGTAATACAGGGTGATGACCATGCGTTCGCGTTCCGACAGCTTCGAGATCGCGTCGGTCAGAATGCGCTTGGCCTCGGCCTCTTCGATCTTGCGCTGCGGGTTGTCGCTCTTCTGGTCTTCGACGAAATCGAAGCGGGACGAGCCCTCCTCGTCGTCGTAGAAGATCTCGTCGAGCGAGAGCAGGAGAGACTTCTTCGTCTCGTCGAACAGCTTGTGCAGCTCGGAGATGTCGATCTTGAGGAACTCGGCGATCTCCTCGTCGGTCGCGTCGCGGCCGAGCTTCCCCTCGAGCTTCGCATAGGCCTTTTCGAGCTTGCGGGCCTTCTGCCGGATCGAGCGGGGCGTCCAGTCGAGCTGGCGCAGCTCGTCGAAAATGGCGCCCCGGATGCGGGTCTTGGCGTAGGTCTTGAACTTGGTATTGCGGCCGGTATCGTATTTGTCGATGGCGTCGATCAGGCCGAGAATCCCATAGCTGACCAGATCGTCAAACTCGACGTTGCTGGGCAGGTTCACGGCGATGCGGCCCGCGACATACTTGACGAACGACGCATACTTCATGATCAGCGAATCCTTGATCCGCTGGTCACGGCTTGTCTTGTACTGCTGCCAGAGCTTCTGGTCTTCTTCGTCCTGGGCGCGCGCGGCGGCTTTGCGCGCTTCGGTCGCCTCGCGTTCCTTCTCTTCTCTGGCTGATCTGGCCAACTGCGATTCGTGGTTCACATCTCTCCTCCGCGTCTAACCGCCTCAGGATACCACAACGGAATCACCCCGCGAAACTGCTTTGCCATTTTCGTCGGAATAGCGGGGAAAAACGGCCGGCTGGAACTCTGCCGCGGCCTGCGCCGGAGCGGCTGTCCCGGAAGGGGCCGGGGGGGGCTCGGGTTCCGCTTCCGTCAGCAGATCGCCGAGCTCGGCCTCGACCTGCTGATCGTTCGTTTCGAGTTCGGTCCGGAGTTTCTCGCTCTCCGTCTTCGTGGTGGCGGGCATCAGAAGCACTTCGAGAACCGAACCGGTGAGGGCGCCGAGCAGACCGAACACGAAAAACGAGACCAGCGTCCGGAACAGCAGCGTCGCCAGGGTTACCTTCGCCAGCAGGGACAGAACGGCGATCAGGCCTGACATCGCCAGGGCCAGGAACAGTCCCATCATCAGCGGCAGCCTGGCCATCACAGCTCCTTGGCCGATTCACCGAGAACCGTCAGGTGAATCTTGCCCGAAGCGAGCTTCAGCTCGAGGGAACGGCCGGTCCGGCCGCCGATATCCTGCGCCGCGATCGGGATGCTGAGCTTCTCGAGCGCCTTCAACGCCGCTGCCGTGTTCATCGACCCGATGTTGTTCTTCAGATCCTCGTTCGGAGGGAACATCTCGGCACCGCCCACGACCTTCGCGACCAGGCTCGTCTTGAAACAGCCGGCATGGGATAACGTTTGATATAAAAGCGGAACGGCGGTGTCGGCGAACTTGCGCGGATTCAGCCGCTCCTGGGAGATCCCCGTCGAGTCGGGAAGCATGATGTGCGCCATTCCCCCGATCTTCGACTTCGGATCGTACAGCGCGACGATGACGCACGAGCCGATCCCGTAGGCGGCAAGGATGTCCGGATCGCGCGCTATGCGCATCTCGGCCATGCCTACCGGGTAGATTTCGGGCATCTCACTTGACTCCGAGCTGATCCAGAAGGTGGCCCAGAGAATCGATGTCAGGCATCAGGAAAATGTGAATCTTCAGATTCTCGTCACTCTCGATGAACGAGGTTTCGATCATCAGCACGTGGTCGCTGACCGCGGCCATGTCGGCGATCACGCTGTCGATCAGGGCGCCCGCCATGTCGAACGCCATCGACGGCAGCGAGTTGAGCATGGGCGTCCGGGTCAGCACCGACAGGGCGTTGAGAAACGCCCCGGCCAGGATGTTGCCGACCTCGCGCATGCAGGAAACCTCGAGATCGTTCATCGCCGAGGCTTTCATGACGGTGGAGCCGGGGATCAACGTCTTCATCAGCTTGACACCGGTCGATTCCGGGATCAGCAGGAGAAACCGGCCGGAGATGTTCCCCATGACCTTGAGGAAGATGCCGATCACCATCTCTTCGGGGCCGCCGATCAGCATCGACATCTCGTTCAACGGAAGGATCTTCGCCTGGGGAACATCCATGTCGATCTTGCGGTTGAGAAACTGCGCAAGCGCCGTACAGGCATTCCCCGAGCCGATATTGCCGACTTCCCGCAATGCGTCGAGCTGATCCTTACGAAGTTCGCTGATGTCCTGCATCGATGAGACACTCCCCCCTTGTGCTGATCTGGGCCATCATAACAGAGCCCATCAACGATTGCAACCGAGGGGATGTACAATCAGGAACGGGGTGGTTCCCGGTCCGGCGGCGATTCGGGTTCGGCGTACCACTTCGCGTTGAACCTGTTCATCGCCCGGCCGCCCATCCCGATCAGCCACATCGTGGCCAGTTCGGGAAGATCGCCCATGATGCGGGTGAGTATCGCTTCCTCGTCGGGGGTGAAGGGGCCCAGGACATGATTGACCAGGCCGTTTCCCGTGCCCTCCGGCAGACCCACGCCGATCCGCAGCCGCCAGAACTGCTGGCCGATTCTGCCGATGATCGATTTCAACCCGTTGTGCCCGCCGTCGGCGCCGGAGTTCCTGAGACGGATCCGACCGGCGGGGAGGTGGATGTCGTCCACGATGACGAGGGTCGTTTCGGGCGTCAGTTGCTCGGCCGCGATACAGGCGGCAACGGACTCCCCGGATAAGTTCATGTACGTCTGCGGCTTGAGCAGCAGATGGGACTCACCCTTGAAGCTGAAGGCCGCTTCCTGGGCATGGTGCCTGGACCGGTCGAACCGCGTTCGGAAACGCTCCGCAAGAGCATCGGCGGCACGAAACCCGATGTTGTGCCGCGTGTGCTCGTATTCCGCTCCGGGATTGCCCAGTCCGACGATCAGCATGGTTCCGATTCTAGGGGCTGTCCAGCCGCCTGTCAACCGGCGATCGTCATGGGCGGCCCGGTTGCCGGGTGGAATTGACACCCGCCGGCATGGTGGGTATAATCCGCGCCATCGAATCACCGGCGCGTTGCCGGCCCAAGGAAGTCACACCCATGGATGCACAGCCCAAACTCCTTCTCGTTATCATGGATGGCTTCGGCATGTCGGACCGCGCCGAAGGAAACGCCATTCACGCCGCCGCACCGGAGTTCATCGATCGCCTGTTCCGGGAACGGCCCCTGACCACCCTGGCCGCCTCCGGCCTCGATGTCGGTCTCCCCGAAGGCCAGATGGGCAACTCCGAGGTCGGCCATCTCAACATCGGCGCCGGCCGGGTCGTCTACCAGGATATCACCCGCATCGACCGCGCGATCGCCGACGGCTCCTTCTTCGAGAATCCGGTCCTGACGGGGCTGTGCGATGACGTGAAACGGGCCGGAACGGCTCTGCACCTGTATGGCCTCCTTTCCGACGGCGGCGTTCACAGCCGGAACGACCAACTGTACGCCTGCCTGAAACTCGCCAAAAAGCGCGGCCTGACCCGGGTGTTCATCCATGCCTTCATGGACGGCCGCGACACCTCGCCCACGAGCGGCGTGAAATTCATGCGCGAGCTGACCGAGCAGATGAAGCAGATCGGCGTTGGTCGCGTCGCCACGGTCGGCGGCCGGTACTACGCCATGGACCGCGATTCCCGCTGGGATCGCGTCGAGAAGGCCTGGCAGGCACTCGTGAACGGGGTCGGGAACCGCGCCGCGGATCCCGTGACCGCCGTCGAGGCATCGTATGCGGCCGGCGTGACCGACGAGTTCATCGTTCCCGTCGTCATCGAGGAAAACGGAAAGCCGGTCGCCACCATCTCCGACGGCGACGGCATCCTCGCCTTCAACTTCCGGGCCGATCGCATGCGGCAGTTGACCCGCGTTTTCACCGAAGAGGGGTTCGCCGAGTTCCCCGTGAAGCCGATGAAGGTGCGCTACGCCAGCTTCACCCAGTATGCCGAGAAGTTTTCCGTGCCGGTCGCCTTCCCTCCGCAGCGCCTTCCCGAAACGCTCGGCGAGGTTCTCTCCCAGAAGGGAATTCCTCAACTCCGGATCGCCGAAACGGAAAAATACGCCCACGTCACCTACTTCTTCAACGGTGGCGTCGAACAGCCGCTTCCCCACGAGGAGCGCCAGTTGATCGCCTCCCCGAAGGTGAAGACCTATGATCTGAAGCCTGAGATGTCGGCGTTCGAGGTCGGGGATGCCCTGCTCGAGAAGCTGCGCAGCCGCCGTTACCCCTTCGTCGTCGTCAACTTCGCCAACTGCGATATGGTCGGCCATACCGGGGTCATGGAAGCGGCGATGAAAGCCGTGAGCACCGTCGACTCGGTTCTCTCCAAGATCGTCCCCGTCGCATATGATCTCGGCTACGACTGCATTCTGACGGCTGACCACGGCAATGCCGAGCAGCTCATCGATATGCAGACGGGCGGGCCGTTCACGGAGCACACGACGAACCCCGTTCCCTTCTGCCTGCTGACGCGTCACTCGGTCGATCTTCGCGCCGGTGGCCGCCTGTGTGATATAGCGCCGACGATTCTCGAGCTCCTGGGCATACCCCAGCCCGCCGCGATGGATGGCAAGTCCCTCCTCATCCGGAAAAAATGATGGAGAACGATACCGGCCGCCCCCGCGGCATGCTGTTCGTGATTTCCGGCCCGTCGGGCGTCGGCAAGACCGTCCTGTGCAACCACATGATCGAACGGTTCGCCCCCGACATGGTCTACTCGATTTCCGCGACGTCCCGAGCGCCCCGAGGCGGGGAAACGGACGGGCAGGAATACTTCTTCTACACGCCCGAGCGGTTCGAAGCCGAGATCCGGGACGAGCGGTTCGCCGAGTGGGCCGTCGTACATGGCAACTACTATGGAACTCCGCGGGAGTTCGTCGACCGCCAGAGGGACGAAGGCCGCCATGTGCTCCTGAACATCGACGTCCAGGGCGCGTTCAAGATCCAGTGCGTGTACCCCGAGTCGGTGCTGATCTTCATCATGCCGCCGTCGATCGAGTGCCTGGAAGAGCGTATCCGCAAACGGAACATGGATACCGAGGAGGTCCTCCAGCAGCGCCTCCGGAATGCCCGCGAGGAAATGGCCTGCCGTGACCGGTATCACCATATCATCGTCAATGACGACCTGGCCGCCGCCGCGGACGGCCTCGAGAAGGTTCTCAAAAGCTGCATCGCCTCTGTCGACCGGTGATGCCCCCCCGGTGGCCGCAGCGGTTGCTGCCCCGGCAGGGTGAGAACCCGGTGTTTGGCTTCTGAAGCGGCTTGACACGCCCCCGGCATCGGGACGTATAATTTACAGCGAACATCTATCTTCTGGAGGCTGGTATGGACTATCGGAGAATGTTGTGCTTCCTCGCGGCATTTGTCGCCATCATGACGTGTGCTTCCTGGGCTGCCGAACAGCAGGTGCAGCCTCTCGACGTGAAACTGAACATCATCGGCGGCCAGGTGAAGCTGACCCGCGTCGGAAAAGTACTCTCGGATGTCCTCAACGCCGGCTCGCCGTTGTTTGCCGGTGATCTGATCGAGACGCTGCGTGAATCCAAAGCCGAACTCGTGTACGGCGATGGCACCCGCATGCGCATCAAGCCCCTGACGATGGTCGAACTCCAGCCGACCGCCCTCAAGGTGTTCAAGGGCCAGACCTGGTTCAAGTTCGTCAAGCGCGGCTCCGAGTTCCTGATCGAAACCCCGAGCCTCGTTGCCGGAATCCGCGGCACCGTTTTCGACGTGGCCGTGAATTCGCGCGGCAAGTCCGTTCTCTCCGTCGTCGAGGGTGCCGTCGCTGTCCGCGGCCGGAACGGCGCCGATGAGCAGCTTGTCGCAACCGGCAAGGCGACCCATTGTCTGAGCGGTGAAGACCCGGTGGCCCCCTATACCTTCAATGTCGAAAAGAAGAACGCCGAATGGCTCGACACCGATTGGACTTCCTCCGCCGACGGCGATGTGAACGCGCTCTACATCGAGTATGCCAACCTCAAGGGCCAGTATGGTCCCGAAGATGCCCGCACCCGCGAAGCCTACAAGCGCTTCGAACAGGCCCAGAAAGCCAAGGCCCAGAAGAAGGCCAAGTAACCCGAATCCGCTCTCACCCAGATCGGGGGCTCCGCAAGGAGCCCCCGATTTTTATCTGTTTCGCTTTGTGCAACAATGCCGCGAGAATGTTCCAGAGACCGCTTCACCACAGAGATACTCCGTTGAAATTTCCCTCGGATTCAAGAACGCATCCGCAGATGGAGGGCAGATGAACGCAGATGAGAAACCAGAGAGGAACGAACGCCTGGCTCCCCTTGTTTCCCGGATGCGACGCAACCTCCATCGTTGAAGACGCTCAGGATTTCATCTGCGTCATCTGTGCCATCTGCGGATCGGTTGTTTTGACGAAACCCACATACCAGACACAGAGGCACAGAGCCCGAACGAGATTTCATCCGTCGCCTGTCGGAGCGGGTTTCAAACCCGCCCGAGGCCCGCCCATCGAATGAATACCCCCGCTACGAAGGTCGTCTCCCCACCGTGATGCTCCGCTGAGATGCCCCCGGTTTTCAGGAAACACATTCACAGATGGAGGGCAGATGAACGCAGATGAACACCAGACGGGAGCGAACACCTGGGTATTTGAATGCACCGAAAACTCCCTTGAGAGAAGATTTCTGGATGTCATCTGTGCCATCTGTGTCATCTGCGGATCGGTTCTTACGGTTTTCACCCATCATCTTGTGCCCGGAAACGAAACCGCCCCTTCCGGAGAAGGGGCGGCGTTGGGCAGGAAATGAATTACAGCCGGGCTTTGAGGGGGTATTCCGAACCGTAGATCTTCGCGGCTTCGGCGGCGAACTTCGCTTTCTGATCGGCGGTGAGCAGCTTGTCGGCGGCATCCTGGAGGAAGCCGAGGAACCGCAGGTTCTCGGTCCGGATGTCGGTGGGGTAATCGGGCAGGGCGAAGCAGCCCCAACCCCAGTCGACCGCCTTCCGCTTGTATTTGTTCACATCCGCGGCGAAGAACCGGTACATATTTGCCTTCACGGCCGCGACGACGATCTTGTCGGTCGCTTCGGTGCCGATCGCGAGCTTGAGCTTCCAGACGAACGAGCGGGTCGGGTTCAGCGAGTTGTGCCCTTCCTCCAGCATCGACCGCATGCGCGGGCTGCTGTAAGCATCCTTCATGAACTCGGCCAGGGTGCGCTCCCGGCTGAAATACCGCTTGAACTCGTCGGGCAGCTTCCCGTAGTTATGTATCGAGATCGCTATATTATAGCCGCACGAGACGGCGGTGTAATCGGCGAAGAACTCGTTCACCGCGAGCATGCTCTTCGCGAGGGCGCAGATCTGCAGGCGGGTCCACCGCTTCTTGGGGTTGGTCTTGTGCAGCACGCCGTCGAGCATCTGGTAGAAACAGTGATGCCCGAACTCGTGGACGATCGTGTCGAGATCACGGTGCAGCGCGCCCGGCTTGCGAACGGGCACCCAGATCACGCCGAGCGGGAAGCTGAACGCCGCATCCTCGAACACCTGATAGTCGCGGAGGTTTTCGCCGACGGGCATCGTCAGGCTTTTGCCGAGCCGCACGCGCTGCTCCTTGATCATCGCGAGCACCTGGTCGAGCAGCTCGCCCGTGATCTTCTTCGGCTGGGCCGCATACTTCTTCCGCAGCGTCAGCGGATTGACGAAGAACCACGTGTCGTTGAGCAGATCCGTCTGGTGGGCCATCTCATACCCGCTCACCGTCGCATACAGCAGGGAATTGTCGTCAGAAAACTTGTCGAGCGACGCATCGTTCGGGGTCAGACCGGCGGCGACCCAGATGTTGCTGCACGGGAAGCCGGTATCGGTGTACAGCATGATCCGCACCTTCCGGTTCAGCGGGATGCCCCAGCCGGAGACCTTCTTTTCGGCGTCGCGAAGGCTATCCGTCAGTTTCTTGAACGAGCGCATCTCATCGCCGGTCGCGGCACGGCTGCCGAACAGGGCGAGGTTGAACGCCTTCCCGAAGACCGGTTTGATGCCGTTGTCGAGGGCGTCCTCGGCACCGGCGGGAAGCTGCGTGAAGAGGGCCAGCAGCGCGATCAGAAGAAGGGGTAGCAGATGTCGTGGAGCGTTTGATGATCTGATCATGACGAACCTCGCCGAAGGGATGATCGAACGACGCCCGATGAATGGCGACACTTCATTATACCTTCCGTACCCGGGGGGCGGGGAAGGCAAAGCGTCATTCTTCCCCGGAACTTCGCCGGCGTTTTTTGTCGGAGTGCGCTTTTTTGGAATCCAGCCGGCGCATCTGAGAGGCGCGCGTCGGTTTCGTCGGCCGGCGCTTCTTGGGAGGTACGAGCGCTTTGAGGATCAGGCCGCGCAGTTTTCGGAGCGCCTCGTCGAGATTGTATCGCTGGTCCCGGCTTTCCTGGCAGGTGATCAGGATCCGGCCTTCCGCATCGAGCCGGTTTCCGGCAAGAAGCCGGAGCCGGCCCTTCACCTCGCCGGAAAGCACCGTCGTTCCCTCCAGATCGAATCGCAGTTCGACCTTGGAGGCCACCTTGTTCACGTTCTGTCCGCCGGGGCCCGAACCGCGCGCGGCCGCCCACGAGAGATCCGAGGCGGGGATCGTCAGCCGTTCCGTGATGATGAGGGCCTCGATCATGCGGCAGGTTCCACGGATACAGCGCTGGAGTGACCGCAGAGAATCCCGACGGCGACTCCGGTATCCAGCTTCGACATGGCATCCGGCGTCACGCCCGCTTCTTCAGGGGGCATCAGGACATGGGTACGCAGCCCCAGCGGCCCCCAGCGGAACGGGGTCATCGAGGCGCGCCGGGGAAAGAACGCCACGGTCGTGAGGCCGAGAACGGCGGCCAGATGCATCGGCCCGGTCGAGCCGCCCGCAAATCCGCGGCCCAGGCTGAGCAGTCCCGCGAGATGGGCGATGTCCGGCGCGTCCGGGATGACTGCGGTGACCCCGGGCCGGATCGGACCGAAGGCGGCTTCCAGGTGCCGCTCGGCCGGGCCGAGCGTGATCACGACGGGCAGTCCGGCGGCCGTCAGCCGGGAGACGAGCTCGACATACCGCTCGAGCGGCAGGTTGTCGGCGGAACCCCCGTGACCGGGATGGACGAACACGGGGGATGTCGAAATGCCGGTCGCGGCAAGACGGCCGGTTGCCCAGGATTTGGCGTTGTCATTGATATATATCGATGGAAGTTCCTGTCGGTCGGCGTCGACGCCGAGAGGCGCCAGAAGATCGAGATTGTAGGCCGCTTCATGCTTTTCGTTCCGGGAACGGTGCTGCACGATCCGATGGGTCAGTAGAAACTGCCAGACGTTCGAGGCCCGGCCGGACGTGACCGGCACGCGGGCGAGCCAGCAGGCCGCGATGGCGCGCCCGGAAGGATGGACGAGGACCGCCGCATCCGGCCGCAGCGCGCGGATCCGGCGCACGAGATCGAGGAAGGCGAGAGGGCGGCCGTCGGGATCGTCCACGAGAAGCTCGTCGACATGGGGGTGCCCGTCGAGGAGGGGAGCGGTATACGAACGCACGTGGCCGATGAGATGAGCCTGCGGCGCCTGCTTACGGAGAGCCGTAAACACCGGCAGCGTCAGCACGACGTCGCCGACCCGGTCGGTGCGCGAGACGAGGATGCGCCGCTTCCCTTCGATCATCCCTGACTGCTCTCCAGGTTCAGCCGCAGATCGAGCGCGGCATCGCTCCCGATTCCGTAGACGTCGGCAAACGTCTTCATGATCAGCCCGGCGAGCCAGTCCCGGTCGCCCGCGTCATGGACCTGGCAGTCGATGAAATGGTTCGGACAGTCCCGGATCGGATCCGACCAGCCGAGCTGACGGAGACGGGCGTGCTGCTCGGGGGACAGCCATCGGGTGACGTCGAGATACTCGTTGCCGACCGCCTCGAGATGCAGTTGGGCCGAGCCGTTGCTGCCGGCGATCTGGATGTAATACCCCGTCGCCGGCTCCTCGATGACCAGGAAATTGCCGTCGCCCCCCTCGGTCTGAAGTCGCGCAAGAACGGTCGGAAGCGGAAGAGGCCGGTTCGTCATGGAATGCTCCTTTCTCGTGGGAATGCCGGGGCCGACAGCCGGCGCTCGGCTGCCGCGATGACGGCGTCGGAAGTGACGCTTTCGAGACACCGACGATGACCATGCCGGCAGTTCTTGCGGCGGCAGGGCACGCCGTCGGGGCAGGGGGCCCCGGTGACGATGATGGCATCCGGGCTCATCGGCCCGGTTCGCCGCATGTCGGTGGGGCCAACCGGAACGACGAGCGGGGTGCCGAGGGCGGCTCCGAGGTGCATCGTCCCCGAGTCGTTGCAGACGAGAAGGCGTGCGCCGGACAGGAGGTGAAACAGCTCATCGAGAGACGTTCGTCCCGCAAGATCGATCGCGCCGTTTCCTATGTCAAGTGCTATAGAGCTCGTGAGCGGGGCTTCGCCTGCAGAGCCCGAGAGAACGACCGGGAGTCCGTGATGGCTGAGCAGATGCCTCCCGAGGGCTGCGAACCTCTCGGCCGGCCACCGCTTGATCTCCCCGAATGCCGCACCTGGAGCGAAAACGACATACCCGCCGGCCGGTGGAAGGCCCAGTCGCTGCCGTGTCCGCTCGGCTGCATCAGCCTCCGGAGGGGCCAGGCGAGGGAGGGGGGCATACGGAGCCGCGGGAGGATCTCCGAGCGTTGTGTCATCGACCAGGCCGAGATGCAGAAAGCTCTCGTGAACCCTTTCGGCCCAGGACGGAACGGGAACGGCCTCGTGCAGGAACGCGCTGCGCCACTCCCCGGCATACCCGCGCCGCCGGCCGCCGCAGAGGAACGCCTGGAACGCGGTCCGGAACGACCGGGGGAGCACGATCACCCGCGCGCAGGACCGTTTCCGAATGGCGACAAGCGCCGGCAGCAGGCTCCAGAACGGTTGCCGGGTGTCGATCGCGTGAACGGTGCCTGCAGCAGGAATAAGCTTGTAGAGAGGGGCGAGACCTGGCCGGGTGACGATCTCGACCGGTTCGCCGGCGATCTCGGCCGCACGGGTCAGGGCCGGAAACGACATGATCACGTCCCCGACCCAGTTCAGACCGAACAGGCAGCTTCTCATGCCTTCGACCTGGACGAGGGGGGAAGTGGTCCGGCGGCGTCCGGATGGCGCGGCGACGAGCCGGGCGCATCGCGATGCGCCTCTGCACGGTGTTGAATCGGCACCGATATCGTAGGGGCGGATCGTGATCCGCCCGGATCCGGCCCAAGAAAACCGGCGAGGTCGTCCGCCAGGGCCTCCCAGTCGAATGCACGGCAGGCCCAGGTGCCCTCGGGGCACGGCTGGCGTTTTCCGTGAAGGCTGCACGGCTTGCAGGGAAGCGGCTTCGAGACGATCTTCACGCGCCGGCCCTGAACCGGGGCGAAGCCCAGACACGGATCCGTCTGGAAGAAGAGCCCGGCGACCGGCGTCCCGACAGCCCGGCCCAGATGCATCGGCCCCGAGTCGGTGCTCACGAGACCATGTGCGTGGTGCAATATATATGGGAGTAAACGTAATTCGGTCCGGCCCCGCAGGTCGATGACCCCGTCGCCGGCGACGATCGTGCCGTCGGTGTCGCCGATCAGGGCAAGGGGGCGAGGCAGCCGCTCCAGCATCGTGACGATCCCCTCCTGAGGGATGCGCTTGCCGGGATGGGCGGCGGACGGATGGAACAGGGTGAACCGGCCCGGCTCGAGGCCGGCTTCGGCGGCGAGCCACGCGGCGGCTTCCCGCAGGCCGGGCTCGGCGAGCTCCAGCAGAGCGCCCTCGGGCCGCGCCTCGACCCCGGCAACCCGGGCATATCGCAGCCAGACCGGCATCGGATCCGCCGGGCGAATGGGATACGCACCGCGGGCGGCGGCGATCTGCTCTCGCCAGGGCCGCTTGCCATACCGGCTGACAGGTGCTCCGATCAGGGCCGAAAGGGCGAGGGAGGCGGGCTTGCCCTGGAGGTCGATGACGGCTTCGGGCTCGAGTCTCCTCAACCGCCGCGCGAGCGGCAGCAGTTCGGCCGCGGACCCGAGCAGATGCACCCGGGCAGCGGGCAGAACGGGGGCCAGGGCGGCCCATCGGCGATGCAGCACCCAGTGCACTTCATGCCCCGCGGCGGCGAGAGCCCGGGCCGTTGGAACCGCCAGGAGCACGTCGCCCATCGCCGTGAGTCGGATCAGAATGGTGGGTTTCATCGGAAGAGTGCCCTATGCCTGGCCATCCGGAAGGAGGCCCAGTTCTGACAGCGCATCCAGGGTCTTGCGGCCTGCACCGGCCATGCGGCGCTGGACCCCGAGCGCCCGCCGGCCCATGGCCGCGAAGGGCTCCCGGTCCGCGATGAAGGCCCGGAACAGCTCCCGGACGGCGGGAATATCGGCTGTAATGCGCATGGCATTCGCCTCGGTGAGGGCGGCGTGTTCCGACGGGAAGTTTCCGAGATGAGGTCCGGTGAAGAGGGGGACGCCCGCGGCTGCGGGTTCCATCAGGTTATGGCCGCCCCGGGGGATCAGGCTGCCGCCGACGAAGGCGAGATCGGCCGTCATATACAGCTTCTGGAGCTCGCCCAGGGTGTCGACGAGCAGGATTCTTCCCGTTTGTTTCGGGTGAGACGACAGCTTGGTCACGTCGAGCTGGCGCGTGCGCAGCAGTGTCTCCACATCGCCGACCCGGTTCATGTGGCGCGGCGCGATGATCAGCGTCGCATGCAGGTCGGTCCAGAGGGGTTCGAGGGCATCCAGCAGGATGGCCTCCTCGCCCTCGTGCGTCGAGCCGGCGACGATGATCCGCCGGCCGGCGGGGATGCCATACTGGGTGCGGAGGGCTTCCCGATCGATCGCGGGAAGTTCGAGGTCATACTTGAACGCCCCGAGCACTCGGGTGCGCTCGGGAGGGAAGCCGAGGGCCCGATACCGACGCTCGTAGACGAGCTCCTGGGGAAAAACGTGAGTGATCCCCTCGAGAGCACCAGAGAACAGGGAGCGGAATAGACGGATGAGACGCACCGTCGACTCGTTTATTCTGGCGTTTATAATAGCAAGAGGAATATCATGTGCCGTCGCCCGAGCTGGCCAGATGGGCCAGATCTCGGTTTCGCTGATGAGAATCAGGCGGGGGCGCATGGTCTCGATGAACGGGTCGATATACTCGGGAAGATCGATGGGAAGCAGGCTGGCGTGACCGCACAGGCCGTCGGCCACGACGCGTCGGTATCCGTCGAGTGTCGTCGTCGTGCAAAGGAGGCGATCGGGGCCGAACTTCCGGTTCAGCAGCCGGAGGAACGGCCGGAGCGTGATGACCTCGCCCAGCGAAGCCCCATGAACCCAGATCGTTCCTTCGGGGGGAATCGGCGACTCGGGTTGGTACAGCCCTTTGCGGAGTTCGATCTCCTCGCGTTCGATGCGCTTCGGCGGAAAGGCTTCGAGACCCCGCACGACGGCACGCAGAAGACCCTGATAGATGGACGGGGCGGTCATCATGGTGCGGCTCCTTCCTTGCCGGCCGGGCGGCTTTTCCACCGTCGATGCAGCCAGAACCACTGGTCGGGGCGTTTGCGGATCCACTCCTCCAGGACATGCGTGAATGCCTGGGTGAGCTCGATACGGCCGGCTTCATCGTCGGTATAGGCATCGGGATCGATGGGAGGGAGGATCTCGAGCAGATGCGGTGGCTGCCGGCGGGGGTGAGCCGCGACGAGCACCAGGGGCGCGCGGCTTTTCAGGGCGATCTGGGCCGGACCGACGACGGTTGAGGCCGGTTCCCCGAGGAAATCGACGAAATACCCGCGGTCACCGGCGTTCTGATCCGACATCAGGCCGAGAAGATCTCCCCGCCGCAGCGTGCGGAGAATCTCGCGCAGGCCGAAGCCCGAATCCGTCGTCTGGGCGCCGAACCGGTGTCGCATGCGCTCGAACCATGCATCCACCGCTGGGTTGCGCTGTCGGCGGACGACGGTCGTCATACGGAACCCGTTCAGGCACAGCCACGGCGGGATGAACTCCCACGGTCCGTAATGGCTGCTGATGATGATGACGCCGTGCCCACGATCCCGGGCTGTCCGGAGGTGGTCGAGACCGACGGCTTCGAACGTGTTCCGAACCTCTTCTTCCGAAAGGAAGGGCAGCGTTGCCATCTCCACGGCATTCGTGAAAAACGAGCGATAGACGTGCCGTGCGGTTTCGACAGAGCTCGTGTCATCCAGTCCGAGGTGGCGCCGCAGCGAATCGGTGACGAAGGTGCGCCGGATGCGCAGAACATCGAAAACCACCCCCGCAAGCAGCATGCCGGCCCGGCGGCGGCCGGCGGTTGTCATACGGGCCGCCGCCGTTGCCGTCAGGTTCAGCAGGTGGCATTGGAGACGCTGTGAATACGTGGGCTGGTCGGGATTCATATTACCATTCGTAGTGATATTCTTCGCCGTCGATGCTCAGATCCCGGCTTGGGGCGATGATCTTCTTGTTCGGGGCGAACACGGTGGGACGCGTCTGGCCTTCCAGGACGGGTTTCTCGAGCTGCACCCCATCGAACCAGACCGAATACGAGGCCGTCGTCGGCGACTGGTTTTGCAGGACGATCCAGGTCGTGCTCGAGACCGTATCGGTGAACGTGTAATCGTAGGTCGCGTAGATGCGATACCACGTGAAGGGGACGTCGTAGGGGGGGGGTAGGGAACTTCGGGTGACGGGCCACCTTGGACTCCAGGATGCCGGCTTCCACGAGACTGCCGAACGGGGTCAGCACGCCGTTCTTGTCGATCATCGCCCCGTCGTAGCCGGCCTTGTTTCCGGCCTCATCGGCCTGGAAAAAGCCGATCGCGGCCGTTCCCGTGCCGGGACAGACCCAGGCCGAAAGGATGAACCGGTTGTTCGGGGCCGTCGCGGCGAACGTCGACGTGGCGACCTCCTGATACGTGCTTCCCGACCCGACGTTGGGGCCGGTGGCGGGAGTGCTAGGGGGATTCACCGTTATCGACAGGAGCACCGAATCGCTCGCTTCCGGTGAGCCGGGGTAGTAGGCCGGGGCGTACAGGAACTGGGAGCCGGTGTAGATGCCGGCCGGTTGTGCCGCATCGATCGGGCCGATCGTGACGGTTGCGATGCCATACTGGCCGGGGGACAAGGTGGTGGGAGCTATCCCCGAGATGGAGAGCAGGGAAGAAGACAGCGGGTTTCCACCGCTCACGAGGTCGGAAGTCGTCCAGGCAAACGCGGAGAACGTCGCATTGCCGGCATTGTAGACGAGAACCTCGACCTTGGTCGACGGATCGCCTGCCGTGATCGATCCCGCGGCGATGGTTGCTGGCACGATCTGAAGTCGGGGATACGCGTCGACCGTCACTTCCACTCGGATACTGGCTGAGGCTTCGAATCCATCGAGGAAGCCATTGAGATTTTCATCCTCGAAGGCTGTCTGCGTGGCGATATACGTACCGGGCGGCTGGATGGAGGGGATGTTCAAGGTAAGGGTACATGCCTTGCTAGAATTCGGACTGATCGTGAAGGGGGTGGGCAGGAAGGAGAGAGACGATGTCGGAAGAATCGCCCCGCCGGCGGAAACGAGGGAAAGGATGGACCAGCGACCCTTCGATATGCCGATCGAGGTGAGATTATAGACGTTGAAGGGAAGCGTCCAGGAGCCGGGCGCTTTTGTGCCGAACAGGATCGGGGTGTCGGCGCCGATTTTCTTTTCGCCGACGGTCAATTTCACCGTGAAGGTTGCCAGGGCTTCGCCGGCATCCCATGAGCCGTTGCCGTTTCCATCGGCATATATTGCCTGGTATCCTTGATAAGGCATCGCGGTCTGGCCCGGAGGAACGGATACGCTGAGCGTGGCGAGACAACTGCCGGAACCGTCCGACAGAAAGGTTGGAGGCGTCGTGATGGTGAACATCGGTGCCGGGATGGGGGATGGCCCTGGGGCGACGGGGGGAATGACCGCGGGCAACGCACGGAGGGTAATGCCCGTCAGGTCGACGTTGCCGACGTTTCGGATCTCGATGCTGCCCGTTCCGGCTTGCCCGGCTGCGATGAAAAACAGATCCAGGGGGTTCTGCATGACGGCGATCTTCTTCGTTGCGGCAACCTGAACGCGGAGTTCACACGTGTCGGAGGCCTCGAAAAGATCGATGGCATTGTTGGCGTTTTCGTCGTTCCACAGTTTCAACTGCCCCGTATACAATCCGCTGGGAAGATTTGCCGGGATCGTCACGCGCCAACTTCCCGTCTTGTTCTGCGTCGGGTTGATGAAGCTGAAAACGATCGGATTGAGAGTGATGGCCGAGGTGGCGATCGCATGTCCGCTGCCGTCGTCCAGATTCCTGGTCAGGGTCGCGACGGGCCGGGCGAGAACCAGGATGCCGTTGTTGTTCACGGTGAATTCGACCGGTGACGTCGTCGTGTAGGGTTCTGCATAGGGAATTTGAGAAATCAGATCGACAATATTCAAGGATTTTGCGCCGATCTTGCAATAAATGGTGAATTTATCCTGTGGATCCGTGGGGTCCTTGCCGTTGACAGGGGTATCATCGAACAACCAGCCATACTGGCCGAAATAATCCCCGTCTGTTTTCGGATTCGGAATGGTGAACGAGAGCGTGGCCGTGAATGTTTCTCCCGGTGTCGCCGTGAAAAAGGATGTCGGGGTGATGTCGTAGGCCGATGAAAGGATCGAGTCGCTGGGGGAAAGCAAATCCGTTTTCGTCCAGGTGAGGGATGTCAGATCGACGCTTCCGACGTTGCGACACAGGAACGTGGAGGTGCCTGGTTCTCCGGGAATGCGGCCGCCCAGGCTGACGGTGGAGTTGATGACGTCGAGGGCCTGATAGGGATTCACCGTGACCTGGACGGGGGTGTCGGCGGTGGCTTCCGTCGGGTCTCCGACATACGTGCCGTCCCCGTCGAGATCCTCGAACAGACGCAGGGTGCCGACATACACACCGGCTGGGCTGCCGGCGGCCACATACAGGGACATCGTCGCATTGACGGTGGCCCCCGGGAGGATGACCGACGGCAGCTCTGGAATCAGATTCTCCCCGGGAATCGTGCCGAGAGGGACACGAACGAGATCCAGAGGGAATATTTTCAGCCGGGTGAGGCTCAATGAGCCGGTGTTTTGAATGGTGAAAGGGACGTTCGAAATGGTATACGTCGGCGTGCCGTTGCCCATGTCGAGCGGGTTCGTGGGGATCGTCAAACTCTGGTTGCCGATACTGAAACGAAGCTGGACCGTGTCATGCGGCTCTCCGGGGGTGAACGTCCCGCTGTCGTCGTTGTCCTCGAACAACGTATATGTTGCAATGTATATTCCGCTGGGGGCTGCTGGATCGATCAGGGCCGAAATGCTGGCGATCAGGATGCCGTCGGTGGCGAGCGTGCCTGGTACCGACGGGGTGAACGAAATCGTCGCCGTAAGGGTTGCCGGGGTTGCCTCGAATTTGAGCTTTTCGAGCTTCACGTTCCCGCCGTTGAAGGCGGAAAACGTCTTCGTGGCGATCTGAGAACCCGCAGGGGCGTTTCCCATGTCGATCAGGGACTCGTTCAGGATCACCAATTCGGTTTCTCCGATCACGACCGTCACGGCGAACTCGTCGAAGGGCTCGGCGACGTCTCGGGCACCGTTGGCGGGAGCGAAGTCGTCCCAGACGTTCAAGACACCCGTATAGGTGCCGGACGCCTGATTGAAGGGCACGGTCAGCGTCAAGGAGGCCAGACGATAGCTCGAGGGAGAGACGGAAAAGCCGTTATCGGGGCTGAACCCGATATTGGCCCGATTGATGGAGTTGGTGGTGCAGTAGAGATGAACCGGTTGCCAGCACACATTCGTCAGACCGACATTGCCGATATTGTCGAGGCGGGTATTGCCGATTCCCTTCGTTTGATTGCAGAACATCGTTCCGAAATCGATCGTCGCCGAGGCAAGGGCGAGGGCTCGCCTGGTGATGACGATCGAGTTCGACAGAATGGTAAGAGTCCCCGTCGCTTCTCCCGTATTCATGTCGAATCCCGATGCAGAGCTGGTCATGCTGAAACTGCCGACCGTTCCCGTATCGTCTGCCGCAAGGAAATGCCAGGTGAAGGTCAGGGGAGTCGATGGGGTGACCATCCCCGAGATCGGATCGGGGCCATCGGTGAAGATCGTGTCGCCCGTACTCGGAGCCGTTTTGGCTGGAAGCGTAGGAGTTGTCGTCGCGATCGTCGAGCCGGCCGTGACCGGATTCGAAACGACAAGCTGGGCCGTGAGGGTGGCGCCCACTTCGACCGGATCGGGTGAAAGTGTCAAGGTTCCCGTAAGACGGCCTTGATGAAACAGGTCGAAATACAGTCGACCGACAGGGGAGGTACCGCTTTTTGCGCCGCCACCGGTGACCAGCCACAGCTCGACCCGCCATGAACCGACGATATCCGTCGTCGTCAGATAATCGAATGTTCTATATTGACCGCTATCCTGTGTGGCCGATTGCGCCCGTTCGTTGCCGGCAGGGTCATAGATGAAGATGCGCATCTTGGTGCCGGAAACCGCGCCGAGATCGAACCGGGCATAGACCCGCTGCCCAAGGGTGTAGCCATACTGCTCGGGAGAATACGAGGGACTTGGGGAGAGCACGCCCGTGTAATCGAGGACGTCCCAGGTGCCGGGGGTGCCGCCGGTGGCCGAAAGACGCGAGGACGGATCGTTCGCGTCGAATGCCGCAAGAGATCCCGTGATCGTGTTCGTTCCAGGGGCCGCGGCCGGATCGACCGAGACGAGGAACGTCAGGGTCGCCGCGGTGTTCCCCGGGAGGAGATACGGCAGCGAGGGCGTCGTGAGCAGATGGGAATGACCGGCAAGAGTGTGGGAAAGCGATGCCGCGTCGATATACGCGCCGGCCTGACCGGAGTTCCGTATGCCGACGTCCACCAACAGATCCGTTTGCCCGGGGGAGACGGACACGTAATTCTCTTTCACCGCAAGAACGGTCAGGACGGGGGGCGTTTGAATCGTGCAGACGTTGCTCGTCTGTGTCGCCGCAATGATGCGGGGGGTCGAGGTGGCGTTCGCATCGAATCCGAACCCAGAGGAGAGAAGCTGGAACTGGCCGGTCGTCAGAGCCTGGAACCGGTAGGTGTACGTGACCGTGCCAGTGGGGCTTATGTCTTGTCGGAGGGGGGCCGGTCCCGTTTGATACGTTGCCGTGCCGGTGTTGCCGGCGGCGATCGTCGCCGTGGCCGGCTCGGCATCCTGGACGAAGGCGCCACCGACATTGGAGATACTCACGGTGGCTATGAACGTCGAGTTCAGACTCACCGTCGTCGGAAGGGACAGAGAGAGAGTCAGGCTGGCGGGGGCGACGACTTCGAAGGTATTTTCGCACAGCGGGACGGTGTCGAAAACGCGGGTGCCGACGACACGCCAGATACCGAGCGGAGAAGTTGGCGTCAGTTCGAACTCCCCTTCGATCGCACCGGTCTCGTCGGTTTGAACCGCCGGATCACTGTATGCAACCTGAACTCCGGATGGGTTATACCAGCGCAGACGATGTTCCTTCAGAGGAGCCAGATTTTCGGCTTTCGAGAATACCGTGTAGTAGCCCTGGTTGAAGCTGCGCATCTTGATCAATCGTGCGGCATCTTTGTACGTGTTCACGAATCCGGCGACGATCGTCCATTGGCCGGGAACCAGGGCGCCGTCAAAATTGCTCGTCGGAACCTGGAGATTGATGTCCCGATAACCGATATGGGCGTCGATTTTTGCCGTTCCGGTCGCCGAGGTGGGATCGACCTCGAGGAGATACCGGACCGTCGATGCCTGAGCCGCATAGATGGTCAGTGGATAAGGGGTCTGGGGTTGGATGTTCAGATACGTTCCAAGATCGAACTGGAGGTCCGTGCTGTCCCAGAGACCGGCGGCGTTTTTATCGCCCATGTTCTCGACCGTCACGTCGATGGGAACCTCCGTCTGACCTAGAAAAACGGTCGATGGCGTGACGACACTCAAAACCCGGAGGGAAGCGGGTGCCCGAATGAGCCAGGATGTCGGGAGCGTGGCTCCGGCATCCCCAATGCTCCGGCCGCTGATAGCGTTCGTCCCGGAGGCCGTCGCGTCGATCGTGTCGATGTCGCAGATGCTGTCATCGAGGACGTCGACAATGAACTCCGCGATGAGGCTGCCGCCTCCGGGGATGATGGTCCCGAGGGCGGGAGACTGGCGTGACCAGGAGTAATGGCCGACGGCGGGGAGTTTGAATGTCAGACTGGCCCCGCCGAACGAGGCGGGGGAGAAGCCGGTATTGGTCAGATACACCTTCACGGACAAGCCGGACTGACCGCGCGTGACCGTGGTTTGGGAGGCTTCGACCTTCGTGATCTCGAGGCGTGCCCGCTTGAACACGGCAAGAGGGGATTTCGGCGACTCCTGGCCGGCGGTATCATAGTCGGTGATACAGTAATAGACTTCGTCCTCGGAAGGGTTTTCCGACCAGGAGGTCGTCGTGCGCGACGTGCTCGAGGCGAGAATCCACCCCGAATCCCAGGGGCCGAGCGGCGTCGTGCTCCGATACATACGATAGGCATGGGTGGCGATGGCGAGCTGAGGAGCCGATGATGGGTTGGTGCTGGCGGGCCAGTCGAGAAACACCTGACCGGAGGGGATTTCGGTGGCTGTAAGGCCGGACGGCGACAGATTCGCCGTGACGCGATCGATCCAAGAGGAAAGCTGAGTACCCGGCGAGTTGTTTCCGGCCTTGTTCGCCCCGAACTTCCAGCGGAACTGCAGACGATAGGAATCACCGGGTGAAAGGGTTTGCCGCCACGTCGCCGTTCTCGACCAACCGGTGTCGACGGTGCTCGTGGTTGAACCGAGATGGGCGGCATCGAGAAAACTCGTTCCGCAGAGGTTGTTGGTGCTGACGAGATAGAGGCCCCCCGTCACCTGCAACTCCCAGTAGGCAAACGATGTGAAATATGCTTGTTCCCGGTGCGATGCGGCGATGGTGATATTGGCCTCGGAGGCAAGAGGCGGCGTCAGGGGGAGCGTCTGAGCCATGTTCGCGTACGCGTAAGCGGAAATCGAGGGGTTCCCGTCTTTCTTGCGCTGTCCAAAAACCTTGAATGAACCGCCGGTATCGCCCGTGCTGCCATCGTACGCTTGCGCGAAATCCGCCGTCGATGAAAAATCCCCGTATGTTTCTTCCGTGATCACCCAGTCGTTCGCAGTCGAGGTGAAACTGGCGTTGCTCATCTGTTCGAGAGCATGGGCGGAGGAGAGCCCGATCAGCAGAGGGAAAACGGCGATCAGGGACAGAATCCGGACGAGCTGACGGCACTTCATTTCGGTGCTCCTCTCTCTCCAGGGCAATGCCGATCGGGGAATGCGTGGATCACCGGTCGATGCGGACCGAGCGACCGGAAAGACCGAGGGTGATGCCAAGTTTGTTTTCCCCAGGGAAATCGTCGATCTCGGTCGTGCCCAGATAGAACCAGTCGCGGGTGAGCGTCGTCTGGGCCTCGATCTGCCAGGAGGCGATCGTTCCCGCCGTGTCCGTGACCTCGAAGCTGGTGTTCTCGGCGATGTTGTCGGCAGCCTTCCAATACACGTCGCCGGTGCCGGTGCCCCACCGATGGCCCGGAACATGCCGATCCATCTGTGTCGGGTCATTCAGGTAGTTGAGCTGTGCCAGACTCGACAGTTCGTTTGCGATGGCGTTCTTGTTCGACAGGTCGGGGTTATACGTGGCGGACGCAGCCGCGCGCATGGCGAATGCCTGGCGGATCTGACCCAGAGCCATTTTCAGCTGAACATTCTTCTGCCGCTGCTCCTGGATCTCGATGCCGGGAATCAGCCGCATGGCCACGATTCCGCCGATCATCAGCGCAACCAGCAGCATCAGGATCACGGTTCCCTGTCGCTTCATGACGGTCCCCTCTCTCTTTGGACAATATAGACCGGGGTGTTTGTTTCTGTCATCAGGCAAAAATTGATCGCGGAACCTCAGGATTTTCTCCCGCGAATCAGTTCCAGATAGATGACTCGTCCCTGCCACCCGAGAAACAGCCCCAGCATGACGATCAGAAGATACTTCCAGAAAGGGATCGGATCGTTGTCGTCCGCCAGGTGAAGGATGGCCCGGTGGCGATGAGCCTGAGCCAGATCGCCGGCGGCCTCTGCCCGGGAAAGATACTGGAGCCGAACGTCTTCATCGGTGGGAAATCTTCGGAGCCAGTCCTCGAGAAGAGGCTTCGCAAGCTCATAGGGCATGGAGGCTGTCCGACGCAGCAGGAACCTGGACGAGAGAATGTCACTCGGATTGCGCAACGTCGGGGGCGGCTGTGTGAGCCAGGCGGGCATGGCGAGGGTGGAATCGATGGAATGGGCCTGATTCCAGAGACGTTTCGCCTCTGGAAGATTTCCGGCCAGATGCGCCGCTTGTGCCCGTTGGAGCAGATTCCGGACGCGAGCCGCGCGAACCGCCTCCGGCATTTCCGACCGAAGCCCCTGCGGACCGCTCTGCAGGGCAGCGGAAACCGGAATGAACGTCGCCAGGGCCGTATATACAATAACAATATATATAATAATAAATACTATTTTCATGAGACCCTTTGCTTTGCCAGGAGCATGTCCCCCTGCCGACCCGGAAAGCTGATTTCCTCTCTGACAAAATTGTACCTTTTCGGAGGGGGGAAGTCCAGAACCGTCATGGAGGAGGCCCGTATCACTCGCTGTCCTGTCCGGCCGAAGGCGACGACGGGGGAAGGAGCGGGAGGGGTTGCCATTGACGGGCTTCGGGACTCGGAAGTCCGGAATCCGGCGGGGTGGGGCCGAAGCCGGGTTGCGGTTCGACCGGGCCGACCGAGACGAAATCCGGGATCGGCGGCGACAGCAGGGGCTGGATCTGACGGGGCCAGGGCATGATCTCGAGATGATCGGTGCGGTCGATGATGAAACACTGGTTCAGATACACGATCTTGGCCAGCATCTGATGGAACGGCACCTGCCGGAACGAGGCGTAAACCGGAAAATGCAGGTCCTTCGGAAACTGCATGGGCGTTTCGCCCCCGAGGGCGATCTGGCGCAGCACCATCTGGATGTCATCCCCGCGCGAAAGCAGCGTTCCGGGCTTCTTCAGACCCTGGAACCGGATCGACAGCTCCTCGGGATTCCGGCTCCGGATCCGCTCCAGGATCTCGGTCCACCGTTCCCCGGCCGCCTCGTACGGAAGCACCAGCAGCACCGGCCCCGTGAGCGCGAACCGGTGGTGACGCGGCATCACCTTCCCCAGCATCTTTTCGAGGGTCATGGCATGGGCAAACGGCACGACTCCGCCACCCGACTGGAAATGCATGACCACGTGATACCCGAACCCGGCTGTCAGCAGCTCGAGAGCCTCCCACAACCCGATCGGCAGGCCCGTGAACGACCAGCCGTGATGAAACGGCGGCTGGCTCGGCATCGGGATCCGCATCTCGACGAAGGTGCGGCTCGATGACCGCCGGAACAGCACGCTTTCCTGGCGCACATCATCGACCTGCCACTCCCCGTCGATCCGCGTGCCGGCAACCGCATGGAACCGCTCCCGGCCATGGCGGATCCAGGCCCGGGCACCGGAGGGCCCGTGCAGGATCGCCTCGACGACGGGCTCGCCCGGCTCGGGACGCCGATACTCCGGCCCCGTATGGCCCTCCGAGGGCGACGCGCCGGCCAGCCAGGCGAACAGGACGAGCAGCAGGAACAGCCCCCCGGCAAGTTGTCGCCCCGGTCGAGCCATCCGCCCGCGAGATCCCCGCATCACGAACCGAACCGCCCCATCGCCATGAGCTGTTCGAAAATCAGCACGCCGTTCGTCGCCGCGCCGCGGCGGAGGTTGTCGGCGACCACCCACAGGTTCAGGCCGTGTTCCACGCTTGAGTCGCGCCGGATGCGGCCGACGAACACCTCGTCCCGATGCTGCGCGAGAAGCGGGGTGGGGTAGATGTTCCGGCCCGGCACGTCCATCACGACGACACCGGGGGCTTTCTCGAGCAGGGAACGGGCTTCATCGGGCGTCATCGCGCCGCTCAATTCGAGGTTCACCGACTCGCTGTGGGCGTAATACACCGGCACGCGAACCGTCGTGGCGCATACGGGAATGGGGGCTTCCAGGATCTTCTGCGTCTCGCGCACCATCTTCTCTTCTTCCCGGCACATTCCCGACTCGAGGAAAATGTCGATGTGCGGGAACAGGTTGAAGCCGATCGGATGCGGATACACGCCCTCGGGAGCCGGCTCGCCGGCAAGGTGCGCCCGACTCTGCACGGTCAGGGTTTCGACGGCCTCGAGGCCGGTTCCCGAAACCGACTGGTAGGTCGAGACGACGATCCGCTTGAGAGGATTCACCCGGTGAATCGGCGCGATCGCGACCACCATCTGGATCGTCGAACAGTTGGGGTTTGCTATAATATTTCGAGGTATAGAATTGAGCGCGTGCGGATTCACTTCGGGAACGACGAGAGGCACGTCGGCTTCCATGCGGAACGCATTGCTGTTGTCGATCACGACCGCGCCCGCCTCGGCCGCCCGGGGGCACCAGGTCCGGCTGATGTCCGTGCCGGCCGAGAAAAACACCGCATCCAGCCCCTTGAAATCGGCTCCATCGAGCGCTTCGACTTCGACCTCGGTGCCCGCGAACCGCATCTTCTGCCCCTTGCTCCGCTCCGAGGCGAACAGCCGAAGCGTGCGGGGCCGGAGATCGTGCTGCTCGAGCACCTGGAGGATGGTGCGGCCGACCGCGCCGGTGGCGCCGACGATACCGAACGAGGGGGTCTGCTTCATGACGGTTGCTCCTTGATCAGCGTCCGGCCGCATCACCGACCGGAGACGTGTCCGACGCAGAGGACCCTGCGGGGGCTTCCGCGTCGTTCGCCCGCCGGGACTCCTGCAGAAACGAGGAATACCCCGTCGGGCGGTAGAATCTCGCGGGAATGTTCGCTTTCGGTGCCTCCTGGCTTGCCGTGCCGATCGCGTTCCGGACGGTGCCGGGCAACAACGCGGCCGCCGAGGCGAGAGTGGGCAGAACCGTGCCCAGGGAGGTTTCCCGGATATCCTGGGTTCCCGAGCCCGTCTGGGTGACGGAGCTGCTCTGCCCCTGCCGACGGAACTTCGAAAAATCCGGCATCGTCGGCGGGGTGAACCGGAATCTTCCGCCTTCGCCCGGCCCCTTCGGTGCTGCGGGGCCCGACCGCGGGTCGGGATCGACGGGACCGGCCGGCTCTGCCACGGGTTGGAGCGGCACCTGGTCCGGGTTTGATTGGTCCGCCGCCGGGCTGCCGGACTCGTTCATCCATGCCGGAAATGCCTGCTGCCGGAAACCAGGACCGGAATCGTCCTGCGCAGATCCGGGCAGGGCGCACATCAACAGCAGTATCAATCCGAGCGGATCGGTTCGTCGCATCGCGGTCATCCTCGGCGGAACTGACGTGCAACGTACCATGAATGTTTGATGATCACAACCGCCTGATGGATTTCCTGAAGGCTTGCCGCATCGAGAATGTTCGGCTAAACTGAAGATGATGAATATATCGCCGAGATCGCCGAAGACGGTGCGTCTCCGGTACAAAAACCCGCGTTACGACCGGGTCGTGAGAGTAAATACCGAGAATATCGCCCGCAGCATGGGCTTCGACGAGGACCAGGTGTTCGATATCACCCTGGCCGTCGAGGAGGCCTACGCGAACGCGATCGAGCACGCCTCGCGCCATGGCCCCGACCTCGAACTCGAAATCATCTACTTTCTGCTCGAAGATCGCATCGAGATCTCGGTCCATGACACCGGTTGCGGGTTCCTCGCCCCGCAGGACGACGGAACCCCGCCCCGCTTCCGGGGAATCGAAAGCTCGCGCGGCCGCGGGATCGCCCTGATCCGCATGCTGTCCGATGCGGCGGATATCCTGTCCGAGCCCGGCATCGGTACCCTGATCCGTATCACGAAGTTCCTGGTCAAGCCCAAGGCTCGACCGGGCGCGGCTCCGGCGAAGAAAAAGGCGGCGTCACCGAAAAAGAAACGCTCACCGGGCGTGGCCGGCAAGCGCTCTTCCAGGTCATCGAACCTGCTCGGGACGGCGGGCCACTGAGGGTCTCGCGGCTCAGTCGGCGCCGATCCGGTGTTTCAACTCGTCGACGCGGCGTTTGATGGCCGCGAGTTCCATCTGCTCGAACTTCGCGGGCAGGAACTTCACGTCGGTGCATTCGAGCACCGCGATGAGATCCATGTATTCGAGCCGTTCCGCATGCGCCATGGGACGGTAGCTCGCAAACGCCTCCCGCACGAAATGGCCGATCGAGCGCTTTTCCGTCCCATCCTCCTGGATCTCGTACAGGCGTGAAGCGCTGATCAGCACCCCTTCCATCTCGTTGCCGCCGATGTCCATCGCCTCCGGGAACTCCGGGATGTCCTCCGGGGAAAGCGCCACCTTGTTCTTCTTCGCCAGCGACAGGAACAGCGCGCGCTTGTCATTCGGCGTCTGGGGGGCGAACAGCGGGATATGGACGTCGAGACGCCCGACGCGCTTCAGATCGACCTCCAGCAGGTCGGGGCGAGAGGTGGCGAAGATCCAGAAGATCCGGCCGCGGTTGCGCGTGTCGGCCATCTCCCGGGCCAGCATGCCGTAGATACGGCCCGACAGGCCGCCGTCGTCCGCCCCACCGCCCCGCTTGCCGGCCATCTGGTCGGCCTCGTCGACGAACACGATCACCTGGCCCATCGCGTGCAGGATCTTGAACACCTGCTCCAGATTCCCTTCCGTCGCGCCGACCCACTTGTCGCGGAAATTCTTCAGCTCGACGCAGGGGACGCCGGCTTCACCCGCAAAACATTCGACAAGATATGTTTTTCCCGTGCCGATGCGGCCATTGATGAGATATCCCATCGGAAGCGCCTTCAGCTTGCCGCGCTTCATCAGCTGGGCGTCCTGGCGCATCCAACGGACGGCTTCGGTGTGGCCGGCCACGTCGTCCAGCGTTCGCGTCGATTCGACGAACTCGATCTTCCCGCTTGCCGACTTCTCGATCATCTCCTTCTTGACGCTGCGCAGATACTCCATCGTGATCCGGCGGTCGTTTTTGATCGCTCGCCGGATGAGATTCTGCAGGTCCAGGCGGGAGAGCCCTTCGAGTTTCGAGGCGAGCGAGCGGCGGTCCACGTCGCAGATCGCGCCGAAATCCGCGAGATCGGCCGTGACGTATTCGATGAACTCGAGCACCTCGGCCGCGTTGGGAAGCTCGATGCGCAGCTTCGCCGAGCGCGGATTCTCGACCACCTGCCGGTTCATGTCGGTGAGATTCTCGGCGATCAGGCAGGTCGCCACGAAAGCGCTGTTGATCGTCGGATCCGCCGCCCAGTCGAGGAGGCGGATCAGCGTTTCGACCGTGTCGGGATTCGTGTAGGCCGGATCCGTTCGCGGCAGCAGGAAGTGCGCGTAGTCGATGATCACGGCCACGCGCACCGGGTCGGGAACGGGCTTCCCGTCAGCGCCGGGCCGGGTGCGGAACAGGCCGTTCCGGATGAAGCGGTCGATCAGCTCGAGAGCCCGTTTCGGCTCCTTGGGAAGCACGTTCCCGAGTTCGAGCAGTTTGCCCGGGTCGCTCGCCGGGGCCGCGGGAGAAGTATAGCTTGTTCTATGAAAATCATCGAACACCTTCAGGAAGGACTGGAACAGATCGCCGCCCTTGAGGAGCCGGATGCCCTTGCCGCGGTCGTAGGCGATCACGGCTTCGAACGGAGCGAACATCACGCGGCTCAGGAAATCGCGCAGGCTGAGGGTCTGGAGCGGCGCGTCCGGGGTGGGGCGCCAGGGCACCCAGTCGTTGATGTTCCCATACAGGATGAACTGGCTGACCGAGCCGCTCTTGAAGATTTCCGCCATCTCCCGGGCCCATGCCGGTGATCCGGCCATGAGATTCGCCGGTTGGGTGGCGGCGGGTGGCTTCGGTGCTTCGCTGCCGGACGGCGGCTGGACGGGGGTGGCCGGAACGGATGGCGCCTGGTCTGTCATGGATGGATTCCTCCCGGAATATTACGGTTTCTCTTCCTGGCCGGGCGGGGGCGGCAGCGGCTCGGACGGCTGTGCTTCCTCCGCGGGCAGTTCCGGCAGGGGAGCTCGGTAGACGGGCTCTTCGGCGGGCAGGATCTGATCGCCACCGATGCGGTTCAGAAACTCGGCATGGGAATCGACCCACTGCTCGGTTTCCCCGAGGGTCGAGCTGATCCGGTCGATGCCGGCCGAAAGCGCCTCGGGCGTGCGGTTGAGGGCCGTCTCCTCGCGGATCAGCTGGACCTGGTTCTCGATGCGATTCAGCTCCATCTCAACGAGTTTCAGGTTCTCCTGGGCCCGGCCGATGTTCTCGAGCCGTTTCTGGCGGATCTCGATATTGCCGCGGACCGATTTTTCGAGCGCCTCGCTCAGCCCCGAGCCCGCGAGTTGTTTTTCGAGATCGCGCAGTTCGCGCCGGATGGCGGCGGCATCGGTGCGTTCGAGGCTCTCGCAGATCATGCGCCGCGTCACCAGCAGCTTGAGAAACAGCACCGGCAGTTGGCCGAGCGTCTTTTCCTTCGTCTCGCGGATGAACTGCATCGTGCCGTCGCTGTTCATGTCCATCAGCCGGCTGATCTGGGCCAGGTTGGCGTTCAGCGCCTCCAACCGCGCGACCGAGGGCTTGTCCAGCGTGCGCACCATCTCGTTGATCCGGACCGCCTTGTCCTGCTCGATGAGGTTCAGCCGCTTCGACTGGATGTATTTCTGGAACCGCGGATCCGTCGAGAGCATCCAGAGATAGCACACCTCCATGCCGGCTCCGAGGAACCAGAAACCGGGGTTCAGCAGGCCCAGCGCAACGGCCCCCGCCAGCCCCATCTTGTTGACCGGCAGCGCGCCGAGGCCTGGCAGCGGGTAGCGCAGATGAAACGCTTCCGACAGGTAATCCCAGAAACCGAGCGATGCGCGGGCCATGTCAGTGGGTTCCTCCGTCCTCGATGGCGAGGAACCGCTCCGTGATCTCGCGCAGCCGGGCCTTGAAGGCCGGGCCTTCCTGGACATCGAGCGGGGACAGCCCCGGGGCCTTGCCGATCTCTTCGGGGCGGATGAATATCTTGTCCGCTATTTTTCCCGGGCCGGGGGTGAACATGAAGACGCGGTCCCCGAGATACACGGCTTCGGCGAGGGAGTGGGTCACGATGAACACGGTCGCCTCGACTTCCTTCCAGAGCTGGGTGATCAGCGCCTGCATGTCGATGCGGGTCGGTTCGTCCAATGCCGAGAACGGCTCATCCATAAGGATGATCCGGGGCCTCAGCACGAGCGTGCGGGCGATCGCGACCCGCTGCTGCTGACCCCCCGAAAGCTGGTAGGGATACTTGCTTTCATGGCCGAGCAGGCCGACTTTCCGGATGATATCCATCGCACGCGCCTTCATCTCGGCGGGCGAGTAGCCCAGCGCATCGCGGTTGATCTCGAGGCCGAACGTCACGTTCTCGAGCACGGTGCGGTTCGGGAACGAGCTGTATTTCTGGAAGATCATCCCGCGGTCCTTGCCCGGCCCCGTGACGGGGCGGTTGCGCACGAGCACCTCGCCGCGCGTGGGCGGCCAGACATCCGGGAAGCCCTGGATCAGGTTCAGAACGGTGGATTTGCCGCAGCCCGAGGGGCCGACCAGGGCGATGAACTCGCCGACGTCGGGCAGGTCCTCGATCTCGAAATCGATGTTTTCGATCGCCTTGTACTCGTGCGGCGTGCCCTCGTTGAAAATCTTCGTCACGTTGCGGAACGTCACGACCGGAGGTTTGGGGCCGGCGGAAGCCTGTGGCCCGGCCCCTTCGGCCGGATCTGTGCCGCCCGTGACGGGGGAGGGCTTCGGGACGCCCGGCTCCTCCGGGAGGTTGGAAAAAGGCCCGATCAGGCGTCTCCAGAACGAGCGGGGGGCCGGGGCAGCCGGCGGCGGGGAATGGGGGGGCGTCGCATGCTGTTTCTGCTGCGTGGCTGGCGCCGTGGCCGGTGCCGGTTTTGCCGCGTCTGGCTTTGGTGGAGTCGATGGCGGCTTATCTCCGTTCGATGGCAGAGGAGCATGGGGGGGCTCTGACGGGATGTGCGCGTCCCGGGCTTCGACCGGGGACGCTGGGGCGGGGGCAGGCTTGGCCGTTTCAGCGGCCGGCGCGGGCGGTGCCGTGACCGGGGCCGTCGGGGACTCACGGGACGGGGCGGAGGAAATACCGCTCAGATCCGGGCCTGCGCTCGTCAGGGGAGGGGCGTTCTTGTCGTTCTCGCTCATCGCTTGAGCCTCCGGTACGGGAACAGCACGTCACCGCCGTATTCCCACAACTTGTCGGTGATGAATGCCAGCACGACGATGACGAGCAGGACGAGGTAGATGTGCTCCTTGGGGCCGATGCGCTGGCTGCCGAGAATCAGGGCGCCGAGACCGCCGCTTCCCATGTCGACCATTTCAGCCAATATAATATAGCCCCATCCGACCCCGAAGCCCATCCGCATCGCGTCGTAGATGTTCGGCATCGCGATCGCCAGCAGCACGTGGCGCACCGTCTGCCACTTGGTGGCCCCGAGGGTGTAGGCGGTGAGCAGGTAGACGTTGTCGACCTCTTCGATGGCGCGCACGATCAGGGGCAGCAGGTAGATGCCGAACGCGAAGGCCAGGAACATCACCTTCTGTAACTCGGTGGTGCCGAACAGGCTCATGAACAGCGGAACCAGCGCCGGGATCGGCAGATATCCGCTGAACACCATGATGGGTGAGAACATCGCCTTGATGCGGGAGAAGCTGCCCATGAGCAGGCCGAGCGGGAAGCCGATCGCCAGGGCCACGCCGAACCCTTCGGCGACGCGCAGAAAACTCGCAAACACGTTGCTCGCGAGCTTGCGCTCGGACCAGAGCGACTTCAGCGATCGCAGCACTTCCATCGGGCTCGGCAGGATCTGGTTGGTCAGCAGCCGCGTCTCGACGTCTTCATACCGGTATTCCAGCACGTGGAGCTGCTTGCCGGCTGCCGGGGGAACCGGAACCCCCCCGCGGCCGATCGCCGTGCCCTGGGGCGCCTCGGCGGCTTCGGCCGGTGCGGGAACCGCCTGACGCGAAATGATCCTGCCGCGCTTGAGCTTGATCTTGAACTCGTCGCCGTAGACGCGGACATACAGATTGTGGAGCGGGAACCGGGCCTGGCCCGAAACCACGAACGTATCGGTCGCCGCCTGCTCCAGCTTCCAGCCGGCCACCTTGAGGCCCGTGCCGTCGGTGATCAACCGGCCGACCTGCGGAACGGCCTCGCCCGTGTCGAGCTCGCCTTCCGGCAGATACACCACGTCCATGCGGCCCCAGGTCGCGGCCGTCCAGATCAGGAGCAGGAGCAGGATGGGAATGACGCCCAATCCCGCGCTCTGGATCATCGGAACCGGTTCCCGGATCCGGAGGAACTCCGACACCGCCCCGCTCCGGGCGGGGGGCTGCTTTCCTGACGTGCCTGGATCTGCCGACATCCCGGAACCTCCGAGGAGTGTGATATTATATCGCTATGAATATTATGCGGGCGGCGGCGCTGCCGCCGCCCGCATGAGTGCGGTTACTGGCTTTCGGGCGAGTAGACGGACACCTCGACGCGGCGGTTGAGCGCATGGTTCTGCGCATCCGCCTGGTCGGCCGGCTCGTCCCAGCCCTTGCCCTCGGCCACGAACTTGTTCGGGTCGAACTTGTACTTGGCGACGAGCGCCTGCTTCACGGCATTGGCGCGCTCGGTGCTCAGCTCCTTCACGACCTCTTCCGGCACCTTGCCCTTCATCGAGCCGTCGGTGTGGCCGACGATCGCGATGACCGCGCGCTCGTAGGCGCCGACCAGCCGGCCGATCCGTTCCATCGTGGCTTCGATGTTCGGGTCGTAGAGCGTGTTCGGCAGCGGCCGGCCGATGTCGTCATGCTGCGGCTCGTACAGGTTCGACGAGTTCGGGTAGAAGCTGATGCGCACCGTCTGGGTGACGATCGGGGCTTCCGCCGAAACCTTCTTGTAGCTGGTCGGCACGAAGCTGCTGACGTACTCGTCCTTGTGGTGCTTGAACGTGCCGTCCTTCTCGATCGCCTGGAGCAGCGTGAAGTCCATGACCTGGTCGAAGGTGATGGGGTTTTCGACCTTGCCGGCGAGCTGGTAGACCGAGGTGATGTTCTTCCAGGTGCGCTCGAAGCTGGTCGGGTTGTTCGCATTCAGGAAGAACGCCATGTTCTCGGCGAAGTTCGTCGAGTGGGCGTCGTTCTGCATGCCCTTCACGTCGTCGACCTTCATGCCGTACCCGTCGGCCATCCACTGGAACGCCTGGGCCTTGAAGGTCGGGTTCTTCAGCAGGTCCATGCCCTCGAAGATGCCGGCCACGAGGCCCTTCACGATCTCGGGCTTGTCCCGCGCGAAGTCGGCGCGCACGGCCCACACGTCGGCGATCAGCTTGTTCGCCTCGCTGGTCGTGGTCAGAATGCGGGTTCCGGCGACCTTCTCGGGGATGTTGTAGATGTCCGGCGCCCAGCTCACGCAGGCGTCGATGCTCTTGTCCGACACGACCGCCGCCGCGGCCTCGAACGCCGTGGCCGTGTATTTCGGGGTGATGTCGCTCAGTTGCAGACCGCCGTTGATCAGCAGGTTGCTGATGAAATACTGGGACGGGCTGTTCTGGGCGAACACGACCGTCTTGCCCTTCAGGTCGGCCACGCTGCGGATGCCCGAGCGCACGACGATGCCGTCGCCGCCGTTCGACCAGTCGATCTGTTGGTAAATGCGCGGCGAGGTGCGGCTGTCCTTCATCAGCTCGGGGGCGAACAGCGCGATCATGTCCAGCGTGCCCCACAGCACGTGGCTGGTGCCGGCCGCATACGCATCGCGGGCCGCAACCGGGTCGTCGATCAGCTTCAGGTTGACCTTGAAGCCGTATTTCTTGAAGAAGACGCTCTCCTCGTTGGGCTTGAAGCCGTTGTTCGCGGCCACGATCGGCAGCCAGCCGATCCAGACGTTGATCGGGAACTCGACGATCTTCTCTTTTTCGTCCCACTTGTAGGCCGAGGTGCCCTTGACCGGCGGCAGCTTCTCCTGCGGAACATACTTGTACTCCTGAACCGTCGTGACACCCTTCGTGTCCGGGGCTTCGACCGACGGTTTCGCCGGTGCCGCGCCGGCGGGGGCCGGGGCTTCCTGGGCGACCGCCGCGCCCGCCTGCAGGGCGAGGGCGATCAGGGCCGCAAGGGCGATTCTCATGATTTTCATATATCCTCCGTTATAATTCTGTGGTGTTGGCGCGACCGGCCGGTCGCGCCAACGGAATGTCGGGAAGATCAGGCCCGGGGGCCGAGTTCCTTCTCGGGAACCGGCGGCGGAGCTTCCGTGACGGGCGCCTCGGGAGCGGTTTCCCCGGTCGCCGAGTCGATCCCGTACACCGAGGCGAACTCGGCCAGAGCCTGCTCGCCGAGGGCGGCCTGCTCGTTCTCCTTGAGCTGGATGCCCGAGGTGTCGATCTGGCCGGAGGAGACGCGCGCGCGGCCGGCGGCCTTGTCACGCCGTTCCTGCACCAGCTCGGAGACGCGGGCGATCGTGTCGCCGGTTCCTCCGATGCTGCTGATCATGCCCTTCGCCATCTCCGACAGCTCGGCCTGGGCCTCGAGCATCTCGGTCTCGGACACCATCGCCTGCAGCTTCTCGATCTTCTGCTGCGCCTCGCGCACCGAAACGTCGCGCGCGCGCTCGAGATCCTTGAACGCCTTTTCCTGGAGCTGGAGCTGCTGCTGGTTCTCGTCGAGCTGCTGCTTGACGGTCTGGAGCTGCAGCGCGAGCTGGCCCGCGACGGCCCGGTTGCCGGCCTTGAGGTTGGCCGTGATCTTCGCCGTCAGCTCTTTTTCCTTCTGGGTCAGGTTTTTCACCTGCCGGATCAGCCGTTCGAGAAACGCCGCCTGGTTGGCGAGCTGCTCGTTGAACCGCGAAATCTGCTTGCGCAGGTTCTCCTTCTCGACCTCGATCAGCGCGTGGGGGTTCTGTGCCTCGAGCCCCGAGATGAACAGCCCGAAAAACCCGCGAATCAGATTCATCAGTCTCGTGAACATTCTATGACCTCTCCTTTCGGATGTAACTCACTGTTCCGGCGTGAACACCTGCACCTCGACCCGGCGGTTGAGGGCATGGTTCATCGCGTCGTTCTCGTCGGCCGGAGCGTCCCAGCCCTTGCCGGCCACGACAAACTTGTTGAGGGGGAACCGGTATTTGCGGATCAGCGCATCGCGCACCGACTTCGACCGGTCTTCCGACAGATCCTTCACGGCCTTCTCGGGAACCTTGCCCTTCATCGATGCGTCGGTGTGGCCCACGATCGCGACCGTGGCCCGCTCATACTGGCCGACCATGCGGGCGATCTTCTCGAGCGTCGCGTCGACGGAAGGGTCATACAGCGTGTTCGCGACCGGCTGGCCGAACTCGTCGTGCTCGGGCTCGAACACGTTGGCCGAGTTCGGATAGAAGTTGATGCGCACGGTCTGGGTCAGCACCGGCGCCTCGGCCGACACCTTCTTGTAGGACGTGGGGACGAACCGCGAAGTCGGCACGTCCGTCTGGTCCTTGAAGGCGCCTTCCTTGTCGAGCTCCTGGAGGACCGAGAAGTCCATCACCTCGTCGAACCGCACCGGCGTGGCCAGCACGCCCAGCTCGCGGTAGACGAGCGTGATGTTGCTCCAGGTGCGCTCGAAGTTGGTCGGGTTGTTGCGGTTCGTGAAGAACTCCCGGTTCATGCCGAAGTTCGTCAGGAAGGCGTCGTTCTCCATGGTTTTGATGTCGTCGACCTTCATGCCGTATCCCTCGGCCATCCACTGGAAGGCCTGGGCTTTCTGGGTCGGGTTCTTGACCATCGTCATGCCCTCGAAGATGCCCGCCACGAGGCCCTTCACGATGTCGGGGTGGTCCTTGGCGAAGTCGGCCCGGACGGCCCACACGTCGGTGATGAGCCGGTTGGCCTCGGCAGTCGTGGTCAGGATGCGGGTTCCGGCGACCTTCTCGGGGATGTTGTAGATGTCGGGTGCCCAGCTCACGCAGGCATCGATACCCTTGTCGGCGACGAAGGCGGCGGCGGCCTCGAACGCGGTCGAGGTGAACCGCGATTTCACCCGCTGCGGGCTCAGCCCGGCCGTGATCAAAAGATTGTGGATGAAATACTGGGAGGGGCTGTTCTGCGCGTAGACGACGGTCTTGCCGTCCAGATCCTTCACGGACCGGATGTTGCCGCGCACGACGACGCCGTCTCCGCCGTTCGACCAGTCGATCTGCTGGTAGATGCGCGGCGCCGTGCGGCTGTCTTTCATCAGCTCGCCCGCGAACAGGCAGATCATGTCGAGCGTGCCCCACAGAACGTGGCTCTTGCCCGATGCATACGCGTCACGCGCCGCTATCGGATCGTCGATCAGCTTGAGATTGACCCGGAAGCCGTATTTCTTGAAGAAGATGCTTTCCTCGCTCGGGGCGAAACCGTGGTTCGCCGCCACGATCGGCAGCCAGCCGATCCAGACGTTGATCGGGAACTCGACGATCTTCTTCTGGGCATCCCACTCGTAGCCCGAGACGCCCTTGACCGGCGGCAGCTTCTCCTGCGGAATATACTTGTACTCCTGAACCGTCGTGATGCCCTTGGCATCCGGGGCTTCGACCTTCTCTCCCGTCACGGCCTGGCCCTGGGAAGCATCCCCGCCGGCGTTTCCGCCCTGCGCGGCCTGGCTGCCTTCGGTGCCGGTTCCGCTGCCCGCCGTCGTCGTCGTCGATGACGGGAAGATCATCTGCTTCAGCGATGGCGAGAAGGAAACGGCGGCGGCGAAGATGCAGCCGAAGATGAACACGAACATCACGAATTTCCCCAACGGGGTCGGGCCAAGTTCCTCGTTCACGAAGCTCCTCCTGCGGTCAGCGGAAAATGGATGGCATTCTGTACCGACCCCCATGATATCCGGAACCCCCCGCCAAGGCAACGGGATCTTCCGCCCGCTTCAGATACGGCCGGTCCATTGCCGGCAGCGGCTCTTCCGTCGTATACTGTGCCGTGCCGGTGAGGCAGAGACTGCCTGGCCGTTTCCCAAACGCGAAGGAGTGACCCTGTGATGCTGAAATCCCATACGATCGACGAATTGATCACCCTCGCCATCGAGACGGAGACGCAGGCCATGGAGCTCTACGAGTCCATGTCGCGCCTGTTCGCCCACGAACGGGGTGTCGCCGAGTTCTGGGACGATCTGCGCAACGATGAAACCCGGCATGTGGGCATCCTCCGGGGTCTGCTGGAAACGCTCCCGGCCGGTACTCTTGCCGGCCAGGCCGATGAAGCCTCATGGCAGGTGCTGATCGATGCCAGGGAGCGCATTCGCAGAAAACTCGCGACCCCCTTCGCGACGCTCGACGAGGCCTACGAGTTCTCGCATGAAATCGAGTATCACGAGATCAACGGGGTGTTCAAATTCCTGGCGGCCGGCATCACGCCCGGGTACATGTCGAAAGAGATCATCGACGCGAACATCCGGGATCATCAGCAGAAGCTGATCGAGTTCTCCGCGCGGTTCGGCGGAAAGTCCTGGCGCCAGTCGGTCCTGCCCCAGGCCCGGCAGTGACCCGGGAGTTTCAGAACCTTCCCAGCAGCAGGTCGGTCTGCAGGAACAGCCCCTCGAGGCGCACGCCCTCGACGCCGCAGAACGTGTAGCCGACGCCGAGTTCCAGGATGATGTGGCGTGTCATGGGTATCAGGCCCACGATCATCGGCTCGGCAAAGGCGAAGCTGCCGTCATTGAGCACGAGCGAGCCGCGTTTCGTCTTCAGTTCGTAGGTGCCGCCCCCGATGTTGACCCGCCATTTCATACGGGTGTCTTTTTTGAAATGATCCTCGACGGTGAAGCCCCCCATGCGCAGGTTCAGCACGAGGGACGTGCCGTTCAGCGTGCCGGACTGGGCCATGAGGCCGATCTTCGGGTCATCCACCCGGCCCCCGAACCCCCGGCCGCCCCAGACGAGCATGTCACCCCCGAAATCCCGGGGGCCCGAGACGCGCTTGTATTTGAAACTGGCCCCGAAGGCGCCGATCGGCATCGTCTTTCCCGGCTGCTCGGACAGCAGCAGGATCGGATCGCGTGCGGCATGCAGAGAGCCGCTTCCCGCCAGGAGCAGGAACAGCGTGAGGAGGACGCAATACGGCCGGAGGGTTCGCGTGATCATCGCTTCCCTATCGGCAGATCCCGGGATTTTCCCGAGGTTTCGGGGCTACTGGAAAAGGCCTCCGATATCGCGAAGCGTGATGATCAAAAACAGCGCGGCGAGGCCGATGGAACCCCATTGATAGATGGGAAGAAGCACCTGCTCGCGGAGCGGCCGGCCAGTGAGGGCATGCCAGGCTGCCAGAACGAGCTTGATGCCGTCGAGGGGCGGCACCGGGAGGAGATTGAACACGGCGAGGTTGACGCTCAGAATCGCCAGGAGGGTCAGGAAGCCGAACAAACCGCTCTGCGCGGCGCCGGACACCTGATCGAGGATGGCGATGGGCCCGCCGACCTGTGTCACGCCCTGGCCGGTGAACAACCGCATGAAGGCCGTACCCACGCCGATCGTTTCCTGGAACGTGCGGGCGATGCCGCCGGTGATCGCATCCGGAAGGGAAAGGGGGTGGGCAGCGGAAAAAACCGGCCGCATGCCGACGAGGAACCGGTCTCCTTCCTTCCGTGGCGTCACGGTGAGGCTCAGGAGGGAGGTTCCGCGTTGCACTTCGAGAGCAAGGGGCGTGGCGCCGGCTTTCTGGATGCAGGCCAGGAGTCCGGGCCAGTCCGTCACGCCGGTTCCGCCGGCTTTGAGGATGCGGTCGCCGGGCATCAGACCGGCTTCGATGGCGGGACTGCCCTTGACGAGAGAATCGACGACGGGGACCGCGACGGGATTCCCCCAGAGATGCAGGATGATGGCGAAGAGAAGCGCTGCCAGAACCAGATTGGCCGCGGGGCCGGCCGCGGCGACGACGGCCTGGATGCGCGGCGGTTCCTCGGGAAGGAGCGGTTCGCCGGCGGCTTCCCGGCGGTCGAGCTCCTCGGGATCGAACGGGGTGACATACCCGCCGAGCGGGATCCAGCCGAGCCGGTACTCCGTGCCGCCCCGCTTCCAGCGGAACACCGGGCTGCCGAAGCCGATCGAGAAGGCGAACACCGGGCGTCCGTTCCGGCGCAGCGCGAGAAAATGCCCCCACTCGTGGACCAGCACCAGGAGCCCGAAGCCGAAAACGGCACCGGCCCAGCCGAGAAGTGTTGCGAATATGCCTGTCATGAGATCATCCTTCGTGTGATGTCGGGTGTGTCAGAAGCTTGTCTGGAACGATGGCGGCGGATCATTTGCCCTTTTTCAGGGAGGCGTACAGCTTGTCGGACCGGTCGAACGTGTCGCGGAAGTTGATGTCGACATTGCATATCATGTCATATAACATCAGCGCCCCGCTCGTGTCGCCTGACGCCTCGAGAGCCGTGCCGACGCGGTAAAGAAGATCTTTCAGCTCATCCGACATCAGCTCGCGGTCGAACTCGAGCGTCTCGATGATTTCGCGGGCCAGGGCAGGTTTCTTCATCCGCAGATGGGCATCCGCGAGCAGCAGGCCGATTTCTTTCGAGCGCTTCGAGGCAAAAACGGGGGTCAGAAGGGCGACGACCTCGTCCCATTTCTTCTGTGCCGCCTTCTGCCGGGCTTCGGCGATGGCGTCTGCAAGTTCGGTATCCGGTTTGGGCGGTGCCGCTGTGGCTGTTGTGGTGACAGATTCCGGGGGCGTCAGGCCGAGATCGTCCGGAATATCCGAGCCGTCCAGGCCGTGTTCGGCGAAGGGATCGAGCGTCGGAATCGACAGGATGTCGTCGGCGGCGGAAGCCCCGGGGGGAACGGTTGGCCCGGAGCCGCTGTCGGCGGAGGTGGTCGTCGCCGGGCTGAAGGGCGGCTCCGGCGCGGGGAGGGGCGTGTCGATCAGATCGGTGTCATGGAGCCCCATTGGTTCGAGTCTGGCTTTCTTCGCCGGAGTGGTAGGCGCCAAAGGAACGCTGCGGGCGCCGCCTCCCGACGAGGACGTGGCCGGCTGATCCGCGGAAGGGGGTTTGAGGAAGTCGGGGAGCGGGGTGGCGGTGTCGCCCGTGACGAACCCTTCCGGCGGCGGCTCGACGAAGCCCTCGATGTCGGTGTCCGATGGGAGGGAGGGGAGCTCGGTTTCCGGGGTGAGCGGCGGGAGGCCTTCGGTCAGGAGCTCCTCGCTGAAGGGAGACAGCTCGTCGGTCCCGCTGAGCGATTCCGGTGCCTGGGTGTTCTGTTCGAGCTCTTTGCGCAGCCCGGTCACGATTTCGGTCAGTTGCGGATTGCCGGGATGCCGTCGGAGGAACTCCTCATACTGCAGGACCGCCTCGTCGAGCATGTTCATTTTCTTCATGCAGGTCGTGTAAACCACGTGGATGCCCATGTTGTTCACGTTGGTCGCCAGCACCTGGAGACACTCCTTCGCGCTTTCCGCGAACATGCCCTTCTTCGAGTAGTTGCGCGCGAGCAGCTCCCGATACCCGTCGCCGTCGGGCTTCGTCTTGAGGGCTTCGCGCAACACCACCACGACCTCGTCTCCCATGCGTTTGCTCTGCACATACGCATCGGCGAGGGCCGTCACGTTCTCCCGGTTGGCGGGATCGGCCTGGAAACAGGCATACATGATCTCCATCGCATCGCCCGTATACTGCTTCTGGGCCCGGTAGAACTTGCTCAGGATGGGCAGAAACTCGGTTCGCGACGGATCCTGCTTGTAGATCGTTTCATACATCGTGATGGCTTCATCGCTCGCCGTATTCGTTTCGAGATACGCTTTCGCGAGATACTTCCACCCGATGGCGTTGTCGGCGAACAGCGTCAGGAGATGTCGGGCGTTTTCCTGGCATTTGAAATAGTTCTTCAGCGCATAATGAGCCTGGATGCTGATCTCGAGCAACTGGCGCTGGAGCTGGACGGCGACGTTCGGCCTTCGGAGGGCATCTTCGCTGATCCGGACGGCCTTTTCGTTCTGACCGGCTTCGAGGGCCAGGGTGGCTTTCTTCACCGGATCCGAGATGAAGAGGTTCAGGGCCGGTGCGACCATCAGGATGAACACGATCAGGAAGGCACCCAGGAAGAGACCCAGGCCGATCATGATCTCGGTCGTGTAGATCTTCGACCACAGGGTGTATTTCAGTTTCCAGAAGCTCGGCTGGTTCTTGGCATACTCGGATTCGGTCTCGAGGAAATGGTTGAACCGCTCATTCGCCTCCTGATACTGCTGGTCATCCGTCAGGATCCCGATCATGACCCAGTCGACATCCCGCTTCAGATCCGGATCGACATCGGGAAGGGACTGGAACTTCTCGAAGTAGGTCCGGGCCTTTTTCAGATCGCGGTTCGATCCGAGGATATAGATTTTGCCGAGATAGAAGGTGGCTTCCGCATACTTCTGGGGATTTTCCTCATACGCGCGGAGAATGTCGGGAAGGGCGAGATCGTATTTCTCGCTCTGATACAGGCTGACGGCGAACTTGTACTTCTGGTCGATGCCTTTCTTCTCGTCGATCTTCGCCTGGAGCTCCTCGCGGCCCGGCAGGCCGGCGAACATCGTCTGCGCCTTTTTCAGAGTCGCCTCGGCGTCCTCGTATTTTCCGTCGGCGAACTTTTTCTTCGCCTGGTCGAACCAGTATTCGGCATCCTTCATCTTTTTCCGCTCGGGATCCTCGGCCGCGACTTCGGGGGCCGACGCGATCGTGATCTGCGGCGGGGGCTCGGTTTCGTCGGGCAGGATGTCGTCGCCCTGGTCGATGGGAGGTTCGCCGTCGGCAGGGGAGGTTGCGGGGTCGGTTGCCGGCAGGGAAACGGTGACCGGCACCTGGGCGGTCTGGAGCAGGTCCGGTTCGGGCTGCGGCTCGGGGGGCAGCGGGACATCCGGCGGTGCCGTCGGATCGTTTTCGAAGGGATTTTCCGGCATCTGGGGCGCGCTTCGTTCGCCGGCGACGGGAGTGGCGCGGCGGGTGAATCCCGCTTTGCCGGTCAGCCGCCGCGCCGAGGCGAGGCCGTAATTCTTCGCGTTGTAGAGAAACTGGAAATCGTCGAACAGGAGTTCGGACGAGGGGTCGATCTGGAGCGCCTTCTCGAGCTGCTCGAAACTCTGCGGCACGTTCCCCTTCGCGAACAGCACCTTTGCGAAGGTGTAGTGGGAGAGGGCGTCATCCTTCTTTTCGAGAGCCCGCGAAAGGTAGCCGACCGAGGCGTCGAACCGGCCCTCGTGAAACTCGACATCGCCGAGGATCAGGCAGACCGCGGGATCGTCGGGCGTCACCTTCACGCGCTTCCCCGCTTCTTCCCGGACCGGCTTCAGAAGATCCTTGCGGAGCTTCGTCAGCTTCGGATCCTCCTCCTTGTTCTGGAGCTCGCATCGCATCAACTCGAGATAGGCCTCGGAAAGCATACGAGCGGATATATATTTCTTCAGTGTCGTGTAGTCGGGCTTGACGGCCGCGTTTGCCGCCGATACCGCCCAGAGCAGTGTCGCAAGGAGGAGCAGCCAGGCCTGGAAACGGCCGGTCCGGGGTTTCATCGCGTGTTCAGACAATGCTTTTGCCGCACTTCTGGCAGTAGTAATCCGACTTGCTGTTGGATGCGCCGCAGTGGGGGCAGGCGATCGCGTCGCCGGCATCGGGAGCCGCGGGCTCGGGAGGGAGGGAGGCCTGGGCGGGGGAGTCTTCGGGGAGGGGGGCCATGGTCTGAGCTCCGCCCACCTGGACGCCCGTGCGGTCGGCCATCTTCATTGCCTCGGTCAGGCCCTTCTGGAACGCGACGTTGTAGGGATTCTCGGCCAGGAAGGCCCGATAGATCTCGATCAGTTCGGCCAGCTTGCCCATCTTCTGATAACAGTCGCGCAGGATGTTGTGAACGACCTCGTTGTTCACGTCCATCTGGATGACCTGCTCGCACAGCCGCAGGCACTCCTCGAACTGCTGCTGGCGCAGGTGCAGCTTGGCCACGCCGAGCAGGAACTCGGGCTCGGGCTTGACGAACTCCATCATCCGCTTGAACACGCGCATCGCCGTTTCGTCGGTGCGGCCCTTCTGCAGGTAGAACCGTCCGAGCGGCTTGAGGACCTCGGGGCTGTTCGGCTCGAGCTCCAGCCACTTTTCCAGCACTTCGATCCCGTCGGGGGCGAGGGTTTTCTGCGAGGTGTAATGCTGGCCCAGCAACGAGACCAGCGCGATGTTCCGGCTTTCGGTCTTGTACAGGTTCAGCAGCTCGGGAAGGCTTTCCGGCGTGAGCATGCGACGGCCGAGATACGCGAAGCCCAGCCAGTGATGCGCTTCGGTATCCTGCGGGTTGATCGAGATCAGGTGCTTGCACTCGCCGATCGCCCGGTCGTAGGCGCCGGTCTTGAGAAAGGCCTGGGCCGAAAGGCGCGAGATGACCGCCCCGTCGTAGGCATCCAGATTCGACAGACGCCGGATGGCATTCAGCTCGTCGAGACACTCGCGATACATGCCCTTGCCGAGATGGTTCCGGGCGCGTTTGATCGCGGCGTTTTTATTATACTCAGGCAAATTGTTGTAGATGACCCAACCGATCCAACACAGGATCAGGATCGCGACGGCGGGGATGACGATCGGACCCCAGTTGAACGCCCCGGCTTTGTACAGAACGTCGTCGATGCCGGGATACTCGGGATCCGAATCCTTCACTTCCTTCAGGATCTTGTAGGCTGCCGCGTTGTCGCCGGCCTCGGCGTAGATGTTCCCGAGCACGAACTTCGAGCGGTTGTTGTCGGCCTGTTTGGCCAGCTGGCGGTTCGCGAACTCCTTGGCCTTGTCGGTGTTGCCGGTTTTCCAGTGGCAGTAAGCGAGGTAACTCATCAGGTCGACCGAGTAATCGATCGGCAGGGACTCGAGGCTCTTGATGCACTCCTCGAACTCGCCGCTCTTGTACTGCTCCTTCATCTTTTCCCAGGTTTCCTTGCGGGTGTCGATGGTGCCGATCTTCTGCATTTCCCCGTCGACCCGGGAGCGGAACTTCTCGAGCTTGGAATCGAGTGCGATGATGGCGAGGGCGCGTTCGAACGCGGTCTTGGCGTCTTTGTTGTTTCCGGCGCCGGCAAACCGTGTGCCCATCGAGATGAAATTCTCGGTGAGCGCCGCCCGCTCCTCGGAGCTGCGCGGGAGCCGCTCGGTGCGGCCCAGTTTCTTCATCAGCTCGGTCTCGAAAGAGACGGCCTTGGCGAGCAGCTTGCGCGCCTCGGCGTGTTTCGGCTGGGCGTGGACGACCTGCTCGAGCAGATCACGCGCCTCGAGCCATTTCTCGCCCGAAGCCATCTTGAGCGCATCGGCCAGCAGATCGCGAGACTCCTCTTTCGATTGCAGCGCCTCGATCTCGGCTTTCGCGGTCTCGTTGTCGGCATCTGCGGACAGCGCATTCTGGAAGGATTCGAGCGCCTTGGCCGTGTCCCCCTTCTCGGCGTAGGAACGGCCGAGTTTGATGTGGCCATCAGCCGTTTCGCGCTGATTCTTGCGGATGTCGGAAACGAGATCCTTGGCACGCTGGGGGTCGGGAAGGGGATACCGCGTCGCCTTTTCGGCATACTCGCGGGCTTTGGCGATGTTGTTGGCATCGTACTCGATCTTTCCCAACAGGAAGAACAGCCGGCCGATGCCCTCGGAGCGGTACTGCGGCAGTTCGGCTTTATTGGTGTCGATCAGGCGCAACGCCAGGGTTTTTGCTTTGTCCGGCTGGCTGGCGGCGAGCAGCTCCTCGACGATTTCGGCACCGAGATCCGTGTCGGTCGGGTCGACCGTGATGATCTCGTCCCGCAGCAATGAGGCTTTCCCGGCATCTCCCGCGGAACGCGCCGCCCGCATCTCCTCCTTGAGAACCTTTGCATACTCCTCGCGATAATTCTGGTTCGCAGGCTCGAGCTCATGGGCCTTTTTCAGCATGCGCTTCATGTCGTCGCGCTTCTGGACCGCGCGAAGCAGAATGGCGGCGTTGTAATACGGCTCGGCCCAGGTCGGGTTGAGCTTCATCGCCTTCTGGAGATGCTCTTTCGCCTCGGCATAGTTGCCGCTGCGGATCGCGAGCATGCCGAGCCGGTTGAGCTCCTTCGCATCCTGGGCCGTTGCCGGCTGGAAGCCGAGAAACAGGAAAAGGCTCGCCAGGGCGAGCAGGATACATCGCGTGCGGCGGTTCATGGATTCCCCTCCGGTAGCCGTGTCACCGCCGGATAGTCTAGGCGATTTTGGCGACTTTTGCCAGTGCCTTCAACGCCCATTTCCGGACGTCGGGATCCCCGTCGTTGCTCAGATCCTGGAGCACGTCGGAAAACTGCAGCGCACCGATCTCTCCGAGTGCCCATGCCGCCGAAGCCCGCATCTGCTTGTGGGAGGAGCGGAGCATCTGCTTCAGCGTCACCACCGCGCCCATCCCGCCCAGTTTCCAGAGGGCGGCTGCGGCACTGCTGCGAACGCGGTTGTGCGAGTCGTTGAGCATCGGATACAGCATTTCGATCAGGGCCGGATCCTCCTGCGCGGCAAGGGCCTCGACCGCATTCGACCGGACGCGGCCGTCGGCATCCCGCAGTGCTTTCGAAAGCAGGGTCACGGTGCGCGGGTTTTTCACCAGCCCCAGGGACCGGATCAGCGTCGCGCGGTGGCGCGCATCCTCCTCCTGGGCATACCGCTCGGCCAGGCGTGACATCGTCAACTCGGGGTTGATGCCGAGACTGGTCGTGATGATCGTGTCGCGGATCCGTGACTCCTCCTCCTTGCTCCAGGCCTGGAGCAGGTGACTGATGGCGCGGGTCGAGCCGATCTGTCCGAGGCTGAGAACCGCGCGGTTGCGGACCGTCGGCGAGATGTCGCCCAGCAGTCCGATCAACAGATCGAGCGACCGGTCATCTTTGATGAGACCCAGGATATAGGCGACGGAGGCGCGTTTGCGCGCATTGGGCGACCGAAGCTCCTCGGGAAGCGTGTTGATGCCGTACCGGATGCCCCGTTCCCAGAGGGCCTGGATGGCATTGGCCCTCACACGGTTGTTCCGGTCGGAAGTGAGGGCTTTCATGATCTCGGGCACTTCGGGGTGGTCGATGCGGCCGAGGGACTCGACGGCATTCGCCCGGACGCGCTCATCCTCGTAGGTCAGAAACGCCTTCAGAAGCGGCAGGTATTCGGGCGAGCGGGAGGAGCCGATGATCTTGATGCCGGTCGCGAGCAGATTCGTGTCGTCTTCGCGGCGCAGGAACTCGCACAGCGCATTCCGGACGGCCGGCGTCGACTTCCCTTCGAGGCTGGCGAGCGCTTCGGCGCGCAGCATCGTGTTGGGCGACTCGAGATACGTGAGGGCCATGCCGACGAGTTCGGGGTCGGTGACGCGCCGGACGCCCTTGAGCGCAGCCGCGACAATCTCCGGGCGTTCGTCACGGAGGCCTTCACGCAGGAACTCGTCGATCTGGGGCAGGTTGTCCCGCAGGGCGGTGCGCAGGCAGAACAGCCGCACCATCTTGTCCCGGTCGCGGAAAAGCAGCTTGAGGGTCTGATAGTCCATGATATCGCCTTGCATTCAGGGCGTCGAGCTGGATGCCCGGAGGTGTGAGAGCGGGGAGACTTCCGTCTGGTCGGACTTCTGGCTGGTGGCATCGTCCACGAGACCGACTTCGAAGGGGCGGTTGTCGTTCTCGGTATCGGTCAGGATCACCTTGTCGGCGGCGATCTCCTGGAGCCGGAAGGGGGTGTCTGGAATCTTCGAAGAGAGCCGGGAGAGCGCGAGTCGGCCCGAGACCTTGATGATCGCGACACGTTCGAGGCCCATGGTGAAGAAGCCGTGATACGAGATGTCCGGCCGCTCGAGCACGGGGACTTCCGCTTCGGAGACCGGCTCGACGGCACGTAGTTCCTCTCTGGGAGGGAGGAAAACGTTCCGGCCTTCTCCATGGGGGAACACGGCCTGGGCGATGAACCGGGAGTCGACCCGGGGATCGATAGGCGGGATGTTCGGCGTGATCAGGGGCGGCGGAGGCTGGATCGGCTCGGCACTGGGGGCCGGAGTGGCCGTGGCGGCGGGGGAAGCGGCGTCCGCCGTCTGGGTGGTTGCCGTCGCGGGTTTCGTGCGACGCGGCTTCAGCACGAAGTTGTCGAGGATGAGGATGCCGAGAATCACCGGCACGCCGATCGCGACGACCTTGTTCTTCTGGTAGAATTCCCGGATTTCCTGGCTGTTCATGCTGGTTCCTCCCCGTTATGGGAGAAAGAACGTCGACAGAGTCAGCGTGAGACGCATCGTTCCATCGGTGTCGACGATCGGAGGCCGGATAGTCATCTGACTGATCTTGACCAGTCGGCCGAGCGTGTTTTCCATCTCCCAGAGGAAATGTTTCATTTTCTCGTATGAGGCCACCAGATCGACGGTGAACTTGAACTCGAGATAATTGGCCGGCGCCCCGACCGCCTGTTTGGGGGGGTCGTAATTCGAGTTCAGGATGGTGACGTCGAGAGCTTTTGCCTTTCGCTGGACCTGCTCGATGAAGATGGTGTAGTTGGCGGACTTTTCCAGAACCCGTTCGAACTTCTCCGTCACCTCGCGGCGTCGCTCCTCGATCTGCTGGTTGATCTTCTCGAGCTGCTGCTGGCGCGCGGTGAAATCCTTCTGGGCGACCGCGATCTGGTCCTGATACTGCTTGAGTTCGTCACGCTTGGACTGGATGGCATCTTTCTGGCGCTTGTCGACGTTGGTCTGGAAATACACCAGGCCGATCGCGGCCACGACCACCAGACCATAGCTGATCACGCGTTCGAGGATGGAGCGCAGACGTGTTTTCACTCTTGTCCTCCCGTGCTGGAGCCGTTGTTCATCTCGTTACTTCTTCCCGGCCGGAACGTAAGTGAAGCTCAGGACGAAGGAGGTGACGGTGCCGTTCTCGATGGCCCGTGTCGAGTTCTGCTTCAGATAGACGCCGGTGAAATTCGGGGATTTCTGCAGACTCGAGACGTAATCGAGGACATCGTAGATCGTGGCCCCCTCGCCGTTCACCGTGAACGCCAGGCCGCTCTTGCCCGAAAAATCCTTGGGATTGATGTCGGAGATGTAGATCCGCTCAGGCACGGTCGACTCGAAGGCATACAGGAAGTCGACCCACGACGTGCCCGGCGTGTCGAGATTGGTGTTGATGAACTCGATGCTGCTCTTGAGGGAGTTGATCTGCGCGACGGGAGGCTGGAGCTCGCCAATCCGCTGGTTCAGATCCCGCAGGTCTTTCATGGCAGCGTCGACCTGCTGCTGGACCTTGAACTGCTCCGACGTGTTCTTCATGTAGGAGGAGATGGTCCAGGAGAGGCAGAGCAGGATGGCGACGGCGGCGAGCACGAAGCCCGTGAGGTCGGCCGGTAGGCTCTTGTACTCCTTCGGAAGCAGATCGATCTGGAATTTCATGCGATTACTCCCTCAGGAACGCGCCGCAGGCTGCGGCGAGTTCATTGCGTTCCGAGACGTCGGCGGGTTTCCCGGCGATCTGGAGCGCGTAGAGGTCTGCCACATACCGCACGCTGGTGTTCAGGTTCGCGGCGAGCATGACCGGCAGATTCTGGAAGTTGGCACCTCCGCCCGAAAGGATGACTTCCTGGATCGTGAACTCGCGGAACTTGGTCAGGAAGGCTTCCATAGCGGAGAATATTTCACGCGTCAGGACGGCGAAGACGTTCTTGATGACCGTATAGTTGTAGAGATTCTCCTGCTCCGGGGAAAACTCCGGCAGGAAGAACACCTCGTTCCGCTTGAACTGCTCGGCCTCGCTGTCGGGAACATGGAAATGCTTGCTGATCTGCTTGGTGAAGTCGTAGGAGCCGACCGGGCGGTTGACCAGGGTCCGCAGCTGGCCGTCCCGGAACACGCCGATCGAGGTCGTCTCGTTGCCGAGATGGACGAGGGCGATATTCCGGCCCTGGTTCTCGGAGGCGTTCAGATAATGTTCGATCAGGTTCGAAACGTTGAGGATGTTGACATCGATGGTCTGGGGGTTGAGGCCGGAGCGCTGGATGATGCCGCCGGCTTCGAGCAGGTTGTTCTTGATCGTGGCGACGGCGAGCGTGATCTCGTCTTCCTCCCACATTCCCAGGCTCTGGTGGACGATATACCAGTGCTCGAGCGGAAGGGGCATGATGGGGGAAAAGTCCTCCCGGATCGATTCCTCCAGCTCCTTCTTCGAGTAGCGCGGAGGGGCGATCATCAGGTTCATGAGCGAGGCATGGTCGGGCAGAAGCACCAGGGTGCTCTCGTAGCCGGCTTTCGACGTCGAAACCAGGCTCCGGATAGCCTTTTCAACCGGCAGCGGATCCATGATCGGGTACTCGATGAACGCCGAGGCGACGAACTCGCGCGGGGAATCGGCCAGCGTCAGCTGCTTGAGCCGGATGTTGCCAGGTGCGGCGGATTCGAGACGCAACAGACGCATCCGGTGCGTTCCCAGATCGAGGACGAGATTGCAGGCAGACCCGCTTGGACTCGCCATAAGCTCCTATCCCATGTTTACCAGGATGTATTCTTCGATCGGCACTTCGCCCTCGAGAACCTTGTTGAGGCAGGAATCCTGAATCGTCGGAATCTTCTGCGACCGCAGGTATTTCAGCAGGGCCACGGAGGACTGGCGCTGGCTGATCAGTTCTTTCAGGGGCTGGTTCACCTCGATGACCTCGAAGATGCCGGTTCGATCGCGGAATCCGCTGTTGTTACACTCCTTGCAGCCCATGCCCTTGTAGAATTTGTGGTTCTTGTAGGCCTCGAAATCCAGGCCAAGCGAGGCAAGGAGATACGGGGTCGTCTCGATCTGCGTTTTGCAGTGGGGACAGATCTTGCGGACGAGACGCTGCCCGACGAGCACCGTGAGCGCCGAGGCGAACAGATACGGGTCGACGCCGATGTTCTCGAGGCGGCTGACCGTCTCGATGGCCGAGTTCGCATGGATCGTCGAGAAGACCATGTGGCCCGTGAGAGCCGCCTTGACCGTGATTTCGGCGGTTTCATAGTCGCGGATTTCGCCGACGAGGATGACGTCGGGGTCGAGACGCAGGATGGCGCGAAGGCCCTTGGCGAAGGTCAGCGACCGGGACTCGTCCACTTTGTTCTCGTGGACCTGCATCTGGTGCACGCCCGAGATCTTGAATTCGACCGGATCCTCGATCGTGATGATCTTGATCTGGCGACTGTTGATCAGCGAAATGCCAGAATACAACGTCGTCGTTTTTCCGGATCCCGTAGGGCCGGCGATCAGACAGAGCCCCCAGGGACGGCCGATATTATATTCGAAGATTTTCAATTCCTCGTCGCGGAAGCCGAGGCTCTTGAGCTCCAGGTTCACGCGGCCCGAGTCGAGGATGCGGATCGTGCAGTTCTGACCGTAGATCGAGGGGAGGATCGCGACGCGGAATTCGATCTGCTGGTTCTTCACCCGCAGTTTGAAGCTGCCGTCCTGGGGCATGAACCGCTCGGTGATGTCCAGGTTCGACATGATCTTGATGCGGGAGATGATGGCCTGGTGAGCCGTCTTCTCGATCGGAAGGATGTCGTAGAGAATACCGTCGATGCGGTAGCGGACCTGGACGATGTTTTCGAAGGACTCGATATGAATGTCGGATGCGCGCATCCGCACGGCGTCGAGAATCATCTTGTTAACCAGGGTGACGATGGCGGTTTGGTCTGATTCCCGCTTGAGATCCTCGAGGTTGACGTCGGTCTGGTTGACCGAGCCACTCATCAGCGACGATTCCCCCTTGCCGAACTCGAGCTTGACGTCGCGTAGCAGATCGTCCATCGGCACGTTCTCGAGCACGTTCGTCGGACGGTAGATGACATCGCTGATGATATGGTTGATCTGGGTCTTCATCGCGAGGACCCACTTGATGAACATATACCCCGTCGCCATCTTGATGCTGTCGAACATCTTGGTGTTCGTCGGATCGTAGACGGCGATCGTCAACGACTTGGGTTCCTTCTTCAGCGGAATGAACTTGTAGGTCTTGATCAGGTTGTCCGGGATCTGGCGGATCAGCTCCCGGTTCAGCTCGATCGTGTCGAGATTGAGAAACTCGATGCCGTGCTGCTGGGAAAGGCCCCGATACAGGGTCTCCTCGGTGAGCGCCTTCATCTCGATGAGAATCTCGCCCACCATCTTGCGAACGGTAGACTGGCGTTTGAGGGCGGCTTCGAGCTGCTGGGGCGTGATCGCCCGCATCTCGACGAGAATCTCACCGATGCGTTTGCGTTTCAGGAAATCAGCAGACATGGCTTCTCCAGAAGTTCTTCCTTGACAGTATCGGCAGCAGGTCCGCCGTTGTTGACGAAAAAAACCGGAATTCATTATAGCGTTGCACGTCCCACTCATCAAATGGAGGTTTCGTGCAAAAAAAACGCCCGGCCGGAAGGGGCGGGCGGGTGATTTCCGTGAATCCGTCAGTAGGAGACCCCCTGGGAGTCGGTGACGATGATGTCGGAGTAATCGAGGGGATTGGCGGGGCTTCCGATATACACCGATGACGATTTGCCGTTGAAGAGGAACTGGACCGTATCCGTCGCTTCCCCGTCGAAGGCGGCATTCGCATTGGTGTCGATGAAGGCGAAATCCTTGTCGAAATCGAACTGGCCGACGGGGGAGCCGCCATCCTCGACGAAGAACAGCGTCGATCCGGTTGCAGTCCAGTCCATGCGTTCCGTCGTCTGGGGATCCTCGAGGACCGGAAGCGCCGGAAGATACTTGAAGCCGGGCCGGCGCTTCGGGGTGATACTGCCGCCTACGCGGATTATCTGAAGAGGGCCGGCGACCAGCTCCGAATCGGTAGCACCCAGAGGAGAACGCACGTCCTCAACCGTAGAACCGGTTATGAACGGAACCTGGAACGGCCCGCGTCCCTGGTCGGCCCGAAACTCGCTGATCACTTTCCGGAAGTTGGCCACATTCTGTTTGAGCGTCGAACGACGGGCGTCCATTATATAATCATTGTAATACGGAACCGCGATCCCCGTCAGGATGACGATGATCGTGACCACCACGATCAGCTCCATCAGGCTGAACCCGGCCCTTCTTCGATGTTCGATACGCATGCAACCTCCTGTTCCGATTCCTTCGCCGGGGTCTGGAACGACGTGATCCGCGAAGTTCCCCGGAAATATATCATGCCGAATAATTCGAGAACGTTTCCCCGAAGAGGCACGGAGACACAGAGCTCGAAGATGCTGGTTCTCTGTGGTTCCGTGCCTCTGTGGTTCGTTGTGCCGAGATGTCTGCATCACATGGATCACCAGTCGGCGTAGCTGGTGCCGTCGAGGGCCGTCATGAAGCCCCGCCGCACGGCGGGATCCGTGTGCGGAGAAACGTCGTAGACACCGGTGGCTACGGCCGGGCTCACGTTTCCGATGCTGTACGTCGCCACGACGGTGCCGGAGGCATACCACTGGAACCAGATGGGCGCCCCCACGAACGGATCATTCTCGATCCTGGCGAGATACGGTCGGGGATAGAATGTCGCCGTCGCATTGCCGTCCACGTCGTAGATGGTGAACGGCATCGACTTGGTGAGGGCCAGGAGGTCCGGGGGGTACAGGTTACAATCCGGAATCTTGAATGCATCGACGCCGGGAGCCCGCCGGGCAGCGGCTTCACAATCGTAGCGCCAGCGGCTGATCGCGCTGCGCATTTTCAGCAGGTTGTCTTGGAGCTCGGTCTCTTTGAGGCGGACGAAGGCGATCTCGGCGACCGGGACGAGGCCGAACGAGACCACTCCGATGATCACGACCACGACCAGGATCTCCATGATCGTCAGACCCGCATGGGGAGATGTTTTTCGTTCACTGGCAGCGTGCATCGTCATCTCACCACTCATCCGTGCTGGTGCCGTCGAGCGCGAGGCCGGCGCCCCGCGAGACGATGTTCTTCACGCCCGTCGCGAGACTCGCCTGCCACTCGGCCGAACCGGTGGCCTGGAGCGTGGCCAGACCGCTGGAGCAGGTGGCCGGAACGAACTCCCACCGGGCGTTGGGATTCCAGCCCGTGAAGGGGTGGGGGGGGATATGCCGCAGGAACAGGCGTTTGATCTCGATCGTCGCCGTACCAGCGAGGCTTCCCGTGCCGGTTGCGACGTCGAAGGAGGGGATTGATAGCGGCGACCGGCTTGTCAGGGAGGCAGGGCAAAACGGTATGTCGAGGTGATGATCCACCAAATAGGCGATTCCTGTCGCAAGGGCATCCTGGCGCGCCAGGGACGTCGGGTTCTTGTCATCAATTTTGTTGGCCAGTTCGTGGATCACATAAAGTCTATAGCCTTTGTTATAGACCCTGTTCGCGTTCGAGACGGGATTGCCGTAGATCGCGCCGCGGACGTTGTCGAGGATCTCGCGGAGCCGCTTCTCCTTCTCCCGCTGCTGGATCAGCTTGTAGACGGGGAAGGTCACCGCCGCGATCAGGGCGATGATCGTGCTGGCCACCATGATCTCGACGAGCGTCACACCCTGCCGGCGGTCGCCGGCATCCCGGGTGTGACGTCGTCGAATATATATCATGAGATGTAAATCGTCACTGCTTGAGGCCGGTGAAGATCTCGGCCGACTTGAGCACGTCGACGGCCCGCTGGAGCTGGGTGTCGAACCTGTTCACGATGTAATACTGGATGCTGCCCTTCGAAAGGCTGTCCGGCGGCTCGATGAAGCCGCTGAGCGAGGCGACAGCCGCGGTCGGGCTCGCGACCGGGGTGCCGCTGGCAATTTCGGCCGTGGGACTGGCCTTGTCGGCGAGTTTCTGCTGCTTTTCCTCGGCCTCGATGGCCTTCGTGATCTCTTCGCGATCGGCCTCGGTCAGCTTGGGAAGCTCGACGTCGATGTCGGGCTCGATTCCCTTCTTGTGGATGTTCACGCCCGAGGGGGTGTAGTAGAGCGCCGTCGTGAGGGCCATCGCCGAACCGTCATTCAGGGAGATGACCGTCTGGACCGAACCCTTGCCGAAGGATTTGCGACCGACGAGCAGGCCGCGCTTGTTGTCCTTGATCGCGCCGGCCACGATCTCGGAGGCGGAGGCCGAACCCTCGTTGATCAGGACCACGAGCGGGAGCATCGGATGGGATTGGAAGAAGGAGCTGTAGGTGCTCTTTTCCCCGTCGCGGCCCTTGATCGAGACGATATCGCCCTTGGGGATGAATTTGCGGCCGACTTCGACGGCTGCGGTCAGCAGACCGCCCGGATTATTGCGCAGATCGAGGATGATCGAGGAGACCTTCTCCTTCTCGAGGGCAATCATGGCCTTCTCGAGATCCTCGGCTGAGGTCTGGATGAACTGGGTGAGCCGGATGTAGCCGATGTTGGGCTTGATGACCCAGAACTTGATGCTCGGGATCTTGATGATCTCGCGGATCAGCGTGTAGTCCTTCGCTTCCTTGTCGCCCTCGCGGATCACGTTGATCGTGACCTTCGTCCCCTCGGGTCCGCGGAGCAGCTTCACGGCATCATGCAGCGCGATGTCGGCAACATCCTTGCCATCGATTTTGAGGATCATGTCGCCGGCCTTGATGCCGGCGCGGAAAGCCGGGGTGTCCTCGATCGGGGAGATGACGGTCAGCACCTTGTTCTTCACGGTGATGACGATGCCGAGGCCGCCGAATTCGCCCTGGGTCTCGGTCTGCATTTCCTTGAAGGATTTCGGCTCCATGAACCGGGTATACGGATCGTCGAGTGTTCCGAGCATGCCCTCGATGGCCCCGTAGATCAGCTTCTGCTCGTCGATGTTCTCATCGACGTAGTCGGACTTGATCAGCTCCATCACCTTGCGTATCAGGTCGACCGATTTGAAGTAGGTGATATTGGTCGACGACGCGCCGGCCGCACCTGCGACAAGAACGATCAACAGCGCGATGAAGGGCAGGGAGGATGCAAGACGGCGGGGGGAGAACCGGTTCATTGAGTGACTCCTTCGATTACCGTGCGAAAAGAAAGCCCCTTGCCGGAGAGGCAGGGATGCCCCAGTGTATCACACACCGCCCACCCGTCAACAGGGGCTCATGCATCTTCATAGGTTCTAGAGGGGGCGGGTTTCAAACCCGCCCCGAACGAAAGGATGGCAGGGGTCAGCGGAGTTTGGGGAGGTGGGCGAGGGGATCGGCGTTCTTGCCGGCGAGACGGATCTCGAAGTGAAGGCGATTCTGTCGGTTGCCGAGGATGCGGCCGATCGTGTCGCCAGCTTCAATGACTTCGCCGAGGCCGACCCAGACGTCGTCGAGGCGGCCGTAGACGGTCGAAAAGCCGTTCTTGTGGCCCAGAATGACGATGTTGCCGAACTGACCGACCGGTCCCTTGAACAGCACCTTGCCGCGGGCTGCCGCCAGGATCTCGGTTTCTCCGGTGATGACCAGCTCGAGGGCGGGGGGAGCCGATCCCCCGGTGTTTTCAAAGCTCAGCCCCTCCACATTGGCAATGGGCCAGCGGAACCGGGCGCCGGACGCATCCGGTGCGGGGGCCGCCCGAGGGGCGACGAAGGAGGGTGGGGCCCCCTGGCCGCCGCGGCGCTCCGTCTGGGGGGGAGGGGCTGTGTCGAGCTCCTGTTCGACGGCTTCGGGATCGCGTGCCCGCTGGGATTCGACAGCCTGCATCTCGCGTTCGAGAGCGTCACGGCTTTTCTTCAGTTTTTCCTGGCGTGCCAGAAACACTTTGCGCTCGAGAAGCAGGGTCTGGAGCATCGCGGAAAGGGCGTTCCCCTCGGCTTCGATGGCCTCACGGCTTTTGAGTGTCTGCGCGGTGAGTTCGGCGAGGCGTTGCTGCTTCAATTGGATCTCGGCTGTGTCCGCTTCGAGCTGGTGCTTCCGCTCGTTCAATTCCCGGAGGAGATCCCGGTCGCTCTGCATCAGGTGGCGCACCATCTCGGAGCGGCTGATGAACGAGGTCAGGTCGCGGGCGGTGAAGATGCTTGAAACCAGCGTGCTCTGTCGGACGCGATGGAGATGGACGAGACGGCTGCGAAATCGTTGCCGGATCTCGCTCATGCGGGCCTGACCGGCTTCGAGGGCCTCGGTGAGCGAGGCGATGCGGGCCGTGAGCTGGGCCGACTCGCTGGCGATGGCGTCGAGCGTGGTTTGAAGCTCGGCGATGCGGGCCTGCTGCTTTTCGATTTTGCCTTCGAGGCGTCTCACGTGGCCGCGCGTGTCGCGGACCTTCACGTCGAGAAATTCGAGCTGGAGCCGCACGGCATCGAGCTCGGAGCGGAGGGCGTCGATGCCGGGGCCGTTGCGCCCGGGGCGTTCCGGTGCGGCTGCGGCAGGAGTGGTGTGGAGCAGCCCGGTCAGCAGGAGGGCGGCGGCGAGAAGAGCGCGGCCGTTCATGACGCGTCGCGGCAGAAGGAGTTCAGGTCGCGCAGGGAGAGCAGACTTCCCGAGATGCCGAGCGCGATGCCCATCATCAGAAGCTTCACGGACAGCTTGAGCAGGTGGGCGATGCCGACCTGGATGGCGAAGAAGGGCACGAGAACGGCCAGCCGGGCCAGAATGAACTTGTAGCTGAAGACGAGAAATACCGAAGCCAGGAGCGCGCCGGCGACGCCCTGCAGGAATCCCTCGATGACAAACGGCCATCGGATAAACCAGTTCGTGGCACCAACCAGCTTCATGATGACAATTTCCTCGCGGCGCATGTAGAGGGTCAGACGGACGGTGTTGTAGACGATGAACAGCGAGGCGAGGCCGAGAAGAATGATCACGAGCAGACTGCCAAGCCAGAGCAGCTCGGAAAGGCCCTGGAACTGGCGATACGCTTCTTCCCCGTAACTGACGCTCTCAATTGGGGGTTGCCCCTTGAGCTTCGCGAGCAGGGACTGGAGATCGTGGCTGCCGCGCATTTTGATGCGAATGGTCGGGGGAAGGGGGTTCGAATCACTGGCGAGGCCGAGCTGGAGGAGCTCCCGGTCGGCCGCGTCAGCGAAGAGCTCGTTCAGGGCCGCTTCCGGCCAGACGATCTCGGCCTGCTCTATCTCGTCGAACTGGGCCAGGCGCAGCTTCAGGGCCTGAACCTGGTCGCGCGGCGTGTTCGGGGCGAGGAAGGCCGTGACGAGCGCCTCCTGCTGGAGCCGGTGCAGGAAGCCTTCGGTGGTGACGGCGGCGAGCAGGAACGCGCCCATGAGAAGCAGCGTCACGGCGATTGTCGAGACGGTGATGAATGTCATCATGCCGGCGCGCCGGCAGCTCGTGACGGCTTCGGTGAAGAAAAACGAGAGGGAGGAGAACATCAGGCGGTCCTCCGTGCGCGGGCGGCGTCATTCATAGGCGTAGGTGCCGCCCTGCTCGTCCTTGATGACGCGGCCTTCGACGAGGGCCACGACGTGCTTGCGGAGCTTGTTGACGAGGTTGTGGTTGTGCGTGGCCATGACGATCGTCGTGCCGCGCGTGTTGATCTCGAGGAACAGTTGCATGATCTCGAACGAGATCATCGGATCGAGGTTGCCGGTCGGCTCGTCGGTGATCAGGATCAGCGGGTTGTTCACGAGGGCGCGGGCGATACAGACGCGCTGCTGTTCACCGCCCGACAGCTCGTCGGGATACATGCGCCGCTTGTGCGACAGGCCGACCTGTTCGAGGGCCTCTTGGACGCGGGCCTGGATGATGTTGTCGGGGGTTCCGAGCACGCGCAGGCCGAAAGCGACGTTTTCCGTGACGGTGCGCCGCTGCAGGAGCTGGAAATCCTGGAGGACGATGCCCATGTTGCGGCGCAGGAACGGCACGCGCGACTCGGGCATCGTCGTGATGTCCTTGCCGTCGATCAGCACCTGGCCCTCGGTCGGCTGCTCTTCGCGGAACAGCAGCCGGAGGAACGTGCTCTTGCCGGCGCCGCTGGGGCCGACGAGAAAGACGAAGTCGCCCCTTGGCACGGACAGGGAAACGTTGTTCAGCGCCCGGACGCCGTTCGGATAGATTTTGGTGACATTCTTGAGTTCGATCATCTCGGCGGGCCGATCATACCACGGCGGGGTGATTCCCGCCACCCACCCCGCACGAATATGTTGGCAGCCGGAATCGGGCGTTGTATGATGGGGCGTCTGAGGGGTATATCTCATGGAGGATCCGTGAATGATCTTCGAACTGCTCAAGCTGTGTACGGAACGCGGCGCATCGGATCTGCATTTCAAGGTCGGCTACCCGCCCATTCTCCGCGTCGACGGCAGCATGCTGCCGCTCAAGATGAAGGAGATCGACCATGCGGATTACGAGAACATGCTCGAGGCGATTCTCGACGATTATCAGCTCGTCAAGTTCATCGAGCACCGGAAGCTGGACCTGGGCTACAGCTTCGCCAACGCGCGGTTCCGCGTCAATCTGTTCCATGACTACAACGGCGGCAGCGCGGTGTTCCGCGTCATCCCGTTCCTCCAACTGACCTTCGACGACATCGGGCTGCCGAAGGCGGCGCGGGCGATGATCGAGCGGCCGTTCGGGCTGATCCTCGTGACCGGGGCGACCGGGGCGGGCAAATCGACGACGCTGTCGACCTTCATCACGCATATTGTAGCGCACAAAATAAAAAGCGTCGTCACGATCGAGGATCCGATCGAGTATATTTTCGGCGATGGAATCGGCCTGGTCAGCCAGCGTCAGGTCGGCGTCGACTGCCGGTCGTTCGACGAGGGGATCCGGGGCGCCATGCAGACGGATGCCGACGTGATCATGGTCGGGGAGTTGCGCGATCCCGAGGCGGTCAACATGACCCTCACCGCGGCCGAGTCGGGCAAACTGGTGTTCGCGACACTGCACAGCAACACGGCCATGCAGGCGATCGACCGGTTCGTGAACCTGTTCCCCCAGACGCAGCACGCGCAGGTGCTCGGGCGGCTGTCGACGACGCTGATCGGCATCATCACGCAGACGCTGATTCCCCGCAAGATCGGAAAGGGGCGCGTCGCCGCGTTCGAGATCCTGATGGGCCTCCAGATGATCCGGTCGCTGATCGCCGAAAGCCGCATCCACCTGATCCAGTCCTACCAGGAGTCCGGCGGTGACTCGGGTATGTGCACGCTCGACCAGGCCCTTGCCCAGCTCGTCATCTCGGAAAAGATCTCGATGACCGAGGCGTTGATGCGGGCCGGCAACCCGTCGGTCGTGAGGAAGATCGTCGAACAGGCCGGAATCACGGTCACCCCGGAGGGTCCCGCGCAATGAAACCCAAAATTTTCACGTATTTCGACCAGGCGATCGAGCTGGGGGCGAGCGATCTCACCCTCAAGCCCGGTTCGCCGCCATCCTACCGCATGAACGGTCACCTCGTGATCTCGGAGGAGGATGCGCTTGCGCCGCAGGAGATGTACGACCTGTTCCTGCCGGTCATCGACATCAAGCGCCAGGAGTCGCTCCACGGCACGTTCGAGTGCTACTCGATGTATCCGTACAAGCGCAAGGCCCGTATCCGGTTCTATGTGTTCCAGCAGCGCGAAGGGTATGCCGGCTCGTTCCGGTTCATCAACAACGCCGTGCCGACGATCCGGGAGCTGGGCCTGCCCGACGAGCTGGAGACGCAGGCGCTCAAGCCGCGCGGCCTCTTCCTCGTCACGGGGCCGGCCGGCAGCGGCAAGTCGCACACGATGGCCGCGATGGTCCAGGCCATCAACAAGCGGTTCGCGCGCCACATCATCACGATGGAGAACCCGATCGAGTTCGTGTTCTCGCGCGTCCAGTCGATCTTCACCCAGATCGAGGTCGGCACCAGCATCCCGACCTACCAGGAGGCGATGACGAACGCGCTGCGCGAAGACCCCGACGTGATGATGATCGGGGAAATGCGCGACCAGAAAACGGTCGAGATGGCGCTGGTCGCCTCCGAGACCGGCCACTTCGTGCTTTCGACGCTGCCCACGATCGGCGCGGCGCCCACCATCGAGCGCATCGTCAGCTTCTTCCCCGTCGACAAGCACGACGAGGTGCGGCTGCAGGTTTCGCTGAACCTCGTCGGCATCTTCTCCCAGCTGCTGATCCCGCGCGTTTCGCCGCAGCAGCGGGGGAGTATCGCGTATGAGCTGCTGATCGCGAACTCCGCGATCCGCACCCTGATCCGCGACAAAAAATACTCGCAACTGACGTCCCAGATGCTCATGGCGCGGCGCGAAGGCTGCGTCACCCTCAAGGATTCGCTCACCAAGCTGTTGCGGGACGAGACGGCCAACCAGGAACTGGTTCGGGCAATGCTGCAGGAGATCGTGGAATGAACGAGACCGCCATTGGCAAGATTCAAACGATGCAGGAGCTGGCGGCGAACCGGCTTGCTCCGCTTCTCACGACCGACCTGCCCCTGTCCATCCGGGCCCATGCCGCCGTCGCCATTGCGAAGACGCATGCTCCCGGCAGCGGAAAACAGGTGCTGGAGTTTTTCGATACGTACCCCGATCTCGAAGAGTCGATCCGGGCGGCCGGCGAAGTAGGCGGCGAAGACGCCCTTGCGAAGCTGATCGGCCGGGTGCATGAGAAGCGGGCCCAGAACCGCGACGTGATCGCCGAGATGCTGGGCTCCTTCAGGAGCCAGCCCAGCACCGAGTGCCTGAAAGAGCTGCTCGGTGACGAGGATCGGCATGTCCGGTTCCAGGCGGCCAGCAGCCTGTTCGCGCATGGCGGGCGGGAGGCTGCCCTCGCCCTGTGCCGCTACATCTCGGATCCGGATGAATGGATATCGATGACGATTCTTCGGTATCTGTGCCGGATGAAGGAACACGAGTCGATCCCCTTCCTCGCCGAGCAGTTCGCGAAGGACGGCGATCTGCGCCGGAAAGCCCAGATGGTTTCGTTCCTCTCGATGTTCCGCAGCGTCACGCTCGTGAACATCTTCGACGAGGGGCTCAAGGGCAAGGATGCGCGCCTCAAGGCCAATTCGATCGAGGCGATCGGGGAGCTCGAGCTGCCGCACCGCGAGATCCAGACGCGCATCATGCCGTTCCTGCACGATCCGAACAATCGCATCCGGGCCAACACCATCCTGGCACTTGCACGGGCCCAGGCGGAACACATGCGGCCCGAGATCGTCCAGATGGTCGAGTCGAACGATGTCCAGCTTCGCCGTAGTGCCGCCTATATTCTCGGCCAGATCTCCCCCGCCGGTAACGAGGACCTGGCCGCGAAGCTGGTCGTCGACCCGTCCGACGACGTGCGCCGCCGCATGATCCTCTCGCTGCGGAAGTTCCCCGCCGAGTTCGTGCGCAGTCAGGTCGAGCGGGCCATCACGGATCACAACAAATGGATCCGGAAGTTCGCGATCGAGATGGCGGCCGCGATGCCCGATTTCCCGAAACAGCCGATCCTGAAACAGTTCAAGCTCGAAACGGCCTATCCCAACATCGTCGCGTGTATCGAGTTCTTCGCGAAGCACCCCGACGAGGAGGGAATCCGGCTGATGCGGCAGCGGGTCAAGGACACGCGCCACCAGGTGGTTTCGGCGTTGATCCGGGCCGTGGGGACGATCTACGGGCTCAAAGGGCTCCAGGCCCTCGCCCCTCAGATCAACTCGCGCGATCCAAAAATCTTCACGACCTACGTCACGAGCCATTTCGGCATGGGCGGCGTCGAACTGTTCGACTCGGTTCTCGAGAAGGCCTCGCTCGTCAAGAAACCGCCGACCAACGAGATGTTCCTCGGCGCCCTCGAAGGCTGTCTCGAACTCCTCACGCTTGGCGACAAGATGCCGGCGCCGCTCCAGGACGAGCTTTCGCGGGCACCCGTCATGCCCATCATCGAGGAGACGCCGGCCGTATCGGCAGAATTGCCCCCTGTGGCCGACGGATCGCAGATTTCCGCTGCTCCCGCGCCGTCCCAGGAGTCGATGCCCGGCGAAGCCGTTCAGGGGTCGGACGAGGGGGGTGCCGAACCTCCGCGTAAGCCGAAAACCCGGTTCCCGGCTGCGTTCTCGGCGGGCGTCAAACACTATAATCTCGGGAAGTATAAAAAAGCCCGCGCCTTGTTCCGCGAGACGCTCGTGGAGCATCCCGATCTGGCGAAGGCGCATTACTACCTCGGGATGATGGCGTTCGAGGAGCGCGAGATGGATGCGGCTCGCGAGTCGCTGTCCCTGTATCTCGAATCCGAGCCCGACAACCGCAAGGCCGTCCACACGCTCGCGCGGATCTACAAACATCAGCGCGACTGGCCGAACGTGGCCCGGCTGTACGAAAAGCTGACGGCCGGTCTCGAAGGCCCGCTCGACAAGGTCGGGATCCGGATGATGCGCGAGCTCGGCTCGTCCTACATCTTCATGAAGCGGTATCAGGAGGCGAGGACGGTGCTCGAGACCGTCTTCAAGTCTGACCCGACCGACCTCGAGACGAATTTCCATCTCGCGATGTCGTGTTTCCATTTGCAGAACTATATGAGAGCCGAGACGCTCCTGATGGATATCATGCGGCAGACCGAGCCCGGTGACAAGCTGCGCGGCATGGCCGAATCCCTGATCGACAAGATCCGCGACCAGCTCTCGGCTCCCGCCTCCGCCCCCGCCCACGAACCTGCCCCGGCCGAGGTGCCGCCCGATGAGCCGCCGCCGCCGGACGGGAAGGCAGGCTTTCTTGACGAGCTCCAGATTCCCGATCTCCTGGCTCCGGAGAGCGAAAAGAACCGGCAGACACCGGCCTTCGATCCCACGGCCTTTGCGGATCCCGGTGCCGGCCTCCCCTCGATGGAGGATCTGGAAGAGCCCGCGCCACCCGCGCCGCCCCGGACGCCGTTCTCGACGCCGGCTTCTCCCGCGAAACCCGGCCAGCCCCCGAAGACGGCGCCGTTCACGACGAAGCCCGGCGGCCTCTTCCAGCCGAAAAAACCCGGCTCCGACGGCAGATAACGACTGGCTTCTCGAACCGACGATCCCGGTGAGACAGCACGCCTCACCGGGATTTTTCTGCCGGTGACCCGGGCGTGGGTTCCTTGACAGGGTTCCCGACGCTCCCTATAATGAGGCCGCTTTCGAACCCCCATTTTTCCCAGAAAGGCTGCATCCGACATGAACGACAAGAAGCCCGACGTCAAAACGCTCGATGCCATCACCCCCAAGTCGCAGGACATCTCTCGCTGGTACACCGATGTGGTGCTGAAGGCGAAGCTTGCCGACTACTCGCCGGTCAAGGGTTGCATGATCATCCGACCCTACGGATACGCCATCTGGGAAAGCATTCAGCGGCTGCTCGACGCCGAGTTCAAGCGCACCGGCCACCAGAACGCCTACTTCCCGATGTTCATCCCCGAAAGCTTCCTCACGAAGGAAGCCGAGCACGTCGAGGGGTTCGCCCCCGAAGTCGCCTGGGTCACGCAGGGCGGCAAGGAAAAGCTCGAGGAGCGGCTCGCCATCCGGCCCACCTCCGAGGCCATCATCGGCCACATGTATGCCAAGTGGATCGAGAGCTATCGTGATCTGCCCGTGCTCATCAACCAGTGGGCCAATGTCGTCCGGTGGGAAAAAGTGACGCGCCCGTTCCTGCGGACCACCGAGTTCCTCTGGCAGGAAGGCCACACCGCCCACCGCACGCACGAAGAGGCGCAAGAGGAAGTGGCGAAGATGCTCGAAGTCTACCGCCGCTTCGTCGAGGAGGACCTCGCGGTCGCTCTCGTCACGGGCGAGAAGAGCCAGAAGGAGAAGTTCGCCGGCGCCCTCAACACCTACACGATCGAGGCCCTGATGCCGGACGGCCAGGCCCTCCAGTCGGGCACCTCGCACGATCTCGGCCAGAACTTCGCCAAGGCGTTCGAGATCAAGTTCCTCGACTCGGACGGGGACCGCAAGCACGTCTGGACGACCTCGTGGGGCATGTCGACCCGCATCATCGGCGCCGTCATCATGACGCACGGCGACGACAAGGGGCTCCGGCTGCCGCCGCGCATCGCTCCTATCCAGTCCGTTATAATTCCTATCGTATATAAGGAAGCGGCCCCCGTGCTCGAGAAGGCCCGCCAGCTCCGCCAGCGGCTAGCCGACAAGGGACTGCGCATCCATCTCGACGACCGCGACGGTTTCAAGCCCGGCTGGAAGTATTCCGAATACGAGATGATGGGCGTTCCGCTGCGCATCGAGATCGGCCAGAAGGACATGGAGAAGGGCCAGGTGTGCCTCGTCCGCCGCGATACCGGCGAGAAGTGCTTCGTCCCCGATGCGAACTTCGAGGCCGAGGTCGAGCGGCTGCTGGGGGAGATCCAGAAGAATCTCTACGCCCAGGCGAAGGAGATCCTGCGGAGCAAGACGTTCCCGGCGAAGAGCTTCGCCGAGTTCGTCGACGTGATCAAGGAAAAACACGGCATGGCCGAGGTTTCCTGGTGCGGCGCCCAGGAGTGCGAGGACAAGTTCAAGGCCGAGGTGGGTGCGACGATCCGCTGTCTGCGCGATGATCCGCCGGCCTGCCCCTGCGTGGTGTGCGGGAAGCCCGCCACCCGCCAGATCTACGTCGCCCGGGCCTACTGAACAGCGTTTCCGAACCGCTCCGCCGCTTCCCGGTCTGGGAAGCCGCGGGGCGGTTTTTTGCCGGGCGCATGGAAAAGTCTGAAAAAATGGCTTATAGTGCTCTCATTGAAACCTGAAACGAAGCCGGAGATGTGCCGATGGAACTCAATATCAAACGACTGCTGAAGGATCTCACGAATCCCGATGACGATCTCCGCACGTTGTCGGCGATGACCCTGTTCAAGGTCGACCTCGTCGACCCGGCCGCCCGCGACGAGGTGTCGGCGGTGCTGCGGCAGGCGACGAAGGATAAAAATATATCGGTGCGTTTTTTTGCCCGGCGGGCCCTGGGCAAGATCCACCAGCAGAATATCGACGACGGCCGCGACGGCGGCCCCCGGGAAAGCATCGAGCAGGCGCTCGAGTCGGAGGATTATTCCGAGCGGCTCCGGGCGGTGATGAGCATCTCGTCGGGTGGCAAGTCCGAATACAAGGAAAAGCTGCTGTTCATGCTCAAGGTCGAGAAACATGATTTCGTGAAAGCCTCGCTGATCAGCTGCCTGAAAAAATTTCTCTCGAAGGACCAGGCCTCCCTTCTCAGCCCCTTTCTGAGCGACCCGGACAGCCGGGTCCGGTCGAACACGATCGAGGCGCTCGAGTATCTGAAGGACGAGAAGGCGATCCCCCTCCTGTTCCCGGCTCTCGAGGACCCCGACAACCGCATCCGCGCCTCGGCCGCGAAAGCCCTGCAGGCGTTCGGCGAGGAGAAGGTGTTCGCGATCCTGCGCAAGATGCTCAGATCCCACGAGGACTGGATGAAGGGAAGCGCCATCTACGCGCTGTCGCACATCCAGGCCGGCGAGGCGATCCAGATGCTGATCGAGGCCGCCCGCGAGGGAAACCCCGACACGCGCATCAAGGCCATCGTCGCCCTGGCCAACTATCATGACCAGACCTCCTACGGCTTCCTGAAACATGTCGGAACGACCGGGGAGGAGCCGTTCCGGGGAACCGCCGTGCGTGCCTTGCGGCTGATCGAGGAAAAATACGGCTCGGCCCCGCCAACGACGAGCCTCGTCACCACCGCCGGCGAGGAGAAGGGGGGCGCCGCGGGCCAGCCTGCGGGCGGCAAGGAGCCGGGCAGGACCGGCAAGGCCGCCGATGCCGCCCCGCCCGCCACCGATCTGAGCGGAACCGTCTCACGTTTTTTCCGGAAGGGGAAAGAGGAGGCGGTCGGCCTTTCCCAGAAGGCGGCCATCAACTTCGCCGTGACGGATATCGAGAAGGAGGTCTCGGAACTTCTCAAGGAGTCGGGGCGGGTGGTGTTCGAGATGTATCAGTCGGGCGACCTCAAGATTCCCGAGCTTCTTACGATAGGGCATGAAATATTGCGGATGAATTTCCTCATCCAGAAATACACCGACGAGGCGAAGCCGCAGACGGGATCCGGTGGCGGCGGCCTGTTCGCCCAGCTCAAGAGCCTGTTCGTCAAGACGGCCGAGTCGAACCCCCGGGCCGCCCAGGCCGAACGGTATGTGCAGAAGCGCGAGGAGCTGTTCCAGAAACTCGGCGAGGCCTCGTTCCAGAAGTTCCGGGTGCGGGAGTTCTGTCCGACGGCCCTCGAAGGATATTTTCAGACCTATATGAGACTCGAGGAACGCCTCCAGAAAGAGCGGAGCAGGCTGACCCAGGGTGGATGACCAGGACAAGGAGCTGACGATGAATCTGCACGAGTATATCCGCGACGTCCCTGATTTCCCGAAGAAGGGTATTATCTTCAAGGATATAACGCCTCTTCTCAAAGACCGCGCCGCCTTCGCCCATGCCATCAAGGCTCTTGCCGAACCCTACCGCGGGGCGAAGCTCGATGCCGTCGCGGCGATCGAGTCGCGGGGATTCATTCTCGGCGCCGCGCTCGCTCTCGAGCTGGGCATCGGATTCATCCCGATCCGCAAGCCCGGGAAGCTGCCCTACAAATCCCGTCGGCAGCAGTATGCCCTCGAATACGGCACCGATGCGATCGAGATCCATGAAGATGCCGTGGCGGCCGGCCAGCGCATCCTGCTCGTCGACGACGTGATCGCGACCGGCGGAACCGCCCGGGCTGCGGCAGATCTGCTGAAAGGGCTCGGGGCGGACCTCGTCGGGATCGCCTTCCTCGTCGAGCTGTCGTTCCTGGGCGGCGTCGAAAAGCTGCGCGGGGAACGGCTGTTCAGCGTTCTGAACTACTGATCCGCCCCTCGCCGATGTCCGGCTCCAGGCTTGCGGTGATCCCCGCCCGGGGAGGTTCCAAACGGCTTCCCCGCAAGAATGTCCGTCTGCTGGGCGGCAAGCCCCTGATCGCCTGGGTGATCGGGGCGGCGCTCGCGTCGGAGTGTTTTCACCAGGTACTCGTCTCGACCGACGATCCGGAAATTGCGGCTGCGGCAACGGCGGCCGGCGCCTGGGTGCCGTTCCTGAGGCCCGCCGAACTCGCCACGGATACCGCCTCGTCGGTCGATGTCCTGCTTCATGCCCTCGCCTGGGTGCGCCAGGCGCCACCGGCGATTGCGCATGATCCCGCCACGGTCGCCCTGATCCAGCCGACCTCCCCCTTCCTGCGCCCGGAGCAGATCCGCGAGGCCTGCCGGCTGTTCGACGAGAGGGGATTCACCACGTTCGGCTCGATGTGCGCCGTTCACGAACGGCCCGAGTGGATGTTCGAGCTCGGGGCCGACGGTCATGCCAGGCCCCTCGATCCCGGGCGGCTGCCGCTGCCGTCCTCCCAGTTGCCGAACCTGTACCGGGAAAACGGAGCGATGTACCTCGCGCGTTCCATCTGGCTCGAATCGGCCCGCAGCCTGTATGACCTGGCACATCACGGCGCCATGGTGATGCCTGCCGAGGACTCGGTCGACATCGACACCGCCCTGGACTGGGACGTAGCCGAGGCCATTCTCCGAGGGCGTTCCTGAGGGCCTTGGGGGTGGGTTCCGCTCAGACGCGGCGCAACGGCGCAGGCCGGTAACCCTGGAACGTGAGCGACTCGGCCACGACGGCCTGCGGGTTGAGCGTCACCCCCCGGAGCACCGCCTCGCGGAATGCCGGATACCCGGCCCGGTCCACGATATAGCCCAGATGCTCCTTGGGCAGGGATTTGTCTATATTTGGCTCTATAAAGCTGAAGCAGTTGCGAAGGACCTGGAGCAGCGGGGCCTCTTCGATGGCGTCGATGAACGGGGTGGCGAGCCGGGGGTTCCGCTTTCCCGTGCGGCCCAGGATGATCAGCCGGTGGAGGGCCTTCGGATGCCGGCTCCAGGCATTGACGGGACAGGCCAGCACGCATTCGCCGCAGCCGATGCACAGATGGGGATCCCGCTGGGGGCGGAAGTTCCGCATCCGGATCGCGCCCGTCACCTTTTTCTGGCAGGTTTTCGCACAGGCTTCACAGCCGATGCACCGCTCGCTTTCGAGCTGGGGCTCGCAGATCCCGATGATGCCGAAATCCTGCAGGTGGGCCTTGGCGCAGTCGTTCGGGCAGCCGGTCGCGGCGACCTTCACGTGGTAATGGTTCGGATACAGGATCGCCTCGATCTTCTGGGCCAGCGAGGTCGTGTCGATGTTGGCGTAGGGGCAGACCCGGTTGCCGATGCAGGCGCTGATGTTGCGCATGCCCGCCGCGGGGTAGCCGTTTTCGGCGTGGGTGATCACGATGCCGATGCCGCCCTCGACATCCTCGATGAACGGCTTCAGAAGCCGGTTGACCTCGGGCATCCGGTCGTAGGGGATGCCGGGAATCTCAAAGCCCTGCCGGGCGGTGAGATGAACGGTCCCGTTGCCGTACGTTTCGGCAATCGAACGGATCAGTTCGAGATGCCGCGCGGCGAGATGCCCTCCGGGAACACGGACGCGGAGACAGCTCAGATTGCGTCTGGCCGTGACCCGCCAGGCATTTTTGATGACGGCTCTGGTGTCGATATCCCGACTCATCGCGGTTCCCCCTTCCTCAGTCTGCCAGCCAGCGGGCTTCCGCGAACGGGAAGACGGGGCCGTCGAGACAGACATACCGGTCGTGGATCTTGCACCGGCCGCACTTGCCCAGGCCGCAGGACATGCGCCGCTCGTAGGAGACCCACAGGTTTTCCTCCCGGATCCCCCGGTCCAGCATCGCCAGAATCGTGAACTTCATCATCAGGGGAGGGCCGACGACGACGACCTGCGTTTCCGCCGGATTCTCGAGAGGCAGGCCGGGAATGAGGGTCGTGATGACGCCGGTCCGGCCCTGCCAGGACGCGTCGCCGCGGTCCACCGTCACCTGGACGTCGGTCAGGCGGCTCCACGCCTCGATCTCGTCGCGGAACAGCAGATCGGCGGGCGAACGGTAGCCGAGCAGCAGATGCATGCGGGCAGCCGACTCGGGATGGGCTGCGAGAATGCGGATCAGGCTCTTCACCGGGGCGGTCCCCGTGCCGCCGGCGGCGATCACGAGCGGGCGGCCGCGGAACGTATCGATTGGAAACCCCCGCCCGTAGGGGCCGCGCACGGAGATCTGATCGCCCGGTTTTCGGGAGCACAATGCGGCGGTCAGCGGGCCGACGGCCCGCACGGTCATCTCGATATGGCCGGGGCCGAAGTCGCTGATCGAGATCGGTGCTTCGCCGATGCGGGGCAGCGAAACCTCGTAGAACTGGCCCGGCTCGGGCGTATCCGAAGGGTTCTCGAAAAGCAGGGTCACGTCGGTCGCATTCTGGGGTCGGACATCGAGGATCTTCACGGGCCGGGGGAGCCAGGTGCGGGTGTTCACGGCTTCATCTCCCTCGTGATCGTCTCGGTGACGCGGTTGATGCAGGTCGAAAACGAAATATACTGCGGACACTGGTCGTCGCACCGGCCGCAGCCGACGCACATGGAACGGCCCAGGCGTCGTTTGAAATCATGAATCTTGTGCATCGTGCGGAACCGCATCCGGTCGCCATGCTTTTCTCGGAGCCTGTGGCCGCCCGCCATGTCGGCGAACCGGTCGAGATGACAGCCGGTCCAGACCCGCCGCCGCTCGCCGAGCCGCTCATCCTCGGTGAACGCCACGTCCTGCACCGCGAAGCATGAGCAGGTCACGCAGCTCGTGTTGCATCTTCCGCAGGCAATACATCGCGTATGATATTGTTCCCACATCTCGTGGTGGAAAAAGTCCTTTTCACGGATGGCCTGTTCGAGCCGGTCGGGTTCGGGGAGCCGCACCGCGACAGCATCCGTCTCGACACCGCGCGGCTCATAGCTGGTCGGGCGGCCGGTTTCGGGTAGCGCTGCGCGCAGCTCGTCAGGGCGCACGGCGAGGTTGTAGGAGCCGTCCGGCTCCCGGCGCACGGCGGCGTGCCAGGCATCCGTGCGGTTCGTTCCCATGGCTTTGCAGAAGCAGTTCTCGAACGGCTTGAGGCACTCGAGGAGGACAAACCGGATGCGCTCGCGGCGGCGCAGATAATACGGGTCCGACCAGGGGCCGTTGACGAGGAAAATGGCGTCGAGCCGGTCGATGCCGTGCACGTCGCAGGCGCGGAGAAAGACGAGGGCGGGCCTGTCGAACGGCGGAGCGGGCAGGCGGGTCTCGTTCCCCGAGAACTCGAGCATCGTTTCCGAGGGCGGGAAGACGGCTTCCTTCGGGGAAAAGTCGGATTTGCGGTCCCAGACGATCTCGTCGGAACGGGTGATCGGGCCGTACCGGACGACATCCGTCGCCGAGAACCGGCCGCGTCCGGGCCGGCGGGTCGGGCCGAGCAGTTCGAAGGTGCCGGAGAGGCGGGTGAGCCAGGTGTCGAACTCGGCTGCGGACAGGAGGAACGAAGCCGGCCGGACCGGCGCAGTCGTCGCTTCCATATTATAAGCTATTCTTCAGCAGGCCGGCGAGTTCCGCGGTCAGGAGGTGCACGTGGCCCAGTTCTTCGGCGATGATGGCCCGGATCTGCTCCCGGCCCTGGTGGAGGGGCACCAGCTCCTGCATGGTCGCGTAGAAGACGACCGAATCCTTTTCCCGCTCGATCGCGAACCGGAAGGCGCCCACGAGATCCGACGCGGTTCCCAGCGCATCGGCGGGTGGGGTGGCAACGGGAAAGACCCGCGTATCGGCGAGAGCCTTGAGATACGCCATCTTCTCCCCGGCGGGTTCGAGCGACGACTCCGCGCTGCCGGCCTGGGAGACGGCGGCACGCAGCTCGGCGAACCGCTTTTCGTGCATCTGCTCCATGGCGGCCAGGCGGTGGAGCAGGCCGGCGTGGGGCCGGCCGGCTGCCGAAGCGGCCGCCCGGGCGTAGAACGCGGCACCGTTGCGCTCGAACTCGATGGCCATGGCGAACAGATCGTCGACGGTCAGGGTGAGCATCATGCCTTGTCCTTCTCCTTTTCCTCTTTCTTCTTCCGTTTCTTTTCCAGCATCTCCTCGCTCTTCATTGCGGGATCGAACAGGGATGCGCGGTTCCTTCCGTTTTCCTTGGAATAATAGAGGGCGGTATCCGACGAGATGACCAGCTCGCCCTTCGTACGCGCCTGGTCGGGATAACTGGCGACGCCGAGCGAGACCGTGATCGGGACGTGCTGGCCGTTGATGCGGAAATCGAACTCCTCGATGGCGGTCCGGATGCGGTTTGCCGGAACCATCGCGCCGTCCCCGTCCTTTTCGGGACAGATGACGACGAACTCCTCGCCGCCATACCGGGCCGGGATGTCGACCTCGCGGACGTTTTTCTCGATCAGGCGGGCGACGGTCTTGAGCACGCGATCCCCTTCGGGGTGGCCGTAGGTGTCGTTGAACTTCTTGAAATGGTCGACGTCGAGGATGATCAGCGAGACGCGGCTCTCATACCGGTCGGCGCGCAGCAGCTCCTCGTCGAGACGCTGCTGGAAATAGCGATGATTATAGAGCTTGGTCATCTCGTCGGTGACGGCATACCGGTAGAGCCGGGCGTTCTCGATTGCGATGGCCGCCTGGTTCGACAGGTTGAGGAACAGCTCGAAATCCTTCTGGCTGAACGAGTGCGGCACGGAGCGCGAGACGTTGAGCACGCCCAGCAGCTTCTCTTTCGCCTTGAGGGGCACCGACATCAGCGTCCCGCGCTGGATGTGCCCTTTCTTGATGGCCAGAAAGGCATGGTCGCTCTCGACATCCTCGACGAACAGCGGCTGTCCCGACTCGACGACCCAGCCGGCGACCGGCTCCCCGATCCCGATCCGCGTTTCCCGCTGCACGTCCTCGGCCAGCCCCACGGCGACGCCGATCGAGAGCGTCTTTTCGGCATCGTCGACGAGCATGAGCGAGCCCTTTTCCGCCTTGATGACCCGGACGACGGTTTCGAGGATCATGTGCTGGAGCTGGGTGAAATCGAGGATCGAGCTGATCGCCTTCCCGACCTCGTACAGCGTCGAGAGCTGGGTGATGCGATAATCGAGATCGGCCTTGGTCTGGCGCAGGTTGACGCGCATCTCGTCGAAGGTGGCGGTCAGCTCGCCGATCTCGTCCTGCGAGCGCGGTGTGATCTCGTGGTCGAAGTCGCCGCGGCCGATATGGCGGGCCCCGTCGATGAGGTTGAGCAGGGGGGCGATCAGCGAGTTCGCGAGCAGCACTGCCAGCAGCAGAGCGATGAAGGCGGTCAGCACGAGCAGCCGGACGACGCGTTCGCGCAGATCATAGGCGGCTTTGAACGCCTGCCGTTCGGGGATCTGGAGAATGATCGTCCAGTTCGGGGCCTGGTAGAAATCGAACTTCTTGAGCGAGATGGCCGTGATGAGGTTCCGTTCGCCGCCGATGTCCCGAACCCCGGTGATGTCGTTGTCCAGGGCTTCGGTGCCGCTGATGGCCAGCGTCTTCACGTCGTCGCTGGAGCGGGCGATCACCGCCCCGGCCTCATCGAGAACAAGCCCCTGGGATTTCGACTGCCTCAGCGCGGTTTTCAGCAGCTCGCGAATGTAGACGAGGTCGACTTCGGCGATCAGAACGCCGATCACGCCTTTCTCCTGGCTCTTGATGACGGCTTCGAGCGTCATGCAGGGCGTGCCTTCGGCCGAGGGATACACTTCGGAAAGCGAGCCCTGATAGCTGCGCTTGATGGCATTGGTGAACCGCCAGTCGGCCGGAAGGGCGGCATCCGGATTCGTTGATGCGATCACGTTCTTCTCGGAATCGACGAGATAGATCAGCTTGAAAAACGGGTAATACTTCACCAGGGCCGCGAAAAAGTCCCGGGACTCGACGGCGCGCAGGTTCTTCACCGTGTCGAGATCCGAGATGGTGGTCAGGAGCCGACGGGTGTACTCGAGGTTTTCGTAGATCCCGTGCGCCAGGACGTTCGAGAGTTCGCGATGGCTGCGGGTGACCTCCTCCGTGATGACGCGTTTCTGTTCGTTGAACGCCTGCCAGCCGAGGAATCCGACGGGCAGAAGGGCCATCAGCAGAATGAGAAGGGTGAGCTTCAGCCGGATGCCGAAGGAGAGAAGCCGGGATGCCATCAGTGTTCCTTTCGCGGCGCCGGGGCGCGGCCGAGCCGTTCCTGCAGACTTTGAATATTTGCATCTATAGACGGAAAGGACGGATCGATGCGCCGGACCCGCTCGAAGGCGTCGAGCGCGTCCGAAAGCTGGTCGAGGCCGAGGAAGAGATTGCCCAGATGGAAGAAGGCCTCGCCGATGTCGGGATGTTCTGCCGTCAGGGCCATGAACTGGGCGATCGCCTCGTTGGTCTGGCCCATGCCGGCAAGGGCCTGACCCTTGACGATCCGCGCCTGGACGTCCTCCGGCTGGGCTGAGAGCACCTCGTTCGCCAGGGCAAGGGCTTTCGTGTGCTCTCCGTCGATGATCGCCGTGAGCGCTTCGGTCAGAATGTCAGCGGGCTCGCCGCGACTGGGCAGAAGGAGCCCTTTGGGGAGGGACTGTTCCGTCTGTGACGTGAGCCGGAGAAGGAACTCCTGTTCCTCGCAGCGCCGGATCTCGGTGGCCACGACCTCGGAGTAGGTGGAGTCCAGATCCTTGAGCGCGAGCAGGTGCTGCTTGGCCTTCGCGAACTGATTCTCGTCGCGGTAGAGAATGCCGAGATTCTGGTGCGCCTGGATGTGCGTCGGTTTGATCTGCAGGACCTTCTCGTAGAAGGGGATCGATTCTTTGCGCCGGCCGATCTGCGCGAGGGCGACGGCGATGTTGAAGATCGCATCGACATCCTGGGGATTGGCGCGGATGACGGTTTCCCACTCCTGGATGGCTTCGAGAACGCGGCCGATCTTCATGAAGATGAGGCCGAGGTTGAATCGCGAAAACGAGTGCTTCGGCTGAACCTCGATGGCTTTGCGGTAGGCCTCGATCGCGCCGGTCAGATCGTTCATCTTGTGCAGGAAGACGCCGCGCGTCGAGAGCAGGTCGGCGCTCCGGGGCTGGGTGGAGATGGCTTTGTCGATATGCTCGAGGGCCTTGTCATACTGGCCTCTCTCGAAAAAATCGAGAGCCGCTTCATAATAGCGCTGCGCATAGGTGGCGTTCCGGTCTGTCATCATTACCCCTCAGACGTGTGGCGGCCATTATAGCCGATCCCTCGGGCCGGCGCAAATGGGGACGCCGGACGTGGAAGGGATGCAAAGCGGCTTGATGGGACGGGGAAAACCCGGTATACTGGCCCGGCCATGCAACCATCAACCGAACTTCCGATGCCGGCCGGCCGCGGCTACGACGAACACTGGGCCGGCGGCTGGATCTGCCTGCTCATTACGGTGTATCTGTGCGGTGCCGCGGTTCATGCGCTGATGCGCTGGCTTGCCTACGGAGCCACCTGCGAACTGGCCGGCCTGGGGCTTTCCGGCCTCCTGACCTGGATCGCCTACTCCCGGACGCTGTCCGACACCTCGATCCAGCCTCTCGGCCGCCGCGTCGCGACGGCCGTGCTGCTGTTGGCGGCGTGGGCGCTGCTGTTTCCGCTCGTCATGTGGGCCAGCGGCTTCCGGTGATCTTCTGATCGGACGAATTCCGGCCCGCGGCGCGGGTCAGGATTTGGTCGAGATGGTGAACCGGGAAACGAGCGAGTGCAGCTCGTCGGCCAGCCGTGCGAGATCCTCGGTCGAACTCGAGATCTGAGAAACCGTCGTCGTCTGCTGTTCGACGGAGGTGGCGACGATGCCCGTGCGCTCCGAGGTGGTTTTCGTCAGTTTCGTGATGTCCTCGATCGTGCGGCTCATCAGCATCGAGTTCTGGGACTGCTCAGCCGAAATCTTGCTGATGTCGCGGATCTTCTGGTTCACGTCGTTGATATTTGCGATGATATTGTCGAGGCTTGCGCTGACGTCGCGGATGACCTTGATGCCCTCGTCGACGCGGCTGCGACCCATCTGCATCGAGTCGGCGGCGTTCTGGGTCTTCGTCAGGATGTTCTCGATACGCGTGCCGATGGCCTCGGCGGCTTCGGCCGACTCTTCGGCCAGTTTGCGCACTTCCTCGGCGACGACCGTGAAGCCTTTGCCCTGTTCACCGGCGCGGGCAGCCTCGATGGCGGCGTTCAGGGCCAGCAGGTTCGTCTGACTCGCGATCGCCGTGATCGTGTTGACGATCTCGCTGATCTGCTGCGATGCCGTGTTCAAATCGAGAATGACCTGGGTTGCCACGTCGACCGACTCCTTGATGCGGCCGATCATCTCGACGGATTTTTTGACCGTCATGCCGCCCTTCTCGGCGGCGCCCGACGTCGTGTTGGCCGAAGCGACGGCCGTCTCGGCGAGCTGGGCGACCTGCTGGGCGGAGAGGGCGAAATGCTCGACCGAGGCCGAGGTCTTTTCGAGGTTGCTCGCGATCTCGATCGAGGAGGTGTTCGTCTCGTTGACGTTTTTCGAGATATCGAGCAGGGTTGCCGCCGACTCGACCGAGGCGGAGCTCAGTTGCTGGGAACTGGTCGCGAGGTCGTTGCTCGTGCTCAGCACCTTCGAGATCATGTGACAGATGCCCGCGAGCATGCGATTGAAACTCTCGGCCAGCTTCTGGAACTCGTCCTGCGAGGCGATGTCGAGGCGCGTTTCGAGCATGCCCCGCTCGGCCTCGCCCATCGCCTTGATCATCTTTTCGAGGGGGCCGGAGATGCCGGTCGAGATGAACCAGGTGAAGCCGATGGCGAACAGAAAGATCACGATCGGCAGGATCCGGGTCACCCAGCCGAGGGCCGTGAACACCGTTTTCAGCTCGAGTTTGATCCGGTTGGCGTCGGTGACCTGGAAGTAGCCGGCCACCTTTTTCGCTGAATCCTGGACCGATTCGAGATGTTCACGCACGAAAACGGCCATCGCCGTGAAGCTGGCCGGATCGTAGGGCAGAGGTTCCTGCAGGACCACGGCGGCGCGATCGAACAGCTCCGTCATGCTGTTCGACCCCTCGTCGATGAACGCCGAGACGGGGCCGGCGGATTTTCCGAGCGGCTTCAGCGAGCCGTCCCGGATGCCGTCGATTCCCTGCTGGGCCCGATCACGGGCCTCTTCGAACACGCGGATGATTTCGGGATCCTTGCCGGCGTGACAGAGCTGGAGGAAGGCGAGGCCGGCCACGCCGACATCGCCCGACCACTCCTGCATCTTCGACATCACGGAGATCTCGCCATCCTGGAGCAGATCGATCGTTCCCTTCAGCCGGTGGAGAAGGATGCCGGAGGCGGCCATCACGCCGATGCAGATGAGCAGGATGAACAGAAAGCCGCCGAGGATCTTCTTGCTGATCGACAGGTTTCTCATGGGTGATCACCCGTCTTGGCCGCGGGGGGCGAGATGCTGATGTCGAGCTGGAAATGCGGAACGAACAGATCCTTGAACAGCCGGATGGCATACTCGTCGGTCATTCCGGCGAGATAGTCGATCAGGGTCCGGTTCAGGGACTGGCCGGCGGGGGGCTGGTGCTTCAGCCGCGCATGCAAATCGACCGGATGTTCGAGGAACCAGCGGGCCATCTGTCGGAGAAGCTGCTTCGACTTGTCGACGGCCGAATCGATCTCGGGGCGAGGGTAGACACTCGCATACAGGAACTCGCGGAGCCGTTCCGTCGCATCCGAGACGGCCGGACTCATCGTGATCCCTTCGGCTTCGGCGCTCGTCGCGATGATGTCCTTCACCATCGTGTGGATTCGGATCGAGTGGCGTTCGCCGAGCAGCTCGACCGGCTCGAGCGGCAGATCCTCGGGCTGGATGACCCCGGCCCGGATGGCGTCGTCTATATCGTGGTTTATATATGCTACGAGATCCGATATCCGGACGATCTGGGCTTCGAGCGTCAGGGGGGCGTCGGGGCCGTTCAGGATCAGCGAGCCCTTGCGGCCTTTGCTGTGCTTGCCGATGCCGTCGACCACTTCGGCCGTCAGGTTCAGCCCCGCACCGTTCTTTTCGAGCACGGTCACGACCCGCACGCTGTGGGACGCATGATGGAAGCCGGAGTCGCTGAGCTCGGCCAGGACCTGCTCGCCGGCGTGGCCGAAGGGGGTGTGGCCGAGGTCGTGGCCGAAGGCGATCGCTTCGGCCAGATCCTCGTTGAGACGGAGGCCGCGGGCGATGCAGCGGGCGATGCCGACGACCTCCAGCGTGTGCGTGAGGCGGGTGCGGAAATGGTCGTTCGTCGGCGACAGGAAGACCTGGGTCTTGTGTTTCAGCCGGCGGAACGACTCGCTGTGGATGATCCGATCCGTGTCCCGCTGGAAGCAGGTCCGGAGGAAGCAGTCGTGTTCGGGAACGGCCCGGCCGCGGCTGTTGCGCGACAGGCAGGCGCGCGGACTGAGCATCTGCGCTTCCTGCTCCTCCATGAAGCGGCGGATGGAGTCGTCGCGGATCGGGCTGTGACGCATGGACTCAGGAAACGATGTCGAGGACGAGAGGCTGGGGCTGGACGGGAGCGTCGGTGAGTCTGAACGCAGCCCGCAGCCGGTCCAGGGCCTTCATGTTGTCGCGGTCCGGGTTGATGTGGACCTGAGCGAGTGGCTCGCCCTTTTTCACGGTGTCCCCGACATGCTTGACCAGCTCGAGGCCGACGGCCATGTCGATCGTCGACTCCTTGGTCTCGCGACCGGCACCGAGCATCATCGCCGCAAGGCCGATCTCCTCGCACTCGATGGCCGCCACGTGGCCGTCACGATCCGATGCGAGCGGAACGATCTTTTTCGCGGTCGGGAGCTTCTCCGGGTGTTCGATCATCGCGGTGTCGCCGCCCTGGATCCGGACCATTTCGACGAACTTGGCGAACGCGGCTCCCGAGGCGAGCACGTCGGCGACCTTCGCGCCGGCTTCGGCCTGGGTCAGCTTCGAGCCGGGGGCCATCAGCAGCGCTTCGCGCGCCAAAGCCTTGACCAGTTCGACCAGGTCGGCGGGCCCCTTTCCGCGCAGGGTATCGATCGCTTCGCGGACTTCGAGGGCGTTGCCGATCATGCGGCCGAGCGGTTCATCCATATTCGAGAGCACGGCGGCCACCTTCCGGCCGCCCTGCTTGCCGATCTTCACCATCGCCCGCGCCAGCTCGCGCGCGTCGGCGAGGGTTTTCATGAAGGCGCCGCTGCCGACCTTCACGTCGAGCACGAGGCCCTGGTTCGCGACCGCGAGCTTCTTCGACATGATCGAGGCGGCGATCAGCGGGATCGAATCGACCGTGGCCGTCACATCGCGCAGGGCGTAGATCTTCTTGTCTGCCGGCACCAGATTGCCCGTCTGGCCGACGATCGCGACCCCGACCTGGTTGACGGCGTCGATGAACTTCGCCGAAGGAAGATCGCAGCTGAAGCCCTTGATCGATTCGAGCTTGTCGATCGTGCCGCCGGTGTGGCCGAGGCCCCGGCCCGACATCTTGGCGACCTTCATTCCCAGCGCGGCCAGGACGGGGCCGAGAACGAGGCTGGTCTTGTCGCCGACCCCGCCCGTCGAATGCTTGTCGACGGTGAAGCCATGGATGCCTTCGAGGCCGATGAGATCCCCGCTGAGCCGCATGTTGTCCGTGAGCCAGAAGGTTTCCTGCTCGTCCATGCCCTTGAAATACACGGCCATCAGGAAGGCGGCCATCTGATAGTCGGGCAGACTGCCGTTCACGAAGCCGTCGATGACGAACTTGATCTCCTCGGCGGTCAGTTTCTGGCCGTCACGCTTCCGTTTGATGACGTCATAGGCTCGCATGTCGATCTCCTCGTTCCTGGGTCGGCTTCAGCGGCGGATCCGCGCGATCTTGATATCGTTGACCAGGTAGCACCGCTCGAACAACTGGCAGTCGCAGCACTTCTGCTGCTGATCAGGCTTGTCGATCTTCATCGAGTCGAAGGTCATGCCGGTGGAGTTCCATTTGCCGAAATAATCCGTGCCAAAGCACTTGGGAAGGGAAACGGGGGTGGTGGGTGTGCTCATGTTGCTCCTCCAGCGGTTCGGGTGACGAGATGGGGCAAATATAACACAAGCACCCCATGCCGTCCACGAGCGTGTTCATCATCTCTCCGGCTCCACCCGGGGCTCACGGCATCACACAAGGGGGCGAATCGCCTTTACTTGGTGATGACCGCCCATGTATACTGGACACCGTGATGTGTAGCGGCATACCCGGAAGCGAGGGGCGATGAGGAAAAAACTGGCGCGGTACCCCGTTCGGGGCGTCACGCTCATCGAAATCATGCTGGCCTTGTTCATCCTCGCTTCGGCGATGATCCCGATCGCTTCCCTGATGGGCTATGGCGGCAAGGCGACGCTGAAGGACAACCGCCATATCGTCGGCATCCAGGTCCTCCAGCAGACCGCCACCCTCCTTCTCCAGGCGCCCTACCGGGATATCCCGGTCGGAACGAACCTCGCCACGTATGCGACCCAGCCGATCCTTCTGGGGGATGTGACGGGGCCGAACGGTACCGTTTATCGCGTGCTGCTCACGAGCGAACTGGTTCCCGTTTCGTTTTCCTACTACTCGGTGAATGTCCAGAATCCCGGATTTTCCGAGGCGGCTCCCCGCCCGACGGATTTCCTCGGACCCAACACGCTGAATCTCACGAACTGTCTCAAGCGGCTCGCCATACGGGTTTCCTGGTTGGAACAGGGGAGTGCGCGGCCCGAGATCCACTGCGTCACCTACCGGGCCGATCTGAACCGGCGGGGCGGCGCGTGAGGAAAACGCAGCGGATGCCGCGTTCCGAGCGGCGGGGGATGGCGATCGTGGTCGTGCTGACGCTGTGCCTGGCGATCTTCATCCTCGGGGCTTCGTATATCAAGACCGTCCAGCAGCAGAAACCCGTGAATCCTCTGCTGCTGGCCTTCGCCCAGGCCGACATTCTCGCCCAGGGCGTGACGCAGATCGCCGCCCTGAAGTTCAAGGAGCTGCCGGGCCCCTTCTATTACGGGTATATCGCCTCGCGGCGCGGAACGACGACGTTCCTCGACACCTTCAAGGGCGATGCGCTTCTCGCCGGCACGGTGACGAACCCTCTCAATGCCGTGTACTCGACCGAGTATTCCATGTTCTCCTCGAAAATGTATCAGGACATGAACCTGAAGATTTCGGTCGCGGTGAATCTGACGACCCGTGACGGGAAAAACTACTCCAGGCTTGTGGAGCACACGATCAATGGCATTCGCCAGCGGGCCAACTGAGATGCGGCGGAATGCCGGCTTCACCCTCGTCGAGATTCTGATCTCGGCCGGAATCCTGTCGCTGTTCCTCGGCGCGGCGTTCCTGATCTTCCGATCCGGGAGCCGCTCGTTCATCACCGGCAGCTGGCGCACCCATGAGCAGAAAGCCGTCCAGATCATGCTGGGGGAACTGGCGCGCGAGCTGGAACAGTCGACGCCGAACATGCTCCGGGTCAACGCCGATGGAACGAATGTCTCGATCCTGGATACTCCTGTTTATATAAATGATATTATATATTCTTTCAATGGCGTTCCGAAAAACGCCGACATGAATCTGTCGAAGTGGACCTGCCTGATGGTGTTCGGGATCACCCGGCCCTATTACGAGGCGAATGCCACGTTTTCCACGCCGATCGTGCCGGGAAAGTGGTCGGGGGTTTCCCTCTGGGCGAGGCGGCGGGTGTTGCGGGTCCTGCGGACCGGGAACCCGACCCTGTTCGGCACGACCCCCGACACGATGCCCGGGACGGTGCTCCGGGTTCCTGGAGCGGCTCTCGTGACCTCGAGCGGCAACTTCCGGCCGGATACCGAGTTCAATCGCAACAGGGACGTCACCTCGTGCCTGGATCGGTTCTCGGTCGTGGCGAGCTCGACGAGCCCGACCTCCCTGCGCCTGGTCGGCCGGTTCGTCCGGATCGAGAACGGTTTGCCGGGCACGACCTGGTTCGAGCAGGCGGTCACCGTGAAGCTTGCCTCGAACTCCGTCGTGACGTCGTTCCTGCAACCCTGAAGAGGAGTCATTGAGATGAACCGTTGGATCGCCGTCCTGTTCCTCCTTCCGCTCGGCGTGAGTTCCGTCTGGGCCGGAGACGAAGGGAAGCCCCGGTTCGGAGTCGTCGATTACATGGTGCTGCTGGATCTGCATCCTCTCACGAGACTCTACAATCCGCAGACGGGCCGATTCGAGGGAACGGTTTCGAGCCCCGTGACGGGAGGGGGTGCGGCAGACCTCGCTACGCGTATCGGGGAGATTCGCAGGCGGATGGTCGAGCTGGATGCGGCGGCGAAGCCGGTTCTGGCACGCGGCGGCGAGGCCGCTTCCCGGGAATACGACGTGTACTGGAAACGACGGAAAGCCCTGCAGGATGAGCTCGAGCTGGCCGAGGCCGCCGAGCGGAAAGCCGGTCTGAGCGGGGAATACCACGAGGGCATGCCGACCCCGGACGGCGTGATGGATGTCTGTGTCCGGATCACGGCCACGATCGATGCGGTCTTGAGCGAGTTGCAGAGACGCCATGGGCTGACGGGTATAATGAATGTACGCCCTCTCGTGCCCAGAATCCGGGAAGAGCCGGCTCCCCCCCCGCTCCCGAATCTTCACTGGAAGGTCTGGTATGGACAGCCGGTCGAGCCCTGGGAACTCACGGCATTGGCGAATGCCGGGGAGCGGCTCCTCGGGGAGCGGTTTCCTGACCGAGCCCGGAAGCCGTTCAAGGCCGGGGTGATCGATCTGACGATGGAAGCGGTGCGCGGCATGCTGGAGTATCGCCCGGTCGCGGGCGAGGTCGCGGAGCCACCTGCAGCCGCCGGTGGGAGGAAACGGAGATGAGTGTGCGAACCATCCGAACGGTGTGCAGAGTGGTCTTGGTCGTCGTCGCCCTGACGGCGGCGGGCGTTTCCCTGGCCGGCCCGCACGTGGCTCCGGCTCCCGGGATGTACGTCGTCAATTACGGGCTGCTGCTGGCGCTCCACCCGGCGATGTCGAACTTCGACATGGTGCTGGGAAGGCATCTGCGCAGCGATCTCCCTTTCCAGGACCAGTCGGCGATGGCCCGTCTCACCGACCAGATCAACGCCCTCGCGGCGAAAGCCCGAACCGAGACGGAGCAGGTCCAGACCGAGATCGACAAGCTGGTTCTCCAGAAAACCGATCTGGAAAACCGCATCGGCCAGAATGTCGTCGAGTTCAATCAGGAGCGTGGCACCTTCACGGGCGAGCAGACCCGGCAGATCCAGATGCAAAAGCTGGGCGAGCTTGACCGGTCGGTTGCGGCGCTCCAGGCGCGGCAGAACAAGATCTGGGACGATGTGATGAATCCCCTCTATCTGCCCCGGGAATACTCGCAGAAGCTGCTCGAGCAGACGCTTGCCCAGATCGACGGGCTGCTCGGGGAGGTTTCCCGGGCGCGCGGCGGCGCCATGATTCTCGACAGCGATTTCGTCCGGGTGCAGCCCCGGCCGGTCTCGATCCCCGTCGCGCATTCAACAGGCGCCGATCCGCTCAGCATCAGATTGTTCCAGTCCCTGTTGCAGAGCGACCTCGTCGGTCGTGTTCCCGACGTGTATCTCCAGAATCCCGAGCTGCGCCAGTATGGGGCGGCGATGAAGCGGCAGATCGAGGAGAGCTTCGACAGGAACGTGGCCGCGCAGATCTCGAAGTCGCCCTTGTATGACGAACTGATCGGGGCCCGGAGCAGGCTGTTTTTAGCCGGCTCCGGATCGTTCGACCTGACCCGCGAGGTTCTCGCCGAGCTGTACCGCAGAAACCAGGTCAAGCCCGACATCGCGCAGCGAATCCTGAACCGGATTCCCTGAACCGCCCGGAACGACACGATGCGCGGGTGACCCGCAGAGGGGGGGAAACAGTATGAACAAAACCGTCCCGTTGATTCTGGTCCTGATGCTGGTGCTGGGCCTCCTGCCCGGAGCCGTATCCGCCCTTGCCCCGGAATACAAGCGGAATGGCGAGTGCTATCTGCTGATCGGCCACGATGACGTGTATTACCGTGGGGTCTACCGGCTGAACAATCCTGCGGGAGAAACGGATGGAAATCCCGTCGGCGTCAAGCTGTTCGACCCGCGGAACTCGTACGGCATCTCGGTCAACCTGAACCGGAACGTCTACACCTTCTCGGAAAACACCGAGCCGAGTTACAGCTACAACCCGTCCTGGACGCTGCGGCGCCTGATGAAGGTGCCGGGCGGTGTGAGCCTGTACGGAGCCCACTGCGACACTCGCGAGAACTACTACGTCTCGACCGAGAACATCACCTATCATGAAAACGGCAAGCCGGTCTACACGACGATCGGCCCGATGGGCAACGAACAGGGGACGGCCGCCGACGGCTCGCGGAATATTTCGTGGGCCTGGAGCGGCACGGTCGCCGTCGTCGAGCGGCAGCCGGGCCGCTGGCGTGTGGCCAAGACCCGGGTTCTCTGCGACAATAATTGTATCTATACAAACGGCACCTCCGACGGCTACTGGATCAATTTCGTCAACGTCGACGGCGGCGGTTACGGGAACGTGCCGAACGGCGCCTGGTGGCAGTCCCGCGATCGCGATCCCTCCAACCGTCCCGGCAACATGTTCTACTGGGACCGCGCCTATCGGAAATATACCTATTACGATCTCAATCTCTGGAACAAGCCGATGGGAATCTGGTCTGCCGGCCGGCCGGTGTATGCGGGTTCGACGGGCGTGGCCGACTCGGTGTTCGAGGAAAACGTGAAACGCTCCCGCATTTCGGCGTGTCTGAACTGCGTCTGCGTCAACGGTTCGAACGAGCAGCAGTTCACGCCGGACCCGAAGTATGTGTCGCTCGCCCTTTCCCCGTTCGGCCGCATGTATCTCTACAGCCGCACCCAGACGAGCGCGACGGATGCGATCCTGCGCAGAAACGGAGCCGACATCCCTCTGAGCGACGGAAACATCCGGGGCTATCCGAACAATCTCACGACCCGTTGGATCGGCATTTCCGCGAAGTCTGCCGCGGAGGATTTCATCTATCTCCTCGGCACCGACATCATCCGCAACTGGCTTGCCGCCTACAACATCCGGCCCACCAGCCTCAATATCAATGCCGTCACGGTCTCGGACCAGTGGTGGCTCGACGGCGGAATCGTGTATGCCTACGATGCCGCCGAAGGAAAGGCGTATCAGTTCGTCCGGAACGATTCCGGCGGCGCCGACACCTGCAAATCCATCCCGAAGGTCGTGCCGATCGGCACCGGAGTCGACGACATCAAGGCCGACGGGTTCGGGAACCTGTATTTTTCACGCACCGAGATCACGCCGCCATCCGAAACCTCGCTCGGATGGGCCCAGGCCTACTCCTTCATCTATTTGTATTCCTATGCCGGGCGGACCTACGGCCGGGTGCTCTACCGGCAGCGGGTCGACAAGATCGTCAAGGAGCGCGAGTTCGGAGGCTCGGCCGATCTGCCGATCGGATCTGTGAATATCGGGAACAATATATGGACGAGGATGTTTTCCGTCCGTGATGCCGACTGGCCGCGGCTGGCCGTGACGAACCTGCAGACCTGGGCGGGCCAGTCGACCTGGCAATGGCATGGAGCGATTTACCAGCTGACCAATATCGCGACGCCCCGGCAGGTTCAGCTCGGGGTCATCAATGTCGCGACGCCGCCCGTCGTGTCCAAGCCCAATGGCCGGCTCGGCTCGGTCGACATCCTCGCGTTCGACAGCACCGGAAACCGCATGGCGAACGATTATGGAGCGACGGAGGCGAACCAGGGGCTGTACTCCTGGCGTGTCGAGAATCCCCCCGTCTGGGAAGGCAGGAACAACCAGGCCGTCCCGGGAAAATCGAAATGGGAAGGGGATGCGAACGGGAACGGATACGAAGGCGGCTTCGTCAGTTCGCTCATGAACACCTCGACCTCCGTGAACACGTCGCCGCAGGTGTTGTACACCTGGCGCATCTACCGCATCCAGGATGCGTTCGGCATTCCTCTGACGGCGCCGGAGCTCGTGAAAGAGTATGTCGATGTCACGACGCCGAACGTGAAATACTATTTCCGGTCAGGCATGTACCAGATCGAGTGCAGCACGAAGTTCAAATACTACGACTACGACCTGCTGCAGTTCGGTTCCACCGTCGCCTCTCTGTCCGAGTGCATCCGGCCCGCGCTGGGCTATCAGCCGGCCGACGCCGCCCCGATCCCGGCTTCCGCGGGGGGAATTGCCGGCGTGAAAACGCCCTTCCCGGCGAATACGGCGGTCGCCCTCTTCAAAGTGAACCGGCTCGATCCGCTGCCGGTCGGTGCCACCGTCGATATCCAGCGATGGAGACCCCCGGTCGGCTCAGTGCCCGGCGGTTGGGCGAACCCGATCCTGATTCCCCCGGCGGGGCCGAAGAAATACCATGTCATCACCGAGAAGGAGAACAACACCTGGCGCGTTGATGGGGCGCTCCTGGGCGGCGTCTTCAACCTGCCGGTCATCCGAGACAACAACATGGTTCCCGGCTCTCTCAAGTGGGAAAACAACATGCCTGCCCAGTTCGAATGGGCCTTCGCCCTCCGGCTCCCCAACGGCCAGGATTATCCCGTCTTTTCCCGGTCGACGCCGACGACGAACGCGGCAAACACGTCTCTTCCGTTCAAGCTCGATTATCCGACCGAGCCCGTGACGGGGAGCCTGACCTGTAAGATCTATCGCGACTGGACCTACGATCAGAACACCTACAACGACGATGGGGACTTTATCGGGACCGTCCAGGTGGAGGGCCACGTCGAGTACAACGGCGAGGTGGCCGTGCTCGTTCTCGACAAAACCCCGCCCGAGATCGTCTCGATCAACGGCTGGGATCTGGCGGCGAACGGCGGCCGCAGCCCGCTGTATCTCGGCGAGACGTATGGCCTCGTCACCGACCGGCTCTCTCACGGGGGATACACGAATCCCGCCAGCTTCACGATCCTCGTGCGGGATAATAATATCTATGGAAATATGGTTCCCGATCTTCCCACCGCCCGCCGGTATCCGGCGATTCCGGAACGCACCTGGGCGCGCGGCATCAAGCAGGCGGCGACCCTGTATTTCGAGCGAGGGACGACGAAAACGCTGTTCCCGGCCGAGCAGACGGTCTACTATCCGGTGCCGGCGAACGCCGAGTTCCGGTATTACACCAGTCCCGGGGCGACGGTCACGGCGGATATCGTGGGATCGAGCTGGGTGAACTCGAGCCTGCCGTACAAGCTGATGCGCAAGCCCCGGCCGTACGTGGCCGGCGACCAGTACAGCTATCTCGAATACGTGTTCAACGTCAGCGACTGGAAGCATCTGCAGGCAAATACCGGCGATTCGAGCGCGATGAACTACTGCATGCGCTTCCCGGTCGACTTCGCCAACAATGCCCCGAATTATCGGGCGGCAGGCGCGATGGGCCAGGAGCACCCGGGATACGCCTTGTTCTTCCAGGCCCAGGATGCGTCTGGCAACATCGTTCCGTCGAAGATCCATCTCGGCAACGTCTTGGTTCGCGACTCCCTGCGGCCCGTTCCGATGGTGCAGGTGCGCGATTATGTCCGGTCGAGCGACGAGAAGCTGCCGTATGATATCGATCGCTATGTCGTTGCCCATCCGAATCCGCTTCGCCCGATGGCCGACAGGATTTTCGCCTACCATCTCCTGCCGAACACCCAGACCTGGGCCGCCCAGGCGAACGGCACGATCAGCGGCGGCACGATGATTCCGAACATCAAGGGCATCCCGTGGAATCTCGCGACGGAGATGCCGGAGTATCATCCTCCCCGCATCGACGAAGGGATGGAAGTGTTCTTCACGGTTTCGGCCAGTGACAACATCGGCGTCTCGACGACCAATCTCCCGGCGGTGCGCGTGACCGGCCCCGTCGGCCTGTATGTGGAAGGTTCGCCTCCCCAGATCAGCGCGACCTCGGCGAACCAGTCTCTGCGCCTGATGCTGGAGCGCAGCGGCGTCTACAACCTGACGCTGACCGCCTACGATAATGCCCTCGATTTCGCCGGCAATCCGAGCCCGCTGCTGCGGGAGATCAGGCTGGCCATCGTCGTGGCCCCGACCTCGATGAATATCCGGGTCATCGAGAAAAAGGACTCGAGATTCTGAAGCCCCGTGCGCTGCTGACGCTTCTGTGTCTGCTGCTTCTGGGCGGCGGGCACGGGTCTGCCTGCGATCTGTACAGCCACGTCTGGACGACCGTCGCGGAGAACGCCACGGCAACGACCCGGCCGGAGGCGGTGCGGGGATTTCTGGCGTTCCTTGAAACCCGGCTTCCGGCGGCTTCCGGCCCCTGGCTTCTGGGCTGTGTGACCGAAGAGGGAGCCGGGGGCGTCGCCTCGGCGGCCGCTGCCCCGGAACTGGCAGGCCGGTTCATCTGGGAGGGCGTATCACGGCCGGGAGCCGCCGGTGCGGTTCCGACACACGCGGCAGGGCGAGTCCTTCTCGACGTTTTGAACCCCTCGTCGGCGCTGCTGTTCCAGGTGGACACCAGCCTTGGGCCGGTGAACATGACCCGGCTGGCCTGTCTCGACCGGTTCACGGTGCGGGTGGTCTGCTCCGATGTCCGTGGCGGGATCGTCTTCCTGGACGAGATCCCCTGGAGCGACCAGCTCGAATGGGATCTGCTGTTGCCCGCGCATTGCCTTGTCGGGGGAGCCTGGATCCGTCGGGTTGCCCGGCGGGTGACGCCGATGTCCATGCGACGGGAGTGGATGGTTGCGCTGTTTCCCGCCAACCGGGAGGAGCTGAATGCCGCTCCGCCCGATGTCGAGTTCATCTATCTTCCAGCTCCCGCGCCGCCTCGGCCAGCAGCTCCGGCGTATTGAGATTCCGGCGGATCCAGGGGTCGCAGGTCAGAACGTGGCGGATCCGGTCCGGGTGGCGGTGCATGACCCACCGGGCTCCGGCCTCGAGAGGCGCAGCGAACAGCTCTTCCCGTGCCCAGGCCGGGAAAAAGCTCGGGTGGCCCCGTCGTGTCCCGTCGGAAGGAGCGACGATGAAGTCCGGTTCCCGTGCCGCCGCAGCGAGGATCCCGGAGACGGTTTCCGGGGCCACGAGCGGGTGGTCGATCGGCCAGAGAAGGAAGCCGGTCGGCTCGGGAAGCCGTTCGAGAGCGAGCCGGATCGAGCTGAGCGGCCCGTCATCCGGGTGGTGATTGACCACCCAGATGCCTCCGGCGGCCGTCACGAGGCTGCGGGAGGAAATATCCCGGTCCTGGCCGACGAACAGGCGCTTGCCGAGAGCGTGCTGCAGGATGTCGACGCGTGAGAGCAGATGCTCCAGAAAGGTGCGCCCGCCGAGGAGAACGTGCTGTTTGGGGCTGCCCATGCGGCTCGAGTGGCCTGCCAGCAGGCAGATGAGCGCGGGGGGAGGCGAGGAGGGAAAAACGTCCGGGTGCGTCATGGCGCGATGATAGGGCCGTTCCCGAAGGATGTCAAAGGCTGTGCCGAATCGCCTTGAAAGGGTGGGGGAAACTTGGTACCATGCAGTGTCCCGTGTTTTCAGAACATCCGCGCGGGGCGACACACACGATGGCAGAGGAGCAGAACGATGCCGCAGGTGGATCTGAAGAGTTTCATCCCGAAGGAACCCGAGACCCTGTATGATCTCAAGATCGAGTCGGAGATCATTTCGAACCTGATCTTCAAGGAACTGCACATTCACGGGAAGCGCACGCCGCGCCAGATCGGCAAATCGCTGAAAATAAAGCCCGATATCATTCAGAAGCTGATCAACGACCTGAAACAGGCGGAAATGGTCGGCATGGTCGGTGGCACCGGCATGGGTTCGGACTACCAGTATGGCCTGTATCCGAAGGGCATCGAGCGCGCCCGGAACATCTACGAGCGCGACTCGTATCTCGGGGCGGCGCCGGTCGGCTTCGAGGAATACGTCAGGATCTCCAAGCAGGTTCTGGATGCCAACAAGAAGAGCTTCAACATCAACATGAAGTTTCTGCAGGAGAAGTTTGCGCATCATCTGGGCTACAAGGACATCCTGGTCCAGATCGGCCAGGCGGTCTGCGCCCGGAAACCCGCCTTCGTCTACGGTTTCCCGGGAAACGGCAAGACGTTCCTGTGCAGCAGCGTCGTCAGGCTTCTGCCGCCGATGATCGTGCCCTATGCCGTCGAAGTCGGCGGCCAGCTCGTGCGGATGTTCGACCCCAGTTGCCACCAGGCGATCGAGACCATCGATCTCGAGGGGCTGGATCAGCGCTGGGTCGTCGTTCAGCCGCCGATGATCACGGCCGGCGGCGAACTGACGCTCGAAAACCTTGAAGTCGTGTACAACAAGAAGTTTGGCTGCTTCGACGCGCCTCCGCAGGTCAAGGCGAACGGCGGGGTTCTGCTGATCGACGATCTTGGCCGGCAGCGGTGCAACGTCGAAGACATCTTCAACCGGTTCATCGTACCCCTCGAGAACAAGATCGACTTTCTCGTCCTCGGCGGCCAGCGCATGGAAGTGCCGACGGATGAAATCGTGTTGTTCAGCACCAACCTTGATCCGATGAAGATCGTCGACGACGCATTCCTACGCCGGTTGCCGTACAAGATCAACGTGCGCAATCCCACCATTGAAGAATATGGATTGATATGGAAATCCTATTCCGACAAGCTGGGTCTCAAGTTTGATCCGGCGAACATCGAGTTCCTGACGACGCTGTACAAGCGCGACAAGCGGGGTCTGCGCGCCGTGCATCCCCGCGACATCCTGAACATGGTGTTCGACAAGAAGCGGTTCATGGAAGTTACCGACACGGGGATCACGAACGCGGAGCTGGAGGATGCCTACGGTCTGTATTTCGTGTCCAAGATGACCCTCGTCGAGGATATCCAGTAACAGGGAGATACCGATGCCGCATCGCCGCGATTGTCCGGCGGTGCGGCGTTTTTCCGAATGCCTCTGAACCTTCTTCCTCTCATCGATGCCGCCTTCATCGGGCTTATCGCCGGATGGGCGGGGTGGCTTTCGTTCCGGGGAATGGTGCCGTGGGGCTTCGGGAGCGATTTTCTCCAGACGACCCTGTCGGTCGGCCTCGTTTCGGCGCTGCTGATCGGGGGAGAACAGGCCGTCACGGCGTTGTGGCACGAAGGACGGCCCCGCAAGGCCGGGCGGAGATTTCTTTCGGCCGGAGCGGTGGGGCTGGCCGTGCCGATGGTGGCGGCCGTGTTGTACCAATTGCTCGGGGAATGGGCGGGGCTTGCCCGTCATGCGCCCGAGATCCTGCTCCGGCTGCTCTGGTGGGCGATCTACGCGGTGGCGCTGGCTGCCGCCCGCGGGATTGCCGTGAATGCGCCCCGGGCCGCCTGCCAGATGTTCATGGGACTCGCCCCCGCTCTGATCCTGGCCGGGTTGACGGCGGACATGGTGCTCTTTCCGCGCGGGGCCTGGATACTCGGCTCCCTGGTGATCGGGCTTGCCGCCTCGCTGGGTCCGGCACTTTCCCTGGAACTGCTGAAAGAGGCGTGGCTCGAGGAGGCCGTTTCCACGGGGTGGCCGGTGCAGTATCGTCTCGAGTCGGAGGAGTTCCTCGGGGGGGCGGATGACGAGTGTGATCTGAGTCTCGAGGAGGGGCCGGGCCAGTGGTTCGTCATCGGCGAGCGGGATGGGGTCCATGTATTGGAGTGTCTCGAGGACACCCCGGTCTCGTTCGTCGGCGGCCGGTACCGGTATCGGCCCCTGGTTGACGGGGATGTGATGAGGCTTGGAGACCGGAATATCATCTATAGGAATCGCTATGCCAGAAGCCGGGATGCCCTGCCGGAAGCGGCCGGCTGATCCGATGCATGCATGGGAGGATGGACGTGAGTGAGCGGGACGGGAAGGACGCGCTGAAGATCCTTGGAGGGTCCGGTGATCCCATGTGGGATGAAGCGGGCTCGGTGAAGAACAAGCCGCGGGAGATCCCCGAGGGAATGGTGCCGCCGGAGGAAAGCTGGGTGTCGTTCCTCGAATCCCTGTATGCCCCCCTGCCGGGGCTGCGCGAGATGGCCGTGTTCGAACTGCCGGTCTGGCACCAGTTGGGCCGGGATGTTTCGGAGGTCGTCGCCCTGTCGATGCGCGATCCCGAGCCGCTCGTCTGCCGGGCCGCCGTGGTCGTCGCGGGGCGGTTGCGGATGTCGTCGGAACCCGTCCTGCAGGCTATCACCGAGCGGCTGCGCACCGAGCAGGAGCCCCTGCTGCGTCGGACGATGGCGACGGCCCTTTCCCGCATCGGAAGGCCCGGGTTTCCTGGGCTCGTCTGGCTGCTGGGGGATCGCGATGCCTTCGTTCGCCAGTTCGCCGCGGTGGCTCTGGGAGACGCCGGCGAGGAGGCGATTCCCTGCCTTCTCGAAGCATTGACCGACGAGCGGATCCGGCCGTTCCTGGCTCCCGTGCTGGGCCAGATCGGAGGTCCGGCCGTTCCCGGCCTGCTGGCCGCGCTGGATGCGTCGAATGCCGCCGTCCAGGAACTTGCCATGGATGTCCTGGAGCGGATCGGCCCTCTCACGGTCGAACCTTTGATCGAAGCGGTCCAGAAGGGCTCCGTGAGCCGTCGGAACGGGGCCGACGCTCTCAGCCGGTTCGGAACGGGCGGCGTGGCGTCGCTTGTTCGGCTGATGCGGGGCGGAGACGTTTCGATGCGGTGCTGGGCAGCCGATGTCGTCGTGATGATCGGCCGGCCCGCCGTGCCTTCGGTGATCACGATGCTGCGTGAAGAGCACGTCGGCATCTCCTATCTCGCAGGCGAGACGCTCGTGCGTCTCGGGGCCTGTGCCATTCCAGAACTGGTTCAGTCGCTCGGAACCGTGACCCGCTCGGTCCGCTGGATCGTCGGCAACATCCTCGGTCGTCTCGGCGTCGAGGCTGTCCACGCCCTCGAATCCGCCGTCGCAGAAGGCGATCCCCTGACGCGGGAAGCCGCTGCCCACACGCTTGGGGAAATGGGAGAAACCGCGTGGGCGGCCCTGCCGACGCTGGAAGCCGTACTGAAAACCGAGCAGGAGCCGTTCGTCCAGGATACGATAAAGAAAGCGATAGAACGGTTGCGCCAGTTCGAGTGAGCTCAGCCCTTTTTCCGGGGTGAGGGGGGGGCTTCCTCGTCCCTGATCAGCGCCAGGAGCCATTTCAGGCAGTCGACGGTCAGGATGAACCCCTTCGAGACGGCGAGACGGAGGCCGCCCTTGCGGGTGACGGTGATCGTCATCGTTCCGTGCGGCGAGTCCACCACGCCCGAGACGCTCTCGATGCCGTGGTTCCGGGGATCGATGACATTGTATTCGGTATAGCTCTCGATCAGCCCGGCCAGGCGCGCCCGACGGACTTCCTTGTCCTTGGGGTTGGTCAGGACGATCGACTTCGTCTGGCTGAGCCTCTCTTGAAGCTGGCTCATCTGCCGGAACTCGAACTCCATCTGCGAAACGCCGTATCCCGACGCCGCCGACAGGGAGTTCGACAGCCCCTTGGTCGGGCCGCTCTTTTTCCCCATCGTGAACATGCAGTCTTCGAGCAGCAGAAACTCGGCGCTCTCGATCCGCTTGAGCAGAGATTTCGTCGTGATGCCCTCGACGAGATGCTCGACTTCGAACGGCATGATGCCCGAGTAGAACCCCCGGATCAGCCGCTCGTTCTTGTCGCAATCGTGGAAGCCGGCGGTCTCGGGATCGAGGGTGAACACGTCCCCCTCGGTCGAGAGTTTCTCGAAAAAGGCGGGAATATCCTCGATGCGGGCGTTCCAGCATTTGAGGGAGAGGGAGGTTCCGGGAACTTCGATTTCGTCGATGGCCATCTGCCAACTCCTGTACGCGGGCTTGGGGCGTCATTCTACCCCCCGCCGCATCCGTTCGGCAAGCCACAACCGTCGCGTGCCTGACGAGCCGTCGGCTCGAGCCGGTCACGGCGGCATCGTTTGTGACCTGACCCCTTCCGCCACCGTCCCGGGGTGTGGTACTGTGAGCGGCAATGATGTCACAGCGCCACGGAGGAAATATATTGTGAAATCTATACTAAATGCCGTCGTGGTCGTTCTGCTTCTGATCTCCCCGGTATCGGGGCAGGAGCCGGGAACGACCGGCGATCCGCTCGTTTCGAAAAGCTATCTCGACCAGTTTTTCCGCTTTCGGTCCATCGTCGTGCCGAATGGTGATACGGTGCAGCTCACGCCGGGAGCCATGATCGTCATCCGCTCGGGCCGCCTGCGGCTGAAAGCTCCCCGGGGAAAATCCGTCATCGACCTGACCGACGGAAAGGAGCTGCCTGCCGATATGGTGCTGCCCGCGAATCATCTGATCCTCGTTCCCGAAACACCAGGCCTGCTTCTCGAAGCGAAGAGCATGGGCTTGATCCTGGCCATGGGCCTTCATCCCGCCCGCTGATGGAGCCGTGACGGCATGATTCGGGGAACGCGCAGCTGGGTCATCCTCCTCATTCTCTGTATCCCGGGCCTGCTGGCCGCCGTCTGGCGCGACACGCTCCGGTGGAAGGCCGAGAGCCGGGATGTCTATGTCGAGACCGTCATGGACTTCGACGAGCTGCGGACGCTGGCCCGCGAGGAGGGCTGGAAACTGCGGGAGATGCTGCTTGCGGCCGTCGAACGCGGTGCGAGCTCGGTGGGCATCTCCGAGGACACGCTCCGGTCGCTCGAAACCGAAGGCCGTGTCGCGATTCTCAACCTCGCTGACCTGCGCCAGATGGCCGTCGAGGGCGACACGGCCTCGTGCGGCATCGAACTGGCCGAACCGCAGGGGGCGCTCTGGATCTGGTCGCAGGAGAAAGGTCTGCTCGACCGGATCGAGCACCATCTCTCCTGGAAGCTGCCTGCCGGCAGGATCCGGCGCGCCAGCCTCCATCTGCTGGTGCTCCGGCGGTCCGGGGAGGACTTCAAGACCCGCGTTGGGCTCGGATTCTCGAAGGAGTACATCGACCTGGCCCGCGAGTGCGGCCTTGGGGTCGTCCTGCGGATCTACAACCACCCGGGACTCTCGGCCGGCTCGATCCGCGCCATGATTGCCGGCCTGCCCGATCCAACCGGCATCTCCGCCATCGTCTTCGCCGAGGAAGAGGTGCTGGGGAACCGCGGCGCCCTCCATGCCACGGTCGACGAGCTGCTTCACCGCTCCTTCCGCATCGGCTGGGTCGAATTCAACGACCAGGCGGGCATGGAAACCCTGATCGCCGGCCTGCGCGGCCTGAGGCCATTCGTGCGGGTGCACAGCATCGGCCGGAAGGAGCTCGACGAGAATTATAATGTATCGAGAGCAATAGCAAGATGGGTGCGCGCCGTGCGCGAACGCCGTCTCAAAATGCTGTACATGCGCTGTTTCTTCCAGGACAAGAAAAAGTTCATCGGGGATCTCGTCCAGTTCAACCTGGAGTATCTCGGCTCCCTCGTGCGTCGGCTCGAGGCCGACGGCTTCCGGATTCCGCGAAACGACGAACAACGTCGCGAAGAGCCCCGCCATCTGGTCGGTGCGGCCTCGACGGGCGAACGGCTGGCAATCGGCCTGGTGCTGATGATGGGCATTCCCCTCCTCGTTGCGGCCTCTCGCGGCAGAGCGCTTCTCGAGCGCGATGTCTGGCTGACCGTGTTCGCCACCTTCCTGGCCTGGGGCCTCCTGCCGCCGGGGGCGTTTGTCGGCCTGGCAGGACTCGCCGGCGCGGTCGCCTGGCCCTCGCTCGGCTGCATCAGGGCCATGGTCCTGCACGAGCGCGAACTGGACGGGCCGGAGCCGCCCCCGGTCATCGGAAGCGGTGCGCGCTTCTTCCTGCGCCTGGTCGTGCCCGGCATCATCGGCGGAACCCTGATCGCCGCTCTCTATGCCGAAACGACCTACCTGCTCAAGTTCGAACAGTTCCGCGGCATCAAGGCGGCGTTTCTTCTTCCCCTGGTCTGGACGGGCATCTGGGCGCTGCGCCGATACGGCGGCGGCATGCTGTCGCTCCTTTCCCGCCCTCTCACGGCCCGTGAGCTGCTCATCGGCCTCGCCGTGGCCGGCGGAACGGTCCTGTACCTGCTCCGGTCCGGAAACGTCACCTTCCTCAAGCCCTCCGAGATGGAGGACCTGGGCCGAACGTTCCTCGAAAACCTGATGATCGCCCGGCCACGCAACAAGGAGTTTCTCATCGGCTACCCCGCGGCCCTGTTCTTCCTGTTCTTCCGACGCCGCGGCGTCTTCGAGATTCTCCCGGTGCTCGCCCTCTTCATGCAGATGGGCCAGGTTTCGCTGGTGAACACGTTCTGCCATTTCCATTCCCCGCTGGCACTCGCCTATCTGCGCGGCTTCAACGGCCTCTGGACGGGCCTGGCCACCGGGGTAGCCCTTCTCGCCGGGTATCTCGTCTGCCGGGTCCTGGCACTCGCCGGCGGAAAGGGAGATCGCAGCCTCCTGGTCGGATATTTCGGCTTCGGTAACCTCGGAGACGAGCTGCTGTGGCGCACCTTCACCGAGGAAGCCGCCCGCCGGCGTCCGGATCTTCCGTGGAGCATTCTCTGGGGACCGAATCCCTGGAATGGCCCGCGCGAGATTGTCCCCGTGCTGCGAGACGATCGTCTGGGGGTCCTCGAAGCCCTCGCCTCGTCCCGCGCCATCGTCGTTCCCGGGGGAAGTCTCCTTCAGGCTTCGACGAGCCTGGGAAGCCTGCTGTACTATCTCCTTTTGCTTGCCACCGGCCGCCTGCTGGGGGCGAAGCTCATCCTGATCGGTCAGGGGTTCGGCCCGTGGGGAACCCCGGACAGCGGCTACCGGCTGCTTGCGGCTATGGCGGTGCGCGGGGTTCTGGAGTTCGGCGACCATATCTCCTGCCGGGATCGTGAGGCGGCGCTCGTTCTCGAACGTCTGCCCGGTCCGCCGCTTTGCCCCGCTGCGGGGGCCGATCTCGTCTTCCTGAAAGCACCCGCCGCTGTTCCGACCGGGGAGCCACCTGCGCGGGTCGGGGTGGTCCTTCGCGGCTCCTGCCCCGAAGCGCATCTCATCGCCGAACGCCTCGGCGCCTGGGGGCGGAGTGCCGGATACATCATTCTGCCGATCGCGTTCCAGGAGGGCGAGGATGAACGTCCCTGGAAAAATATTCAGGAATATTCTGAAGTGACGATTCTCCGTGATGCCGCGTCGGCCGAGACCGTGTTTGCCGGCTGCCGGCTTGTCGTGACCATGCGCCTCCATGCCGCCGTCCTGGCGTCGATTGCCGGGACGCCCTGGCTGGGCCTGGCCGTCGACCCCAAGATGACCGGACTGGCGGCCGAACTCGGCTGGGAGTTCGTTCTGCCGCCCGAAGAGGCCGACACCACGCGTCTCGAGGAGATGATCCGGCGTCTCGTCGAGGGGCGACAGGCTCTGTCTGCCGCCCTGCGCAACGCTGCCGCCGGCCGTGCCGCCGTCGCCGCGGCCGATCTCGACCGGGCGCTCGTCCGGATCCGCAAGCTTCCGGCCTGACGATACGGGAAGAAAAAACCGCCCGGCCAGTGTGGCCGGGCGGTTCTGCTGTTTTCCCGAGACGAACCGGTCAGTAGCGATACTGGTCGGACTTGTAGGGGCCCTCGACCGGAACGCCGATGTAGCTGGCCTGTTCCTTGGTCAGTACGGTGAGCTTCGCGCCGAGCTTCTCGAGGTGCAGGCGGGCGACTTCCTCGTCGAGCTTCTTCGACAGGGTGTAGACGCCGATCTTGTGGGTGTTCGTCCAGAGGTCGATCTGGGCGAGTGTCTGGTTCGTGAACGAGCTGCTCATCACGAAGCTGGGGTGGCCGCGGGCGCAGCCCAGGTTCACGAGCCGGCCTTCGGCCAGCACGTAGATGCTGTGTCCGTCGGCATAGGTGTAGCGGTCGACCTGGGGCTTGATGTTGGTGCGCTTCACGCCCTTCCAGGTCTCGAGCTTGCTCATCTGGATCTCGTTGTCGAAGTGGCCGATGTTGCAGACGATCGCCTGGTCCTTCATCTTCGCCATGTGGTCAGCGGTGATGATGTCGCGATTGCCCGTCGTGGTGACGTAGATGTCGGCCTTGCCGAGAGAGTTCTCGACGGTGTCGACGATGTAGCCGGCCATCATCGCCTGCAGGGCGCAGATCGGGTCGATCTCGGTGACGATGACGTGCGCGCCGTAGGAACGAAGCGCCTGGGCGCAGCCCTTGCCGACATCACCGTAGCCGCACACGACGGCGGTCTTGCCGGCGATCATGACGTCGGTGGCGCGCTTGATGCCGTCGACGAGGCTTTCGCGGCAGCCGTAGAGGTTGTCGAACTTCGACTTGGTGACCGAGTCGTTCACATTGATGGCGGGGAAGAGGAGCTGCTTCTGCTCCATCATCTTGTACAGGCGATGAACGCCCGTCGTGGTCTCTTCGCTGACGCCCTTGATGTGGGGAAGCATATTGGTCCATTTGTTGGGCTCGGCCTTGAGGGTCTTCTTCAGGATCGCGAGCAGCTCCTGCTCATCCTCGCCCTCGGCATGCCGGTCGAGCACCTTCGGATTCTTCTCGGCATCGTAACCGATATGGATCATCATCGTGGCGTCTCCGCCGTCATCGACGATCAGCGTCGGGCCCTGGCCGTCCGGCCAGGTGAGGGCTTCCTGCGTGCACCACCAGTATTCCGCCAGCGTTTCGCCCTTCCAGGCGTAAACGGGGATACCCCGCTTCGCGATCGCGGCCGCGGCGGTGTCCTGGGTCGAGAAGATGTTGCAGCTGCACCACCGGACGTCGGCGCCGAGCTCGGCGAGCGTCTCGATCAGAACGGCGGTCTGGACGGTCATGTGGAGCGAACCGGCGATGCGGGCCCCGCGGAGAGGCTTCTTGGCGCCGTATTTCTCGCGAAGCGCCATCAGGCCGGGCATTTCGTGTTCGGCGATCTCGATTTCCTTGCGGCCGAGCTGCCACAGGTCGATATCCTTGACTTTATAGGGAAGGCGGTTCGTCGTGGCGGTAGGCATCGTTTCGCGCTCCGTTCCGTTCTGGGTGGTCTTTTTCATCGTGACTCCTTCACATGATCGGGCTCCCGAAAACCCTTTCGACAGCCCGGAATAACGTCCAAGTTTCGCATGGCCGGCCGTAAAAGTCAAATCCGGCGTGCTTTCCGGGGAGACACAAAAAAAGGGTCCGCCCTCATCGCGCGACGGGGGACCCTCTTCGAACAGGTTCACGTACGGAACCGTGAGAACGGTTGGCGGTCACTCCCCGAGGCCGCTGCCGGTGGCGGGGTTGGCGGCGTTGACCTTGGCCAGCAGCCCCTCGACGGTCGACTTGTCGCCGGCCAGCTTGTTGCGCTGGACCAGGGCGTCTTTCTTCGAATCGAAGATACTCTTGAACGTGTCTTTCAGCTCGAACGAGCCGGCGGCCTTCTTGAGTTTGTTGTAGTCCATCTGTTCGACCGTCTTCATCTCGGAGAACGTCCGCTGGATCCGGTCGATGGTTTTGCCCTTGTTGGCGGTCCAGGTGCCGATCTTGCCGACTTTCCGCTCGAGGATGTCATCGGGCAGATCCTTCATGTTCTGCTCGCAGTCCTTGATGGCCGAGTTCAGGTCGAGATCGGCCTGAGCGATCTCGGTCAGCGCGTTCCGGAGCTGGCGCTTCGTCTCCTCGAGGTTGGCCTTGGGCTTGTTCAGCGCCTCCTCGACGTTCTCCTCCAGCCGGTCCAGGTCGCTCTTGAGTGTCTTGCTGATGTCCTCGACCAGCAGCTTCGAATCTTCCCCGATACTGTTCAAAAGATTTCCATAGGTATTGAATGCGCCCTTCATGTCGCCGACATCGCGCCAGTGAGGGTCGTTCTTCACCGAGGAGACCTCGCGCATCGTGGCCATCGCGTGCTGCTCGTGTTCGAGCGCCTCGGGAAGCCCGGGAATCTCGGCTTTCAGCTTGAGCCGGATCGCGACCTGCTCGGGCGTGTCGGCATAATCCGTTTCGCTGATCGAAGGCCGGGGTTTCGTCTCGACCGAGAAGGCGTCCATCGCCGTGCTCAGCACGCGCAGCGAAGTGCTCTTGTCGAAGACGACCTTGCGCAGCAGCCGCGGCTTTTCCCATTTGTACGTGATCTGGGCCAGCTTGTCGCCGCCCCGGTGCTGTTGGAGCGAGACCTCGCCCTTCGACTCGTCGAACTTGAGGCTGGCCGATGCCGCCATCCGGAAATCGTCCTGCATCGCCTTGAGGACGATGTTGGCCTGGGTCACCATCGCCTGGCGCGTGTAGGCGCGGGTGCTCTGCAGGTTGCCGTGGCGCAGAAACGCGTACATCCCGCCGGCGGCGAGGGCGAAGACGACCGTCGCCACCATCACCTCCACGAGCGTGAAACCGATGCGCATCCGGAATCCCTTCATGACGCTTCCTCCCGTCCCCGTCAGGATTTGGGCTCCACGAGAATCATGCTCGTGGATCGCTCCTGCCGGCCCGCATTGGGCTGGTTCCAGCCGACTCGGACCCTGAAGTAGACCATGCTGCGTTCGGTCGGCTCCCGGCCCTGGCGTTTGATGAACTTGTATGAGCCAGAAACACTGAAATCCCGGTATTTCTTCTGGAAGGTGACCACCTCGTCGCGCGAATGGGGCCAGAACATATCGTCGAGTTTATATTCCCCCGCTTCGTTCGGCTGGTTCGCATCGGCATAGGTGCGGAAGTCGCGGAACCGGACCGCCGCGACTTCCTCCTTGACCGACTGGAGCATCTTCGCCGCCATCTGCAGCTTCTCGGTGTCCTCGCCGACCTGCGCCTGGCCGACCAGACCCCGCAGGAAGGGGCCGAGCACGAGCGCGAGAATGAACAGCGACAGGATCACCTCGATCAGGGTGAACCCGTGTTCCCCGGGGGGCGATCGCCGATCAGTTCTTCTGGAATTCATACGCCCGCCATTTCTTGCTGAAGGTGACGTGATATCGCGACGGATCATACTTCGCGATATCCTTGAAATACGAGAGCAGGGAACTGTGCGTGCGGTTCGATTCGTAATGCACGTGCACCTGGCCCGAACAGGCCTGGCGGTTGAACTGGTTCACCACGAGATTGCCGTAGATCTTCATCGAGCCGTAGAACTGGTTGATCAGGCCGCGGTCCCCGTACAGGTTGGCCTCGATGATGTTCTTGCCGTTGTTCACGATCGCTCCGTTGCGGGCGATGATCGAGAGCATCGTCGGAGCCCCCGACGGCGGATCGACCCGGCGGATGCTCTTCAAATGGATGTTTCCCGCCGCCACGATGATGCCGCGGCCGCAGACATACAGCTCGTCGCGGAAGAAGAGGCCCTGGCCGTCGGTGCACTCGACGAAGGTCACGCCGTCGCAGTTGAACACCTGTTTTTTCCCGACGCCGGGCACTTCCATCTCGGTGCTGCGGTTCTCGATGTCCCGCGAAAACTCCCCGGTCGTGGCGTAGTAGTAGCTGGCTTTCTTCAGATACTGCATCGGGGAGTAGATGTTCGCCGGAAGGTTTCTCGGCTCGTTCGGATCCCATTCCTTCTTCATGGCCTCGGTGTCGGCCTCACCGTTCTCCTTTTCGAGCGGGGGATAGGCGCAGAAACCGTAGGGTTCGACGACGTTCGACTGGAAGGGCAGGGGGGGGAGGGTGATGTCGACGTTCGGACAGCCGAACAGCCAGTTGAGGGGGATCCAGAGCCGGATCATCGGCATCTTGACCCGCGAGAAGCGTTTCCAGAGATTCCCTTCAGCCCGGAAGGAGAGAGGGAACTCGCAGTGAAAATCCCCGAATAAATATGTTTTGTTATAAAACTGGGGGACGGGGATCCACATGGTGCTCTTGGTGAGCCAGGGCCAGTCGAAATGCGGCACCTTGAGGGCCTCGAAGGGGACGTTCAGGAAATCCGAGGCGCCCAGGTTACCGGCTCCGGCTTTCCCCAGCAGCCCTTCGAGGATATTGAACAGGGCCACCCAGCCGCCGAGCGGCGGTACGCCCTCGATACTGAGCCCATAGAGGCTCTCTCCGACCGTCGGCATGAAATCGTGCTTTGCCGGGCTCGGGGCCTTGAACGAGTCCCCTTCCTTCTCGCGGTGCTTGTTCTTGTCCTCGTTGTTGATCAGCAGCGCCGCGATCTCACAGCCCTTGAGGGCTTCGAGGAAGCTGTAGCTGCCGCCCAGGAAATCGAGCAGGCCGAAGTTGAGCCGGATCTCCATGGGCTTCGTCCCGTTGACCCGGACGCGGCCCGGCAGATAGAAGTTGTTCGCCATTTTCTCGATATCCAGGGAGCCGATCGCGCTGAAAAAGGTTTTCAGTTTCGAGAACAGCGACGCGTCGAAGAAGGTGATGTTATGGATGACCAGCGAGCCGTTGCCTTCGTGCCACGGGATCTCGATGTCGCCGGCGAAGCCGTCGGTGTTCTCGAGGCCTTCGTCCTCGAACAGCAGCTTCGTGTTCGCCACGAAGAACGAGTGGTCGGGCGCGATGGGTTGGATATCGGCAACTCTGAAATCCCGCTGGGTGTGCAGGACCTTCCGGATCATCGGCCCGCGCGGCCCCTGCGGCTGATACTCGACGGTCGTCTTGACCTCGAAGATGCCGATCTTCTCGACGGTCACGCCCCAGCTGACCTTGCCGGCCAGGGTGGTGATCTCGTCGGGGAAGAAGCCCTGGATCCTTTTCCGGATCGACTCCTTGAAATCCGTCAGGTCGATTTCGAGTTTCAGGTCTTTCAGGAGGGTGTCCTTGAGAAACCCCTTCAGCGTCGCTCCCTCGCCGAGTTTCGAGCAGAGCCCCTTCAGCAGGGCGCCGATCAGCCGCCCGATCGGGATCGGGATGGCGACGGCATACAGGGAAAGATTGATGCTGATATTTTTGATGACCTTGGCGACGACGTCCCCGAAATTCACGTCGGGGATGTAGTTCACGAGCTGCTGGGTGAGGTCGATCTTGAACTCCTTGTCGCTCATGATCGAGTTGAGGAACGTCCCGACGTTCAGATCCGTCAGCGAGTTCGCCTCGGTCAGATCGAACGTGATGCCGGGGATCTCGTAGGTCTTGCTTTTGGGCAGGATCCCGAATGCCCGTTTGATCGACGCCTCGCTCTTGATGCTGACCTCGCCGCCCATATCCCGGTACAGCTCCTCGAGATCGGCGAAATCCTTGTTCCGGTACGTGTGCTTCAGCTTCGCGATCATCTCGGGGCCGAGATTGAGCTCGAGCCCGAGCCCGTTCCCCTGGGTGTCGGCTTTTTCGATGTTGTCGTTCTTGTACTGGAGCGGATCGACGTTGCCGCCGCCCATTACCTGCGGCAGCCGGAACTTCCAGAACCAGCTGTCGAAGTCCAGTTTCCTGAAGCTGATCGCGTCGAACAGCATCTGGGGATCGTTCATGTTCTCGGCAATGAGCCGGTACGTCAGGTTGGTGGCGGCCTCGGCGCAGTCCATCGCCTTCTGGTCATTGACGGACCGGATCGTGAGCCGCCGCGAGGCGACGCCCGTCTCGGTCAGTGTTTGCGCGATGACGATCAGGATCGCCGCGACGCCGAGAACGATCAGATAGGCCGAGCCTTTGCGCGCTCTTCTCCATGACCGGCTATGCATGCTGTTCTTCCTTCGTCCCTCGGGACATTCCGTACATGAGACGCATGATCACTTGAATCGGTTCCGCATTTGCTTGAACCCCTCGAGCATCTGGGCCTGGGCTTCGGGGGGCACCCTGCCCGGATTGTCCTTCGCGAGCTTCTGCATGATCTGGGAAAACTGCTCCGGGGTGATCTCCTTCATCCGGTCGAGGCCGGCGAACGCTTCCTTCACGGCCTGGCGGGAATACTCCTTGGGAAGATCCTTTTCGGGAATCATCGAGAGAAGCCGGTCCATGGCCTTTTCCAGGGTGACCTTGTCCCCGACCTCGTAGCCGATGCCGAGCAGGCTCTGGCAGACCAGCACCCGAGCCTCTTCCGTGATCGCCGGGTCATCCAGCGCTTTGAGGAGATACTCGCGCGCCTCGGGGTAGTTGCCCTTCTCGATGCATTCGAGGCCGAGTTTGCAGTTTTCGTTCAGATAAAACTCGGCATACCCCCGGTAGTTCGGGTCGACGGACATCTGCCGGAGCGTGTCGTTGAGAGCCGCCTCGCTCTTGCGGGCGAACTCGAGCGAGATCGAGAGCCGTTCGGCGTGCATCGATTTCATCGTGTTCGCATACGAGGAGCCGGTGAGGAACTGGCCCGCAGAGCCGCGGGTGCCCGCGACCATCGCGGGGGCGTCGCCGCCGCTCTCCTCCATCCGCACGGCGCTTGATTCATGGACGACGGCCGGCCGGCCATCCCCGGCTCCGGGAAGGCGGATGCGATCTCCCGCCAGCCACCAGAGTCCCGCCATCACGAGAACGACGGCGGCCGCGGCAAGGACCATCCGGTTCCGGTCGGCAGAGGAGGCGGCGCGGTCCAGGACTTCCCGGGCCTGTGTCTCGGCGTCGGACGCTGCGAGTGCCTGGCCGGCCAGCGGATCTTTTTCTCCGTACAGATTCTTCGTGCTCGAGGCGGTGACTTTGCGGAACGCGTATGCCGGCTGCTTGTCGGCTTCCGGAGCCGGGGTGGGCGCCTGGGAGGGCTGCAGATCCGCCATCAGGGCCGCGATGTCCGGGGCGAGGAGCGGGATGGCTCCAGCGATGGCGGAATCCCACAGGTCCTGGAAGGCGGGAAGGAGGATCCCGTCCTTGTCGTGGCTGCATTCGTACAAGAGCCGGAAGCCCTCGCGGGTGGGGTTGGCCGCCAGGATGAACGCCGCCTGGATGCGGGCTTCGACGTTGCGTTCGGTCGGAATGTATTCCTGGAGGAGCCGCTGGGCAGAAGGAAAATCGACGGTCGCAAGCAGGGAAAGACCGTTCTTGCGGAGCTTCAGCGCCGGTGCCTTGAGCATGCCGGCCAGATACTGGAGTGCGCTCGCCTTGTCCGATACCAGATACAGCTCCAGAGCGGCTGTCTTCACCCGCACGTCGTCGTGACGGAGGAAGTTCGGTATTTCGTAAGATATACAATCCGGGTCGAACCTGCCGATCGTGCGGAGGGCCGCCGCGACGACGCCCGGATCCTCGTGCTTCAGATGCGGGAACAGCGGCTTCGGATCCCAGGCCTGGCCGAAACTGGAGATGCGGTCGAACAGGTGCAGGAGCACCGAACGATCGAGCTTGGCCAGCAGCAGGATCCCGATCGTTTCACGCAGTTCCTTGAAGGTGTCGGAGTCCCGGATGACGGCGAGGTAGCGCTTCTGGGCCTTGGGATCAAGGTCGTGGAAGCTTCCGTCGCGCACCTTCTGCCGCAGGCCCTCTGCGGTGAACTCCTCTTTTGCGGTTCCGAGGATCTGCTGCAGGAGCTCTTTCGCTTCTTCCGAGGATTCGACGGGCAGATGACGCTCGAGGGCTTCGCGAACGTTCGGCAGGCCGATGCCCGCGCGCAGCTTCCGGATCGCCTCCAGCCGGACTTCGGGGTCTTCGTGGGTAAGATCGTCCAGGGCGAGCCGGCAGGTGGTCTGGAGTTTTCGTTGCTCGAGCGTTGTTTTCAGCTTCTCGAGGTAGGAGTCGATGGGCTCCTGGAGAATGCCCGACTCTTTGATCGTCGTCAGCAGTTGGCGGATGACGAGTTGCAGGATGTGTGCCCGGGTGCCGCGGGCCGCCGCGAAAATATCGTACAGCTTCAGAGGCAGATCGGGCGAAGGGTTCATCGCGACCGCCGAGCCGGCCAGGACGAGCAGGAGAGGGGCGGGTTCCGCGGCCAGATAGGCCAGGTACAACGCCTCGGTTTCCGCGAACGGCACAAGCAGGAGCTCCCGCAGGCCTCGTTGCCGGATCAGCGGATCCCGGGCGGAAAGCAGCGAGCGCAGATACACCTGGGCTTCGGCGGGGTCAAAGCTGCGCAGTTTCCGGATCGCGTGGAGACGGATCTCGAGATCATCTGCCGTCAGGAACTGGACGATCCGCTCCTTGAACTGGTCGAGGCTTTGTGCGTGCAGCAGGTCGATCGCGGCGGTGACGACGGCCGGCGATGCATGACCCGTGAAGGCAAGCGCAAGGGCGGCATCGGCGGCCGTTCCGAACTTCGCGAGGAGGGTCAGGCCGACGCGAACGACTTCGGGACTTTCCTCCCCGAGCAAGCTGGAACGCCAGGCTTCGAGGACGTCCGGGGCTGGCGGGCGGCGGAGCGACAATTGAACGATCCGCTTCAGCGTTTCCTCGCCGACTTCGAGCAGAGCCCTGGTGCGCTCCGGCGTCAGTTCGACCTTCTCGATCTTCCGATCGATCTGCCGCTTCCGATGCCCTGTGAGAAGCTGCTCTGCCCGTGCCCGGCAGAGGTCCGAGTCATCCGAGACGGCGATCCGGTCGAGGGGGCCGGAGAAATCCCCGACGAGGCCCTGAAACGCGATTTCCTCGATCGCAAGCAGGCGTTCAAGAGGCTGAGCCGAAGAAAGCCCGAGTTTCAGCCATTCGGCCTGATCGAGGGTCGCGGGCAGAGTCGTATCCGTCATCCTCTGAAAACCTCTCTCATATCCAGACTGCGAGGTACACCTGGAAAAGTATAGCATAGGCTGCACCCGGAGTGATGAGGTGCGTTATACTTCTTTGACCCGGAAGAAATCACGAGGAGACGTCCGACATGGAAAAGATCCGTGAAGCGATGGAAATGGACTGGTCGGGCCGCGAGGCGGCCGATGCCCTGCGCGCGCTCGCGACGGAGGAGCGCGGGTTGACCCGTGCCGAGGCCGAGCGCCGGTTTGGCGCATGCGGGCCGAACGAGATCGCCCAGGGAAAACCCACGCCCTGGTATGTCCTTCTCGGGCGTCAGTTCACGAATCCGCTGATCTACATCCTGCTCGTGGCCGCCCTCGTGACGGGCCTCGTGGGCCATCTCAGCGACGTCGTGATCATCCTGCTGGTACTGTTCGTGAACGCTGGCATCGGGTATTACCAGGAAAGCAAGGCCGAACGGGCGATCAACAACATCAAGGGCATGTCCTCGCCCCACTGCCGCGTGCGCCGCGACGGCGAAGTGTTCGATGTCGCCGCCCTCGAGCTCGTGCCTGGGGATGTGATCCTGCTCGAGGAAGGGGACCGGATTCCCGCCGACGGGCGTCTCCTTTCCGCGACACGTCTTCGTATAGAAGAAGCTATATTTACCGGCGAGACGATCGCCTCCGAGAAACAGACGGCATCTCTGGGAACCGTCGCCGTGCTCGCCGACAAGACGAACATGATCTTCATGGGCACGCACGTGACCGCGGGGCGCGGCGAAGCCGTCGTCACGGGAACGGCGATGAAGACCGAGCTCGGCAAGATCGCCGGCCTGGTCCAGACGGCGGATGAAGTGCAGACGCCCCTCTCACGCAAACTCGAGCTGTTCAGTGCCTTTGTCGCGCGAGGCGTGCTCGGCATCTGCGCGATCATCTTCGTCAGCAGTTATCTGGTTCATCAGCAGAGTTTTTCGGATGTGCTGCTCAACGCGATCGCCCTGGCCGTATCGGCGATTCCCGAGGGGCTTCCCATCGTCGTCACCCTGGTGCTCGCCATCGGCGTGCGGCGGATGGCCCAGCACAATGCCCTGATCCGCAAACTTCCCACCGTCGAGACGCTCGGCTCGGCCACCGTCATCTGCACCGACAAGACGGGCACCCTGACCCGCAACCAGATGGTCGTCACGCGGATCTTCACCGGCAGCGGGGAATACAATGTCACGGGTGAAGGGTATGCCGTCGAGGGGGGCATTACGCCTGCCGAGGGGACGGGAGAGCCGTCTTCGCTGATGCCGTTCATGGAGGCGGCCGTCCTGTGCAACAACGCGACGATCCGTCAGGAGCCGGACGGTACCTGGACCATGGTTGGGGACGGCACCGAGGGGGCCCTGATGACCCTGGCCGGGAAGCTGGATCGGGGGCTGCTGAGCCTGCGCGAGCGGTTTCCGCGGAAAGGCGAGCTGCCGTTCGACAGCAAGATCAAATACATGGTTGCCGTTCACGGCAGCCAGGCGGGGACGAAAGCCCATTTGAAAGGTTCCCTGGAAGCGGTTCTCGCGAAATGCAGCCACGTGCGCGGCCGCGACGGCATCCGGGAGATGACCCAGGCGGACCGCGACCTGTTCCTGAAGAAGAATCTCGCCTATGCCGACGAGGCGCTGCGCGTGCTCGGCCTCGCAACCCGGGATCTCCCCGAAGGCGCCGATCCGGCCGCGTTCTGCGAGGGCGCCCAGGAAGGCTATACCTTCGTCGGCCTTGTCGGCATGATGGATCTGCCGCGGCCCGAGGCCATCGAAGCCGTCGCGAAGTGCCGGAAAGCGGGCATCAAGGTCGTCATGATCACCGGCGACCATGCGGCGACGGCCCGCGCCGTGGGCCGCAAGGTCGGCCTGTTCGACGAGGGGATGCGGATGATGACCGGCGAGGACCTTTCGAAGCTCGATGACGCGGGTCTGAGGGATATCGTCGAGTCGGTTGCGATCTATGCGCGCACCAGCCCCGAGGACAAGATGCGCATCATCCAGGCGCTCCAGCATCACGGGCACGTCGTCAGCATGACCGGCGACGGGGTGAATGACGCGCCCGCTCTGACCCGGGCCGACATCGGCGTCGCGATGGGCCGGTCGGGAACGGATGTGGCCCGTGAAGCGGCGGGCATGGTGCTGGTCGACGACAACTTCGCCTCGATCGTTTCGGCCGTCGAGGAAGGCCGGATCATCTTCAACAACCTGCGCAAGGCGATCAGCTTCATGGTTTCGACGAACTCGGGGGAAGTGCTGACCCTGCTGAGCGCCTCGCTGATGGGGTGGGCCGCGCCGCTGCGCGCCGTCCAGGTCCTGTGGGTGAACCTCGTCACGGACGGGTTCACGACGATCGCACTGGGGGTCGATCCCGCCGAGGGCGATGAGATGCAGAAACAGCCCCGGCGCCATAACGAGCCGCTGCTGTCCCGGGCGATGAGCCTCCAGGTCGGCATCGTCGCGGTGCTGATGGCTGCGGGGACGCTGTGGGCCTACCATCTCGGGCTGAACTGGAACGGGAATCCCGCCTCGCCCGACGCGGTGATTCTGGCTCAGACGATGTCGTTCGGGGTGATGGTGTTCTTCCAGTTGTTCAATATCTTCAACTGTAGAAGCTCGGAGAAATCTCTGCTGAGCGTCGGCGTCTTCGGCAATCCCAGCCTGGTGGGCGCCGTCCTCGGCGCGACGCTGCTTCAGCTCCTCGCCATGTATCTGCCGTTCATGCAGAGTCTCATGAAGACCGCATCGCTCGATGCCACCCAGATGGGCGTGGTTCTGGGCATCTCCTTCAGCGTCATCCCCGTCATCGAGCTCTTGAAACTCGCCACCCGCCGCTGAAGGCTCTCCGCCCGGGGCCGGCCGTTCGGCCGTGCGGCCTCGGATCTCAGGGAAACACGGCAGAGAGCCTTCGGGCGCCGGCGCGTTCCATCTCGCGGAGCGCGCATTCCCCGTCGCCAGGGGTGATCTCGACAGCCCGGCAGCCGCTCTCGATGACGGTGACCCGGAATCCGAGCCGGCAGGCGTCGAGCACCGTGAACTTCACGCAGTAATCGGTCGCCAGGCCCATCACGAACAGCTCGTCCGCGTCGCGGTCCCGGAGGAACGCCGCGAGGCCCGTGTCGTGGCGGCCGCCGTTGTCGAAGAAGCCGCTGTAGGAATCCACATCGCGGTGTGTGCCCTTCCGGATCACATGGCGCTGGGCGAGGGGATTGAGAGCGCGGTGAAAGGCCGCTCCGGGGGTGTTCTGAACGCAGTGGACGGGCCAGAGGATCTGGGAAAGCCCGGCCAGTTCGATGACGTCGCCTGGCTTCCGGCCCGCGTGGCGGGCCGCGAAGCTTCCGTGATCGGCCGGGTGCCAGTCCTGGGTCGAGACGACGAGCTCGAATTCCGGGATGAGCCCGTTTGCGACCGGGACCACGGCATCCCCGTCCTGCACGGCGAGGGCGCCGCCTGGCATGAAGTCGTTCTGGAGGTCGACGAGGAGCAGGGCTTTCATCCGCTGAACCCTCGCGCTTTCAGTATCAGATCGGTCTTCAGCTCGTGCAGGCCGAGTTCCAATCCGACGGGATACCGGTGGGGATTCACGAACCGCTTGATACCGCCATGGAAGCCGGCGAGCTGGCCGGCGGTCCGTTCCCGGGAACGCTCGAGAGGCTCGGAATCCAGAACGATCGAGCCGTTCCGGAACGCGGGCTTCAGCAGATCCTCGGAGGACAGGTCCCGGCCGAGCTTCCGGCGGCGGGTCGGATCGAGGGGGTCCACCATCAGGGGTTCGTTGGGGCAGCCCTGCAGCTCGTCATACACGAGATCCGCGGAGAACTCGCCGGACCGTTCGAACCGCCGGATCTGGAGCTGGCCCGGGGTCGTGATCTTGATCTGCTGTTCCGACAGTTTGATCGGATGCTGCCAGGCGCCACCGGGTTTGCGCAACGCCGTGAGCTTGTACACCCCTCCAAGGGCCGGCTGGTCGTAGGCCGTCACGAGCTTCGTCCCGACCCCCCAGACGGCGATCGCGGCTCCCTGCTCCTTCAGACTCGCGATGATCTGCTCGTCGAGATCGTTGCTTGCAAGAATAACGGCATCTTTATATCCGGCCTCGTTGAGCAGGCGACGCGCTTCCCGGCTGAGATAGGCGAGATCTCCCGAGTCGAGCCGGATGCCGACCATCCGGTGACCGCGCTCGCGCAGGCGGTTTCCGGCCTGGATGGCGTGTCGCACGCCGTCGAGGGTGTCGTAGGTGTCGACGAGAAACACGCAGTTGTTCGGCATGGCAGCGGCGTAGGCATCGAACGATTCGATCTCGGTGTCGAACGACATGACCCAGCTGTGCGCGTGGGTGCCGCGCACGGGAATGCCGTAGAGCCGCCCGGCGAGCACATTTGAGGTCGCGTGGCAGCCGCCGATGTAGGCCGCGCGGCTTGCGGCCAGCCCGCCGTCGATGCCGTGCGCGCGGCGCAAGCCGAACTCGAGAACCGGCTCGCCGCGGGTTGCGTGGCAGACACGGGCGGCTTTTGTCGCGATCAGGGTCTGGAAGTTGATGATCGTCAGCAGGGCGGTTTCGACGAGCTGTGCCTGCAGGATCGATCCTTTGACCCGCAGCAGGGGCTCATGGGCGAAGACGACGGTCCCTTCCCGCACTGCATCGACCTCGCAGGTGAACCGCAAGTCGCGAAGATGCTCCAGAAAAGGGGGCTCGAACAACGGGGCGCCGTCGTTCCCCGTCAGCGTGGAAAGGTAGGCGATGTCGTCTCCGTCGTACCGGAACCGGGAGAGAAACTCGAGAGCGGGCTGGATGCCGCAGGCGACGGCAAATCCGCCGTGGAAGGGATTTTCCCGGAAAAACAGGGTGAACACCGCTTCCTTGTCGGCGGTGCCCGATTTCCAGTATCCGTAGGCCATCGTCAGCTGATACAGATCCGTCAGCAGGGCGAGGGAGGGCTTGTACAACGTCGTTCGCTCGATCATCTCATGTTCTCCAGCTCTGGATGCCGGGAGTCGAGGAAGTTTCGCAGACGTGCCAGGGCTTCCGGCAGATTGGCCCGGCCGAAGCCGATCCTGAAAGTATTATAGTATTTATTGTATAATGTGCCGGGCAGGAGAAGGACGCCGGCCTGTTCGACGAGGGCTTCGCAAAACGCATCGACGTTTCCGCGTTTCAGGCGGGGAAACGCGATGGGGCCTGCGACGGGGCGCCGCCAGTCGAACCGGTCGCGATGCTCCGCGAAGAACCCGTCGAGCTGATCCAGATTGTCACGGATGATCCGGATGTTCCTGGCCGCGATCGCGTCCCGGTGGCGCAGGGCGATCGTGGCAAGGAACTCACTCGGGGCGCTGGAGCAGATCGTGGTGTAATCCTTGAAGGCGGCGATCTCACCCAGGAGACGTGCGTTGCGCGTGGCAAGCCAGCCGATGCGGAGGCCGGGGAGACCGTAGGTTTTGGACATCACCCCGAGAGAGACGGCGCGGGGATTCAGGTCGGCGAAGGCCGGCAGCCTCGGGCAGCCGTATTCCAGGCCCCGGTACACCTCGTCCGAAAAGACGATGAAGCCGTGCCGTTCCGAAAGGCTTGAAAGCCGTTGCTGGAATTCGGCCGTGGGAACGAAGCCGGTCGGATTGTGAGGCGCGTTGATCACGACGACCCGGGTGCGATTCGTCACTGCCCGTTCGAGGAAATCGAGGCTCAGTTCCCAGCCGGCTTCTGGATCACCTGGCCACTCCACGACCCTGGCGCCGATGCCCCTGGCGATTTCGGTGAGCGATTGATAGCAGGGAGTATGGACGATGATCTCGTCGCCGGGCTCGAGGGCGACCTGCATGAAGGTGAAAATCGCTTCTTCCGCCCCGGCATGGACGAGGACCCCTTCGCTAGGGATGCTCTCGTAGAGCCGCGTGATTTCCTGCTTCAGGTCGGGATGACCGGTGCTTTCGGTATACCCCAGCCACAAGGCGGAGAGTCGCTCGCCGGCACCGGGTTCGAACGCGAGCAGAGTGCCGAGCGTCATGCTCTCACAGTCGGACGAGCAGAGGAGATAGGGCGTCGAGAACTCGTACCGGGCAAAATACCGTTCGAGCTCGAAGGGCCGGAGTTTCATCGCGGGATCCCTCCTTCGCGGATGTTCCCATGATACCAGCAACGGTCGGGTTTTTCAGGTGCCCGCCGATGCATTGCCGGAGCGGTGGGGCGGTTGTCGAAGCGCGTGCGGCGTGCTAGAATGCGAACCTCGCCATGTCTCTCCAGATACGGAATCTCTCGAAATCCTTCAGCGTCCGGACCCTGTTCCGGAACGTCACGTTTGCCGTGAATCCCGGGGAGCGGGTTGCGCTGGTCGGAAACAACGGCTCGGGAAAATCGACGCTGATGCGCATCATCCGCGGCGGGGAGTCCGCCGATGACGGCGGCATCACGCGGCCTCGCGAGTCGCGCGTCGGGTATCTGTCGCAGGAGATATTTCTCGCCGAAGACCCCGAGTGGGGAGAGGCCGGCGTCGACGCGACGCTCTGGAGCCTCGCCGCCCAGGCATTTTCGGGCCTTCTGCAGATCCGGGACGAGATCGCGGCCGTCGAGGAGAAGATCGCGGCGGGGGATGTCTCGATCGCCGTCCACGACCGGCATCACAGTCTCCTGACCCGGTTCGAGCGGGCCGGCGGGTACACCTGGCAGGCACGGATGATCCGGATTCTCAAGGGGCTGGGCTTTCCCGAGGCGCGGTTTCACGATCCGCTCAAGACCTTCTCGGGCGGCTGGCAGATGCGGGCCTACTTCGCGCGGCTGCTGCTGAGCGAGCCGGACTACCTGCTGCTGGACGAACCCACGAACTATCTCGATATCTCCTCGATCGCCTTTCTCGAGGAGTATCTCGCGACGTATCCGGGCGGCATCCTGATGGTGTCGCATGACCGGTATTTCCTCGACAAGCTCGCGACCTCGGTCGTGGCGCTGATGCCTGAAGGGGCTCGCGTCTGGCGCGGCAACTACACCGATTTTCTCGAGGCGCGCGAACAGTGGGCCCGGGAGGCCGCTGCCGCCCAGGACCGCCAGGATCGCGAACGCCGGAGGGTTCAGAACTTCGTCGAGCGGTTCCGGTACAAGGCATCGAAGGCTTCCCAGGTGCAGAGCCGCATCAAGCAGCTCGAGAAGCTCGAGCGCATCGATCAGGCCCGCACGGCCCCGAAACTCGATTTCGACTTCCCCCCCTGCCAGGAGAGCGGCGAGCTCGTCGCGAAAGCCGAAAAGATCGGTCGCAGATACGGCGAGCATGTCGTGCTCGACGGCCTCGATTTCACGATCCGGCGCGGCGACCGGCTTGCGATCATCGGGGAGAACGGGGCCGGCAAAACGACGCTCATGCGCATTCTTGCTGGTCAGGATACCGCACACCAGGGCCGGGTCGAGTGGGGATACAAGGTGCGGTTCGGCTACTTCGCGCAGGATGAGGAGATCAGTTTCGAGAAGGACGAGACGATCTGGGACCGCATGATGCGTGATGCCCCCTTCGACATGGTGCCGCAGTTGCGAAGCCTGCTCGGTGTGTTTCTCTTTTCGGGCGACGATATCGAAAAACCCGTGAAAGTGCTCTCGGGCGGCGAGAAAAGCCGGCTGGGCCTCGCCCGGCTGATGCTGCGCCCCTGCAATCTGCTGATGCTCGATGAGCCGACCAACCATCTCGACATCTCCAGCCGGGAAGCGCTGCTCGAGGCGCTCGACGCGTTTCCCGGAACGCTGATCATCGTGTCCCATGACCGGTTCTTCCTCGACTGCCTGGCGACCCGCATCCTCGCGATCCGCGACGGGAAGGCGTTTTTGTATGAAGGCAACTATAGTCAGTATCTGTGGGCCCTGTCGCACCGGATCGAGGAGGAGACCGTGGCCGACTCCCCGGCGAACGGGGCACCGGACGCCGGCGGGGATCGCCGGAACGACGCCCGGGATGCCTGGAAGGAACGAAAGCGGCAGAGCAACCAGCGGCAGCGCTGGGAGCGGGAACTGCGCGAGGTCGAGGAGACGATCGGCGCCCTGGAAGCGCGGCAGCGCGATCTCGAGGCGCAGCTTGCCGAGCCCCCGGCGGGGATCTCGCGCGACGGGCTCGCCGATCTTTCCCGGCAGCACGGGGATGTGGGAACCGAGATCGGGAAGCGGATGGAGCGCTGGGAAGAGCTGCAGAAGCTGATGGAAGAGGCGCCGCAAAACGACGGCGCCGGAGCGTGAGGGAGGAGATATGGCAGGAACGAACGCTCGTCCCGACCAGGAACTGCTCGAAAAGACGCGCCACAAGGTCGAAGAACCCCCGATGTTCCGGGTGTTTCTGCTGAACGATGATTACACCACGATGGAGTTCGTGATCGAGGTGCTTCAGAACGTGTTTCACAAGGCGACCATGGATGCGACGCAGATCATGCTGCATGTGCACCGCAATGGCCGCGGACTTGCCGGGATCTATGTGCGTGATATCGCCGAAACGAAGGTCGAGACCGTGAAAACGATGGCCCGGGAGCGGGGATTCCCTCTCCAGTGCGCGATGGAGAAAGCCTGAACCATGCCGATGATCCAGCGTGATCTTGAAATCACCCTCCAGTCCGTGATCCGCGAGGCGAGCGACCGCCGCGACGAGTATCTGACGCCGGAACACCTGCTGTATGGCTGTCTCTTTGACGGTCTCGGCAGGGAGATCCTGCGTGCGTGCGGCGGAAACATCGACCGGATGAAAAAGGCCCTCGAGGACTTTTTTTCGGACAAGGTGCCGAAGCTGCCGGCGGATTCCGATCTCGACCCTCAGCCCAGTGTCGGCTTCCAGCGCGTGATTCAGCGGGCTCTCATGCATGTGCAGGCGTCCGAGAAAGACGAGGCGGATGCCGGGGACGTGCTCGCGGCGATTTTCCAGGAGCCCGATTCCCATGCCGTCCGGATTCTTCAGACCGAAGAGATTTCGCGCCTGGATATACTTGAATATATATCTCATGGTGTGACGAAGGAAGAGAACGGCGTGTCTTCTGAGGATGCCGGGAGTGCTGGGGAAGAGGCGGGGGGCGACGACGAGGAAGGGGAGGGGCTCCCCGCAATCGGTGGGGAGGCCGGGGAAAAGCCGGTCAAGGATCCGCTCGGCCAGTTCGCGCGTTGCCTGAACGATCGGGCGGCAGCCGGGGAGATCGACCCGCTCGTGGGACGCAAGGCGGAGCTGCGGCGCGCGGTCACGGTGCTGGCCCGGCGGCGAAAGAACAATGTCGTGTTCGTCGGCGAGCCCGGAGTGGGCAAGACTGCGATCGTCGAAGGCCTGGCCCGGATGATCCACGAGGAGAAGGTTCCGCCGACCCTGGCCGGGTTCCGGATCTTCGCCCTCGACATGGGCGCCCTGCTCGCGGGAACGAGATACCGCGGGGATTTCGAGGCGCGGTTGAAGGCCGTCATCAAAGCCCTCGAGAAGCAGGAGAAGGTCATCCTGTTCGTCGACGAGATCCACACGATCGTCGGCGCGGGCGCCGTCAGCGGCGGCTCGATGGATGCGGCGAACCTGCTCAAACCGCTCCTGAACAGCGGGCGGGTGCGGTGCATCGGCACGAGCACCTACGAGGAGTTCAAAAACCATTTCGAGAAGGATCGGGCGTTCGCGCGCCGTTTCCAGAAGATCGACCTCGCCGAGCCGACGAGAGCTGAGGCGCTGCGCGTCCTGCATGGGCTCAAGTCCTCCTACGAGACGTTCCATGGCGTCACCTATACGAACGGGGCGCTCAAGGCCGCGGTGGAGCTGGCTGCGCGGCATCTGACCGAGAAGTTCCTGCCCGACAAGGCGATCGACCTGATCGACGAGGCGGCGGCGTTGCATAAATTGTCGCCTGCCTATGCGAAGCGGAAGGAGGTCCGGGTCCGCGACATCGAGATGGCCGTCTCGCACATGGCGCGTATCCCGGCGACCCGCGTCTCGACATCGGATGCCGATCGGCTCAAGGCACTCGACGATGTGCTGCGCGGCGTCATTTTCGGCCAGGACGAAGCCATCAAAGCCCTCGTGACCTGCATCAAGCGGTCGCGCGCAGGTCTGGGAGGCGAACGCCGACCCGTCGGCTGTTTCCTGTTCGCCGGCCCTACCGGCGTCGGCAAGACCGAAGTCTCCCGCCAGATGGCGCAGGCGCTCGGGGTGTCGTTCCTGCGGTTCGATATGAGTGAATATATGGAGAAACATGCCGTTTCCCGCCTGATCGGCGCTCCTCCGGGCTATGTGGGGTTCGAACAAGGCGGCCAGCTGACGGATGCGATCCGCAAGCAGCCGAACTGCGTGCTGCTCCTCGACGAGATCGAGAAGGCGCACCAGGACATCTACGGCATTCTCCTGCAGGTCATGGACGACGCGACGCTCACCGACAACACGGGGCGCAAGGCCGATTTCCGGCACGTCATCCTCGTCATGACCTCGAACGCCGGCGCCCGCGAGATGAGCAAGGGCGCGATCGGCTTCGGCGACCAGAGCGGCCACGTCCAGTGGCGCGGCCGCGAGGCCGTCGAGAAGGCGTTCAGCCCCGAGTTCCGCAACCGGCTCGACGCGATCATCCATTTCAACGCCCTCAACCGCGACGTCATGCGGCGCATCGTCGACAAATTGATCGGCGAACTCAACCGCCAGCTGGCCGAGAAGAAGGTGACCCTGGTGATCTCCGACGCCCTCCGCGACCACCTCGCCGTAAAGGGCCACGACCCGCGCTTCGGCGCCCGTCCCCTCAGCCGCGTCATCCAGCGCGAGATCAAGGACGAGCTGGCCGACCGCATCCTGTTCGGCGAACTGAAGGACGGCGGCACGGCGCAGCTCGACTTCGCCGACGGCAGGATCCAGTTCGTCTGCAAACCTGCTTCCCAAGAGCCCGGCTGATACTGGGAACAATTCGTGTTTCGGAATGGATTGACACATGCCTTCTATTTGCGTAATTTGGAAAATATGAAAAAAGAAGCCTGTTGCGACCCCCGGAAGCTGCGGCGGCCGGTGCAGATTCTCAAGGCGCTTGCCCATCCCGTCCGACTGTATCTCGTCATGGAGCTGGCGCGCGGCGAAAAGTGCGTCTGCGAGCTGACCGACCAGGTCTGCTGCGATATCTCGACGGTTTCGCGGCATCTCAGCCAGCTTCGTAACGCCGGCATCGTCGAGGATGACAAGCGCGGTCTGCAGGTGTTTTACCGTCTCCGTGCGCCCTGCATCATCGAATTCCTCTCCTGCCTCGGAAACGTGCCGCTCGGCCATTCCGACCTCACCGACGACGTCTCGGCAGCTGCCGTGAAGGCCATGTGCCGCCTGCCGTCCCCCCGCCCGAACGACGCCTCCCGCAGCCGGCGCCGCACCGCGGCGAAGCCCTCGTGACTCCCTGGAAGCCGCTTTCCAGAAAACACCGAATGATGAAGCGAAAGGTCTCCGCATGAACTGGAAGGAACAGTGGAAAACGCTCGTGGCGATGATCGCCGTATTCCTTGGCTGCTATTACCTGCCCATCGGCACCCCTCGGTTCGACAATGCCGTCCTGGAGGCGCTCCAGCTCTTGAAATGGTATGCGCGCGAACATGTCGTGCTGTGCCTCGTGCCCGCGTTTTTTATTGCAGGTGCTATAACCGTATTCGTCAGCCAGGCGGCGGTCATGAAATACCTCGGCCCCGGTGCCAACCGGCTGCTCGCGTATACCGTCGCCTCCGTCTCGGGGACGATTCTCGCGGTTTGCTCCTGCACGATCCTGCCGCTGTTCAACGGCATCTACCGGATGGGCGCCGGCCTCGGCCCGGCTGTCACCTTCCTCTACTCCGGCCCCGCCATCAACGTTCTGGCGATCATCCTGACCGCCCGGATCCTCGGCTTCAACCTCGGCCTGGCCCGAGCCGTCGGTGCCGTGAGCATGAGCATCGTGATCGGCCTCATCATGGCCTGGATCTTCCGCGAGGAGGAGCAACAGAAGCTCGCCGCCGCACCGGTGATGGCCGAAGAGGAAGGCGGCCGCACGCTTTCCCAGCAGATGCTGTTCTTTGCGTCCCTCGTCGGCATTCTCGTGTTTGCGAATTTCGCGAAACCCGTCGATGAGACCGGCGTCTGGCATGCCATCTGGCAGGCAAAATGGCTCGTCGCATCGGGATTTGCCGGACTGCTGGGCTTTGCCTTGTGGGCCTGGTTCGGCCTCGAGGCCTGGAAAGTCCTGGTGACGGCTGGGGGGACGGTCGTGGCAGCGCTGGCGGCTCCGGGGGAGCCGATGGTGCCCTTCGTGACGGGGATGACGCTGCTGTCGGTCTTCACCAGCACCCATCGGGGCGATGGCGCCGAGTGGTTCAACGCTTCCTGGGAAAACGCGATCCTGATCTTCCCGCTTCTCATGGGCGGGGTGCTCGTGGCCGGCCTTCTGCTCGGACGTCCCGGAAACGAAGGGCTGATTCCGAATGCCTGGGTGGCGGCAGCCGTCGGCGGAAACTCGATCGGGGCGAACCTGTTTGCCGCGGTTTTCGGCGCTTTCATGTATTTCGCGACCCTGACCGAGGTGCCGATCCTGCAGGGCCTGATGGGCAGCGGCATGGGGAACGGCCCGGCCCTCGCCCTGCTGCTTGCCGGACCGGCGCTGAGTCTGCCCAGCATGCTCGTCATCAACGGTATCATGGGTTTCAAAAAGACATTCGTGTTCGTTCTGCTGGTGGTCGTGTTCTCCGCGACCGCAGGCGTCATCTACGGAAGCCTCGCTTGAGTTCGTGGCTCAGGCGGACTTGCCTGTCTGATATATACAGGAGGAAATATGAAAATCCAGATTCTCGGAACCGGCTGCGCCAAGTGCAAAAAACTTGCCGAAAACGCCGATGTGGCGGCGAAGGAGTTGGATCTCTCCTATGAGCTCGTCAAAGTCACGGACCTGAACGAGATCATGAAATTCGGCGTCATGATGACCCCGGCCCTGGCCGTCGACGGCAAGGTTCTGCTGACCGGCAAGGTTCCCGAACCGGCCGCGATCAAGCAGCTTCTGGAAAAGGCGAAATGAGTCGTTCGGCGATTTCTGATGGAGGGTGCGCATGCGAATCACATCTATCGTCAAGGCTATAGCTTTATGTGCGGCGACGTTCTATGCCGCGCATCTGTTCGATACGGGAAACTGCACCTGCGGCAGGATGATCTCCCCCGCCACGGCGGAAGAAGCTTCACAGGCTACCGATACAAGCACGGCCCCGAATGCATCGGCGGTGATTGCGACGCCGGGGAAAACTCTGCCGGCATCGACTTCTGCCGGCCAGGTCGGCTCCGGAACCGTCACCGCTCCGGGTGAGGGGCCTGCTTCGTCGTCGCTCCAGACGAGCGGGCCGCGACCGAAACTGGTCGATCTCGGCGCCGGCAAGTGCAAGGCGTGCAAAGAGATGGCGCCGGTCCTCGAACAGGCGAAAGTCGATTATGCGGGCATTGCCGATGTCGAATTCATCGACGTCTGGGAGAATCGGGATGCCGGCGCGCAGTATGGCATCCGCATGATTCCGACGCAGATCTTCTATGATGCCCAGGGGAAGGAAATGATGCGCCACGAGGGGTTCCTGCCACGCGAGGAGATCGACCGCCAGTTCGAAGCGCTCGGCGTAAAGCTGCCGGTGAAAGCCCCATGATCGATCTCGTCATGCTCGAACAGCAGTTCGCCGACGCCGTGTCGGGAGCCGGCTGGCTGGCCCCGGCCGCCGCGTTTGGCGGTGGCCTGCTGACGGCCCTCAACCCCTGCGTGCTTGCCACCGTTCCGCTGATGATCGGCTTCGTCGGCGGCTACGCGTCGGCCGGGGGAAGCAGCCCCTGGAAACGGGCCGCTCTGTTCAGCACGCTGTTCGTGATCGGCTTCTCGCTCGAGCTTGCCGTGCTCTTCTCGGTGTCGGCGGCCGTCGCGCCGTATCTCTCGGGCTGGGCCTGGAAATACGTGATCGCGGCCGTCTGCGCCCTGCTCGGGGCACACCTCCTGTTCGACATCCAGATGCCCGGCGTGACCGTGACCCCGACGCTCCGGTGGGGCGGGTACATCGGCATTCTCCTGCTCGGGTTCCTGTTCGGCCTCGTCTCGATGCCCTGCTCGGGACCTGTGCTGCTGATGCTGATGAGCCTGATTCCCGAGATCGGCGTCGCGAAGGCCGGAACGCTGCTGTTCCTCTACGGAATCGGCCATTCGATGCTGATTCTCGTGGCCGGCGTCTCGGTCGGCTCCGTCCAGGCCCTCGCGGATTCCCGGGGCATGAACCGGGCCATCGGCGCCTTCAAGCGGGTCGCCGGCGTGCTGATCATCGGCGTCGGCCTGTATTTCCTCCGCTTCTGAGTCCTTTCCGGACGTTTCGTCTTTGAAATTGTTCATCTTCTGTAGGGGCGGGTTTCAAACCCGCCCTGTTGGAGGCAACCATGGGTAAAAATGTGAAACTCGACGATCCTGAAACCATCCGTGAACGCGTGAGATCCGGCTACGCGAAGGTCGCGCTCGGAACCTCGGGTTCCTGCTGTGGGGCCGCGTCCTCCTCCTCCGGGAGCGGCTGCTGCGGCGCCGCCGCCCCCGAACAACTGGCGCGGGATCTCGGATACGACGAGGCCGAGCTGGCGGTTCTGCCCGAAGGCTCCAACATGGGCCTCTCCTGCGGGAATCCTGCCGCGATCGCAGCGCTGAAACCCGGCGAGACGGTTCTCGATCTGGGAAGCGGCGGCGGCTTCGATGTGTTCGTGGCGGGCCGCAGGGTGGGGGAGAAAGGCCGTGCCATCGGCATCGACATGACCCCCGAGATGCTCGGGAAGGCTCGAAAAAATATCATATCATATACAAAAAATACCGGTTTCGCGAATGTCGAGTTCCGGCTCGGCGAGATCGAGCACCTGCCCGTGGCCGACGCGTCGGTCGACGTCGTGATCTCCAACTGCGTGCTGAACCTTTCCCCCGACAAGCCGCAGGTCTGGCGCGACATTGCCCGCGTCCTCCGGCCGGGCGGCCGCGCCGCGATATCCGACATCGCCCTCGTTCAGCCGCTTCCCGAATCCCTCGTGCACTCCATCGCCGCCCTCGTCGGCTGTGTCGCCGGGGCTGTCGAGATTCGCGAAACCGAGCGGCTGATCCGCGAGGCCGGCCTCGAAACCGTCGAGATCGTTCGAAAACCCGAAGCGATCGCCGCGATGACGGACGGCAACGATCCGCTGTTCCGCGAAGTCCTTGCCGCCCTGCCTGCCGGCTCGACGCTCACGGATTACGTGACCAGCGTCGCGATCACGGCCCGAAAGCCGGTCTGAAGAAATGATGAACGGGTTTCCGCTTCCGATCCGCGGGCAGGGGGAAGGGCTCCATCCCTTCCTGTCCATTCTGCCGGGAGCGCTGGAAAGCCCTGCCCTGGAATTGATCGGCACGGACAGGATTCCCGGCACGACCGTCCTGGAAGGCACGAGAGTGAGCCTCGTTGCCGAAGATGGCTATTGCTGGGTCGACGACAGGGTTCCCTGCGTCGTCCTCACGCTCGGGCATTACGCCTCCGCAAGCGATCTCGATCTGTATCTCGACCTGCTCCATGAGGCGACGCATATCCGACAGGTGATGGAGGGGCGTAACGTCTGGGACGAGACCGTACCGTATCATCGACGGCTCACCGAGATCGAAGGCTACGCGGTTGCCGTCTCCGAGTGCCGCCGGCTGGGCCTCGATGCACGGGAAATTCGCGCGCATTGTGAAAATCCATGGATGACCGCTTCCCAGGTGACGGAGCTGCTGGCCGGCATCGATGCGTTCCTGTCTGAGCGGGTCCGCTCGCGCGGGCGCAAACGGCAGCACCCTTCCGTGTGAAAGAGGGGACTGCATTCGGGCCACGGAAACCCTGATACGGTCAATCCTCGAGGAGCTTACGAGGGCCGTCGGCGAGGTGCTGGCGAAAGCCTGAGCCAAGACGCCGAACGGTGGAAATACGTCCGAGATCGTCATTCAGCCGGAGATCATCATCCGGTAACAGGAGCCAGGAATCATGAGCGAAAGCATCACGCAGAAACTTTCCTTTCTCGACCGGTATCTGACCCTCTGGATCTTCACGGCCATGGCGGTCGGCGTCGGCGCCGGCTACTTCATCCCGTGCATCGAGGGATTCATCAACCGGTTCCAGGTCGGCACGACGAATATACCTATCGCTATAGGCCTGATCCTGATGATGTACCCGCCCCTGGCGAAGGTGAAATACGAGGAGCTCGGCGACGTGTTCAGGGACACGAAGGTGCTCGCGCTGTCGCTCGTACAGAACTGGGTCATCGGGCCGTTCCTCATGTTCTTCCTGGCGATCATCTTCCTGCGCGACGACCCCGAATACATGACCGGGCTGATCCTGATCGGTCTCGCGCGGTGCATCGCGATGGTCATCGTCTGGAACGACCTGGCCAAGGGCGACACCGAATACTGCGCGGGCCTCGTCGCGTTCAACAGCATCTTCCAGGTGCTGTTCTTCAGTGTCTACGCTTGGTTCTTCATCACCGTCCTGCCGCCGTATTTCGGCCTGCCCGGCCTGGCGGTGAACGTGACCATGGGCCAGATCGTGGAAAGCGTGTTCATCTACCTGGGAATTCCTTTCCTGGCCGGCGTCACGACGCGGTTCCTCCTGGTGAAGGCGAAGGGGAAGGAGTGGTACCACGCCGAGTTCATTCCCCGCATCAGCCCGATCACGTTGGTTTCCCTGCTGTTCACGATCGTCGTGATGTTCAGCCTGAAGGGGAACCTGATCGTGCGCATCCCGATGGATGTCGTGCGCATCGCGATCCCTCTGCTGATCTACTTCGTCGTGATGTTCCTCGTCAGCTTCGTGATCGCCGCAAAGCTCGGCGCCTCCTACGGGAAAACCGCAACGCTCTCCTTCACGGCGGCCAGCAACAACTTCGAGCTCGCGATCGCGGTGGCCGTCGCCGTGTTCACGATCAACCACGGCGCCGCCTTCGCGGCCGTCATCGGCCCCCTCGTCGAAGTGCCCGCCCTCATCGGTCTCGTGAACGTCTCGTTCTGGCTCCGCGACCGTTTCTTTCCGGATTCACCGAAGATATGCTGAACTATTGAACGGCTTGCGGTCGATGTCCATGGACATCGAGACGACGGTGAATCCCGAGGTGGATGACCAGCCGCCCCACGTCTCGCTGGTCTTGCGGAACCTCACGAAAACGAACGAGCCGGCCGGATGCACCCGCGCTGCGACCGAGGCTTCGCGGCTGTTGATCAGGTCGCGCAGGACGCTCGTGGCCGCGTAGGGGTTCTCGCGCTCGTCATCCGGCGTCCGCTTTGCGGAAAAGATGTCGTCGGAAACGGCGACTGCCGCCTGGGCCGGTTTCACCCGGGGTTTGCTCGAAACGACGGCTCCGTTGGCCGGATTCCAGGAGTCGCCCGAAGTGAGCAGGGAAACGCGGACATCGCGTGCCCGCAACGGCTCGCCGGCGGCCGAGAAGGTTGCCGAAGCGGTGTCGACGATGAAGACGCCGCGTTCTCCGCGCACGATGCCCTGGCCGCGGTGCAGGAAGAGGGCGGTGTTCTCGTCGACCCCGAGCCCCCAACGCATGCCGGTGTCGCGCAGGCCGGCGACGAGGCGGCCGAGCCGCCCGCGGATGCCGAAATGGGTGTCGGTGAGCATGTCGGACGGCAACAGGGCGAGGCCCGGCAGGGAGACGCTGTTCCCCGGTAAGCGTGCCCGAACCTCGCGCTCCGGCGTGACCTGCGCGAGATCGATCCGTTCGAGCTGTCCGTGGACGATCGCCGGCCCGCTCTCGCCCCAGCCGTACATCGGGTTGGCGAGCACGTGCGTGCCTGCGCTGGTGCCCATGACGACCCCGCCCCGCCGATAGACCCCGCGGATGGCTTCGAGAACGCGGGAGGCGGTTCCATCGCGCCGCAGAAGGCAGATGGCATGACATCCCTGGTCGCCGCCCAGCAGGAAAACGACCTGGCAGGAATCGACCAGAGCCGCGATCTGCGGGTCTTCCGCGGCGTTGTTCTTCCGGAAAACGGTGTCCTGGGTCACCGGAATCAATACGGGGGAAAACCCTGCGTTCGTGAGCCAGACACGGTATCCCGGATCCTCGTGATGCTTGTCCGGGCCCTTCCGGCCGAAAGCCGCCCGTGCCTCGGCCAGATCGGTGAACGAGGAGGGAACGACTGCCACACGGGGCCTTGCCACGCCTTCCCTGGCGCACAGTTCCGACGCGGCATTCCGGACGGCATCGAGGATCTCGCCGTTGTCGACCTTCAGACCTCCGCCGACCAGAACGAGGGTTCCCGCCGGAGCACCGGCGACGGCGGCAACAGCCGCGGGGCCAAGAACGGCCATGACGAATCCAAGCAAGCCCAGGGCAAATCCGAGGCCGTGAATCATACGATGGCGTTCGCTCATTTCAATCCTTTCTGGTTCCTTGCTGCGGGGAATGGCGAGGAATGGCGGTGAACGCAGGCAATCTATCATGCCGCCAACGGAATTTCCCGGCCGGGAAAAAATTCCGTTAAGAAACTCGTGCATCGTGCCGATGAGGCCGACGTGACTCAGTGTGTCCGGGCGAACCGGACCGCAAGGAGCGAGGCATGAGCAGAAACACAGCGGTATGGGCCCTGGCCGCCTGTCTGCTGGCCCTGCCCGCCGGTGCGCAGGAATACCTGCAGCCAGCGACGCAGAGCCGGCTGAAGCAGTCCGGGTTCAGCAATTCCTTCATCTCCAGCGTCTCGCGGCAGCCGCTCGACCCCTATCGGCGAACCGCGGATGCCCGCCCCAGCCTCGGTCAGACCGATGCGCTGCCCCCGGCGACAACGCCGACCGACAGCAGCGGAAGCGACGCTTCCCTGCCGCCTGTCTCGTCGTCGGACACCACGGGATCCGCCGTATCGACCGGCGGTGCCGATACGGGCAGCTCGGTGAGCGGGACGGCTCCCGTGAAGTCATCGGCAAAGCCGGCTTCCACGAAGAAAAAGTCTTCATCGTCGAAGAAAAAATCGACGAAGAAGCGCTCTTCCGCCCCCGTCGTCTCGAGCGGCCCCGACACCATGATCACGGCGGCCCCGGCGCCCGTCATGCCCGTGGCGGCCCCGTATGCGAACCAGCCGGCACCGCTCCCTTCGATCAGCGCCGACCAGGAGATCTATTCGCAGGAGCCGCTCAAGCTGCCCCCCGTCTCGAGCCTGCCCGAGCCTTCGCGAACGACGCTGCCGCCGGTGAGCCGCGATGCGATGATGACGGTGCCTCTCGGAGAAGCCGTCTCCCGCGTGCTCGCCTGCAACTCGATGGGTCTCACCGGCCTCTTCACGACGACCTCGGCCGACGTCAGCAAGGCCGGCTCGTTCAAGATGGGCTTCCATTCGAGCTGGTTCACCCTCGACCGCGTGTATGACCGCGTCCTGGCAAGCGGCGAAGAAGGCGATCTCCTCGAGATCCCCCTGTTCTTCAACTACGCCGTGACGGACGACCTCGAGTTCGCCCTCTCGTTGCCCATTCTCAACTACACCATCAAGTCCCGGATCCTCTGGTCCAAGGATTTCCGCGAATCCGGAACCGGCGACTCGAAGCTCGCGTTCAAATACCGGGTGTTCGATAACGCTCAGTATCAAACGCGCGGCGCATTCGGCCTGGCGTTCAAATTCCCGACCGGCAGCGATGCCAAGGGGCTGGGAACCGGCAAGACCGACTTCGAGGTCTACACCGCCTTCAGCAAGAACTTCGAGCGCGTGATCGCCCATCTGAACCTCGGATACGTGATGACCGGCGATCCCAACACCCAGTTCTATCCGGACGGCCTTGCGGATATTTTCTACTATAATATCGGTCTCGAGTATCCGCACACCAACAACGTCACGGTCATGGCCGAGGTCAACGGCCAGGACTGGGGCGCGGAAGGCCTGAAGATCGACGTGACCCCCGGTCTCCGGTATACGCCCACCGAGAACTTCGCCTTCGAGGTCGGCGTGCCGGTTTCGGTCACCAACGACCAGCGCTACGGGTACAACTACAAGCTCATGTTCGGGGTGACGACCTTCTTCCGCTGAGAAGGCCGGATCGCACGAGAAACGGCGCGGGCGGAGCCTGGACGGCTTCGCCCGCGCCGCGCGTCAAAGGAAAAATGGTCATCGATACAGATGAAAGCCCGCGCCGCCCGGCCAGACCAGCGGCTGATGATTTCCCGGCCGCAGATGGACGATGAACCGCTCCCACGCAACCGGGATCCCAGCCCAGATGTGAACGCGCACCAGCAGCCCGAAGCAATCGGGTCTGCGGGAACGGTCGAACAGCAGGCTGCCCAGCGACGCGTAGGCCGGTTTCCCTCCCAGTGAGCCGCCCGCCTTGATCCGGTGCGGATGATGCCCGAACACGCCGGCTGCGCCGGCATCGAGACAGGCCCTCAGGAACGCCCGATCCGCGATGTCGATGCGGTCGGTGTCCTCGGCTCCCAGATGGGGAAAGACGAAGGTCAGCCGATCAACCGCCTCCTGCCGGATGATGCCGATCGCCCTTCCGCCGTGCGTGGCCGTGAGATCGCAGGCGATGATCGACAGCGGAATCCCCTTGCGGGTGACCCGGCAGACGCCGTGAAACCCGTGCAGCCCGCGGTGGGCGAGGGCGGCGATCGTGCGGGCGCGGCTTCGGGGACCGCCGTCGGATGCATGGTTGTTCGACAGGCCGAAATGACGGATGCCGCTCGGGACCAGGCAGGACAGCGCCGCCTCCTCGAACGAGAGGTCGAACCGCCTCCCTGCCGCCCGACGTGCCGGCAACCGGACCGATCCTTCGAGGTTGGCGACCACGAGATCGACGTTCTCCAGATGGGTGCGAAGCGAGGCAAAATACGCCCGTGGCCCCGCGTGCTCGACGGCGGCGGCAATGCGCCGGCCAAGCGCGACATCGCCGCCGAACTCGACCCGAAGCCACAGATGCTCGATCAGGCCGAACACCAGCCACGCGAGCCAGATATTCATCGAGCCGCGCCGCTTCCCTCAGTTCCCTTCGTCGGCCGGTGCGGGCTCTTCTTCCTCTTCATACCAGCCTTCCTTGAAATCGAGCTTCGACGGATCGCCCGAGATGAACGAGGCGGTCCAGCCCGGCAGCGCCGGCGCTTTCCCGTCGCGCAGCATCTTGCGCCAGGCGGAATCGGTGAGACGGTCGGCAACCGGCTGCTCGAACTCGTAGAACGAGAAGATCCCGCCCCGGTGCAGCCGCTCGCCGCGCGGCCCCATGCACCGCACCCACAGCTCGAACACGCGGCCGATCGCGACCTCGAGACAGGTCTGGTCGCCCGTGAACACGTCGGCCACCAGCGAGGTCTCCTCCTGGACGATGTTGTAGAACTCCTTGTCCGGCCGGATCAGGGCGATCGTCAGATGTTCGGTCCAGATACCGAACTTCCAGAGTTTCACGTGCTCTTCCGGGGAAAGGGGCTCGCCGGCCGCCTGCTTGCGCGCGCAGGTCTCGAGCAGCCCGAAGATCTCGATCAGTTTCAGGGTCAGCCCCTTCGAGGTCAGCGGCAGGATCTCGTCATACGATTCGTCCGACCCCTCATCCCGTTCGTTCTTCGGCAGAAATCCCTGGGCGGATAGCATGCCATATAATTCGAGGGTCATCCGCCGGAGTCCGCCGAACACCTCGGGATACGGATCGACGACGACCGAGGGCAGTTGCCGGATCATCCAGTCTTCGAACTCGCCTCCCTCACCGGCTTCCGCCCCGCCCATCTTGTTGTACAGGAGGGTGTCGTGGCGAAGCGTCGTCAGGCTTCCCAGCGCCGCATTGAGCAGCCGGTCCGTCCATGCCTCGCTCTTCGTGAACTCGGGAAGGTCACGCCCGTCATCCTTCAGCAGCGCCGTGAAACCGCTCAGCCAGCCGCGATACACGTTCCTGGTCCATTCGGCCGCGGGGAGGGCGGCGACGGCGCGCTTCGTCTCGGCCAGCTTTTCCGCGTAGTTCGCGAACCGGGTTTCCTTGTGAAACTCGGTCAGCAGCTTCTCGGCGCGCGCCGAGCCGAGCCCGGCCATCACGTCGAGCAGCTTCGGCAGCAGGCGCTTGTTGTCCTCCGTCCCGACGGCCTTGTAGACCAGCCGCTGCATGATCTCGCTGTCGAGCGTGACCCGCTGCGGGAAGAACACGACCTGGGTGTCCGTCTTCGGATCGATGCGGGGCTTGGGCCAGGCGGCGAGACGCTCGAACAGCGCCTTCTGGAACGCCGCATCCCCGGCGATCTTCGAGAGGGCGGGAAGCGTCAGGCCGTCTGTCAGCGTTGCCATCTCGGTCACGCCGATGTCTTCGGTGTCGCCGACCAGGAAGGAGAGGGGGCGGCAGATCTCCGCGGCCGCCTCGGCGACGGTTTTCTTCCCGACCCGCGCTTTCGCCGCGACCCCGACGAGAGAGGCGATCACCGGCATGTCTTTGCCCGGGCTCTTCCCGTCATCCGCGAACACCCTCAGGGAAAACTTCGATAGGGCCATCATCATCCGGAAATAGCTCTGCAGGCGCGGGTCGTTCTCGTAATGGCCGCGCGGCCGGAACTGGCTGAAATCGATCGAGGTGTCGAGCAGTTCGGAGCGCGCTTCCCCGGAAGCCTCGAAGATCCGCCCGAGATCCGAGACCAGGGAATCGCGAATCGGAGCCGGTTTCTTCTTCGCCTCCCGGAGGGCGGCTTCGGAGGTTTCGTGTCCGAGCAGGGTCACCAGTTCGAACAATCCCCAGACCGTCTGGAGGTGTTTCCGGTCCGTGCCCGTGGCTCCCTCACCGGCTTTCCTCGCCGTTCCGGCCATTGCCCGGCTGATCTCGATGATGCGGTCCCGGAACGCGCTGCGCTCGATATCTTTCAGGATATAATCGTAATAGAGATGGAACAGGAACCATACCGTATCGACGGTTATATAGGAATCGAGCCAGCGGTACCGGTTCCCCTCGTAGATATGGAAAAACTGCATATGCGTCGCGGGGCGTGCGACGAACCGCTGCGTGCGGACGAGCTCCAGGGCGGGGGTGGCGAGATCGACGAGGGGGTGGGAGAGATTCCCCGTATACCAGAGGGGATCGGGTGTGTCGAGCCCGGTGCAGAGCCGGTAGCCATTATCGCCTCGCTCGACCCAGGCCAGACGCCGATGGATCGCGTCGGCGGCGAACCGGGAGAGGCGGCCGGCGGGGCCGAACAGCTCGGTTGCGCCGGTCCTGATGTCGCGCACGACAGGCCCGTTCGGTCCGATCGCGGTCAGATGGAGACAATCCGGCGCCCAGCAGAGCCGGCTCAGGCCGGCGGCGTCCGTGGCCATGACCGCTTCGCCGGGAGGCATCAGAATGCCGATTTCTGCACGGCTCTGATCGGTATCGGTATACCGCGCCCACCCGAGCCCGGCCGGACCCGCGACGAACAGGGTGTCCGGCTCGCCTTTGAGGGCCAGGTCCGACCAGGCACCCGGAAGGAGTTCGAGGATCAGGGAGCCGTCCGCCTGGGCTTTGATGCGGGCCCGGGTCGTTTCGTCGTGGTCATCCGATGCATTGGCCGGCGGTTTCAGAAGATCGGCAAGGGTGGGGGTGGGCTTGCCGTCGGCCCGGATCGAGCAGAGCCGGCCCGCACCGTCCTTGCCCTGGAGGAAGAAGAGCTTGTCATACGTCGCCCCGCCGTCGTCGGTCTCGGCGAAGACGGCCCGGGCGCACTCGACGCGGAACTCGTCCTCGGAGGTCGTCGTGATGCGCCTCGGGGCGTTCCCGGAGAAGGACCAGGCCATCAGATCGTAGTTTCCGTCGAGCTTTGCACAGTAATACAGGGTGCGGCCGTCGGGGGAGAAGCTCGGCGAAACGAGGTCGCCTTTTTCCTCGATGAGGCGGGCGGCGGCCTTCTTCGCGAACTCGTAGAGCCAGATCGTCCGTTTCCCATCCGCCGTGACGGTGAAAGCGAGGGCCGTGCCGTCCGGGGAAAACACCGGCTCCCCGATTTCTCCGGCGTTCGTGAAGAGTGTCTCTACCGCGGCTTCGGCCGGCGAGCCTCCGAACGGAAGAAGGGCGAGACAGAAAATCAGGGCGACGGCAACAACGGTTCTCATGGTCGGTGATCCTCCCTTGCAGACACGGTTCTGAAGCCGAAAGTATACCACAGATACGTCGAGACGACGGGCCGGCCGAACCGGAGCTCCGAAGCGCGCAGGCCGGTCCTGCCTCGCACCGGCGTCACGGTGAAGTCGCGCAACACGAACGAGAGGCGGGAGCCGAGCCAGAGCGGGGGAAAATCCGGGCGTCGGGCCCGGTAGACATACACCCGCCGCCAGGTTTTTTTCCGGATCGTTCGTTCGATGCCTGCGATCAGCTCGCACGATCCGTCCGCATCGATATCCGCGAGGTGGAGGCGGAACAGGGGCGGGAGGAGCCGCCGGCCGATCGGGCGGCCCGACGGGCCGGTGCGTTCGAGCAGCAGCGTCGCCGCATCGTTACGGTGGGGGAGGCCGGTCCGGGCCTCGAACCACCGGCCGCCTTCGTCGGGGAAATACCAGACCTGCCGCCGGACGAACGCCCCCTCGTCCCATGGCGCGCTCGTTGCCCAGAGCTGCCACCAGGCCAGCATCCAGAAGATCGCTTCGATCAAGGGAAATTTGTCTCCCGCCCTGAAAATCGGTATCCTGAGGGTGAACCACCGATGAGTATAGCAGATGCGAAGGCCTCGGCCCGGGTGCGGCTCCTTGAGCCTCTTCCGTCCATCCCCTCTGTATCCGGACAACCGCTCTGTCTCGTTGTATCTATCGGTTCGGCCCCTTGGATATAATGAAACGTGTATATGAAATAATATATATTCTGGTGCTGGTGGTTTCTTCGTCCGCCGTTGTGGCAGCCGGCGTCGGCCCGGCTGGGCAGCCGGTGCGGGGGGTGCTGCTCGAGTCGGTCGGAAGCGAGCCGGTTCGGATCGTGTCCGGCGATCCGCATCTGGTCGAGAGATGGGCATGCCCGGCTTCCGTGTTCAAACTCGTCATCGCCTGGGCAGGCCTTGAAGCCGGAGTGTTGACAACCGGGACGCGCATTGTCTGCAACGAACCGCGCGTCGCATCATCCCCTGTCGCGATCGGCATGCGGGATGCCCTGCTGCGTTCGAGCAACACCTTTTTCGAGGCTGTCGCGGGGCGGCTGGGCGAAGGCCGGCTGACGGAATATGTCCATCGGAGCGGGCTTTTCCGGGAGCCGGTTCCCGACCGCTGGCTCGAGAATGGAATGCGCAGCGCCGTGTGGGGTGGTATGCTGAACACGACGCCCGCGCGTCTGCACGCGTTCACGCGCCGAATCGCGGCCGGGGAAGTCGGAGCAGCCTCTGTGAACCACGTTCTGACAGCCTCGATCGAGTGGCCCTGCGGCACCGGGACGGTTCGGGTGTTCGGCAAATCCGGAACCATGCGTCAAGCCGTCTGGTTCACCGGGTTCGGACGGTTTCCGGGCGGGGAGACCCGCTGTGTCACCGTCTTTCTCGAGGGCGGGATGGAGCGGCGCCTCGAGGCGGCGGCCCGCTTTTTTGGCCGGTTCGGCCTGCGACCGCCGGCTCCGCCTCCGCTCGAAGACGAAGGAACGACGATGGAACGAGGGAATTGATGAACAAGGTCAGACGGACGAGATTCGACGCGGGGAGCCGGTGTCTTCGCGGCTCAGGCCTTCGCCCGGGGTGGAAGGGTGCCTTGATTCTCGGGCTCTGTCTGTTTCTCGCGCTGGATGCGGTCGAGGTGTTCGCGAGAGCCGGCGGCGGCGAGGGCTACTCCGGCGGATACTCGGGCGGCTCCTCGGGCAGCGGCTGGAGCGGGGGAGGCAGCTCCCGGCATGGGGGTGGGAGTTCCGGGGATGCGGAGGTCGTGTATCTGCTCGTCCGACTTGTCATCGAGTATCCGATGATCGGCATTCCCCTCTGCCTGTTCATCATCGCGCTCGTCTTCGCCGGATCCCGTGAGGGCGGCGAACGGTACGTCGATCACACGATCCGGCGCGGTGTCGTTGCGCAGGATGGACTCCGGCGACGCAGGGCCGAAGACACATTGAAGAAGCGCGACCCGGCGTGGAACTCGGCAGCGATGATCACCCGCGCCAAAGCGGCATTTGCCCTGATCCAGGAAGCCTGGTCGGAAAACAAGCTCGAAAAAGCCCAGGCGTTTCTTTCCGATGCCATCTTCGAGAAGTTCTCCGTCCAGCTCGCCGACCTGAAGGCGCGCGGGATCATCGATCGGATCGACAGCATCACGCTTCACGACGCCCGCATCGCCCAGCTCGAATCCGACGAGGCGTTCGACACGCTGCATATCTATTTCAAAGCCTATACAAAAAATGTCAAGATCGATGCGGCGACGGGAAGGCAGCTTTCCGACGATTCGGGGCCGTTCGAGGAATACTGGTCGTTCCTCCGTCGGCCCGGTGCGAAGAGTCTCGTGGGAAAGGGACTTATCGAAGGTTATTGCCCCAACTGCAGCGCTCCGGTCAGCCTGAACAGGGCTTCGACATGCGGTGTCTGCAACTCCTTCCTTCGATCCGGTGAGTATGACTGGGTGCTGTCCGAAATCACCCAGGCCTCGGCCTGGACCGGGGCCGAAGCGGCCGACGTGCCGGGGCTCGCGGCGTTCCGCACGCTCGATCCGGGTTTCAGCATCCAGCAGATGGAGGATCTCGCCTCGGTCGTGTTCTACCGGCATGCCGTCGCCATGAGGAGCGGCTCTGTGGAGCCGGTGGCGAAGTTCGCCCTCGACTCCTTCGTGACCGGTCTGGCCGAATCCCTGCGCGGTCCCGGCGATGGAACCCGCATGTACGACACCGACGGTGCGATCGGGAGTGTCGAGGCCAAGCTCGTCGAGGCCGGAGAGCCCTTCGACCGGGTCTGGGTGGAGATCACCTGGAGCGGGAAGAACACCCGCAGGCTGCCCGATGGTCGCGAGGTTATCGGCGCGATGTCGCCGCCCCGTCGTCACTTCCACGTGTTCGTGCGGCGCCACGGCGTCGTCACCGATACCCGCCTCTCCCTGAGCAGTGCCCACTGCCCGAACTGCGGGGCACCGGAACAGAACGTCGCCGATCCCGTTTGCCCCTACTGCCAGACCGTCCGTAACGACGGATCGAAGGGCTGGGTGCTCGAATCGATCCTGCCGTCTAGCCCCGAACACCGGAACACCCTCGCCCTGAAGCGGCAGCAACGCCCCGCTTCGATCCCGCCCGTCTCCACGGTTGCCCCCGACCGCCCGCTCCCGGATCTCCCCGGCCCGTCGGCTTCTCCGGTCGTGGCAGACTCAGGCAGTCTGTCCGCAACCTCGCCCGACGTCGCTCTTGCCTGCATGATTCACGTGATGATGTCGGACGGCGTCATCGACGATCGCGAGGAACGATGCCTGCGCGATTTCGCGATCCGATGCCGGGTGGACGGTGCGATCCTCGACGCGATGATCCAGAATGCCCGTCAGGCCGGAGCTGGCGATGTCTCGACGCTGCCCGTCCCGAACGATCCCGTCGCAGCGCGCAGTCTGCTGCGCAACATGGCCGCCATGGCCCTGGCGGACGGCCGCCTCTCGAACGACGAACTGGCCGCCCTGCAGGGCTTCGCCTCCCGGTTCGGCCTGTCGCCTGCCGACGTGAAGCTGCTCGTCTCGCAGGAGCGCAGCCGTATCTACGCCGAAGCGAAAAAGGCCATCGCCGAGAGCAAAAAGAATCCCTCCTGAACTTTCGCCTTTCCCAGAAACACAAAACCCCGCCGGACGGCGGGGTTTTGTGTCTGAATAGGTATTATATCATTGCGTTTTCTGACCGCACTCGGGGCAGAACTTGGCTCCGGGGGCGATGGCAGCTTTGCATTGCGGGCAGGAGCGGCTCTGGGGGGCGCCGCACTCGGGGCAGAACTTCTGGCCGGCGGCCATCGGCTTGCCGCAGCTCACGCAGTTCGCCGTGACGGCCGTGGCCGGGGTGTTCGGCTTGCCGCACGAGGGGCAGAACTTCGCGTTCGGATCCATCGGGGCGCGACAGCCGGCGCAGGCGATGGTGGCGGGGGCCGCAGGGGCACCCATGCCGGGGTTCATCATGCCGGCGGCAAGCCCCTGGCCGAGGCCCATACCCGCACCGAGGCCCATGCCGAGCCCCGCGCCGCCGCCCTGGTTCCCGGCCGCCGTGTTGACGGCCTTGAGCTGCTCGACGGTCGCGTAGTTGCGCATGCTGCCCTGATCGACGCCGCCCAGGGCATTGATGGCGTGCGCGTCGGCGATCTTGTCCGAGATCTTGTCGATGCGCTTCTTGGTGTCCTCGTCGAAATCGGTGTTCTCGATGCGAAAGTCGGTCAGTTCGAAGCCGAGCGGCGTCAAGACCGGCCCGACCATCTTCTGCAGCTTCTCGGACAGTTCGACCCGGTTGCGGTCGATCTCGGAGTAGCTGAAGCCGGACTCCGCGAACAGATCGGTGAGCGGCGTCAGAAGCCGGTCGACGATGATGTTCCGGATCTCGGTGATCGTGTAGACATCTCGGTTGCTGGTCACTTCCGTGAAGAACCCGCGCGGGTTCACCAGACGGAACGAGAAGTTCCCGAACGCGCGCAGTCCGACAGGGAACTTGTACTTCGGGTCGTCATACTTGATCGGGGCCTTCGTGCCCCACTTCTGGTTCATGAACTCGGTCATGCGCACGAAATAGATGTTCGCCTTGTGCTCGGACGTGAAGCCCTGCATGATCTTGCTGATCGTCGTCCAGAACGGGATGTTCGCGGTGTGCAGCTCGAACAGGCCCGGATAATCGTGGATGGCCTGAACCTGACCCTGATACACAAAAATGGCTGCCTGACCGGGATTCACGAGCAGCTTCGAGGCGTTCTTCAACTCGTCGTTGGCTCCATCCCAGCGCCAGATCAAAACGTCCGGCGATGGATCCTTCCACTCGATGACCGAACGGAGCTGATTGGTGAAAAAACCCATATCCTTCCTCCCATGCAATGATGATTGCTCCCCCCATGATAGCGTACGCGCCCATCGCTGTGCGCGCATGCGGCAAATATTTTGGCGCAGCAGGCGGTCAAATCCCCTTCCCTGCCGGGGTGCAGGTGCTTGCGCGGGAAGGGGTGTGGGGCCTATTCTGAGCGGGATGAAGCGCGATCGAAACGGGGCTTTGCCTCCCGATGACGAGCCTGTCGAGCTGCCCATCGACGGCACGCTCGATCTCCACACCTTCCGGCCGGCCGAGGTGAAGGGGGTCGTGGCGGATTACATCGACGCCTGCCTCGAACGCGGCATCCTGCATCTGCGCATCATCCACGGCAAGGGAATCGGCAACCTCCGCCGCACCGTCCACGCCCTGCTCGAACGCCACCCCGCCGTCGCCGGGTTCCGTCTCGCCGACCTCGACGCCGGCTCCTGGGGCGCCACCCTCGTGACCTTGAAGAGTGGAGGAACGAATACGCCAGGCTCGTAGACGGACTTTCACCTGTGATACAGTGGAGATGAACCATCGAGCGGAAACCGCATGACAGGGAGTTGCCCATGCCGCGAAAGCAGATCCGAATTTCTGAAGAACAGTTGGAAGTGCTCCAGTTGTTGGCCGCTCGCACGGGGAAAAACGAGGGTGAGCTCATCAATGAGGCATTGGAGCGGTATCTCGAGTCTGCCGAAGAACACCGAAAGCTGAGCGATCTCATGGCCGCAGCCGGACTGTGGAAAGATCGTGAGGACCTTCCCGACACGAAAATACTTCGTCGTGAGTGGGATGCAAGACCGCTTCCGTCGAACACGCATCGGAAGCGTCGATGAAGAGCGATTGTCTCGTTGATACAGATGTTTTCATCGACTTTCTGAGAGGTCGATCGGAAGCCGTCGAGTTCATTCGCTCGAAGTTTCCGCGTGTCCACATTTCTGCCATAACCGTCGGCGAACTCTATTCGGGAATACGCGAAGGGGCCGAGCGACGCACCCTCGAAAGCGCCCTCAATGCGTGCCATGTCATCGATGTTACGATGAATATCGCGATCATCGCCGGCTTGTTCAGGCGCGCCTTTGGGAAAAGCCATTCCGTGAGTTTGGCGGATGCCCTGATTGCAGCAACGGCAAAGGAATTTGGGCTTTCCCTGGCAAGTTTGAAGGTGAAACACTTTCCCATGACCCAAGATGCCTTTGCCCCGTATTCGAAACGACCGCCCCGCCCCTGATCGCCTCTTCGGGCGTTGAAACCCGGCTTGTGGCGGGGTAGAATGAAGGGCTGCCCGGGCGCGTCAGATGGCCGGGCCTCGAAGGAGTCGTTCGAACAGATGCCACATTCCGCCGGCCTTATCCGAGGCGCTTGTATTGCTTGTGCTATATCTTTCATCATTCTCTCTCTCGCCGGCTGCGGCGGCGGAGGGGGGGGCAATCCCGTCGGAACCGCGCCGTCGCTGCCCGACACTCCGCTCGTCCCCCTGACGACCGCCCAACTTTCGGCTGCCGGCAAGAGCGTCGAGAGCTCGTTCACCCAGGGTGCTCTCGCCCTCGGCCTTCCGACCGCGACCCGGAACGAAAAATACGCCGTCCTCCTCGTGAACGGCGGCGCTGCCACCACGATAAAGGTGAACGGCGGCGGCTCCCCGGGCCTGGCCGACATCCGCGCCAGCGAAGCCGCGATCCAGCCCGCTTCCCGCCCCCTCTGCGGAACGCCGTTCCTGAAGAAAGCGCGGAAGCTCTCACAGCGGGGTTCGATTCGGGCGAATATCGCCGCTTCGGTGAAGCCCCTCACCACCACCGAGCAGCTCGGCCAGACCGTCCCCTTCCGGATTTACTCGGGGGGAACCTTGGAATTTCCGACTTACTCGAGCCGCACGGGCGTGCTGCGCCGGATCGGCACCTATTGCAAGCTGTTCGTCGATCCTGTCGAATACGGCGGTCTCAGCGCCGTGGCAGGAGCCTATGCCATCACGGATGCCCAGCTCGATGAGATGGTGGATAATTTCGACAAAAAAATATATCCCCTGATGACGGTCGGATATGGCCCCTCCTATGATCTGGACGGGGATGGCAAGGTGGCCGTGTTCCTGTCCCCTCTGGTGACACGGAAGAGATATGCGGGATTTTTCGATCCCGAAAACTTTACAACTTCTTCCGACAGCAATCAGCGGGATATGTTCTGCATGTGGACGCCCGATGCTTCCTGGAAGGATGAAGCCTGGCTCGATGCGACCTGCGAGACGATTGCTCACGAGTTTCAGCACCTGATCAATTATTCCGATCGTCTGAAAAAAGTGAATTATCGGATGGGCAGCGTCGTCGATGAGGAAGTCTGGCTCGACGAGGCGTTGTCGATGGGGGCGGAAATCAGATACCGGCTTTTGGTTGGTGATCTCGCAGGTGAAGGCAGATATAATGATTATGTGAGCTATATTTCAAAGACGCAACTGACCATTTTCTCCAACGAGCTTTGGGAATACGGCTGTGTAGGACTGTTTGCGCATTATCTCTATGAGCAGGGCGGTGCGGATCGCATCCGGAGTCTCGTCACCTCCGGCCTGCAGGGAGCGGCAAATATCAACGCGGCCTTTGCGAATCATTCGAATTCCCAGCTACGCAGTTTTTCCGATATCCAGGCCAACTGGAAGAAAACCGTGTTTGCCGAGCTGAACCGGAACAGGTTGGCAGGTGAGGCATGGAGCGCCATTCCCGCGCATCAGAAGTATACGGCCGACTTTGATATCGCTGTGACGTCGGCTACGCACTCGTTTGGCGGCGGATTCCAGGGCAGCATCAGTGCCGGGGCGATGTCGATGTTCGTCATCGGTCCACCGGCCGGTTACACGGCCGATTCCTCAGCCCTCTACATGCAGGCCGTCGACGTTTCGGGCCAGCAGACGGGCGCCTCGATCGCCTGCACCGTCCTGCGCCTGAACGACTGACCGAAAAACACACCACCGCGTCACCACGACACGAAACCCGTTTCGCCACGGCGACACAGAGTCATAGCGCCCTGTCGGGATTTCGCCCATCATCCGCAGGGGCGGGTTTGAAACCCGCCCGAGGCACGAAGAACCGCTGAAAAACCACACAAATTTCGGAACAGAAGACGAGGAAAACGCTCATCACAGAGGACACGAAGAACACAGAGGCTGCACGGAGAATGTTCCGATTCTCTGTGAATTCTTTGTGTCCTCTGTGTTCTCCGTGATGAAGCTGTTGCTCGGTGTCTCTGTGGTTCGTTGATTCTGGGTCAGCTGAAGGGGCGGCTGAAAAAATCGGAGAGATCGGTCATCACCGCGATCACGCCGAGGCCGATCACCAGAAACCACAGCGCAGCCCGCTGCCCCGGGCGGTCCGGCTGAGCATGCGCTTCCTCGGTGGTGGCGGCCGTTTCGTCGGGAGGGGCGAACAACTGGTCCCACTGGTCCAGGCCGTAGAGGAAAAAGCCCAGAAACAGCAGAAACAGACAAAAGAAAAACAGCCCGACCCACATGACGGGTTACGCGACCTTGCCTTTCGGCTGGGCAGGCTTGCCGGAATAGTCCGGAATGGGGGTGTTGAAAGCCCAGGAATAGAGAACGACCGGATCAAGGTCTGCCCCATTCGGCCAGCAGATGGTACCCAGCTCTGGATCGACACGGACCTTGTTGAAAAAATCCGGATCCTGGAGAGGGGCAAAAATGCCTGAAAAACATAGTCGGCTTGCCAGATCGACGACGCCGATATTTCCATCATCAAAGGTCAGGCGTAACCGATACTCTCCAAGGACTTCAACGACTGTTATATCAGGCAGCATAGTTTCACTCCAAGGGCGATATTTTCGTAAGCGCGCAATGCTGTTGCGCCATGTCCCATGAACGTTGAAGCTCGGCCTGATGAAGCAAACCCCATTCCATGACCATTCCAAACACCCGTGGTGACAGTAAGCCTTCGAGAAGCCTCATCGTTCTGATCTCGATCATTGCCTTTTGATCGCCATAACGCACATGGAAATGCGGAGGCGAATGATCCTCATAATTCATCGTGATGATGATACCGAAAAATCTGCTTATTTCAGGCATGGGTGAGGTCGGTCATGAGGGTTCATGCTCTTTCATTCTAGGCTTCAGAACGATCTTGTGCAACCTTTCCGGAGTAGGGAAGGGCGGCAATCGAAGGTGAGCCGTCAGCCGGCGTGGTTGGGGGAGCCGAGGAGCTGGGAGACGGTGACGAAGCGGTACCCGCACTTCTTGAGGGCGGGCACCAGCACCGGAAGCACGCGCAGGGCGCCGGGGTGGATGTCGTGGAACAGCACGATGCACTCGGGGGAAAACGAGCGCACCACGCGCGCCAGCATCCGATCGCTGCTTCCGCCGGCCCAGTCCCGGCTGTCCGCATCCCACATGACTTCGCGCCAGCCCTGGCCCTGGATCATCCCGCGCACCCGCGCGTTCGTATGCCCGTAGGGGGGGCGCACCAGCCGGGGCGATGATCCGGTCAGCATCGCGATCATGTCTGACGTCCGGCGCAGCTCGCCGAGCCCGGCCCCCGAGCCCTGGTTCACCAGGGATTTATGGCTCCAGGTATGGTTCGCGATCTCGTGGCCTTCCTCCGACATGCGGGTGATCAGGTCCGGATACGCCTCGGCGCGCGAACCGAGCACGAAGAACGTCGCCTTGACGCCCTGGGCCCGGAAGTAATCGAGCAACTGCCGCGTATAGGCGGCATGCGGGCCGTCATCGAATGTCAACGCGACCAATTTCGCTCCGCCCCCGCCCGAAAGACGGCTGATGGCCGCCGCGCATGTGTCGATCGTGTAGGGTTCCGCAGGCTCGATCCGGGCCGGCGGGGAAGGCCGCCGCACGACCGCCGTTCTCTCCGGGGCTCCGGCGGGGGGCGGGAGCCGGTCCGGCGGCACCGGTGCATCCCGGCGGCCGAGCGCGACCGAATCGTCCAGCCCGAGATTCCCATCCATGACCGGCGGCTTGAACTCCCCCGGAAGCGGAAGCTGCGGAATGCCGGGAACGTGCGCCCAGGCCGTCGTGGGCGGAACCTGGACACCCAGCTCGGCCAGCTTCCGGGCCGCCGGTTCGAACCGCGGGTTCGTGCGCAGCGCCGCCTGGAACGACGTGATCGCTTCATTCCGCCGCCCCGTCTCCTTGTACAACAGGCCGAGATTGTGATACAGCCAGTAGGACGGCTCGACCCGCAGGCCGGCCGCGAAGACGCGCAGAGCCTCGTCATACCGTTTCTGCGTTTTCAGCGCCGAGCCGAGATTGTTGTAGAGATGGACATACTTCGGATCGATCGCCAGGCCCCGCTGCCACAGCACCATGGCGTCCGGCAGCCGCCCCGCCCGCGCATAGATGATGCCCATCGAGTTGAGCACGCCCACGTCGCGCGGGTTCTGCTCGAGCTGCTGGCGAAGCACTTCGAAATCCTTCATCAGATCCGGCGGGGTCGAGGGGTCCGACTGGACTGCGCCATCCGGGCGCCGTCGGCCCACTTCCCCCATCGTGGGGGGCGGGTCCGAAACCGCTCCGTGCGCAGAACCCGCGATGCAGAGCAGCAGCAGCGCGCAGAGGGTCAGGAACCATCGATGATGCATGCGATTCGACCTCCGGTCGGCACCACCCATCGGCAGATGTCGCGGTTTCCTTTACCGCTGATAGGGCTCCCGGCAGAGCAGCTGGTAGAGCCGCCAGATGCGCCTCTTCAGGCTCCTGTCCGGGAACGGGCCGTCCGGTGCCGTCTGCCCGGCTTGAATGGTCTCGGCTATCGGCGCGAGGCCGTGCTCCCGGAGCACCCCTTCGCGGAGGGCCAGAAGCTCCGGATCCCGTTCCGCGGAAAGCCCGGCAAGGAACGGCCCGGGCAGGGGCAGCGCCGCGCTTGCCCCGCGTTCTTCCCCAGGAACCCCCGGGAGCGAGATCGCGAACAGGCGCCAGAGCTGCTTTTCGACACCATCCCCCTCGGCTTCGAGATACGCCTTCGCCCGGGCGGAAGGCTCGAGAAATGCGGGATCCGGCTGCATGCCCCGTTCGAGGGCCGCCGCGTTCAGGCCATCGAGGAGATCTGCGAACAGACGGGCCGCGAAGGGTTTGCCCAGAAACAGCGGCGGGAAGGTGAAGTCGAGGGCCGGAATTCCGTCCGCCTGTGGCTGTTGCAGCAGGAAGCCTGCCGCGTTCTTCACCGCCTCCAGGGCCGTGTCGTCCCCGCAGAACTTCTGCAGGCCGGAGAGGGTGGCCGCTGCGACCAGCGAAGGGGTCACGACGCCATACTCCGAATGACCCGCCGCGGAAAACGATCCATCCGTGTTTTGTGTAGATATAATATTACTAGCTATTGAAGCGAGAAGTTCGCGCGGCGTCTGGAGACACCGATACTCCGCCAGGGTGGCGGTCCAGGCGAGGGGAAGGGCGATATGGCACCGGAAGCACCGGTCGCGATTCTGGAGATCCAGCGTGGTCCGCGTGATCGCGGCCAGTTCGGTTTCGAGCGCCCGCAGCCGGGCCTCGACGCCCACGAGATAGAGGGACTGGGTCGGAGCAGGCTGGACGGCGCCATCTGGGCGCTGTCGGCCCACTTCCCCCATCCTGTGGGTCGGGGAGGCGATTACGGGAACGAGCTCCAGCCAGCCGGTGGAAGACTCCTTCGGTTCGATCCGGAAGGTTTCATCGGCCGGATCGGCCAGCCTGACCACCGTCATCGCATGTTCGCCGCGCACCAGCAGGGCGGAGCCGCGGCTCCCTTCGCCGAACACCTCGCGTGCCTCGGTCGGGACGACGACGAGATCGACGGCCATCGGAATGGCGAACGTGATCCGGCAGCCCCCGTCGGCGAGCCGCCGGACCGCGCCGGTGATCTCCCAGGAGCCCTCCGCCGGACCGATTCCGGCCAGCAGCCAGAGCAGGACGAGGATCAGGTGTGGCCGATTTGATTCTACACTCATAACTTTATCAATCGCTCAGGAGGGGGGGAAGCTCTTCCGGAGCCCGTATTTTTTGAGCTTGTAATGCAGGTTCTGGCGCGTCAGCCCGAGTCGTTCGGCGGCCTGGGAGTAGTTGTAGCCGCTCGCCTCGAGCGCCCGCCGGATCAGATCCACTTCGAGTCGCTCGCGCGCCTCGTCCAGTTGGACACCCTGCGGGATCGCCGCCGTTCCGGTGCCGATTCCGGGCTCGGGCAGGGGAAGATCATCCGGGAGCAGTTCCCGGCCCTGTCGCTTCAGGATGACGGCGCGTTCGATCACGTTCTCGAGCTCGCGCACGTTCCCCGGCCAGGCGTGCCGCGCGAGCTTCGCCAGCGCGGCCTCCGACGGCTCGAGAATCGGCCGGCGATGCCGTTCCGCGAACCGCTTCAGAAAGACGTCGACCAGGTCGGGAATGTCCTCGAGCCGCTCCCGCAGCGACGGCATGCGGATCTCCACGACGCTCAGCCGGTACAGCAGGTCCTCGCGGAACCGCCCGGCGAGGCATTCGGCCCGCAGATCCCGGTTGCTGGCCGCGACGATGCGCACGTCGACCGGGTATCCGCGCGTGTCCCCGACTTTTCGCACCGAACCGTCCTGGAGCACGCGCAGCAGCTTCGCCTGGCTGGCCGCCGCGAGGTCGCCGATCTCGTCGAGGAACAGGGTGCCTCCCGTGGCCTCATGGAACAGGCCGTCCTTGTCGGCGAACGCCCCGGTGAAGCTGCCCTTCAGATGGCCGAACAACTCGCTCTCGACAAGGGCTTCGGGAATGGCGCTGCAGTTCACCGGGATGAACGGCCCTTTCGCGCGCCGGGAACGGGCGTGAAGCGTGCGTGCCGCCAGCTCCTTGCCGGTGCCGCTTTCCCCCTGGAGAAGAACGGTGCTCTCGGTGTCGGCGACCCGCCCGATCAGGTCGAGGACGTTGCAGATCGCCGCGGACCGGCCGGCCGGCCGGCCGACGGCCTCTGCGGCTGTCATATCGGGGCCGGGCACAGCGGTTTCGAGCACCCGCCGCACCGCGGCCCGGAGCTCCTCGATCTCGAACGGTTTGAGCAGATAATCCCGCGCACCCAGCCGGACGGCGGTCACGGCCGTCTCCACCGAGGAGTAGGCGGTCATGAGAATGCAGGGGGGGCGCGGGTGCAGTTCGCCAAGCTTCGCCAGCAGATCGAGCCCCGACATGCCGGGCATCCGGATGTCCGAAATCACGAGGGCCGGGTGGCGCTCGAAGATGAACGCAAGGGCCTGGTCGGGCGAGGTGAACTCGCACACCTCGTGCCCATCGAGCTCCAGGGCCTTTTTCAGCGCCCGGAGGAGCTTGGCTTCGTCATCGATCAGAACGATTCGGTTCGGCATGCGTTGATTCCTCCGTCATCAGGGCGCGCGCCCCTCGTCCGTATCAGCCAGGCGCAGGGTGAAAGAAAATTCCGTCCGTTCCTCCGGCAGGCGCACGGCGCGGATCCGGCCTCCATGCCCTTCGACGATCGATTGGCAGATGGCCAGCCCGAGGCCGGTTCCCTGCTGTTTCGTCGTCATCAGGGGCTCGAACAGATGATCGGCCGCCTCGCCAAGTCCGGGCCCGTTGTCCGAAACCGTGACGACGGCGAACTCCCTGTCCAGCCTTCGTGCCGTGACCCGGATCATTGCCGGTTTGCCGGCATCGAGATTCGCCTGAAGGGCTTCGGCGGCGTTTCGGAGGAGATTGGCCAGGACCTGGCCGATCCCTGTCCGGTCGATGAGAACATGGATATCCGAGGGCACCTCGGTTTCGATCCCGAGACCCCGCCAGGGCGGCTCTGAGAGGGGAAGCCGGACGGCGCATTCTATGATTTCTGCTATAGATTCTCGCCCAAGCCGGGGCGGCCGGTTGTGCGCGTACTCCAGCAGCGACTCGACGATCCGGCGACATCTCCGCGTCTCCTCGATGATGGCGCGGATGTCGTCGGCCTCGACCGGGCGACCGTGGGCGATCGCGTCGTCGGCGAGGCCGGCGCTGACGAGGATCGTTCCGAGGGGGTTGTTGATCTCGTGGGCGAGGCCGGCCGAGAACCGGCCCAGAACGGCCATTTTTTCCTTGCTCATCAGCTCCTGCTGCACCTCGATCAGGCGATCCCGCGCCGTGGAAAGCTCCTGCACCATGTGGTTGAAGCTGCGGCCGAGCATGCCGACCTCGTCCTCCCCGTCCGGAAGTTCGGCCGGCGGGATCTCCTGCCAGTGGCCCGCCCCGACCCGGTCGATGGCCTGTTTCAGCCGCTCGAGCGGCCCGAACAGCCGCCGGCCCAGGAAATATCCGAGAACGAGCAGGCCGAGGATCTCGAGCAGGGCCAGCCGCAGCATCAGCTCGTCGACGCCGGTCCGCGTCAGTGTGGCCGAGTCGGCGGCATACCCGACGAGGAGCTTCAGGTCGGTACCGGGAACCACGCTTGCACGAAGCCGGTGCAGACGGCCCTGCATCAGCCTCTGGAACGTCGCTTCCCGGGCCGTGTACTCGCTCAGAAGCCCGGTCGGCCAGACCCCGGGATCGCCGTACAGCATGCCCCGGCCGTCCCAGAGCGCCGCAAGGGGAACCGGGGAACTGGCCGGCCGCCGCGCCAGGAGCAGCTCGGTGCCGGTGGAGAGCTGCACCTGACAGGTGATGAGGCCGGTGGCTGCCAACGGACCCGAGAGGGTGATCCGTTGCGGAACGGCAAGGTCATGTACCAGCGGGGCCGGCTCCTGAAGCCGGTAGAGCAGGCTTCTGCCTTCCCTGCGGATGTCCAGCCAGTCGAGGCGGAGCTGCCGCTTGAGCAGTTCGACGGTCGACAAGCGTCGCTCATCGTCGGCATCTGCGCCGTTCGAGGCAGCGAGAACAGGGACGAGCTCCGACGCGATACGGGCGAGAGCGGCCCGTTCCCTGCGCCACTGATCCAGCGTCGTTTCGCGCAGCGAGGTGAGCTTGCCCAGGTCCGCTTCTTCGAGCTGCAAGCCGAGCGTGCGCGCTCCCCATGTGATGATCAGGCCGGTCAGGGCCACGATCATCAGGGCGAACCCGATCCCGATTTTCACGCGGATGCTCACGCTTGCTCCGTTTCTCAGCCGAGGCTGGGGATGTTGCCCCTATCATCGCACAAAACGCAAAGAAGGGGAAAGAGCTCCGAGCCCATGATCCGCAACGAAGGCATTGGGACAGAAAAACCTCTTCACCGCAGAGACACAGAGGCACAGAGTTCGAACAAAAATCTTCTCTGTGTCTCTGGGACTCTGTGGTCCGTTGTTTTATAGCATGCCTGATACAGAAAACGGCCCCGCCGCGTTGCAGCGACGGGGCCGTTGGGAACCGGGGTCAGTAGTTGATCAGCTGGGCGAACGAGTCGGGCTCGAGGCTGGCGCCCCCGACGAGGGCCCCGTCGATGCCGGGCTGGCTCATGTAGGTCTTCATGTTGTCCGGCTTCACCGAGCCGCCGTAGAGAATGCGGGTCTTGTCGGCGGACGAGCTGCCGTACCGGCTGTGCAGGAACTCGCGGATCAGGGCGATCGCGTCGTGCGCGTCCTTCGTCGAAGCGTTCTTGCCGGTGCCGATGGCCCAGACCGGTTCGTACGCCACGACCATCGTGCCGATCGCGTTCTCGGGGACATCCTTCAGATTCCGGTCCATCTGGTTCAGGATGACCTGCTCGGTCAGGTTCTTCTCGCGCTCCTCCAGCTTCTCACCCACGCAGAGAATCGGGATGAGCCCGTTCTTCACGGCGGCGAGCACCTTGCGGTTGATCAGCTCGTCGGACTCGCCGAACACCCACCGGCGCTCCGAGTGGCCAAGAATCACGAACTCGCAGTGGAGGTCCTTCAGCATCGAGGCCGAAACCTCGCCGGTGAAGGCGCCCTTCTCCTCGAAATACATGTTCTGGGCACCGAGCAGGATCTTGGTTTCCTTGCGGGCCAGGTCGACCGCATGGATCAGGGGAAACGGCGGGCAGATCAGGACGTCGCGTTCGCGGACGTTCGCGATTTTCGGCTGCAGGGCGGCGACGAAGTTCTTCGCTTCGCCGGTCACCTTGTGCATCTTCCAGTTGGCGGCGATCAGGGGACGTCGGGACGTAGGCATGTCAGGCTCCTCCGACCATGTTTTTGATGTCGCGCGAGAAGATCTCGATGCCGGGCAGGGTCTTGCCTTCGAGATACTCGAGGCAGGCTCCGCCGCCGGTCGAGACGTGCGACACCTTTTCGGCGGCGCCCATCTGCTCGATCGCGGCGACCGAATCCCCGCCGCCGACGACCGTGACGGCCTTCAGCGAGGCCATCGTACCGGCAATCGCGCGGGTTCCGGCGTCGAACGGCTTCGTCTCGAACACGCCCATCGGGCCGTTCCAGAGAACCGTCTTGGCCTTCTTCAGCTCCGCATCGAACGCGGCGACCGTCTTCGGGCCGATGTCGAGGCCGAGCTGGTCGGCCGGGATCGCGTCGGCCCCGACCGTCTGCACGGCGACGCCTTCCTTGATCTCGGCGGCCACGACCACGTCGACCGGAAGCAGGATCGTCTTGCCCAGCTTCTTCGCGGTCTCGAGGATCTTGAGGGCGACGTCGAGCTTGTCGGCCTCGCACAGCGACTTGCCGATCTGCTTCCCCTGGGCCTTGAGGAAGGTGAAGGCCATGCCGCCGCCGATCAGCAGCGAGTCGACCTTGGACAGCAGATTCTCGATGACGAGGATCTTGTCGCTGACCTTGGCCCCGCCCATGATCGCGACCATCGGCCGCTCGGGGGACTGGGTCACCTTGTTGAGGTAGGTGATTTCCTTCTCCATCAGGAAGCCGGCGAACGCCGGCAGGATATCCGCGACACCCGCCGTCGATGCGTGGGCCCGGTGGGCCGTGCCGAACGCGTCGCTGACGTAGATCTCGCCGAGGCTCGCGAGCGCCTTGCTGAACGCCGGGTCGTTCTTCTCTTCCTCTGCGTGGAACCGCAGATTCTCGAGCATCAGGACCTCGCCGTCCTTCAGGTGCTTCGCGAGCTTCGCCGCTTCGTCCCCGATGCAGTCGGTGGCGAAGGAGACGGGTTTGCCGAGCAGGTCGCTCAGGTGCTTGACGAGCGGCTTGAGCGAATACTTGGGATCCGGGCCGCCCTTGGGCCGGCCGAGGTGGCTCATGATCACGAGCCGCCCGCCCTGGTCGATGATGTGCTTCAGCGTCGGAACGGCGGCCCGCATGCGGGTGTCGTCCGTGATGTTCAGGGACTTGTCGAGGGGAACGTTGAAGTCGACGCGAACCAGGGCGCGCTTGCCCTTGAACTGGATGTCGCGGATCGTTCTAAACATGGAGTGGAAACCCTCCTTCCGATAATTCAATACGCCGGAATATTATTTGTCGTGCTTCATCATGTACTGGAGCAGGTCGCACACGCGGTTGCTGTAGCCCCACTCGTTGTCATACCAGGACACGACCTTGAAGAAGCGCTTCTCGCCCTTGAGGTTGTTCTGCAGGGTGGCCAGCGAGTCGTAGATCGAGGAGCGCTGGTCGTGGATGAAGTCGGTCGAGACCAGTTCTTCGCTCGTCACGCCGAGGATGCCCTTCAGATAACTGTCGGCGGCCTTTTTCATCATCCCGTCGATCTCCTCGATCGAGGTGTCGCGGGTGGTGCGGAAGGTGAGGTCGACGACCGAGACGGTCGGGGTCGGCACGCGGAACGACATGCCGGTCAGCTTGCCCTTGGTGGCGGGAAGCACTTCGCCGACGGCCTTGGCGGCGCCGGTGGTGGAGGGGATGATGTTGATCGCCGCCGCGCGGCCGCCGCGCCAGTCTTTCTTCGAGGGGCCGTCGACGGTCTTCTGGGTCGCGGTGTACGAGTGGATCGTGGTCATCAGGCCGGTCTCGATGCCGATGCCTTCCTTGAGCAGCACGTGAACCACCGGGGCCAGGCAGTTCGTGGTGCAGCTGGCGTTGCTGACGATGTTGTGCTTGGCGCCGTCATACTCCTGCTCGTTGACGCCCATCACGATCGTCTTCACGTCGCCCTTGCCGGGGGCCGAGATGATGACCTTCTTCGCGCCGGCCTCGAGGTGGCCCTTGGCCTTCTCGGAGTCGGTGAACAGGCCGGTCGCCTCGATCACATACTCGACGCCCAGCGCCTTCCACGGCAACTCGGCCGGGCTCTTCGTCGCGGCCACGCAGCGCACCTTGTGGCCGTTCACGACGATCACGTCGTTCTCGGTCTTGGAGGAGTCGCTCTTCTCGGTGGTGATCGGGTGTTTGAACTTGCCCTGCACCGAGTCATATTTCATCTGATATGCAAAGTAGTCCGCATCCGTCGAGACGTCGACGACGGCGACGACGTCCAGTGTCTTGCCGAGGAGCCCCTGATCACAAATCGCCTGGAACACCATGCGGCCGATGCGGCCGAAACCGTTGATACCGATCTTCTTCGCCATTGTTGTGAAAGCCTCCTTGGTGGATGAGTTGTTCCCGCAAAAGAAATCGACAGCCCCCCCGCGCAACGGAGGGGCTGTCCATCATGAATCAATGTCGACGGAGATGCGCACCGGGTGCGAATCTCAATCCTTCAACTGCTCTTTGAACGACGCGAGCTTGTCGCGGAGGAGATCGCCGATCGTGTCGGAGAAGCCCTGCGAGGCCTGCGCCTGGAACTTGCGGAGCTCGCGCTCGTCGTTGTCGAAAGCGGCTTCCTTGATCGAGCACTTGAGCCGGCGGTTCTTGCGGTCGATCTCGAGGATCTTGAAGGTGACCTTGTCGCCTTCCTTCACGGCCTCGCTCGGATGCTGCACGCGGTGCTGGGCAATCTGGGAGACGTGGATGAAGCCGGTAACGCCCTCGCACAGCTCGATCTCGACGCCGTTGTTGTCGATCGCCTTGACCGTGCCGCTCTGGATCGAGTTCGACGGATAACGCTTCTCGATGCCCTTCCACGGATCATCCGACATGCGGCGCAGCGACAGGCCGATCTTCTGCTTCGACTTGTCCACTTCGTACACCGTCACCGTGACCTGATCGCCGACCTTGAGCATCTGCGAAGGATCCTTCACGTCGTTGAGCCACGAGAATTCGGAAATGTGCAGCAGGCCTTCGAGGCCGTTCTCGAGCTGGACGAACGCGCCGTAGGAGACGAGGTTCTTCACCACGCCCGTCACGACATCGCCGATGTTGTAGGTGTTGTCGACGGCATCCCACGGATCCGTCATGGTCTGCTTGAGGCCCAGGGACAGGCGGCGGTTCTTGACATCGATGTTCAGGATCTTGACCTGGATCTGCTGGCCCTTCTCGAGCACTTCCTTCGGATGGTTGATCTTCTTCACCCAATCCATGTCGGAGATGTGCAGCAGGCCTTCGATCCCGTCGGTGATTTCGACGAACGCGCCGAAGTCGGTCAGGTTGTTGACCTTGCCGCTGACGGTGTCGCCGATCTTGAACTTGCTCTCAATGCCGTCCCACGGATGAGCCTGGGTGTCCTTGTAAGAGAGGGAAATGCGCTTCTTGGTCTTGTCGATTTCCTTCACGACGACCGCGATCGTCTCACCCGACTTCACGATGTCGCCGGGGTGCCGGACATTGCGGGCCCACGACAGGTCGGAAATGTGCACCAGGCCTTCGACGCCCTCTTCCAGCTCGACGAACGCGCCGAAATCCATCAGGTTCTTGACCTTGCCCTGGTAGCGGCGGCCGGACTCATACCGCTGGTCGACGGTCGCCCACGGATCGTCCTTCTTCTGCTTGAGACCGAGGCCGATCTTGCCCTTCTCGGTGTCGATCTTGAGGATCTTGGCTTCGAGCTCCTGGCCGACCTGCACGACTTCCTTCGGATCCGTGATGACGGACCAGCTCAGGTCGTTGCGGTGAATCAGGCCTTCGACGCCGTCGCCGAGGTCGATGAACGCGCCGTACTCGACGATCCGGGAAACGGTCCCCTTGATCATGTCGCCGGCCTGATACTTCGAGAACAGCTCTTCACGCCGCTTGTTGCGGGAACCCTCGACGATCGCGCGCTCCGACACGACGACGTTCTTCCGCCGGCGGTCGAACTCGGTCACGGCCATCGGGAACGACTGGCCCATGAACTCCTTGGTGTTCTTGCCATGCGAAAGCTGGCTCTGGGGCAGGAAGGCGCGGACGCCGCCGATGTCGACGTTGTAGCCGCCCTTGATGCGCTCCTTCAGAACGCCCTCGATCGGGGTCTTGTTGTTGAACGCCGTCTGGATGTCTTCCCAGGCGTCCACTTCCTTGGCGCGGCGGTGGCTCAGCGTGAGCTGGCCGTTGCCGTCGTCGACGCGCTTCACATACACGCGAATCTTTTCGCCGACCTTCAGGTCCTTCGTGCTGCCCTCGAACTCGTCGGAGGAAATGACGCCGTCGCTCTTGTAGCCGAGATCGACATAGACGCCGGTCGGGGTGATCTCGATGATCGTTCCCGTCACGATGGCGCCGTTGCGGATCGTTTTGAACTCACCGCTCATCTCCCGTTCGAGTTCTTCCATGGTCATGTTGGAATCGTCCATGGGGGTTTCCTGCTTGGGTGTAGCGGTCTTGTCTGACATACGTTCCTCCGTCTGGATAAGGGCATCCTTGACTGTTGCGATTGAAATGATCCGGTCCACCACCTGTTCGATGGTAAGGTCGGTTGTATCCACGAGAACGGCACCGTCCGCCTGTTTCAGCGGGGCGACCTCACGATTGGAATCGATCTCGTCACGCTTGGAGATCTCGTCCATGAGGCTTTCGAGACTGCCGGCAAACCCCTTCGCCTGGAGCTCTTCGAGGCGTCTGCGGGCCCGCTCCCGGATGGAAGCGGTGAGGAATATCTTGGTGGCGGCTTCAGGGAACACGACCGTCCCGATATCACGCCCGTCCACGACCCAGTGGCCCTTCGCCCCGATTTCGCGCTGCATGCGCGTCATGCAGTCGCGGACCTTCGCGTCTTTGGCCACGTGGGAAACGTTCCGCGAAACCTCGGGATCGCGAATCGCTTCCGTGACGTCGTGATTGTCGAGATACACTGCCGGAAGGGCCGAACCCTTCCGCTCGACGAACCGGATGCTCGAGGAACGAGCACAGGTGAATAACCGCTGCTGATCGGCAAAATCGATCTTGTTGCTCAAAGCCTTGAAGGTGATGGCGCGATACATGGCGCCCGTGTCCAGATAGGACCACCCCAGCTTTTCTGCAACCCGCTTGGCGACCGTGCTTTTTCCGGCACCGGCCGGCCCATCGATCGCAATGACGCTCGCGGTGCGAACATCATGGCTGCGATCTGTCATCACGACGACTCCTCAATATTCTCGCCTTTTGAGAGAAAGACGAAGATTGGTGGCCGACAATGTACACCATTTCACGGCGTAATGCAAGAGGGAAATTATCCGTCCCAGATCCCCGTCCCGGGCGGATTCCAGACGGGACCGTGTCAACGGGCGAGCGTCCGGATCAGCCGCTCGAAATCGGGAAACGAAACGTCGATGTGCTCGGCTCCGCGGAGCCGTGTCGTGCCGTCCGCCACGAGGCCGGCAACGGCGAGGCTCATCGCCAGCCGGTGATCTCCGTGGGCGTCGCTCACGGCGGGGGCGGTCAGCCGCTTGCCGCCCGCGATCCGGAACCCGTCCTCGAGTTCGGTGATCTCGACCCCGAACCCGCGCAGCTCCGAGGCCATCCCGGCGATCCGGTCGCTTTCCTTGCGGCGCAGCTCCGAAGCCCCCCGCACTTCCGAGGGGCCTTCCGCAACGGCCATCGCCACGGCAAGGACGGGAAGCTCGTCGATCAGGGCCGGAACCTCCTCCGGTTCGATCGTGATGCCGCGCAGGGCGGCGGCGCCCACCGTCACGTCGCCCCGGGGCTCCCAGTCATCGTTGGGCGAGGGGCCGACCCCGATGTTCGCCCCCATCCGGCGCAGGATGTCCAGATACGCGATCCGGCACGGATTCAGCGCCAGATCGCGGAAGGCGACCTGGCTTCCCGGCAGGCAGCATGCCGCCACGGCGATGAATGCCGCGCTGCTCGGGTCGCCGGGAATGACGAGGTCGAACGGGCGAGGAATGATACCGCCGGGTATAGTATGCGCGCCGCCGTCCGACCGGACGGGAATGTCCATCAACCGCAGCAGCCGCTCCGTGTGATCGCGCGTCGGGCGGGGCTCCCGGACGGTCGTCTCCCCGTCAGCCGAGAGACCGGCGAGAAGAAGGGCCGACTTGGCCTGCGCCGAAGCGACCTCGAGCGTCCAGTCGATGGTCTGAAGCCGTTCGCGGCCGCGAATCGCGAGGGGAAGCCGCGCGCCCCCTTCCCGTCCGTCGATCGAGGCGCCCATCGCCCGCAGCGGCTCGACGATCCGGCGCATCGGCCGGCTCCGGAGCGACTCGTCCCCCGTCAGCACGGAATACACCGGCGCGCCGGCCAGCACCCCCGCGAGGAGGCGCGTCGTCGTCCCGGAATTGAGGCAGTTCAGGATGCGTGACGGCTCCTGGAGCCTGGATGGGCCGCCCGGGCCGTGGATCCTGGCCTCCGTCTCGCCGTGATACGCAACCTCCACGCCGAGCGCACGGAGCACCCCGACCGTCGCCGCGATGTCCCAGCCCCGGCCGAGATGCCGTACGCGACAGGGGCCGTCGGCAAGGGCGCCGAGCAGCAGGGTGCGGTGTGAGATCGATTTGTCGCCGGGCAGCCGGACCTCGCCGGTCAGGCGCGTCGCGCGCGGGATCTCGAACAGCCGGGTCACGAGGGCTTGCCGACCATGATCGCGAGAATCTGCTCGTCGGTTTCGAGCATCCCCGGGGCGGCGATCCGCCCGATGTTCTTCAGGCTCTCCTCGATCGTGTTCCCGATGACGCCGTTGCTGACGGGCAGCCGCAGCCCCTCCATCGCCATGAAGGCTCCCTGAAACGCCGCGTCCACGGCGCAGACGAGCTTGACGGCGCACCCGACCTTGGCGCCGTCGCATATAATGCCGGTTATACTTGCGACCATATTGTTGATCGCGGCCCCGATCGTGTCGAGCCCGCCGCCCAGGAGGTGCGCCGCCCCCGCGGTCAGGCCGCTCCCGGCGCAGACCACGCAGCCGCACATCGCCGAGAGGGTGCCGGTGTGATACTTCAGGATCGAGGTCACCGCGTGCGCGAGCGCGAGCGCTTCGGTGAGCTGGTCCTGCGTGCTTCGGAGCTGCTCGGCCAGGATCGAGAGGGGGAGCGTCACGGTGAGGCCCTGGTTGCCCGAACCGGCCGAGGTCATCACCGGCAGGCTGCAGCCGGACATGCGTGCATCGACCGCCGCCGAGGTGAGCAGCTTCGCCCGATTGATCAGATCGTTGCCCATCCAGCCGTTTTCGAGAAGCTTCCGGTAGGCCAGGCCGATGTTGAGGCTGCCTTCCCCCTGCAGCCCGGCTTCGGCGACCTTCCGGTTCGTCACGACCCCTTCGAGCAGGAAGTCGCGCGTGGCCCGGTCGAGCTTCGGAAGAGCGTTGTATAATTCAACGAATGGAAGTTCGGCGATGGCCCGGCGCCGCTCGATGACCTCGCTCGAGGCCGATCCCGGCTTCGGTTCGGTCTTGTGGACGACGCGGCCGTTCTTCTCCAGCAGCGTCAGGTTTTCATGACTGTCGGCGATGATCGCCCGGCCCGTGCCGGCGTCGCTCTCGGCGGCCGCCTCGATTCGAAGCCCTGCCTGTTCCTGGTCGATATGAAGCTCGATCGCTCCCTTTGAGACCATCCGGCGGGCCTTGTCCAGCCAGGCGGCGTCGATGTCCGACAACAGGCGCAGATCCGGGGTGGGGTGGGGGGCGTGAATGCCCAGCGCCGCTGCGAGCGGAATCCCGTGCGCGCCGCCCGTTCCCGGAATGCCCACTTCCATCGCGTTCTTGAACAGGTTCGTGGAAACGTTCAGCCGGAGCCGGCGGACCGTTCCCCCTGCCTGGCGCGCCGCATGGCAGGCCGCCAGCGCGATGGTGACGGGCTCGGTACACCCGCAGGCCGCCTTGACATCACAGCGAATCGCTTGCTCGAGTTTTTCGATCGACATGGGCCACCCCGATTTCGTGCAGAATGGTTCCACTATACGACGCCCGCCCGGCTCCCGCAACGGCGGATCCGGACCGGGAATCTCTCTCCTGGAGAGGCTCAGCGGTGGCGTTTTCCCCGCAGAAAGGCGGAAAATTCTTCCAGCAGCGGCGTCCGGTCCCGTTCCGGCCGGGAAACGAGGGACAGGCTTCTCGTCAGATCCAGCTCCGTCGCGACTTCCACGAGTCTCCCCGCTGCGATCTCCCCGGCCACGGCGAGCCGGGACAGACAGGCGACCCCGAGATTCGCCGCCGTTGCCTGCTTGATGGCCTCGGTGTGGCCCAGTTCGAGCTTCATGCGGGGCCTCAGGCCTGCCTCGGCCATCGCCCGCTCGAACACCTCACGCGTGCCGGAGCCGCGCTCCCGGCCGAGCCAGGCGGCTTTCCCCAGCTCGGCGCGCTTCACCGCCGCACGTCGACTCCAGGGATGACGGGGGGCGACGACGATGACCAGCTCGTCGTCACGCCAGGGAGTCAGGAGAAGGCTGGGCCGGTGCCCCGGTCCCTCGATGAAGCCGAGATCGAGATGGCCGCTCTCGACGCCGTCTTCGACCTGGTGGGTGTTGCCGACCATCAGCTCGATCTGGGCGCGGGGCCTCCGCCGGGTGAACGCACCGATGATCGCCGGCAGAAGATAGTTCCCGATGGTCGTGCTGGCGCCCAGCCGAAGCATCCCTGCGGGATCGCCCTTCCGGCTCTCCATCCGCTCATACAGAAGCCGCATCCGGCCGAGAACGGCCTCGGCTTCGGGCAGCAGCAGCCTGCCACGGTCATTGAGCATCAGGTTCCGCCCGACCCGGCGGAACAGGGAGCCGTGACACTGCTTTTCGATCTCGGCGAGGGCAAGGCTGACCGCAGGCTGGGTCAGGCCGAGCGCTTCACCCGCCCCGGTCGCATGCTCGAGCCGGGCGGTCGTGACGAAGATCTCCAGTTGCCGAAGGGTGAGCTCCATAATGATAAGAAATACTAATGGATATGATTGATAATTGCAATTTCCATTTATGGAAAGAGTCGGGGTAGGGTGGTGTCACGGCGGCAGCGTCTTGAACGAGCCGCCGGCAAAGGAGAATGGCATGATTCCTCCAGCCTTGCGCCGGGTGGCGTTCGTCGCGCTTCCCGTGTTATGTCTCATTCCGGGGGTCACGCCGGCGATGGCGCTTGCCGCCGGCATCCTGTTCAGCCTGACGCTCGACAATCCCTATCCCGGGGAAACGGCCCGCTGGAGCAAGGGGCTGCTGCAGTTCTCGGTGGTCGCGCTCGGATTCGGCATCCCTCTCTCCCGCATCCTGACACAGGCGTGGGATACCCTGCCCGTCACCATCGCCGGGATTACCCTGACCATCCTCCTTGGGATGAAGCTGGGAACCCTGCTCGGCGTCGGGCGGAATACGGCCGCGCTCGTCTCGTTCGGAACGGCCATCTGCGGGGGCAGTGCCATTGCCGCCATGGCACCGACCATCAAGGCCAAAAACGACGAAATCGCCGTTTCCCTCGTGACCGTCTTCCTCCTGAACGCCGTCGCGCTGGTCGTGTTCCCGTTCGTCGGCCGGATGCTCGGTCTCACCGAACACGCCTTCGGCATCTGGGCGGGGCTGGCCATCCACGACACGAGCAGTGTGGTCGGCGCAGCAAGCAGTTATGGGGCAGCGGCCCTCGCCGTCGCGACATCCGTGAAGCTTGCCCGGGCCCTCTGGATCACCCCCTGCGTCCTCGTGGCCGGCTGGCTGACCCGTTCCGAGGGGACGGCGTCGGTTCCGCTCTTCATCATCGGTTTCATCGCCGCCGCCATCATCCGTTCCGCCTTTCCGGCGGGGAATGCCGCATGGGACATGCTTGCCGGCGTCGGGCGCCGGCTGCTCGTCGTCACGCTCTTCCTGGTGGGGGCCGGACTTTCCCGCGAGACGATGGCGCGCGCCGGCATGCGGCCGATGATCCAGGGCCTGGGGCTCTGGGTGACGGTGAGCCTGGCGACCCTCGCGGTGATCAGGGCGGGATTGGTCTGAAACACTCCTGGTTCCCGGATCTGCGGGAAGGGAGTATAGTGCAGGAAACCGCGACGGAGGGGGATGAATGATGCTGGAACGGAGATGCCTTGGAACGACCGGAATCGACGTGACGCGTCTGGGCTTCGGGACGCTCACCATGAGCCCGATGCAGCGCGGGCTTTCCGTGGAGGCCGGTGGCGACCTCCTGCTGGCGGCTCTCGAGGCGGGGGTCCGGTTCATCGACACGGCTCAGATGTACGGTTCGTATCCGCAGGTGGCATCGGCCCTGTGCCGCTGGAAGGGCGATCACGTCACCGTGGCCACGAAGTCGGCGGCGAAAACCGAAGAGGCGATGCGCCAGGCCCTCGACGAGGCCCATGCCACGCTCGGCCTGCCCGTGATCGATGTGTTCCTCCTCCATGCCGTGCGTGACGCCGCCGATTTCGCCGCACGGGAAGGCGCCATCGGGGCGCTGCTTGCCGCGAAGGCCGCGGGCCGCGTGCGCGCGATCGGGGCCAGCTCCCACTTCGTCGGAACAATGCGGCTTCTGGCCGAAGATCCCCGTCTCGACGTGCTCCACCCCATGCTGAATCGCGACGGCTTCGGCATCATCGACGAGCCCCTGGACGCGATGCTCGGGGTGCTTGCCGGGGCGAAACGCTGCGGAAAAGGCATCTACGCGATGAAACCCCTCGGGGGCGGCCATCTGCGGAACGAAGCCCGCCAGGCTCTCGAATGGGTGCTCGGCCGTGACGAAGTGGATGCCATAGCGGTTGGTATGACCAGCGCCGACGAGCTTCGGATGAACCTCTCCATCGCTTCCCACGCGCCTGTCGATCCCGAGATCGAGAAACGCGCCCGGGGCCAGAAGCGTCGTCTGTTCATCAACGAGGCGCTCTGCCGCCATTGCGGTCACTGCATCCAGACGTGTCAGCAGCAAGCCCTTGCCTACGTCGAGGGGCGGAATGCGCCCGCCGTCGACGCAGGGAAATGTGTCGTCTGCGGCTACTGCGCGCCCGGCTGTCCCGCCTTCGCCATCCGGATCATCTGAGCAGGCCGGCGAGATACCCGCTGGAGAAGGCCCACTGGAGATTGAATCCGCCGCATGGGCCGTCGAGATCGAGGAGTTCTCCGCAGAAATACAGCCCTTTGACGCGGCGGCTTCCGAGCGTCTCGGGATGGACTTCCTTCAGGGAAACCCCGCCCCGCGTCATCATCGCCTGATCGAAACCGCCGTGGCCGGTCACGGTCAGCGGTGTCCACGCGAGAAGCTTGATAAGCCGATCCCGAGCCGGCGGCGGGACGCGGCCCGGCGGGCTGGCAGGGTCGATCCCGGCCTGGAGGCAGAGTTCCCGGGATAGAGGGCCGGGAACGAGCGTGGCGACGGCATCCATGATCGTGGGAAGCGTGCCCGATGCGGCTTCCCGCTTCAGGTGCTCCCGGATCTCCTCTTCGTTCCGGCCCTTGGTGAGATTCACGAGCAGCGGCACTTCGCCGTGGCGGGCGAGTAGCGGGGTGATCTCGCGGGCGAAGTCCAGGACGACGGGGCCGCGGATGCCATCGGAGGTGAAGATGAGATCCCCCACGGCCCGCAGGTGTTTTGCCTTGGGGAGGTCGATGCGCAGCTCGGCTTTGCCGACCGTGTCGGCCCGGCAGTGTTTCACCCAGGACTCCTTCGTTTTCAGCGGCAGCATCGCGGGGTGCAGCTCCGTCACCGTGTGGCCGGCCATCCGGGCGAGGGCGTAGCCGTCCCCTTCCGCGCCCAGCGCCGGGTAACCGAGCCCGCCCGTGGCGATGACGACGAAATCTGATTGATATAATACAGTGTCAAGTATTATTCCGAGAATATATCCGTCGGCGCAGCGCAGTTCCTGCGCCCTCCGACCGGTCATCAGCTCGACGCCGAGCCGGCGCAACTCCGACTCGAGCGCGTTCGTGACCGTGGAAGAATCGTGCGTGACCGGAAACACCCGCAGGCCGTCGGGCGCATGGGTCTGAACGCCGATTTCCGTGAGAAAGGCGAGGAGGGCGTGGCGGTCGAAGGCGGTCAGGGCCGGCAGCATGAACCGGCCGGACCGGCCGAAGGAGTTGATAAAGGCTTCGGTGTCGAGCGTGTTGGTGAGGTTGCATCGGCCGCCCCCCGTTGCGCGCAGCTTGGCGCCCGGCCGGGCCAGCTTCTCGAGGAGCAGCACCCGTCGGCCGTTCCGCGCTGCGGTGATGGCGGCCATCATGCCCGAAGGCCCGGCCCCGACGACGATCAGATCCCGATGTTCCATGGGTGAGTCTCCCCTCTGCCAATGTCCGCGAACAGAACGATGATTGGATCACGAACCGTTCTCTGTGAGCAACGGAACATTCTCGTCCAATTCTGTAGGGGCGGATCGCGATCCGTCCCTACGATCAATGGCACAACCTCGCCGCCATACGTCTGGGCGGGTTCCAAACCCGCCCGCATACACTATTCTCTGTGCCTCGGTGTCTGGTATGTGGGTTTCGTCAAAAGAACCGATCCGCAGATGGCACAGATGACGCAGATGAAATCCTGAACGTCTTCAACGATGGAGGTTGCGTCGCACCCGGGAAACAAGGGGGGCCAGGCGTTCGTTCCTCTCTGGTGCGTTCTTCTTTCAGCAGAAAGAAAAACGCCCCTTCCTTGCGGAAGGGGCGTTTTGAGAACGATTACAGGTCGCCGAAACCGCCGGCGGCCGGGGAAGCCGTCGCCGGAGCAGCAGCCGGGGCCGGAGCAGCCGTCGGAGCGGGTTCAGGCTGAGCGGCCGGGGCCGGGGCAGCAGCCGGGGCCGGGGCAGCGGCCGGGGCGGGTTCAGGCTGAGCAGCCGGAGCCGGAGTGGCGGGTTTCTCATCGAAGCCGCCGAAGCCCGAGTTGGCCGGGGCCGGGGTGGCCGCCGGAGCCGGGGCCGCGGGCTTCTCATCGAAGCCGCCGAACCCGGTGTTGGCCGGGGCGGGGGTCGCCGGAGCCGGAGTGGCGGGCGGTTGCGGGGTCGTCATGTCCGGGGCCTCGGCGGGCCTATCCTGAAGGACGGTGTCGGTCGCGAGATCGTCGCCGAGCAGGCCTTCCTCGTCTTCGGGCAGGATCGTGTCATCCGAGCCCATCAGAGGATCGTCTTCCTCGAACATGCCGGCCGTGCCGGAGGCGATGCCGCCGGTCTTCGGATCGGGCAGTTTGAGCGTGCCTTCCTTGTAGGCGATGCGGGCTTCTTCCTTGAACCGGCGTTCGGTCGGGTTGAAGCCGAGCACATACTGGATCTCGGGGGCGTAGCTGACGGTGAGACCCGCCACGACGACGGCCACCATGCTCATCAGCTTGATCAGGATGTTGAGCGACGGACCCGACGTATCCTTGAAGGGATCGCCGACGGTGTCGCCGACGACGGTCGCCTTGTGACAGTCGGAACCCTTGCCGCCGAACTGGCCGGACTCGACGTACTTCTTCGCGTTGTCCCAGCTGCCGCCGGCATTCGCCATCATGATGGCCACTGCGAACCCGGTCGCGAGGCCGCCAATCAGCAGGCCCATGATGCCGCTGGGCCCGAGGAGCAGGCCGATGACGATCGGAACGATGATCGCCATGAGGCTGGGCGTGATCATTTCCTTCTGGGCACCCTGGGTCGAGATCGCGACGCAGGCGGCGTAGTCAGCCTTGGCACCCGGATCGCCCTTGAGCAGGCCGGGGATCTCCTTGAACTGGCGCCGGACTTCCTCGACCATGCTGTGGGCGGCGCGGCCGACGGCCTTCATCGTCATCGCGCAGAACACGAAGACGAGCATCGAGCCGAAGAACACGCCGACGAGCACCTGGGGATTCATCAGGTTGACGTCGTAGAACGTCATGAAGTCATGCATGGTGGCGAACTGGACCGGAACCGGCTTCTTCTCGACGAAGATGAACTTGTCGATCAACTCACCGGAGGTGTTGGCAACGCGCATCAGGCCGACGCGCAGCTCTTCGACGTAGGCGCCGAGCAGGGCCATGGCGGTGAGGGCGGCAGAACCGATGGCGTAGCCCTTGCCCGTCGCGGCGGTCGTGTTGCCCAGCGAGTCGAGGGCGTCGGTGCGCTTGCGCACTTCGGGGTTCATATGGCACATCTCGGCGTTGCCGCCGGCGTTGTCCGCGATCGGGCCGTAGGCGTCGGTGGCGAGCGTGATGCCGAGGGTGGCGAGCATGCCGACCGCGCCGATACCGATGCCGTAGAGGCCGAGGGCAGAGTTCTCGAAGCCGCCGGCGAAGCCGTAGGCGAACAGAACCGCGACGCCGACCGTGACGACCGGGATGCCGGTCGACATCATGCCGTTGGCCAGGCCCGCGATGATGACGGTGGCCGGGCCGGTGGTCGACTGGCCCGCGACTTCCTGGGTCGGTTCATAATCGCTGGCGGTATAGTATTCCGTGGCCCAGCCGACGATGATGCCGGCGATCAGGCCCGCCAGAATCGAACCGAAGATGTTGAAGTGGCCCGGCAGCATGACGTAGGTCAGCACGCCGGCCGCGATGCCGGTCAGAACGGCCGCGACATTGATGCCCCAGCCGAGCGCGCCGAGCAGGTCTTTCTGGGAGGCATCCTCGTGGGTCTTCACGAAGTAGACGCCGACGAGCGAGGCGATGATACCGACGCCGGAGATGGCCATCGGAAGGAGGATCGCGTTGAGCTGCAGATTCGCATACTGGCCCATGCCGAACGCCGAGGCGCCCAGCGCGGCCGTGGCGAGGATCGAGCCGCAGTAGGATTCATACAGATCGGCACCCATGCCGGCCACGTCACCGACGTTGTCACCGACGTTGTCGGCGATGACGGCGGGATTGCGCGGATCGTCTTCGGGAATGCCGGCTTCGGTCTTGCCGACCAGATCGGCGCCGACGTCGGCCGCCTTGGTGAAGATGCCGCCGCCGACGCGGGCGAACAGCGCCTGAGAGCTCGCGCCCATGCCGAAGGTCAGCATGATCGTGGTGATCTCGGCGTAGTCATGCACGGCAAAGATCGCCATCCAGGAGTCTTTCATGCTGTCCTTGATCGACATGACGTAGTTCAGGATCTTCCACCAGATCGAAATGTCGAGGAGGCCGAGACCGACAACCACGAAGCCCATGACGGCGCCGCTGCGGAACGCGACGGTCAGGCCCTGGTTCAGCGACTTGGAAGCCGCCGCGGTGGTTCTGCTGCTGGCGTTCGTCGCGGTCTTCATGCCGAGATAGCCCGACAGGCCGCTGAAGAAACCGCCGGTAAGGAAGGCGATCGGCGTCCAGGCGCTCTGAACCTTCAGGACGAAAGCCAGGAACGCGAAAAACGCGAACGCGACGACGAAGAACATCGCCACGATCCGATACTGCTGCCACAGATACGACATGGCGCCTTCACGAACGTACCCCGCGATCTCCTGGGACCGCTCGGAACCCGGATCCGACGCCATCATCTCGGAATAGAAGATGTACGCGAAAACCAGGGCCAGGACGGCGCCCACCGGGGCAAACCAGAACAAGAGTTGGATGTCCACGGAACCTCCTCTGACGTTCCCCGCTTTCGGGGAGTTGCTTTGAAACCAGTAACCGCAGAACCGAAAATTATCGCAGAGGTTCAAACTCTTGTCAATTCGGATCTTCCGGAAGTACCATCCCGGATATGCCGACCAGTCCGGAACTTCATCGACCCTCGCTTCTGACCGACGCCGTCATGGCCGGAATCATGCTCGCCCTGGCCCTGGGGGTACAGAATTTTCGCCTGCCGAACCCCGTCACGGGGATCCTCGTCAACGCGATCTTCCTCGTCACCCTCGCCCGCGGAAGCCTCCGGTGCGCCCTGCTTCTTGCCGGACTCACCCCGGTCGGCGCGCTTCTGACAGGGCATCTGCCCGCGCCCCTGATCCTGCTGGCGCCCGTCATCGTCCCGGGAAACATCGTCTACATCGCGATCGCGTCTGCCACCCGGCGGTGGTCGCGTCTGGTCGAAGCCCTTGCCGCGTCGGGCGCGAAGGCACTTCTCATCGGTGTCGGCGGCATTCTGCTCGCGGGCTCGATGGGTTGGCCGCCCGAAGTCCGGCTGCTCCTGGGAGGGATCACCGGCATCCAGTTCTTCACCGGCTTCGCAGGTGTTCTTCTCGGAGAGGTGCTTGCCGACCGCCTTCAGCCGCGTTCCGGAAGCTGAGTCAGGAGGGGGTTGAGCCGTTGCGGATCTCGCTCGCGAGCTCCGCGAGGCGCCCCGTGACCGCGTGGGACAGGCTGTAGGCCACGAACAGCGCGATCAGCAGGAAGACGAGGCCCAGGCAGAGGTTGAACAGCAGCAACTTGCGGATGTTCTCGATCTCGGCCTGAAGCGGGAACCCGAGCCGGATCGAGCCGAACCGCTCGGCGCCGATGATGATCGGAACGGCGGTGTCGTAGACCAGTTCCCCGCGGTAGGAAGCGCGACGCACCATGGGCTCGCCCGAGGTGAGGCTGTCGATGCTCCAGTCGTCGTGCAGGAACCTGCCGTTCAGCCCGCTGTCGGTGCCTGCGATGATCTTACCCGCCTTCGAGACGATCACGCAGTAGCGCAGGAGGCCGAACTTCGCATACTCCTTCAGCGCGAACTCGATGCCCTGGAAATTGTTGCGCGCGAGCTGCTCGGCCATGCCGACGGCGATCACCCGGCCGAGCATCTGGCCCTCGGCGCGGGCCCGGTCGAGACCGGTATCCCACTCGAACCAGGTGATGACATAGATGCTCAGCAGCATCAGCAGGATGATCAGCAGGCCGAACGCCGCCGCCAGCTTCTGGCGCAGCCCGAGGGCTTCCTGCTGGAGAGCGGCCGGCATCGGGGAACCGTTACTCGTCATCGATGCTCGCCCCCTCGAGAACGTCGTATGCCGCCGGAACGGCCGGCTTCACCTGGAACAGCCCCGCGAGAGGCGCCGTCGCGGCAACGGTTTCCCCATAGGCCTGGAACTCCGCGAAAAAGGTCTGGAGTTGTGCCGAGGCCGAGGCGGTCGAGATGTAGACCCCGCCTGGGATCGGCTTCGAGGCATACAGGATGCGAAGTTTCTCGCGCTGTTCCGGCGGGAGCTCCTCGTAAAAGGTGTTCGAAAGCAGGATGACGTCGAACTCGCCACTGATCAGGCCGAGGGTCGAGTTCGCGAGGTTGTCGTTGTAGCTGATCTGGCTGAAAAAGGTCTCGGGATCGATTCCCGCGGCTTTCAGCTCCTGAAGCGGGATGTAATAGCCGCTCATCGAATCCTTGGCCCGGAAGCAGATCCGCTTGCCGCGCAGATCGGCGAGCGAGGAGACCGGGTCGTCGGAGCGAACCACGAACAGCGAGGTCTTGGGCACACGCCCGGCCCGTTCGAAGACGGCGATGATCGGATACTGGCGGCGCAGTTTCGCGTAGGCGACCGCCGAGACGGCTCCCATGACGGCTTTTCCCGTCGAAACGCGGTACACGACATCGGCCGAATCGAGGGCGATGTCGATCTTTGCGCGGAAGGCCATTCGCGAGGCGATCGTCTGGAGGCGCGGGCTGACCAGTTCGAAAAACCGGAACAGGTCCCCCTGGGGAATGGTGTAGCAGATCGGCAGCTCGCGCCAGTTGCCGAATCCGGCGGTCAGCCGCGGCGCCGGGGAGGAGGAAAGACCGGCGAAGACCTCCTGGATGCCCGTTGGAGTCGTGAAATCGATGAAACTGCCCCAGAGAATGCCGACCATCGCGAGCACGCCCGCCAGCAGCAGCAGGAGGATGCCCGAAAAGATGGAGTTGCGTTGCGATAGCGAGGCCATGATGTGACGACACTATACCACAAAACAGCGGCGCCCCCCGCAACCGGGAGGCGCCGTCGGTGAAAAACGTGTGATCAGTTGCCGTGCAGGGTGTTGAAGGAATCCTGCATCGAGAGCGACTTCTCGATGCTCAGGAAAGCTTCGTTGCCGCCGCTCAACCGCTTGAACTCGTCGCGAAGCGCCGGATTCGTGCCCAGGAGGCCGGTGAGAGACTGCTCACAGCTTTCGGCATACATCAGCAGGGCCTCGTCGGAACGGGCGCGCAGGCTGCCGTCGACGGTTTTCAGGTCGGAAACGAGGGCATGGAGCCGGCTTCGGGCGCTCGGCCGCGAGCCGTCGAGGATCCATTTCACGGTGTTTTTCGCGAGAACGTCGTGCTGGAACTTCGGGTTGGAAAACCCGTTGTGCAGCTTGTCGCGCGGGTCGCCGGTGCCGTCGTCGTAGGGGGAGCTGTCGCCCATCACCACGACGCGGCCGCCCTTCGAACCCACGGTGGCCGTCACGATGAAGGCGCCGCCGCCGTTTTTCGCGCTGAAGAAGATGTGGCCTTCGCCGCTCGAGGAAAGGGCCTTGACCGAGGTGCCGCCCCAGGTGCCGACGGCCCGGACGCCCTGGGTGATCGGGGTCTTGCGATACTCGCCACCGGCCGGCGCTTCCGTGAAATACCGGATCTCGAGCTGGACGCCGAGTTTCGGGAGGAACCGGTTCAGAACACCGACCGAGTCGATGCCGTCGCCGTTGCGATCCGAGTTGTTGTGGTCACCGATGGCGTAGAGGGCGCCGCCGTTGTTGACGAAATCGACGATCGCTTTTTCCTCGGTGGGGGTGTAGGCGGAGTTCGGCTCGGGAAGCACCACGACGGCCGCTTCGCGAAGCACGTCGGGAGTCAGCGATTTGACGCCCTTGAGGGTGCAGCCGGCGGCCTTGAACACGTCGGCGAAATCCGAAAAACCGCCGCCGATGACCCAGTCGGCATTGCCGGCGGTCTGGGCGTGGCCCTCGTCGAACAGCACGAGCGGGCCGGCGAACGCGGAGGGCGACAGCGCAGCGGTCAGAAGAACGGCGAGAACGGCTTTCCATCTCGTAGGCATATTCATACTCTATCCTTTTCTGCTTATTGCCTCGAAACCCTGATACATACTCAATCCGGTAATGCGGGAACACCCCTACTCGATACAAATACTATCTACGAGTATACGTACCGATCCCCCCTCTGTCAAACCCGGTGGCCCCGGCAACCGTACCTCGTAATTTCGCCCGGACACCCCGACTGCGTTTGGTATACTTGTATCATTCGGATGATCACACGGCGGTCGCCGCCGAACGGAAGAGGGGGAGTATCCCCATGCAGCGCATCAACAGACGAGGCATCATCGGGTTCATGGTGACCCTGGCCCTCGGCGTAGCTCTCGGGGCCGCCACGCTCGTGGTGGGTACCGAAGTCGCCAAGAACGTGAAGGGCAAAAAATCCGGCGAGAAGACCGCCGTTTCGTCGCCGAAATCCGGTGGCGCGAAGTCCAATCCCGCCGCAGCCGCCGCCTGGGACGAGTATCAGAAAGCCCGCAAAGCCTACGCCGAGGCGCGTGCCGCCAACGCGCCCGACGCCGAGCAGAAAAAGGCCGAGGTGAAGCGCCTGCGCGACGCCTGGAAGGGTGCCGTGTTCGAAGATCTTCCGGGAGCCGTTTCCGACGCCGTGAAGAACCCGTTCACCGGCGGCAAGGTCGAGGTCGATCCCACCCCGACGGCCGGAAACCGTCCCCCGTCCCCTCCCGTCGCGCTCCCGACTCCGGGAAGCGGACCCGCTTCATCGCTGAATCTGAAGCCGCTGACCACGCCCGACGGCGTCACGCTCGACTACTACGCCGTGCGCGCGGGCGACTCGCTCGAATCGATCTGCCAGCGCTACTACGGCGACAAAGGCATGTGGGCGCACATCATCAGCTACCAGAGCCCCTGCATCGCCGCGACGCCGAACCTCATCTTCCCCGGCCAGCTCATCACCCTGCCGCGCGGCATCACGAAGCCGGCCACCGGGACGAAACCCGCCACGACCACCCCGACGACCGGAAAGCCGGGCGCGTACCCCGTGGCCCCGGCCGGCGACGAGTCCTGGGACGACACCTTCCAGAAGGATTACGTCGTTTCCGACCGCGTGCTGACCAACACGGATACGATGACCGTCGCCCAGATCCAGAGCTTCCTCGATGCGAAGGGTTCGTGCCTGGCCAAGCCCTACAACGGCTCCACGCCCGCGCAGATGATCTATGACGCCGCGAAGAAACACGGGATCAACCCCCAGGTGCTGCTCACCCGCCTCCAGTGCGAGCAGGGGCTCATCTCGAAGAAAACGGCGACCCAGAAGCAGCTCGATTGGGCGCTTGGCGTCGGCTGCTACGACTCGGGCAACTGGAACACGAAATTCAAGGGGCTCGACAAGCAGATCGAGTGGGCCGCCCAGACCTACCGCCGGCACTACGACGACGCGAAGGCGAAGATCGATCGCGGGGAGAAGGTCACGATGACGATCGACGGCGAGAGCGTCACGATGAAAAATGCCGCCAGCTACTCATTCTACAAATACTGCCCCCATTTCCAGGGCAACAAGCTGTTCTTCGACGTCTGGCGCGGCTACCGGAAATCCTGGTCCTGACGCTCAGCGCGATCCCGTGCCGGTTTTCGCGGTGACGGGCAGCTCCTCCTCGAGGAGTCGGGCCAGGATTTTCCCGTTCTGGGAAAGTGCGTTCGGGTCCGCTCCGGCCAGCAGGGCTGCCGCATACCGTCCCGCCGTCGCGTAGGCCGAGAGGCCGAGGGGTTTTGACTTGGCCGGTGGTTGCGCCGGGTACCGCGAGGTTTTCTCCGGCCCCCGGAAAAACTGGAGTCGGCCAAACGCCTGGATCGGGCGCGCCGTCTGCGGGGTGGGGGCTGTCGCGAGGCAGGTGGCGAGCGGCGGAAGGCCGGCGGCTTCGCACCAGCCGGGATAATACTCCATCCGGTTGGCGCTTCCGCTCACGGCGATCAGGACCGCCTTTCCGTCGGGTGCCAGGGCGATGGTGAACCGCAGCAGCGTGCCTTTGCGACTCAGCATCGGGGCGAATGCCGTCAGGATGGCTTCCACGCCGGGTTTGTATGCCTGCGGAAGCTTCAGCGGGAACATGCGCCATGCCCATCTGGCCGACAGGGTCCGGTCGAGGCCGACCTGGGTCATCATCGTGGTTCCGCTGCCGGCCACGCTGACCTCGATCAGCGCGCGCGCCTCGATCCATTCCTCGAGCAGCACGGGGCCTGGCTCGAATGCCTGGATTTTCTCGTAGAACCCCGTCAGTTCGCGGAATCCCTCGAGGCGGAAGATGCCTGCCCCGTTCGAGGCGTTGCGGCAGCTTTTGAGCGCCAGCGGAAACTTCTGCCGACGCATGATCCAGGTGCCGAGCTGGTCGAGGGCCGAGGCGGTCATGCCTTCGGGCGTCGGAAGTCCGCAGGAACGGGTGAAAGCCCGCAGTCGCGACCGGTCGGTCAGGCAGTCGAGATGCTCCGCGGCCAGGGATGACCAGGGCGAACCGGGTTCGCCGAGTTCCCGGTCGTCGAGAAGCAGGGTGGGGGAGCCGCCCTCCGGAGTGCCGAGAGCCGCCTCCATCACGGGCAGAAAGGGATCGTCGCCGAGAAAGGGTGCCATACTCCCCCCTTATCGGGCGAAGTCGCAAATGTACAAATAGTCCTTCATCCGATCCCCCGCCCCAAACCCTTCAGCCAGAAAAGACCGATTCACCACAAAGCCACAAAGACACAAAGAACAGCCAGAAATGCATCCAAAACGGGGCTTTGTGTCTTCGTGCCTTTGTGGTGATTTCAAGCGATTCAACGTTCCAGGCAACAGGCGTTCATCTGCGCCATCTGTGTTATCGGTGGACCGTTCTCTGTGTCTCTGTGACTCGGTGGTTCGTTCTCCTGGCCGAGGTG